>Ga0247812_10000007_pt1 | contig 585235 bp, 510 predicted proteins | sample UWRJL149409B1_FD_178011 | JGI IMG/M metagenome (GOLD analysis project Ga0247812, IMG submission 178011) | Plant litter microbial communities from Arlington Agricultural Research Station in Wisconsin, United States - UWRJ-L149-409B-1 | ecosystem: Environmental > Terrestrial > Plant litter >...
TTGATCTGTACCCAGCCCGTAGCCGTCTTGATTCCCTCGCGCTCTATCACGTAGTAGTACGTGCCGTCCGGAAGCTCGTTGCCGCTGTCCGACTGCCCGTGCCACTCTTTCGTGTAGTTCGTGAAGCTGTTCACCTTCGTCCCGTAGCGGTTGAAGATCTCAAGCTTTCTCACGTTGAACCCAGTAAGGTCGAAATCGTCGTTGTCGCCGTCGCCGTTCGGCGAAACGCCTTTAGGGATGTTGCAAGAGATATTCGGAACTGTAAAAGGCTCGGTGTCAAGACATCCGTTATTGTCAACAGTTACTGTAAAGACCATCGGATAGATAGCGCTACTGCCTAATGTTGAAGCATATTGCGTAACATTGAATGCAGCATCGGTTCCAACTGTTAAACCTGAAGCATTTTTCCAAGTGTAGTCATAAGATGAGTCAAATGGAGATGCTGTAAGAATATAGTTATTATCCTGACAATCATTATCAATTGTTATATCAATTTCAGGTTCAATTGTAATTGTATCTTCAGTAGAAGATCTAACTCTACAAGTTGCTGCATTTGCATCAATAGTATAAGTAATCACATAAGTTCCTGGAGTACTTCCAACAGTATTGATAGCTCCAGTTATTGTATTAATACTTAGACCCGTATTTGGACTAACCGTAAATTGTCCACCTGCATCAAAAGTTGGTGTCGGTGTTATCAAACCAGAATTCAAACAATATGATGGATCATAATCAAATGTTGTCACTGGATTTATTCCGGCATTAACTGTGATTGTGAATGGTGTTGCGAAGGTATTTCCTCCGTCGATACAATTAGGAAGATCTGGATTTACTGAATATACTATATTATAAGTACCTGGAACTGTAGCACTGTCAATTGTAATTGCTCCAGTACTAGCATTCAATGTAAGTCCAGTTGTTCCTGACACTGCAAAATCAAATGTACCTCCTGAAGTAAATCCAGTTGCAGTGACTAAAGTTGGTGTAACAGTACCGTTAGCACAAACTGTAGCATTGTTATAAGTAAAACCTACAATTGCTGGTGCAAGCGGTGCGATAACAAGCGGTGCATCAAATGTGACCTCAGGATTACAAAGTGTTCCCGGGATAGTGTATCTAACACTATAGCTTCCCACAGGAGTCGTTACTAAATCAACCTCACCCGTTGTAGTATTCACAAACGTAACAGTTGGACTTCCTGGCGATGTGCTGAATGAACCTCCAGGAGTCATTGTCGCTCCAGGAATAGCAATAGGATTTGTTGTACTTGCAATACAAACTGGCGTAGTATATGTAAAATCAGCAACAGGCATTGAATCTGGAGTAATTGTCAATGTAAATTGAGAAACAGTTTCACATCCATTATTTACTTTCACAGTATAAGTTCCTGCTTGAGCATCTGCTGGTGAGATTATCAAATCTGGACCTGTTTGAGAAGAAACACTTCCGTCAGGCAAAATCCATTCATAAGTTGCTCCAGTTGTTGGAGGCGTTACACTAATAGTTGTGGATTCACGAGTACAGATAGTCGTATTTCCTGTTAACGTATAAACTGGAGCATTGGTATTAACTCTTACAAAGAAAGATCTTATTTCAACACATCCATTTACCGTATTTTTAATTCTTACGAAAATTTCAGTATCAGTATTTGTAGTGTAACTACCGTTAAGATTTCCTGTTGTTCCGCTTTCAGCTTCAGGCTCAGTTAAATAATAGCTGATTTCATAATTTCCTCTATCAGCTACAGGAACTGTTGCTAATATAATTGGATTATTTAATGTAAGATCAAAAATATTTGTTGCAGCACTAGCACATTGAACAATTGGATTTGGATCAGTAACCGGTATATCATAAAGCTTGATGTTTATTTCAGCTTTTCTAACGATAGGATCAGGCAGTCCACATCTTACATAAGTTGCAACAGCTTCCATTTTTGCATTTCCTGTTGCATCAATTGCAGCTTTAATTATAGGAACAGGCACATCAATTATAAGGTCATTACTATAAGCAACACCATTTAACTGCCATTCAAATTGTGGCAAAGCTAAAGGCCCATCTGGAGTAAATCTCCAAGCTTCATTAGTTGTAGACCAAGAACCTGTATTTCTTCTTGGAGTTGTTGGAAAAATACCGACAGTGCCTGTAGCATTTTGAACTCCAATAAGTCCACTACCACTGTTGTGGCCAGCACAAGCAGTTCTATTTTCAACATACACATCAATCATGTTACTTCCTTCGTAAAGCACAATTTGGCTAGTTTGTGGAACATTACAGCTATAAGAAGCAACTTTATAAATATTCATAACAAACGCACGACAAGGTGCAGTACCTAAAACCTCATAATTAAATGAATAACCTGCTGGAGATGTTGCTGGATTTAAATCTTGTAATACCCCAAAAATAGCATTCGTATAGGGTGGCGTAGATACTCCTGCTGGATTAGTAGGGATAGGAGTGTTAAACGAATAACCGCAATAGGCAAGTGGAGTATATCTTCCTCCATTACCTGTTGGCCCAGCTACACTAAATGAAATAGCCCCATTATCTGAAACAAGCAATTTATTATAGCTTGTGCCAAAAAAACAGAAATTAAAATCTAAATTAACAAGATCAGACCAATAATCATCTGTTGTCAATGAAACACTGTTTTCTCCACCTGTGAAAGGGAAAGGAGGACTGTAAGGAATTGCATCAACTTTATAAGTTGATGTTTCTTTTACTTGGAAATAACTTGCTTCTAAGTGAACAAAATCATCACTAGGGCAAACATATTTTTCAGCTCCTGTTGGAATCGCTACTCCGTCAATATCTACACCTAAACATCCAGGTGAGTTATAAACAGTAAATGGGAAAGGTCCCGCCCAGTAGCTAATATTATTTGGCCCACATATTGCTTTTACATAAAATTCATATTTTACTGCTTGCGTCAAAGGTCCAATATTTGCAAGTGGAGTTCCTGTAACAGGTGTTCCTGCATTGGAACCAGGATAATTACCTCCAGCCAATTGATAGATATATTCCCATCTAGTTTCTGATCCGCCAGCTGTCCATGTCAATTGGGCAGTATTTGGAGATGTTTGTGAAACTGATAAATTGGTTGGGAACGGACATGCTAAAACAGCACAGAAAGGCATTCCTCTGTATAAGCTTGAGTTTGGAACTCCTGCTCCTGGAGCTTTTGTATAAATAACCGTTCCACTAGAATTTGATGTAATTGAAACTCCAACTTGGGCGGCATTAGCATTGCTAATTGTTCCTGCATTCCAACGAAGTTCAAATTGAATTCCTGGACAGAAATTGATATCAACAAAAGAAGTAGCACTTCCTGTTGCCGGACCAGTTAATGTAGCAACTACTACGTTATTTTGAATAACGCTCATAGAAGTACCCCATCCATTAGAAGCCGTATCAGTCATTGTAAATCTGTAAGTACATATATCTGCAGTATTACAAAGCAACGTTTTGAAAGTATATGGTCCTGACCAAGAACTTTGCTGAGTGTCAGAACAATAAGCTCTTACATAAAACTCATATGGATTTGCTGGATTTAAATCTCCTGCAGTATTTGCAGGATAAGTAAGATTATTTGTTGTTACTGGTCCAGTATAGTTTGATGCAGGAATTCCTGTCCCAGCTAGCTGTACAACAACTTGCCATTGTGTTTCATTATGACCCGCTGACCAACTTAAGTCAGCTGTAGTAGATTGAATATTTGTAGCATTCAAATCCTGTGGTGCAGGACAGGGCGGAATTGGCTCAAACACAACATTATCAATATAAATTCTAGTAGCACTAGCTGTTCCAACAATTTGGAAAGCCACATTTACTTGACCTGGAGCAATGTTATCTAAATTGATAGCACGCTCTTCATAAGCTGTATTTGTGAATCTTGTACTCAACAACTCTGTCGTAAAGCTTGCCGGAGCAACTCCTGTAGTAGAAAGCAATACTTTAACTGTATTATTTGCTCCTGCACTTTCCACTTTATATCTAAATCTAACTCTGTAGTTAGCAAGCAAGTTAAGTGTTGGAGAAATAAGGTAGTTGTTATTATTTGTTGTAGTCGGCATAACTGAAGCTGCTTGATCGCCCTCAAAAGGGTTTGCAGAATTCAAATCCCAGTTAGTCGTACCAGTTACATTCAGTGCAGTCCAGCATATTTCATTTTGAGACCCTGTATTGAATCCTTCAGTATAAGGAACATTTATAGGACCGCATAATGTTTTGAATAAATATGGCCCAGCCCATCTACTTTTATCAGTACCTGAACAAACTGCTCTAACATAATACTCATATTGTCTAGCTGCCATTAAAGGCGTAGTTCCCGCTGCAACCCCATAATTTATAGATGACCCGCCATTAACAGGAACACTTGTAGCATTATATGCAGGGATACCTGTAGCAGGATCTTGAACAATGATTTCCCATTGTGTAGCAGTTCCTCCTGCAGGAGATACTGGTTGTGTCCAAGATAATACAGCACTAGTAGTACTTTGTCCAGTAGCTAAAAGAGTTGTAGGCACACCACAAGAAGCTAATGTTCTGAAAGTAATCGGGCCAACCCAGTCACTTCCTCTTACGCCGTCACAAACTGTTCTTACGTAATAAACATACTCTGTATCAGAACGAAGTCCTGAAGCAAGATAACCGCTAACTACTGTTGCACCGCTATAATAACCTGGATCTGTGCTTCCTACAGGTGCTGCATTTAACGGAGCAGTTGCTTCTGCAGAAGGCATAACATATATTTCCCATGCAGATGCAGAGATATTTGTTGCTGCTGTCCATGTCAATACTGCTGATGATGCAGTTACCGAGTTAAAATTTTGATTGATCGGAGGTACACATCTTGGATAGTCACAAATAACAGTAGCTGAATATAAAGGTATCGTTGCAGATGGAGATCCAATACCTGCTGGTTTTTGATATAATAATTGGTTATAGCTGTTGTTAACGATAACACCTATATTATTAGCTGCTGTACCGCCAGTTACCCAAACAAGTTCAAAAGGAATATTTTCACAAAGAGGCACAGTCACAACTGAAGATGTTCCCGTTGTAAAGCCAGGCCCTAAAACCTTAACCACGACGCCATTTTGTTTAACATGCATTATTGCACCGCCCCATCCAGCACCCCCAGATCTTGTAAGTCTGAAAGAATGGTTACATTGATCAACAGGATTACAAACTGGAGTAATGAATTCGAATGGTCCAGCCCATGGGCTATAAGTAGTTCCACCAACAGCACATTCACCTCTTACCCAATATTGGTAAGCGGTTCCTGATGTCATCTGAACACCGTTTATTGTTTGACTAACGGTAGTAGAAAGTGTTGATGCTGGCAATCCGTCAGCAGTACTAACTGGTACTCCCGCACCTTGAGGAATTGTAGTTCCTGCAGGCTGTACGGCAATTTCCCAGTTTACAACCGGAATAGGATTATTCCAAGAAAGTGTAGCGCCAGTCATTGTCGCTGTAGGAACTGTAAGTCCCGTTGGCTCAGCACAACTTACATATTGAATTTCTAGATAATACCCAACTGTTTGAGTTGCTGCAGAAGAAGAAATAACTACTATATAAGTAGAACCCGCAGTAACTGAAAGGTTAGGAATTATTCTTGTTCCTGATGCAGTATTAGCTACACCAGCCAAACAGCTTTGTCCGGGTGCTGGACAGCTGTTGTATACAAAAATAGAAGAATTTGGCCCAGTTGGAGACAATTCAATTCTCACTTCGCCAGTTGTTGGCGCAACAAAAGAATAGAAAACTTCATTACCAGCCATATAGTTTACCGTTCCAGTTACACAACTTGATGCCTGAATAACATCTGTTCTGTCATTAGAATCTGCGGTATCGCCATTTGTAGAATAAGGAATACGAGGAATAACGATTGGCTCAGCACATGTTTCGCCAAGTCCAGCCGTTGTAAAGAAATAAGGATCTGACCAATCACTTTTATTAGTAGGCGAACAGACAGCTCTTATGTAATATTTATAATCTGTATCAGGCAACAATGTCCCGACAGGAATAGTATAAGTTAAAGACGGTCCTCCAGGAACGTTTGGCGCTCCGGGAAGTGTTTGATTATTTGCTATAGCTTGAGCTAAACTTTGTTCAGCAGTAGCATATACAATCTCCCATTGAGATCCAGTAGTAGGACTGTTAAGATCTAACCATGCCAAACTTGCGCTTGTCATATTGATTGTCGGTGCTTGCAAACCAGTCGGAGTCAAGCATTTTGAAGCAACACGGATGTCATCAATTAGCCAGCTGTCAGCTACGTTTGTAGCAGCACGGGTGTACTCTCTCACAAAGGCGATATACACAGTTTGACCAGAATAGCTCTGAAGAGGAACTGTTTTTTGTTCCCAGCCTTGGCCAGGCACAGTAGTACTAACCGCATTTCCGCTATTTATTTCAAGTTCTGACCACACGGCCACTTGGTTAAAACCAGCAGAATCGGTATTATAATTCCCTGTAGGATTGAAACTTGTGGCAACAAATACCTTGAAGGTATTTAACTGGTTTCCTGCAACTAGCTGTCCCACGTTGAATTGCATCTGCCCATTTTGTGGCACTGCAATGGCTTTGGTTACTAGCCAGTCATGAGTTGTGACACCTACTGCAGAAGGAATATAATATTGGCTTCTAGCAGAATTTGGTGCTGATGAAGACACAATGTTTGTTACCTTCCATGGAAATACGCCAGCCTGAGGACCATTATTATCATTGAAAGCAACCCAGCCGGTGGGCAGTGCCGTCCCTCCGTCAAAGTTCTCTGTCTGCCCGAAGGAGCTGACAAAGCTCAAGAGAAAGGTTAAAATTAATAAAGTAATTTTTTTCATAAAATGAAAAGTTTTTAGGTTGTTTAATATGCTCGAAAATGAGTTTAGAACTTCAAATTTAATTATTTTTAAGAATATGATAACATAAATTTCACTTTTAACTAAAAACATTTTGTGTAATCCACTTCTTTTGTTCACAAAAACACTGTCATTCTTCACAATTTGTTAGCTTTGTAATATAATTTAAATCATGCTAGAAAAAGAAACTATAAAATTTGAAAGAACGGTTATTGTGGGGATTGTCACACAAAACCAAAATGAAGAAAAGCTTGCGGAGTATCTTGATGAGCTTGAATTCCTGACATTTACTGCCGGAGGGGAAGTTGTAAAGCGGTTTTCCCAGAAAATGGAGCGCCCAAATCCGAAGACCTTTTTAGGGACTGGAAAAATGGACGAGATTAGTCTTTATGTAAAAGAAAACGATATTACAACCGTAATTTTTGATGATGAGCTTTCGCCTTCACAGCAAAAAAATATTTCCAAGATTTTAGTGGAGTGCAAAGTTTTAGACAGAACTAACCTCATCCTTGATATTTTTGCCCAAAGAGCCGAAACTTCTTATGCAAGGACGCAAGTCGAATTGGCACAGTGCATTTACCTGCTTCCGAGACTTTCTGGAATGTGGACGCACTTGGAACGCCAAAAAGGTGGTATCGGTATGCGTGGTCCCGGGGAAACGGAGATTGAAACCGACAGACGTATTGTTCGCGACCGAATTGCTTTATTGAAAGATAAAATCAAAGTCATCGACAAGCAAATGTCAGTTCAAAGAGGAAATCGCGGCGCCATGGTTCGCGTGGCGTTAGTTGGATATACAAACGTCGGGAAATCAACTTTGATGAATGTGATCAGCAAAAGCGAAGTGTTTGTAGAAAATAAATTGTTCGCAACTTTAGACACGACGGTTCGAAAAGTGGTTATTAAAAACCTGCCTTTTTTATTGTCTGACACCGTTGGATTTATCAGAAAACTCCCTACGCAATTGGTCGATTCTTTCAAAAGTACGCTTGACGAAGTCCGTGAAGCTGATTTGCTTTTGCACGTCGTTGACATTTCGCATCCTGATTTTGAGGAACATATTGCTTCGGTGAACCAAATTTTGGACGACATCAAAAGCGGCGACAAGCCAACGATCATGGTTTTCAATAAAATCGATGCTTACAAGCATCTGACGATTGACCACGACGATTTGATTACAGAAAAAACCACAAAACATTACACGCTGGAAGAATGGAAATCAACGTGGATGTCAAAAATGGGCGAAGACAAAGCCTTATTTATTTCTGCTGTAAACAAAGAAAACTTCGAAGAATTCAGGGAAAAAGTTTATGAAGCCGTAAGAGAAATTCACATTACGCGTTTTCCTTACAACAAATTCTTATATCCAGATTATCATGAAGCGCCTGATGATAAAGAGACTTCTGAAGAATAATTTCTGAATATTTTACAAATAAAAAAACCTTCCTTTATAAATAGAGGAAGGTTTTTTTATAAATAAATATGCCTATGATTTTCTAAAACCCATAATTCGCTGCTACGCCAAAAACCTGACGCACCTGAAATCCTCTAAAGGCGTTGTCATCATAAATCGTTTGGAAAGACAAATTTGTAGAAAGATATTTATTAATCTTCATCACGATATTCAGCTGATAATCAATATCCACGTTCTGCGGATCTTCAAGATAATTAGAATATAAATTCAGAATATTTTCAAACGTCACATTCGCAATTACGTCTAATTTATAATATACCGAGGCATTGAAACCAAGCTCATATCGAATCGATTCTCCTTCTTTTACGCCAAAATAAGCCTCATCTGGAAGCGTGAAATTTTTGTCTACAAAAGTTAATTTCGAAGTCGCCGGAGAAAGATTTATTTTTAAATTATCATCTTTTTTCCAAAGCATACCTGGTCCAAAATATAAATAAGCCGGAGATAAGAAGTTGGTATATTCATCGCGGATTTCTGCTCCGTCTTCATTCTTAGAATACACATATCCTTTAGAAAACTGCGTCTTGAAATTCATGAAAGCCGAATAAGACCAATTGCTGTTTTCTCGTACTTTTTTACCCAAAAGGGAATTCAGTTCTAATCGGTCATCAGTTTTTTTCGCAAAAGAACTCGTTCTGGTTTTTACCAAACCATAGGATGCAATTACTTTATTATCCCAAGTCCAATCGTCTTTTTTATAGTTGAAATCATAATTCGCACCGACGATTCCCGAAATGTTATTTTCCCCTCCTGCAAGCCAGTTTTCAAAAGTAGATTGGTTGAAAAGCAAGGAAGCATTTCCTTTGGTTTCCCATCTTTTTATGGTATCAGTTGCAGTTGCAACAGAATCTTGTTGTGCGTTTGAAGCGAAGATTCCGAAAAGACAAAGCGAAAGTGTGGTAAGTTTTTTCATATTCACTGTTTTAACAAATATAATAAAATCGAATTTTTTATTTGTTAAAACAAGGCAGAAACTTTAGAAATGGGAGCAAAAGAAAACTGCAGATTCACAGATTTTTTTATTTAATCTGTGAATCTGCAGTTGTATTTTCTATAAATTATTTACCCTTCTTGTACAAAGGTACTGCAGAACAGGCTTCTCCATACATGATGCTCCTGGCAAAAGGCTGTAATTTTTGCGCTGCCAAAACATAAGCGCTCATCGGAACCGGTTTTTTAGAACATCCTTTTATAATAACTGGCTTCCCTTCAAATTTAGAATAATCCAAACTCGGAAGAATTTCTCCATATAAGGAAGTTTCTAAATCTTCTAAAGTCCCACTCACTATTTTTTTGGCAAAAGGGGACAAATGAATTGTCACCAAAATCGAAGCCCAAGCTGGAACAATTGCATCTGTACTGCAAAAAACGGCAACATAAGCATCTTGATATTGGCTCCAATCATGATTTTTCAAATGCTCACGGAAATCTTTTTCTCGCAATAAAAATCCTTCCAAAAGCCATTGTGAAATATCAAGTTCCACGCGATTTCCTTTTGGATAATAATCTTCAAGATCAAATATTTCAAGAACGCTGTTTGCGACTTTATTTATAATTTCTCCCTCCATAATAGTAGACTTTATGACTTTTGACTTTGCAACTTAAAGCATTCCTAGCTCTAATTTTGCTTCTTCGCTCATCAAGTCTTTGCTCCATGGCGGATCGAATGTAATTTCTACTTCTGTAGCTTTCACATTGTCTAATTTATTGACTTTGTCTTCCACTTCTCTCGGCAGAGTTTCTGCAACCGGACAGTTTGGCGAAGTCAATGTCATCAAGATTTTCACTTCGTAATCAGTATTTACCATCACGTCATAAATCAATCCTAATTCATAAATATCAACTGGAATTTCTGGATCGTAAATCGTTTTTAAAACTTTTACGATGTCTTCTCCGAGTTGGTTTGTGTCTATTTCTTGTTCCATTTTCTCTAATTTAATAACATTTTTTTGAATGCTTTATTTGAATTTCAATTTACATGCGATTGAAAAACGAATAAAGCTTATATTTTCTTATATGTCTTATATGGTAAAAAATATAATTTTATTAATTGGCATATAAGTTAATTTAAGAATTTAATCTTCTAAATTTCTGTATAATACATTAACATATGTCTTTTGTCCTTCTTTGTAAATATTCATCACATTGAAATTTATCATCAAGCCCATTGGCAACTCTAACAGTTTCATATAGGTCAGCATTTGTGCCTCAAAAATTGGCTTTATACTCTCAACAGATTTTAATTCCACAACTAAAGCGTTTTCAACAACCAAATCACATCTCAAATTTGCTTCCACTTCAAGACCTTTATAATTAATTGGAATGCAGAGTTCTGATTGAAAATTAAATCCTCTAATCGACAATTCTTTAATTAAACAATTGTGGTAAACACTTTCTAAAAGTCCAGGACCAATACATTTATGAACTTCAATTGCTGCTCCGTTTACTTGATAAACTAAGTCTTTTAAATACGTTTTTGATAATGGCATATATTTTTTTCTTTTGGTATATATTATTTCAAACTAACAATCTTAAATGCTCTTATATGCTAACACATAAACTATCTTTTCAATTTACCATATAAGGCATATAAGAACATTTAAACGTTAACTGTCGTTTTGCAAATTAAATTTAATTCTTTGCATTAAAAGCCAGCGCATACATTTTAATCTGTTTAATCATTGAAACCAATCCATTGGCGCGAGTCGGAGACAAATGTTCTTTCAAACCGATATCATCGATGAATTTAGTATCTGCTTCTAAAATATCTGAAGCTTTTTGGTTTGAAAAAGTACGAATCAAAATCGCAATAATTCCTTTGGTCAAAATCGCATCGCTGTCAGCCGTGAAAACAATTTTTCCATCATTTTGCTCGCCGTGAAGCCATACTTTTGACTGGCAACCTTTGATAATATTGTCTTCGGTTTTATATTGCTCATTAATCAAGGGAAGTGTTTTCCCCAAATCAATTACATATTGATAGCGCTCATCCCAATTGTCATCGTCAAACATTGAGAATTCGTCTTTTATTTCTTCTTGTATTTCCTTAATTGTCATCTGAAATTATTTCTCTGAATCTGAAACTTCTAGAATTTTATTAACCAAATCTTTGATTTCCGCAGGCGGATTTCCGTGGTCAAAACTAGAACTTTCATACGTCTTGTCTTTATAAATCACTTTTAAATCGGCAATCATCGCTCCGTCATAAAATCTTTTTTCTGATGGTGCTTTCAAGTCTTTTATTTTTTCAGCCTCCACTTTTGAAAGCAAATCTAGCAATGAATTCCAGTCGCTTTTTGAAAGTTGCTTTTGAACTGCTTCGCCACCACGGCTTTTAATGGTATAAACGGTATCTTGTTTGGCTATCACTTTTTTATAGCCTCCTCTCGTTTGCGCTTCATACTCGAAAGAAATATTCTCGCTTTCTTTTTTCAATTCAGAATTCGTACAGCCTTTTGCCATAAATAGCACTAAAATAAATGTCGATAATATTTTCATGTTTGTTTGGATTTAAAATTTGTTACCAACTATTATTAAGATAACATGGTCTGCGCTTTTTTCACGGCTTCGACCAAAGCATCTATTTCTTCTTTTGTATTATAAAACGAAAACGAAGCGCGAATCGTTCCTGGAATATTGAAAAAGTTCATGATCGGCTGCGCGCAATGATGTCCAGTTCTGACCGCTATTCCCATCTTGTCAACAATCGTTCCAATGTCATAAGGATGGATATTCCCCACGTTGAAAGAAATCACAGAAGTTTTATTGTCTAAAGATTTTGGTCCGTAAATTTTTAAGCCTTCAATTTCTAACAACCGTTTTGTGCCATATTCCAAAAGCTCGTGTTCGTAAGCAGCAATATTCTCAAAACCAACTCCATTCAAATAATCAACGGCAGTTCCAAGAACAATTCCGCCGGCGATATTTGGCGTTCCGGCTTCAAATTTATGAGGCAATTCAGCATAAGTCGTTTTCTCAAAAGTCACTTCCTTGATCATTTCACCGCCGCCTTGATAGGGAGGCAATTTGTTCAGCCATTCTTCTTTTCCATATAAAATCCCCGTTCCGGTTGGTCCGCAGATTTTATGTCCAGAAAACACGTAGAAATCACAGTCTAATTCTTGAACATCGGGCTTCACATGTGGCGTAGCTTGCGCGCCGTCAATCAAAACTGCAGTTCCAAATTGATGCGCTTTTTCAATGATTTTCTTGATCGGATTTATGGTTCCTAAAGCATTTGAAATATGATTTACAGCAACAATTTTTGTCTTTTCAGAAAGCAATCTTTCAAATTCAGAGAAAATCAGCTCGCCATTTTCATCCATCGGAATCACAGTCAATTTCGCACCCGTTCGGTCACAAAGCATCTGCCAAGGCACAATATTCGAATGGTGCTCTAAAGCCGAAACCATCACCTCATCGCCTTCTTTCAAAAACGAAGCGAATCCGTTGGAAACCAAATTGATTCCGTGCGTGGTTCCTGAAGTAAAAAGCACTTCATAGTTATGTTTTGCATTAATATGATTCTGAATTTTTACACGTGAAACTTCATAAGCGTCAGTTGCCAGCTGGCTCAATTTGTGGACACCACGGTGAATATTGGCGTTGATTTCTTCGTAATAAGAAGCAATCGCGTCAATAACAACTCTTGGTTTCTGCGAAGTCGCCGCATTATCGAAATAGACCAGCGGTTTTCCGTTCACCTTTTGGGTAAGTATCGGAAACTCGGCACGAATTAATTGAATATCTAACATTGTATAATAGGAAATTGGTGCAAATTTACGGTATGTTTCTTTAATAGAAGAAGAATTAAGATAGAATTAAAAGTTGTAGCCAACGACTGCAAATTTCAAGCGGATGCCATTGGCGAAAGGCCAAACGTCTCAAAAATCACCCACAGCCTGACAAAACTGCCAGCTGCTTCATAGCACACTCGTAGCTTCCCCGTGGTTTCTTCGTATATATGTCGTGTGTATGCCGTATTTCACAAACAGATTCAGCAAATAAGCCGCCTCTTTATTTTACGTTTTAAGTTGCACAACCCTTTACAAAACCTTTTTACTATCAATTTTCAGCACCAAGAACAATTGCCGCTGCTACTTCTCAAACATTTACCATTTTTAACTTTTCTAACTACAAAATTAATCATAGTTTTGCGGTTATTTAGATTTAATTAAAATAATAAACACACAAACCAATGAAAAAAATAAGTATTTTATTAGTTGCAATCGTTTCATTAGCAACATTTTCTTGTAAAAAAGACGAAGCTAAAGTCGAAGAAACAACTGTTGAAACCAAAACCGAAGCGCACAAAATCGTTTCTTTAAACGGAGCTGTAACTGAGATCGTTGCCGCTTTAGGCCACGAGAAAGAAATAATAGGAGTTGATGTAACTTCAACTTACCCAGAAACGATCAAAACTACGGCAAAAGATTTAGGCCACGTTCGTACCATTTCCATCGAGTCAATTATCGCTTTGAAACCAACGGTAATCTTGGCTACAGAAAAAGACTTGAGTCCAGAACTAGCTGAAAAAATCAAAGGTGCCGGAATCGAAGCGCATATTTTCAAGCAAGATTTTACGGCTGAAGGTTCTAAAAAATTAATCGCTGACGTTGCAGGTGTTTTGAAACACGCTGACTTCAAAGCTTTGACTGATAAAATCGATGCTGATTTGGCAAAAGTACAGCCAATTGCAAAAGCACCAAAAGTATTGTTCATCTACGCTCGTGGCGCAGGAACATTGATGGTGGCTGGAACAAACACGCCAATTGAGAAAACAATTGCTTTGGCTGGCGGTCAAAACGCAATTACAGAATTTGAAGATTACAAACCATTGACTCCAGAATCATTAATCAAAGGAAATCCAGATGTAATCTTGCTGTTTACTTCAGGATTGGAAAGCCTTGGCGGTGTTGACGGATTGCTTAAAATTCAAGGTGTTTCGCAAACAAATGCTGGTAAAAACAAAAAAATTATCGCTTTAGACGGCGCTTTAATTTCTGGTTTCGGACCAAGAGTTGGCGAAGGCGCTGCTACTTTAAATGCTGAATTGATTAAAGCTGTAAAATAGTTATTAGTAAGATGTGATTGCTTCCTTCGTCGCAATGACAAGAAATTTCCAAAATGCAAAATAAATTACCGTTATACATTTTCTTAAGCTTGATTTTATTGATTTTACTAGCCGTAACATCTTTATATATGGGAGTTTATGAATTTGAAAAACATTCTTTCTTTGAAATTTTTAAGGCTTTATGGAATGATGACAACACTATTCCGGCGAGCGATAAGTTTGTATTGATGAATTTAAGGTTGCCCAGAATTGTGATGGCGGTTTTAGTCGGAAGCGCTTTGGCGGTTTCCGGAACGTGCCTGCAAGGAATGTTCAAGAATCCACTCGCCTCGCCTGACTTGATCGGAATCACAATGGGAGCTTCGCTTTTTGCAGCCATTTCAATTGTTTTGGGAAGCTACATCAAGCCCTATATTCCAGAGGTTTTTCACTTTTCGCTATTGAGTATTGCTGCTTTTTTAGGCGCTTTATTGACCATGACAATGGTGTACCGGATTTCAACAACCAATGGAAAAACAAACGTCATCGTGATGCTGCTTTCTGGAGTTGCAATTACCGCAATGGCTGGCGCAACGACTGGTTTTTTAATTTATATTTCTAAGGAAGAACAACTTAGAGATTTGACCTTTTGGAACTTGGGAAGCCTCGGCGGCGCCACTTGGACAAAAAATGCAATTTTGGCAGTTGTGATAGTAATCGCTTTTTTCTTTTTAATTACAAAAGGGAAAGCTTTAAATGCCATGATGCTGGGCGAAAGAGATGCACAGCACTTGGGAATTCCGGTAGAGAAAATTAAGAAAAGAATCGTGGTTTTGACGGCTTTGATGGTGGGAACTTGCGTTGCTTTTTCAGGAACCATCGGCTTTGTCGGCTTGATTGTTCCTTATATTTTAAGACTGCTATTCAAATCGAATTATCACATAATTCTGCCGATGTCGGCTATTTTTGGAAGCATTTTATTGCTTTCAGCAGACACCATCAGCAGAACGATTGCCGCTCCTTCTGAAATTCCGATTGGAATTTTGACTGCTTTTATGGGAGCGCCCATCTTTATTGCCATTTTAATTAGAAGCAGAAAATCAATGTAATATGTTAGAAGCCTGTAAAATATCGTATTCGCATAAAAAGGTTTCCATCTTGGAAAACATCGACGTGACCGTAAATTATGGCGAACTGCTTGTAATCGTGGGTCCGAATGGTGCCGGAAAATCAACGCTTTTGAGCATGCTGGCCAATGAAATGAAGCACAATGACGAGCCTATCGTCTTCAAGAAAAAGACTTTTGAAGCTTGGGATCAAAAGGAATTGCCACTTCACAAAGCCAAGTTTTCACAGCAAAACAGTTCTGACATTCCGTTGACGGTTATGGATGTTGTGATGATGGGCCGTTATCCTTATTTCAACTCGATACCGCATCAGTCTGACATCGACGCTGTTTTAAAATCAATGGCTGAAACCGATGTTGTGGCTTTTAAAGACAGAGATTACAATACGCTTTCGGGTGGCGAAAGACAGCGCGTTCACTTGGCCAGAGTCTTGACCCAGCTGGAAAATGACGTGGCGCACAAGCTTGTTTTTATGGATGAGCCCTTGAACAACTTAGACATTTTACACCAGCACAGAATATTACATACGGTAAAAAACTTTACAGAAAGAGGAAACACGGCGGTTGTCGTTTTACACGATTTGAATTTGGCCGCACAATTCGCCGATTCTGTATTGCTTATGCAAAAAGGAAAAATCGTGAACCACGACAAGCCCGAGAAAGTTTTTACCAAAGAAATCATCAGCAAGGTCTATAATTTTCCTTGCACGATTTGCCTTAATCCGGTGAATCAAAACCCTTTAATCATTTTTGGAACATAATATTTATACAAATGGATACAATCACAAACAACCTGAAATCACAGTGGGAAAAGCTGAAAGCGGAGAGCCCAAATTTGAGAATCCGTAATGCAGCAGAAAAACTTGGCGTTAGCGAAGCCGAATTGGTAGCGACACAAGTGGGTGAAACCGTAACGAGACTTCGTCCTGAGTTTTCGGCACTACTTTCTGAAATTGAAAAATTAGAGAAAGTAATGGCTTTGACCAGAAACGAAGAGTGCGTTCACGAAAGAAAAGGAATTTACTTGAATCCAGATTTCAGTTCGCCACACGCGGGCTTGTTTGTGGGTGAAGATATCGATTTGCGCATCTTTTTAGGCCACTGGGCGAAAGCTTTTGCGGTTGCCGAGAAATCAGAACACGGAGACAGAAAAAGCCTTCAATTCTTTGGAAAAGACGGTTTGGCGATCCACAAAATTTATTTGACAAAAGACAGCAACGATGCGGCTTTTGACGAATTGGTGGCAAAATACAAATCAGAAGACCAATCCATAGACGAAACTACGGTTGAAGTTCCGTTGAATATTGACGAGAAAGCAGATGCAGACATTGACGTTGCTGGTTTTCAAGCCGCTTGGGAAACCTTGAAAGATACGCACGAATTCTTCGGAATGCTTCGCAAATTTGGTGTAACAAGAACGCAGGCTTTGCGTTTGGCTCCGAATGAAAACTACGCTAAAAAAGTAGAGAAAGACGTCATCGTAAAAATGCTGGAAGGCGCTGCAGAAGCAAAATTGCCCATCATGGTTTTTGTTGGAAACAGAGGAAATATCCAGATCCACACTGGAAGAGTAAGAAAAACGATGTGGCACGGCGACTGGTTCAACATCATGGATCCAGATTTCAACATGCACTTGGATATGTCAAAAATCGCCCAGACTTGGATCGTAAGAAAACCAACGGAAGACGGTGAAGTAACAGCAATTGAAGTTTTTAACGAAATGGGCGAAATCATCGTTCAATTCTTCGGAAAAAGAAAACCAGGCATTCCTGAATTAAAAGAATGGAAAGAACTGGTTGCTAGTTTGTAGTTTAGTTAGTTTTTAATATTTTTCTTAGTAATCCTGCAGTGTCATTGACATTGCAGGATTTTTTTATTGTGCATTTTTTGGAGCTGAAGCTATCTTTAATTTCCCTAAGAATTTTAGATTAGTTGCCTAATGACTGCTTATTTGGTAAAATATCTCATCTCTAGAACCTTTTGTCTCATCTCTAGAACAAGTTATGCATTCTCTAGAACCTTATATCTTATCTCTAGAAGCTTAGTTTCTATCTGTAGAAGTTTTTATACCATCTCTAGAACCTTATATATCATCTGTAGAAGAATTATTCTTATCTGTAGAACCTTTTATACATTCTGTAGACATTTTCAGTATATAAACATAAAAAAACCGAGCATTACTGCTCGGTTCTTAACTAATAAAACCTATTTAAAATTATTGCAATAATGCGTATTCAAAAGTTGGATAACCTCTTAAACCTTGAGGATTAGTCATTGCACGGAAGATAATTTTATAGTAGTTTCCAGCAACATCTTTGATAACATAAAAACGGTCCGTTCTTACGCTTGGTAAAGAACTTGGTCCTCCGCCGGCTCTCCAGTTAGCACCGATTATTCTTTGGTCAGTAGCAGAAACTGTAAAGTTGTTTTCAACAACATTAGCTTTAGAGAAATTCTCATAAGTTCCTCCTTCAGAAGTCAAAACTTGGTATGCTTTTGTTCCGCCTTTCATGTTTGTAACGATAAAGTCAGAGTATCCGTAAGTTACCAACCCGCCTGCTTGAAGGTAGTTTGTGAAGGTTGTAAAATTCAAATCCCATTTCGTTTTTTGAGGCTCAGCCGCAACTGCTGCACCGCTAGTCAAGCTAAAAAATGTAAAATTAAAATCTGCATTTTTTTCTACTGTTTTTTCAGTAAAAGTAGTCGCATCTAAAGCAGCATATTGGATTTTATATCCATTGCTACCGTTTCTTAAGATTCTTACTTTTCTCCATCCTCTGCTTGCCCCGTCAGTAGCAACTGAACCTACAGCTGGAGCTTCTGTTGGAATAGCATATCCAAGATTTACTAAGTAAACTTTATTTTCAGCGTCAGTAGCAGAAATTTCAGCGATGGCTGTTCCTTCTCCTGCTCCTGCGCCAGTTAAAATACCTGTTGGGTTGTCAACATATCCGTTTGAAGCTGGAAAAGTACCTTGTCCTACACCTACATTTTCGTCAGTTGTTTGAGGAAGCGTTATATCAGAAGTTTCTAATTTTTTAGCGGCCATTTTTAAAGATCCGTTTAGGATAACTCTGAATTCAGAACCTGTTGCAAATCCAAAATCCCAGCTGTCTCTTTTTACTGAAGTTGAACCCTCGGCACTTAAATCAACATAAACTTGGTTTGGCTGGTTTGGCCCTCCAACTGTTGGCTGAAGGATTTCTCCCTCTGAAGGAATTTCTACAACTGGCGCCGTTGCGTTATCATCACTTGAACAAGACGCTAAGCTCAATAGAGCTACAGAGAATAATAAAAACGTTTTTTTCATTGTATTATATTTATGTTAGAAATTAAGGTTATACGTAAGTTTTAAATAATAAGATCGACCGTAAGCCAGCATTTGACTTGAAGATCCGGCATGACCTGCGCCTTCTCCTGTTCTAGTTTGGTTGACGTTTGTAACATCTAGAATATTTCTAGCACCAATTGTCGCATCTAATTTATTTTTGAAAAATGATTTTCTAAAAGAAGCATCTAGCCAGTTGCTAGCTTCAATTTCAGAAATTACATATTCAGAAGAAGCTTCTAGAAACTGTTGTGTTCTTCCGTTGTATTTATAATAGGCAGAGAAAACAGAATTCCATTTTGGAAATGAGTAAGAAACGCTGCTGTTTAAGTTAAAAGAATACAGAAATTTATCATCAGAAGAAAAAACTTGATTTTCTATTTTTTGTGAAATTCCAACCACTGCTGCGCCAAAGTTGAACATCCAATTGTCTTTCTTGATCTGATGCGTCGTAGAAAAATTCCACATTCTATAATCGCTGATATTGATATATTCATATTCAGGAGTATTTGATTCATTAATTCTAATAAATGCCATGTCAATTCTGTCATTTACATCAAGATAGCTTCCTGTGAAACTATGTGTCAAGGCTAATCCAGAATCAAAAGAAGTAGTTTTTTTGATACCAATTTCATAGGAAGTACTGGTTTCAGGAACAAGATTTTCATTTCCTGTGAAATGATGTCCATCAAATATTTGCTTTGAATACAATTCTTCAAAAGTCGGCGTTCTGAAAGATTTTCCTAGAGAGCCACGAAGTTCAATATTATTGTCAAAAATATAGCGAAGTCCTAAAGATGAAGCATACTGGTTTTCAAATTTTGATTGTGAAGAAAAGCGAATTCCAGGACGAACATAGAATTTTTCAGTTGCCTTTATTTCAGAAGAAACAAAGAAATCATAGTTTTCAAGTCTTTTTCTGACAGGAGAAAACTTTCTATTTTCTTCTTCTACCAATGAAAATCCATTGTTGTTTACGAATTCATATCCAACTTGAAGATCTACTATGCTGTTTTTGAAAAAGTTGCTCAATGTTCCTGTAGAATAAAGCACTTCCATAGATTGGTCTTTTACCTCAACATTTTCTTTTTCAGCATCAGTAACCATGTAATAATCAAAATCTTCAACGCTTCTTGATTGTTTTTGGTGTGATAGTGAAATATTATAATTCAATTGCGAAAATGCTTTTCCTGAAGCGTTTAAGTGATGGTAGAATCGTTCTGTAAAATAACGCTTGTCTTCCGCATAACGGTAAGAACCTAGTTCAGTGGTAAATCCGGATTGAACAGTACTGTTGTAATAATCTATATTTTCATCAAGATATTCGAATTTGTAAAATATCCTGAAATCATTCTTTTGATAAGCCAATAAAGCATTGCTTGTAATTTGCTCTTTTGGAAGCCAAGTATAACCTCTCAACTCATTATTTTCAAGAGACTCTTTGCCTTGTTTATTGCCAAGATAGCCTTGGAAATCATTTCTATTTGCTCCAATCGACGCAAACCAGTTAGCATTTATATTGTGTGATATTTTCAATGCCTGAATATGCCTTCCTTCATCAAAAAGAGAAAATTCATTATTAACGGTTTCTTCTTGTGCTGTTGCAGTAATTGACCACTTGTGTACAGAAGATTTTTTGGTGATAATATTTAAAATACCACTTACTGCGTTTGCTCCGTGGGTAACTCCCATCGAACCTTCAATGATTTCAATTCGCTCTACATCATTAAGGTTTATCTGTGACAAATCGATATTATTTCCAAAACCAGCTTCATTCACCAAAGGAACATTGTCTACTAAAATTTTGAAGTAAAAAGCATCGAGACCAAACATTGAAACTGTAGATCTTCCATCAGTTCCACTTGGTTTTACCGTAATATTTAGATATTGGTTTAAAACATCGCCTAAATTATTTGCAGCAAGATTTTGAATATCTTGACTGGAAATAACACGAACATTGAAAACAGATTTTTTTATTGATTGGGGCTCAAATTGACCAGTGACAACCACTTCGTCAAGCTTTTTTGTTGAAATACTATCGTGCATATGCTGTTGAGAAAAAGCATTTGTCACGAAAAGAACAGATAAGGAAATGAAAGCCTTGGTATAAATTTGCATCTTACTTTAGATTAATTCTAAATTGCAAATCTAGGAAGCGTAATTGATTTGTGCAAATTATTTTTATTAATTCTAAATAAAAAAAGCGACATCTTTCGATATCGCTTCCACTATTTTAAAAAAACGTTTTAATTACAAATCAAAACCAATATTAACGCCAAGTTTCATGGCAATAATTTTAGTAACTCTTGCTTTCAAAGCCGGAATTTTTACGCTTTCGATGACTTCATTCGTAAAAGCATACATCAATAAAGCTTTCGCTTCTTTTTCAGGAATTCCGCGAGATTGCATATAAAACATTGCCTTTTCGTCTAACTGACCAATTGTGCAACCGTGCGAACATTTCACGTCGTCTGCGAAAATTTCTAACTGCGGTTTTGCATTTACAGAAGCTTTGTCACTCAACAAAATATTATTGTTCTGCTGGAAAGCATTTGTTTTTTGCGCTTCTTTTTCTACATAAATCTTACCGTTGAAAACGCCAGTTGCTTTTTCATCCAAAATCGTTTTGTAATTCTGGTGGCTTTCACAGTTTGGCGTCGCATGTTGCACCAAAGTATAATGGTCAACGTGCTGTTTTCCTTCAATAATCGTGATTCCTTTCAACGTAGAATCGATATGTTCGCCTTGGTGGTAAAAATTCAGGTTGTTTCTAGTCAAGTTACCTCCAAAAGAAAAAGTATGCACAGAAGCATGGCTTTGTTCTTTTTGGGCGATATAAGTGTTGTCAATCAAGGAAGCTTCCAGATTGTCATTTTGAATTTTATAATAATCTACAATCGCTCTTTTTTGAGCAAAAATCTCGGTAACTGAATTCGTCAATACCGGATTTTCATTCAAAGATTGGTGTCTTTCAATGATTTGAACGTGCGCATTTTCTCCAACGATAATCAAATTTCTTGGCTGTACCAAAAGCGCCGCTTCTGATCCTGTAGAAAAATTTATGATTTCAATCGGCTTATCTGCTACTTTGTTTCTTGGAATATTAATGTAGGCGCCTTCGTAGGCAAAAGCAGTATTCAATGAAGTCAAGCTTTCCTCTTTATTGGCAATTTTGTTGAAATATTCATCAATCACCATTTTGTATTTTGGCTTTGTCAATGCCGATGACATCAAGCAAACATCCAATCCGTCGTGGGTAGTTGACGACAAGAACGAACTGAAAACGCCGTCCACAAAAACTACTTTATAGGTGTCAACTTCGTGCAAATAATATTTTTTTACATCCGAATATTGAACCGTATTTTCGTTTTTAGGGAATACGCTAAAGTCGTTTTTTAAGACGGCATTCAACGAAGTATATTTCCAAGCTTCGTCTTTTTTTGTCGGGAAGCCTTTTTCTTCAAAATTCTTAAATGCTTCTGTACGAACATCGTGTAAGTCGGCATCGACATCCACGCGTTCTTCAAAAGCCATAAAAGACGATATTAATTTTTCTTTTAATTCCATTTCTTTTTGTTTAAAGTTTAAAGTTTCAAAAGTTTAAAGTTCTCGAGAGTAACCTTAAACCTTAAACTTCAAACAAATTTAATTTTCGGCTTTAATCCAGTCGTAACCTTTTTCTTCCAGTTCGTAAGCCAATTCTTTTCCGCCTGATTTTACGATTTTTCCGTTGTATAAAACGTGAACAAAATCAGGTACGATATAATCTAAAAGTCTTTGGTAGTGCGTGATTACGATGATGGCGTTGTTTTCGCTTTTCAATTTATTCACGCCATTTGCCACGATTCTTAAAGCATCAATATCAAGGCCTGAATCGGTTTCATCAAGAATTGCCAATTTCGGTTCCAACATCGCCATTTGAAAGATTTCGTTTCGCTTTTTCTCTCCACCCGAAAAACCTTCGTTTAAGGAACGAGACAAGAATTTACGGTCGATTTCCAATAATTCAGATTTCTCACGAATCAATTTCAGCATTTCATTGGCTGGCATTTCTTCCTGGCCTTTAGCTTTTCTAGATTCGTTGATGGCTGTTTTCATGAAGTTCGTTACCGAAACCCCAGGAATCTCAACCGGATATTGAAAAGATAGGAAAACACCTTTGTGCGCTCTTTCTTCGGGAGCCAAATCGGCTAAATCTTCGCCGTCCAATTCAACAGAACCTTCTGTCACTTCATAATGTTCGTTTCCTGCGATAACTGCAGAAAGCGTACTTTTTCCAGAACCGTTTGGTCCCATAATGGCATGAACTTCGCCAGCTTTCACTTCAAGATTGATTCCTCTTAAGATATCTTTATCTTCAATTCCAGCGTGTAAATTTTTTATACTTAACATTTATATTTGTTTTATTCGTAATGTCCTTTTAATGATATAATACTTAAAATATCAATAGTGTTTTCGTCTATAATTTCGTAGATGATTCTATGTTCTGCATCTATTCTTATTGACCAATATCCAGATAACTCGTGCTTTAAAGCTTCAGGTTTTCCAATTCCTTCAAATGGACTTAATTGAATGGCTTTGATTAGTTCAGAAATTTTTTTGATCATATTTTTATTGCCCGATTTGGCCCAAAATTGTAAATCTTTCTCGGCTTTTTTAGAATATCTTACTTCCATAAGTTATCCAATTCTTCCATCAAAATCTTCACAAATTTTCCTTCCTTAACTTCTTTTGAAGCTTCCAAAATCTCTTTTACAAATTCAGGATTATAAGGTTTCTCAACCTTTTCAGCAATTTCAAAACCTAACGATTTGGCTAAAGCTTTTAAAACCGGCAAATCTTTTTTCTTTACGTTTTTTAAAACTATGTCCATAATTTAAGCTTTTTTAATTCTTGATTATCCAACACTTCCTTCAAGCGAAATCTCCAAAAGTTTCTGTGCTTCAACCGCAAATTCCATCGGAAGCTTATTTAAAACTTCTTTACTGAAACCGTTTACAATCAATGCAATGGCTTTTTCTGTCGGAATTCCTCTTTGGTTGCAATAGAAAACCTGATCCTCGCCAATTTTACTTGTCGTGGCTTCGTGTTCTATTTTTGCTGAAGGATTTTTTGATTCGATGTACGGAAAAGTATGTGCTCCACAATTATTTCCCATCAAAAGCGAATCACACTGTGAAAAATTTCTCGCATTGTCGGCTCTTGAACTGATTTGCACCAATCCACGGTAGCTGTTTTGCGATTTCCCGGCAGAAATTCCTTTGGAAATAATGGTTGATTTTGTGTTTTTTCCCAAGTGAATCATCTTGGTTCCCGTATCCGCTTGCTGGTAATTATTGGCTACTGCAATTGAATAAAATTCACCTACCGAATTATCGCCTTTCAAGATACATGATGGATATTTCCAAGTCACAGCAGAACCTGTTTCAACCTGTGTCCAAGAAATTTTTGCGTTTTTTTCGCACAAGCCTCTCTTTGTCACAAAGTTATAAACACCACCTTTTCCTTCTTTATTTCCTGGAAACCAGTTTTGAACGGTTGAATATTTGATTTCAGCATCGTCCATCGCAATTAATTCCACAACTGCGGCGTGCAATTGATTTTCATCACGAGAAGGTGCTGTACAACCTTCCAAATACGATACATAACTTCCTTCATCGGCAATTACAAGCGTTCTTTCAAATTGGCCTGTTCCCGCTTGATTGATACGGAAATACGTTGAAAGTTCCATCGGACAACGAACGCCTTTTGGAATATAGCAGAAACTTCCGTCAGAGAAAACAGCCGAATTCAATGCCGCATAGAAATTATCTTTCTGCGGAACGACTGAACCCAAATATTTTTTTACCAATTCTGGATGTTCTTTAATTGCTTCTGAAATCGGACAAAAAATGATTCCTTTTTCAGCCAAAGTATTTTTGAAAGTTGTAGCAACAGAAACTGAATCGACCACAATATCCATTGCGACATTGTTCATCATTTTCTGTTCGTCGATGGAGATTCCCAGTTTTTTGTACATTTCCAAAAGGTCTGGGTCAACATCATCAAGTGTCTTGTTTGGATCAACCGATTTTGGAGCTGAATAATAAGCAATTGCCTGAAAATCAGGTTTCACATAGTGAACATTTGCCCATTCTGGTTCAATCATTTCCTTCCAAGCTCGGAAAGCTTCGATTCTCCAATCGGTCATCCATTGCGGTTCTTCTTTTTTCAAAGAAATCGCACGAACAATATCTTCATTTAGGCCAATAGGAAACGTCTCCGATTCAATATCAGTATAAAATCCGTATTCGTATTCTTTATTTTCGAGCTCGATTTTTAAATCGTCTTCGGTATATTTACTCATTTTTAAGTCTTAAAGTTTGAAAGTCTAAAGTCTTAAAGCCAATGCGAGTCTTTCGACTTGGTGACTTTTGACATTCGACTAAAGAGAGAAACTCTCCCCACATCCACAAGTTCTGCTTGCGTTTGGATTATTAAAAACAAATCCTTTTCCGTTTAATCCTCCAGAAAACTCTAGGATTGTTCCTGCTAGATACAAGAATGATTTTTTTTCAACGGCAATTTTTACATTATTATCTTCAAAAACTTTGTCATTTTCTCCAAGTTCTTTGTCAAATTTCAATTCATAAGACAATCCCGAACATCCACCGCTTTTTACGCCTACTCGAACGTAATCTTTGGCTGCGTCAAAACCGTCTTCTTCCATCATATTGACGATTTTTTTACTTGCTGAATCAGATACCTTTATCATAGTGTATTTAAATTTAGTCTAATTAATTTGCAAAGATACGTCATATTTAGTTTTTTCCATAATTAGTAACATTTTTATAACGGATGATTGCATAGAAATTTCTTATTGCCGATTTTCACAAAGGATTTCATAAATTGCGACGTATAAAATTGAGAATTCTCAATTCAGAAATCAGTAAGTTTAAATCAGTTATTTATGAAATTATACCCAATTGAAGCAGGCAATTTTAAGCTGGACGGTGGCGCAATGTTTGGCGTAGTTCCGAAAACTATTTGGAACAAGACAAATCCGGCCGATGAAAACAACCTCATCGATATTGCCGCAAGATGCCTTTTGATTGAAGATGGAAATCGCCTAATTTTAATCGACACCGGAATGGGCGACAAACAATCTGAAAAATTTTTCGGCTATTATTCGCTTTGGGGAAACCATTCAATTGATAAATCTTTAGAAAAATATGGTTTTCACAGAGACCAAATTACTGATGTTTTCATGACGCATTTGCATTTCGACCATTGCGGTGGAAGTGTCCAATGGAACGCGGCCAAAACTGGATATGAAGTCGCTTTTAAAAACGCGAAATTCTGGACAAACGACAATCATTGGAATTGGGCTACAAAACCAAATCCGAGAGAAAAAGCTTCCTTTTTGACTGAAAATATTCTTCCGATGCAAGAAAGCGGTCAATTGGAATTTGTAAAAAGGCCTGAAAATGATCTGCTTAAAAATTCAGAATTGGGTTTTGATATTTTCTTCGCAGATGGCCATACTGAAAAAATGATGATTCCGAAGATTCAATACCAAGACAAAACCATCTGTTTTATGGCAGATTTATTGCCAACTGCGGGACATTTGCCGTTGCCTTATGTAATGGGATATGACACGCGTCCGTTATTGACTTTGCCAGAAAAAGCAAAATTTTTGACTGAAGCTGCTGAAAATAATTACTACTTATTCTTAGAACATGACGCTCACAATCAAATCATCACAGTTGAAAACACAGAAAAGGGCGTTCGGTTGAAAGAAGTTTTTACTTGCGAGGAAATTCTTTCATAAGCAAACTTTCCTAAAAAATAAAGTTAATTATTGCCAAGTTTGTAACAAAGACATACTATTTTTGACCTATCCTAAGTTGAAACTAAAAAAGTTAAAATGAAAATACTTAAATTATCTTCCCTCACGCTTCTATCTGCATTGGTTTTAGCAAGTTGTGGCGCTACGAAAAGCACTCTTGCTCCAGTTACGAGCATTGAAAACATTGCATTAAAAAATGCTGAAATTAAGGAAACTGACCTAAAAAGATGGAGCCATTTAGATATCCTGAAAGATACAATTCCTGGAATGAGCGTTGATAAAGCTTATTCTGAATTATTAAAAAACAAAAAAGGAACAAAAGTAATCGTTGGAGTTGTTGATTCTGGAGTTGACATTGAACACCCAGATTTACAAGGTGTTATATGGAAAAATACTAAAGAAATCGCTGGAAACGGAATTGATGATGACAATAATGGTTACATTGACGACGTTCACGGTTGGAATTTTCTTGGCGATATCAGCGGCGAAAATCTTGAATTGACAAGAATCGTAAAAAAAGGCGATGATGGTTCAGAAACTTACAAAAAAGCTAAGGCTGAATTTGATAAAGAATTTAAGGAAGCTAAAGCACAAAAGCAACAATTCGATTTTATTTTTACTGCCGATAAAGCAATCAGAGCTGAGTTGAAAAAAGACAATTATACAGTTGAAGATTTAAAAACTTTGAACTCTACAAATGCTTTGGTAAATCAAGTAAAACCTAGATTTATTCAAATTTTATCAAATGTTCCGAAGGCTGAATTCGATGAGCAAATCATGGAAGCTAAAGAGCATTTTGACAGTCAAGTAGATTATAACTTAAACTTAGAATTCAACGGAAGAAAAGTTTTAGGCGATAATATCGATGACTTGAAAGACACAAAATATGGCAACAATAACGTGATCGGGCCAGAGAAAAAAGGTGCGCTTCACGGAACGCACGTTGCAGGAATCATTGCTCAAGTAAGAAACAATGGTTTAGGCGGCGACGGTGTTGCAAATAATGTAGAAATCATGGCAGTTAGAGCCGTTCCTGATGGAGATGAATATGACAAAGATATCGCTCTTGGAATTCGCTACGCAGTTGACAACGGTGCAAAAGTAATCAATGGAAGCTTCGGAAAAAGCTATTCTCCACACAAAGAATGGGTTTATGATGCTTTAAAATATGCAGGCGAAAAAGACGTTTTGGTTGTTCTTGCAGCTGGAAATGAAGGAACAGATTTAGATACTGCAGACCGCTTTCCAAATGACAGAGACGCTTCTGGGGAAATTACAAATAACGTAATCAAAATTGGTGCTTTGAACACAAAATACGGTTCTGATTTAGTTGCAGCTTTTTCAAATTACGGAATGCAAGACGTAGACGTTTTTGCTCCTGGAGTTCAAATTTATGCTACGATTCCTGATAACCAGTACAAATATTTACAAGGAACTTCAATGGCATCACCAAACGTTGCCGGAGTTGCAGCCTTGATCCGTTCTTATTATCCAACTTTGACAGCGCCTCAAGTAAAACAAATCTTGATGGATTCTGGAATTCCTACGAATATTGAAGTAGTTTTATCAGGAGAAAAAGCAAACAAGCGTTCTTTTGCTAAAGTTTCAAAATCTGGAAAGATGGTAAATGCTTACAACGCCTTGCTTATGGCAGAGAAAATGGCGAAAAAATAATCCTAGAATTTATTTGAATGGAAGGAGAAATCCTTCCATTTTTTATTTTATACAATTATGAAAAATCAATTTCTTTCCCTTCTATTCTTATTTTTTATTGGAAATGCTTTTGGTCAAAAAACCTATTGGCAACAGCACGTTGACTATAAAATGGATGTAAATCTTGACGTAAAAACATTTCAATACAAAGGAAATCAAGAACTGGTTTACACCAATAATTCTCCCGATACTTTGAAAAAAGTATTTTTCCATTTGTATAACAATGCGTTCCAGCCAGGAAGCGAAATGGACGCAAGATTGCAGTCGATCAACGATCCGGATAAAAGGATGGTAAAAACATTCAAATCGGGTGCTACGGAGAAAAAAGAAAGCAGAATCAGCACTTTAAAACCAGACCAGATTGGCTATTTGAAAATTACTAATTTCAAGCAAGACGGAACTTTTGCAAAAGCAAATTCTGTCGGAACAATTTTGGAAGTAGAATTAGCAAAACCTATTTTACCTGGCGGAAAAACAACTTTCACGTTAGATTTTGACGGTCAGGTTCCAGAACAGATTCGCCGTTCTGGAAGAAACAGTTCAGAAGGCGTGGCGCTTTCCATGACGCAATGGTATCCAAAAATGGCGGAATATGATTTTGAAGGATGGCACGCTGATCCTTATATCGGAAGAGAATTTCACGGCGTTTGGGGCGATTTTGATGTAAAAATTACGATCGACAAAAATTACGTTTTAGGCGGTACTGGATATCTTCAGAATAAAAATGAAATCGGTTTTGGATACGAAGATAAAGGAATGCAAGTTGTAATTCCGAAGAAAGCAAAAACCTTGACTTGGCATTTTAAAGCGCCGATGGTTCACGATTTTGCTTGGGCTGCAGACAAAGATTTTATCCACGATGTTTATCCTGGCCCGAATGGCGTGGAGTTGCATTTCTTGTATAAAAATGACCCGAAAATCATTGAAAACTGGAAAAAATTACAGCCAAAAACTGCTGAACTGATGGATTTCTACAATAAAAACGTAGGCCAGTATCCTTACAAACAATATTCTGTACTTCAAGGTGGCGACGGCGGCATGGAATATGCAATGTGTACGCTAATTACTGGCGATAGAACGGCAAACAGCTTGATTGGAGTGACGGCTCATGAAATGGCGCACTCTTGGTTTCAGCACATTTTAGCTACGAATGAATCAAAACACGGCTGGATGGACGAAGGATTTACTTCGTATATTTCTGACTTGGCGATGTCAAAATTAGTTCCAGGAAAACATGCTGAAAAACCTTTCGACGGCGCTTATTCTAACTATTTTTATATGGTGGAAACCGGAAGAGAACAGCCTCAAACTACGCATGGCGACCGTTTTGAAGAAAATATGATTTACAGCATTTCTTCTTACAGCAAGGGCGAATTGTTCTTGACACAGTTGGCGTATATCATCGGTCAAGAAAATTTAGACAAAACTTTGAAGAAATTCTATGCCGATTTTAAATTCACGCATCCCACGCCAAACGACATCAAAAGAACGGCAGAAAAAGTCTCAGGAATGAACTTGGACTGGTATTTAATCGATTGGACGCAAACTACAAACACTATTGATTTTGCTATAAAAGAAGCAAAAGAAGTTTCAGGAAAAACAGAAGTTTCTGTGCAAAGAATCGGCAAGATGCCAATGCCTTTGGATATTTTAGTAACGTATTCTGACGGAACAAAAGAATATTTCTATGCACCGCTTCAGATGATGCACGGCGAAAAACCGAATCCTTTTGGGAATGTGAAAAGAACGGTTTTGACTGGTTTTGACTGGGCTTACCCAAATTACAAATTCACGATCAACAAAGGGTTAAGCCAGATTTCAAAAATCGAAATTGATCCTGAACACCAGATGGCTGACGTGAAACAGGAGAACAATGTTTATCCTGCGACAGCAAAAAAATAAAAAATTATATTGAAATTTAAGGCGGACAATTGTCCGCCTTTTTTATTAATGCATTGCGTTGATTCTGATGCTTGCTTTTACAAGCGCTAGCGCCTTTATTTTTGACAATTCGACGTCTTTGTCCTGATGGTGCTTATTCTGGCTTACGAGCTTTACAAAGCCTTCTTTTTCGGATTTCTGGATGTATTTTACCGTAATATATTCTTCGCCGCTCATGTCGATGCTCAAAAGATACATTTCTCCCCAAAAAATCTCGTTTCTGATATCGTTGATTTCTTTATATAAAACGATGTCGCCACTTTTCAGCAACGGATACATGCTGTCTCCCGTGACATAAACCGCACCGTCGCATTTTGGCAAATGCGGAATCGAAATATGGTCAATCGGTTCTTGCGATTTGCTGTCTTGAAAAAGCGGTACCAATCCGGCAACGGCTTCAATGTCATACAGCGGAATTTGCTGGATTTCTAAAGAAGAATCTGTTTTCAGCCTGAAAGTTTCCATTTTATTATTTCTAGGAATCAATTCATTTTCTACAAAAACATTTCCCTGTCCAGTCAAAAGCCAAGTCGGATTCAAATCTGTATATATTGAAAGAATATTTTCTAAAACTTGAGATCCAATGCTTTTTCCTTCTTTTACAGCCTTTGAAATACTTCCCCTGCTGGCGCCAATACTGTTTTCAAACGCATAATAGCTTATGCCTTTTTTGGCCATATATTCTCCTACTCTTTCTGAAACCATGAGATTATTATTCTAAATTTCTACAAAAATAGGAAAAAAATCTTTATAAAAACTAAAATCATAGTGTTTTCTATTAATTAGAAGAAAATAAGCTTTCATTATATGTATTTATTTTCCATTACTTCTATTGAAAATGAATCAGATAGGCTATATAAGTTATAATAATAATTTATAGAAAATAGCATTAAAAACTCATTCATAGCTATTTATAAAATAATAGAAAAAAATCTTAATTAAAATTAATTTATAAGATTATTATCTTCTATATTTGCATCGAAGTTAAGTCAGAAATTCAATTAAAGCTTAAAATTAGGTATTCCGGAACTCCTAGACTATAGTGATTGATAAAATTATATGATTTATTTCAAACAATTTATTCAAACATATTAAAAATTTATTTATGAGTACAGAAATTAAAAACACGCTATTCAGATTTGTTACGATGAGAGCACCAGAATTAGTGGAAAAAGAAAAAGTTGAGAAAACATTTGTACAGCATCCGTTTATAGACGGTTCGTCTTTCAAAATTTATCATGACAACAATCTCTCATTTTCTAAAAAAACAAATCTGAAAAACAAGGCTGCTTTATTTGCAAATTCAGCAGAAAGCTATAAGAAAATTGAAGATTTAAAAACACACATAAACGGGCACAGCAATAACAATTTCTTTGAATTTGCTACTTGGTTAACTGCAAATCGTAAGAAATTCACTTTAGACGAATTAGATAAAAGATTAAATTTCTATGGAGGCATTGCCCGAGCAAATCCACTTGTTGAACTTGACTTTGACAGAAAAATTATTCTTTGGGATAATCTTATCTATCAAATTGTCACTTCAAAGTCGAACTATATCCGTGAGGCAATTCTATCTGTTCTAGTTGCAGAATTATTTGTGCAAGAAAGAAAGAATTTAGGGCAAAACTTAGAAGCTCTTAGAAAATTGGCTCAGGCAAGAATCATTATGCCTAAAAAGATTTTTTTGGAAGAGACACAAACAACAACAGCTTCAAGAGATAAGACAAATGATAAAACTAAATATCCTGCATTGCCGTCTCCAATCGAACCAACAAAATCGATGGAAATCACGCTGATAAACAATCATTTGTCAGAACTTAAAAATTTGCGTGAAAGCACCGAAGCCTTAGAAAAAAGGTACAACAAAGAAAATTCAAAGAGCTTGTTAGCTTATCAGAAAAATTATGATCTTTTGGTTGAAAAAGCTTATGAAAAAGCAGAGAAAATCGAGAAGACAACAATTGATCCAGTTACAAAACAGGAAACAGTTATCGTTGAATACAAGGATTTGGAACTTCCGAAATTTGAATTTTCTCCAGACATTAGTGAAATAGAATTCTTAAAAGAATATTCTCAAGATGCTCCTTTTTGGTGGATTATTGAGAGCTGTCAAAATGCGCTTGGCTATGATACTTTTGCTGAAATAATCGAGTATGCAAAAGAAAAAGAACAAAAACTGATGCAGCTGCTTTTTGACAGAACAGAAAAATCGCAGAAATACAAAATCAGCAACGGCATGTTGTTTCCGGTTGTTGATACAATTTCTGAAAGAGCTAGCAGTACGGTTTCATTGCATTCAACAGTTTCGGGAAGCAAGAAAAAGCTAATTGTAGAATTTAACCGCATGGAAAGTGGCGCTTCAATTTCATATGCAGATTACACCTTGCGTTTTGAAGACGGAGAAGACCATCATGGAACTTCAAAAATTTCAAACTGGGTAAATGGAAAGCTTCAAGTCACACTTTTTGTTTCAGAAACAATTGCAGAAACGGGAGGAAATTTCAGGCTGGAAGCTTCCTTAATCACGCAAAACGCAAAGAATATTTTTGTAGAAGCCGCAGGCGTTTCTAATAGAAGAAATCTGAACAACAGCAATATTACTGATCCAATTGCAGAATTGACTTTTTCAGAATTAGTACAGGTAGATATTGCCGGCCCAAACGTTCCTGCTTATGTTTTGACAGGTGGCGGCACTTATACTTACGATGAGAAAACAGTAACAGACCCAGGAACTTCTGATCCAGAAACTCCTACCCCAGGAACTCCCAATCCGGCGAATCCAAAACCAGAAACTCCTGATGGTGAAACCCCTGTGACGGAATATGTGCCTACAGGTTTCGGAATCAGACGTTTGGGAATTGCAGATTACCGAAAAGTAGAACAAGAAGTTTGTTGTTATGTGCCTGGTGAAGTATCGCACATTGAAAACGTAATGGCCAGCGAATATAAAGAACGCTCAACCCGAAGATTGCGCAGAACAGAAGACACGACCACGACTTCTAAGGAAAAAGAATCTGAAAAACTGACTGATTCCACTTCTACTGATCGTTTTGAAATGAATTCTGAAGTGGCTTCTGTTTTAGCGGAAGATACGCATGTTGGCGGATATGCTAGCATGAATGCGGAATATCCAAAAATTAAATTGAGTGCCGGCGCAGATTTTGCCAACAATACTTCCTCTGAAGAATCAAACAGCCAGGCGGTAACGCACGCTAAAGAAATCACTGAGAGAGTGCTTGACAGAGTGGTCCAAAAAGTAAAAGAAGAGCGTATTTCAAAAGTCATCGAAGAGTTTGAGGAAAACAACAAACACGGCTATGACAATAGAAAAAATGACCAGCACGTTTCTGGAGTGTATCGATGGGTAGATAAGATTTACAAAAACAAGATTGTCAATTATGGCAAGCGCTTGATGTATGAATTCATGATTCCTGAACCGGCATCTTTTCACAAAATGGCAATTAGTGAAAATAAAGGAAAGGAGGAAGATTTTATTGAGAGACCTGTAGACCCGAGAACCTTAGAAGGATCTCTGAATTTAAAAAACCATTTAAATATTAATGAGAGCACTTATAGTCATTGGGCTGGAATTTATAATGTCGAGATAGAACCTTGTATATCAAACAATATTAGCATTGGAACTGAATTTAATTTTCATGGGCTTGACAAGACGGGTACAAGCAAATCATGGTCAGACAAAAACAACTTATCTATACCAGATGGATATAGAGCTGTAGGAGCCATGGTTTCAGTTTCAAGTCCTGCTATGGACAGCAGCTGGGGCAAATATATCGGGATTTCTGTTGGAAATTTAAGATTTAAAACAAGTCAGGGAAATGGTAATTATCTTCTTTATCCGGAAGGTTCAGAAACATTAAATAGCTTCGAAAAAAACATTCCAGTTTCGGTGAATTTCATATCATATTTTTCTGGCAATATAAACGTTACGGTTAACTTACAAAGAACTGATGCAGCATATCAACAATGGCAAATCGACACATTCAATGCAATCATAAAAGCCTACGAAGCAAAATTGGAAGAATACAATGCAAAAATCAAGGAATCTAAAGCGGTGCAGCTGGAAAAAGTAAGAACAAATCCGTTATTCTACCGTCAGATTGAAAACATGGTCTTGCGTAAAAACTGTATCGAATACTTGGTCAGCCATACAAAATTGGGCGAAAAAGACCTGATTTATGGCACCAAGCTGAATGAGATTCAAGTAAAATATGAAGACGTGGCCTTAGATGGATATGCCGCAAAAGTAAAATTCTTAGAACAGGCGTTTGAATGGGATTTGATGAGCTATAATTTCTATCCGTTCTACTGGGCTTTTAAAGAAAAATGGTTGCAGTTGTACAACGTCGATGAATCAGACGATGCGATTTTCAGAGCCTTTCTTCAAAGCGGTATGGCCAGAGTGATTTTAACCATTCGTCCAGGATTTGAAGAAGCCGTTAACTGGTATATGGCAACAGGACAAGTCTGGAATGGCGGCCAAGTGCCAACCATGGATGATGAATTATTCATTTCCATTGTGGATGAATTAAGAGAAACGGAAGGCGAAGTAGAAGAAACTTGGGAAACCAGAGTACCAACTTCACTTACAATAATCCAAGCCGGAAGCATCGGCATGAAAGTGACGACAGCTTTGCCATGTGACGAAGATTGCAAAGATTATAAGCTGTTTGATTCTGATGGAAAACCTGTTTTTGACAAAGACAACAAACAAGTTTCGACAAATCCGTTTAAAATAATTGAAGGACTGACCTTAAAAGGAAAAACCGAGGAAATTACAAACTAATCATTAACCTAAACCCTGCTCTTTGCCTAAAAAGCAGAGCAGGGTTTTTTAAAAAATAAAATTATGAGCACAAATAATTTTCCATTAGTATGGAATACCGAGGCTGATGATGGGTTGCTGGGGAGTTTGTTTCCGCAAAGTTCGAATTTTGGCCGCAGAACGAATTCCAATGAAAACATCTGGAAAGAAGAATGGAAAACCAGGACCATGACAGAAATTCAAGACTATTTCTTTCCAGAAGCAAAAATAAAAAGCAAAAACAAAATTACCATTTGTGACACTACAGAAGCTTTTCAAGACATTAAAATTGAAAATAACCAGACTTCAGAAAATGCGCAGCCTTTAGATGAAATCATCATTGAAACTTATGGTGTGGGCAGAATTCCCTTAGACTTGGGCAACATGGCTATTTATTTTTTTACCTCAAGCGATGGCGCAAGATTAATCAGAGCAAGACGCTGTGCGTATGAAAGCAGGGCAAAAAACCCTGACGTCTTGGCCGTTTTTATGGAAACCGACGAAGGAGGCAACATCTTTGGAAGCGTCATGGATTTTGTAGTCGGAGACAATGTCAGAGCGCTGTTTAAAGACGATTATTGGGAAAAAATATTCGATTTCTTAGAAAATAACGACATCCATGTTTCTCGAAAAGATACTGAAGACCTCATTAAAAAAGGGCTTTCACATGAAAATTTTCTTGACTATATCAAGCGCATTGCCAATGACCTCATCGCAAAAGTAAGTTTTGCCGTATTTGATGCAATGGCAGAAGGATTCGGACAAATTGCCAAAGGCATTGGAAGCTGGAAATTCAATGACGAAGAATGGGATGCCACGCATGAAAATTTCTCTGCCTCAAATGCGCCTTTTATTTTCATGGAACTTGATTTTACGCAACTCAAAAAGATACGCTATAAAAACAGCGAGGTGTTTGAAAAAATAATCGCTGATTTTAGAGCAACCGTTGATGCCCATCAAAAGAAGATTCCTGACCTCATCTTAAAGCCGATGCAATCCTTTATTGAGCTGCTGCAAGAAAAAACCAAGTTGTTCTTCAAGACGTTTGAAGAAAACGCCTCGCTATTTGTCAATCTGATCAGGCAGAATAATGAAAACATGAATGCGTTTTTATGTGGCTTCATCAATGGCTTTCTTGATTTTATCAAAAGCATCTTTGACCTTTTTGCCTTCGCCTTTAAATTTGCAAAAGCGGCGACAGATTTTGCTTTGAATGAAAGCTATTACTGGAACCTGATTTTAGAATATCTGGAAAACGGCATCGATGCCTTGTCAAAATTTGACATTCTTGATTTTTTCAAAAAAACTTTCACGCTGCCAATTGAAATTTTGGCAAGATTCATGGGTTTTTTGACTAATTTAGCTTTGCCTTCAGTAAACTTAAGCAAAATTTATTACTTTTCAGGCTATGTTCTTTTGGGCATCGTTCAGATTGTTTTAGAAATCATTTTCACCGGAGGTTCTGTTTCCATCGAAAGACTGTTTGCCAAAAGTGCTGCAATCATCAAGGGCTTTGTCAAGAAAGCAGGCAGTTTTGCAGACGATGTTTTTCGTTCTTTAGATAAATTAATCTCTCTAATCAAAAAAGGCTCACAAAATTTTGCTTCTTTTATTAGAAAGATTTTTGATGATTTTTTTGAGTGGTTGAAAGGTTTGTTTAAAAATGGGAAAGCGGATGAGGCACTAGAGGAAGCAAAACGACCTGTTAAAGGCTTTTCAGAATCTGATTTAGATTGGATGGCTTCCCGAAAGATAGGCAATCTAGGTGGAAACATTTTAAAAGCATCACAAATCAGAAAATTGAGAGGCTTGTTAAAAGAAAAAGGCATTCACTTAATCGTTGAAGGTGATGCAAAAAGCATAACAAGACTTTTCGCCCCCATTGAGGATTTTAGAAGTATAGATGATTTATTTTATGTAATGAGAAATGAGGGTTTCCCTGGCGGATTTAATGCTCATACCAAACAATTTTATCTAAGCAAAAATGCAACAGAAATAGTAGGTTTTCATGAAATGGCTCATTTTAAACATTTTGAAGAAGTTGGCGAAGCATATTTAACCCTTTCCAAACTTGAAAAAGAAACTTATGTTTGGGAACAAATCTTAGCCAACGGAAGCAAATGGACAAAAGCTGAATTACAGGATGCTTTGAAATACATTAATAGAGTAAGAAAAAAAGCAGGTATTAAAGAACCATTAAAAATCAAAATATAATGAAACATACAGAACATGAAATTTTAGAAACAGCAAAAAAAGTCTTAAGAGACTTTAGAAAAGATAGATATAAAGAAGATGACATTGAAAAAGTTTTTTTTGATGAAAAAGATGAATTAATGCGTGGTAAAAACAAAGGTAAAACCCATCCCACCTGGACAGCGTCAATTTTAGCTCCTTTTGACAATATCGATTTTTTAACCATTTCAGATGAAACAGGCGAACCTTTATATTATCAGAACTTCAATATGATCGTCTATGAAATAGGAAAAAATGCTGAAGGAAATTATTTCAGAAAGGAAAATTAATTTTAAAGCTACTTTCGGGTAGCTTTTTTACTTTTCAGGCTATGTTCTTTTGGGCATCGTTCAGATTGTTTTAGAAATCATTTTCACCGGAGGCTCCGTTTCCATCGAAAGGCTGTTTGCCAAAAGCGCTACAATAATCAAAGGGTTCATCAAAAAAGCAGGCGGTTTTGCAGATAATGTTTTGCAGTCTTTAGATAAATTAATCTCTTTAATCAAAAAAGGTTCGCAGAATTTTGCTTCTTTTATCAGGCAGATTTTTGATGATTTTTTTGAGTGGCTGAAAAATATTTTTAAGAGCGGGAAAGCGGATGAGATGTTAGATGCTATTGATGATATAAAGTTTATCAATGGCTATTCAATAGATAAAATTTTGGCAATTCCTAAAGGACAAAGACCAAATCCATTTGAATACCTTACTGAGTTTTATATTAAAATCCATCTGAAAAAATTCGAAAATGAAGGAATTGCATCAAGGATTGTATTAAAAAAAGATTATATAAAATATGGTATAGGAAAACCCGATGCTGGTAAAACAGAATTTGTTGCATTGAAATCTGAAATAGATGATTTACTTAAGCAGTGTAAAGGCGATGCAAATATTTTATCTGAAACTTTAGGAATTCCTAAAGAACAACTTGAGGGAGGATTAATTAGAATTGATTTTAGACTAACAGATAAAAATAAAGTTCATTTGCCTTCGGGTAATGAATTTGGAACTAATCCTCAATGGTTGCCCGGAGGAAAACTTCCTAAGGGTGAATTAGAAGCGATTATTGAAACCGAAGGAATGAAATTAAATAAAGATTATAATATAAAAGATATAATATAGAGAATTATGGCAAAAGAATTATACAGCAGAAATTGGGATTTTACATTATATGAAGTAGAAAACAAAAAAATCATAACAGTAACTTTTTTTGGAAGGGTTGATTATCAGAGAAGTTTCTATCTACAAAAAGAAGTAAAAGAAGGAGAATATGAATCTCTAAAAGAACTTTCGGAAAACATTAGAAATAACTACGAAAAATATAAAGATTTAGAAATTACTCCACCAATATTTGAATAAATAATTACCGCTTTATAAAGCGGTTTTTTTATTTCTCCATAAAAAGAGGCAGTTTTGCAGATGACGTTTTCATGGCTTTAGATAAGCTGATTTCAATTGTTAAAAAAGGCGCTGACAATTTTGCTTCTTTTATTAGGCAGATTTTTGATGTTTTTTTGAATGGCTGAAAAATATTTTTAAGAGCGGGAAAGCAGATGAGGTTTTAGAGCAAGCAAAACGACCCGTTAAAGGCTTGTCAGAATCTGATTTAGATTGGATGGCTTCCCGAAAAATTGGTAATTTAGGAGGAAACATTTTAAAAGCATCACAAATCAGAAAATTGAGAGGCTTCTTAAAAGAAAAAGGAATTCTCTTAATCGTTGAAGGCGATGCAAAAAGCATAACAAGACTTTTTGTCCCTATTGAGGATTTTAGAACTGTCGATGATTTATTTTATGCGATGAGTAAAAAAGGTTTTCCAGGAGGTTTCAATGCGCATACTAAACAATTTTATCTAAGCAAAAACGCTACAGAAATAGTTGGCTTTCACGAAATGGCTCATTTTAAACATTTTGAGCAAATGGGCGAAGCATATTTTACGCTTTCTAGACTTGAAAAGGAAACTTTTGTTTGGGAACAAATCTTAGCCAACAGAGGCAAATGGACAAAAGCTGAATTGCAAGATGGTTTAAGATATATTAATGATATAAGAACAAATCCAAAATACGGTTATAACCTAGAACCCTTAAAAATTAAAATATAATGAAACATACAGAACAAGAAATTTTAGAGAAAACAAAAAAAACTCTTCAAGGAATTTTTGAAGATCTATACAAAGAATTAGACATTGAAAATGCTTTTTTTTCAAAGGAAAAAGAATTATACAGAGGGCAAAATGAAGGTAAAAATCATCCTTGTTGGACAGTAGCCATAAAGGCTCCTTTTGACAATACCGATTTTTTAACCATTTCAGATGAAACAGGTGAACCATTATATTATCAGAACTTTAATATGATCGTCTATGAAATAGGCAAAGATGCCGAAGGAAATTATTTCAGAAAGGAAAATTAATTTTAAAAGCTGCTTTCAAGTAGCTTTTTTACTTTTCAGGCTATGTTCTTTTGGGCATCGTTCAGATTGTTTTAGAAATCATTTTCACCGGAGGTTCTGTTTCCATCGAAAGACTGTTTGCCAAAAGCGCTGCAATTATCAAAGGCTTTGTCAAAAAAGCAGGCAGTTTTGCAGACGATGTCTTTCGTTCTTTAGATAAATTAATCTCTTTAATCAAAAAAGGGGCTGACAATTTCGCTTCTTTTATCAGGAAGATTTTTGATGATTTTTTTGAGTGGCTGAAAAATATTTTTAAGAGCGGGAAAGCAGATGAGGTTCTAGATGGAATAAATCAAATAGGCTCAGGAGGCATTCTGAAATATTTTAAAATTATTTCTCGAAATATGGTTTCTCAAGAGCATAGCATGTCTTGTGCTGCCGCATGTATTAGACAACTGGAGAAAGATTATGGGATAGATTTAGAAGAAGCTTTAATCAGAGAATTAGCAAGAACAACCAAAGAAACAGGCACTTTCCCCGATGGAATTTTAGACGCATTAAAGAAGGTATTTAAAGATAAAGAAATTGAAGCAGGAATGTTTTATAACCCCAAAATTTCAGATATTGAAATGGCAAAATCTATTTCAAAAGAAGGAAGCTGGATTTCGATAATTAGGCCAAGTGGACATAACTCTCATGCAATTATTGTGGATAAAATCGAAAATGGCAAGGTTTTTATTAGAGATCCATGGCCTATAGAGGGAATCGGAAAAGGAAATGGAGTTGAAGCAATTATTAGCGAAGACGAATTCGCGCTAATTTGGGCTCAAGGAGGAAATTATATGTTTAAAGTAAAATAAAGTTTTATGTTAGAAAAGACGAAGAAAAAATTAGAAAAGTTAGGGTATATTTCCCACTTAAGAATAATTAATAAAGAAATGTGCATATACTCTTCTATTGAAGGAAATATCAATTCAGTATTTTTTGTAAGAGATAAATCGCAAAAGTATTTAATAGAATATTTTACTGGTCAAATTCCAATCGAAAAACAATTTGAAACAGAGGAAGAACTGATAAATTATATCCAGCATAAATTTCCAGTAATTGAATAATCAAAAGAAATTAAAGCATTAATTATTCATAATAATTTAAAAGCTACTTTCGAGTAGCTTTTTTACTTTCCTGGCTACGTTCTTTTAGGCATCGTTCAGATAGTTCTAGAAATCATTTTCACCGGAGGTTCTGTTTCCATTGAAAGGCTGTTTGCCAAAAGCGCTGCAATCATCAAAGGCTTTGTCAAAAAAGCAGGCAGTTTTGCAGATGATGTTTTTTGTTCTTTAGATAAATTAATCTCTCTAATCAAAAAAGGTTCGCAGATTTTTGCTTCTTTTATTAGGCAGATTTTTGATGATTTTTTTGAATGGCTAAAAAATATTTTTAAGAGCGGGAAAGTGGATGAAGTGCTGATTCCTTTGAAAAGCACTGGCACTGGTGGGGCTTTAAAATATCTTAAAATATTATCTAATAAAATGTTCGCACAAGAACAAAATATGTCTTGTGCCGCTGCATGTATTAGGCAAATAGCAAAAGATAATGGGATAGATATAACTGAAAAGGCTGTAAGACAAATTGCTGAAACCACTGAAGAGTTCGGTACATTTATTGATAATATTGGACCGGCTCTAAAAGAAGTTTTTAAAAATAATGAAATTCATTTTGGACATGCAAACATGCCTCAGCTAACTGGTAAAGAAATTGCTGAAATATTATCAAAAAACAATTCTTGGATTGCTGTTGTCAAACCAACAAACGCGATTGAACATACGATCATTGTAGATAAAATTGTTGGCAAAAATGTTTATATTAGAGATCCATGGCCCATTGAAGGAATCTCAAAGACAGCTAAAGGGGTTGAAGCAATTGTTGATATCGATGATTTCATAATATCATGGGAAAGAGTAGGACAATATTTTGCAAGAATTAAATAAATATTATAAAATGGACTTAAAAAAAATCAAAAAAGAATTAGAAAAAAATGATTTTGTTAGTTATATTAAAGAAAACATCATTTTTGCAGGAAAAAAAGGCGAGCCAGACAAAGAATTGGGAATTGAGACAATGATAAATGCATTTAGAGTATTTGTTGAAAATGAAGTTATAATTCTAGAGTATTCTTATGGACAATTACCTATTAAAAAAGAATATAATTCTGTTGAAGAATTAATCGTGGAGATTAAAAAAAACTTTTCTCTTTATTAATTTTAGAGATATAATTTTTATAGCTACTGCAATTAAACAGTAGCTTTTTTATTTGTAAGCCTCGCTATATTTATAGAATAAAGGCTTTTTTCAAAAAAGCAGGCAGTTTTGCAGACGATGTTTTTCGTTCTTTAGATAAATTAATCTCTCTAATCAAAAAAGGCGCTGAAAATTTCGCTTCTTTTATCACCTAGGAAAGGTAAGCGGGAGGGGAAGAAGACTAGGGCAGACTTTCAAAATCTGCAATTAATGATTTGGTAGGTTATCAAAAAAACAAGGGTGTGATTTTGAAATATTTCTAATAAATGGGAGCCCTGAAATCAAGGGCTTTATTGGTTCTGATGTGGTATATGGATATTGAAGACTAATTGATTAAAGTCGCTCTAACCAGTAGCTTTTTCATTTCCAATAATTTGTACTTCAAAAAATTTACATACATTTATCACTTACAATCGCCACCACTTTAATTGTATCGAAAAGCAGAAGTTAAACTTAAATATACGCAATATGAACAACCGTCGTTACACCGTTAAAGACATCGAGATGATCATCGCAGCAAGCGTAATCCTTAAAAATGCAGTCCTCAAAAAAGAATTTCTGCAAACAAAACGCTCCAACTGGACCGATGCCTTTTTTCAGCAGCTAGAAGAAGAAATCAACCAAACCGTCCAGACCTATCTGGGCCTTGACAGCGCAAAAGACCTTCGCCAAGCCACAGCAATAGTATATTCCATCCAAAAAAAGGCCCTGAAAAACCTCTCCGAATTAAAAATCCAAATCAGCGAAGACTTTAAGAAAGCCCCCGCCAGAAGAGCCGAACTCTTAAGCCTTTTAGGATTCACGACTTATTACACCGCCGCAAACTCAAACCATGACCAAGAAGCACTCATCGATCTGCTTTTCGAGTTTAAAACAAACATTACCCCTGAAATCAAAGCCGAAATCATAGAAAAAGGAACATCCGAAGCCACTTTAAACGAGATCGAAGCCTGCGCAGATACCTTAAAAGAATCTGACATCGTCCAAGAATTCCACAAAGGAGCAAAAAAATTAGTAACCCGCGAAGCCATTGACGCCTTCAATGAAATCTATGACAAAATAATCAGCATCTGCAAGCTTTCTCGAAGTTTTTATAAAGGAAACCCAGTCCAGCAAAATCTTTTCAGCTTTAATAAAATCACAAAAGCCATTAACGGAAATTGATTTACACAAACAGCGAAACTAAAACTTAAATCTAAAAAGTCCCAGCACCACTGGGACTTTTTCTTTTCCCTAAAATCAAGAACTATAAACGAGCCAGCAAGTCACTAGCATCAAAAAGAAAATTATTTCTCGCTTTCAGCAAAAATCTTCGCGTTCAAAGTCGCGCATTTCGCTTCATTAATCAACAGTTTCGCCTTTACAGTGATTGACTTCGCACATCCAGTTGCCGTTTTCTCGCCTTAAGAAATTGATTTCTTTCTTACAGCAAAACACTTCTCGCTCCCAGTTATTAATTTCGTTCCAAAAGTTATAGATTTCTTCCCTATAGTTAAAAATTTCGCACTTACAGCAATTGATTTCGCACTTACAGATGGTTGAAAATAGGGCAACACAGCGCTTATTTATAATTTCAATTCCAATCAAAATAAAAATGCTTACAAAACACAAAAAATAGTACTTTTAATAAATTAACAAGACTAGCCTTCCACAATAAAAAGAATAAAATATTAATAGAAAATAATCTTAATTATATTTGTTTAAAAGATTATTTTCTTCTATATTTGTATTGTAATTAAAAAATAATACTATGGACAAACCTACTAAACAAAGAATCGCCCTGCTCCATCCGAGTATTCGAGACGAAGTAACCCAAATCATCGAAGAATGCGATCTTTCCCTGACCGGAAAAGCAAAAGTAAGAATCACGCAAGGCCTCAGAACCATTGAAGAACAGAATGATATGTACGCTCAAGGAAGAACTAAGCCTGGCAAAAAAATCACCAATGCAAAAGGCGGGCAATCCATCCACAATTATGGTTTTGCAGTCGATATATGCCTCATGATCGACGATAAAGTCGCTTCTTGGGATACTAAAAAAGATTGGGACAATGACAAGGTAGCTGATTGGTATGAATGTGTGAAAATTTTCGCAAAGCACGGCTACGAATGGGGAGGAAACTGGAAAACTTTCAAAGACATGCCTCACTTTCAAAAGAGAAACCTGACTTGGCAAAAGCTATCCAAATTAAAAAAAGACAAACAAGGCTACGTAATTTTAAATCCTGCATAAAATGAAGAAGTTAAAAAACAAAATAGCATTAATGCTCGTGTTGGCTTTCGCAACAATTTCTTGCGAGTCAACGAGAACAGCAGTTTTTGATCAATATTCTTATCAAAAAACAACAGAATTGAAAGTCGAAACATCAAAATTGATGGACAAAGCAACAACGCCGTATTCAAAAAACAAAGCAGAAATTGAAGCTTTATTCCTAAATATTGAAAAATTGGCCGAATATGAAAAGAACAAACCAGACAATCAAATCACTTTCGCCATGTGGACAATTTTGACTGACCAAGAAAAAAATCTTCTAGGCGGTTTTTTCAAAACATGGAAAGAAAAAGAAACTTTGACACCTGTTTTCTTAGAAGAATCTAAAAAACAAGTACTTGAAGCCATGGATTTATTGATTCAATATGAAATCAAAAAAGACAAGCAGTCAAAAGACAGCCTTCTGGATTTAATCTCTAAAAATTAAAAATCATGGATATTGAAAAATTATTAGAAGAATTGCGCAAAAATCTCATCACAGTTTTGGGCGAAAAATACACAGAATTCAAGCCAGAAATTCAAAAAGACGTGAAAGATTTCTTAGAAAAATCAAGAGAAAAATTAGAACGCTGGTCGATTCTTTTTGCAGCTGGTTCCTTGACGGAAGACGAATTTGCTTGGCTGTTGAAAAGCCAGCAAGATTTGGTGACACTAAAAGCCTTGCAAGGTGCAGGCTTATCAAAAATAAAACTGAATACTATTAAAAACAGCATCTTTAAAACGGTGCTTCAAACTGTAATTTTAAGTCTTTAACAACATCTAAAATTCAAATTCGAGACCCCAAATCTTAAATCATAAACTTTAGATCCTAAAACCTAATAGCCATGGCAAAAAAAATTAGAATTTTAAGCCTCGATGGCGGAGGAATCCGCGGGATAATTACTTGTGTAATCCTAAAATATATCGAGGAACAGCTTCAAAAGCTGGATAATCCGACGGCAAAAATCGGGGATTATTTTGACCTGATCGCAGGAACAAGCACTGGCGGCATCCTTGCTTCCATCCTGCTTTTTCCCGACAATGACAACAAAGCCAAATATTCTGTAGAAACGGCTTTGGATTTATATGCCAAACGCGGCGAGACGATTTTCAACGTTTCTTTCTGGCAGCATATCATCAATCCGTTTGGGCTTTTCAGCGAGAAGATTTCACAGCGCGGATTAGAAAAACAACTGGAAGAAGTCTTCGGAAGTTTGCAAATCAAAAGTTTTATAAAACCAAGCCTGATTACTTCGTATGATATTTTCCATCGAAAAGCCAAGTTTTTCACAAGCCACGAAGCAGAATCAAATCTGGAAAATTTCTATGTAAAAGATGTCTGCCGAGCCACTGCAGCTGCGCCAACTTATTTTGAGCCTGCAAAGATAAAATCGTTTTACGGACAAGAATTTACACTGATCGACGGAGGCGTTTATGCCAATAATCCTGCATTATGCGCTTACGCGGAAGCGAGAAAAATTGAATTTTCTAAAATATTGAATGATTTGTCTAAGCCTGATTTTCCTAAAATAAGCGATATGATTATTGTTTCTGTAGGAACTGGAGAAGTCTTAAAACCTTACACTTTCAGGCAGTTTGAAAATGCCGGAAAAGTAAAATGGATTCAGCCTTTGATTGACATCTTGCTTTCTGCAAACGTGGAAACTACTGATTATCACATCAGAAAAATGTATGAAACTTTGGGCGCCAGAAATGCGAAAAACTATTACAGATTAATGCCTTCCTTAAAAAATGCTTCTTCTGAAATGGATGATGTTTCTGCCAAAAACATTTATGAATTGATTCAATCCGGACTTGCTTTTGTAGATCAAAACCGAAAAGAACTCAACGAAATTGCGAAGAAACTTATTAAAAACAAATAATTATAAAAATTAAAAACCTCTAAATCGCTTTAGAGGTTTTTTAATAATGGTTTGGTTGGTTAAGGAAAAAACTATTGTTTTTTCGTGGTAGTCGTAGTTGTTGCTGGCGTAGCTGGTTGTGCAGGCGTAGCCGTTTTTGTAGACGTAGTCGTTTCTACTTGTTTATCGCCGTTGGCATCTTGGTTCACTTCAGTTGTTTTAGTAACTTCGGCTGCATTATCAGCTTTTACTGTAGTTGTTGTAGTTTGTTTCGCTTTTTTATCAGCTTTTTTTGGTGTTTCTTGAGCAAATGTTACAACTCCTGTTAACATTATTGCGCTTAATAGTAAATTTTTCATATTTGATTTTTTATAATTCATAATTTCCTTGAGTTAAGGCAAGTTCAGTGCCACGAGTTCCTATCTATATGGAATTGGCTATAAAATAAATATACGTTTTTTGAGTTTTCCTATATAAATCAATGGCTTAGACACAAAATTATTACTCTAATAAATAAATTTTGAATAATAAATGCAAGTAAAATTAATTTGAATTGTTGTAGAATGTGTGGATAAATTGGGGAACTGCAACTCTAATTCTGTAGAAATTCACGAAACGCTGCAGCAAATTACGTCCCGTGAAATATATTTGTAACTTTACACCTTTAGAAATTTCAAATGAAAGTATTAAAAAATTTAGTGTTGCTCGCTTTTATCATCTTGGGAACACAGCAAGCTTTTGCACAAAAATACCGATTCAAAACCTCAAGCTACAGCGTCATGGAACAAGATGCCAAAGGAAAATGGGGAAAATGGTCTGATTTTAAAGACACCAATATCATCATTACGCTTGACGGTGACAAAAACAGAATCGTTGTGAATTCGCAGCAAACCCAGCTTTACAATATTGAAGTTTATGGAACAACGATAGAAAATGAGACTGACAAAACCATGACTTTTAATTGCATAGACAACAGCGGAAACCGTTGTGTGATTGAAGTAATTACCAGAAAAACACAAGGAAATCGTATTCAATTTTATATCAATTATCCTGATTTAAAAATTGTCTATAATATTTATCCATAAATGCCGACGTATCCGAAATCTGAGAAACTAAAAAGCAGAAACACAATTGACCTCATGTTCAAGTCAGGAAAATCAGTTTCTAAATATCCATTGCGGCTCGTTTTCATTAAAGGAAATGTTGATGAAGGCCAGCAACTGAAAATGGGCGTTTCTGTTTCAAAGAAATATTTCAAAAAAGCCGTAGACCGCAATTATTTCAAGAGAGTTTTAAGAGAAACGTATCGCCTGAACAAACATCTTTTGATTGAAAATCTGCAAGAACCTCATGCTTTCATGCTTTTATATCAATCAAAAGACCGATTGACTTATGAAGAAATAAACAAAAAGACGATTCAGGTTTTTGAGAAGTTTCATCTGCAATTGCAGGAAGTAAACGCAAAGTAAAAAATAGGCTCAATCTAATTTGATTAATATTCATTAGATTTGTTTCTATTGCAATTCATAAAGTTCTGATTATAAAATGATTGCTTTTTCTAATAAAAAGAAATAAAAACCTTAAAACATGTACACATTTTTAAAAAAGAGATATATAATTCCGGTTGTTGCTGGAGGTTTGCTGTATGTTGGGGCCAGTTTCAGAAACGATTTTTTTGAAATTGCAAAACAGATAGAAATCTTCACGATGATGTTCAAAACCGTGAACATGAACTATGTCGATGAGACCAATCCTGGTGATTTGATGGATAAGGCGATCAAGAATATGCTTCAAGAATTAGATCCTTACACGGTTTATTTCAATGAGCAGGATGTCGTGAAATTCAAGATCAACAATACCGGTGAATACACAGGAATTGGCGCAATGATTACCAGAAAAGAAGGAAAACTGATCATCAAAGAACCGTATAAAAATTATCCTGCAGACAAAGCTGGTTTAAAGGCCGGAGACGAGATAATTCAGATTGGCGACGTAAGTCTTGCCGATTTCAAAGATGACGCGTCACAGCTTTTAAAAGGAAGCAAAAACGCCAAGATTGAAATCAAATATGTGCGTCAGGGAAAAACAAATACTACAAATTTGATTTTAGAGGAAGTTGACGTAAAAGCGGTTCCTTTCTTTTCAAAAATCGATGATAAGACGGGTTATATTGTGCTTTCGCAATTCAACGCAAAAGCGTCTTCCGAGACAAAAGATGCTCTAGAAAAGCTGAAAAAAGACGGAGCTGAAAGAATCATTTTAGATTTAAGAGGAAATCCGGGTGGCCTTTTGGGCGAAGCCGTAAATATCTGCAACCTTTTCGTAGCAAGCGGTGAAACAATCGTGACGACAAAATCGCATATTGAAAAACACAACAATACTTATAAAACTTCGAAATCGCCTATAGATACTGAAATTCCATTGGTAGTTTTGGTTGACGGAAGAAGCGCCTCTGCCTCAGAAATCGTTGCTGGAGCGCTGCAAGATTTAGACAGAGCAGTTGTTGTCGGAGCCAGAAGTTTTGGAAAAGGTTTGGTTCAAAGACCAATCGATTTGACTTATGGAACACAAGTGAAAGTTACCATTTCGAGATATTACACGCCTTCCGGAAGATGTATTCAAGCCTTGGATTATTGGCACAAAGACAAAGATGGAAAAGCAGTGAGGACCGAAGCTAAAAATTACAACGCCTTCAAAACCAGAAAAGGAAGAACGGTTTATGACGGAGGAGGAATTCAGCCTGACGTGGAATTGGCAGAGGCAAAAATGAGCGCCATCACGGAATCTCTAGTTAAAAATGACGGAATTTTTAATTACGTAACCAACTATTACTACAAAAATCCAAACTTGGGAGACAAGATTCCAACTATTTCAGATACCGATTTCGCAGATTTCAAAAAGTATCTGAAAAATGAAAAATTTGCTTTTGACACGGAAACAGAATTGGCTCTGAAAAAAACTTTGGAAGCGGCCAAAAAAGAAAAAATTGACGAAGAAACTAAAGCAGAATTTCAGCAATTGCTGACTGCGTTGCAAAAAAGCGATGAAACACAATTGAATAAAAACCAAGCTGAAATCAAGGAATTAATTCTAGACGAAATCATCCGAAGATATCAGTACAAAGAAGGTTTGTATCAATATTATACCAAAAACAATTCTGAGATTAAAAAAGCGACTTCCTTGCTTGCAAATGCAGCAGAATACAATAAAATCTTGTTGAAATAATGTTGCGCTTTTTAAAATTACTGCCGCTATTTATTTTTGGATTTGCAAATGCCCAAGAAGAAATTGTGCATTCGGTTTATTTCGACGTAAATAAATATAATTTAGATGACAGCCGGGTTGAAAATCTGGTAAAATTCATCAAAGAATCAGATTCTTCTCGCGTGGAATCCATCAGCATTTATGGCTATTGCGACGATCGTGGCAAGGAAGAATACAATTTTAAATTGTCAACTAATCGTGCCAATGCCATTCGAAATAAGTTGGTTGAAGAAGGCGTAAAAAATAAAATTATCGTAACGATTGAAGGCCGTGGGCGTGTTTTGATTGAAGATGATATTGACAATATTTCTGAAGTACGTTCTAAAAATCGCCGTGTCGATGTGGTGATGAATTTCAAGGAGATTCCGATTGAGAAGCTTAATATTCCTGGGGTTTTTAGTGAAATTCACAAAACGCATATTGTCGGCGACAGAATTTATTTGGATAAATTATTGTTTGCAAAAGGAAGCAGCAAGCTTACGGCAAAATCAAAAAGCGAGCTTGATGTCATTGTCAGGAGGCTTTTGAAATATACCAACTTACAGATTGAAATTCAAGGACATGTTTGCTGTACGCCGCCTTTTTACAAAGAAGCCATCGACAAGGAAACCAAAAAGAGAAAGCTTTCGACAAATCGCGCCGAAGCCGTTTACAAATACTTGGTTTTCAAGAAAGTTCCAAAAACGAGAATGACTTTCAAAGGGTATGGAAACACGCAACCGCTTGGAAAAGGTCCTGATTTAGATCGCAGAGTAGAATTGGTAATTACAAAAATCTAGGCTTTTTTCATCTCAATGTGCGGAATTCCGTCTTCTAGATATTCTTCGCTAGTTTGGATAAAAGCATGGCTTTCGTAGAATTTCTTCAAGTATAATTGTGCCGAAATAGTAATTTCACTCGTGCCAAAATTCTTTTCAATCGCAACAATTGCTTCCTTGATGAGGTCGTGTCCCCATTTTCGATCACGGAAATTCTCTTTTACGACAACTCTTCCGATGGAAGCTTGATCGAAATAATCACCTGCTTTAAAAATACGGCTGTAAGCCACAATTTTGCCCTCAAATTCACCAATAATGTGAATTGCTTTCGGATCTTTTCCGTCAATATCCTGATAAACGCAATTTTGTTCGACTACAAAGACTTCGCTTCGCAATTGCAATAATTGATATAGTTCGTCTGCAGAAAGTTCCTTAAAAGGCTTTATTTTAAAAATTAGTGACATTTGATTTATTTAATTGTTTTGGCTGTTTTGATAATTGCTTCCAATTCATGAACGAGGTCGCGTTTTGGCGTTGACGGTGCGTAGCAAAATCCTTCAATCACGAGAATTCTATTGTTTTCTTTATCTAAAATCGCATAATTGGTAAATGGTCCGGACATAAAATCATTCTTCATTTCCCAGGTTCCCTTGGTTTCATAGACTTTTTTTCCGTCGATCATGCTGTTTATCAGATAAGGCGCATACGATTCTTCTGTAATCATTTTAGAATTTTCCATAGTTCCGTGGATGTAAAGTGCTCCAACAGAATCGCGCATTTTCACAATATTGCTGACAATATCGCTGTGGTTTTGAATACTGCTGATTGGCACTTCATAAACCAAAATGCTAGAATTGCCGCTTTGGATTTCTTTTTTCAGCCAAACGAATCTATCCTTGCGCAGAACACATTTGAAATCTTTTGGAATTTTAATGGAAACTTTGAAATTGTCCTGCATCTTTTTGCCATCGCGCAACGACTTTTCCATCAGTTTTTGAGTTTCAGAAATTTCTGTTTGCTGGAAAAGTGAAATCATTGTCGGCCCATTTCTTTCAATATGCCCTAAAATCATTGCTGTGGAACTTCCTGAAATGCGAATTACGTTTTGAGGTACGGCAAATTCGTTTTCAGTAATTGTAAATAGATTTGTTTTCTCCTTTTTGACGACAATTACGTTTCGATTTCTCAAAAAATTGCTGTCAAAAGCACGAAGCGGATATTGGTTTATCGTGAAAAGCGGTTCTTCCTGTGGCAATCCGTCAACTGGTGCCGCAAATTTTTTGCGAAGCGTGTCCCCTATTTCGCCAACCCAAAGCTTGTCATCGATAAAAATGGAAAGTGAATTTGCTTTTCCAACAGCTTGTTTTGGAGAGTTTTCGTCTTCTTTTTTGCTACAGGAAAATAGAATAATTGCCAATAAAAAGAGCAATATCTTTTTCATTTTTTGCTTTTGCTAAACGGAAAAGCTAAAATCCAAAGATGATTATCCTTGGATTTTAAGCCTCATTCCTGGTTTGATATTTTCGTTGCTAATATCATTCCATTTTTTGATATTTTCAACAGTAACGCCAGATTTTTTAGCAATGCTGAAAAGAGAATCTCCCTTTTTTACAAGATATTGTTGTTGTTCTTTAACTGAAGAAGCGATTTGTTGTTCTGTTTTTTCAGCTTTAGTTTCAGCAATCGGAGCATTTTCAGCTTTGATCAATTTTAGCTGGCTTCCTAAAAGAACATTGGTATCTTCCATGTTGTTCCACTCTCTGATTTGAGCTGTGGTAACGCCATATTTCTTAGCGATCGAATTTAAATTATCGCCTTTTTGAACTGTATAAAATTCTGATTCGTCAGCGATTTCTTTTTTAGAAGTATCTTCAAGAACAATCTCTTTCGTAGCTTTCTTTTCTACCGAAGCAATCGCAGTATTTGTAGTGTCTTTCGCTGGTTTTGGAGTCTTTCTTACAATTGTAGTCGAAACTTTTTCCATTGAAACAATCTTCAGCCTGCTTCCAAGCATCACATTATTTCCTTTCAAGCGGTTCCATTTTTTAATTTCTGCTACAGAAACGCCATATTTTTGAGAAATTTCTCCAATATTATCGCCTCTTCTCACCGTATGGAATTTGGTTTTAGAAACCATTTTCGTTCCTTTAATAACCTGAGGCTCTTCTGAATAATCAATGTAAGGCTTTCTATCTGAAGAAGCAACTGCTGTTTGAACTGGCGCAGTTACAGGATTTGACCTTCTTGATAAGAACGGTTTTTCTCTTTTGTCAGCTTCAATTTGTGCATAAGCATAAATCTTGTCTTCGTTTGAAGTATAAACCGCCACTTTGTTCATCGGCAATCTCAAGTAATGATTTTCGCCTTTGATATTCGGAACTACGTCTAATTTATAACCCGGATTTAAAAGCTTGATCTGAGATTCAGGAATATCCAATAAATCAGAAATCTGCTTGAAACTCATTTCTCTTTTTACCATCACAGTATCGGTTGCCACATAGCTGATTGCTGCTCTTTTTGGTTCGATTCCGTGTTCTTTGTGGTATTCGTAGATGTACATCGTTGCCAAGAAAGCCGGTACATATCCTGCCGTTTCTTTCGGAAGAAATTTTCTGATATTCCAGTAATTTTGAAGTCCTCCAGAACGTCTGATGGCTTTTGAAACATTCCCTGGTCCTGAATTATACGAAGCCAAAACCAAATCCCAGTCGCCAAAAATCTTGTACATGTTTGACAGATATTGGCAAGCCGCTTCAGTCGCTTTCAACGGATCGCTTCTTTCGTCAACATAAGAAGAAACGTCTAATTTATATTGTTTTCCGGTAGCAAACATAAACTGCCAAAGTCCTGTCGCTCCGACTCTTGACTTCGCATGCGGATTCAAAGCTGATTCCACAACGGCCAAATATTTGATCTCTAAAGGAACGTCATATTTTGCAAGCGCCGCTTCAAACATTGGGAAATAATATTCTGAAATCGCCATCAATCTTTCATAAGACCGCTTTCTGTTTTTCAGGTACGATTTGATAATGTTTTCAAGGCCTTCGTTATATTCGATGTTGAAAGGCGACTTTGCGTCCATTTCTTTCAACCTTGCCTTCAATAAATCTGTTGATAAATCATAGTCCACTTTCACATCTGGATTGACATTTGCGATGTCGAATTCCATTTCCTTAAACAATTCTGGATTCGAAAGTTCCTTCATCCATTCTTGATCTACGCATGAAGCAATATCGTGATCCACGAAAGTGCTTTTGATAGAATCTAAAACCGACATTTTTGGAGTAACTTCTTGGGTTGCGACTGCTTGCGGAAGGGTATCCTGAGCAATCATATTTAAGGTAAAAAAAGGTGCTAAAAGAAAGGTAATTTTTGTTTTATTCATAACTGAAAATTAATAACTTATTATATTTCAAATAATTATGCGTATTGCAAACTTAACTTTTTATAACTGATTTAAAAAAGGTTTAGTATAAAAATTGTGTTTTTTAACGTAATATAGCATCAATTCCTGGCAAAGATTTTCCTTCTAGCATTTCAAGCATTGCCCCGCCACCAGTAGAAACATAGCTCATTTTATCTTCTAATCCGAACTGTTTTACCGCTGCAACAGAATCGCCTCCTCCAACAAGTGAAAAAGCGCCTTTTTCGGTAGCTTCTGCAATAAATTCGCCCAAAGCAATCGTTCCTTTAGCAAATTTTTCCATCTCAAAAACACCAAGCGGACCATTCCACAAAATTGTTTTTGATTCTAAAATTACTTTCTTGAAACGTTCCAAAGATTCTGGACCCGCATCAAGACCTTGCCATCCGTCAGGAATTTCATTTACGTTAACCACTTGTGTTGTTGCATCATTTGAAAAAGCATTCGCCGCAACAACATCAACCGGAATATGAATTTGAACATTTTTAGCCTTCGCTTTTTCTAGAATTTCTAGCGCCAAATCCATTTTATCGTCTTCGCAAATTGAATCTCCAATTTTACCGCCTTGCGCTTTGATGAACGTAAAAGTCATCCCGCCACCGATAATCAGATGATCCACTTTGTCTAAAATATTTTCAATAACCGTGATTTTTGAAGAAACTTTTGAACCTCCCAAAACTGCCGTCACCGGTTTCTCAGAATCTTTCAGCACTTTATTCAAGCTTTCAATCTCCTTAGCTAAAAGCGTACCAAAACACTTTTCATTTGGAAAAAATTGAGCGATAATAGTCGTCGAAGCGTGCGCTCTGTGAGCAGTTCCAAAAGCATCGTTCACATAAATATCGCCAAGTGACGCTAATTTTTTCGCAAAATCAACATCGCCAGCTTCTTCTTCTGAATAAAAACGGAGGTTTTCTAAAAGCAAGATTTCTCCTGGTTTCAAGTCTTTCGCTGCTTTTTCAGCAACTTCGCCAACGCAGTCTGCAGCAAATTTTACTTCCTGACCAAGAACTTCAGAAGTCTTGTCAAGAATATGTTTCAATGAATATTTCTCTTCTTTGCCTTTTGGTCTTCCAAGGTGTGACATCAAGATCACGCTGCCGCCGTCAGCAAGAATTTTATCAATCGTAGGCTTTGCCGCTTCAATTCGAGTCGCATCTGTTACCTTAAAATTCTCGTCCAACGGAACATTAAAATCTACTCTAATCAGTGCTTTTTTATTATTGAAATTGAAGTCGTTCAAAGTTTTCATTTGTGATAATTTTTTAATAAATTAATTTGTAAGGATGACAAATATAGTTTTTTTCCTTTAAATTAAATCGCTTAAAACTCGCAAATCCATCTCCTCAGAGTTACGAAAACGTTTGAGTAATGCAAATTTAATATAAGTTTAATGCAAGAATCATTACAAAATGAGTGAAAAATTATGGGATGTGTAATTTTTATTTAAAAGGAACTCTTCCTCAATCCTATAGAAATTCAATTCTAAAAACAGCCATTGCTTCCGCACTTATCGAAAATCATTTCGCAGTTGCAGTAAAATGCTTCTCAGCAATAATTATCATTTTCTCGCTTACAGCAATACTATCCTCGCCTGTAGAAAATCATTTCGCACCTATAGTTATTTGTTTCTCGATTATAGTTATTTCTTTTTTGCTTACAGTAATAAGTTTCGTTCTTAAAGTTATTTGCTTAGCGCTTCCAATTGCTTATTTCGTACTTCCAGTAATTCATTTCGCCCCTACAGATGCTAGCAAATAGGGCTTTCACAGAGTATTTCAACACTCAAAAATCAACATCAAACACAATCTAAATAATATTTATCATTCAGGAAATCTAAAAAATCCCCTAACTTCAAATTTTCATTTTATATTTGCCTCATGCAATTTTCAGAAATACTCGGACAAGAACATATAAAAAGCCATCTAACAAAAAGCGCTGACGCCGGAAGAATTCCGCATGCCCAATTGTTTGTCGGCCCAGAAGGTTCAGGAACTTTGGCGATGGCTTTGGCGTATGCACAATATGTTTTATGCAAAAATTTCAACGGAGAAAACAACGGAGAAAATGAAGCCTGCAACGTGAAATTCAACAACATTTCACACCCAGATTTGCACTTTATTTACCCAACAGTTTCTACCGAAGGCGTAAAAACCAAACCAAAAAGCCTTGATTTCATTACAGATTGGAGAACATTTTTGCTAGAAAATCCTTACGGAGGTTTGTTCGATTGGTATAAATACTTAGGAGTTCAAAACAAGCAAGGATTAATCAGAGTCGAAGATGCCCAAGAAGTTTTAAAATCGTTAGCACTGAAATCTTACGAAGGAGGTTATAAAATCATGATCGTTTGGATGGCCGACAAAATGAACATCGAAGCGTCAAACAAGCTCCTGAAAATCTTGGAAGAACCGCCAGAAAGAACGCTTTTCATCTTAATTTCTGACGACGAAGAATCGATTATCCAAACCATCCGTTCACGTTGCCAAGTCTTGCATTTCAACGGAATTCCAGAAAATATAATTGCGGAAACCTTGGTTTCACGTGAAAAAATAGATCCTCGCGAAGCAAAGAAAATTGCACACCAAGCTCAGGGAAACTTCAGCAAAGCCTTGCATTTATTGCATGAAGACAGTGAAGAACAGCCTTTTGAACAATGGTTTGTCTTGTGGGTTCGCGCCGCTTTTCGTGCCAAAGGAAATGCAGCGGCTATAAACGACTTGATTGCCTGGAGCGAACAAATTGCAGGTCTTGGTCGTGAAGCGCAAAAGAAATTTTTGCATTTTTGCATAGAAATGTTCCGACAGGCGCTGTTGCTTAATTATCAGTCCTCTAGCCTAGTTTACATGGAACCAAAAGTCGAGAAATTCAAGCTTGAAAATTTTGCGCCTTTCGTAAACGGAAACAATATCAATGACATTTTCAAGGAACTTTCTGAAGCCGTTTACCACATCGAAAGAAACGGAAACGCGAAGATCATCCTTACTGATTTATCGATAAAATTGACAAGATTAATCCATAAAAAATAATAAAATGAACAACGCTGCTTCTATTTTAATCCTCGTTTTTTTGGCCGTAACTTTTTTACAATCAGGATATGACAAAGTAACCGACTGGCAAGGAAACGTCGGATGGCTTAAAGGTCATTTTGAGAAAACATTTATCAAAAATCACGTGCCGCATTCGCTGATGCTGATTTTGGTTTTAGAAATAATCGCAGGAATTTTATGCGTAGCGGGAATCTTTCAGTTGCTCTTGAATGATACAAGAACATATGGTTTCTATGGAGCCGTTTTCTCTTGCATCACTTTGATTTTCTTACTCTTCGGACAAAGAATTGCCAAAGATTATGACGGTGCGAGAACGATTGCAATTTATTTCGTTCCGGCAGTTTTGGGTGTTTATTTATTGCAATAAAGCCAAGCTCGCTTTATAAAATTTCAATTCGTCCCAAGTAAATTTTTCTCCGTATTTTTCTTTCAAAGGCGTCAGCGATTCTTCTTTGTAGCCTTTGAAAATCACCGCAATTTCGCGAATTCTTTCATCAGGCAAAACATCTGAAATATTGATTTTTTCAGCCTCGATCAATTTGGCGATGTGGCCGGCAATGGTTTGATTGGTCAATTTTCGAATTCCAGCGATTTCTTTGATGGTGTTTTTCTGGATCCAAAGCTCATAGGTTTCTTCAACCGTAGATTTCTTAGGCTCTTTCTTCTCTTTTTTCTTCGGAAGATAGCGTTCTGTCTCGTAATTTTCTTCTTCGACCAGAGTCGCATGCGTGCGCTTGAATTCTTCTTTGATAAATTCTAGTTTTTTGAATTTGTACAGCTTAATTTCTAGCGAATCTAAGTTTTCCTTGCAGATTTCCTTGTCTGTCGCTACTATTTCAATCAGCTGTTTGGCTTTCATCAAACGCAGAATCGCCTTGGTCTGCATTTCTTCCAAAGCATATAATTCCTGAAAAAACTGCTTTGCTTTTTTGACACGCTTTACTTCTTCCAATTTCCAAAGAATTTCAAATTCCAAGGAGTCCATTGTCTTGAAAAAATAGTCGTAAGCCGCGTTAATTCGTTCCAAAATAAATTGAACATCGACAGTTTCATCGTGGAATAATTTATCAATCTGGCGCATGAATTTTGAAGCTGGTTCCACAATTTCATCAATAATTTGTGCATGGCGTTTTGCCCAGTTCATGTGCTTTGATTTCTCTGACTTTTCAGCGTCTTCGTTATAACTGTATTGGTGGTTGCGCCATTCCTGCGACAAAGCTGCCCAGTCAAAGCTGTTTCTCAAATAGTTATGCACAAAACGCATCGTTTCTTTCTGCAAAGACTGTGAGAGCAAGTCTTCCGAAGCTTTGTTGTTGGAATACGACATCACATCCTGATCGTTCGAAATGCCATTCATTTGCAACGGAGAAAGCAAAATAAGGCCGTCTAACGAACGAAGTCGCGAAAGCGCAACATAAGCCTGTCCGGGCATGAAAACCTGCGAAACATCGATTGCTGCTTTGTCAAAAGTCAATCCTTGGCTTTTGTGAACCGTAATAGCCCATGCCAATTTCAGCGGATAATGCGTGAAAGTGCCCAAAATTTCCTCTTCAACTTCTTTTGTATTCGGATCTATAAAATACCTAATGTTCTTCCATTCATAGCGTTCTACTTCAATCGTTTTCCTTTCTTCGGGAAAATGCACCAAAATTTCACGTTCTGAAAGCGATTTTATAATTCCCATCTTTCCGTTGAAATAATTTTTTTCTTGGGAAAGGTCATTTTTGACAAACATGACCTGTGCTCCTATTTTCAACTGAAGCGATTGTTCCACAGGGAAAATCTTCTCTGGAAAATCGCCTACAATTTCAGGCTGAAATGTGACTAATTTTCCTTCCAGATCTTGCAAAGACTGCGCGTTCATCGAATCTGCTTTGTGATTGTGTGTCGTCAAAGTGATGTAGCCTTTGTTTTCTTTCAGGTCGAAATTGGGTTTTACAAATTCGTTCAGGCATTTTATATCTTCAGCGTCGATTTTATTGTTACGGAGATTGTTCAAGATATTGATAAACTTGTCATCCGTCTGGCGGAAAATCTTGGAAAGTTCAATATACAGTGGCGGATATTGCTGCATTACATGCGAATGGAAAAAGAATTTTCCGTTGTAATATTTTCGCAACGTTTCCCATTCTTCATTGCGGATTACAGGTGGCAATTGCAATAAATCTCCGATAAACAAAACCTGAACGCCGCCAAAAGGCTGGTCGTTTTTCCTTCGTATGCTTCTCATTGTGAAATCAATAGCGTCTAAAAGATCGGCACGAAGCATGCTGACCTCGTCGATAATCAGCAATTCCATGTTTTGGATTACTGCTTTTTTGATTCCGTTCATTCTGAAATGTCGGACCAAAGTGCTTTTAGTTTCGAAATTTACGCCGCCTGAAAATTGTTCTGGAGTATTGAAATCTGGGATAAATCCGGCGAAAGGAAGCTGGAACATGGAGTGGATCGTGACACCGCCGGCGTTTAAAGCTGCGATTCCAGTTGGTGCGACAACGACAGTATTTTTGTGTGTGGATTGGATAATTTCACGAAGCAAAGTCGTCTTTCCTGTTCCTGCTTTTCCGGTTAAGAAAATGGAGCGCTGGGTTTGGTTGATGAACTTTAAGGTGTAAGATGCTGCTTGTGAAATTTCTTGCATTGGCTTTTATTTCTTGCAATTTATAAATTTTTGAACCATCAAGGAACTAAGGTTCATTAAGTTTTCCACAATTTTGGTTTAGATAAACTGCGTAAATAGCCCAGTGGAAAGCCCGGAGTTTTTAAATCAATTTTTTGCTGGCTCAAAACAGCGACCGGAGGTCCCGAAGTTTCGGGACGTTTTGTGGCTTGCAAAAAAGATTTAAAAATGAGGACTTGTAACGGAAAGCAGGAAATAGCTTCTAAAAAAAATGCCCTCGCTAGGAAGGCATTTGATTTTTATTATTTTTTAGCTTCTTCTGGTTTAGCTTCTACTTTTTCTTCTGTTTTTGCAGGAGCTTTATAATTGTCATTCAATTCTTTAACTACTTTTGCAGTGATATCGAATTCGTCTTTTGCATAAAGTACGCTAGCTGCGTCGCCAGTTCCATAGATATAAGAATAACCGTTTTTCTTGCCGTATTCTTTGATATATTTTCTTACTTTTTGAACTAGAGAATCTCTTTCCACACCACCTTCTTGTTGCAATTGTTGTCCCATTGCTTGTTGAGCATATTGCAATTGTTGTTCTTTCTTTTGCAATTCAGCACCTTTCTTTTGAGCCCATTCTTGTCCGTTTGCTTGTGCATTTCTACGGAAATTATCTGCTTCGTCTTGGAATTTTTTGATCTCAAGTTCCAATTCTTTGCCCATTACTTCAGACTTTTCTTTGAATTTAGCTTGCAAATCTTTTGACTCGGTATATTCTTCCATCAATTTGACGGTATCGATATAAGCTGTTTTTTCTGAAGTTACTGTTGATTCCGATTTATTGCAAGAAAAAAGCATTGCTGCAATGGCGATAACTACTATTGATTTTTTCATTCTAAGATTCTATTGATTTTTAAATTTGTTCAAAAATAGGAAAAATAATTTATAAATGACCAAACTGAGAAATTTGACGAAATTTTAAATCATTTTTACTAAATAAATTTTATTGATTGCTTTGAAAAAGGCTATCATTTTAAACTATAAAAACTGGATTCAAATAAAGCGATTTAAGAAACGTTCTCAAAACAGCAATATATTCGGATATTTCAGTGTAAAATAATTGAATTGCCGTTTTTATATTAATTTTTAGTGTTTTTTATAACATAAATATGTGAAGAATATTCCAAATTCTTCTTTGCTTTTAAATTTGACTTCAATCCAACAGAAAATGCTTTAATGTAATTCATTTTTCCGGTTTTGTATTTTTCGGAAAGCAAGCTTACATAAAACGAGTCAAATTTCATGGGAAGGATTTTTACTAATTCTAAATCTTCCTTTGCAAATATCTTTTTTATAGCAGTTTTAGAAAAATGCCAAAGATGTCGTGGAACATCATAAGCCGCCCAAAATTCTTTATAATAATTTGCATCATAAGATTTGAAATTTGGAACTGCGATCAAAATACTTCCGTTTGGTTTCAATAATCTTTTTAATTCTTTAATCTGCTCTTCCAAATTCGGAACATGTTCTAAGACATGCCACATTGTAATTACATCGAACAAATTATTTTCAAAGTCTGAAAGATTCGATTTTAATTCAACTCCTTTTGATTTTGCAATATTTTTGGCTTTTTTACTAGGCTCGATTCCTACTGATTTCCAGCCATTATTTTTTGCAACGAGTAGAAAATCTCCAGTTCCTGCGCCAATATCTAAAAGATTTCCTTTTGATTTATTCAAATTATTTATCAAGGAAAGCTTATTTTTTAAAGCAATATTTTTTATAAAATGATAGGCTTTTTCAAAAAGCGAACGTTTTCCATCTGTATGCGAAATATAATCTTCGCTTTCGTAATATCTTCCTAAATTATTTTCGTCGGGTTGTGGCGAAGTAACTAGCATGTCTAAATTTTCATCATATAACAATTCGAAAGTTTCTTTTGAAACAGAATTATCCTTAACCGTAAGAAAGTGTTTTTGTGCGTTCATGAATTTATTTAATGCTGATGTATTCGTCTTTTAGTTTTTTAAGATAATTAATTGCCATGTTCTGAAAGATTGATTTATCAGAAAGACAATCTTCGTTAGAATCAGTGATCATGGAAATTGCGATAAACTTTGGCTGGCCTCCTACTATGTTGGCAATATTTTCTTGATTTACGGCCGCGAAATTTGCTGTTCCAAAATATTTGTCAAATTCCGCAAAATCATATACCAAAATCTTATACCTGTTTTTATCAATAGTTACCCAAAAGTCTCTGGTCAAATAACTATCTAATTTATATTTTACAGCTAGAAATTGTTCAAAGGGCAGATTTTTTAAATTATTCTCAAATATAAAAGCGTTTAAGGGTTTTGTTCCTAGAATTTCTTTGCCGTTTTCAGAAACATAATAATCGTCAATTTGATAGCCAGCTTTGGCCCCTATACAACTTTGCAATACTAAAAAAATCATCAAAAAGAAGAAAATCCTTTTAATGACGGGTACTTTTGTAAATTGTTCCACGTGAAACTTCATATTATAATTCTTTATATTCTTGCTTTAAACTTTTTAGATATTTCAAAACTATATTCTGATAAAGTGAATTATTCTTTAGGCAATCTTCTCCATTGGGAGTTTTGACAGTAATGGCAACGTATGATTTCTCATCGCCAGTTTTTACTAACCCTGATTTCGCAGACTTTATAAAAACATCTGTCAAATCAATATATGTTTCAAGCTCGCGTTGATCCAAAACAGAAATTATAAATTTTGTTCCTTCAATATTAGCTTTAAAATCTCTATTTTCTTTTTGATTCGTAGGATTTAGCTTCTGAGCCAAGAAAGATTGGAAAGAACCTGACATGCGATGATTTTCGAAAACAAAAACGCCGTCCCTGCTCTTTTCATTCAATTTATTCGGAATCGGATTCAAAATATGATAATCTGAAATCGTCGGATTTGTCTTCACAGCGATACAACTAAAAACAAAAAAGGGAATGCAAATTAATGCAAGCCCTTTAATAATGCGGTTTTTTATATTTGGTTCCACGTGAAACATATTATCTTCCCATGTGAATTAATAATACCGAAATATCACTTGGAGAAACGCCACTGATTCTTGAAGCTTGAGATAAAGTTACCGGACGAATCTTTTTAAACTTCTCACGCGCTTCATGCGACAATGATTTTATTTTATCGTAGTCAAATGAATCTGGAATTTTCACATCTTCCAAACGCGTCAATTTATCTGCGTTGTTTCTTTCCTTTTCAATATAGCCAGAATACTTCACTTGGATTTCGGCCTGTTCTAAAACTTCTCTGTCGAAATTATTTTCTTCTACGTATTTTGCTACTTTATCAAATTTCAACATATCGTCTAATTCAATCTGCGGACGCGAAAATACCTTGAACATTTTATCAGATTGGTTGATCAAGGCAGAACCTTTTTCTTCTAAAATTGGATTTGTTTCTGCAACGGTAACGCTGGTTTCTTTAAAGAAAGTTACCAACGATTCAGAATCTTTCAGCTTCTTTTCCATTCTTCGCAAGCGCGCTTCAGATGCCAGGCCAATTTCGTGCGACATTGGTGTCAGTCTAAAATCAGCATTATCTTGCCTTAAAAGCGTTCTATATTCCGCACGGGAAGTAAACATTCTGTATGGTTCTTCCGTACCTTTTGTAATCAAATCGTCAATTAAAACTCCGATATAAGCTTCGTCTCTCTTCAAGATTAACGGTGCTTTTTCATGTACTTTCAAATGCGCATTGATTCCAGCCATCAAACCTTGAGAAGCGGCTTCTTCATAACCTGTGGTTCCGTTGATTTGTCCAGCGAAGTACAGACCTTCTACAAGCTTTGTTTCAAGTGTGTGTTTTAACTGCGTTGGCGGGAAATAATCGTATTCGATCGCATAGCCTGGACGGAAGAATTTTACTTTTTCAAAACCAACAACCGAACGCAACGCTTTAAATTGAACTTCTTCAGGAAGCGATGTCGAGAAACCGTTTACGTAAACTTCACAAGTATTCCAGCCTTCTGGCTCAACAAACAACTGATGTCTGTCTTTATCTGCAAAACGGTTAATTTTATCTTCAATTGACGGACAATATCTTGGTCCGAGAGATTGAATTCTTCCGTTAAACATTGGTGAACGATCAAAACCTTCACGCAATAAATCGTGCACTTGTAACGACGTGTATGTCATGTGACAAGACTTTTGAACCGATAAAGGTTTCGTGATATCTGAATATGAAAACTTATCTGGATTTATATCTCCAGGCTGTTCTTCCATTTTTGAATAATCCAACGAACGGCCATCAACACGCGGAGGCGTTCCAGTTTTCATTCTTCCAGATGTAAATCCGGCGCGAACTAAATCTTCTGTGATTCCGTAAGCCGCACTTTCTCCTGCCCTACCTCCACCGAATTGTTTTTCTCCAATATGAATCAATCCGTTCAGGAAAGTTCCATTAGTTAAAACAACAGATTTTGATCTGATTTCAACTCCAAGAGAAGTTCTGATTCCAGCAATTTTTCCGTTCTCGATAATCAATCCTTTGACCATTTCTTGGTAGAAATCAAGATTAGGAGTTCCTTCCAACATCATTCTCCATTCTTCCGCAAAACGCATTCTGTCGCTTTGAACTCTCGGCGACCACATTGCCGGGCCTTTTGACTTGTTCAGCATTTTGAATTGGATGGCGGTCTTGTCAGAAACAATTCCGGAATATCCGCCCAAGGCATCAATCTCTCTCACGATTTGTCCTTTTGCAATTCCACCCATCGCAGGATTGCACGACATCTGCGCAATGTTCTGCAAACTCATTGTGACCAATAAAGTTTTCGAACCCAAATTCGCCGCTGCCGCGGCGGCTTCTGAACCAGCGTGGCCGGCTCCAACAACAATTACATCGTATGTGTCTTGAAACATTTTTCTTTTCCTTTCGACTCCTGTTTTCGCAGAAATCTTGTTTTGTTCCACGTGGAACGTTAATCGTAAATTATAATTTTGAAGAAGATATTTAAGCTATTGTTTCACGTGGAACATTGCGATTTTCTCTTCTTCTTTTTGACGCATTTTAAGTTCGTCTTCTTCTGATTTATCTTTATAGCCTGCATAATGAAGAATACCATGAACAAGAACTCTTTTCAACTCTTCATCGAAACTCGCTTCATAATCCTTAGCATTGTCAGCCACTCTTTCCACAGAAATAAATATATCGCCATGCAATTCGTTTCCTACGCTATAATCAAAACTGATAACATCGGTTAATGTATCGTGATCGAGATATTCTACGTTAATCTTATGAAGATATTCATCGTCACAAAAGATATAATTAATATCGCCTTCCTTCTTTGACTCGGATAAAATCACTTGCGAAAGCCAATTTGAAATGGCGGTTTCGTTTGATAATTCAAAGTCTGTTTCGTAATTAAAACTAATCATCTTTTCTAAAATATTCTTGAACCTTCTGGTTGTAATTTGGCCGCAAAGGTAGTGTTTGTCTGTTTAATATTTCAATGCTGTTTAAATATTGCTTTAACGCAGGCGAAACAGCATTCGTTTGATTATTGAAATCCTTTTTATTGGTTTGTGATTGGCGCTTGTTTTCTTCACCTTGCTGTTGGATGGCGTTGTCTAATTTCAGAAGTTCATGCTTTAAATTTAGCATCTTTTGAAGCGTTTCATTCTTGAAACCCTTGTTCAATAAATCCTTTTCAATCTGCTTCATTTGATTTAACGCATTCTGTCCATTGCCTCCCATACCTTCTTTTTCCAAAGCCTTTTGCAATGCTTCGCGAAGGCGTTGTTGTTCTTTATAAATCTCTAAAACTTTTCCAGCATCTCCTTCACCGTCTTCACCACCTTCGCCTTCTTTTCCACCGCCTTTTCCGTCTTTGCCCTTGCCTTCTTTTCCTTCTTTTCCAGACTTACCGTCTTTGCCTTCACCTTCTTTCTCTCCTGGCTTATCGCCTTTCTTCATTCCGTCTTTCATCTTTTCGCCAAGACCTTGTTGCTTTTGGATAATGTCTGGAAGTTGCATTCCCTGTCCTTGACCCGGCTTTGGTTTTCCGCCTTTTCCTGAACCTGACATCTGTAATTGGTTTTGCATTCCGTTTAAGATTTCACTTAAGAAATCCGCTAATTTATTCGAAGCTGCAACTGCGTATTGCTGGTGCGAAACTCCTTTTGGAATTTGGGCTTCTGCCAAAACTTCTAAAGCTTTGTCAACATTGTAATGTACGTTTCCGATTTCGGTCGTAATGTTTTCCCCCAACTTTGGATTACGCAAAGACATAGCAAACAAACTGTCGTCAACATGCTTAAACTGCTGTTTCAAATCTTGCTGAAATTTCAGGTTTTTATTATAAGAAAGCGATGCCTTTTTCATGCCTTTAAAACTATTCATCAAGTCTTCCTGTGAGAAAGAATAGGCTAAAAGATTGTCAAGTATTTGGCGAAGCATTTTCACATCTTCTTCCAATTGTTCCATTTCTCCGCCTTCCATTGCTTCCATCATCGCACCACTCATTTTCTTCATTTTTTGAGAAGCGCTTTTCTGTTTTGGCTTTGCTTTATCCTTTTTATCTTTTTGTAGTTCTTCCGAAGCTTTCTTTAAATCTTCATCGATGCTTTTCTCCGTCTGTTCATCTTTCGGGATATCCATCGGAGCTTTTAACTCTTTATTGTCTTTCTCCAATTGGTCTAATTCTTCCTGAATCTTGTCAAATTCTTTGTTGATTTCGTTTTGTTTTTCAGTAGAATTTTGCTTTTCATCGTTAGCCAATTTATCTTGCTTTTCAGAAAGCTTGTCTAACTTTTCGGCTAATTGCTCTGCTTTCTTTTCTACGTAATATTTCTTCGTGAGTTCTACTAATTGTTCCAAATTCTTAGTTTGGTTTTTAGAACTTTGCTTGAACTTATCAATCTTTTCGAAAAGTTCTTCTTCTTTTAATTTCTCCGAAAGCTTTTTTAATTCGTCCAAAAGCTTTTCATTCTTTTCAATTTCTTTGTTGGCTTTTTCCAGACGGTCTTTCAATTCTTCCTTGAATTCGTCTTTTTTATCGGTCTTAAACTTATCCAGATTGTCTTCCATCTTTTTAGAAAACTCCTTCATCATTTGCTCCTGCTGTTTTTGACGCTGGATAAAATCATTGACTTTTTGCTGGTCTTTAAATTCCAGATTTGTCTTTTCTTTTCCTAATTTTTGAAGCTTGTCAATCTCGGTTAATTGCTTGTCTTTATTTTTTATGGAATTTTCTAAGCTCTTAATATTGTCATTTTGCTGTTGCAAATTCTGCTCCTCTTTTTCTTCCACCGTCGCGATTCTATCTGCAAAAACAGAAGATTTTGTTGACTTGAAATTATGCAAAGCATCGTTGTCAAAAACCTCAAAATAGTATTCATACGAAACACCTTCTTCCACCGGAAGATTTCCAGGAAACGAAAATATAAATTGGTCAAAGACATCCTTCTTGACAGGCAAAGCCATTTTCTTAGCTTCGTTATTTTTGTTCTTTGGATAAAAAACAATCTGTAATTTTGACAATCCGTTGTCATCAGAAACTTGGCCAACAACCACATTTTGATTCAACTTCAAACTATCTGGAGCGTTGTTCACAGCAATCGTTGGGAACTGATCTTTAATGATTGAAATCTGATAATTCAGTTTTTCGTAATGCTTTACTTTGGTATTTGAGGTCAAAATTTGGTATTCTGTATTCTGATTGATGCTTTTTGTAATTTGGAATGTATTTTCATTGGAAGAGAATGGCGTAATTGTTTTTAAATCAGACCATTCCACCGATTTTGTGGCTAAAGTTGCCACTTTCCAAGTAACTTTTGTCCCTTCAGGAACAATTGCATTTCCAGAACCTTGAATTACTTCTGATTTCTTATTCAAATAAGAAGGGAAATTCAAAACCATTTCAAAATTGGCAATCGTTGGAACAGCGACAACGGCCAATTGAAAATCTTTGGTCGTCACTTCATTTGATTCAATGTGGAAATTTACATTTTTGGTCGGCTTCGTAAATTTATATTCAAAAACGCCAGGCTTGGTGCTTTCCATAAAGTAACTTTCGCCATCGATAAAAATCATCGCATTTTCCGGAACCACTTTTCCCTGCGATTTGACTTGCAATATAAAATCATTTCCTTGTTCGGTTTGCAACGACGGATTTGTCACCACAAAAGCAAACGGCGCCGGCGGAGAAAAACGTTCGTTGTATCGCACTACTCTATTGAAACTTTGCGTAATCACATCGCTGTTTCCGGAAATCATAAAAAAGGCGAAGAACAAAATCGGGATAATTGCCCAAGGAAGATATTTTACGTTTCCTTTAAAATTGATGGCATTGCCAAAAGGAATCGGATTTAAAGTTTGTGCTTTCTGGTCAATCGAAGCTAGCAATAATTCAGATTGGTTGGAATCATTTGACAATTGCAGGAAATTCTTCAGCTTGTCATTGACTTCAGAAAAATGATTTCCGATAATATTCGAAGCTTCTTCGTAATTGATTCCTTTTTGAAGCTTGAACAATTTGAATATTGGAAACAAGATAAATCTAAACAAAAGAAATAGTTCCACGACGATAAATGTCCAAAACAGAATGGTTCTTCCCATTGGTTTCAGCCACAGAAAATATTCCACGAACAACGTAAAAAGCAAATACAGCAATCCTAAACCTACGAAGAAAATTAATCCTTTGAGGAGTTCATTGGTGTAAAACTTCTTGATGAAAGCTTCTAATTTATCGTATATCAATGCTTTATTTTCCAAAATCTTGTGTGGTTTCTTTATAACCGATAAAAGTAGTCATTTTTAGTTTACTAGAAAATAGGCAAATGGCAAGAGTTTTTTCTGCTCAAAGTTTGAACTTTTGCCTTTTGGCTAACGACTTTTGCCTAAAATCGTATCTTTGCCTAAAAATTTATTCAAAATGTCAAAACCGATTCGTGTTCGTTTTGCCCCAAGTCCGACTGGACCTTTGCATATTGGTGGCGTGAGAACTGCCCTTTTCAATTATCTATTTGCTAAAAAACACGGTGGCGTTTTCTATCTTCGTGTGGAAGACACTGACCAAAACCGTTTTGTTCCTGGTGCTGAACAATATATCTTGGAAGCCTTGGAATGGCTTGGAATTGCTCCTGATGAAACTGTTGGGAAAAATGAAAAGTTTGGCCCTTACCGTCAAAGCGAAAGAAAAGATTTGTACAAAGAATATGCGGATCAGTTGATCAATTCAGGTTGGGCTTATTATGCTTTTGATACGGCAGAAGACTTGGATAAATTGCGTAAAACGGATGAAGAAAACGGAAAGACATTTATCTACAATCACAGCAATCGCGAGCAATTAGACAATTCTTTGACGAATGATCCGGCAACAACAGCCAAAAGAATTTTGGACGGAGAAGAATACGTAATTCGTTTTAAAACTCCGGTTGGCGAAATTTTGCATTTAAAAGATATGATTCGTGGCGATGTGAAATTTGACACCAATCTTTTAGACGATAAAGTTTTGTTCAAAAGCGACGGAATGCCGACGTATCATTTGGCCAATATTGTTGACGACCATTTGATGGAAACTTCGCACGTGATTCGTGGTGAAGAATGGCTTCCTTCCATGCCTTTGCACGTTTTATTATACAGAGCTTTTAATTGGGAAGCTCCGGAATTCGCACATTTGCCATTGATTTTAAAACCTGTTGGAAACGGAAAACTGTCTAAAAGAGACGGAGACAAACTCGGATTTCCTGTATTTCCTTTGGAATGGAAAGATCCAAAATCTGGAGAAACTTCTTCGGGATATAGAGAAAAAGGATTTATGCCGGAAGCGGTTATCAACTTCTTAGCGTTATTAGGTTGGAGTTCAGGAACCGATCAAGAATTGTTTACGCTTGACGAATTAGTGACTATTTTCGATTTAGGAAGAGTTCATAAAGCCGGAGCTAAATTTGATCCGGAGAAAAACAAATGGTTCAACCACCAATATTTCCAAAGAGCAGACAACGGAGTTTTGGCTCAACAGCTTTCACATACGTTGTTAGAGAAAGGAATCAACAGACCAATTGAAACTGTGACAGAGATTGTTCGTTTGGTTAAGGAACGCGCGACATTTGCTTCAGAACTTTGGGATTTATCAGATTTCTTTTTTGTGGCGCCAACTTCTTACGATGAAAAAGCTGCGAAAAACTGGAAAGAAGACACTTCTGAATTAATGAAAAGGTTAATTGAAGTCTTAAAAAACACTTTAGATTTTTCTACCGAAAATGTGGAAAACACGGTTAAATCTTGGATGACAGAAAAAGAAATCGGAATGGGGAAAATCATGCAACCATTGCGATTGAGTTTGGTAGGATCTTTGAAAGGCCCTCACCTATTCGATATCATCAGCATCATTGGAAAAGAAGAAACGATTGCCAGAATTAGTAAAGCAATTGAAACTTTGAAATAATTTCATTTTTTGTCATTCCGACGAAGGAGGAATCTCAGCACAACAAAAACCAACGAAGATTCCTCCTTCGTCGGAATGACAAGATTACATAAATAAATTACTAAGCCTTTCTTAATGAGAGGCTTTTTTTATATCTTAACCGAATTAACTTTTAAACACACTGTATTATGGACAACATTCCTTTGTATGTAATTTTATTCTTCGCCTTATTTATCTTCTTATCGTCTTTTTTTACGGTAAAACAGCAGACTTCTGCCATCGTGGAACGTTTTGGGAAATTTCAAAGCATCCGCCAATCCGGATTGCAGTTGAAAATTCCGGTTATGGATAAAATCGCAGGAAAAATAAACTTGAAAATTCAACAGCTTGACGTTATCATCGAAACAAAAACGAAAGAAAATGTATTTGTGAAAATGAAGGTTTCGGTTCAGTTTAAAGTGATCCAAGATAAAGTTTATGAAGCTTTTTACAAATTAGAATATCCTCATGACCAAATCACTTCCTATGTTTTTGACGTAGTTCGTGCCGAAGTTCCAAAGCTGAAATTAGACGATGTTTTTGAAAGAAAAGACGATATTGCCATTGCTGTAAAACGAGAATTAAACGAAGCGATGACGACTTACGGATACGATATCATCAATACTTTGATCACAGATATTGATCCAGATATTCAGGTTAAAAACGCGATGAACCGAATCAACGCTGCCGACAGAGAAAAATCTGCTGCTGAATATGAAGCAGAAGCTGGAAGAATCAGAATTGTGGCCAAAGCAAAAGCAGAAGCCGAAAGCAAGAGATTGCAAGGTCAAGGTATTGCTGATCAAAGACGTGAAATCGCAAGAGGTTTGGTAGAAAGTGTTGATATCTTGAATAAAGTCGGAATTAATTCTCAGGAAGCTTCTGCATTGATTGTCGTAACACAACATTATGATACGCTTCAAGCCATTGGCGCTGACGCAAATTCTAACCTAATTCTGCTGCCTAATTCTCCACAAGCCGGAAGCGACATGCTAAATAATATGGTGGCATCGTTCACAGCTTCCAATCAAGTGGGCGAATCAATGAAACGCTACCAAAAGAAGAAAGATTCTGGACAAGACGTGAAACGAAGCATGACTGACTTTAATCAATCAGAGCAATCAAAAGCACGAGATAAAGAAAATCCAGAAGATACTGACTTAGTGTAACAAATAAAAAAAGAGGCCTTAAAAGCCTCTTTTTTGTTTCTATAAACGAAACATCTTTTTCGTCAGATATGCTATTCCCACATTCTTTAAAGGTCCGGACAAAGCGCCGATAATATTCAGGGCAATTCCAGGAACCGTTCCAACAATGTTTTTGGCGGTAAAACTGTCTTTGGTTTCAGTGAAACTCAAATGCATTTTTTCATAAGCCAAGTCTTTTTCAACTTTAAGAATCTGCAATTCTCTATTGATCTCTTCATACGAAGAATACGTTTTTGTAATTTCCATAACTGTATTTTTAATATTTTTTGAAAAGCATCTTAGAGAAAGTTCTCAAAATCGGACCTTCAACAATCTTATCTTGAACATAATAGACTAAAATCGCCAGAACGAAATAAATTCCTCCCACAATTAAAAATCCATATGCAAAATTGTCAAGACCATATCCAATCGCCAGCGCCAAAGCAATCGAAAAAAATAGGGTTACAATCACCAGCATAATGCCTAATAAAAATAATTTAAGCATCAATGTTGTTGATTTCATTGCAATCTTGAAACCATAAAGCTTATAATATGCAATATTTGCATCTAAAAACTCTTTGGCTCTGTCTTGCAATTCGTCGGTGTTTTCTTTTATTTTTTCAAATGCCATAAAGCCTGGTTTTTATTTTTTGTCAGTTGCAGCTTGCGCCTGAGCTTTCAAGTCAGTAAGTTTTTTCTCTAAAGCCGCAATCACATCCTCTTTCGTGTCTTGTGCATTTGCTACTAAATCATCAAAACCAGTCTCTAAATCAACTTTAGCTTTTGAAAATTTGCTTTTCACCTGCTCTGACAATTTATCAAATTTGTTTTGAAGCTCGTCTTTTTGAGTATCAAAACCATCTTTTATTTTTTTTCTAGTTTTCTCACCTTTGTCTGGTGCGAATAAAACTCCTACTGCTGCTCCAATTGCTGCTCCAGCTAAAATTCCGATAATTGCATTTCCTTTTGACATAACTATATTGTTTTTTGGTTAATAATTTAAAGTTACATTTAAATTTAACATTTACGTGTTAATGACCAGTTAAAGTATTTTTAAGTTTATGAACCAAACTTCCGAATTTTTTAAATCATGTTCCTGTTGCATGAATTATCTTTTTTGAAAATAAAAAAGGATAATTTCAAGCATCAGGGTTAGAATTTCAATCTTTAAGGCTTCTTTTAAGCGCTGACCTACTTTGTCAAGCAAAAAACGCAAATAAAGCGATTTAAGAAAACATAAGTATTTAGACCATAAATTACCATTAAAGAATCTTGAAATTGCCTTAAAAACAAATTATGAAAGCTGATTTTAATTATAAAAAACTATATAAAAATAAACTTCAATAGAAATTAACAATAATAGAAAAAGCTTCCAAAATTGGAAGCTTTCATATATAAAATCTATAATTTACTTAATCGTTTTTGTCATTCCGACGAAGGAGGAATCTCTGCAACGTAAATTTCTCGTTAAGATTCCTCCTTCGTCGGAATGACAAGTTTATGAAAATGAATTTTATAAAATCCAGCTTAGCGAACTTAGCGAAACCTTTGCAACTTTGCGTTTAAAAAACTTTAAAACTACAAACTCTTCAAAACTTCCAAAACCAATTCACTTTTCTCTGAATTTTTCAAATCTGAAATCTGTCCAGAAAATTCTCCAAAACTAACTTCATCTTTCTTCAAATTCTGAATCACTTCAAAACGCACAAACGGCGATTCGCTTTTCAACGACATTGAATATAATTTATGCAATGTTTCCGTTTCAATATCCGAAGTTTTCAAATTTGAATATTTCAAAAGAAAATTAGAAAACAGCAACGAGCTTTTATTATTGTTGATATTCTTCTTCAAAGTATTTTGTAACAAGCTGAAATTAGAAACGTTTTTAAGCTCCTCGCCTATTGATTTTTCAACTGCATTTCGCTCTTCATCTGTTCCAACTTTGAAATATTTATTGATTTCCTTCAAAGAATTATTGATGATATTTTCCTCTTTCTTCCCTTTTTCTTCCCAAGTATCTTTTAGCGCAACCGTTCTGTTGATAACCAATTTTTCTGCCGTAGAATCCTTATCTACAGTAAAATAACCCAATCTTTGAAACTGAAATTTATCTTCCACTTTAGCATCCTTCAAACTCGGTTCTAAATATCCAGTAATCACTTGTAATGAGTTCGGATTCACAAATTCCAAGAAATCTTTTCCTTTGTGCGTATCAGGAGATTCGTCGTTAAAAAGTCGGTCATACAAACGGATTTCCGCTTCAATTGCATGTGAAATCGAAACCCAGTGCAATGTCCCAGACACTTTTCTTTGGCTTGCTTCCGTCCCGCTTCCGCTTAAACTATCGGTGTCATACGTTACGTGAATTTCTGTTATATTTCCGTCAGCATCTTTTATAACACTTTCTCCTTTAATAATATACGCATTTTTTAAACGCACTTCTTTCCCTAAAGTCAATCGGAAAAACTTACCCGTTGCTTCTTCTAAAAAGTCTTCTCTTTCGATGTAAATTTCTCTAGAAAAAGGCACTTTTCTGAAACCAGCATTATCATCTTCCTGATTGTTTTCAGCATCAAGCCATTCTTCTTTTCCTTCAGGATAATTGGTAATCACCACTTTCACCGGGTCTAAAACAGCCATAACTCTTGGTGCCGTTTTGTTCAAATCTTCCCGAATGCAGAATTCCAAAACCGAAACATCAATCAAGTTATCACGTTTCGCAATTCCGATAGTATTGGCAAAATTACGCAATGAATTCGCCGTGTAACCACGTCTTCTCAATCCAGAAATCGTTGACATTCTTGGGTCGTCCCAACCTGTAACATGCTTTTCCTTAACCAATTGTTGTAATTTTCTCTTGCTTACAACCGTGTGCGAAAGATTACGTCTTGCAAATTCTCTCTGCTTCGGACGAATCTTGTTATCATCATAAATTTGGTCCAAAAACCAATCGTATAATTCTCTGTGAGGCAAAAATTCAAGCGTACAAAAGGAGTGTGAAATTTCTTCCAGATAATCGCTTTCACCGTGCGCCCAGTCATACATTGGATAAATTTTCCAATCGCTTCCAGTTCTGTGGTGGTCTTTGTGCAAAATTCGGTACATAATTGGATCACGCATCAACATATTAGTCGATTTCATATCAATTTTAGCACGCAAAATATGTGTTCCTTCTGGGAATTCTCCGTTTTTCATTCTTTCGAATATGTCAAGATTTTCTTCCACAGAGCGATTTCTGTAAGGTGAATCAGTTCCTGGTGTTGTCGGCGTTCCTTTTTGTTCGGCCATTGCTTCAGAAGTTTGGCTGTCCACGTACGCTTTACCTTTTTTGATGAATTCAACGGCCCAATCATACAATTGCTGGAAATAATCAGAAGCATAACACTCGCTTTCCCACTGATATCCAAGCCATTCCACGTCACGTTTGATCGCGTCCACAAATTCCTGTTCTTCTTTTTCAGGATTGGTATCGTCAAAACGTAAATTTACAGGAGCTTGATAATCAATACCCAAACCAAAATTTAATGCAATCGAACTGGCGTGCCCGATGTGCAAATAACCGTTTGGTTCTGGTGGAAAACGAAAACGTAATTTCTGTTGAGACAAGCCATTTTTGATATCTTCTTCAATGATTTGCTCAATAAAATTCAGTGCTTTTTCTTCTGATGCCATACTTTTTCTTAATTTTAGCAAATATAAAAAAAAGGTTCAAGGTTTAAGGTTTAAAGTTAGCAACTATCAATAATCTTTAAACGCTGGAATTTAAAGTTTTACGCAAAATGGGAATCATAAAATTAAAAAACATCAGAACTTTTTCTTACCACGGCTGTCTAGTCGAAGAAGGAAAAATTGGTTCTGATTATTCTGTAGACTTAGAAATCAAAGCAGATATGCGCAAATCTATGGAAACTGACGAATTGGAAGACACTGTAGATTATGTGCATTTGAATAAAATTGTAGAAGAAGAAATGGCCATCCGTTCAAAATTATTAGAACATGTGGCGCATCGAATTGTACAAAGAATTTTCAGGGAAATAGCTTCAGTTTCAAGAATTATAGTTGCCGTATCAAAAATAAATCCTCCAATTGGAGGCGACGTTGAGGCGGTCACCATCCAAATAGAGGAATATAGATCTTAATTTTATAGGCTGAAAATTACTTGGTTTTCAGCTTATATTTTGATTGTTTGTATAAATTTCCGGCAGCAATAACATGAGCCAAAGCATCTTTTGCTAATTCTTCGTCTAATTTTACCGGCGTTAAAACTGAATCATTTTCAATTTTAAATTGCAGTGGTTTCAATTTTGGTTGCATAATAACAACTTGATTATCAACTCTAAAAGCATTAATTTCATTAAACTGCATAATTGATCTTCCTTTTGTACCTGATTTGATATCCTTGATATTTCTTCCAGGCATTGGCGTCTCCACTTTCATCCCGATCATGCTCAATAATGTTGGCGGAATATCAATCTGACTGCTTAATTTATCATACTTCTCCCCTTTAGGAACATTCGGACCAATAATCAAAGCCGGAATCCTGAACTTTTTTATCGGAACTAAATGTTTTCCGTAAGTTCTTGTATTGTGATCTGCAATTACGATGAAAATCGTGTTCTTGAAATAGTCTTCTTTTTTCGCCATTTCGAAGAATTTACCAATAGAAAAATCAGCATATTTCATCGCATTATTTACCGTATTTTTCTTTTTATCATGCAACTTGATTCTTCCATCAGGAAATTCAAATGGCTCGTGATTTGACGTAGAAAACATCAGTGAAAAGAAAGGCTTTCCTTTTTGTGACTTGAAATATTCATTGGCTTTTACAACTAAATCTTCATCTGAGTAACCCCAAGTTCCTTTGAAAGCATATTTATTTCCGTCGTTGTCAAATTCTTCTTCATCGATAATATTCTCAAAACCATTTCCGTTGAAAAAAGAACCCATATTATCAAAATTGGCACTTCCTCCGTAGATAAAACTGGTATCATAGCCTTTATTTTTAAGCAATTCTGCCAATGTAAAAAATCCAGTTTGGGAGTTGCTCATTTTCACTACGCTTTCTGATGGCGAAGGCAAAAATCCGGTTACGACAGCTTCGATACCGCGAACGCTTCGGGTTCCGGTTGAATATAAATTGGTAAATAATAAGCCATCGTTTGTCAATTGATCGAAATTTGGAGTCAGTGGTTTTCCTCCTAAACTTCCGACATATTCAGCGCCTAAACTTTCTTGCAAAAAGATTACAAGATTCAAAGGTTTTTCTCTTAATGAATCTGGATTTTGAGTGTGCAAAGTAGGCAAATTCGAATCAGTAAAATCTTCTGGAGAAGCTGTCATGTATTTTTTTACTCTTTCAAAAGCTTCCTTCTCTTCCATATTTCCATACATTTCTGAAGCACTGTGCTCATTTTTCAAAGAATAAGCTGCATACAAAACGGTGTAAGTGGAATTAAGACCTAAATTATTAGTAAGCTGATCAGTAGAAAAAACCGCATTGCTTGAGTTTATAGGACGTTTTGAAGTCAAACTTGATCTTGCTCCGAAAAACAAGAAAAAAGCCACCAGAGGGAATAAAATAAGCTTTATAGTATATTTTTCTTCTGTTGGATAAAATAATTTCTTTCCTTTTTTATATCCGAAGTAAAGTCCGGCTCCTAATAAAATGACTGTGATTATCATTGAAGTAAGATAGCTTTTCAATAAAGTTCCCATGACTTCCTTTGGATATACAAGATAATCTAGGAATAATCTGTTTGGTCGCGTATCATATTGCCTGACGAAATCTGGCGTTGCCAATTCCATCAAAAGGATGATGAAAAGGAAGAACAAAAAGTAAACGTGAAGAAATTTTTTAATCTTAAAGAGGAATTTGCTGGGCAAAACACAGATTAAAAATGCCGGAAGAAAAGATAAATAGCATAGAATTATTAAGTCAAATCGAATTCCGATTGGAAAAATGTACCAGAAATTCTCCGTTTCAACTATTCTTTCCCTATAAATAAAAAACAGAATGAGCCGACTTAACGACATGATTAGTAAACCAATAGCTATAAAATTAGCCAAAGGTTTGAGAAAATAAATTTTTTTCATTCAATGATTGTTTGTTTTGTTCGGAGCCAAATTTAAGTTTTAATATTTTCTTAACATTGTCTTAATAATTAATATTTGCTTAATTTTTTCTTGCGTTACTGCAAATAATATGTAAATTTGCCATCCGAACATTATGGCGTCGTGGCCGAGTGGCTAGGCTGGGCTCTGCAAAAGCTCCTACTCCGGTTCGAATCCGGACGATGCCTCTAAAACCTTCAAGGAAACTTGGAGGTTTTTTTATGCCTAATTTTTAGAAAAAATTAATTAAAATTTTGGTTCGAATCCGGACGATGCCTCTAAAACCTTCAAGGAGACTTGGAGGTTTTTTTATGCCTAATTTTTAGAAAAAATTAATTAAAATTTTGGTTCGAATCCAAACGATGCCTCTAATTGAAGGAAACTTGGATGTTTTTTTCAAATTTTAGAAAAAATAAGTAAAGATTTGATTCGAATTCGGACGATGCCTCTAAAGCCTCTGAGTTTCCTTCAAGGTTTTTATGCTTAAATTCTAATTAAAAAGTGAATCTACTTGATGTTTTAAAAAACCTTCCGAAGAAATTTGGAGTTTTTTATATTCAAAAAATTTTCGCTGTAAAGCAAAAAAAATCCCAATCTTATCGATTGGGATTTTTTTATTTTCTGTGTTCAATTTTTTCTATAACTTCTTTCACAAGCTTTTGGTCGCTTGGAAACCAGCCTTGCAGCATAATTGTAAATCCGAAGATTATTAAAAGCAGGCTTGTTATTTTTTTGATCTTCAAGATATTATTCGGTGTCATTTTATTTTTAAGCTTCTTGGCTAAAAACATTTTGGCAATATCAACTAGAAGATAAGTTCCTATCACTGAAGAGAAAAATACAATTAATCTGGAAGTTTTCAAATCAAGCTGAGGTCCGAAAGTGATGATGATCAAAAGCCAAAATCCTAAAACTCCTACATTGATAAAATTTAGCAGAAATCCTTTGATGAAAAGGCTTCCGTAATTCTTTTTGATCAATTCAATTTCCGTATCATCTTCAGTATTCTTGTTGGCTTTTTTTAATCTCAAGAAAGAAATTATCCCATAAGTAAGCATAATCAATCCTCCAAAAATAAAAAGTGCCGGTTCATCTTTTAGGCTGTTGATCAATCGGTAGCTGCTGAAATAAGCAATGCAGATGAAAAGAACATCAGCAATTACAACTCCGGCATCAAAGACTAAAGCAGCTCTAATTCCTTTAACTGCAGCAGTTTCTAATAAAATAAAGAAAACTGGCCCGATCATAAAGCAAAGAAAAATACCGAGTGGAATGCCTGTGAGAATATCTTGAATCATTAAAAAGGATAGTAAATTTTAGTTGTAAATTCCAATTACATGCCAAATTAGCAATTTAAGCGGAATAATAAAGCATAATGCAAAGATAATGCAAAATTTACAATCCTTTTTTTATCTATTTACTTGATGACGATATTGCCACCAATCACGTTTTTCTTGTTCACTTGCGCTGGATTTCCATAAACGGTGATATTTCCTCCTGCCCTAGTTTTTGCATCTACTAAATCGGAAGCATTTACATCAGCTTCACCTCCAGCATTTACAGCAACTGTAGTTTGTGAAGTCTCAAGATCTTTCGCTTTCACGATTCCTCCAGAATTGATCACAATATCTTGGTTTGTTGCTTTTCCTTTTACGTTCACAATTCCGCCACTTGAAACTTTAACTTTCAGTTTTTTAGTATCTAAATTCAGCTTTATTTCTGCGCCTTCTTTAGAATTTACGCTGAAATCAATTGCTTTAAAAGTAGCTTCGCTTGAAACGTAAGAACCTTCGCTGGCTTCCACAGTATTAATGTCGTTTTTAAAGTAAATTATAGTTGTAATATCGTCTCCTTTAAGAAGTTTACCAAGTTTCATTCTTACTTTTAATTCTCCATTCTTGTTTACAATTTCGACATCGTCTTTTCTGCTTCCAGAAATTTCGATTTTGTTTTCATTGCCTGCAACTAGCTGCGCTGAAATTCTGTCAAATACTTTTACCTGATCGAAATCTCCTAAATTCTTTGTTGTTTTTTGTGCAAAATTGATTTGCGAAAGCATTAAAAATGCTACTAAAGCTATTTTTTTCATTGTTTTTATTTTATTGGTTTGACATTATTAAAATGACCACAGATTCGCAGATTTCTCTATAATTTTTAATCTGTGAATCTGCTGTTAACTTTTTTATTCATTCTTGCGTAGGAAAGTAAAATCCAATTGTTTTTTTACCAAATCTGCGCTTTTTACTTTAACGTAAACTTCATCGCCCAATTGCAGAATATTCTTTGAAACTTCTCCAACCAAGGCATATTGCTTGTCATCAAAGGTATAATAATCATCTTTAATTTCTCTAATTCTGCACATTCCTTCGCATTTATTGGAAACAATTTCTACGTAAATTCCCCATTCGGTTACGCCGGAAATTACGCCCAAAAACTCTTCATCTTTGTGGTCTTGCATGTATTTTACCTGCATATATTTGATGCTGTCGCGTTCTGCATTGGTAGCCAAAACCTCCATATTTGAAGAATGCTGACACATTTCTTCGTATGTTTCTTCATCGGCCGTTTTTCCGCCGTCAAGATAATGCTGTAACAAACGATGTGCCATCACGTCTGGATAACGGCGAATTGGCGAGGTAAAATGGGAATAATAATCAAAAGCCAAACCATAATGCCCGATGTTTTCTGTCGAATATTTGGCCTTGCTCATCGTTCTGATGGTCAAAGTATCCACCAAATTCTGCTCTTTTTTTCCATTGACATCTAACAACAATTGATTCAGCGATTGCGAAACATCTTTCTTAGATTTCAGGTTTAAAGTATAACCGAATTTTGAAATAACAGTTTGTAGATTAAACAGTTTTGTTTCGTCTGGTTCGTCGTGGATTCTGTAAACAAAGGTCTTTTTAGGTTTTTGTTTTCCGATAAATTCCGCTACTTTTCTATTGGCCAAAAGCATAAATTCTTCAATCAGATGATTCGCATCTTTTGAAACTTTAAAATAAACGCCAACTGGTTCGGCTTGTTCATTCAAATTGAATTTTACTTCCACTTTATCAAACGAAATCGCTCCGTCTTTCATTCTTCTCTTGCGAAGAATTTTAGCTAAATCGTCTAATTTAAGCGTCGCATTTTGAATTTCAGCCGGAACTTGGTATTCGCTTCCAGTCAATGAAATTTCAGCCGGAATAACGTCTCCTTTGGTTTCAATGATATGTTGCGCTTCTTCGTATGAAAATCTTTGATCCGAATAAATCACGGTTCTTCCAAACCAAGAATTTACCAATTGTGCATTTTCGGTTAGTTCAAAAACAGCTGAAAACGTATATTTTTCTTCGTGCGGACGTAAGGAACAAGCGAAATTTGATAAAACTTCTGGCAACATAGGAACTACTCTATCAACCAAATACACGGAAGTTGCTCGTTGATAGGCTTCTTTATCCAAGATTGTTCCTTCTTCTAAATAATAGGAAACATCGGCAATATGAACGCCAATTTCATAGTTTCCATTTTCTAATTTTTGGAAGGAAAGCGCATCATCAAAATCTTTTGCATCTCTTGGGTCAATTGTGAACGTCAGCACATCACGCATATCGCGACGGTTTTTGATTTCACTTTCTTGAATTGACGTATCAATTTTTTGTGCAAAAGTTTCTACTTCAATCGGGAAATCATACGGCAAGCCATATTCTGCTAAAATCGCATGGATTTCGGTATTGTGTTCTCCTGGTTTTCCTAAAACTTTGATCACAGCTCCAAACGGACTGTCTGCTTTTTTAGGCCAATCTTCAATATGGACTAAAACTACATCTCCATTTTCAGCTTCTCCAATTTTATCCTTTGGAATAAAAATATCCGTGTACATTTTAGGATTTGCTGTCGAAACAAAGGCGAAATTCTTTTGGATATCAATAACTCCAACAAAATCGGTCTTGTTTCTTTCGACGATCTCCACCACTTCACCTTCCGGTTTTTTGCCTCTTCTTCTGTTGTAAACATAGACTTTCACTTTGTCTTTGTCTAACGCTTTGTTCAAGTTATTCGTTGGAATAAAAACGTCATCTTCAAACTCATCGGATACAAAATAAGCGGTCTTTCTGCTCGTCATATCGATGGTTCCTTCATAATAATCTTGGCTTGTGGCAACGACCAGATATTTTCCTGGTTCAATTTCAACAATCTTCTTTTGTGAAGCCAAAAGTTTTAAATCTCTGATAATTTCATTTCTGCTTTTAGTATCGTCAAGTTCTAATTTTGCTCCTATTTGCTTATAATTGAATGCTTTATTAGCATCTTGTGATAAAATTTTTAAAATCTGTGCTGTAAAATCTTTTACTTTATTTACAGGCTTGCGAGGTTTCTTACTCATAATTCTTTTCTAATAATGCTGAAAATTACGAATAACATTTCAAATTCTTTCTAAATGTTAAAATTTTTAATCTAAATATAACTTTTTGGAACTATTCTTGAGAATGTGATTTCTTACGTATCTTTATGAAAATCAAATCATCCATGGAAAAATTCGTTACCATCGCCATCTTCAATTATCCGCACGAAATCACAATTTTAAAACATCGGTTGGAACAAGAAGAAATTCAATTCTTTTTTGAGAACGAATCGATCATGAACATTGTTCCAATGTATTCGCAGGCTTTGGGTGGAATCAAATTGAAAGTCCATCCGGAAGATGAAGCATTGGCAAAAGAAATCTTGACCGAATTCAACGGCAATCAAAATTTGAAAATAGTTTGAAGTTTTCAAAGTTGTCAACATTTATTAAAAACAACAAAAAGAAAAAGAAATTTAAATTTAATTTTTAATGGTAATTATAGCTTGTTAATAGTCGATATAACTTTAAATTTTTTTGTGAGGAATTGTAGTTACCGATTGTTATACCGAGTTATCAACATAGATTAAAAGAATTAAGTGGCTCATTTTAAGGTAATTTTAAGAGTTTGTTAACAACGGTTGATAATCGTTTTTGTTTTTAGATTGTAGATAAGTTCACTTGTTAATTCCTGTTAACAAAATTGATTTGGATGCTCATAACTTTTCCAAAAATTCATCAAACTAAACTTGCATTTTAAATCTAGGTTTTGGATTACTGTTTTTAATCGAACAAACAAGAAATACTTCTAAAATTCTATCCGAACTTATCAACAATCTATGTTAATTTATAATTAACTCAAAGTCAACGGATTGTAAATTACTGTTAACAATGTAAAGATTTAACAATTTCATTACAATTTAGGTACTAATAACCAGCATTTTACGAATTGGTAAAAACCTAATGATTTGATTATCAAACTGTGCAACTTCTCTCCTATTTATTTTGGTAAATGATAAAGGTTACGGTAAATTTGCAACACACAACTTAATAACTACAAATATGAAAATTTCCATCGGAAACGACCACGCAGGACCAGAATATAAAAAAGCAATCGTTGAAATGCTGAAAGCAAAAGGCCACGAAGTTACCAATTATGGAACAGACTCTAGCGACAGCGTTGATTATCCAGATTTTGGGCATCCTGTAGCGACAGATGTTGAAACTGGAAAAGCTGAACTTGGAATCGTAATCTGCGGCAGTGGCAACGGAATCAATATGACTGTCAACAAACACCAGGGAATTCGCGCTGCATTGTGCTGGACAAAAGAAATCGCAGCGTTGGCAAGACAGCATAATGACGCCAATATTATCAGCATTCCGGCAAGATTTACTGCAATTCACCAAGCTGTTGAAATCGTGGAAACTTTTTTAACTACTGATTTTGAAGGAGGAAGACATCAAAATCGTGTGGATAAGATTGCTTGTCAATAAGTAATTTTTGAATATTATTAACCGCAGATTCGCAGATTTTTATGTGGATGCTGCGGTTTTTTGTTTCACAGAGATACACGAAAGCTTTTTTTGTCTTTGCGAAAAATCTTTGCGAAACTTTGCGTTAAAATTTAAAGTAGAAAAATAGAAACAAAACCTGCAAAACCACAATCAAAAAAAACTTCAAAAGATAACTTCTCTTCGAAGTTTTATGTCGAAAAAGTAACATCGCAATAGAAGAACCAATAGTGCCGCCAACTAAAACCCAGAACAACAAAGTTTTCTCAGAAATTCTTCTTTTACTTTTTACCGCAAGCCGTTTATCATAACCGATGATTATAAAAGCGATAGAATTTATCAATAAAAAAAGCAATAATAAAATATCCATTTGGCAAAGATTTGACGGCAAAGATATTATTTTAGCAGAAATATTTTAGAAAAAATGACCAACCTCGAATACATCTCAAAACAAGTCACAACGCCAACAAAAAACATCGAAAACACACTGCAACTTTTGAACGAAGACTGCACGATTCCGTTTATATCACGCTATCGAAAAGACAAAACGGGTAATTTAGATGAGGTTGTCATTGAACAAATTTCTAAACTTGACAAGGAATTTGATGCAATCACAAAACGAAAAGAAGCGATCTTAAAATCCATTTCAGAGCAAAATGCATTAACGCCAGAATTGGAAAAGAAAATTCAGCAAAGCTATGATTTGAATGAATTGGAAGATTTTTACCTTCCCTATAAAAAGAAGAAAAAGACAAGAGCAGATGTGGCGCGTGAAAACGGTTTAGAGCCGTTGGCCAAAATAATTATGGCGCAAAATAACGACGATGTTGACTTCGTAGCTTCAAAATATCTGAATAAAAATGTGGCCAATGAAGACGAAGCTTTGCAAGGAGCAAGAGACATCATCGCCGAATGGATAAACGAAAATATTTACATCCGAAAAAATTTACGCAGAACTTTTCAACGAAAAGCTTCCATCACGACAAAGGTTGTAAAAGCTAAAAAAGACGACGAAAAAGCCAAAAAATTCGAGCAGTATTTTGAATGGGAAGAAAATCTGCAACGTGCGCCTTCGCACCGATTATTAGCCATGCTTCGCGCCGAAAATGAAGGTTTTATCAAATTTAAAATTGAAATTGATACCGACGAGGCCATTGAAATGATGGAGGAATCGATTATAAAAAATAAAAAAGAAACCGCTGTTCATCTTAAAAAAGCGGTTGAAGACAGTTACAAAAGATTGCTCGCACCAGCGATTTCAAACGAAACGTTGCAAGAAGCAAAAGCAAAAGCAGATGCAACCGCAATTCAAGTTTTCGCAGGAAATTTGGGTCAGTTGTTATTAGCTCCACCTTTGGGAGAAAAAAGAATTCTGGCTATCGATCCAGGTTTCAGAAGCGGTTGCAAAATCGTATGTCTGGATGAAAACGGAAATTTGCTGTACAACGAAACTATTTTTCCGCATGCGCCACAAAACGAAACCGCGATTGCGATGAAAAAAATTCGTTCGATGGTGAATGCTTATAAAATTGACGCAATTTCCATCGGAAATGGAACAGCTTCCCGCGAAACTGAGTTTTTTATAAAGAAAATAGCTTTTGATAAGCCTTTGCAAGTGTTTGTGGTAAGTGAAGCCGGCGCTTCGATTTACTCCGCTTCAAAGATTGCGAGAGATGAATTTCCGACGTATGACGTAACGGTTCGTGGCGCGGTTTCCATAGGAAGACGACTTTCCGACCCTTTGGCAGAACTGGTGAAAATTGATGCAAAATCTATCGGAGTCGGGCAATACCAGCACGATGTAGACCAAACTAAACTCAAAGAAGAGTTAGATTCTGTCGTTGTTCGTTGCGTAAATTCTGTTGGAATTAATATCAACACGGCAAGTAAATCTTTGCTGAGTTATGTTTCCGGTATCGGGGAGAAGATGGCCGAAAATATTGTGGCTTATCGTGCTGAAAACGGCGCTTTTGAGGAAAGAAAGCAGTTGAAAAAAGTACCGAGATTAGGAGAAAAAGCCTATCAGCAAGCCGCCGCTTTTATCAGAATCACAAATGGAAAAAATCCGCTGGATAATTCTGCGGTTCATCCCGAAGCTTATAAAATTGTGGAAAAGATGGCCAAAGATTTGAAAATTTCTGTCAATGATTTGATTGCCAATAAAGAAAAAATAGCGCAGATTCCCGTCGGCAACTATGTGACTGAAGATATTGGTTTGCTTGGCCTAAAAGACATCGTAAAAGAATTGGAAAAACCAGGATTAGATCCAAGGAAAGCGGCTAAAGTTTTTGAATTTGATCCAAATGTAAAAACTATCGGTCACTTAAAAACCGGAATGGTTTTGCCCGGAATTGTGAATAACATCACCAATTTCGGCTGTTTTGTTGACATTGGAATCAAAGAGAGCGGACTTGTTCACATCTCACAGTTAAAAGAAGGATTCGTTTCTGACGTAAACGAAGTGGTGAAAATGCACCAGCAAGTTCAAGTAAAAGTTGTTGAGGTGGATGAAAGTAGAAAGCGCGTGCAGTTGACTATGATTATATAAATTTCCAAAACTTAAAAATAAAAGCCTCGTAGATAAAATTATCTATGAGGCTTTTTTAAAAAACTTTAATGAAAAAGTTTTATTAGATCTTTGTTTCTTCTTCTTTTTTAACCGGTGCAGTTTGGTCGTCTTTCGAAGCATTTTTGAATTCTTTTATACCAGAACCCAATCCTTTCATTAATTCCGGGATCTTTTTACCACCAAAAAGTAATAAAACAATAAGTAATCCAGGAAGTATCAACTCGCTGAAACCAATGGCTCCTAAAAATATGTTTAATGCAGTCATAATACAATTATTTATTTTGCAAATGTAAAAATAAAAATGCTAACGAAGATTCACTATAACAATTATTTATCGTAAAAGTACGTTTTGCCTATTGAAATCATTTACGAGAACTTTTTCTATTTGGTTTTAAAAGAATAAGATTTTAATATTTTCAGAATAGTAATGGTTTAAAAACACAGTAAAAACGCCCAAATTATTATATTTGTAGAATTACAACATCACAATGTCAGCGAAAAGGTTAAAAAGACAGATTTTAAAGAAAAAGCTTTTGACAAAAAACCGATTGGTTATTTTGAATGAAGACACTTTTGAAGAGATTTTCTCGTTGAAACTAAATTTGATGAATGTTTTCGTCGTCCTTACCGGCGGCGCGATTTTGCTTATCGCGATCACGACTTACATTATTGCTTTTACGCCTTTACGCGAATACATTCCAGGATATGCTTCTTCGAAATTAAAAAGGGAAGCTACAGAATTGGCCTTAAAATCTGACTCTTTAGAAAAATCCATAAAAATCAACAACGCTTATATCGAGTCCATAAAAAAAGTGCTTGCCGGAGATGTTGAGGTCGCAAAACTGAATAAAGATTCTATTAAAGCTGTTGAACTTTTAAACGAAGACGAAGTTGATTTTTCTCCTTCAAAGGAAGATAAAAAACTTCGGGAAGAAGTGGAACATGAAGACAAGTATAATGTGTTTGAAAAAGCTCAGACGAAAGTAGATTTGGTACTTTTTCCACCAGTGAAAGGACATATAACGGATAAATACAGTCCGAAAAATAAGCATTTTGCCGTAGACATTGCTTTGGCTAAAAACACGCCGATAAAATCAGTCGCCAACGGAACCGTGATTTTTGCCGATTGGACGCCTTCCACCGGACATGTAATGATCATCAGGCACGGCGACGGCATTATCAGCGTTTACAAACACGCTTCTGCATTGACAAAATCTCAAGGTGATGTCGTGCGAAGTGGCGAAGTGATTGCTTTGGCGGGTTCCACGGGCGAAGAATCTACAGGCGTGCACCTGCATTTTGAATTATGGAAAGACGGCTTCCCAATCGATCCGACTAATTTTATAGATTTTGAATAATTATGGAATGGATAGATAAGTTGAACCAATTGCCGATAATTACAGGTGCCATTTTAATAATTGCCGGAGCGATCATGTATCGATTTCCTCCAAAAAAAATAAATATTTTATACGGATATAGAACCATGAATTCTATGAAATCGCAAGAACGCTGGGATTTTTCCCAAAAATATTCTTCTAAAGAATTGATGAAATTCGGACTCTTTCTATTCGCATTGTCTTTGTTAGGATTGTTTAATATTTCTGAAGGAATCGTTAACGGAATTGTAGTGCTTTTCGTTTTTCTGCCAATTATCAGTACGGAAATTGCGCTACGAAAAAAATTCGCAAGTGCTAAATAATATAGATTTGAATAAAATCTTAAATCAAATTTTAAATTAAAAAATGTCAATAAAATCATTTTTTGCCAAACAGTTTGCCAAGAAAGTATATGAAAAGACTCAAAAATGGGCCAAGAATCCTGTTGAAACCCAAGAAAAGGTTTTCAAGAATTTGATTTTGGAAGCAAAGGAAACTAAGTTTGGAAAAGATCATAATTTTAGCCAGATCAAATCATTTTCTGACTTTGCAAAGCAAGTTCCAGTTCGTGATTATGAAGCGCTCAAGCCTTATGTAGACAAGGTTGTCAAAGGCGAAGAAAATATTTTATGGAAAGGAAAACCGTTGTATTTTGCCAAAACTTCAGGTACGACTTCGGGAGCAAAATATATTCCGCTGACCAAAGAATCGATGCCTTTTCACATTGAAGCCGCGCGAAACGCCATTCTTCATTATATTCATGAAACTGGAAATGCCGATTTTGTTTCTGGAAAGATGATTTTCCTGCAAGGAAGTCCGATTTTAGAAGAAAAGAACGGAATCAAGCTTGGAAGATTATCCGGAATCGTGGCACATTTTGTTCCAAAATACCTCCAAAAAAATAGAATGCCAAGCTGGGAAACCAACTGCATCGATGATTGGGAAACTAAAGTTGACGCCATTGTCGAAGAAACTTTTGATAAAGACATGACTATCATTTCCGGAATTCCTTCGTGGGTTCAGATGTATTTTGAAAAGCTGCAGCAAAAAGGAGGGAAGCCTGTCGGAGAAATTTTCAAAAACTTCAATTTGTTTATTTACGGAGGCGTAAATTTCGAGCCCTACCGGGCAAAATTTGAAAATCTTATTGGAAGAAAAGTAGATTCGATTGAACTTTTTCCGGCTTCGGAAGGGTTTTTTGCTTACCAAGATTCCCAGAAAGACAAAGGAATGCTGTTGCTTTTGAATTCCGGAATTTTCTATGAATTTATAAAAGCGGATGAATTTTACAATGAAAACGCAAGAAGATATACCATTGGCGAAGTAAAATTGGGCATTAATTATGTCTTGATTATTTCAACGAATGCCGGACTTTGGGGTTATAACATCGGCGACACGGTTCAATTTACGTACTTGAAACCTTACCGCGTCGTCGTTTCCGGAAGAATCAAGCATTATATTTCTGCTTTTGGCGAACATGTGATCGGGAAGGAAGTCGAAGAAGCTTTGAAGGAAGCGATGGGAAATTCTAATGTTCGCGTGAACGAATTTACCGTGGCGCCACAAATTACGCCAAAAGACGGATTGCCTTATCACGAATGGTTTATCGAATTTGAAAATGAGCCAGAAAACATGGACGACTTTATCCTGAAAATCGATAACGCAATGCGAAAACAAAATGTTTATTATGATGATTTGATAGTAGGAAATGTGTTGAAAAAACTTGTGATTACTAAAGTTTCAAAAAATGGTTTTCAAGAATACATGAAATCGATAGGAAAATTGGGCGGACAAAATAAGATTCCGAGATTGAGCAACGATCGAAATATTGCAGATAAATTAAAATAATTAGCGATTTAACGAATGAGAAAATTTTTAGGGATTGCGCTTTTGATAACGGTAAATTTAGTGGCACAGACTAAAGGTGTTGTGAAAGACAGCCTGACGGGAAATGCGATTTCGTATGTCAGCATTTGGGTGGAAAATGAAAATATCGGGACGACTTCTGAAGAAAACGGCGAATTCAGTATTAATGTGAATGACAAGAATAAGAATCTGATTTTTTCAGTTCTAGGCTATCAAAGAAAAGTGCTTAAAGTTTCAGAGTCAGGAGTCGTTTTGATGGCGCCAGCTTCTCTTGAATTGAACGAAGTTTTTATCGTAAATAAAAAGGAAAGCAGGCAGTTGGAAATTGGAAAAATAAAAAAACTGGCCGAAGCTTTCGACAAAGGCCCAAGATTGGACGCTAAGTTTTTTCCTTATTCAGAAGCCTATAAAAAAACAAAATGGATTCAGAAAGTGACTATTCTGACCGACAGCAGAATTGACAATTCCACGATCAAGCTTCACTTATATGAAGTCGGAGAGAATGGCTATCCGGGAAAAGAATTGCTGGCGAAAGATTTTATTATTTCGATAGAAAGAGGAATTCATGAGAATAAAATCGATCTTTCGGATTTGAACTTAGAAATGCCTCAAAACGGAATTTTCGTGGCTTTTGAAAGGCTGATAATCGAGAAAAATAAATTAGAAAAAAAGATTACAGATTACAATTCAAATACCACAAAAACAGTAATTACATATGCGCCATTGGTGCTTTACAATCCGGTGGAAAGGGATTTTACATTTAGTTTTTCAGGCGGAAGATGGATCAAGCATACGAAGGAAGAATTGCAAAAAACGGCGACGACAACGACGGTTTATGAACCTTCAGTCACTTTGATTCTTAGCAATTAAAAGCTGTAAATCGGCTGATTTTTTAACCTAAAGAATAAAACAGGAATTGTCAATAAAGCATACTTTAGTCAACTAAAAAATAAAAAACCTACATTTGCGGGTTAGAAATTAGATTTAAATGAAAGAAACTAAAAATATATCAAGATCAAGAGCCCAGGAATCATCGGCGGCTATTGAAAAATTATACATCACGATGCGCCATTTGTTCAATAGAGGATTCTATAAGCCAATGGGAGTTTCGGGTGACACATTAAGAGAAGCGTTGTTGCAATTGCGACCAGAAATTTATGGAACGATTGCCGACGAAAAAGTTGAATTAAGCGGTTTATTATATGTAATTGAAAGGCTTCCGGTGGGAATCGAAGAATGCCGTTTCATCAATTTGACTTCTGACGAAGGCTACTCAAAATCGCACTTCACAGCGATTGTTCCTCCAAAGAGAAAGAGAAATTGCTACAGAATAGATACGGAACAGATGAACGTGGAAATCACGCGCGGCCGTTCAGATATTTATGATATTTTGACGCATTTGACTTTTATCTTTATTGAATCCCACAAAATCAAGGACAGGGTTTTATTAGATGAAAATACCAAAGAATTCACGAGAGATTGGGAGAAATTAGAGCAGATCGTTGCTCAAAACAAAAAGCTTACCTTAATAGAAAAGGAAATTGCGATTTCGCATACTTCAAATATCTTAGGAAGATCTTTTGAAGAAATCTTAGATATTTATCAAGCATTTGGAACAGCTGAAAAACCAGACCGTTTTCTTCATGTAATTTATTGGTTGGGGAAATTGGCGATTGAAGAAGTAATTTTCAATAACAAGAGAACAATCACGTTCAGCCCGATTTTAAGAGAAAGACTTGGGCACCATATCCACGGAGAAATTTGGGCGAATAACATCAAGCAGGTTTTATTAGAAAACGAATTATTAGACCGTCCGATTCACATTATCAGCGCAAATATGCACAGTGTGATGAATTCGATTTTTGCTACGCATACTTTAAAAACCAAATTTAAAGACAAATCTGATTTCTTTATTTTTGAGGAATTGAGCAAGCCAGGAGCCAATGACGTCAGAGACAAAGTGGAAGAATTTGCCTTGAAATATGGCATGATTTCGCTTCCGGATGCAAATTCAGGAACTAATATCGACGTTCAGATATTTGATACAGCAAAAATTGATTGGAGCAAATCAGCATTTCCAAAAGCGAAAATTGGAGAACATCCTCCGGTAATTATCGTAATGGATTATGCTTTTGGAGAACAGGCGTATGAAACAATCGATGAGCTTTTGAAACCTTACAAAGACGGAAAAAACAAATATTTCTTAAACGTGGAATCAGTTTCCATCATGGGAAAAGCCGGAATTTTGGAAGGCGGAAAAGGCGATATCATGATTCCGTCAGCGCACATCAATGAAGGAACTGGAGATAATTATCCGTTTGAAAATGAATTGACTTTAGAGATGTTCGAAGGCAATGGGATTCCAGTTTTTGCTGGCCCGATGGTTTCTGTTTTAGGAACTTCGCTTCAAAATAGAGATCTGTTGAAGTTTTTCCACGAATCGACTTGGGGCGTGATCGGTCTTGAGATGGAAGGCGCTTATTATCAAAAAGCAATTCAGTCGGCTTCAAAAATTAGAAAAAGCATCAATCCAGATGTGAAAGTGAGATATGCTTATTATGCTTCTGATAATCCGCTAGAAACAGGAAGCACATTGGCTTCTGGAGGACTTGGAACTACTGGAGTCAAACCGACTTATTTAATTACAATAAAAATATTAGAACAAATTTTCAACGTAAAAAACTAAACATTTATGAGCTCAAACCCGCAGACAAATCCGGATAATCAAGAAATTGACCTTTCACAAGTATCGAAAAGAATAGGAAAGGCTTTTGAGGATTTTTCAACTTGGATTTTCAGAGGATTTTTATTTATCAAGAGAAACATAATCATCTTGGCTGTTTTATTTATAATTGGCGCCGGACTTGGATATTATCTAGATAAAAGCACAAAAGTATATGATCATCAGATTATTGTTTCTCCAAACTTTGGAAGTACTGAATATCTATACTCGAAAGTAAATCTTATTTCTGCAAAAATTAAGGAAAGAGATACTGCTTTTCTTAAAAAAATTGGAATTAAGGACACTAAAAAGCTTACTGACATAAAAATTAAGCCAATTGTTGACGTTTATAAGTTTATAGATAATAGCCCAGAAAATTTTGAATTGATCAAACTTATGGCTGAAGACGGAGACATAAACAAAATTGTTGTTGATGAGGTAACGAGTAAAAATTATCCCTATCATGCTATTTCATTTACAACTGCTTCATTAACTGATGATAGCAAAACGGTAAATCCGCTCATGGATTTTTTCAACGATAGCGATCATTTTAAAGAAGTTCAAAAAGTATATTTGAAAAATCAAGGAAACAGACTGATTTCAAACGATTCAATTATTCATCAAATTGACGGCGTGCTTAACGAGTTTTCTGTTAGTAACTCAAGTGTTGGTTCAAAAAGTGATAAATTAGTTTATTATAATGAAAATACACAGCTTAATGATGTTATCAAAACTAAAGCCGAATTAGTGCAGGATAAAGCTAATATTCAATTAGAACTCGTTAATTTGAATAGCGTTATAAAGAAAAATAGTTCTGTAATAAATATTAAAAATACTGAATCTGTAAATGGGAAAATGAAATTCGTACTTCCGTTTATTTTTATAGGATTATTTATATGTTTTGGACTTATAAGAGCATTCTACAAACATCAAATGAGCAAATCAAACATTTAACAATAAATAAATTAACACCATGAAAGGAATAATATTAGCCGGAGGATCTGGAACAAGACTCCATCCATTGACACTTGCAGTGAGCAAACAATTAATGCCAATTTATGACAAACCGATGATTTATTATCCGTTGTCAACGCTGATGTGGTCAGGAATCAGAGAAATTTTGATAATCTCGACACCTCACGATTTGCCACTTTTTCGTCAGCTTTTGGGCGACGGAACAAGTTTAGGATGCCGTTTTGAATATGCAGTTCAAGAGAATCCGAATGGCTTGGCAGAAGCTTTTATTATTGGAAAAGATTTCATTGGTGACGACAAAGTTGCATTAGTTTTGGGTGATAATATTTTCTACGGAACTGGTTTGTCTGAATTGCTTTTGGCGAATAACAATCCAGATGGAGGAATTATTTATGCTTATCACGTTCACGATCCAGAAAGATATGGTGTTGTAGATTTTGATGAAAGCGGCAATGTACTTTCGATTGAAGAAAAACCAGAAGTTCCAAAATCAAATTATGCCGTTCCAGGAATTTATTTCTATGATAACGACGTAGTGGAAATTGCAAAAAATATCAAGCCAAGTCATAGAGGTGAGCTTGAAATTACAGATATAAACAAAGAATATTTAAAAAGAGGAAAGCTAAAAGTAAGTATTCTTGACAGAGGAACAGCTTGGCTTGACACCGGAACTTTTCAGTCGCTAATGCAAGCTTCACAGTTTGTCCAGGTAATTGAAGAGCGCCAAGGATTAAAAATTGGAGCGATTGAAGAAGCTGCTTACAAAATGGGCTTTATCGACGCATCGCAATTGCAAAAAATTGCACAGCCGTTATTGAAAAGCGGTTATGGAAAGCATTTATTAAGCATTATATAAGACATGAATTTTATATCTACAGAACTAGAAGGCTGCTATATCATTGAGCCAAAAATTATTGGTGACGAAAGAGGTTATTTCATGGAAAGTTTTAACGAAAGAACTTTTCAGGAAGCTATTGGAAAAGAAACACATTTTGTTCAAGACAATCAGTCTTTTTCTAAAAAAGGCGTTTTAAGAGGTTTGCATTATCAGACTGGTGAAAATGCACAAGCAAAGCTTGTTCGCGTGCTTCACGGCGAGGTATTGGACGTTGCTGTTGATATTCGCCCAGAATCTAAAACCTATGGAAAACATGTTGCAGTACTCCTTTCGGCAGAAAATCAAACCCAATTTTTTGTTCCAAGAGGTTTTGCACACGGATTTATTGTTTTAAGCGAAACGGCTACTTTTTTTTACAAATGCGATAATTTTTATAATAAAGAATCTGAAGGTGGTGTTTTGTACAATGACAAGACATTGAATATCGATTGGAAACTTCCGGAAAGCGAATTAATCATTTCTGAAAAAGACCAGATTCTCCCAACCCTTGAAAACGCGAAAAAAGCATGGTAGTTTTAGTTGCAGGAGGTTCGGGACAATTGGGGCAATCTTTGCAGTTTATTGCGCCTAAATATCCTGAAATTCAGTTTCATTTTCTTTCTTCTTCAGAATTGAATATTGCCGACAAAGCAAATTGTGTGGCCGTATTTTCTGACTTGAAACCAGATTATTGCATAAACGCTGCGGCTTATACGGCTGTTGATAAAGCGGAAAGCGAAACAGAAAAAGCACATTTGATTAACGTTGAAGGAGCAAAAAACGTAGCAGAAACCTGCAAGGAATTTGACACAACATTGATTCACATTTCTACGGATTTTGTTTTTGACGGGAATAAAATTATGCCTTATACAGAAGAAGACCTGACTAATCCGACAAGTGTGTATGGACAGACAAAATTAGACGGAGAGAAAGAGATTCAGGCAATCTGGCAGAAGCATTTTATCATTAGAACTTCATGGCTTTATTCTCAATTTGCAAATAATTTCATGAAAACCATGATTCGTTTGGGGAGAGAAAAAGATTCTTTAAGCGTAGTTAGCGATCAAATCGGAACACCAACAAATGCAGTTGATTTAGCAGAAGCAGTTGTAAAAATTATAGAAAAAACTGAAAATTTGAAAGGACAAACTTCAGATTTAGAATCACTTTATGGAATTTATCATTTCAGTAATGAAGGCCAATGCAGTTGGTATGATTTCGCAAAGCAAATATTTGAAGTTAATGAAATTTCAATAGATTTACACGCAATTACTACTTCAAGTTATCCAACTCCGGCAAAAAGGCCGGCTTATAGCGTTTTAGATAAAAATAAAATTAAGAGTAATTTTCATCTTGAAATTATGGATTGGAATGAAAGTTTGAAAAAATAATTTTAGAGTAGATCAAAACAATAAAACGGCAACAATTCAATTGTTGCCGTTTATTGTTTAATACTTATTTCTGTTTTATCTAATAGAATTCCTAAGTAATATAAGACAAGATTTAATAAATTTATTAAGACAAAATGCTAGATTATATATACTTTTGAAAAGTATATAGTTTAGCTATATTAAAATTACTTAAACAGCTGAAATTGTAAATAAAATTAGCAATAAAAGAGATTTAAAAACAAATATTAAATATGAATATTCTAGTTGGCCATTCTGGTTTTGTCGGATCAAATATCAAAGAACAGACTAATTTTGATAAATGCTTTAATTCTTCAAATATTGAGGAATCTTTTGGTTTAAATCCTGATTTATTGGTTTATTCTGGTGTTAGAGCTGAAAAGTTTTTGGCGAATTCAGAACCTGATAAAGATTTTGCAATTATTGAAAATGCTATTGACAATATTAAAAAAATCAATCCAAAAAGAATTATTCTTATTTCTACAGTCGATGTTTACCCAAATCCAGTTGAGGTAAATGAATCAGATAATATTGATAAGGAAAAATTGCAGCCTTATGGAAAAAACCGACTTCATTTGGAAGAATGGGTTGAAAAAAACTTTGAAGATTATTTAATCGTGAGATTGCCAGCCTTATTTGGAAAAAACATCAAAAAGAATTTCATTTATGATTTAATCCATATTGTTCCGTCGATGCTGAATGAGAAGAAGTTTTTAGAAATTGCAACAGAAAACGATTGGATAAAAGAGTATTATGAAAAACAAGAAAACACTTTTTATAAGCTTCTGCCAATTTCTGAAACAGAGAAAAAAGAGCTAAAAGAGAAATTTCTTTCTATAAATTTTTCAGCTTTAAATTTTACAGACAGCAGAGGAATATTCCAGTTTTATAATTTAGACCATCTTTGGAGCGACATTTCTATTGCACTGGAAAATAATATTAAGAAATTGAATTTAGCAACCGAACCAATTTCTGTCAATGAAATTTATTTCGCTATTTACCAGAAAGAATTTGCTAATGAAATTTTGCCAACGATTCCAAAATATGATTTTCATACGCTTTATGGAAGCTTTTTTAATGAAAATCAAAACTACATTCGTTCGAAAGAAGTTATTTTGGAGGACATAAAAAAATTCATCCTAGCCTCATAACATGAAATTATCAATATCGAATATAGCTTGGTCTGCACAAGATGATCAAGAAATGTATGGCTATTTAAGCCAAGAGGGTTTTGGTCTGGAAATTGCACCAACGCGAATTTTCGAGAATGATCCTTATGGTGATTTGAAAAAAGCAATCCAATTTAAAAAGGAGCTAGAAGCAGAATATGGTTTTTCGATTTCTTCCATGCAATCTATTTGCTTTGGCAGACATGAGGCGATTTTTGGTTCTGAAGAAGAACGAAAGGCTATTTTTGATTATACGAAAAAAGCTATAGATTTTGCTTCCGCAATTAACTGCAACAATTTGGTTTTTGGTTCTCCAAAGAATAGGATTATTGGTGAAAATCAAATGGAAATTGCTCATGATTTTTTTAAAGGATTAGGAGAATACGCCCAGTCAAAAAATACGATTATGGCAATCGAGGCAAATCCAGAGATCTATGGCACAAACTTTATTAACACAACACAGGAAGCTTTTGATTTTGTAAAAGAAATTAAATGTTCTGGATTGTTGGTGAATGTTGACTTAGGGACTATTTTGAACAATAATGAAAGTTTGGATATTGTAGAAAAAAACCTGAATTTGGTAAATCATATTCATATCAGTGAGCCATATCTTGAACGAATTGTTCCAAGAAAAATGCACGAAGATTTATCAGAAATGTTAGTTCAAAACAAGTATGATAAATACGTTTCGATTGAAATGAAAAACCAAAATTCTATAGAGTTAGTCAGGGAAACTGCCAACTATGTAAAAAGTATATTTTATGCTAAATAAAAATATTAAGGGAGTTCCAGCATTTGAATCTGAAGTTTTCAGCGAAAGGCAGACAAAGTACTGTCTCTGCATTCCGATTATAAATGAAGGCGATAGAATCCTTAAAGAACTCGAAAGGTCAAAAGCGAACGGAATAGACAAATTGGTCGATATTATTATTTGCGATGGCGGTTCCACTGACGGTTCCACTGATTTTGAAAAATTAAAATCACTTGGAGTAAGCACGCTTTTAGTTAAGAAAGATACCGGAAAACAAGGAGCGCAATTGCGAATGGGCTTTTGGTTTGCATTAGAAAGAGGATATGAAGGAATTATAACGATCGATGGAAATAACAAAGACAGTATCGAGTCAGTACCTTTATTCATTGAAAAATTAGAAAATGGATATGATTTCATTCAAGGTTCTCGATATGTGAAAGGAGGTGAAGCTATAAATACACCGCTTATAAGAAGTATTGCTGTAAAATTTATCCATTCGCCAATGATTACGCTTACTGCGAAACACAAATTTACCGATAGCACAAATGCATTTCGCGGTTATTCAAGAAAATATCTGAATCATCCTGAAGTGCAACCTTTGCGTGATATATTTGTGACTTATGAACTTTTAGCTTATTTGTCAGTAAAAGCTTCGCAGTTAGGTTTAAAAGTTTGTGAAGTTCCGGTAAGAAGAGCTTATCCAGATTCTGGAAAAACGCCAACAAAAATCAGCTTCTTTAAAGGAAATGGCAATCTGTTGAAAATTTTATATAATAATTTTAAAGGAAAATACAATCCATGAGAAAAATAATTACAAGTAGTAAAGAATTTTATGATTCAAACCCTAAAGCAGCTAAGGCTTTATTTTTGTTTTGTTTTTTTATTTCATTTTTATTGATTTCACCAATTTTAAATATTATTTTAGAATTTAAGCCTGGAATTCAAGATTTTTCTTCGCATGTGATCTCCAATGCAACGATTCATAATTTTGATGTTTCAAAAAGAATTAAGCTATATTATTGGGGTTTGGTTGGAGTATTTCTTTTAACCCCAATAGTGTTTTTTCTTGCCTATAGCTTTTTCAGAAAAAGATATAATTATATTGAAGAAAATCAAAAAGATTTTAAGCTGGTTTCCAATTTTTCATTACTTGGTATTGCTTGTGTATTTTCTAGCTTTTATCTTGTCAATTTAGATCTTTCAGCTCTTTTTCTAGTATTTTTATGCGGATATTTTCTTTTAAATGCGAGCAAAATCAAAGCACATTGGAATAGAGCTAATGGTTTTTGGATATTGATTGTGGCCCTTCCGTTTTCAATGCTATTATATCAGATAATTCGACCGAAATTTATCCGTGCTATAAATCCGATTGCTTCAGTTGATCATCTTGATCTTCCATTTTCAAAGGAATTGCTTGTTTTTTTTATGGCATTTTTTGCTATTAGCCTGCTTCTGCACCAATTTTTAAAATGGTTTTTTAAAGATGCAATAGATGTAAATCAAAAAAGACAACAGCTGTTTTATGCAACGATACCGCTTTCTTACATATTGATTTCTCAGTCGGCGTTTTTAGAGTTCTTCAATATTTTGAATTTGAGAATAGGTTTTGTGTTTAAAAATCCAAAATTACTTTTGACAGGGCTTTGTGTTTTAGGAATTTTGTTGTCAATATTCGTATATAAACGCATTGTTAAATCAGGTAAAAAAATAGAATTCAATATTTTAGAAAAACACCATTTTGTTTTGGCCATCATCGCCCTTGGATTTGTGACATCCCAACCTTGGAGCATGACTTCACCAGAAAATGAATTCTTTGAAGCTGCCAACCACGGTCTGTCGATCGATCATTTTTTTAGATACGGAAGCATTCCGATTATTGAGACTTTTGATGCGCACATGCTTTCCAATCAATTGCTTCCTTATTTGTATGGCTTTCTTAACGGCTATGAGCCGTGGGCACCACTTTTGTACCTTTCTTATACCACAATTTTCAATTTTTTAATTGTCTACTTCCTATTTAAAAGAATTTTAGGATCGCAATATGCTTTGATTTTATGCTTGTGCTTTCCGCTTTTGGGCCTTGTAAACAATTATTACATTTTTACTGGGATTATGGGCTTGTTGCTCTTGTCAACAATCAATTCAAATTCAAAGAATAAATTTTATTGGTTTTGGGGAGGAATAATTTTCTTATGTATTTATAAGTTAGATATAGGTTTTTCTTCTTTTGTAGGTGCTTTTTCGGCTTACTTTTTGGTTCAATATCTTTTGAAGAGACCATTCGAATTCAAAAAATTCGCCATTTCTGGAATCATTTCCTTTGGATCAATATTGGTTTTATTTGTATCGTTATGCCTATTAAAGTCAGTGAATCCATTAAAAAGATTTCACGAATTTCTTTTAGTAGCTATGTCAAATCAAAATTGGGCATTTAAAGACATGGGTGATCCAAATCATATCGTTTTTAGAATTTCATATTATATTTTACCATTTGTTACTATATTATTACTAGGAAAGGTAATTTTAAAATCACTTTTAGATCGAGAATATATTTCTCAAATTTTAAAGACAAAGCAAACACAGGCTGCTTTTATTTTGTTTATTTATTTCAGCCTTAATTTTTATTTTAATATCCCACGTGGAATAGTAAGGCACACTTTTATTTCTGGGATTACAATAAACATTATCAGCACCATACCTTTGGCGATTATGGCATTTATTTTCATGAAAAAGCGAAAAAATAATTATTTAATTTTTCTTTCTACTTTCTTAGTTTTATACCTGCTTGTAAATTTAAACAAACCGACGTTTAAAGCAGCAGGCGCAAGTTTCTTATCGGAAGCACTTCTTTCACCTTCTTACAATGAAAAATATAATGATGCTTATGCCTTTAACGGCACACGTGTCAGAGAGGCTTTTAGTTTGGCTGAAATTAAATATTTCAAAAACATTCTCGATGCTGTTTTGCAGCCAGGTGAAACTTATCTTGATCTTGCATCAGTGAATTTTTACTATGCTCTCGTGGAGCGAAAAAATCCCATTTATGTGAATCAGTCGCCTTTGCTTTTAAATGGAGATGATTCTCAAAAAATGGCTTTAGAAGAAATAAAAAAGGCAAACGTCCCACTTGCCATTGTGCCGACAGGAGAAAACCGATGGAAAAAAGTAGATGAGGTAGCAGTTGATTTCAAATATTATATTCTTTCAGAATATGTTTATAAAAATTATACGCCGTTGATGAGCCTTCCTACTTTTGATATTTATATTTTGAAAAACAAAAAGGCTACATTTCAGAATAAATTGAGTAATAATAATATTTCTGTGAGAGATTTTTCGACTCTTGATACAGACATTCTAATTAAAAATGATATTCGAGTTGAGAAGAATCAAAACAATAAGCTGAGTCTTATATCAGGAGGGAAAGATCCATTTTTATTTGGATTTATAGGAAAACTTAAAGAAGTCGATGGAGTTGATAAATTTGCTCCCGTAACTATAAAAGTAAAAATTGAAACGCAGTCCGCAGGTTCTGTACAGTTATTTTATTTGAAAGAAAATGAACCAAATTTTTCTGAAGAAAATTCAAAAATATTTCCAATAGCAAATGCGGGAACCCATGAATTAATTTTAGACCTTGCCTCTTTCCCTAAAGACTTGAGAATCGATGTTGATTTGCCAGGATTGGTTATTGATGAAATTAGCTTTTTAACCAAATCTTTCTCTGGAGGAGTCAAAATTCAACCTGAAGTACCAAATTATAATTTAGGAAAAATACCATTAGTCTGGGGTGAAAAATCAGATAAGGAACTTTTTAATAAGGTCAAAAAGTTAAAAGAAGAAGTTACCCAGACTTCATTTGTAATTAATACAAAGAAAATAAAGAAAAGAGGACAACCTTTTTATTTATTTGTTGAAATGAAATCTGACACTGCTCAAGCTGTAAGAGCCGAATTGTTTAATGATAGAAATGAAAAAAGAGGTGAATATTTAATGGCAGCAAAGTCATCAAATCAAAAATTAGCGCTCAGAATCAGCACTAATTATTATTGGTGGAATGATAAGATTGCAAAAATTGTTGTGACTTCTGAAAGGCCAGTCGTTGTATCGAAACTTGCATTAATTTCAGAAGACGGATCCGAACAGGTTTCTTATGAAGATTCTGGATTTTCATTGAGCAATATCAATGACGACTACTGGTTTAATGGCGTAGGCAAACAATCAAACGTCCTCTTATTTACAAGTTCGCCAAAAGTTTTGAAAGCGTTGCGAAGCTCAAAACAAATACAGTTAATTGACGGCTCAAAAATTACTATAAAAAAGGTAACTGAGGTTGGAACCTATGTTCATGTTGAAATAGAAGAAAATCTTGAATCCTATAAATTGGCAGCTTCTTATCCTAATGAAGTAAAGATGGTTAAATAGAATGGATAATATTTTTGATAAAATAATTATTGGAGCAGGTATATATGGAATGTATGCGGCTGATTTTTGCGGTAAGAGAGGCGAAAAAATACTTGTTTTAGAGTATGATGAAAGCGCTTTTTCCAGAGCCACATATATAAATCAAGCCCGAGTTCACATGGGATATCACTATCCAAGATCTTTCACGACTGCTAAAAAATCTGCTGATTATTATGAGCGTTTTAGTCAAGATTATGGATTCTCAATAAAAGATGATTTTGAAAAAGTGTATGCTGTTTCAAAGAATTTTTCCTGGACTAATGCTAAACAGTTTAAGAAATTCTGTGATGATTCAGATATTCCTTGCAAACCGATAAATTCATCTGATTATTTTAAAGAAAATCTGGTTGAAGGCTCATTTTTAAGTCAGGAAAGCACTTATGATTCACATATTTTAAGAGATTATTTGCTTAAAGAAATCGACGGACAAGAAAAAACAGAAATCATTTTTGGAGCAAGAATAAAAAATATATCAAAAAACGATAAATTTTATGAAATAGTTTTAGAAAATGGTGACACATTTTTTGCGCCATTTGTTTTGAATTCGACTTATGCTTCTGTAAATCAAATGCTTTCTAAACTTGGATTTGAAGAAATTGAAATCAAGTATGAGCTTTGTGAAGTAATATTGTGTAAAGTAAGCGATTCTTTGAAAAACGTTGGAATTACACTTATGGACGGACCATTTTTTTCATTAATGCCTTTTGGAAAAACAGGATTTCATTCCTTGACTTCTGTGTCTTATACGCCACATAAGACGAGTTATGAAAAATTACCTACATTTGATTGCCAAAAAAGAAGCAATAATACTTGCAGTCCGGCGCAGCTCGGAAATTGCAATACTTGCATAGCCAAGCCAGATACTTCATGGAATTATATGCTTGGGCTGGCCAAAAAATATTTGAGAGATGATATTCAAATTGAATATGTAAAATCTTTATTTTCAATAAAACCAATTTTGAAATCTTCTGAAGTTGATGATTCTAGGCCAACCGTAATAAGAAAACATTCTTCAAATCCAACGTTTATTTCTGTGTTATCAGGAAAAATAAATACCGTTTATGATCTTAAAGAAATACTGACAAATGAAAATTATTAAGGAAAAGAAACTTGTTTCAGCAGTTGTTTATGTTCATAATGATGAAGATAGGGTAGTGCCTTTCTTGAAAAAGATAATAAATACTCTTGATGCTAATTTTGAAAGTTTTGAAATTATTATTGTGAATGACAGTTCATTTGATGATTCTATTCATAATATCAAAACAGAAGCAGAATTTAAAAATCATAATGTTTCGATTATGAATATGAGTTTGCATCAAGGACTCGAAGTTTCAATGACAGGCGGTATAGATTTGTCTATGGGAGATTTTGTCTATGAATTTGATGATTTGACAATTGATTATGAAGAATCTTTAATTTTAGATGCTTACAGGCATATTATCAGTGGTTTTGATATTGTTTCAGTAGCACCAAAAAAACACAACACATTTTTTTCAAGACTTTTTTATAGTCTTTTTAATAAATATTCTAAAAGCAAATATAAACTTCGATCTGAACGTTTTAGAATATTGTCTAGAAGAGCAATAAATAGGGCTTATTCTATAAGCAAGTCAATTCCTTACAGAAAAGCACTGTATGCTAATAGTGGCTTAAAGATGGACAGCTTAGAATATGAAGTTTCTTCAAAGTATCAAAGTAAAAAAAATGACCAAAAAAGTGTTTTCAGAAATAGAATGGCACTTAATTCTTTAATAATTTATACCAACTTGGCCTTTAGAATTTCTATCACCATAACCATAATATTGTTTACGCTAACAATTCTCTCAGGAGTTTATGCTTTTTTCATCTATTTCAGCGAAAAGCCAATTGAAGGGTGGACAACTACAATGCTTGTGATGTCTGGCAGTTTTTCAGGATTATTTTTCATTTTGGCAATAATAATCAAATATCTTTCTCTGATTGTAGAACTGATTTATAGCACTAAGACTTACTTAGTTGAATCGGTTGAAAAGCTTTGACAAATAGATAATTAGGCTCTTTCTTTAACTTAATTTTAAAATTGTTAAAAATAAATTCAAATATTTGTTTTAGATTCCTAAAAATTAATATTTTTGCATAAAAATTAAATAAAAAAAAATGAGAAATAATATTTTTATTGTTTGCTTAATAGCAATTTTCAGCTTGAGCTCATGTAAAAACGAAACAAAATCAGTTGAACCTGCTAAAGAAGAGGTGAAGAAAAATTCATTTCAATTAAGTAACTATTCTGATTCAAATTGGGATGCAGGAGTTGGAATAGAATTTAATATGTTTTTAGCTGATAATACTCCAGAAAATGAAGCACTATTGAAAAGTGCTAAAGAACTTGAATTTGGCGATGGAACAAAAGTTAAGGTTCTCGGGCATACAGTTGTAGATAAATTTATTCAAATAAATATTGAAGGGAAAGCATATAATTTCAAAACTTTAGCGGTTTATCCAAATTATATTGTTGTAAAATAATATATTTGAAATTAAAAACTAAGAGCCATAATTTTCCAAAATTATGGCTCTTAGTTTTTAAATAAAAAAAATTAATTAACAAATAATAGATGAATGCCTATTTAAGCCAAAAAATAAAAAAAATTTCATTTTTGCTGATGATTATGGTTGTTATTCTGCACAGCTATAATATAGACATTAAGCAAGGAGGGAAAATTCTATATTTTGAAAAAGGATTCAATTGGTTTATCCAAAACTTCATATCAAATGGATTGACAAGAATAGCTGTGCCCCTATTTTTTATTATTTCGGGCTATCTTTTCTTTATTGACCAGAAATATGATTTTCCAAACATACTTCTTAAAATAAAGAAGAGGATAAAAACGTTAATGATACCTTATTTGATATGGGCATTACTAGGATTGTTTCTCTATTTTATTTTGCAAAGCATTCCTCAAAGTAAATCATTCTTTACAAAAAAACTTATAATTGATTATTCCTTTTTTGATTGGATGAATGCAATTTTTAATGAACCGATACCTTATCAGTTATGGTTCTTGAAAGATTTGATCATATTAGTTTTTCTATCGCCTATTCTTTATTTTATTGTAAGAAAATTTAAAATAATATTTTTACTTGTACTATTTTGTTTTTGGATTTATAACCAAGATAGCATTTTTCTAACAAGTGAGGCATTATTGTTTTTTTCGATAGGAGTTTATATGTCCATATTTACTCCTTCATTAATTGATAACAAAAATAAATCAGCATATTTATTTTTGTTCTTTTGGATAACGATATTATTTCTTAAAACAGCTATTGGATTTTATGATATCAATCCAACTTGTGAAAATATCTTATTAAAAATATCTATATTAATTGGCATAGTAGCTTTTTGGAGTTTTTACGATCGATTTAATAGTTCTAAAAAATGGAATACTTTGTATATTGAAATAGTTGGATTTTCTTTTTTTCTATATCTTTTTCATGAACCTCTTTTAACTATAATTAAAAAATTCCTCTTTTCAAAGTTGCCAAAAACTCAAGAATACTATTTATTAGTTTATTTCCTAGCTCCATTGATTGTAATTGTCCTAACTTTATTAATCGGAGCATTTCTTAAATCTAAATTAAATCCTATATATAAATTTATAACAGGAAATAGGTAATCTACAAATACTATTTAAAAGACAGCAATATTTTATTTAATCAATTATAGAATATATGCTATAGAGTTTGCGTTAGGAAAATTTTAAACATTATATTTGAAAAATAAATGATAGATATTTTAGAATGAAATGTAAAATTTGCCAAAGCGAAACAAATAAGATTTTTAGCGCTCTTGTTTTATATAAATATGATGTTCAATATTACCAATGCAAAAATTGTGGATTTGCTCAAACTGAAAAACCTTATTGGCTAGAAGAAGCATATGTAAGTCCGATGAATCTATCCGATACAGGCGTTATCTTTAGAAGTGAAAGGCTTTCAAAAATTGTAACATCTTTAATTTGCTTGTTTTTTAATAAAAAAGGAACTTTTTTAGATTATGCCGGTGGATTAGGTGTATTTACTAGGCAAATGAGAGATATTGGATTTAATTTTTTTTGGCAAGATCCATATACAAAAAATGAACTTGCTAGAGGTTTTGAGGGTGACTTAAATACTAAATATGATATTTTAACTACTTTTGAAAGTTTTGAGCATTTTGAAAATCCAATTGAAGAAATTGAAAAAATACTAAAACTTTCCGATACAATAATATTAACTACAGATTTAATTTCGATACCTGCACCAGAACATTCGAAATGGTGGTATTATGCTTCAGAACATGGTCAACACGTGGCCTTTCATTCAATAGAATCATTTAAAATAATCGCAAAAAAATATGGACTTCATTATCACAATATGATGAATGTTCACATGCTAACTAAAAGAAAAATTGGATTTATCGGATCTAATTTTTTAAAATTAAGGTTTTCGAAACATTTATTATATTTAGGATACTTTGTATTTTCTCCTTTTTTAAAATCAAAAGCTATTGAGGATATGAATAGTTTTTATATTAAAAAAATAGATTAAGGTTACATGCAGTGTAAATAATAATAAATGAGCATTTTTAATAAAAAAAGAATCAAAGATTTTTTGATTTATGGATTTGGTCAAGCCATTAATCTGATTGCACCTCTATTTATAATGCCATTTATTATTTATAGATGTGGGCAAGATGGATTTGGACAAATTGGGGTTGGGTTTTCCATGGCTTTAATCTTGTCAGGAATTGTTGACTATGGTTCTTATATAAATGGAGTAAAGGAAATCTCAATTAATAGAGATGAGAAAGAAGTACTAGAAAAAAAAATTAAGGCTATTTATTTGTCAAAATTTATTCTCTTAGCTATTGTACTTTCTATTGCTACTGTTTCAATTTTATTTATACCATTCTTTAATAAAGAAAAACCATTACTTTTTTTAAGCTTAGTTATAGTAGTAGCCCAATTTCTAAATCCAAATTGGTTTTTTCAAGGAATTGAAAATTTTAAATTAATTTCGATAGTCAACATTTTATCTAAAATCATATATGTAATACTTGTGCTTGTTTTTATCAAGGAAAAACAAGATTATATATACGCAAATCTTTTCTTAGGAATAGGTGCAATAATTGGTAATTTGATAGGGTTGTATTGGCTTTTGAATAAATTCTCTTTTTCATTAAAAAACTTTTCACTTTCTGAGTCATTAATAATTCTAAAAAATGAATTTACTTTTAGTATGTCTCAGTTTTTCTTATCGTTATATCAATATTTTCCAATTATTTTAATTAGTTCAGTAGGAGGTGATTTAATGGCTGGTCAATTTAGAGTCATCGATCAGGTTTTATCACTATTCAAGACTTATTTAAATATGTTTTTTTACTTTGTGTATTCAAATATTTGTTTTGAATTGAACAAAGACTATCAAAAAGGATTACAAATATGGAGACAATATAATGGACTGAACTTTTTAATCTTATTATTAATTATATTATTATTTTATAGTAATTCAGAATTAATATTGGAATATTTTAAGATTGACAATATCCATATGATAGAAATGTTAATATTTTTTAAAATAGGATTAATAATTCCATTATTGGTAGCAATATCTCAACCACTTAGGCAGTTAATGTTTGCATTCAATGAAAATAAAATTTATATAAGAATCACTATAATTATGACGCTTATAAATTTGATTTTATTATTTGTCTTCACCACCCTTGAAGGCTTATGTGGGGCTTTTTTATCGATTATTTTTATTGAAATTATTATTATAATTTTGTATTGTTACTTCCTAAGAAAGCATTTAGTAAACAAAATTTAAATCTCATACAATGGCCATTAAAGTATCAAAAAATCTGCTTTATCAAATACTTTTTGCAATTTGTGTGAGTGTTTCATATTTGGAAATTTATGAACTTGTTTTTGGAGTCTGGATGTTTACTTTATTAGTAACAATAAAAAAAAAGTACTCTTTAAAAATAATAAAGTTAGCACTTCCATTTTTAGCGATTTTAGTAATCTCATTTTCCTCTTCTTTTTTTTATGACAATAGGTTATATGAGTCGATACGAGACTTTACTTATTTGATTAAACCAATAATGGGTCTATTTATTGGCTATCAATTATGTAAAAGCGCTGATATTAAACCTTTCGAAACAATAGTTTATACAGGGCTTTTTATTGCACTCGTTCACATGGCGATTATATTTCATAGCGTTTTGATTTATAGAATTGTTAACATTCATGTATTAAGAGGTAATGCAGGATATTTCAGCGATTTTGAGATATATGCCTTAATAGTTATAATTTTTTATAAAAAATTTGAACTAAATTTTTCTAAAAAGAAATTTTGGACACTGCTTTCGATATTAGCACTATCAAGTTTTTTATACTTATCAAGAACTAATTTTATACAATTTGTAATTTTATTTATTGTAATGAAGGGATATCTTTCATTAAACAAAAAATCAATTGGAATTTTTATTTCTCTTTTAGCTTTTACTATAATTGGTTATACAATTATTTATCATACACATCCTTCTAGAAATGGTAAAGGATTAGAAGCGTTATTATTTAAAATCAAAAATGCTCCAATTGAACCTTTTAAGACAAAAGTAAATAAAAATAATTGGCAGGACTTTAATGATAATTATAGATCTTATGAAAATATAACTACTATTCGCCAAATTTCTTATGAAGGTCCCCTAACTGTGCTCTTTGGGAAAGGAATGGGAGCAACTGTTGATATAGGTTTAAGAGTAATGACAAACCAGGGAACATATGTGCGTCATCAGCCAATACTTCACAATGCTTACATGACAGTATTTCTTAAATCAGGTCTTGTGGGAATATTTTCAATGATTGTATTTATGTATTTGGTAGGAAAACATAAAAAATCTGATATTTCTATAATTAAAAATATTAATTTGCTGTTATTAGCCACTGCAATATATTTAATAATTGCAAATTGGGTTTTATTAGGATTATTTTTAAAAATTGACAATAAATCTATTTTAATAGGTTTCCTAATATGCTATAAGCATCTGGTTGAAAAAAACAAACAACATCTAATTAACAAAAATATATAATGAATCAAACAAGAATTTTTGTTGACTGTCATATATTCGATGGAAGTTTTCAGGGCACTACTACTTATATATCAGGGCTTTATAAAGAATTAATTAAAGACCAAAATAAGCATTTTTTTTTTGCTGCCAACGATATAAATAAAGTAAAAGATATATTTAAGGAGGCTTCAAACATATCTTATCTCTCTTATTCATCAACGAATAAATTTTATAGATTATTAATTGATATTCCAAGGCTGGTAAAGATAAATAAAATTGATTTTGCCCATTTTCAATATATCGTTCCCTCGTTTAAATATTGCAAATACATCGTCACGACTCATGATATTTTATTTGTTGACTACCCACAATATTTTCCGCTTTTAAATAGAATAAAGAATACATTTTTATTCAAATGGAGCGCAAAAAAATCAGATATTGTACTTACGGTCTCTGAATATTCTAAAAGAAAAATAGAGGAGCATTTTGGTATTAAAAATATTTATATTACTTCTAATGCCGTTTCTGAAGAATTTTTTGAGCCATATGATAAAAAACAAATTGAGCTAGATATCGAACACCAATATGGATTGTCAAATTATATAATTTATGTAAGTCGTTGGGAACCAAGAAAAAAACATGATCTTGTTTTGAAGAGTTTTGTAAACCAAAAATTATATGAAAACTATAATCTTCTATTTATTGGAGACACGAGCTTCGCAAATAAAAAATATGAAGAGTTTTTCAACGCACTAGATTCTGAGATTAAAAACAAAATTTTCCGCTTTAAAAAAGTAGATTTTAAATCAATGTTGCATTTTTTAAGAGGAGCAAAAGCGGCTGTCTATCCTTCAATGGCAGAAGGTTTTGGCATTCCGCCACTCGAATCACTAGCAGCAAAAATTCCAACAATAACTTCAAATGCGACAGCAATGTCAGATTTTAAATTTCTTTCAGACTACAGTTTTAATCCTGCTAATGAAAAGGAATTTGACAAAAAGCTTTTAGATATTTTAAATCTTGATGAATCAAAAATCCTAGATTTAGTGGAATCATTAAAAACTCAATATTCTTGGTCAAAATCAGCTGCTATTTTTAATCAAGCAGTTAATGATTATCAAAAACGCAACATTTAACGCAATCGTTTTTATTAAAGTAATCTTAAAATTATTACTTTTACTGGCTAAAAAACGAATTGCACTAAATGAAAATAGCCATATTAGGAACTCGGGGTGTTCCAAATCATTATGGAGGTTTTGAACAGTTTGCAGAATTTTTTTCAGTTTATCTTGCCGAAAAAGGACATGACGTTTATGTCTATAATTCACATAACCATCCTTATCAAGAGAAAACTTTCAAGGGCGTAAATATATTGCACCAAAATGATCCTGAACATAAAATGGGGACTTTTGGACAGTTTATTTATGATTACAATTGCATATTAGATTCTCGAAAGAAAAATTTTGATATCATCCTTCAGCTTGGATATACCAGCAACTCAGTGTGGTATTTCTTGCTTCCAAAAAAATCTATCATCATCACAAACATGGATGGGATGGAGTGGAAGCGCACGAAATATTCTACGAAAACTCAAAAAATGCTTATGTATGCTGAGAAGCTTGCTGTGAAAAGCAGTGATTTTTTAGTGTCAGATTCTATCGGAATTCAAAACTATATTCAAGAAAAATACCAAAAGAACTCCGCTTACATTGCATACGGTGCCACGGTTTTTGAAAATCCGGATGAAGAAATTTTAAAAATCTACAATGTTGAAAAATACAATTTCAATATGATTTTGGCAAGATTAGAGCCAGAGAATAGTATTGAAATGATTTTAGATGGCGTTGTTTTAAGTAAGGATGAAACGCCAATGCTGATTATAGGCGACCACAAAAAGAAATTTGGGGAATATCTGAAAGAAAAATTCAAGAATTATCCAAATATCAAGTTTATAGGAGCACTCTATAATTTGGAACATTTAAATAACCTGCGCTGTTTTTCTAACCTTTATTTTCACGGCCACACTGTCGGGGGAACAAATCCTTCGCTTTTAGAGGCAATGGCTTCGCAGGCAATGATTTTGGCTCACAACAATGAATTTAACAAGGGTATCTTAAAAGAGAATGCTTATTATTTCTCAAATGAAGAAGAAGTTAAAGATTTAATACTTCGAACAAAAAAAATTGATAACTTGCAATTAATTCAAAACAATTTAGAAGCAATCAACAAAGAATTTAATTGGGATAAAATAAATGGCGAATATTTACAACTCTTTGAAGAATGTTTTTCAAGATCTGAAAAAAGAAAATAGCACTAATACAGCCTTTGTTCCAATAATTTTAGTGCTGCTTTCCATTCCGATGGCCTATGTTTTGAACAGCATTGCCTTAGGAATTTTGTTTCTGTCAATACTTATTTCTTTTAAAAAGGAAAACTTTTCCCTACAAAGAAATCTGATTTTTCCCATTGCGCTTTACCTCTTGATGGCCTTGTCTTTTATTTGGTCAATTGACAAAGACAGCACGTTAAAAGCACTTTCAAAAGAAGTTGCTTTGCTGGTTATTCCGCTTGCGTTTTTAGCAATGAAGAATTTTACGGAAGAGCAAAAGCAGAAAATAATAAAATACTACAGCTACGGAATTTTCTTGTTCGTAATTTTTTACTACATAAAAGCCATTATACGTTTTTGCTTGACCCACAACACAGATGTTTTTTTCTACCATGAGCTGGTGACAAAAGATGTAAATGCGATCCATGTTTCGGTATATGTTTCTATTGCGTTTTTCTATTTTATAAAAAAGAGCAGTAAAATTTGGCTGGATTATGTAGCATTGGCAGCGCTTTTGGCCATGATATTTCTATTGTCTTCAAAAAATATTATTGTAACTTTTGCAATACTGTTAGTCTTGTATTTTATTTTTTATATAAAAATTTCCAAAAGGATGCGGGTAAGAAACTTAATAGTTTTTATAGCAATTCTGATTTCAGTAGGATTTTTAGGAAAAATAAGAGAAAGATTCATGATCGAATATGAATCAAATATGTCTGACAGCACTGTTAATGATGTAATAAGTAAAGGCGATGCAAAAGTTTACAACGTAAGCATAAGACAGGCTTGGACGAATGAAAAATTCAGAAAGAATGATTTTTTCCCGGGAACGGCATTTCGAGTATATCAATTCAGAATTTTCAAAGAATTAGTAACGGAGGAAAATGTCTTCTTTACAGGCTTCGGACTTAATGCTTCTTATCCAAAAATTGCAGAGAAAGCCGTACAGTATGATATTTATACAGGCGATGAATCAAACAATTACGAGGGATACCAATCTAAGAATTTCCACAACCAATATGTACAGAATTTTGCAGAATTGGGCGTCTTCGGATTTTTATTATTAATGGCAATGCTGTTAATTAATTTGAGAAACGCATTTAAATCAAAAGATTTTGTGCATTTTGCTTTCGCAATTCTAATGATAAGTTTATTTTTGACAGAATCATTTTTATGGAGACAGCGCGGAGTCGTATTTTTTACACTTTTTTATTGTCTTTTTAATTCAAAAAATTTAATTAAAGCCAACAATACCAATCTTTAATCGCTATGAAAAGAATACTGATAACGGGAGCCGCAGGGTTTTTAGGGTCACATTTGTGCGATCGTTTTATCAAAGAAGGTTACTATGTAATTGGAATGGATAATCTTATAACAGGCGATTTAAAAAATATAGAGCATCTTTTTAAACTAGAAAATTTTGAGTTTTATCATCATGATATTACCAAATTTGTACATGTTCCTGGTAAATTAGACTATATTCTGCATTTTGCTTCGCCGGCGAGTCCGATAGACTATTTGAAAATTCCGATCCAGACTTTAAAAGTAGGATCTTTAGGAACGCACAATCTTCTGGGTCTTGCGAGAGTAAAAAAATCACGAATTCTTATTGCGTCAACTTCTGAAGTTTATGGAGATCCGCTGGTTCATCCGCAAACTGAAGAATATTATGGAAACGTAAATACCATAGGTCCAAGAGGCGTTTATGATGAAGCAAAGCGCTTTCAAGAATCCATCACGATGGCTTACAACACATTTCACGGAGTAGAAACTAGAATCGTAAGAATATTTAATACTTACGGACCAAGAATGCGACTCAACGACGGGCGTGTAATTCCCGCATTTATCGGTCAGGCTTTGCGTGGCGAAGATTTGACAATTTTTGGAGACGGCATGCAGACGCGTTCTTTTTGCTATGTAGACGACCAAGTGGAAGGCATTTTCAAATTGCTGCATTCAGATTACTCGCTTCCTGTAAACATCGGAAATCCTGATGAAATCACGATTAAAGATTTTGCCGAAGAAATTATAAAATTAACAGGAACTGACCAAAAAGTAGTTTACCACCCGTTGCCTATCAACGATCCGCTGCAGCGCCAACCAGATACTACAAAAGCAAAAGAGATATTGGGCTGGGAAGCAAAAGTTTCCAGAGCTGAAGGAATGAAAATAACTTATGATTATTTCAAATCATTGTCTTCTGAGGAATTACTCAAGGAAGAGCATAAGGACTTTTCAAAATATATTTTTTAATGCGAAATAGGACAGGAAGATATTCAGGTTACATCAGGCCATTTTCATATGCACTAGATTTGATAATTATCAATCTTCTAGCCTATTTTCTATTGCCTGAAACCTTGAATCAAATCGGATATCACCTGTTTGTTTCTGTTTCTTGGATTATAATTGCTTGGAATATAGGTTTTTATGAAGTATACAGATATACAAAAGTTATTGAAATCTTAGGAAATACGTTAAAGCAATATCTGTTTTTTCTTATTGTCAATTTTGCATTCATTGGCTTCTATCTTAAGTTTTCTGAGCCTTCAAAAATGATTCAGTTTGTGTCACTATCGATCCTGCTGATTGCGCTTGCAAAATTCTTCGTTTATTACGCGCTAAGACGTTTCAGGGTAGTTTTTGGAGGAAATTTTAGAAGAGTAGTTATAGTTGGAAACGGAAAAAGCGTGGAACAGCTGGAAGATTTTTTCAATGAAAATCCAGATTATGGATACAAGCTTGAGAAGGTTTTTAATCTGGCTACAAACAAGAAGGAACGCATCGACGAATGTTTCAATTTTGTAATGGAAAACAAGATCGACGAGATATATTGTTCACTTTCAGACCTTGCCAATACGGATGTCAATAAATTTATCGATTTCACAGATAATAATCTGAAAATCTTGAAATTTCTTCCTGACAATAAAGAAATTCTGGCCAGAAATTTAGTTTTTGACTATTATGATTACATTCCGATAATTTCATTGCGAAATATTCCTCTAGACCAAATTTCGAACAAAATTATCAAGAGATCTTTTGACATCATATTTTCGCTTCTAGTCATAATCGGGTTGCTTTCATGGCTGACTCCAATTTTGGCAATTCTGATTAAATTAGAGTCCAAAGGAAATATATTTTTCAAGCAGAAAAGAAACGGACTCAACTACAAAGAATTTTACTGCTATAAATTCCGTTCGATGGAACTGAATGAGATTGCTGATTTATACCAAGTTTCTAAAAACGATCCGCGAATTACAAGAGTTGGAAAGTTTATCAGAAAAACCAGTATTGACGAGTTGCCGCAGTTCTTCAATGTGCTTTTAGGTGACATGTCAGTTGTGGGTCCAAGGCCTCACATGGTCAGCCATACCGAAATGTATGCGCGAAGAATCGACAAATTCATGGTTCGCCATTTCATCAAACCTGGAATCACAGGTTTGGCCCAAACCAAAGGTTTCCGTGGAGAAGTGGAAACCGATAAAGACATTATTTATCGAGTAAAATTTGACATTTTCTATCTTGAAAACTGGTCATTGCTTTTAGATATCAAGATTATTTTCTTGACTGTTTACAATGCTATAAAAGGCGAAGAAAAAGCCTACTAATCATGGAAAATTACTTAGTTTCCATTGTAACGCCTTCTTTTAATTCAGAGAAATTTATCGCTGAAACAATTGCTTCCGTCCAAAATCAGACTCACAAAAACTGGGAAATGATTATTGTTGACGATTGTTCAAAAGATAAGACGGTAGAAATTGTTGAAGAAATAATAAAATCAGACAGCAGAATCAAGCTTATCAAGCTCGAGAAAAATTCCGGTCCGGCAATTGCGCGAAATAGCGGAATTCAAGCCGTTTCAGGCAAGTTTATGACCTTTCTGGATGCTGATGATATTTGGTTTCCAGATTTTATCGAAAACAGCATAAAAACAATCCAACAACAGGGAATTCACTTTGTGTTTTCTTCCTACAGGCGTTCTGATGAAGCCCTGAATTTTATTTATTCAGATTTCATAGTTCCTGAAAAAGCGACTTATCATGATATTTTAAAGACCAATTCCATCAGCTGCCTTACTGCTTTTATTGACATTGAGGTTTTGGGCAAAAAATTCATGCCCGAAGTTTTCAAAAGGCAAGACATGGGATTGTGGCTGAAATATTTGAAGGAAATTCCGTTTGCTTATGGAATCAAAGAGCCTAAAGCGATTTATAGAATCCGTAAAAATTCTCTTTCCAGAAAAAAATCGGATCTGCTGAAATACCAATGGCAATTTTACAGAAATGTTGAAAGTTTAAATGTTTTCCAATCCTGCTACTACATGGCACATTGGATGTATCGCGGATTTTTGAAATACAGAAACTAAAGCATTGATTTAAATTGCTTTAGCTTGCCTCGATTTGTTCTTTCCAAAGAATTTTTTCTGTTGAAAACAAACTTAAGATTGGGTTCAAGATACAAAGAAATTGCTTCTTCAATTTGACGGATCTGATCACTTGAAAGCAAATTTTCGCTGACATAATCCACTTCAAAACTATCGATTTTTGTCTGCTTGATAATGAATTCCTTCACATTTCCGTCATCTTCAATGATGCTTTTTGTGACGTAATAAAAAGTCAAACCAGGTGATTTTTTACCGCTCGGAAGCATCGCAATATCATTGGTTCTGCCAATTAATTTTTTAAGGATGGGCTTTTTGAAAGTGCTTTTTTCGTCTAAAATTCCGATGTCGCCGATGTCATACCGAATAAATGGATGCGCTTTGTTGTATAAAGAAGTGATGACGATTCGGCCTTCAGTTCCGTTGGGAACAGGCTGATTGTTTTCGTCTAAAATTTCTACAAAAAGCGTTTCAGCATTGACTTGCCATTCGCCATTTGTATTTTCAAAAGCAATCAAATCTAGTTCTGAAGCACCATATTCATTGACAATTGGAATTCCGAATTGGGTTTCCATCAATAATTTATCTTCCTCAAAGAGCATTTCAGAAGTCACAACGCAGACTTTCATCGACGGACAAATATCTTTTAAGACCAGATTTTTCTTCTGAAGAAATTTTGCAAATAAAACGATAGAACTCGTATAACCATTGATGTAATCGAATTTCTTGGTTTTAAAATGCTTTAAAAATCCTTCTAGAACTTCATCTGACAAATCGAAAATTGTAAAGCGATATCTTTGGCTCAAAAAATCTTTCAGCCTTTCTTTTTTATTTCCTATAAAATCCAACGGAATTCCATAAAAGCGCGCTTGATAGGAAGAATTAAAATCAATGCCAAACCATCCAAAACGATAAATTATCGAAGCCCAAGTCAGCGCATGGCAAGGTTTGTCTTTTGCAAAAATAAAGGGATCTCCGCTTGATCCCGAAGTCTTATTGACGAAAACTTTTTTAGCATCAAAACCTTCGGAAAGCCTTTCTGATAAAGGCTTCTGCAGGTTTTTCTTAGTCAGAATTGGAAGATGATCCCAATTTTTAGTATCAATTTTTGAAGTCAGTTCTTTATAAAAAGTATTGTTTTTTAAATGAAAATCGACAATTTTTTTTCTTTTTTTCAAGATATAGTTCTCATAATTTGCTTCCGGAATTGAAAGTATTTTAGCGAACTGTTTTTTGCTTTCCTCAATCGGAAAACCAGATAATTTCAGGGAAAGGTCGAAGAGTTTAAACATAGATAAATTAAGGAGCTGGAAAAATGGTTTTAAGATCTGCGCCCGTTAACAGAGAGTAGGCAATAACACCTACAATGCCAATAATAATCAAAAATATATATAATACAACTAAGATTGCCATTAATAAAAATAATCTCAGAATAACATCTCCAGCACTTTTGTTATTATAAAAGTCAATATAAAACCATATAAAACAACAAATCATAAGTAAAAAAGTTATCCCTGAGGAGATTGGCATAAATAATTCAGGATTATCTTTCAAGAAGTACTGTACTGGTACAACAATTAGAATGCTTAATACTTGCAAATAGATTAAAGAATAAGCGGTAATAACAACATTTTCACAATAATTATAACCCCATTTTTTGAAAGCCAACCAAGTAAAAAATGCCATAAACGGAACCGATGCTAGCATTAGTATCGCTTGATATTTATAAACAAAGCTGTTATAGCTTTTCATATCAAAAGCAGTTTTTACGTTGTGACTTTCAAAGTATTGTGTAATAATTGCATCTGGATGAATCAGTGTGTTGGTCAAAAATGCACTTATACCGGCAACCACAAAAACTAAAAGAATAGGTTTGTAATGATTGACACGATTTCCTTCCAAAAATTCTCTGGCAGTTTTACCGGGAGCTCTCAATATTTTTTTGATACTATACAAAAAACCTTTATTCATGTGAAAAACAGTATATTGAATCTCGTCTTTGATATAAGTTCGATCAATACGCTTTGCCTTTTTTTGGCCACAATTCCCACAAAAATTTAATAGTATTTCATCACTGCAGTTTTTACAGATCTCGCTCATCGTGTAGGTGTTAAAATATTCTTAACAAATATATTTATTTCTTTTTTAAAAATTAAAGCCTTGAGCAATTTTAAAGTTAGTTAATATTCAAAAAATTATTATTTCATCGCAAAACCAACTATTTTTGCCAAACAACAAAAAACAACACAACAAATGACAATTTTACTACTTGGATCAGGCGGAAGAGAACATGCTTTAGCTTGGAAAATGCTTCAAAGCGACAAATGCTCAAAACTTTTTGTAGCGCCAGGAAATGCTGGAACTGAATCGATTGCACAAAATGTAAACATCAATCCGATGGATTTTGAAGCGGTTAAAAACTTTGCAATTCAAGAAAAAATAGAAATGGTTGTCGTTGGTCCGGAAGATCCTTTGGTGGCCGGAATTTTTGATTTTTTCAAGAATGATGAAGCTTTAAAACATATTCCCGTAATTGGCCCGTCAAAAGTTGGCGCACAGTTGGAAGGAAGCAAGGAATTTGCCAAAGAATTTTTGGTAAAGCACAACATTCCGACAGCGGCTTACGGAAGTTTTACCAAAGAAACGCTTGAAAAAGGACAGCAGTTTTTGAAAACTTTGAGTCCGCCATATGTTTTAAAAGCAGATGGTTTGGCAGCAGGAAAAGGCGTTTTGATCATCCAAGATTTGGAAGAAGCAAAAACAGAATTGAAAAATATGCTTGTTGACGAAAAATTTGGTCAGGCAAGTTCAAAAGTGGTAATCGAAGAATTTCTAGACGGAATTGAATTGAGCTGCTTTGTTTTAACGGATGGAAAAAGCTACAAAATTCTTCCAACGGCAAAAGATTACAAAAGAATAGGCGAAGGTGATACTGGCTTGAATACAGGCGGCATGGGCGCAGTTTCTCCAGTTCCGTTTGCGGATGCTGTTTTATTGGAAAAAATAGAAACCAGAATCGTAAAACCAACAATCGAAGGTCTGCAAAAAGACGGAATCGAATACAAAGGTTTTGTTTTCATCGGATTAATCAACGTGAAAAACGAGCCGATCGTGATTGAATACAACGTGAGAATGGGCGATCCTGAAACCGAAGTCGTGATTCCTAGAATTAAATCTGATCTGGTGGAATTATTCCAAGCGGTTGCTGCACAAAAATTAGACGAAAAGTCGCTAGAAATCGACGAAAGAAGCGCAACGACAATCATGGTTGTTTCTGGCGGATATCCAGAAGATTATGAAAAAGGAAAAGTAATTTCTGGAATTGAAAATGTATCAGATTCTATAGTTTTCCACGCAGGAACAAAAACCGAAAATGGGCAAGTAGTTTCCAACGGGGGCCGAGTTCTAGCAGTAACTTCTTACGGAGAAAACTTCAAAGAAGCCATCCAGCAGTCTTATAAAAACATAGAAAAACTGAAATTTGAAAATATGTATTTCAGAAAAGACATCGGATTTGACTTATAGCAACAAAAAAATCCTAGAAATGAATGAATCGTTTCTAGGATTTTTTATATGTTTTAATGTGAATTATTTCAAGAAAGAATGCGCAGTCGTATCTTGATATTCGTCATTGTTTTCTTTGTGTAATTTCAATTGTTTAACCCAATACACGATTGCTGCAGCGCAAATGATCATAAAAATCCAGTTTAGCGTGTTAGCTCCCCACCAATTTGTCAGTTCTAATGATCTTAAAAAATCAAGAGGCTTGAATAAAATGTCTACGAATAAATATTGTATTCCTTCAAAAAATGATTTCATATCTTTTTTATATTTAATTTGCCCGAAGAATTTAAACTTCATCGGCACAAGTATTATCTTTACACTTGCAAAAGTATAAAATATCCTTATGATTACAAGCGTTTTTAGCAAATCTCGACCAATAAATTATATTGCCGTTACCACGCTCTTGGTTGTGTGCTATTTTTCATACCTTCAAAAGTTTCCAGAATGGATGAATTCTACTGAAGAAATTCTCTCGAAAGTAGGATTATTGCTGGTTTTAGCCGGTTCTTTGTTCATTGCAAATTTCGTAACAAAGAAAAACGGATTAAGCAAAGACAACAGTTATTTGTTCTTATTTCTATTCTCATTTTTGATATTGTTTCCCACAACTTTAGGAAATTCAAACCTGATTATTTCAAATTTTTTCATTCTCCTGGCCTTGCGGAGGCTGATTTCGTTGCAGTCGCTGCTTACGCCAAAAGAAAAAATCTTCGATGCTTCGCTATGGATTTTCGTTGCCGCTATTTTTCACTTCTGGAGCATTCTTTTTATCATAATTGTTTTTGTGTCGATACTTTTCCACGTTTCCAGAGATTATAGAAACTGGGTTTTGCCGTTTATCGCTTTTTTCTCTGTAGGAGTTATTACTTTAATGTATGCCCTGATTTTCGATAAAAGTTTGATAAATACTGTAATTGACAGCGCTGCGATTGATTTCAACTTTAATTATTTTACGAATAATTATCAAAATTTTGCACTTTCATTGTATGTAATTATTGCGCTTTTTTTCTTCGTCACGCAAAGTCTGTCTTTGCCAAATAAGCCTTTAAACATGCAATCTTCTTATAAAAAAATTATCGTTTCGTTCATTATCGGAGCGGTAGTTTTCTTTATTTCAGCAGATAAAAACAACAGCTTGCTGATTTTTACTTTTGCGCCAGTCGCGATCATGGCCACAAACCACGTAGAAGCTACTCAGGTAAATTGGCTGAAAGAAACTTTCGTGTATGTGATTTTTGGATGCAGTTTATTGACGTTTTTCTCGCAATTATAATTTATTGCCGTAGGCCAAATCGCCAGCGTCGCCAAGTCCTGGAACGATATAATTTTTCTCGTTCAGCTTTTCGTCCAAAGTCGCAACCCAAAGGTGGCAATGGTCAGGAAGATTTTTTTCAAGATAAGCAATTCCTTCCGGAACCGCTATTACGACTGCAATATGGACTTCTTTTGGAGTTCCTTTTTCCATTAATTTATTGAAAACCGCCACCATAGATTGTCCCGTCGCCAGCATCGGATCAATCAAAAGCAAATTTTTATTTTCGATGCTTGGAACCGCTTGGTATTCGACCTTAATTTCAAAGGCTTCGTCATTGTTATAATGATGGCGGTAGGCAGAAACAAAGCCGTTTTCAGCTGCGTCAAAATAATTCAGAAACCCCAAATGCAAAGGCAAACCGGCTCTTAAAATGGAACATAAAACCAGATCATCTTCAATTTCCGTAGTCTTTTTTATGCCAAGCGGTGTCTGGATTTCAATATTTCTATAATGCAGGTTTTTACTTAATTCATAAGACATCACTTCCCCAATTCGCTCAATATTTCTACGAAAACGCATGCTGTCTTTTTGGACATTCACATTTCTGATTTGTCCCAAAAAGTGGTTCAGGATGCTATTTTCTTCGGATAAATAATGGATTTGCATAATTTAGGGTCTAAGGTGAAGGGTTTTGGGTTCAAGGTTCTGAAATCTGAAATCTGAAATCTGAAATCTGAAATCTGAAATCTGAAATCTGAAATCTGAAATCTGAAATCTGAAATCTGAAATCTTTTTTTCCAGCCATAAAGGTATAAAAAGTATATTTGTATTTTAAATATAAAGATATGTTTTCAAAGTTAGCCTATTCTGTTTTTGAGCAGAGTATCCAAGATTATCACAAGTTTGACAATGTTGATCAGCCGATTAGCAATCCTTATTCGAATGACACTTTCGAGCATTTATTGTATCTGAAAAATTGGATTGATACCGTTCAGTGGCATTTTGAGGACATTATCCGCGATCCAAATATTGACCCGGTTGATGCTTTGAAATTGAAGAGAAGAATTGATGCGTCAAATCAGGAGAGAACTGACATGGTGGAATTTATCGACAGCTTTTTCTTGAAAAAATATAGCGGCGTAAATGTAAAGCCAGGCGCGAAAATCAATTCTGAAAGTCCGGCTTGGGCTTTTGACAGATTATCTATTTTAGCTTTGAAAATTTACCACATGAATGAAGAAGCAACTCGAAAAGACGCTTCAAAAGAACACATCAGCAACTGCCAAGTGAAACTAAATGTTTTGTTGGAACAAAGAACTGATCTGACAACGGCAATCGATGATTTGCTGACAGATATTGAAAACGGAGACAAATACATGAAAGTCTACAAGCAGATGAAGATGTATAATGACGACGATTTGAATCCGATTTTGTATCAGAATAAAAAATAAATACATTAGGTAATTCATTTATTAAACCTAACAGGTTTCCAAAACCTGTTAGGTTTTTATAATTTAAATCACTTTTAATTGCCCAAAAAAATCAAACACATATTAGTTTTCAGGCTTTCCGCAATGGGTGATGTTGCCATGACGGTTCCTGTTTTGCGCGCTTTTGTTTCGCAACATCCTGAAGTGAAAATTACTGTCGTTTCCCGACCCTTTTTTAAGCCTTTTTTTGATGGAATTCAAAATGTGAATTTCTTTGGAATTGATTTAAAAGAACGACACAAAGGTTTCTTCGGATTGCTTCGATTGTACAAAGATTTAAAGCAATTGAAAATTGACGCCGTTGCTGATTTGCACAATGTTTTGCGTTCAAAAATCATCAGAAATCTTTTCGCTTTAAGCGGAAAAAAAACAGCATTTGTCGATAAAGGAAGAGCAGAAAAGAAAGCTTTGACAAGAGCGGAGAACAAAATTTTCAAACCCGTAGCTTCTATGTTTGAAAGACATAAAAAGGTTTTTCAGGAATTAGGTTTTGATATAAATCTAAATAATCCAGAATTTCCACCAAAGGCAAATCTTACTTCAGAAATTTTTAAAATCACGGGAGAAAAAACTCAAAATTGGATTGGAATTGCGCCTTTTGCACAATACGATTCCAAAGTTTATCCGCCAGATTTGATGCAAGAAGTGATTGATAAATTATCTGAAAATAAAAACTATAAACTTTTCCTTTTTGGCGGCGGAAATAAAGAAATTGAAATCTTAAATCAATTTGCTTCGGGGAAAGAAAATGTTCTCACAATCGCTGGAAAACTAAAATTCGAAGAAGAATTAAAGCTGATTTCGCACTTAGATGTAATGCTTTCTATGGATTCTGGGAATTCTCATATTGCAGCCATGTTAGGAATTAAAGTTGTAACGCTTTGGGGCGCGACGCATCCTTACGCTGGATTTTTAGCTTTTAATCAGACAATGGAAGCTGCTTTGGTTTCCGATAGAGAAAAATATCCATTGCTTCCGACATCCGTTTACGGAAATAAAAAAGTGGAAGGTTATGAAGATGCGATGCGAAGTATTTCTGTGGAAAGTGTTGTTGAAAAAGTGATGCAATATTTATAAAACAACCACAGATTCGCAGATTTTTAAATTCTTAATCTGCGAATCTGCGGTAAAAATATTAAGTGTTTTTGTTTTTTCTAGTTTTTTTATAAATAAACCATCCTAAAAATCCGATCAAAATAAACGCCCAAAGATGAACGATGAAAACGATGATTTCTTCTAAAATATGCCAACCAGTTTTCAATCCGTCTACTAATCTCACGCCAATACTTGTTCTGAATTCTTCACTTTCTGAATTGGCAATAGTTTCTCTTTTTATCGCTTCTTTTTGGTAAAGCGACAAACTTACGGTGCTGAAATTGACTTGATCTTTTAAGGAAAGATTGTTAATTCTTGCTTCGTCTGCTTGCGTTTGGCTGTTATAAACGAGATCTTCTGCGTCAACGGTTTCTCCTAATTTCTTGCCTCGATTTTGAATTGCTTCTTCCACACGAGCCTGATTTTGCTGGTTTCTTTTTTGCGAAAGATCATTAGATAAAAGCGTCAAAGAAACGTCATCGGCTTTTATAATTCTATAATCTAAATAGTCAATCTGTCTTGCAATTGTCTTTAAAGTTGTATCTAATAAAGTATTTGGAACACGAATCACCATGTTGTTTTCAACAATGAAACGAGTCGTTTCTACAATAGAATCACTGCTTTTCTTAGCTTGGGAAGTATTGACAACATTGCTCCTCAATTCTGTGGAAGTCACAAAACCGCCAAATTTAGCAACAGTATTTTCAATGGAATAAGTGGATTGCGCTACGTTTTTTACCTTGAACCTTAAGTCTGCGGTTCTGATAAATTTTCGATTTGAGTTTTTATCGACAACCGCTGCAGATGACGAAACCGTTTTGGCATCTTTTGAAGAAACTTCCGCAGATTCTGACATTGCTTCTTCATTTTTTTCGCTTTGCTTGCACGAAAAGATACTGGCTGATAATAGAATTACATAAAATATTTTTTGCAATTTCATAAGCTTAAGGATTTAAGAGTTTGAATCAAAAATATATAAAAATTCTATTGCTTTTCAATAAATAATATTTTAAAAAGAATAATTTTTTAAAGCAAAGAGCACAAAGTTTTTCGTAAAAGAAAAGAAGCTCTTTCAAATCTTTGCGAAAAACTTTGTGCTCTTTGCGTTTAATAATCTTAAATCCAGATTTTATTTATCCTGCAAATTTCTTGAATATAACGCTTCAAATTTGAAACAGTTTCTTGATAATCAGGCGCTTCAAACCCAAAACGCTCGTGTTCCATCTGTTCTTTTTCAAGCGCATTGCATCCTTTCATGACTTCTTTGATCATATCGAGCAAAATCAATTGCTTGTTGTCGTTTTTCTCAAATTTTAAATCTACCAATTCCTCTTCAAGGCTTTCGCAATATTCTAAAAGCGCTTCTACTTCTGGCTCATCCAAAAGCAAAGGCTTGTGTTTGAAGAAATCGCGAGGTTTTTTCATTTATAGAAAATTCAAGAATAGCAATTAAACATCGTCAAAATCAATATAAATCTCTGCAGAAGTTGGATGTGCTTGGCAAGTCAAAGTCAATCCTTCAGCGATTTCTCGGTCTGTCAAGATGGAATTTTTCTTCATTTCGGCAGTTCCAGAAACGATTCTCGCAATACAGCTGCTGCAGATTCCTCCTTGGCAAGAATAAGGTGCGTCGATTCCTTGTTTCAAAGCGGCATCAAGAAGCGTCATCTTTTGAGACATGTCAAAAGTCGTTTCTTCATCATCAACCATCACGGTCACTTTTGTGTGACCTTCTAATGACTGGTCGATTTTATTTTCTTTGGCAGAAGTTGAAAACAGCTCAAATTTGATATGCTTCTCGTTGATGTTATTTTCTTTCAGGACACCATTTACTGTATTGATCATTTCTTCTGGACCGCACAAATAAAACTTGTCGAATTCAAGGGAAGCGTGTTTGTTTTTCAATACGAAATTCACTGCGGATTTCTCAATTCTTCCAAAAATTGCATTTTCTGCTCTTGCCTGGCTGAATACAAAATGGACAAAAAAGCGTCCGGTATATTTCAATTGCAAATCGTGAATTTCTTGGTAGAAAATCGTTTCTTCAGGTGATTTATTTCCATAAACCAATACAAAAGAGCTTTGAGGTTCTTTCTCTAAAACCGTTTTTATAATTGCCATGACTGGAGTAATCCCGCTTCCGGCAACAAAAGCTGAATAATTTTTGCTTCTTTCCGGGTTTGGCTCAAAAGTGAATTTTCCTTCTGGAGTTCCGACTTCAATTACGTCTCCGGCTTTTAAGCTTTTGTTTGAAAAAGTAGAAAAAGCTCCGTTAGAAACTGCTTTTATCGCAATTCTCAGTTCGCCGCTTTCTGGTGAAGAACAGATAGAATATGCGCGTCGGATTTCATTTCCGTCTAAAGTCAATTTCAAATTGATGTATTGTCCGGCGATGAAATTATAGTTGGGCTGTAATGCTTCTGGAACATTGAAAAGTACTGAAACAGCATCTTTTGTTTCGCGACGTACTTCTTTTATTGATAGTTTATAAAATGTTGACATGCTTAATATTTTATGCAAAAGTAAGCATTCCGAAAACTTTTTGCATAAAAAAAGAGGCTGTCTTTTCAGAAGCCTCTCTTTTTAAGAAATTTTAATAGTTTTAATTTTTCAAGAACTTAATTGAATTCACAGTTTCGCCTGAATTTTTGATAACTAAAATATAAAGACCGCTTTTGATGCCTTCTGCGCTGATTGTTTTTGTGTCTAATCGGCCTGATTTCAAAATATCTCCTTCATAATTTAGAATTTCATAAGTCATTCCTTTTTCAATTTTAATGTCTGAAAGATTCATTTGTGCATCTACTGGATTTGGATAAACACCAGCTTTAGTGTTTTGATTCGCTACTCTTCCGTTGTAAGAACCGCAAGGAACATCGCCATAACCAAACAAGAAGCAGTGAACATCTGACCACGGGCCAAAATTAGCTTCTTCACAATTGCAAAGCGCTCTTACTCTGTAAGAAATGTACTTTCCATTATTGTTTCCGAACCAGTTGTGGATAAAAAGGTCAATTGTCAGCGTGTTCTGAGAACCTGGAACGAAATAAGAATTTATGATATCAGAATTTCCATAAAGCCCGATTGAATTTATTTCAACCTGATACATAATTGCAGAAGGAACGGGCGCCCATTTTATGAGACCTTCATTCCAGAGAAGTCCCACAGAATTTCCATCATAACCAATCAAGCCCTCAATTTCACATTGTGGAGCCGTTGTAAAATTTGCTTGTGCAAACGGAGCGACAAGCAAAAGCAGTAGTAGGTAAGCTTTTTTCATAAAAAATAATTTAGGGTGAATTGTAAAATTAACAAAACATGTTTTTATAGATTTACGGTTTTGCCTTTTTTTTGATAATGTATTTTAATTTTAACTGTTTTAATGAATATGTACGATTTTATGCTTAAGTTTCCATCATTTTAAGAATCATACTTTTCTTCTCAAACTTTTAAAATAATTTGTAACATTTTCAATATTTTTCCTACTTATCAATAAACCTAACCAAAATCATATGTTTAAAAAATTCCTCTCTCTCGAATGGAAAGCTTTCACAAGATCAGCTTCCTTCCGAACCAATCTGGCCCTGAAAATCTTGATGATCTTTGGAGCAATTTATTTTATAGTTATGTTTTTGCTTTTGGGAGTCAGCGTCTTTTACATCATCAAAAAGCAGCTGCATCTTGAGCCATTGGCCGTTGTAAACCGATTTTTAATTTATTATTTTATTTTTGATCTGCTTCTCCGTCTTTTTCTGCAGAAGATTCCGGTTATGAATATCAGGCCTTTGCTGACGTTGCCAATTAAAAAATCAACCATTGTCAATTTCTCTTTAGGAAAAACAGTTTTATCATTTTTCAACTTTCTGCATTGCTTTTTCTTCGTTCCGTTTTCAATCGTTTTGATTATTGAAGGTTATGATATTGTGAGCATAATTTTGTGGCACATTGCTGTAATGTCTTTAGTTTACGCCAATAATTTCCTGAATATTTTATTGAATAATAAAGATTATCTTTTTTATATTTTCATCGGACTCGTGGCTGTTTGCGCATTCTCACAATATTATGAAGTCTTCAATATAACAGATTACACCGTTGTTTTTTTCCAAGGATTATTTGATACAAAGTATTTATTCTTGCTTCCGGTTTTGTTTTTAATCGGATTGTATGTGACTACTTTTAATTATTTCAAGAAAAATCTTCACCTCGATACCGGACTTTCTTCCAAGCATGATATTGCGAAAACCGAACAATTTGCATGGCTTGATCAATTTGGAAATATCGGAACTTTCCTTAAAAATGACATCCGATTGATCAAGAGAAACAAGCGATCAAAAACTACGATTTTCATGAGCGTTCTATTTCTTTTCTACGGATTATTATTCTTTTCTGGAGGAATTGAAGCCTATGACAATCCGATGATGAAAATGTTTGCCGGAATTTTTGTCTCTGGAGGATTTCTTTTTACGTTTGGGCAATTTGTTCCAAGCTGGGACAGCGCTTATTATCCGCTGATGATGACGCAAAATATTCCTTATAAAGGCTATTTGAATTCAAAATGGTGGCTGATTGTTATTGCAACTGCAATTTCAACGGTTCTGGCTTCTTTCTATTTGTATTTTGGATGGGAAATCTATCTGATTATTATTGTCGGAGCCATTTACAACATCGGCGTAAACTCGCATTTAGTCTTGCTTGGCGGTGCTTTCACAAAAACGCCGGTAGATTTAAATTCTAGCAAAGGTGCGTTTGGCGACAAAAAAGCATTTAACGTGAAAACGATGCTGATCACGCTTCCAAAATTATTGTTGCCGATGCTGATTTATATTTTAGGATACAAATTAATAAGTCCAGAAGCAGGTTTGTTGTTTGTCGCCGCGACCGGAATTATCGGATTTGCTTTTAGAAATAAAGTTTTTTCTATGATTGAAAAGATCTACAAATCTGAAAAATATTCAACATTGCAGGCTTACAAACAAAAAGCATAGTCCAACTAACACTATAAAAATAAAATCATGATACAAATAAACCAACTATCAAAATCATATAACGGAACAACCGTACTAAAAATAGACAATTTAGAAATTCAAAAAGGCGAAAGTTTTGGCTTGGTCGGAAACAATGGCGCCGGAAAAACGACTTTTTTCAGCCTTCTTTTAGATTTAATCCAGCCAACAACTGGCTATATAAAAAATAGCGGTTTTCAAGTAAACCAGACAGAAAGCTGGAAACCACTGACGGCTTCTTTTTTAGATGAAAGTTTTTTGATCGGATATCTTACGCCAGAAGAATATTTTTATTTCATAGGAGATTTGCGCGGTCAAAATAAAGCCGATGTCGATGCCTTGTTGTCAAAATATGGCGAATTTTTCAACGGAGAAATCTTAAACAGCAAAAAATATATCCGAGATTTTTCAAAAGGAAACCAGAAGAAAGTAGGAATCATCGCCACATTGATCGGCAAGCCAGAAGTGATTATTTTAGATGAGCCTTTTGCCAATCTAGATCCGACGACACAATTTAGGCTAAAGAAAATCATCAAGGAATTGGCTGATGATCCAAATGTAACGGTCTTGGTTTCAAGCCACGATTTGCAGCATACCGTTGAAGTTTCCAACCGAATCGTTGCGCTTCACAAAGGCGAAGTTGTAAAAGACATTCAAACTTCGGCAGAAACATTGCATGAATTAGAAGAATTCTTCGCTGTTTAAAAATTTAAATTCTAAGCCGCAGATTTACAGATTTGATTTTAATCTGCAAATCTGCGGTTTTCTTATTTCTGGAAATGACAGAATCATCAAAAAAGTATGTATTTTTTTCGCCATATCAAAAAGAAGCGTATTTTTACCAGTCAATATACTAAAATCGACTTTTAAAAGTTAAAGAATAAAAACGTTATACATTGAAAACCAATACACTTAAATACGCCATTTTCTGCGGATTCTTCGCCCTTCTGATCGCTTGTTCTACCAAGAAAGATACTTTCATCAGTAGAAACATGCATGCCGTGAGCACAGAATACAACATTCTTTACAACGGAGATATTGCCCTAAATAAAGGCATCGAAGAGCTGAAGACACAATATAAAGACAATTTCTGGGAAATTCTTCCGGTAGAAAGAATGCAGGAAAAAGCAGAAGAAATGATGCCGGGCGACAAGAAAAATCCAAATTTCGAGCGCGCTGAAACCAAGGCAAACAAGGCAATCCAAAAACATTCGATGTATATCGAGGGAGGAGAAAAAAATCCTCAAATGGACGAAGCGCACCTTCTTTTAGGAAAAGCAAGATATTATGACCAGCGTTTTGTTCCGGCACTTGAGGCTTTTAACTACATCCTTTATAAATATCCAAACAGCGATAAAATTTATGAGGCGAAAGTGTGGCGCGAGAAAACGAACATCCGCATGGAAAACGATGTCTTAGCGATTAAAAACCTTAGCAAATTGCTGAAAGAAATCAAATTCAAGAATCAAATTTTTGCTGACGCCAATGCGATTCTTGCGCAAGCTTTCTTAAATGTAGAAGAAAAAGACAGCGCCGTTTCAAGATTAAAGCTTGCTGCGGAATTTACAAGAGAAAATGAAGAAAAAGCGAGATATCATTTCATCTTAGGACAATTATATGATATCAAAAAAGAGAAAGACAGCGCTAATTTAGAATACCAAACGGTGATTGACATGAACAGAAAATCGCCAAGACGCTATGTAATCCAAGCGCATGCAAAGCAGGCTCAATATTTTGACTATAAAAATGGCGACACTTTGGCCTTTATGGAAAAATACAACGACCTTTTGGAAGATCGCGAAAACCGTCCTTTTTTAGATGTGCTTAACCACCAAATTGCTCTTTTTTATGACAATCAAGGGTTGAAGGATAATGCTAAAAAATATTACAACAAATCATTAAGAGCTACTTCTCAAGATAATTATCTGGTTGCTTCTAACTATAGAAATCTTGCGGAAATTAATTTCAATGATGCAAAATATGTAGTTGCAGGCCAATATTTTGACAGCACTTTGGTTAAAATGGACAATAAAACCCGTGAGTACAAGGCGATCAAAAAGAAGAGAGAAAATTTAGTTGATGTTATTAAATATGAGCAAATTGCGCAAGTCAATGACAGTATCTTAAATATCATGGCAATGTCTCCAGAAGGCAGAAACGGATTTTTTGAGAAAATCATTGAAAAGCTGAAAAAAGATGACGAAATAAAAGCTGCAAAAGCAGCGAGAGATTTAGAAATAAGCCAGCAAAATGGCGCAGTTGGCGGACCTCCTGAAGTTATGGATGACGACCAAGCCATGAATGCAAAAATGGAAGCTAGAAAAGAAAAGCTTGCAGCCATGGCTGACAATCAAGCTCTAGATGTCAATGCCGCTAAATCGGCTGGTTCAAAACCGACTCCTCCGGCAGGTGGCGGAAATGCTACTTTTTCAGGTTCTTCTAATTTTTATTTTTACAATGCCGCAACGGTTGCTTATGGCAAAAATGAATTTAAAAAGAAATGGGGGAACAGGCAGGCAAAAGGAAACTGGAGACTTTCTCAAGCAAAAACAAATATCGGTTTTGGCGATGAGCCGGTTGAAGACGTTTCTTCGGCAGACGGAAATGCTCCGGAAGAAAGCGTTGAGAAAAAAATCGACGTGCGTTATACTTTAGATTATTATCTCAAAAAACTGCCGCAAACACAAAAAGAAACAGACAGCATTGCCAAAGACAGAAATTTCGCTTACTATCAACTAGGTTTGATTTATAAAGAAAAATTCAAGAAATATGAATTAGCAACGGACAGACTAGAGAAACTTTTGACTTTTAATCCTGAGGAAAGATTGATTTTGCCGTCAATGTATAATCTGTACAAAATTTATGAAATTACAGATAAAAATAAGGCGATTTCAATGAAGGAAAGAATTATTTCTCAATATCCAGATTCTCGTTATGCGGTGATTTTGAGAAGTTCTCCAGAGGATTTAGCGAAAGCAAATGATACGCCAGAAGCCGCTTACAGCAAGTTGTTTAAAAAGTATGAAGCCGGACAGTATCAAACGGTTTTGACAGAAACAGATGTCATGATTGATTTGTATTCAGGTGAAGATATCATACCAAAAATTGAATTGCTGAAAGCCAATACGCAAGGAAAGTTAAAAGGCTTGGAAGAATATAAAGGAGCCTTAAATTATGTTGCCTTGAATTATCCAAACAGCAAGGAAGGAAAAGAAGCTGAAGCTTTATTGACAACAAATATTCCGCAGCTGGAAGCGATTGCTTTTGACAAAGAAACGCCGTCAAGCTGGAAAGTTTTATACAAAATTAGCACTGATCCTGCTGATAAAAAGACGAAAACGCTTCAAGATAAAATCAAGAAATACATAGCAGAATCGCAGTCAATGAAAATGAGCACTTCCATTGATGCTTACACAATGACAGAAAGCTTCTTAGTAATCCACGGACCAAAATCGGAAGAAGGCGCACGAAATATTGTTGCAATTCTTAAGGATTATAAAGACTATAAAATTGCAGATCCTTCGATTGTTATTTCGAATGAAAATTACAAAGTAGTTCAGATCAAGAAAAATCTTGCAGATTATCTGACGGCAAAAAAACCATAAAGATGTTTGAGAAAAATCCGAAATCATATACAGATCTTTTAGGAAAAACTAATAGAATCGTTGAAGGAACGGTTATTAAAGGCGATATTATTTCCCAAGCCGATTTTAGATTGGATGGAGAATTGATTGGAAATTTTCATTCTAAAGGAAAAATTGTAATCGGTCCGGCTGGGAAAGTTATCGGTGATATTGTCTGTAAAAATGCCGATATCGAGGGAAAATTTGACGGAAGAATCGAGGTTTTGGAGATTTTAAATGTAAAGGCTAAAGCCAAAATCAACGGCGAAGTTATTGTTGGAAAATTATCCGTAGAACCAGGAGCAGAATTCAGCGCAACCTGCGTAATGAAAGCGAATGTTAAAAATTTAAATCCAAACGATGGAAAACGACCAGAAGAAAAAATCGCCTAGCAAATGGATTGCCATGATGAATATTCCTATTCAAATGGGAGTTATCATTTTTGTGTTTACTTATCTCGGAATCTGGCTGGATGAAAAATATACTGGCACGTCAGTTTTTACAATAGTATTATCGCTTTTTTCTGTTTTTATTGCGCTTTACAACGTAATTAGGCAGGTTAAGAACTTAAACAAAGAATAATGTCTCCATTTTTAAATTTTTTAAAATTCTTCATCCCTTATTCTGTATTGCTTTTTACAGCGCAGTATTTTATTACAGCGAATCTTTTCAGTGACATTCCGTTTTTCTATTCCACTTGGAGCATCTATGTTTTTCATATAATTATAACCGTGCTTTCTTATCTTTTCTTGCTTTTTGTGAACAAGACATTTCCTGATAAAACTGGATTTGCTTTCATGGGAATTAGCTTGATTAAGATGATGGCATCTGTAGTTTTTTTAATTCCGTTGATCAAATCAGACACAATTGACCGCATTCCTGACGTCGCAATGTTTTTTATACCGTACTTTTTGTTTTTGCTTTTCGAAACAATTTTTGCGGTTCGTTTAATAAACAAGGCTTAAAAGAGTGCTTTATTAAGGAATTGTTCTAATATGAGCTTATTTCCTAAAAATTAATTGATATATTTTCAATTGTGAATTAAATATGTACCTTTGCAAAAAATTTTGAAACGTAAAATTAGATACACAATTTAATAATGGTAATTTCAAATAAACCACTTCAGTTCTTATTAGCTGCTTTTGTAGCATGTATTCCGTTCGTTGGATTTGCAAATCCTGCTGTTGACAGTACTCATGTTGCCACTGAAGCTGTTGCTGAACATCACGGCGAGGCGGCTGCTCATGAAAAGAAAGAATTCAATGCTACAGAATTAATTAATTCTCACATTGGTGATTCTCATGAATTTCACATTGCAGATTGGGGTGGACATCCTGTTTCTTTTTACCTTCCTGTAATTTTATGGACAAATAACGGCTTGGAAGTTTTCTCTGCCGAGCAATTTCACCATGACAACACAGGTCACCACGTTGTAAATGCAAACGGTCAAGAATTAGTTCGTTATAAAGAAGTGATTTTTTACAAAGATAAATTTGAAACATTAACAGCAGACCAAAAAGATAACGGAGCTTTTGCTTTTGACGCAAGGCCTTTGGATTTCTCAATAACAAAGAATGTTTTTTCTATGTTTTTGTCTGCAATCGTTTTATTCTTTTTGTTTTTAGCTGTAGCCAGATCTTACAAGAAAAACCCAAAAGCACCAAAAGGAATCGCTGGATTCTTAGAACCATTGGTAACTTTTGTTAGAGATGACATTGCCAGACCAAATATCGGAGAGAAAAAATACGCGAAATACATGCCGTATCTTTTGACAATCTTTTTCTTTATCTGGATCAATAACCTTATCGGATTGATTCCTTTCTTCCCATTCAGTTCTAACTTGACAGGAAATATCTACTTTACATTTGTAATGGCATTTATTACTTTTATTGTTACCACTTTAAGCGGAAATAAAGACTATTGGGGTCACATCTTCAATACGCCAGGAGTTCCTGTTTGGTTGGCGCCAATCATGATTCCGGTAGAACTTATCGGAATGTTGACAAAACCTTTCGCTTTGATGATTCGTTTGTTTGCAAATATCACTGCGGGACACATCATCATCTTGAGTTTAGTTTCATTAATCTTTATATTCGAAACAGTGGCGGTTTCTCCAATTTCAGGAGCATTCGTATTGTTCATGAGTGTATTGGAAATGCTAGTTGCTGCGTTGCAAGCTTATGTTTTCACGCTGTTGTCAGCATTGTTTATCGGTCAGGCTGTAGCAGAGCACGACCACCATTAATTTGTGTTTTATTAATTATTAACTATATAAATTTATTATTATGGTATTAGCTGGAATCGGAGCTGGATTAGCAGTAATTGGTGCAGGTCTTGGTATTGGAAAAATTGGTGGTTCTGCAATGGACGCTATCGCTCGTCAGCCAGAAGCTGCTGGAAAAATCCAGACTGCTATGATTATTGCTGCTGCACTTATTGAAGGTGTTGCACTTTTCGCAGTAGTTGTTGCGTTGATCGCAAAATAATTAAAATCTAAAATTTCCTGCAACGGTTGGTTGCAGGAAGTTTTTAAACAAAGACAAACAAATTTTAAATATATAATCGTATGCAATTAACTTCACCAGAGAGTTTAATTTTTTGGACAACAATTATCTTTATTGTTTTCTTCGTTCTTTTGGCAAAATTTGCTTGGAAACCTATTTTGGGAGCTGTAAAAAGCCGTGAGGAATCTATCAACAATGCTTTGGCATCAGCAGAAGCAGCGCGCAGAGAAATGCAAAATTTAACTGCAGACAACGAGCGCATCTTGCAAGAAGCTAGAATGGAACGTGATGCTTTATTAAAAGAAGCGCGTGACATGAAAGATAAAATGATTGCTGATTCCAAACACGAAGCGCAAGTTCAAGGAGAAAGAATGATCGAGCAGGCGAAAGCGGCTATCGAAGCTGAGAAAAATTCGGCTATGGCTGAATTAAAATCTCAAGTTTCATCATTGTCTCTTGAAATCGCTGAAAAATTATTGAAAGAAGAATTATCTAACAAAGAAGCTCAAGCAAAATTGGTAGAGAGAATGTTGGGTGACGTAAAATTAAACTAAGATCATGTCAGGAACCAGAGCAGCAATTCGTTATGCAAAAGCAATTTTAGACTTGGCCATCTCACAAGGTGTGGCTAATGAAGTCTTTAATGATATGGTTTTGATTTCTTCAACAATTAAGGAAAATGAGGAATTGAGTACTTTTATTCAAAACCCAACCATTTCTGTAACAGTTAAAGAAAGTGCCTTGACAGAAGTTTTTGCTTCAACAAATGGATTGACAAAAGGTCTTTTCCACTTGTTGTTCGAAAACAAAAGATTCGAGATTTTAGAAGGAGTTGCTTCACAATATGTTTTGCAATCTAATGTAATGAACGGTTTTGAAGTTGCAACAGTAACTACAGCTATTCCTTTAGATGCAGACTTGGAAGCAAAAGTTTCTGAAAAAATCAGAGAGTTTTCAAACAAAAAAATTACAATTGAAAATATTGTAGATCCATCAATTATTGGAGGATTTATCATAAGAATTGGCGACAAGCAATACAACGCTTCTATCGCTAACAGATTACAAGTTTTAAAAAGAGAGTTTAGTAATTAGTTTTACCACACGATAAAGTGTATAAATTATAAAACAAAATGGCGGAAATTAAACCTGCTGAAATTTCAGCAATATTAAAAAAGCAATTATCAGGTTTTGAATCTGGTGCAACGCTGGAAGAAGTTGGAACAGTATTGAATGTTGGAGATGGTATTGCTCGTATTTACGGGTTATCAAATGTTCAATATGGAGAGTTAGTAGAATTCGATAATGGTCTTGAAGCTATCGTTTTAAACCTTGAAGAAGATAACGTTGGTGTGGTACTTTTAGGACCATCAACTGGTATCAAAGAAGGATCAACTGCAAAAAGAACACAAAGAATCGCTTCTCTTAAAGTTGGTGAAGAAATGGTTGGTCGTGTAGTTAATACACTTGGTTTTCCAATCGACGGTAAAGGTCCAATTGGTGGAACTTTATACGAAATGCCATTAGAAAGAAAAGCTCCTGGAGTTATCTTCCGTCAGCCAGTAACTGAGCCATTACAGACAGGTGTAAAAGCTGTTGATGCAATGATCCCAGTTGGTCGTGGTCAAAGAGAGCTTGTGATTGGTGACCGTCAAACTGGTAAATCAACAGTTTGTTTGGATACGATCCTTAATCAAAAAGAATTTTATGATGCAGGGCAACCTGTATTCTGTATATATGTTGCAATTGGGCAAAAAGCTTCAACTGTAGCAGGAATCGCTAAAACATTAGAAGAAAAAGGTGCAATGGCTTACACAGTTATTGTTGCTGCAAATGCTTCTGATCCAGCTCCAATGCAAGTTTATGCTCCTTTCGCAGGTGCTGCAATTGGGGAATACTTTAGAGATTCAGGTCGTCCAGCATTGATTGTTTATGATGATTTATCTAAACAAGCCGTAGCGTATCGTGAAGTTTCTCTTTTATTGAGAAGACCACCGGGCCGTGAGGCTTATCCTGGAGACGTTTTCTACCTTCACTCTAGATTGTTAGAAAGAGCTTGTAAAGTTATCGCTAATGATGACATTGCTAGAAACATGAATGACTTGCCTGATTCTATCAAAGGAATCGTAAAAGGTGGTGGTTCATTAACAGCTTTGCCAATTATCGAAACGCAAGCGGGTGACGTTTCTGCATATATCCCAACAAACGTAATTTCGATTACTGACGGACAGATTTTCCTTGATGGAGATTTGTTTAACTCGGGAGTTCGTCCCGCGATTAACGTAGGTATTTCGGTATCTCGTGTTGGAGGTAACGCTCAGATTAAATCAATGAAAAAAGTAGCAGGTACTTTGAAATTGGATCAAGCACAATTCCGTGAATTGGAAGCGTTTGCAAAATTCGGTTCTGACTTGGATGCTGTAACTTTGAACGTAATTGAAAAAGGAAAAAGAAACGTTGAAATCTTGAAACAAGGTTTGAATGATCCTTATACTGTTGAAGATCAGGTTGCAATTATCTATGCAGGTTCAAAAAACTTGTTGCGTAATGTTCCTGTAAACAAAGTGAGAGAATTTGAGAAAGATTTCTTAGAATTCTTGAATGCAAAACACAGAGATACTCTTGATGCTTTGAAAGCTGGTAAATTAGATGACAAAATCACTGATGTTATCGAAAACGTAGCGAAAGAAGTTTCAGCGAAATATAACTAATAGCAAATTAGCAATTAGCGAATATGATAATTCGCTAATTTGCTGATTGACAAATTTTCTAATTGAAAAAATGGCAAATTTAAAGGAAATCCGTAATAGAATTACTTCCGTTTCATCAACGATGCAAATCACATCAGCGATGAAAATGGTTTCTGCTGCAAAGCTGAAGAAAGCACAAGATGCAATCACTGCAATGCGCCCTTATGCCGAAAAACTAACGGAATTATTGCAAAATGTTAGCGCTTCTCTTGATGGAGACAGCGGTAGCAAATATTCTGACCAAAGACCAGTAAACAAAATCCTTGTTGTGGCGATTACTTCAAACAGAGGATTGAGCGGTGCTTTCAATACAAACGTCGTAAAGCAAACAAGAAACCTTGTGGAACTTTACGCTGGAAAGCAGGTTGATTTCGTTACCATTGGAAAAAAAGGAAATGACATTATCAGAAAAGCAAACACGGTAATCAACAACAATAATTCTGTTTTTGACGATTTGACTTTTCATAATGTAGCTGCAATTGCTGAAGAATTGATGCAGCTTTTCGTGGAAGGACAGTATGACAAAATTGAATTGGTTTACAACCAGTTTAAAAATGCTGCAACGCAAATCATCATCACTGAGCAATTTTTGCCAATCGTTCCAATAAAAACAGATAGCAAAAACCAAGTTGATTATATTTTTGAACCTTCAAAAGAACAAATCATCGAGGAATTGATTCCGCTTTCTTTGAAAACGCAATTGTACAAAGCCATCAGAGATTCATTCGCTTCAGAACACGGAGCGCGTATGACGGCAATGCACAAAGCGACTGACAATGCAACAGAATTGAGAAACCAATTAAAATTGACTTACAACAAAGCACGTCAAGCTGCAATTACCAATGAAATCCTTGAGATTGTTGGTGGAGCTGAAGCTTTGAAAGCATAAAGAAAATTCAAAATAGAGTAAAGAGCCAGCAATTTGTTGGCTCTTTTTTTATTTCTATTTTTCAGATGTTAAAACCCAAAGAAATAGTTATTTTTGTTACGATTATAATTGAAACCGAACTTTGAGCTTATATAAAAATCTTTTCAAGCAAACCGCTATTTACGGACTTGCAACTGTGATTCCTAGAATGTTCAGCTTTTTCTTGGTGCCGCTTTATACCGAATTGCTTCCAAAAGAAGAGTACGGCCAAGTCAACGTGATTTTTGCCTATCTGATTTTCTTCAACGTAATTCTGGCTTACGGAATGGAAACTTCCTTTTTCAGATTTTATAACAGCGAAGACGACAAAAAAACGGTGGTCGAAACATCAATGGTTTCAATCTTTTGGACTACGCTTTTTTTCCTAGCCGTAGCCTTGCTTTTTAGGATTTCCGTAGCTGAATTTTTGGAAATAGACGTCCAATATATTACGTATGTGATTTGGATTTTGACTTTTGATGCCTTGGTAATTATTCCTTTTTCAAAATTAAGAGCCAATCAAAGACCATTATTTTATGCAATAATCAAAATTGGAAATGTAGCTGTAAACCTAGGTTTTAACTTGTTTTTCCTGATTTATTTGCCAAAATTAGCCCAAGCCAATCCAGATAGTTTTATCAGTTCTATTTACTTCGAAGATTTTCAAGTAGGATATATTTTCGTATCAAATATCATTGCGAGCTTGCTGACGCTTGTCGTTTTGCTTCCGAATTATTTCCACGTAAAGTGGCACTTTGACTTCAGCCTTTGGAAAAGAATGACCAAATATGGTTTTCCAATAATGATTGCCGGAATCGCTTTTGCAATCAACGACCAGTTTGATAAAATTTTATTACAGCATCTTTTGCCTCCAGATACGGCCGAAGCGCAAGTCGGAATTTATTCTGCGTGCTATAAACTCGGACTTTTCATGGTTTTGTTCAGAACGGCTTATACTTTAGGAATCGAACCATTCTTTTTCAGCCATGCTTCCAATGAAAATGCGAAGCAGACTTATGCGACGATTACCAAATATTTCGTCATTTTTGGATCGCTGATGACTTTGGGAGTTATTGTTTTTGCAGATGTTTTGAAACTGATTATGATCCGTGATTCTTCTTATTGGAACGCGATGGGCGTTGTGCCGCTTATTATTTTGGCCAATTTCTTCCTTGGAATTTATACCAATTTATCCGTTTGGTATAAACTTACGAATCAAACCCACATCGGCGCTTATATTTCGATTATTGGAGCGATAATTACACTAGCGTTGAATTATTTCCTGATTCCAACGATGAGTTATTATGGTTCAGCAATCGCCACAATTGCAGCTTACGGAAGTATGATGCTGATTTCTTATACGCTTGGAAATAAATATTACCCGATTCCGTATGACATGAAAAAAATCAGCGCATATTTGGGAATTTCTATCGTATTTTCAGGAGTTTATTTTTATGAATTTAGGGAGAATTATTTTGTTGGAATTCCAATGTTGCTTGCCTTTACCTACTTTATATATTACAACGAAAAAGAAACTATAACCAGAATTTTAAAAAGGAAAGCCTAAGCTTTTACAGAAAATATTTTACAGCAATGGAAATTAAAATCATAAACAAATCACAGCACCAACTTCCAAACTATGAAACTTTGGCCTCAGCCGGAATGGATCTACGCGCGAATTTATCAGAGCCAATTACTTTAAATCCGTTAGAAAGAGCGATTGTAAAAACCGGACTTTTTATCGAATTGCCAATCGGATATGAAGCACAAGTTCGTCCAAGAAGCGGTTTGGCAGCCAAAAAAGGAATCACAGTCTTGAATTCTCCAGGAACAGTCGATGCAGATTATCGCGGAGAAATCGGAGTGATTTTAGTAAATTTATCGAATGAGCCTTTTGTGGTTGAAAACGGAGAAAGAATTGCACAATTAATCATTGCAAAACACGAAAGAGCCGTTTGGATCGAAGCAGATGAATTGACTGAAACTTCTAGGGGAGAAGGCGGTTTTGGAAGCACGGGCGTGAAATAAGCGCAAACTAGGTATTTCAAAATTCAAAATTCCAAGTTGAACATTCAAAATTTAAAAAGGTTGAACATCCAACTTGGAATTTTGAATATTCAAGTCTAGAATTACAAACTTTTAATAAGTATAAGCCATGAAAAAATTTGATTTACACGAAAGACTAATAGATTTTGCTGTCCAAATTATTGGAATAACAGATAATTTAAAAGCAACAAAAGCAGGAAATCATTTATCTGGACAAATCGTTCGATCTGGAACTTCGCCATCATTAAATTATAGTGAAGCACAAAGCGCTGAATCCAGAAATGATTTCATCCATAAAATGTCAGTTGTTTTAAAAGAGCTTCGAGAAACACATTCTTGCCTAAAAATTATTTTGAGAGCACAATTATATTTGAAAGAAGAGTTAGATTTAGCAATTGCAATTAAAGAAAATGACGAATTGATTTCGATATTCGTAAAAAGTTTAGAAACATCTAGAAATAGAAATAAATAATAAGGTTGAACATCCAACTTGGAATATTCAATTTTGAAATTAAGATTACCTAAAACAAGAAAAAAAATGAAAATAATAGTACCAATGGCAGGACGCGGATCACGCCTTCGCCCACACACTTTGACAGTTCCAAAACCTTTAATTCCAATTGCTGGAAAGCCAATCGTTCACCGTTTGGTAGAAGATATTGCCGGCGTAATCAACCAAGAAATTGAAGAAATCGCCTTCATCATCCATAAAGATTTTGGAAAACAAGTAGAAAAAGATTTGATTGCAATCGCTGAAAAATTAGGGGCAAAAGGCGTAATCTGTTATCAAAACGAAGCTTTAGGGACTGCTCACGCTATCATGTGCGCCAAAGAATCACTTTCTGGACCTGTAGTTGTGGCTTATGCTGATACGCTTTTCCGTGCTGATTTTACTTTAGATCAAGAGGCTGACAGCGTGATTTGGGTAAAGCAAGTTGAAGATCCGAGCGCTTTTGGGGTAGTGCAGTTGAATGATAAAAATGAAATCGTTGACTTCGTAGAAAAACCGGCAACATTTGTTTCTGACTTGGCGATTATCGGAATTTACTATTTCAAATCTGGGGAAACTTTAAGAAATGAATTGCAATATTTGCTTGATAATGATGTTGTAAAAGGAGGCGAATATCAATTGACCGACGCACTTGAAAATATGAAACAGAACGGTTTGCGTTTTGTTCCAGGAAAAGTGGACGAATGGATGGACTGCGGGAATAAAAATGTAACCGTTGACACGAATTCAAGAATGCTAGGATTTTTGCACAATGACGGCGAACATTTAGTAGATTATGATGTGAAATTAGAAAATTCTACAATCATTCCTCCATGTTTTATTGGCAAAGACGTAATTTTAATTAACTCGACTGTCGGACCAAATGTGTCACTTGGAAACGGGACGCATGTTCAAAATGCAACGATAAAAAATAGCTTGGTTCAAAACCATTCTAAAATAAAAAACGCTAACTTAGACAATGCCATGATCGGAAGCCACGCTTCTTTTGATGGAAATTTCACAAGCATCAGCATTGGAGATTACTGTGTTTTGGAATAACTTTTGCAGTAAGGCAAATGCTTTTAGTATGAAAATATCATGAAAAAATATCTTTACATATCGCTTTCTCTTGGAATGTTCTGCGTTTCGGCGCCAGCTTTTGCCCAAAAAGAACCAGACGATATTGCTTTGGCGGAAGATGCTTTTCAAGATAATTTTTATGAATCGCTAAAGCAAAAAGGAATTGAGAATTATGACAAGGCGATTCTTTCGCTAGAAAAATGTCTCAAAACCCAGCCTGAAAACGCAGTGGTTTATTCAGAATTGGGCAAAAATTATCTCCAATTAAAAGATTATAAAAAAGCATATGATTCTTTTGAGAAAGCCTCGAAAATTGATCCTTTAAATAAGTGGTTTTTTGTTGGAATGTATGATGTCTGCTATCAAACACGCGATTACAACCATGCTATCGTCATTGTCACAAAGTTGATTGAGTTTGATGCAAATTACAAAGAAGATCTGACGTCGCTTTACATGTATACCGACCAGTTTGACAAGGCTTTGGCTTTAATCAACGAACTGGATGAAAACACTGGAAAAAATCCGCAGCGCGAAATTTACAAGCTTCAGATCATGAAAGATGCAAAATATCAGTTGGCTGAAAAAGACCAGCTCTTAAATGCAATAAAAAAAAATCCGAAGGATGAATCTAAATATACGGCCTTGATTTATCTTTATTCAGAAAGCAATCAGGAAGAAAAAGCCTTTGAAATTGCCAAGAAGTTAGAAAAGGAAATTCCAGATTCTGACTTTGCACAAATCGGACTTTTTAAATTTCATTTGAATAATAATGACGGACAGAAAGCGGTTGCTTCAATGAATAAGGTTTTTGAAAGCAAGCAGATTACGCCAAAAGTGAAAGCTAAAATTTTGCAGGAATTCTTGATTTTCTTGAAAACGAATCCGAAATACAGCACTGAATTAGACAAATCGATAAGTTTATTGCCAAACGAAGACCAAGTTGGCTTGACAAAAGAAGCCGGAAGGGTTTTCTACGGACAAAAAAACTGGGAAAGAGCGATTTATTATCTAGAAATTTACTGTAAAAATAATCCGCAAGATGTGGAAGCTAGTATCTTGCTGATGCAAGCTTATACAGAAAACAAGCAGTTTGACGTTTTAAGTAAGAAAGCAAACACAATGATTGACTTTTTTCCGATGCAGCCTGAGTTTTATTATTATTCTGGATTGGCTGGCAATCAGCTGAAAAATTATAAAAAAGCCAAAGAAATGCTTGAAATGGGAATGGATTATCTAGTTGAAAATCGAGATTTAGAGATAAATTTCAATATCCAATTAGGAGAAGCTTACAACGGATTAGGCGATTCTAAGAAAAAAGAGCAGTATTTTGCAAAAGCGGAACAGCTTTTAAAACAAAAAAAATAATGAAAAAGTTTATCATCATCGCCTTAGGAATTACCCTTTTTGCGTGCGGTTCAAAAAAAACAGTGGCTGAAGAAGGCGCTAGTGAAGCGGTTGCATCGAGCAAGGTAATTGACAGCCACTATAAATTGAAAAGAGATTTCACGACGCTTTATATCAAGTCAAGTGCAAAATATAAGGATGACAAGCAATCTCACAATGTTTCTGCTGAAATCAGAATTAAAAAAGATGAGCAGATTTTGGTGAGCATCAGATTCCTTGGAATTACGATGGCCAAAGCATTGATCACGCCTTCAGAAGTAAAATACTATGAAAAGTTAGGAGGAAAGTTCTTCGAAGGAAATTATGCGACTTTAAGCAAATGGCTCGGAAGTGATTTAGATTTCCAAAAAGTGCAAAACATGCTTGTCGGTGAAGCAATGGACGACTTGAAAAAAGGAAAATACAAAACGACAATTGAGCAAGAATTATACAAATTAGAAGATATTTCGAATAAAAATACTGCAAAATCTTTCTTCTTCGAAGCGGCTAATTTCTTAATTAAAAAGCAGGAAATCGCTCAAGAAAAGCAAGACAGAATGCTGCAGGTAAATTACCCGAGCCACAAAGAATATCCAGAAGCGATTCTTCCGTCACAAATTAATATTGAAGCGGTTCAAGGAGGAAAAAAGACGAATATCAACATCGAATACAACAACATTTCGTTTAATGAGAATTTAACTTTTCCATATAGCGTGCCAGATGGCTACGAAAGAATATATATTGATTAGATTTGTAGAAATATTTCCCCTATGCCAAAATTTATCTTCAGCCTCTTTTTTCTATTCGCAGTTTCCCTCTCGTTTGGGCAGACTGATGCGCAACGAAAACTCGAAGAACGAAAAGAACAGCTCCAGAAAGAAATTCGTGAAGCCGAAAATGCTTTGCAGAACGAGAAGCAAAAGCAGAAATCTGTGACGGTTCAAATTGCACAGCAGGCACAAAAAATCAAGCTTCGCGAGAAATTGATTAATACGACTGAAAAACAGGCCAAACTTTTGAGTGATGATATTTACTTGAATCAGCTGAAAATAAACGCGCTGAAAAAAGAACTAGAAGAGCTTAAAAAAGATTATGCGGCAATGATTGTCAAGTCTTACAAAAGCCGTTCTGAGCAAAGCCGCGCCATGTTTTTATTGTCTTCTGAAAACTTTCTTCAGGCCTACAAGAGAGCGCAATACATGAAGCAATATTCTAATTATAGAAAAAACCAAGGCGAAGAGATTACTGTAAAATCCAAAGAATTAATTGCGTATAACGAAAAGCTCGGCGTTCAAAAAACAGAGAAGCAAAAGCTGATCGTAGAAAATGTAAAGGAAAGAGCAGAACTAGAAAAAGAAAGGCAAGAGCAAGAAAAATTGATGCTTTCTATTAAAAAAGACGTTAAGAAACTAACGGCTGACATCAAAAAGAAACAGCAAGAGACAAAACAAATTGATAGAAAAATCAACGCTTTGATCAAGCAAGCGATTGCTGAGGCGAATAAAAAAGCCGCTGCAGCGAATAAAAAAGCAAATCCAAAAGCAACAGTGGCGGAGACAAAAGCAATCGAGAATTCGACTAAAATCGTACTTACGCCAGAAGGAAAAATTGTTTCCAATAATTTCAAAGCAAATAAAGGAAGACTGCCTTGGCCGGTTTCAAAAGGATTTGTTTCCTTGAAATTTGGTGACCAGCCGCATCCGCTTCAAAAATCATTGACGATTCACAGCAGCGGTGTTGAAATTAGCACCGATTCTGGAACTTCAGTCCGTGCCGTTTTTGCTGGAGAAGTTACCCGCGTACAGCTTTTATCGCCAAATAACATGGTGGTTTTTGTACAGCACGGAGATTTCTACACCGTTTACCAAAATTTAAGTTCTGTAAGCGTTTCAAAAGGAGACAAAGTAACCGCATTGCAAAACATAGGAAAAATAACCACAAACGCTGCCGGAAAAACAGCCGTAAAATTTATCATCATGCAGAATACCACGACACTCAATCCGCAGTCATGGTTGGCAAACATGTAAAGAAAAAGGGAATCATTCGATTCCCTTTTTTTTTATTAAATAAACAAAGCTTTCAGCTCAGTCGCATCATGCGGATTCATTTTTCCTGCCAGAACAAGGCTCAATTGCTTTCTTCTCAAAGCGGCGTCAAAACGCTGTTTCTCCAATTCTGTTTCAGGGATGATTGCAGGAACTTCCACTGGGCGTCCGGTTTCATCCACGGCAACAAAAGTGTAAATCGCTTCGTTCGCCTTATTTTTTATTCCAGATTCGCGGTCTTCAATCCAAACATCGATGTAAATTTCCATAGAAGATTTGAACGATCTTGAAACTTTCGCCTCAATGGTCACAACGCTTCCCAATGGAATGGCGCGGTTAAAAGCCACGTGGTTTACAGAAGCAGTTACGGTAATTCTACGCGAATGCCTTCTTGCCGCAATACTTGCCGCGCGGTCCATTCTTGCTAATAATTCGCCCCCAAAAAGGTTGTTCAACGGATTTGTTTCGCCTGGTAAAACCAAGTCAGTTAAAACGGCTACTGATTCAGAAGGTGTTTTTGGTTGCATAGTTTTTTTTGCAAAGGTAAGAGATAACAATCAGTTTCGTGCCAGACCTAAGAAGGTTTTTAAAACGGGTTAAATCTTTTTGTAAGCAAAATGTCGAAAGATTGTCGGGCGTTGGTTTTGCGCAATGACAAAAAAAATCCCGAATGAATCGGGATTTAAATTTTTATAGGTCTTGAATCAAAAGCCAGGCTTCTGGATTCTCTGTTTTCTGGATTTTTGTCATCGCATGCTGTGCTTCGGCATAAGTGGCAAAGCTTCCGTAAAGAACAGGATGTAGGCCGTGTCTTGTTACTGCGATACGCTTGGCTTTGAAACCTTTTGCACTTAATTTTTTATAGACTTTAGTCGCATTTGCTTCGTTTCTGAAAGCGCCCGCAACGACATGATAAGAGAATTTGTCTTCTTTGATGTTCAGTTTTACAGCCGGAAGCGGGTTTTCAATAAAGAAAGTTGCTTCTTGAATTTTATCTTCTACTTTTTTCTGAACCGATTTTTCAACCATCATGGTTTCGGCAGCAATCTGCTCTTGGTAATTGTTGTAATAATTGTTTGCGAAGAAACCTGCAGCTCCTAATCCTAAGACAAAAACGGCAGCATATTTCAAGTAAACTTGACGATTTCTTCTTTCCGGCGTGAAGATAATCGGAGCTTTTTCTTCTAAAGCTTCAACTTCTTGCTGGTAAATTTCACGCTGGATTTTTGGAGAAACAAAATTGCTCAAACCAAAAGAATCGGTCAGGTAATTCACGGCATCTGCTGGCTTGAAAACTAAATTGTTTTCAGAATTCAATGCTAATTCGCCAATATTTTTCAAAATTATCGGTTGGAATAACTGCAGTGAAGTTCTCCAGTTTGAAACATTTTCTTCAATCTTGTGAACGGCTTGCTCATAAGTGATTTTTTCAGAAAGCGCAATGTGGCTTGCCAGCAAACCGTCATTGTTTTTCAAGTGAAAATTAAAGGAAACCTGCTTTTTTGGAGGATAAAACGCATCTTCAAGCAACTGCGCTGGCTGGATTTCAGTCAGGAAAGCGCCAAATCCGGGAACGGAAACGCATTGGTATCGATATAAAAGCTGGGCTATGTAATGTTCAATCTTCATATTGACAAAGTTACTTATTCAATAGCTGCAGCAAAATTTTATCCACAAATTTTATTAACAATTTCAATAAAAAGCCTTTAATTTGACTTTCAATTATTTGCCATGAACGAAGAAGAATTATTTTATCTGTTAGCCTTACAAAAAGTGGAATTGGTGGGCGATATTGTCGCTAAAAAATTGCTCACACACTATGGTTCTGCCAAAGAAGTCTTTCAATCGAAAGCAGGAAAACTCGAAAGCATCGACGGAATCGGAAGCATTTTGATCCGAAATCTGAAAGACAAGAGCGTTTTTCAAAAAGCCGAAACCGAGTTAAAATTCATCAAAGAAAATCACATCGACACGCTTTATTTCAAGGACCAAAATTATCCTGAGAAATTAAAGCATTGTATTGACGGACCCGTTTTACTTTTTGCTTCAGGGAATTTTGATTTTGAAAACCGCAAGATAATCAGCATCGTAGGAACGCGCCAAATTACTTCCTACGGCATGGAATGCTGTCGCAAATTGATTTCAGATTTGGCTCCGTTGAATCCGATAATTGTGAGCGGTTTTGCTTATGGCGTCGATATTGTCGCGCATCAGGTAGCGATGGAAAATAATCTTCAAACCATTGGAATTGTTGCCCACGGATTAAACCAGATCTATCCAAAAGCACATAAAAAATACGCAGCCAAGATGGAGGAAAACGGCGGCTTTATGTCAGAATTTTGGAGTTCTTCCAATCCAGACAAGGAGAATTTTGTAAAGCGAAACCGCATTGTTGCTGGAATGTCTGAAGCTACAATCGTGATTGAATCTGCTGATAAAGGCGGTTCTTTAATTACGGCAACGATGGCTGGCGATTACAACCGCGACGTTTTTGCCTTTGCCGGAAGGGCGACTGACAAATACAGCCAGGGCTGCAATAATTTGATCAAAAGCCAAAAAGCAAACCTGATTACTTCTGCCGCTGACGTAATTTACATGCTCAATTGGGATTTAGGCAATGAAAAATCAAAGCCGGTTCAAAAACAGCTTTTTGTGGAATTAGAACCTGAAGAACAGAAAATTTATGATTATTTGCAAAAACAAGGAAAAGAAGTACTCGATATCATTGCTTTAGACTGCGAACTTCCGACGTATAAAATTTCTTCGATACTTTTAAATATGGAATTGAAAGGCGTGATCCGGCCTTTGCCCGGGAAATTATTTGAGGCGATTTAATTATTTGTCAAGCAATTCGTAAGTCACATTCAAATCATAATGAACTTCATATTCTGGATTCTTGTCGATTTTCTGGGAATAACTGGCTGATGATCCAAAAACTGATGATTTGTTTATAGTATTGTCATCGATGATAAGCAGTTTTCCGATTTTCTTTCCTGCTTTTGTTGCTAGAAATTCTGCTTTTGACTTTGCTTTTTCTAAAGCTTTCTGAGATAAAAATTCTTGGTAATCATCGCTGAATTCATAAATATATCTTAAGTGTAATTCAGCCAGCTTTCCAATTTTTTCGTTTAGCAATATTTTATTTGCTTTGTCAAAATCAGTAATTGTTAAAGTGTAATTTGCGCCTCTTCTTCCAAAATTTGGACTCTGTGCCGATTTGAAAATCAATTCAGAACTTGAAAGTTGTTCCGTTTTTAAAAGATCTTGAACTTCTTTTTTAGCTTCTTCAAAAGTTTTTAAAACTTTACTTTGGCCTTCAGTCACAGTAGTTGTTTCTTTTATGAAAAAGTTGACCTCGAAGATTTTTGCCTTTAAAGTTTCTTTATAGGAACCAACAACCCTGATTTGGTTTTCTTTTAATTGTCCAAATGCGGTTAGGTTTAAAAACAAAAAGGATATAAAAATAAAAATCGTTTTCATAAGTAAGAATTTTACTTAAAATAACGATTTTTATTTAATTTTAGTATCCCAATTTCTCTCGGACTCTTTTTAAAACTCCGTTAGCTACAACTTTTGCTTTTTCAGCACCTTCAAATAGCGCTTTTTCAAGTTCTTCGAGGTTGTTCATATAATAGTTATACTTTTCTCTTTCTGTTTTGAATTTTTCAATGATCAATTCAAACAGCGCCTGTTTGGCGTGTCCCCAGCCAAAATCACGGTTTACGTTTTTGTATTTTTCTGTAATTTCAGCTAGTTGCGTTTCATCAGCAAGCAATTTATAAATGGCAAAAATCTTGCAAGTTTCAGTGTCTTTTGGATCTTCCAAAGGAGTGCTGTCGGTTTCAATTGACATCACTTGCTTGCGCAAAGCCTTGTCATCCAAAAAAATATTGATGATGTTGTTGGCTGACTTGCTCATTTTTCCGCCATTCGTTCCAGGAACATATTTTGTGTCTTCGTGGGTGTAAGATTCTGGCAAGACGAAAGTTTCTCCCATCTGGTTGTTGAATCTTGAAGCGACGTCGCGCGTGATTTCAATATGCTGCAGCTGGTCTTTCCCGACAGGAACAAATTCGGCATCATACAGAAGAATATCAGCCGCCATCAGCATCGGATAAGTAAATAATCCGGCGTTAACATCTGAAAGCCTGTCAGCTTTGTCTTTAAAAGAATGCGCTAAAGTCAATCTCTGAAACGGAAAAAAACAGCTTAAATACCAAGAAAGTTCTGTCGTTTGAGGAACATCAGATTGTCTGTAAAAAACTACTCGGTTCATGTCAAGTCCGCACGCAAGCCACGTTGCAGCAGTGCTGTAAGTGTTTTGACGCAAAGTTTCTCCGTCTTTGATCTGCGTGATAGAATGTAAATCGGCGATGAAAAGAAAAGATTGGTTTTCTGGCTTGTTCGATAATTCGATGGCTGGGAAAATTGCGCCTAGAAGATTTCCTAGATGTGGCGTTCCGGTGCTTTGAATTCCTGTTAAGATTTTTGACATTTTAAAGTAATTAAGTTTTTTGCTGTTTGGCAAAGTTTGCAAAGTTTATTTTGATTGCAAAGTTTTTTTGGTTTTATTTTGGAAGGAAGGTTTTTCTAAGGCTCATGGGTTTTAACGCAAAGGATGGAAGGTTTTCGCAAAGTTTCGAAGGTGTTTTTTTTGGGAGGAAGGATTTAAGGGAGAATTTAAACGCAAAGATTGGAAGGTTTTCGCAAAGTTTCGCAAAGCTTTCGGTTGGTGTTGTCATAAATGTTTATTTTTGGGATTATTAAGATTTACGCCAAACAGATACTATTATGACAGAAAATGAAATTTCGAATAAGATAATTGGTTTTGCAATTGAAATTCATAGAGCGCTTGGACCAGGACTTTTGGAAAGTGCATATAAAGAATGTCTGTTTTATAAAATTAATAAGTCGGGACTTTTTGTAGAAAAAGAAAAAGCAATGCCGCTGATTTTTGAAGAAGTAAAACTAGATTGCGGTTATCGCGTCGATCTTCTCGTAGAAAAGAAATTAATTGTCGAAATAAAAAGCGTGGAAGCACTCAACACAGTTCATCTCGCCCAAACGCTAACTTATCTACGACTAGGAAACTATAAACTCGGTCTCTTAATAAACTTCAATGAACTCTTATTGAAAAATGGCATTAGAAGAGTCGCAAACAATTTATAATGCTTAAAAATCTTTGCGAAACTTTGCGAAACCTTCTTTCCTTTGCGTTAAAACTCATAAGCCTCAGAAAAACCTCCTACTTTAAACTTAATTTCCCCTTTGAATTCTTACATTTGGAAAACAATTTTCATTCTCCGGAAGTTATAACAAACAATCTTGATGCGTATTTTAAAAGTTATTTTTTGGGTTCTTTGGCGAATTTGGTTTTATGTCCTGCTCGGACTGCCGATTATTATCATGCTGCCGTTTCTTCTGATTTCAATTTTGAAGGAAAAATGGTATCCTTATTTCTTTGTAATGGCAAGAATTTGGGCCAAGGTGATTTTATTAGGAATGGGCTTTTATTACAAAGTAGAGCGCGAAGAAGAATTAGAACCAGGAAAAAGCTATATGTTGGTTTCAAACCACACTTCTATGACTGACATCATGCTGATGCTGGCTTTGGTTAGAAATCCATTTGTATTCGTAGGAAAAAAAGAACTTTCAAAGATTCCGCTTTTCGGATTTTTCTATAAAAGAACCTGCATTTTGGTGGACAGAAACAGTTCAAAAAGCAGAATGGAAGTTTTTCAGCGCGCCCAAAAACGACTAAGCCAAGGCCTGAGCATCTGTATTTTTCCAGAAGGAGGCGTGCCCGACGACGAATCAATTTTGCTGGATGAATTTAAAGACGGCGCTTTTCGATTGGCTTTGGAACACCAAATTCCGATTGTGCCGATAACTTTTGCCGATAACAAAGAAAGATTTTCATACACGTTTTTAAGCGGAAGTCCAGGCTTGATGCGTGCCAAGATTCATGATTTCATAGAAACTAAAGGCAAAAATGCAAGCGATAAAAAAGAAATCAGAGAAGTAAGAGACCAAGTAAAAGCGATTATTTTTAAGCAACTGCAAAAGTTTCAAAACGAAAAAAGCGCCTAACCAAAGCGCTTTTCCTGTCATAATGTGTGCAATGACGACTTAACTAAATAAAATTTTTATAAAACCAACTATTAAAAATTAAAATTAATTCCTGAATATAATCCGATGAAATAAGGCTTGAAACCGCCAGCATCATTAGTAAAAGTATTGAGCTGGTATTTAAATTTAGGTTCAATATTCGCTTCAAAAGATTTCCAGAATTTGTACTTAAATCCGAGTCCGATATTGGAAGTAAACGACACATCATTAAGATTGGAAGCCTTGCCCAAAGTAGCCTCCATTCCGTTAGAAACCACAGAAAGATTGTTTTCATTTAAAAACATCGTGCTCATGCCTCCGATAAGCTCAATGGCAAATTTTTGGTTCAGCAATTTATAAGAAACCTCCAAAGGCACTTCGATGTAGCCCATAGTTTGGTTAATGTGGCCCGGCGTTTTTTCTTGAATATTATCAAACGACACCACGTTCATTGCCGTGTTATTTTCTACAATAATTGTCGAACCCTCAGCGTGATAGCCACTTTGTGTCGTTCCTCGCGCACTTGTAGAAAGACTCGGATAATAGACAATGTTGTTAGTGTTATAACCTAGCGTAAGCTTATTCACGCCGCCGCGAACGCTCCATTTTTCATTCAAGGCATAATTTACGCCAATTCCATAACTCAGGTTTTTTTCATACGTCTTTTGATTGTCAGCAAACTGCGCATCAATCGGCGAGCCATTGGAAGCAGAGCTAAAATAAATAGGAGCTACGTTTGACGTAATCTGCCACCTATTTAATTTAGCTTCTGTGACCGTTTGTTGTTTTTCTTTTTCTTTTAGCAACTCTTCCAACGCATTGGGTTCAACGGCAGCAATAACCGCTGAATCCTTTTTTTGCTTCTCGAAAGCGCTTGTGTCAAAAGCGATTTGAGAAGAATTTATATTTTTTGTTTCTTTTTCAAAAGCTGTTTTTTGAGCAATTTGGCCTTCAGAATTAGTTCCTGCTTCTATAGTTTTATTAGAATTGTAAGCAGAAGCAATACTTTCATCCGGAATTATAATTTCAGAAGGTAGTTTTGCAGTATTTGGTTTTCTAGTCTTATTTTTTACTTTAGAATGACTTGCAATTGCATTAGTATTCGAGCTTTTTGAATGTGAAGCAATACTGTTATTTCTAGAATTCGATTTTTTAGTTTTTGAATTAGAACTTGCTTCTTGAATGGCAACTGCATTATTTTTTCCAGAAGAATTTATTGTTGAAGTTTCTTCGGAATTTAATTGATTCTCTTCAGAACTATTTTTTTCAGAATCAGCTACACTTTCTTCTTTATTTATAGGAAGGATATTCTTTTCGCCATTAGAATTATTTTTTCCAGAACTGTTCTCATTCACGATTTCAATAGTTCCTTTCGAAGGATTATTGATCATTCCGTCGCCAACCATAAAGCCAATAAGCAGAATTGCGGCCACGCCCGAAAGTCGCCACCACAAAGGAATTACCCTGCGCTTTTTCTTCTTTTTCAGGGCATCTTCAATATTGTCCCAGACTTTTGGTTCTGGAATCGCCTCGAAATCCTTGAATTTCTCTTGAAACAGCCTTTCTATGTTTTTTTTCTCACTCATTTTGCCACCGTAAAATTTCCTGATCCTGATTGAGCTTCTATTTTTTCTTTTAAAATCATTTTTGCTCGGGCTAAATTTGATTTTGTTGTTCCTGTTGTGATTTCTAGCATTTCGGCGATTTCCTTGTGGGAGTAGCCATCCATTACATATAAATTAAAAACGAGCCGGTACCTGTCTGGCAATTCTTGAATAATTTTCAATAAAAAATCAAGCGTCACATTTTCGTCGTCAATCTCAATTTCTTCCTCTTCGGCAATATTATCGTTTATGATTTCAAAAACCGTCGTGCCACGATATTTTTGCAGCACATTGTTGACCATGATTCGTTTTGCCCAGCCTTCAAAAGAGCCTTTAAAAGTAAACTGGCTGATTTTTGCAAAAATAATTAAAAAGCCGTCCTGGAGATTGTCTTCCGCTTCGGCATAATTGCGCGAATACTTCAAGCAGACACTGAACAATTTAGGCGAAAAGAGCTTATATAATTGTTCTTGAGCTTTGGTATCATTATTTCTACAATCGTATATGAGTTGTTCTAGACTCAAGTTTACTTACAAATTAGAAAATTAATTATTCTGGAACTACTGGTATGTCATATTCTAAAAACGTATTATTTCCGTCTTCGTCTTCGCCATTATAAAATTTAAATTTATAGGTTCCGTTGTTGATTACAGAGAAATTGAATTTAGTTTCTAAAAGTACGCCATCATTGATAGGTTCGCAATCGCCTTGATCTAAAACTTTTGACTGCAAAGCAAAGGTTCTTGTATTTAAATCTTTTTCATAATAAAATCCTTCGGTGAAATGACACGTCGTAGGCCTTTTATAATAAGCCTTGATTTCATAAGTTTTGCCCATTACAAAACTTTCAGGAACGGCAACACTGTCTACAGCAATCAGTTCAAAGTGAAAATTTGGCGAATCATCTTCTAAATCGCAAGAAGAAAATGTAAACAGCGACACAACAGTTAAAATTAAAACGGAAAATAACTTTTTCATTTTGTAATAAATTATATTTTAAGCTTTTTTCTTTTAAGATGGAATTGCTATAAAAAGGTTGCGTAGGAGCATAAAAAAACCCGAAAATTTTCGGGTTTTAAATTTATGCGTTGTTCTCTTTAATGAGCGCTTTGATTTTTTGTTCTAGCTCGTCAGCCATTTCCGGATTGTCTTTGATTAAGGTTTTAACCGCGTCACGACCTTGGCCAAGTTTTGTCTCGCCATAGCTGAACCAAGAACCTGATTTTTTTACCACTTCAAATTCTACAGCCAAATCCAAAATTTCTCCTGTTTTTGAAACTCCTTCGCCATACATGATGTCGAATTCTGCAGTTTTAAAAGGCGGTGCTACTTTATTTTTGACAACTTTTACTTTCGTTCTGTTACCAATCACGTTTTCACCGTCCTTGATTTGAGTAGATCTTCTGATATCCAAACGAACTGAAGCATAAAACTTCAAGGCGTTACCACCTGTTGTTGTTTCTGGATTTCCGAACATTACTCCAATTTTTTCTCTCAACTGGTTGATAAAGAAAACAGTACAGTGGGTTTTGCTGATCGCTCCTGTCAATTTTCTCAAAGCTTGAGACATTAATCTTGCGTGAAGACCCATTTTTGAATCTCCCATTTCGCCTTCGATCTCACTTTTTGGAGTCAAAGCCGCAACAGAGTCAATGACAACAATATCAATCGCGCCTGAACGAATCAGATTTTCAGCAATTTCTAATGCCTGTTCTCCATTATCGGGCTGTGAAATAATTAAATTTTCTACATCTACGCCTAATTTTTCAGCATAACCTCTGTCAAAAGCGTGTTCTGCATCAATAAAAGCCGCGATTCCGCCTGCTTTTTGAGCCTCTGCAATTGCATGTAATGTAAGAGTAGTTTTACCTGAAGATTCTGGTCCGTAGATTTCGATAATTCTTCCCTTTGGATATCCATTAACTCCAAGAGCCAAATCTAATCCTAATGAGCCTGAAGAAATAGTTTCTACTTCCTCCACAGCTCTGTCTCCAAGCTTCATTACGGTGCCTTTTCCGTAAGTTTTGTCTAATTTGTCAAGCGTTAATTGCAACGCTTTCAATTTGGCTTCTTTCTCTGAACTCATTTTTTCTTTCATTATAATTTGGCACTTATTTTTTGTAAAAATAGTTCTTTTTTTTCATCTTCCAATAGCTATTTTTTGTGGATAAAAAATCGTATTTTACTTTTAAAATTAACAAAAATATAATTCTTACTTTTGCACAGAATTTTATGATTATGGAAAAGCTTATTTCATACCCAATTTCGGCAGTATATTATCTGGTTTTCGGATTATTTCTAGTGATTTTTCATCCAATACAATGGATCTGTTTTAACGTTTTTGGCTATCAGGCACATAAAAAAAGTGTAGATTATCTGAATTTTTTCTTGCTTAAAACAACGCATCTGCTTGGAACTACCTATAAAATTGAAGGAAGAGAACTCATTCCAAAAGATGTTCCGGTGATTTTTGTAGCCAACCACCAAAGCATGTATGATATTGTGGCAATAATCTGGTTTTTCAGAAAAGCGCATCCCAAATTTGTCAGCAAAAAAGAATTGGGAAGCGGGATTCCAAGCGTATCTTACAATTTAAGGCACGGAGGTTCCGTTTTAATAGATAGAAAAGACCCAAAACAAGCCGTTCCTACTATTAAAGGTCTGGCAGAATATATTGAAAAAAATAAACGCGCAGCTGTAATTTTCCCCGAAGGAACAAGAAGCAAAAATGGTTTTCCGAAAGAATTTGCCCAAACCGGACTGAAGATTTTGTGCAAAAATGCGCCGTCAGCCATGGTGGTTCCGGTTAGCATAAACAACTCTTGGAAAATTGTTAAATATGGTTTTTTCCCTGCAGGTTTGGGAAATCGTCTTACCTTTACGGTCCACAACCCCATTTCTGTCGCTCATGTTCCTTTTGACGAATTAATGAAAGAAACCGAAAAAGCTGTAGTTGAAGGAATAAAAAATTAAAATTATATGTCTATAAATAACATGCGTCTAGAAGTCATGCAGTTTCTAGAGAAAAACATTGATTCGTTCGTTGACCAATATTTGATTCCGGTGGAAAAAATTTGGCAGCCGACTGATCTTTTGCCTGATTCTCAAAAAGAAACATTCTTTGAAGACGTAAAAGAACTAAGAGAAATCGCTAAAGAATTGCCTTATGATTTCTGGGTAACCTTAGTGGGAGATACGATTACCGAAGAAGCTTTGCCCACCTATGAATCTTGGCTGATGGACGTTGAAGGCGTAAATCAAGTCGATAACGGAGGCAACGGCTGGTCAAAATGGATCAGAACTTGGACGGGTGAAGAAAACCGCCACGGAGATGTTTTGAACAAATATCTTTACCTTTCTGGACGTGTGAACATGCGTGAAGTGGAAATGACGACGCAGCATTTGATCAATGACGGTTTTGACATCGGGACAGGAAGAGACCCTTATAAAAATTTCGTGTACACAAGTTTCCAAGAATTGGCAACATATGTTTCACACAACCGTGTAGCCCAGATGGCAAAGAAATTTGGCGACAACAAATTGTCAAAAATGTGCAAGCTGATTGCAGGCGACGAAATGCGCCACCATCATGCTTATTCTGAATTCGTGAATAGAATTTTTCAAGTAGACCCAAGCGAAATGATGCTTGCTTTTCAATATATGATGAAGCAAAAAATCGTGATGCCAGCTCATTTTTTAAGAGAATCTGGAGAAAAAATAAGTACGGCGTTTGAGCAGTTTTCAGATTCAGCACAAAGAATCGGAGTTTACACAGCAAACGATTATGTTGACATTATGCAGAAATTAATCGACAAATGGGAAATTTCAAAAATCACTGGATTGACCGATGAAGCTGAGAAAGCCAGAGATTATCTGATGAAATTGCCGGCTAGAATGGCCAGGATTTCTGAAAGAATCGTAATTCCGGCAGAATCGCATATTTTTAAATGGGTCGAGCCAGCTACTTTAAAATCATAAATAATCTAAATCCTTTCAACTTGAGAGGATTTTTTTTCTTCTATATAAATGAAAAATACAATTTTAATTGAAAATACGATTTCTTTCGCAAAAGAGAAACTTCAAAATGCCGAAGGAGGCCACGATTGGTTTCACATCGAACGAGTTTATAAAAATGCTTTGAATATCTCCAAAGAAGAAGATTGCGATGAAACAATTGTCGCTTTGGGAGCTTTGCTTCACGATATTGCCGATAGCAAATTTCACAACGGAGATGAAACTGTTGGTCCAAAAGTTGCTCGTGAATTTTTAGAAAGTCAAAATGTATCCGAAGAAATTATAGTCCATGTAATCAATATCATTGAAAATATTTCTTTCAAAGGAGGAAATTTTGACCGTAAGTTTTCCTCGATAGAATTAGATATTGTTCAAGATGCCGATCGTTTAGATGCTATCGGTGCCATTGGTATTGCTAGATGTTTCAATTATGGAGGATTTAAGAATCGACCTTTATACAATCCAGAAATTACTCCAAATTTGAACATGAGCAAAGAAGAATATAAAAATTCAGTTTCCCCGACGATCAATCATTTCTATGAAAAATTATTGTTGCTGAAGGATAAAATGAATACCAAATCTGGAAAGAAAATCGCGGAAGAACGACATAATTATATGGAGAATTTCTTAGAGCAGTTTTTTGCAGAATGTGAGGGGAAAAGGTAATATGAAAACTTATTTGATTTGTTTTCAAATGCTTATGTTTGCATAAAAAATATAAACATGACAAAATTAATCTACTTATTTCTTTTAATTCCAGTTTTAAGTTTTGCCCAGAACATTAAAACAAAGAAAGACAAAATCCTTTTTGACGACAAAGAGGTTGCTATTTTAAAAGATGGCGCACGCGACGAATATGTTTTTTCAAGTCTTGACGGGACAAAACAATTTACAGCAAAATATAAATCTATGTCTGAAAGCGACAGTGTTTTATATCAATGGCTGGAAGTTTCAAATGCTGACGGTACTAAGAAAACCGAAGTTCCTTATGAAATACTTCAAGGATCTTTCAGCGTAAGCAAAATCATTATCAGGCTTTTAGCAGTAAAGTATGAATTGATTGACAAAAACGGAATCAATGCTCAAAAACTAGAACAATTTTTTGCAACAGAGAGAGAAAATTTGAGCGAAAAATATATGAAAACCGTTGTTGTAGCTAAGGAAGAAGCAAAAGGAAATAAAGCGGCCTATGATCAAAAAGTGGGTGCGGTTAGACCTCATGTTAAAAAAGACGGAACAATTGTTACAGGTGGAGAATTTGGAACGAATATCATCGGAAAAGCAACGCACACGACTTATGACGTTTTCAATAAAAGCGATTTTATTTTTATCACTGACTTAGACAGAATCGTAGTTGCAAAAGCAAAAATTACAGAAGGCGCAACAAAAACTACTGAAGTGACGCTTTTCAACGGAGAAACTTTCACGTTCAATGCCAAAAGAAGCTTTCATCCAAATGACGCTTACCTTTATTTTAAGGAAATTGTAGAGCAATTGGTGGCTAGAGATTATACTTTGGGACATCAAGCAGAAACCTACAATGCAAATCTTAAGAAAGAAAAAATAAAAATTGCTAAAGGAAAAAGCGGTAGTGTTTACAACAAAAAAGGATATGCAGTTGACGAAAAAGGTGTAAAATTTGAAGGAACTTTGAATGCTGAATTTGAGCCTCTAGATGTTTATGAAACTGGAAAAACTGAAGTTAGCGATGCCATTGATAATTATGGAAAAAGAGTTTCTGTTAAATATTTAAATGAAAAAGGAAAGGAAAGAACGACGACACTTTATGCTAAGGACGGAACGAAATTCTGCGTAAAAAATGATGATGGTTCTGAAACCTGTTATTTCGGAATGAAGGTGAAAGGGGATGCGATGAAAAAGCTTTCCAATGCAGTTTCTTTGGGTTTCAATAATTCTTATTTTTATAAATTATTATATGAAGCCAATGGAAATCAGGTTTTAATTGATCCAATCAAGGAAGATGTTTTTGTGATCAAATTGAAAGATAAAAAGGAAGGCCAGATGATTGATAAAAGAAATAATTCTAAGCTTTCAAATCAACTTTCTGAATATCTCGCCACATGCAAAGAGCTGTCAAAAGAAATTAAAGACAATGTTTTTGACTTAAAAACAGAAGAAAATTTGATCAAAATTATTGATGAATATAATTCTTGCAAATAAAAAATGAGGCCACTTTTTAGTGGCCTTTTTTTATTTTCCAATAAAAACCGGCTTTCTTTTTTCTAAAAACGCTCCAGTTCCTTCTTTAAAATCTTCCGTTCCAAAGGCTTCTCCAAAGTTTTTGATTTCAACAGCATAGCCGTCAACACCATCTTTGAAATTCGCATTAATCGCTTCGATTGCTTTTCCAATTGCTACAGGAGAATTTTTTATTATTTTTTGAGCAATTGTATTCGCTAGTTCCAATAATTCAGCTTGCGGTACCACGTGATTTACCAACCCAGCAACTTTTGCTTCGTCAGCAGTAAGCATTCCGGCAGTCATTATCAATTCCATCGCTTTTCCTTTTCCGACCAATTGTGGCAATCTTTGCGTACCGCCATAACCTGGAATTACGCCGAGCGAAACTTCTGGCAAGCCCATTTTTGCGTTGTCAGAAGCAATTCTGAAATGGCAAGCCATTGCCAATTCCAAACCGCCACCCAAAGCAAAACCATTAACCGCTGCAATAACAGGAGTTTTTAAATTTTCTACAAAATCAAATAGCGAAGATTGTCCTTTTGCCGCCAATTCAGCGCCTTCAGAAATTGAGAAATTTGCAAATTCAGAAATATCTGCACCGGCCACAAAAGCTTTGTTTTCGCTTCCTGTCAAGATAATTACGCGGACTTTTTCATCCTTTTCTAAAGTTTCAAAAGCAGTGTGAAGTTCTGCAATCGTCGCTTTGTTCAAAGCATTTAATTTTGTCGGCCTGTTAATCGTTACCGTTGCGATTCCATTTTCAGAAGTCGTTAAAATATTTTCGTAGTTCATATATGTATTTTTTATTTGTTTGTTATTTTCAATCTTGTCATTCCGACGAAGGAGGAATCTTCACAATGAATTTAGGTCGCTGAGATTCCTCCTTCGTCGGAATGACAAAAAGTGTTTACATCCGAATAATAGGAAGAAATACGCAAAAAACCGTCCCTTTTCCAGAAGCCGTTTCAAAAGTAATCGTTCCGTTATAATTTTCAATAATATTTTTGATGATTCCCAAACCTAATCCCATTCCTGAGTTTTTAGTAGTGAATTTCGGTTCAAAAATGCGGCTGCTGTCGTCGCCTTCAATTCCGGTTCCGTTATCCTGAACGCTGATCTGCACTTGATTTTTTTCCTCTTTAACCGAAACAATAATTGATTTTTCTACTTGATTTTCTGGAATCGCCTGAATTGCATTTTTAACCAAATTCGTTACCACGCGAATCAATTGGGTTCTGTCCATAATCGTAATAATTTCTTTCGATTCGCTTTTAAATTCAATATAATCTTCATTGAAAATATCCAAAGTCAATTGCACAACATCCACTACATTTAAAGTTTCATTCTGCTGTGCCGGCATCGAAGCAAAGTTAGAAAACGCCGAAGCCACTGAACTCATTGTGTCAATCTGCTGAATCAAAGTGTTCGAATAATCTGTCATTTTTTGCTTTACTTCAGGATCATTCGGATCAAATTTTCGCTGAAAACTCTGCACTGTTAAACGCATCGGCGTCAACGGATTTTTAATTTCGTGGGCAACCTGTTTTGCCATTTCGCGCCAAGCCTGTTCTCGTTCGCTTTGCGCTAATTTTGAGGCGCTTTCTTCCAATTCTTCCACCATCGAATTATAAGCGTGGACGAGCAAGGCAATTTCTTTACTGCTGTCTTCCAATTCAATTTTTTCGTTCTTTTGGTTGAAGCGTGTTTCGGTGATTTTATCGGTAATGGATTTCAAAAACTGCGTAATGTAACTTGATAAAAAGTAAGCCAAAATAAAAGCCACAATCAGCATTATCGAATAAACTTGGCCCAAGCGGATCAAGAAATTCCGCAATTCTTTCTCATAAAACCCATCATCTGGAATGTAAGGAAGATTCAAAATTCCCAGCGGTTTGAACTTGGTATCCTTGATTTGGGCATATGAAGAACGAAATTTTATGCCGTCAGCCGTTTTTACATCGACGTATCTTTTGTCCATCGAAGACTGCACTAATTTCAAGATATAATTCGGAATCGGAGGCAAAATCGTGTCGACTGTAAACGAAGCTTTTGAAGATTTTAGCAATTTTCCGTCCAAGCCATAAATGTTTATCGCTAAACTGTGAATGTCAGCCAAACGGTAAATCTCATCCTTAAAAATCAGTGGCAGGTTTTCGCTTGTCAGCGGATAAGTCGTCGTATTTAAAATGTAATTTATATGTTCTTTTACCGCAGTTTCACGGCGTTCCAGACGTTCTTCGTGGTATTCTTTGGCTTCCCTTTTGAATTGATAAATCGACAGCGACGCCATCAAAATTGATGAAATTAGAGTCAAAAAAATCATCGAAAGGAAGATTCTGACGCGAAGTGAAAGTCGTTTTATTTTTATTGGTTGCAGCATTAATTCTGGTTTCTTTCCCGAATTCTTTTATAAAATTTAAAGCCTAACATAATGATTACGGAGAAAAGAATAATTCCGATGACTCCAAAAATCCAGTTGACGGCGTTCTTCAAAATTACCAAAAAAACTACAGCAAAAAGAATAATTGTGGCACCTTCGTTCCAAAGACGCATAAAATTGGAAGTATGTTTCACTTCGTCGTCTTGCAATTGCTTAAAAATCTGGTGGCATTTTAAATGATACAAATACAAAGCAAAAACGAAGCCAAGCTTGACGTGCATCCAAGATTGTTGCATCCAAAAATTGCCTTGTGGCGTAAAAAACAACATCCAAAAAGCAAAAATGCTAGCCAAAACCGCCGATGGCCAAGTGATGATATACCAAAGTCGGTACGTCATAATTTTGTACTGTTTCTGTAAAATTTCCTTTTCAGGAGATTCTTTTTGCGAAGCTTCAATTTGATATACAAATAGCCTTACGATGTAAAATAAACCTGCAAACCAAGTGATTACGAAAATCAAATGGAGCGATTTTAAATATTCATAGTAATTTTCCATCCGTATTTTCTATTAGATTTTCGTTCATTTCTTTCTTCAAATAAATAGCGGTAATTATTGTCGATAAAACATCGGCAATCGGAAAAGCGACCCAAACTCCGAAGATTCCGAAGAATTTTGGCATGATCAAAACCAGCGGAATCAAGAAAAATCCTTGTTTGGTCAAAGTCAGTAACAAAGCTTTTTTGGCTTTTCCGGCAGCTTGAAAATAAGCGGCGCCAATCAGCTGAATCGCAATAATTGGGGAAGCGGCGAAAACCCAGCGCAAGGCATTTGGAGTTTCGTTTATGACCAATTCATCGGTCGTAAAAACAGCCACAATTGGTTTGGCAAAGAATAAAATTACGACAAAAATCAAAGTGGCCAGAAGTGCTGAATATTTGATTGAAACCGAAATCGATTCTTTCACGCGATGGTAATTTTCTGCGCCGTAATTATAACCGGCAATCGGCAAGAAAGCCTGCGTAATTCCCAAAACAGGAAACAAGGCAAACATCAACATTCGGCTGATAATTCCGTAAACCGTTACCGAATGTTCGCCTCCGTAAGTATATAAAGTGTGATTCAAAATAATCGCCAGAATGCTCACAACGCCTTGTCTTGAAAACGTAACAAAACTCAAGGAAGTGATTTCTTTGACAATTTTTTTATGGAATTTAAAATGGTGAAGCTGCAATTTTAATTCGGTTCTGTAAATGAAAAACCACAATACAAAAAGGAAACAGCAAGTATAAGAAATCATTGTTGCCAAAGCCGCGCCGAAGATTCCTAAATCCATGATATTGATAAATACGATGTCTAAAAGTATATTTACAATTGCCGGAATTATCATTGAAATCATGGCAAAAGAAGGTTTCCCTTCCGCCCGAATCACGTTATTTCCCATCATACAAAGCGCCAAAAACGGAACGCCGAGCAAAACTGGAAAGAAAAATTCTTTGGCCGGAGCCATAATATTTCCGTTGGCTCCAAAAATTAGCAACATTTCATCGCTGAAAAATAAGCCTAGGATTACAAAAATGGAAGCCAGTCCAAAAGTCATCATAATTTGGTTGGCAAAAACCCGATCTGCTTTTTCTTTATCGCCCGAACCCAAAGCCCGCGACAAAACAGAACCGCCTCCAACACCAATGGCCATTCCCAAAGAAGAAATTAAAAACGTAATCGGCAAGACGACCGAAACTGCAGCAATAGCCAGCGAACCAACCCATTGCCCGACAAATATGGTGTCTACCAAAATATTGACCGACATAAACAAAATCCCGACTGACGACGGAATCGCTTGTTTAATCAGCAATTTTTTGATGTCTTTTGTTCCTAATTCTTCCGATGAAACTGCCATTTTTATATTGCTACAGTTTCAGCAAACGCCCATTCTTCAATCCAATTGGTTACGGTCTGAATCCAAGAATCGTCATCATTTAAACACGGAATTGTCAAAAATTCTTCGCCTCCGTTGGATTCAAAATCCTCTTTGGCACGCATTGCAATTTCTTCCAAAGTTTCCAGGCAATCGGTTACGAATGCTGGCGTTACCACAGCAATTTTCTTAATCCCTCTTGACGGCATTTTGTCAATTTCAATATCTGTGTAAGGATCAAGCCATTTGTCGCCTGCCAATCTCGATTGAAAAGTTTGAACATATCTGTCTTTTGGAATTCCTAATTGTTCGACAACCAAACGCGTCGTTTCATAGCATTGGTGGCGATAGCAGAAAGCGTGCGCTGCAGAAGGCGTCGAACAGCAAGAACCGTCGATTTTGCAGTGCGATTTGGTAACGTCAGTTTTTCTGATATGACGCTCTGGAATTCCATGATAAGAGAAAATTAATTGATCATAATCATAACCTTCCAAATGTTTTCGCATTAAATCAGCCAAGTTTTTAATGTAATCTGGCTTGTTATAAAACGCGGGAACATCGGTAAATTTCATGTGCGGAAATTTCTTCTTTCTGATTTCTTCGGCCAAAACCAAAATCGTCAGTGTGGAAGCCATGGCATATTGCGGATATAAAGGGAAAAGCAAAACTTCTGTCACGCCTTGTTCGTGCAATTCTTGAAGTCCTTTTTCAATCGTCATTTCGCCATAACGCATCGCCAAAGCAACCGGAATTTCAGTTTTTGCCTTCACTTTTTTGTGCATTCTTTCAGAAAGAACGATTAAAGGCGAACCTTCGTCCCACCAGATTTTTTTATAAGCGTGCGCCGATTCTTCAGGACGTTTTCTCAAAATAATGCCACGAACTAATAATGCTCTCAACAAATACGGTACGTCGATTACATATTTATCCATTAAAAATTCGTCTAAATAAGGTTTAACGTCCTTGGATTCAGGACTTTTTGGAGAACCAAGATTTACTAATAATACGCCTTTCATTGTCTGTTTTGTTTGTTATATTTTTTTTATATTGCTGTTTACTTCCAAAACTATTGGAGTAAATATTCTAGGATATTTTATAATGTCTTTCAAATGACGGTTGATTATTCTATAAAAACTGCGTTCTAAAATAAAACGAAGCTTTAGTTCGTTTGACAGTTTATTTAAAGTGTAATAATAATTTGATTCGCCTTCTTTTCCTGTATATTCGACATAAGTATTTCCGATTTCCGTCTTATTTTCACTTTCAAAATTTGCTATAAATTCTTCGCGTTTGGGAGAATTTTCCCATTGTAAATCTTTTGGGCAACATTTAGAACCAAATCCTTCTGTAAAATAAATTAATGTCTGATGTGCTTTTATTTTTGGAGGAGAAACGATTTTCATTTCTGGGAAACTTCCCATTAAAACCAGACTGTCTTTCAATACTTTTCCGTTTTGTCTTTTAAATTCATAAATCACTGAACTTGCCATGGGTTCTGCGCATGAAACGCCTTCTGGTAACTTTTGCTTAGAATTTTCATCGTAGTAATTCCAATTTGGAGAAATCACAATAATTATTGGTAATTCTGAATAAATTCCTGAAAGTAATTTCTGTGAGACTTTTGCGGAAACAAATACAATGGGCGTTTTTGAATCGACAGGAATTGCAACATCAAAGAGAAAATCACTTCTGTTTGTCACGACATTTTTATCCGTAATTTCTATTACATTCTCGAAATATTTATCTGAAATCTTCTGCGAATAACAAAAGTTACAGGTCAAAATAAAAATGAATAAGAAGATTGTCTTGTTTCTCATTTACACTAATTTCTGAATTATAAATCTGTGCTAATTTGTGTTTATATTAAGCATTGACCGTTATCGACATCAAATATTTCTTCGGAGTTGTCCCGAATTTCTTCTTGAACGCCGCAATGAAATGGCTCGCCGTGCTGTATCCTATTTTTAGTCCGACTTCGTTCACATTATAAGAACCGCTGTCCAAAAGTTTTCGTGCAAACTCCATCTTGTAATCAAATAAAAAGCTGTAAACGCTATCGCCATAAATCTGCTTGAAACCCATTTTTAGTTTCTTCAAATTGATTCCGACTTGATCGGCTAATTCTTGCAATCCAGGCGGTTCTGCCATATTGGCAATGACAATTTCCTTTGCTTTTTTGATTTTCAAGACATTATCTTCATCTACCAAAAATGGACATTGTTCTATATTTGTGTCTTCACTTCTATTAAAATAAAGGCTCAATAATTCATAAGCTTTTCCTTTAAAATAAAGATTTTTTATCGAAGGATGAAGGTTGAAATTGAATAATTGGTTCAAAACAATTGACATCGACGGATTAATTGGCTCGTCTTTATAATATTTTTTGTCTTTGTTTTCTTCGCTCAAAAACGGAATATAATCTGCTTCAGAAGAAAATAATCCGTGGAATTTTTTGATGGAAATCAATACCGAAATCGCCCAAGAATGAGGCGCAATTTCCAAGTGAACCGGAAGCTCTTTCTGCGGGTTATACAAGAACAGTGAAAGGTCTTCTTTCAAGTCCAGCGCGTATCTTCCTTGGTTGAAAATAAACTTGGCACGGCCTTTAATTCCAAAGTGAAATTGAATGAGATCTACATTTACTTCACGCTCAAAATGCGAAGTTTCATCACTGTCATTTTGAAATCGAAGAATGATAAAATCATCCTCAATTTTGATTTCTTCGGGTGAACTCATAGCGGTATTTTTTTTCTTGAAATTTTCAAAATTTGAAATCTTTTTATTTAGAATGGTTCTAAACTAAAAACGTGCTAGATGCTGATATGACTGCAAAAATAGGACTTTTCTAATTTATAATAGCCAAAATTATCAAAATATCTCATAGCGACATAAATAGTACTTTGAGCGTTACTTTTATAAAAGCTATAAGTATAATTTTGTAGTGTTCGAATGGAATTCCGTTTTATACGAATTTTATTTGCGAACAATTGATACTTAAAGTACGATTATGAACAACAATAACTTGTCAAAGCATCAAACCTTCTATGCCGTTGGATTGAGTTACAAAAAGGCTGATGCAGCGACTCGAGGGAAATTCAGTTTAGGAAATGAAGCCAAATCAACCGTTTTGCAACAAGCAAAATCGGAAGGAACAGGCAGTCTAATTCTCACTTCCACATGCAACAGAACCGAAATCTATGGTTTTGCTGAACATCCATTTCAATTGATAAAATTACTTTGCGACAACAGTTTGGGAAGCGTTGAAGAATTCCAAAAGGTGGGTTTCATCCATAAAAATCAAGAAGCAATCAAGCACATTTTTAGAGTAGGTTGTGGCTTAGACAGTCAGATTTTGGGCGATTTTGAAATTATCGGACAGATAAAATCAAGTTTTTATGAAGCGAAATCACACGATTTAGCCAACGCTTTCATGGAAAGATTAGTAAATTCTGTTATTCAAGCGAGCAAGAGAATCAAAAATGAAACAGAAATCAGTTCAGGCGCAACTTCGGTTTCGTTTGCGTCGGTTCAATATATAATGAATAACGTTCCAGATATCAGCAACAAGAATATTTTGCTTTTCGGAACTGGAAAAATTGGAAGAAATACGTGCGAAAATTTAGTAAAACATACTAAAAATGACCATATTGTATTGATTAACAGAACAAAAGACAAAGCGGAGAAAGTAGCTGGAAAGTTCAATTTGGTTGTAAAAGATTATGATGTTCTGCCTTTGGAAATTCCCAAAGCAGATGTTTTGGTGGTGGCAACTGGAGCGCAATTTCCAACAATTGACGAGGATATTTTGCAATTGAACAAACCGCTTCTGATTCTTGATTTGTCAATGCCGAAAAATGTGCACGACAACGTAAAAAATATTCCTGGCGTGACGGTTGTCCACTTGGATGATTTATCTAAAATTACAGATGTGACTTTAGAAAACAGAAAGAAACACATTCCGCAAGCGGAGCTTATCATTGAAGAAATCATGGAAGAATTTTCTACGTGGTTAAATGGAAGAAAATTTGCTCCGACGATTCACGCTCTGAAAGCAAAATTGAACTCGATTAAAGACGGAGAATTAAATTTTCAGCGTAAAAAATTGAGCAATTTTGATGAGGAACAAGCCGAATTAATCAGTAAAAGGATCATCCAGAAAATCACGAATCATTTTGCCAATCACTTGAAAGACAGCGATACAATGGTGGATGAAAGTATCGAATGGATTGAAAAAGTGTTTCAAATCGAAGCAAACAAAGTAGCAAAATAAAAAAAGTTTTACCGCAGATTCACAGATTTTTTATTTGCTGAATTTTGTCCGAAAACTTACTATACCTTAATATCTTAATGGTTCAAACCACCAAAACGTTTGAAATTATTACCTTTAAGAAATAAATAAAATTGTGGTAAACAAAGTCATAAAAATAGGAACCCGCGACAGCCAATTAGCACTTTGGCAAGCGCATACGGTTGAAAAAAAACTCAATGATTTAGGTTATAAAACAGAAATTGTTGCTGTGAAATCCACTGGCGATGTGATTTTGGATATTCCTTTATATGAATTTGGAATTACCGGAATTTTCACCAAAACCCTTGATATCGCTATGATCAAAGGCGAAGTGGATATTGCAGTTCACTCGTTGAAAGACGTTCCGACTTCTTTGCCGAAAGGAATTGTACAGACTGCGGTTTTAAAAAGAGCCAATCACGAAGATATTTTAGTTCACCAAGGAAATTTGGATTTTTTACATTCCAACGGGACGATTGCCACAGGAAGTTTGCGTCGTCAAGCGCAATGGCTGAACCGTTTTCCTAATCATAAAGTGGAAGATTTACGTGGAAACGTGAATACGAGATTGCAAAAATTAAAAAATAATGATTGGAACGGAGCTGTTTTTGCAAAAGCAGGTCTAGAAAGAATCGAAATTTTACCAGAAAACCACATCGTTTTAGATTGGATGATTCCCGCGCCGGCACAAGGCGCGATGGTAATTGTGGCAATGGATAAGGATGATTTTTGCAAAGAAGCGACTTCAAAATTGAACCATTTTGAAAGTGAAATCTGCACGACAATCGAACGTCAGTTTTTAAAAACTTTGGAAGGCGGATGTACAGCGCCAATCGGAGCTTTTGCAGAAGTAATTGACGGAAATATCAGGTTTCAAGGCGTTTTATTTTCGCTTGACGGAAAAGAAAAAATTGAAATTGAAAAAGTGGTGGAAATTACGCATTACAAGAATTTCGGGCAAGAATCGGCACTTGAAATCCTTGAAAACGGAGGCAGCCAATTGATGGAAATCATAAAAAGAGATTTGAAAAAATAATCTCAAAAACCAGGCAAAATGCAGGAATCCATCCGAATTTTATCTACCAAAAAGCTGCCAAACCAAAAGCAGTTCTTGCTGAACGCCAATTTTACGGTCATCGAAGCTGATTTTATTGAAATAAAACACAAGGAATTCCAGATAAATAAAAATTCATCGAACTTATTATTTACAAGCCAAAATGCCGTAGAAAGTTTCCTTGAAAATAAAAAAGCAAACGATTTTAAAGACAATAAAATTTTCTGCGTAGGCTTAAAAACCAAAGCATTATTAGAAAAAAACGGATTTAAAGTTTTTGCTTCAAAAGAATATGCTTCTGAATTGGCGGAAGTAATTGTGAATGATTTTTCCAAAGAAAATTTCACCTTTTTCAGTGGAAATTTAAGAAGAGAAACGTTGCCACAAGCTTTTAAAAAAGCAAACATTTCCTTTGAAGAAATTGAAGTTTATGAAACGATTTTAGCTCCGAAAAAGATAAATTCTGAAGTAAACGCAGTTTTATTTTTCAGTCCGTCTGGGGTTGAAAGTTATTTGAAAGAGAATAAGATTGGAGATAAAAAATGTTTCTGTATTGGCAGGACAACTGCTGAAACATTAAAAGAAATTACAGAAAATATAATAATTGCGAAACAACAGACTGTTGAAAATGTAATTATTCAAGTGATAAATTATTACACAAAGTCGCGCTAAGAAGACACAAAGAGACACAAAAATTTTGTGAAACTCTGTGGAAAATTCTTTAGAAACTTTGTGAAACAAACAAAAAAACAATGATAAAAAACGACCTTTTCTTAAGAGCATTAAACAAAGAAACCGTTGAACGTCCGCCAGTTTGGATGATGCGTCAAGCCGGAAGATATCTTCCAGAATTCATCGCTTTGCGCGACAAATATGACTTTTTCACACGTTGCCAAACACCAGAATTGGCTGCTGAAATTACGGTACAACCAATAAGAAGAATTGCTCCAGATGCCGCTATTTTATTCTCGGATATTTTGGTCGTTCCGCAAGCCATGGGAATCGAGGTTTTGATGAAAGAAAGCGTTGGTCCATTTTTGCCGAATCCAATCAGAACCGTTCAAGATGTGGAAAGAGTGATCGTTCCAGATATTCATGAAACGTTGGGTTATGTGATGGATGCCATTAAATTGACCAAAGAAATGCTGAATGATGAGGTTCCGTTGATCGGATTTGCAGGTTCGCCTTGGACAATTTTCTGTTATGCAGTGGAAGGAAAAGGCTCAAAAAGTTTTGACATGGCCAAAGGATTTTGCTTTACGCATCCAGAAGCCGCGCACGTTTTATTGCAAAAAATCACCGACACAACGATTGCTTATTTGAAAGAAAAAGTAAAAGCAGGCGTGAACGCTGTTCAGATTTTTGACTCTTGGGGCGGCATGCTTTCGCCAGTCGATTATCAAGAATTCTCTTGGAAATATATCAACCAAATCGTGGAAGCTTTGGCTCCAGAAACACACGTAATCGTTTTTGGAAAAGGCTGTTGGTTTGCTTTGGGAGAAATGGGAAAAAGCAAGGCTTCGGCTTTGGGAGTGGACTGGACTTGTTCGCCAAGAAATGCCAGATATTTGTCTGGAGGCGATATTACTTTACAAGGAAATTTTGATCCGTCACGATTGCTTTCGCCGATTCCGACCATCAAAAAAATGGTAAACGAGATGATTAATGAATTTGGAAAAGACAAATTTATTGCCAATTTAGGGCACGGAATCTTGCCAAATATTCCTGTGGATCACGCAAAAGCTTTTGTTGATGCGGTAAAAGAATATAAACAATAGTTGAAAGTTCGGGTTGAGAAATCATAAATCCAAAACCATAAATCAAGATGCTTACAAAAGGATTAAGAGACGAAGAAAACGAAAGAATCAATAATGTCTTGAAACAGTTGATTTCATTGACTTATATTCCAGAAGATTGGAATTTGAATGATTTGGATAATCAGTTGAAATATCTGGCTTTGACAATGGAAGATGTTTTAAAATTTTCTTCAGAAGAAGTTATTCTGCATTTAGAAAAGTTACATTTTGATTGGGCAAATGCCGAATTATTTGCTGATTTTTTGGTTCAGATTTCAAATAATTACGAAGAAGAAAAGGCGCAATTACGATTAAAATCAATTACGGTTTATGAATATGTGCAAAGAGAAAGCAAGACATTTTCGTTTGATATTTTCAATAAGATTTCAAGTGCAAAAGGATAGTTATAATGAAAGATAAATTTTACGCTTACATACAAAATCTTCAAGATCAAATCGTCGCCGGACTTGAAAAAGTAGATGGTCAAGCCAAATTCAAAGAAGATATTTGGGAACGACCAGAAGGCGGTGGCGGCCGAACGCGCGTCATTGAAAATGGTGCCGTTTTTGAAAAAGGAGGCGTTAATATTTCAGGAGTTCACGGACCTTTGCCAAAAGCGATGCAAGCTTATTTTAATGTAGGCGATGTTGATTTTTTCGCCTGCGGATTGAGTTTGGTTTTACATCCAAAGAATCCAATGGTTCCTACGGTTCACGCTAATTGGCGCTATTTTGAGATGTATGATAAAGAAGGAAATACTGTCAATCAATGGTTTGGCGGAGGCCAAGATTTGACGCCTTATTATTTGTTTGAAGAAGACGCGAAACACTTTCATCAGACTTGTAAAACGGCTTGCGATAAGCAAAATCCTGAATTTTATCCGAAGTTTAAAAAACAATGTGACGACTATTTTTGGAATGTTCACAGGGAAGAAGCACGCGGAATCGGTGGTTTGTTCTTTGATCATTGTATAGCTTCCGAAGATTTTTCTTTGGAAAATTGGTATGATTTTGTAAGTGAAGTTGGAGATAGTTTTTTGGAAGCTTATGTTCCGATTGTGGAGAAAAGAAAAGATTTAGAATTTACTTCTGAAAATAGAAATTGGCAGGAAATCCGTCGTGGCCGTTATGTGGAATTTAATTTGGTTCATGACAAAGGAACGCTCTTCGGATTAAAAACCAACGGTAGAATCGAAAGCATTTTGATGAGTCTTCCACCGCATGTTCAGTGGGTTTATGATCATCATCCAGAAGCGGGAAGTGAAGAAGAAAAGTTAATTAAAGTATTAGAAAATCCGATTGATTGGATTTAAATAAATATCGATTTTAAATTTTGGTTTCGGCCTTAATCTAAAATCTAAAATCATAAATAATTATGTTTCCATTACAAAGAGATCGCCGTTTAAGAACCAATGAATCTATCAGAAGCTTGGTTCGAGAAACCCATTTGACACCAAACGATTTTATGTTTCCGATGTTTATTGCAGAGGGAAAAAACTTCCAAGTTGAAATTCCATCAATGCCTGGAATTTACCGTCGTTCTTTAGATTTGACAGTGAAAGAAGTGAAAGAATTGTGGAATTTGGGAATCAAAGCGGTCAATATTTATGTAAAAGTTGACGACAAATTAAAAGACAATACCGGCAAAGAAGCTTGGAACAAAAACGGACTGATGCAAGATGCCATTCGCGCTATCAAAGATGCCGTTCCGGGTATGATTGTGATGCCCGACGTTGCTCTCGATCCATATTCAATTTATGGTCACGACGGAATTATTGAAAAGGGACAAATCATCAATGACGCAACTGTCGACGCTTTGACTTTAATGAGTTTGAGCCATGCTGAAGCTGGTGCCGATTTCGTAGCGCCAAGTGATATGATGGACGGAAGAGTTTTGGCAATCCGAAAAGCTCTGGAGCAAAATGGGCACCACAATGTGGGAATCATGAGCTACAGCGCAAAATATGCGTCTTCATTTTACGGTCCGTTTCGGGAAGCTTTGGATAGCGCTCCGGTAGATTTGAATGAAGTCCCGAAGGATAAAAAAACCTACCAGATGGATTATGCTAACAGAATTGAAGCTATTCGCGAAGCACTTCACGATGTAGAAGAAGGCGCAGATATTGTGATGGTAAAACCAGGAATTGCTTATTTGGATATCGTACGGGAAGTTAAAAATGCAGTGAATGTTCCTGTTTCTGTGTACCAAGTTTCTGGCGAATATGCTATGGTAAAAGCTGCAGCAGAACGTGGTTGGTTAGACCATGATAAAATTATGATTGAGCAATTACACTGTATCAAAAGAGCTGGCGCTGATATCATTTCTACTTATTTTGCGAAGGAAGCTGCGGTAATTTTGAATAGATGATTTTAGTTTAAATTTGCCGAAATATTATATATAGAAATGAAAAAGATATTTTTTACACTTTCAGTTTTGTCTTTGATTTCTTGTAAGAAAGAAGCGGAGAAAAAAGAATCGCTATATCCTGAAAAGGAAATTTCTTCGGAAGAAAAGCAATTGCAGTTAGGCCAAGAAATTTTTGACGGAAAAGGAATGTGCTACTCTTGCCATAAGCCCGATCAAAAAGTTATTGGTCCAAGCGTCAAAGAAATTGCTTCTATTTATAAACAGAAAGATGGCGACATAAAATTATTTCTCCAAGAGAAAAGCGAGCCGATTGTGGATCCAAAGCAATATCCGGTGATGAAGACAAATTTTGCGATTACCAAGACTTTCTCTGAGGAGGAATTAAAAGCTGTTGAGGCTTATTTTTATAGTCATTTGAAATAAATTATTTAGGTTTTTAGGTATAAAAAAAGCGAGACATCTGTCTCGCTTTTTTGTTTTATAGATGTAAATTCTTAGTTTACTGTAACATCATCAATTCCAAAATTTGTTGTCAATCTTGGATTTGAAAGTCCAGAACCTGTATATTCAAATACGAAGAAACCATTTCCGGTTACTCCTGTAGGAATGTTATACGTTCCAGCGCTCACAAAGTTTGTACTTGTTCCAACTACAAAGCTAGAAGTAATATCAACCAATGTTGCAGTATTGATATTTTGACCTGGAGTGTAGTTTGTTGTATAATAAACTTTCAATGGCGTGTGGCCTGTTACAGGGAAAGATACTTTGTATTTAAAAGACATGGTATTTGCGTCAGTCATATTAACTGGCATGAAAAACAAAGTCTTATTGTCTTCAGCAGTACCTCCAAAAGAAGTCATTTCAAGATATTTTGTTGCAGTAGTTTTAATGCTCCAAACTTTTGTTCCTAAAATTGGGTTGTTGAAGTAATTTGGGAAGTTACTTTGGTTAGCTACATAGCTTTCAAAATTTTCTGTAAAAGTTGATGGATAAGTAAATTCTCTTGTTCCGCCAAGTTGGATGTCACTTTCATATCTTACGATAAATTGATAATCGGTATTATACTTAGTCATCACACCTCTAATTTTTCCGCTACCACTTTTTACTTTGTTTCCTGAGAAAGGTGCGAAACTACTAAATCTGATAATGTTTGAAGCTCCTCCAGTAGTTGATGTAATAAAGTGGTTTGTTGCCCCGCCACCAGAATCTACATCATAATAAGTTCTTCCGATAGATCCGTCAGCAAATCTTACATTATCAATTTCGATTAGTGTATTCAAATTTGCATTTGTGTAAGCTTGAGCAAGAGTCACAGTTCTTACTAGTTCACTTTCGTCAACTTTTGTACAAGAAGGAAAGATATAGTTTTTGTATAAGTTTTCTGAAATTCTTCCAACAGCTGGAGTGTCAGAAGGAGTTGGCTGATAAAATGCTCCAATTACAAGTGAATTGTAAACGTTGGCATAGTAAAGGCCTTTCAATTTGATATATACTTTTGTTCCCGGTGTAAAACCATCAATAAATGTTGAATTAACATTTAAAGCAACGCTGAAACCAACAGGAGCTGATCCGTCTGTTGGAAGTGTTTGCAATGAAATTGATTTAAAGAAAGTTCCTTGCTCATCGCTTGATGTAACATATCCTTCGATGATGTCATCTTGCTCATAAAGTTTTGGAGCGCCTGTAGCCGTTGCAATGATTTGTTGAACAGTTTTTGTAGCTGTTAAATTAGGCTCCATGCATTCTCCTGCAGGATCACTGTAATTATCATCATTCGCACAGCTAGAAACGAATCCAGCTGTTAGAATTACGAAAAATAAAGATTTATATAGAATAGATTTCATAAATTTTGTTTTAATGGATTAGTTATAAACCCTTACGTTGTCAATTTGGTAAGTTCCGTCTAATGTTGTGCCATTTCCTTTTACTCTGAATGCAATGTAAGCCTTTCCTGAAAGACGAGAAAGATCAATTGTTCCTGAGTTGATGAAGGCAAAACGTGTAGAAGCGATTGTTGGCAATGTGGCATTTAATGTTTGCCATGATGCTGCAGTAACATTTTCTCCGTCATAATTAGTAGAGATCAAAACTTCCAGTGTATTTCCGGCAGTATCAACATAAGCCTGAGCTGCTTGGAAAACTAGTTTTTCACCTTCTTGAGCATCTAAATCAATAGCTGGAGAAATTAACCAGCCAATGTTTGAAGCTTGCCCAGATTGGTAAGAAGTGAATTCTGCGTATCCATTTCCACTGTAAGTTTGGTTTGTCCAACGAACAGTTCCGGCTTCTGCATAATTTTTCCATCCTTCAATTTCAAGAAGGGTATTGTCAGCGCCTTCAGAAAAGTTCTCGCCTAAAATTAATGGTTTGAAGTCAGGAAGAACACTATCGTCATCATTTACGCAGCTTGAAAAAATTCCCATCGAAAGCGATGCAAATAATAATGTTGTTAGCTTATTTATTTTCATAGAGATATAAATTAGAAGTTGATGTAAAGGTTAACAAAAAAAGTTCTTCCGTATCCATAGAAATATTTTGCTCCAAATGCTGGTGTACCACTAGATTGGTCTCTGTTCAGCTCTTGGTAGTTTGCATTTCTTGCTTGTTCGAAACCTCCAGTTTTGTAAGTAATGTCAAAAACGTTGTTTACGCTTGCGAAGAAACCGAAAGTTTTGCCATCAATTCTCCAAGATTTTCCTCCTGTTAAATTTACTAAATAAAACTCGTCAAATTTCTCTTGTTTAAGTAATTCTTTGGCTTTAGCTTTATCAATATCTGAGAAAGGAAGGCCTAATCCATAAGGGTCTTCAGAGTTTTCGAAGAAATTACTTGTTCTCAATAACGCAGAAACATCTAAATAATTGCTTGCAAGGTAATTTACGTTAGCACCAATCCACCAAAATTTAGGATCTCTATATTCAAGTCCGAATGAGTAAGCTTGTTGTGGCATTCCAGGAAGTCTGTAATCTTTCAAATTAGCTCTTCCAAAATCAACTTGTGTATTTGGAGCCCCATTTACTGTTGATGTTCCAGTTCCGTCGTCAGCGATTGCAGCAAGTGCATCATTGTTGATACTTACATTTGGATTGTTATCATAAGTATATTGGCCAAAAGATCCAGTTGCAGTAGCTTTGATGGTTGGAGTGATTTGGTATTCGATTCCAAGTTCAACACCCATTTGTTTTTTGTTGATTCCAGTAACAGTTTCTGCTACGAAAGCATTAGCATCAGCTCCTTCACCATCAAAAACTCCTTCAGCAAAGAAGAAAGAAGTTTCAGTCGCATTTTTGATTGTAGAATAGAAACCAGTTAATCTAGTTTTCAATTTTGGCATTCTGATGATATAACTTGCATCAACGCTCATGATTTTTTCATTATCCAATTCAGGAATAATAAAATTATTCAAACGAGCATTTGGGAAAGTATTTCTTAATGAAGGCGCTTTAGTCATGTAAATAGCATTTACATCAAATAAATGTCTTCCTGTTATCTTATAGGTAGCGCCTCCTTTAAAACCGAAGTTGTCAAAGATAATCTTGTCGCTTTTTCCAAAAGAGTTGTTAGCATAAAGACCATTTCTGTATAACCCTTCTCTTTGGTATTGAGAACGAGCATAAGATTGTGCTAAATAGAAATCAACTTTTGTGTAGCTGAATTTGAATTGCGTGAAAGCATCAACATTGTCAGCATATAATTTATAGTTGTAACCATATTTGTCTCCAGCAACAACATTTCTTCCAGGATTGTTCAAATCTGATTGTGAGAAATCTCCAGTATAGAAATTGTCATAATCTTTGAAATAATTTCCTCCTAAAAGGTCAAGCATTTGTTGAAAGTTTTGTGAATTTAATTTTCTGTAAGTTGCACCAGCATTAAGAATAATGTTGTCTGCCAACTGAGAATTCAAGATTGTATTTGCAGTCCATGTTTTATCTTCAGTTCTGTCTTCATATAAAGCATAAACGCTGTTTCCGTCTCTAGTTCTACCATTTGCACGGTACATTTCATCCCAGTCAAGTTGTCTGTTTGTCAAGAATTTGGCTCTTCCTGCCTCATCGATATTTGCTTGAGTATTTCCTAAGAAAGTGTTTCCGTCATACATTGAAGTATAATAACTTGGAAGATTTCTATAGTATGTAGGATCAGGATTTCTTACTCCTTGGAAGTCAAGACGGCTATTTCCGATATGACCAAATTGGTAAGAAACGTTTGTATTCAAATTAGTTTTGTCAGAGATTTTCCAGTAATGGCTTAACATGAAAATTGGCTCTTCAACATCTTTGTCTCTTGAGTTTCTCTTCTTTCCATCTTGCCATCCCCAGTAAGAGTTGTATTTTTCTCCAGCAATTCTGTTAACTTCTTCAGTATTTGGAGAATTTTTTCCCCTGCTGTTTTGAGCATAGATAGAAGTAAAGTTCAAGCTATGTTTGTCATTGAATCTTTTCTCAATACTTGCAAAAAATGAATTTGCGCTGTAGTCAGTTCCATCAAAATAACCTTCTTCAGCCCATCTTCTTGAAGCAGAAATCACATAAGCAATTCCGTCTTTGTTCATTCCTGAAGCATGAGTTCCCATCATTCTCCAGCTATAGTTTGTGTTTGTTCCAGAAAAAGAAACTCTTGTCCCCGGTCTATAGTATGAAGCTCTTGTATTAATTTCTTGAGTTCCTAAAATTCCACCAAATGTATAATCAGATGGAGCAGAACCCATTGTAAATTCTTGATTTCTAGTTGCATCATTCAAACCACCCCAGTTACTCCATTGTGGCCTTCCATCATATATTTTATTCATGACGATACCATTGATCATTGTGGTAGCGTATTCATTATCTAAACCTCTAATTCTGAAACGAGCTTGACCCCAGTTAAAAGCTGCAGCCTGTTGAAAAGCATCTCTTGAAGCTTGAAGCAATCCAGCTGTATTCTCTGAACCGCTATTATCATCACCTAAATCATTTTCAGTGATAGTAATAAGGCTTAATTGTTGTTCTTGAGTCTGATCTTCCTCTAAAACAACCAAGCCAACGTCTAATGGCTGACCCTCAGTAACCTCAATCGACAAAATTTGACGAGCATACCCCGTGCTATTGATTTCTAAAAGATGGCTTCCCGCAGGAGCACTCTGAAAGACAAAAATACCATCCGAATTTGTCAATGCCGTCTGTGTAGTGTTTTGCAATGTTGCAACAACATTCTGCATCGCTTTTTGTGTTTTTGCATCAACGACTTTACCTTTAACTAAAGTGCCTTGCTGTGCAAAAGCAAAAACGACTTGCATCACAAATAAAATACTAATTACAAGTTTTTTCATAAATAAAATTAGATTAATTCACTTTCCCTATTAAGTTAATTATTTCTTAACAGCCTGCAAAGGTATATTATTTAATTAAATTATTTACTTTTGCTCCTAAGTTTATGTTAAACTTGACATTAAATTAATATATGATTTATGAGAATTAAAAATTTTATTGCCCTTTTCGTTGTATTATCTTCAATGAATATTGCGAAAGCGCAGGATAAAAAATTCAAAGTGCAAACCATCGCATTTTACAATTTAGAAAACTTATTTGACACGATCAACAACCCAGATGTGATCGATGAGGAATACACGCCAACAGGTACTCAAAACTGGACGTCAGAGAAATACAAGAAAAAACTCCAAAATTTAAGCAGGGTAATTAATGAGTTAGGAACAAGCGATCAGCAGAAAGAAGGACCTGTAGTTATGGGTGCTTCTGAGATTGAAAATCGCGGTGTGCTGGAAGACTTGATCAAGCAACCGCTTATAATTAATAAAGATTATGGAATCGTACATTTTGATTCTCCAGATAAAAGAGGAATTGACGTAGCACTGCTTTACCAAAAGAAACATTTCAAGCCGACAAGCTATATTAATGTACCTTTAATTATTTATGACCAAAGTGATAAAACAAAAAGAATCTACACTCGTGACCAATTATTAGTTACAGGAATGTTAGACGGAGAAGAAATGCATTTTATCGTAAACCACTGGCCATCACGTTCAGGAGGCGAGAAAAAATCAAGTCCAAACCGTGAAGCAGCAGGAAGATTAAACAGAAGAATCATCGATTCCTTATATAAAATCAATCCAAACGCAAAAATCATCACAATGGGAGATTTGAACGACGGACCTTTAAATAACAGCGTAAAAGTTGAACTTCAGGCAAAAGCCAAAAAAGAAGACACAAAACAATTCGGAATGTACAATCCTATGGAAGAAATGTCTAACAAAGGCATCGGAACTTTGGCTTACCGCGACGCTTGGGACTTGTTCGACCAAATGATTCTTTCTGAGCCATTAATCAGAAAAGATTACACATCATATCGTTTTTGGAAAGCCGGCGTTTATAACAAACCTTTCCTCACGCAGACAACAGGACAATATAAAGGATATCCGCTCAGAAATTCAAACGGACAAGTCGGTTTCAGTGACCACTTTCCAGTTTATCTCTATCTGATCAAAGAAGTAAAATAAATTTTAAAGGCTAGTTTTCGCTAGCCTTTTTTATTTTTAGTAATTTTATAGGAAATTTCAAATTATGGCTACTTCAAAACCCTTCAATCTAAACAAATGGATTGATGAAAACCGACACCTTTTAAAACCGCCTGTCGGAAACAAAAATATATATGTAGATTCTGAAGATTACATTGTGATGATCGTCGCAGGTCCAAACGCCCGAAAAGACTATCATTACAACGAAACCGAAGAACTTTTTTACCAGCTCGAAGGTTCCATAAAAGTAATTATCCAAGAAGACGGCGAACGAAAAGAAATGGAACTTCATGCCGGCGATATGTACCTTCATCCCGCAAAAACACCGCATTCGCCAGTTCGTTCAGCAGGTTCAATCGGATTGGTAATCGAAAGAAAACGCGCTGGAAAAGGCTACACCGACGGACTTTTATGGTTCTGCGACAACTGCAACCACAAATTACACGAAGTCTATTTTGAGCTAAACGACATCGAAAAAGATTTTCTGCCTCATTTCCAGCACTTTTACAATTCAAAAGCCTTGAGGCAATGCAACAAATGCGGCACAATAATGGAAACTGACAAGCGATATTCACTAAAACGATAGCCCCCGTCATTGCGACGAAGGAAGCAATCACATAAATCAGATAAAATTATTTTTTTCGAGAGAAGCCATTTCCCGCTTTCCGCTCCAACTCCTCAACAAAAAAGCCGTGTTTTTAAATTTTAAAAAGAGCTTCCTCCGGTCGCTTTTTTAAAATAAAAATACTGGCTTTTTTTGTTTCCGGGGTTTCCGCTGCAATCGGGGCTAGTGACGCAGTTTGTCTCACAGTCATTGCAAGGAAGGAAGGACATAGTCTATTTTCAACATATTAATTGTAACAAAATAGAATCTGCGAAAATCAGCGTCATCCGCCCAAATCAGCGTTCAAAAGTTTTTCAGTGATTCAGATTCTGCGATCGCTTCCTTCGTCGCAATGACATCTGATTGCCAAAATCGCATTTTAATTCGCAAATTCCACCTATAAATCATAACTTCGCAAAAAATATTACAATTTACAATCAAAAAGTTATAAATGGCAACAACAGCAAATCAATTCGGAATGCAGGAAGCCTTGCAACAACTAGGCATCAAAGAAATTAACGAAGGAACTTCAACAGGAAATTCTTGGTTTTCAAACGGAGAAATTCTGGAAAGCTACTCACCAGTTGACGGTCAATTAATCGGAAAAGTAAAAACTACAACAAAAGAAGATTACGAAAAAGTAATGCAAAGTGCAACTGAAGCGTTCAAGACTTTTCGTATGATGCCGGCACCGCAACGTGGAGAAATCGTGCGTCAATTTGGTCAAAAATTGCGTGAGAAAAAAGACGCTCTTGGAAAATTGGTTTCTTATGAAATGGGAAAATCATTGCAAGAAGGTCTTGGCGAAGTGCAAGAAATGATTGACATCTGTGATTTTGCCGTTGGATTGTCACGCCAATTGCACGGTTTCACAATGCACTCTGAACGTCCTGGACACAGAATGTACGACCAATATCACGCACTTGGAATCGTTGGAATCATTTCTGCATTCAATTTTCCAGTAGCCGTTTGGTCTTGGAATACTGCTTTAGCTTGGATTGCCGGAGACGTTTGCGTTTGGAAACCATCAGAAAAAACACCTTTGTGCGGCGTTGCTTGTCAAAATATCATTGCTGAAGTTTTAAAAGAAAACAACCTTCCAGAAGGAATTTCTTGTTTGATCAATGGAGATTACAAAGTCGGAGAATGGATGACTGCTGACGTTCGCGTGCCGCTGGTTTCGGCTACAGGTTCAACAAGAATGGGTAAAATCGTGGCGCAAACTGTTGCGGGACGTTTGGGCCGTTCGTTACTAGAATTAGGTGGAAACAATGCAATTATCGTGACGCCAGATGCTGACGTGAAAATGACGGTTATCGGTGCTGTTTTTGGCGCTGTCGGGACTGCCGGACAGCGTTGTACGTCAACACGCCGTTTGATTATCCACGAAAGTATTTATGACAAAGTCAGAGACGCAATTGTTTCAGCTTATGGCCAATTGAAAATCGGAAATCCTTTAGACCAAAACAACCACGTTGGACCGCTAATCGATACGCACGCTGTGGAAATGTACAACAAAGCGTTAACGAAAGTTGTGGCTGAAGGCGGAAAAATTATCGTTGAAGGTGGCGTTCTTTCTGGCGAAGGTTACGAAAGCGGATGCTACGTAAAACCTGCAATTGCTGAAGCAGAAGGTCATTATGAAATTGTGCAGCACGAAACTTTTGCTCCAGTTTTATATCTTTTGAAATATGACGGAGACGTTGACAACGCTATCGCAATCCAAAACGGAGTGGCGCAAGGATTGTCTTCTGCAATCATGACAAATAATCTGCGTGAAGCGGAAAGATTCCTTTCTGTTGCTGGTTCTGACTGCGGAATTGCCAACGTAAACATCGGAACTTCTGGTGCTGAAATCGGTGGTGCTTTTGGTGGTGAAAAAGAAACTGGCGGCGGACGTGAATCAGGTTCTGACGCTTGGAAAGTGTATATGAGAAGACAGACAAATACAATTAATTACACAACAAATTTACCTTTGGCTCAAGGGATTAAATTTGATTTGTAAGATTAAAATAGCATTTTTGAGAAATCCTGCTGGTGAAAACTGGCGGGATTTTTTACTTCTCCCACAAACTATCCGTAAAATAATATTTAGAATCCAAGAAATTCTCCACCACTTTAAAATCCAACCTGGTCGCTAATTCTTCAATTTCAGTAAAACTATATTTCTTGGAAAGTTCAGTCCAGATGATTTCACCTTTTTCAAAATGAAATGATTTATCAAGAATTTTAGAGTAAAAGTTCTGCTTGATCAAGCTGAACAAATAACTATTTACTTCGCCATTTTCTGGATTATAATGGCAATAAAAATCAAATTGATCCAAGTCAATATCAGCTTCCAGTTCACGATTTATTCTTTTTAACAAATTCATATTGAATGCCTTCGTAATTCCGTGTGGATCGTCGTAAGCTTTTTGAATCGTTCTCGGACTTTTCTGCAGATCAATTCCCATCAGCAATTTGTCTCCTTTTTTCATTCCAGAAGCAAACTTTTGAAGCAAATCAATTGCATCTTCCTTTTTGTAATTTCCAATGTTTCCTCCTAAAAATAGGAATAGATTCGGAGTTTCTTCCTTCGAAATATCCTTTAAAATATCAAAGTAGTCTCCAATTTTTGAATTCATCTTAATTTCGGGTAGTGACGCTCTGATATTTTCCTCCAAAATCAAAATCGCTTCTTCAGAAATATCAATCGGAACATACGTAAAATCAGCCTTTTTGTCCCAAAAAGTTTTCAGCAATTGCTTTGTTTTTGTGCCGTCGCCAGAACCAAATTCAACAATATTAAAGTTTTCTTTGAAATTTAATCTCTCTAAAATTCTTTTCGATTGTTGCGACAGAATCTCAAACTCGCAATTCGTTGGATAATATTCTGGCATTTTCATGATCTGCTGAAAAATATGGCTTCCTTCGTCGTCATAAAAATAACGGGACGAAAGTTGCTTTTTCTTGTCGGTCAAGCCTTTCAAAACGTCTTCCGCAAAAGCTTGATTGTATGTTGGGATTGTGATTTTCATAAGTGATTATTTTGCCAAACGAATGCTGTTGAATTGCCAGCGTTCGTCTGCGTGAAAAAAGTTTCTGTATGTTTTTCGGCTGTGATTTGGCGATGTCGCGCAACTTGAACCGCGCAAGACCATTTGGTTTACCATAAATTTTCCATTGTATTCGCCAATTGCGCCTTCTGGTTTTTTGAAATTCGGATAGGGCAAATAAGCAGAATTGGTCCATTCCCAGCGTTTTCCCCAGTTGAATTTATCAGAAGCAATTTCCCATTCAAATTCTGTTGGAAGTCGCATCTTTTTCCATTCCGCGAAAGCGGAAGCTTCGTAAAAACTGATGTGCGTTACAATCGCATCAGGATTTATCTTTTGCAATCCGTTCATGGTGTAATGATGCCATTCGCCATCGATTTTGTACCAATAAAGTGGCGCTTCGATTTTATTTTCAGTTACCCAAGACCAGCCTTCGTCCAGCCAATATTTGAAATTTTTGTAGCCGTCAGAATTTATAAATTCTAAATATTCTGAATTAGTAACCAAAGTTTTTGAAATTTCAAATTCATGCAGATACACTTTGTGTCTTCCGTGTTCGTTGTCAAAGGAAAATTCTTCAGAATTGTGTCCGATTTCATAAATTCCTTCTTCGATTTTTGCAAAGCCGGTTTCAGAATTGGTGTCGTTTTCCCAATCTAAATCTTCGTTATAAACTGGAAAAATTGGGTTGTTTCCTAAAATATATTTGATGTCTGTCAATAATAATTCCTGATGTTGCTGTTCGTGATTTAATCCGAGTTCAAGCAACTCTTTCAATTCTTCAGATTTCAACTGCAATAAAATTTGCATGTGCATATCGACATAAGCGCGGTATTCAAAAACTTCCTGAACTCCAGGACGCGTGATGTTTCCTCGGTCAGCTCTGAAAACGCGTTTGCCGACAAAGTTGTAATAACTATTAAAAAGGAAGCTGAAATCGTCATCAAAAACTTTGTAATCGGGCAAATGTTCTTTCAAAACAAATTGCTCGAAAAACCAAGTTGTGTGCGCCAAATGCCATTTCGGCGGACTCACAAAGTTCACAGGTTGTGGGACGAAATCTTCTGTTTTCAAGGGTTGGCAGATGATTTCGGTATGTTTTCTAACGGAATTGTAGTGTTCTGAAAGCGTCATTCGTTCGTTTGTTGTTACACTAAATTTACGAAGAATGTTTTGCAGGAGCTTTGTGATGGCTTGATTTTAACCTATTTATAACAGAACAAAAAAAATCCGATTCGTTTGAACCGGATTTTAATATTGATTTTTTTCTTAATTATAAGTTGAAAGAAGCTCCGAAACTAAACGTAAATTGGTTGTTTAAGTGTTCGTAGCCATACACATCGCTATCATATTTGGCAATTGGCACGGCAAATTCAGTGAAAACTCCGAAGCCGTTTGTGAAAAAATAACGGCCGCCAAGATGCGCTCCGAAATTTCTCAAGCCTAAATTCAGACCTGGATAAATGTCAATGTTTTCAGGCAATCCGATTACATTTCCGATGTTTGCGTTAAAACGGGCTTTTACGTCAAATTCATCTTTGAATTCTGAACCGTCGCCGTCAACACCCAATAAATAAGTAGTGTAGAAACCGATTGACATGTTTTCGCCGATTCCATAATCATAAGTGGCCATAATTCCTGTGGCGTTATCTTGGAAATTCGCTCCGACTTGAAACTTGTTATCTCCTTTTCCGTTAAATGCCTGTGCATTTCCTAAAAATGCTGTCAAAAGCAATCCTGATGTTATAATTTTCTTCATGGTATGAAATTTTTGGCAAATATACTATTTATTGTGACTTTACGATGGTTAATTCCTGCCGTTTTCTTCTGGATATAATTCTGGTAGCGGATCGCTTTGCCAATATTCTTTTGTATTTATGTCTAAAATTGTCAGCGGACCTTTAAAAGCGGCACCGGTATCAACATTCCAAATATTGGCTATATTAATAGGAGTAGTTTTTCCAACGCGCGTCACGGGCGTGTGGCCGATGAAAATTTCTTTGTAAAGCGTGAATCTTTTTGGATAATAAGGACTGTCTTTTTCAATCGTCGGATCTAAAGAAAGCGCATTCTCCCAAAGTGTTCTTTCCCAATAAAACATCTTTGGGAAATATTCATATTCGACGCCGTTCAGATTTGTGAAACCAGCATGGATGAACAATCTGTTTTCTTTGTCGAGGTAATAATTTTCTAAAAGTTTCAGAAAATCGATGTGCGGTTGTTTGTCTTCATCACTTAGAAGACTGTATTTTTCCATCGTGATTTTTCCGCCGTGATTGAACCATTGCGGATTGTCTTTTTTGTGTTCCAGCCAAGATAAAAGCAAATCGTCATGATTTCCACGTAAGAAAATGCAGTTGTGAGTTTCCTTAATTCGTATCAAAAAGTCAATAATTTCTGGTGATTCGCTCCAGCCATCGACATAATCTCCAAGAAAAATAAGGGTATCGTTTGTGGTGACATTTGCTCTTTCAAAAATCTGTTTTAAGGCGCGAAGGCCACCGTGAATGTCGCCAATTGCAAAAGTTCTGTTCATAAATTCAAATATCCTAAAAACATTTGTGATAATCAAATATTAAAAAAATTGACACAAATTACTCGACGCTTTTATCATATTTCATTTTTCTCAAAATCCGCAAAGCCTCCTTGAAACTGATATAAACGGTTGGATTTTCAAAAGCTTTCAGCAAATGTTTTGCATCGATTAATTTCTGTTTTGCATCGTCAAACCCATTCAAATAACAAATCATGAAAGTGGAAGGAAGATTCAATACATCTTTCTTTTCTCTATCTGATAAGTGCAATGATTTTTCTAATTTAGAAAGCAAGAAAAGATTAGAATTATAAATATGGAAAAGCATTTTCCGATTGTATTCTGGCGGTTCGAAGAGAAATTCGGTTTCGATTTTATAATAGCCGTTGTCATAAAAAGAAATCGTCTGTTTTTCCAGCGGATAATAACTCGTTTTGTCGTTTAAGCCTAAAGCAAGATATTCGGTAATTGAAAAAGTATTGTGGTCAAATTCAATCGAAACTTCATCCAAAGCCGAATAAAAAAGCTTGACCTGTTCGTTCACCAATTCAATATCCACGCGGGATAAATAGGTTTTGTCTTTGACTTTTTTCGAATGTCCGGCCCAGCAAACGACGAATAATTCCTTGAAAACTTTATATTTCGGAGACATGTCTTTGTGGCGGTTGTTCATAAAATCAATTACGCCTTCCAAAGTATATTCAATGCTGTTTCTCGAATTATTTTCAATGCTGATGACGGTTTCCGTGTTCTGGTAATTTCGTTCGACTTCAGATTCTTCTACCGGAATCGAGTTGCTTCCTCTTCGTATAAAAGCTTGCTTTGCAATAATCGTATGGATTCCTTTTTTAAAATAAGAAACGCGTTTTTTAGGTTTGATCGTAACCAAACCGACGACTTTATCTTTAGACAAATTAGGAAACGGTACATTTTCGTATTGAATCTTAGGAGGATTTTCTAAAAAAGCATTCACCAGATTCTGGATTCGGCTGTCGTCAAAAAAATCATCACCTACAATTTCATTATCGTGATCTTCAACGCCCACGACGATATACGAATTATTCGCAGGATTTGAATTGGACAAAGCACAAATGTGTTTCAAGAATTTCCCTTTTCCTTCCCGCGTATGCAAGTTCAATTGGCGCTTTTTGTCATAAAAACTGCTCTCGTCATTGTGAGCAAGAAGATTTTTTATGAGCAGGCGCTTGTTGATCATTTATTAAGATATTTCGATTGTTAGACTTTTCGATGTTTCGAAAGTCGGACAATCGAAACATCGAAAAATCCTTTCTTAAATTATTCTATTTACGATTGTCGACGAAGCCTGAGCGGTTGACATTACGACCAAATCAGCGATATTTACATGGTAAGGCCTTGTGATTACAAATTTTATAATATCGGCAACATCTTCAGGTTTTAATGGCTCAAAACCCTTGTAAACATTCGCAGCTCTTTCGGCATCGCCTTTAAAACGGACTTGTGAAAATTCGGTCTCCACCATTCCCGGATGAATGCCGCCGACGCGGATTCCGTATTGGTTCAAATCCATTCGCATGCCTTGGTTTATGGCATCAACGGCGTGTTTTGTGGCGCAATAGACATTTCCATTTGGATACACTTCTTTTGCAGCTGTGGAGCCGATGTTGATAATATGACCGCTTCGCTGTTCCACCATTTTTGGAATTATGGCATGGGAAACGTATAACAAACCTTTTACATTTATATCAATCATCGCATCCCAATCATCTAAATCTCCAGTTTGAATTGGGTCTAAACCGTGCGCATTTCCAGCATTATTAATCAAAACATCAATTTTTGAAAAATCTGGAGGCAAAGAATCAATTGCTTCTTGAACCGCCTTTTTCTTTCTTACGTCGAAATTCAAAGTATGTACTTTTGTGCGGTGTTCTAATTCAATCTGCAATTCTGCCAAACGATCTTCGCGTCTGCCACAAAGAATTAATTTGAAATTATTTTTGGCTAATTCAATTGCCGTTGCTCTTCCGATGCCGCTTGTTGCACCTGTTATTAAGACTGTTTTCATTTTTTATTTCTTTGTTGAAAATTCAGGATTGGATGTTCAACGGTTTGTTTCTTAAAGGTTTCATATTCGGAATCAAGTTCATCTCTTTTTGGAGTTCCAATTTTACCGAAATGTTTATCTTTAAATTCATCTAAAGTCCTAAGATTGTTGTTTTTCACTTTCATATTCCAGCTTTATTAATTCTAAACTTTGCCTTCATGATTTTTGCTTTTCAAAAGGAGTAAAGAACCTGCAATTGCTATTAATCCAAAAAATGCGGGACTATTTGAAGAACTAGCTCCATCATATCCACGACCAAAAATATCACTATCTTCTTTAAAAAGATTTAAATTAAACATATATGATAAGCAAACTAAAATTCCAAAAAAACCAAAGATTAAAAATGTGATTCCTACAATTTGTTTAAATTTTTCCATTAAGTTTTTAATTATTATAATTATTCCAAGCATCAATATCTCCTTCGAAAGCAGTTTTAAAAGCCATTTCATCCCAACTATCAAAGTCATAAGACTCTGGTCCAGAATCATCATATGGTTTTTTTGCTTTTTTGAAATTGCCATAATTGTCCGTCCCCCACTTTTCTATAATCAAGTGTTTTATTAAATTGATTTCCATTGCTTTTAAATAGTCTTGATGGTTTCTTATATACTTTACAAGAAAGAGAGTATTGCTCGTTGAAAAATGGTTTAGATTAATAATACACCATAATAAATACATGGCATCTTCATTAAAAATATCAGAAATTAATTTTCCTGAGTACGTTCCCCAGTGCATATTATAGAAAGGTTGGTAAAGAATTAATTTTTTAATATCAATTTCTTCTTCAGATAGCATTTCTCCAGTTTTAATCTTTTTTTCAATTGATTTTTTTATTGAATCCAATTTTACAAAAATTGGATTTGTAGGGCTGATATTTAAGTTATTAAATTTCACAAGAAAATCTACGTATTCATTTGATAATTCATATTGTAAATCAGTACTTCTATGATCTGTAAAATTTTTACTTCCAAAATAAATATCGAAAAGGAATTTAACTGCGGCTAAATTACCTTCTCTCTTTTTTTGTTTAATTGTATCTAATAGCTCATTTATCATAAAAAATAATTTTAAATATCATGGAACCTGATTCCCCATGCTTTCCGTCCAAATTGAAAACCATTCTTCTCTTTCCAATTTAAACTCCGTCGCTTTAAAAAGCTGTTGCAATCTTGAAACATTCACCGTTCCCGCAATCGGAATAATTTTCGCCGGATGCTGTAAAATCCATGACAATAAAATAGTGTCAGAACCAACATGGTATTTTGAAACCAAATCTGCCAAAAGCGTTTTCAATCGTTTCGTCTGGTCGGTATTTTCCCTAAAAACCGTTCCAAGCGGATTCCAAGCCATCGGACGAATGTTGTTCACTTGCATGTGATCCAAACTTCCATTCAACATCGCTTCAAAATCGGTTGCCGAAAATTGAACCTGGTTATAAGAAACTTCCGTTTTTGAACGAATCAAATCCGTTTGTGAAGGCGTAAAATTCGATAGTCCAAAATCTAAAATCTTTCCGTCAGCTTTCAATTTTTCTACAGCTTCGGCAATTTCGTCCGAATTCATCAACGGACTCGGGCGATGCAATAAAAGCACGTCCAAATAATCAGAATGAAGATTTTTCAGAGAATTTTCTACAGACCAAATAATATAGTCTTTCGAATAGTCATAATGCTTGACTTTGTTCTTTCGATTTTCAGAAATATGCTGGATGCCACATTTAGAAATCAATTGAATTTTTTCCCGACCTATTTTGCTTTCTGTCAAGGCTTTGCCAAACGAAGCTTCGGTCGTGTAACCGCCGTAAATATCGGCATGGTCAAAGGTTGTGATTTTATTTTCAAAGCAAACATGAATCAAGTTTGCCATTTCAGAAGTATTGAGATTTTTATCCCAAACTCCCCAATTCATAGTTCCCGCAATGATGGGAGATAAGGCTGTTTTCACGGTAATTAATTTGAGTTTCTAAATTTATGAAAAGAAAATCATAAATCATCCTTAAAACCAAGGGATTCAAATAATTTTTAACACATTGTTAACGTCTTGCCAGTAAATAAATTTTCAATTTGCACCATTAAAATTAAATACTAATTTCACGGCTTTAAATATTATATTATGGAAGAAAATGCTACTGCATTAGACATTAGAGCAATCAATGAAAAAATAGAAAGAGAAAGCGCCTTTATTGACCTTTTGGTGATGGAAATGAACAAAGTGATTGTCGGTCAGAAGCATATGATTGAAAGATTGTTGATTGGACTTCTTGGTCAAGGGCATATCTTGCTGGAAGGTGTTCCTGGATTGGCAAAAACTTTAGCGATTAACACGCTTTCACAAGCAATTCACGGTTCTTTCAGCCGTATTCAATTTACTCCAGATTTGCTTCCTGCAGACGTTGTGGGAACAATGATTTACAACATTAAAGACAATGCGTTCTCTATTAAAAAAGGTCCGATTTTCGCAAATTTCGTTCTAGCGGATGAGATCAACCGTGCTCCGGCAAAGGTTCAGTCGGCACTTTTGGAAGCGATGCAGGAAAAACAAGTAACTATTGGAGATACAACTTTTAAATTAGACAGACCATTTTTGGTTCTAGCAACTCAAAATCCAGTAGAACAGGAAGGAACTTATCCTTTGCCAGAAGCGCAAGTCGATCGTTTTATGTTGAAAACAGTAATCGATTATCCAAAAATGGAAGAAGAGCGAATGGTCGTTCGCCAAAGCTTGAAAGGTGCTTATGAAAAAGTAAACCAAGTGGTTTCTGTCGAGCAGATTTTAAGAGCGCAAGAAGCAGTTCGTGAGGTTTATATGGATGAGAAAATCGAGAAATATATCTTGGATATTGTTTTTGCGACGCGTTATCCGGAGAAATATAAATTAGAAAGCTTAAAGCCTTTGATCAGTTTTGGTTCTTCTCCGCGTGGAAGCATCAACTTGGCAACTGCCGCAAAATGTTATGCTTTTATCAAACGCAGAGGTTATGTGATTCCAGAAGATGTTCGCGCCGTTGTTCACGACGTTTTGCGTCACAGAATTGGAATTACGTATGAAGCTGAAGCTGAAAACGTGACTTCTGTAGACATTATCAATAAAATCGTAAACGAAGTTGAAGTACCTTAAAATTTGTTTAATGTTTAAAGTTTAAAGTTGTTGTGAAAGCAACGTTAAACGTTAAACCTCAAACTTTTAAACAAATTATATGGAAACGAAAGATTTACTCAAAAAAGTACGAAAAATAGAAATCAAGACCCGAAGATTGAGCGATCACATCTTTTCGGGAGAGTATCATACGTCTTTCAAGGGACGAGGAATGACGTTCAGCGAAGTTCGCCAATATCAATTTGGCGATGACATTCGTGCTATCGACTGGAATGTTACGGCAAGATATAACGAACCTTACGTCAAAGTTTTTGAGGAAGAAAGAGAACTCACGATGATGCTGATGGTCGATATCAGCGGTTCAGAAAGTTTTGGGACACAGAATGCTTTCAAAAAAGATGTCGTGACAGAAATCGCCGCAACAATGGCTTTCTCAGCGACTCAGAACAACGATAAAATCGGATTGATTTTGTTTTCGGACCAAATCGAATTGTTTATTCCGCCAAAAAAAGGAAGATCGCACGTTTTGAGAATCATCCGTGAATTGATTGAATTTCATCCAAAAAGCAACAAGACGAATATTTCGCAAGCGCTACGTTTTTTCTCCGGAGTGATTAAAAAGAAAGCAATCGTTTTTATGATTTCTGATTTTATGGCGGATGACGATTATGAAAAAACCTTGAAAATTGCCGGAAAAAAGCACGACTTAACCGGAATTCGAGTGTATGATACGAGAGAAGAAAAAATGCCAAACATCGGGATGGTGAATATGCTGGACGCAGAAACGGGAGAAACGCTTTTGGTCGACACGGGCTCAAAATCGGTTCGCATGGAATATGAAAAACACTATCAGGATAAAATAAAATATTTCAAGGAAACTTTTAGCAAAAGTGGTTCTGGTACTGTAAATACTAGAGTTGACGAAAGTTATGTAACCAAATTATTAGGCTATTTTAAATCGAGAGGTTAGTCTTTATTCCCCCTTTTATGAATAAGATTAGGACTAGAAAAATGAAAAAAAACACTTTTTACATATTGCTATTTTTGCTTGTTGGAACTTTAGGTTTCGCACAGCAAAAACGAGTAACCACCACGGTCGATTCTACCAAAATAAAAATTGGCGCGCAGCTCAATCTTACCTTGAAAACTTCGGTTGATACTTTGTCAAGCGTAGTTTTTCCAGAAGGCACAAATTTTGGTGCTTTGGAAGTTTTAGAATCGTATCCGATAGATACGGTCAAAGAAAAAGACCGTTATTTATTGACCAAAAGATATGGCTTGACGCAATTTGATTCGGGACGATTCCTGATTCCGAGCCTTCCTGTTTTGATCAACAAAAAACCTTTTTTGACTGATTCAATTGCTGTTGAAGTTATGGCTGTAAAAGTCGATACTTTAAAACAGAAAATGTTTGATATAAAAGGCATTTCCGAAGTAAAATCTCCAGCGGGAAATTGGTGGAAATGGGTTTTGGGAATCTTGCTTTTAGCCGGAATCGGAGTTTTGATTTTCTTCCTAGCTAAGAAATACAAGCGCAAAAAAGACGAAGAAATTGTGTATGCGACGCCAATCGAAAAGGCTTCGAGCATGCTGAAAAACCTTGAAAAGAAAGAACTTTTAGAAAAAGGCGAAGTCAAAAATTATTATTCTGAACTGACTGATATTGCCCGAACTTATATTGAAGAAGAAATTCAAGTTCCAGCAATGGAAAGCACGACCTCTGAAGTAATCGTTGGTTTGAGAAATGCGGTGGTCAGAAAGAAAATGAAGCTTTCAAAAGAAACCGTTGAAAACTTAGAAAAGGTTTTACGCCAAGCGGATTTGGTGAAATTTGCAAAATCAAAACCCTTGGATTTTGAAATTGTGGAAGACAGAAAACGCATCGAAAGAACAATTTTTACGTTACACAAAGCCATTCCAAAAGAGGAAGAAATCGAAGACGAGGTTGATTTCGACGCAGAAAGAAGAGAAAGATTGGCCAAAAAGAAACGCCAGCAGCGCAATGCCATCATCGGATTTGTTTCAGCCTTTGTACTTTTTGCAGGTTTGGGCTATTATTTGGTGAGCCAAGGAATTATTTTCGGCAATTCTTCGAAACAAATGTTAGAAGGCGAATGGGTGAAAAGCGAATATGGAAATCCGGGAATTTTAATCGAAACGCCAAAAGTTTTGATGCGACAGAAAGAAGAAAAACTGCCAAAAGAAACGATGGCGCTGATCAAAGAAATGCAGATGTTCTCTTATGGTGACATTTGGGATAATTTCTACGTAATGGTTTCTACCAATAAATACAAGCAGGAAACGCAGATCGATTTGTCAAAAGCATTGGAAGGAAGCTTGCAATTGCTAGAGAAAAATGGCGCGGCAAACATGATTGTAAAACAGGAAGATTACCAAACGAGAGAAGGAATTTCAGGTAAAAAAGGCTACGGAACTTTCGACCAAATTGATCCAGAAAGCAAGAAAAGCATAAAAGTTTACTATGAAGTTTTGTTTTTCAGCCAAGACGGCGGCTTGCAGCAAATCATGATTTTCCACAAGGAAGGCGACGAATATGCGAACCAAATTGCAGAAAGAATTTTAGAATCCGTTGAACTTAAAAAAGTAAACTAATGATAAATAATGTTACCTTTTTAAATCCCGGTTTTTTCTGGTTATTCATGCTGATTCCAGTCGCAATCGCTTGGCACATCTGGAAACGAAATAAAATTTCGGCTTCCTTGAAAGTGAGTTCGCTCAACGGATTTAAAGTCAAAAGTTCGTTTTTGCCAAAATTATATCCGCTGCTTTTTGCTTTCAGAATCTTGGCGCTTTGTTTTATCATCGTTGCTTTGGCGCGACCTCAAAGTGTTGATATCAGCAACAAGACAAAAACTACAAATGGTATAGATATTGTACTTTCCATCGACGTTTCTGGAAGTATGCTGACGCGAGATTTGAAGCCGAACCGTTTGGAAGCTTTGAAAAGAGTCGCTTCAGAATTTGTGGAAGGAAGGCCAAATGACAGAATAGGTTTAGTAGTTTATGCCGCAGAAAGTTATACAAAAACGCCCGTGACAAGCGACAAAGCCGTTGTTTTAGAAGCTTTGAAAGGCGTGAAATACGACAATTTATTGCAAGACGGAACTGGAATCGGAATGGGATTGGCCACGGCCGTAAACCGTTTGAAAGACAGCCAAGCAAAAAGCAAAGTCATCATTTTATTGACTGACGGTGTAAATAATTCGGGTTTTATTGATCCTAGAATGGCTTCTGATATTGCAAAGGAATATGGAATAAAAGTTTATACGATTGGTCTTGGAACAAAAGGAATGGCCGAATCTCCTTATGCAATTGGCGCAAACGGAGAATTTTTATACCAAATGATGCAAGTGGAAATCGACGAACAGCTAATGAAAGAAATTGCCAGAAATACTGATGGAAAATATTTCCGTGCGACGAACAACCAAAAGCTTAGAGAAATTTACGAAGAAATCAACAAGCTGGAAACCTCTGAAATTGAAGAGCAGAAATTTTATAATTATGACGAGCATTTCCGTCCGTTTATTTATGTTGCCGGATTGCTTTTATTGCTTGAAGTATTATTGAAAAACACCATTTTCAGAAGCTTTATCTAAAAAATTATGTACGAATTAGACGAAAAAAAATATTTATACATCCTTATAGTTATCCCAATTTTGGTGTTGTTATTCTTATTCAATTTGTATTGGAAAAAGAAAAAACAGCGTGAATTTGGAGATTACAAACTGATCAAAAGACTAACGCCAGAACGATCGATTTTTAAGTCAAGCTTGAAAATCACCGTATTTCTTTTGGCTTTGGCCTTCTTGATTGTCGGTTTGGTCAATCCAAAAATCGGAACCAGAATGGAAACCGTAAAACGTGAAGGAATCGACATCGTTTTTGCCATCGACGTTTCAAAATCAATGCTTGCCGAAGATATTGCGCCAAGCAGATTAGACAAGACAAAACAATTGGTTTCACAGATCATCAACCAATTGGGAAGCGACAGAATCGGAATTGTGGCTTACGCCGGAAGCGCTTTCCCAGTTTTGCCAATCACAACCGATTATAGCGTTGCAAAAATGTTCTTACAAAGCATGAACCCGGGAATGGTTTCTTCACAGGGAACTTCTTTGGACGAAGCGATTCAAATGTCAGCTTCTTATTTTGACGAAAAAAGCAAGACCAGCAAATTGGTTATTCTGATTTCTGACGGAGAAGACCATTCGGAAGGCGTGGAAAGCGTCGTGGAAGAAGCAGAGAAAAACGGCTTGAAAATTATTACAATTGGGGTCGGGACTGAAAAAGGAGGCACAATTCCGTTGAAAAGAAATGGAAAAATTGAAGGTTACCAACGCGATAGAAATGATGAGGTTGTAGTCACGAAATTGAACGAAGCGACTTTGAAAGCTATTGCAAAAGGCACAAAAGGCGGTTACATCAACGGAAGCAATACCAAGCAAGTTTTAGATTATGTAAAAAATGCTTTGGATAATATTGAAAAAACAGAGTTTGAGGCCACACAATTTGCCAATTACCAATCGCAGTTCCAATGGTTCATCGGCGCGGCTTTCCTATTTTTGTTTTTGGATATTTTCTTGATGGAGAAAAAGACAAAATGGGTGAAAAAACTGAACTTGTTTAATGAAAAGGAATAAAATGAAAAACGTATATATATATAGTCTGCTGTTTTTTTCCTTTGCCGTAATGGCGCAACAGAAGGACAAAAATCTGCCAAAAGGAAACGAAGAATTTAAGGAGAAAAAATATGCCGAAGCCGAAGCTGATTACCGAATTTCACTTTCAAAATCACCGACTCAGGCTATTTCTTCGTATAATCTAGGAAATACAATTTACAAGCAAAATCAAGCCAGCGAAGCAAAATTGGCGTATCTGAAAACCATTGAAAATACCAAGACAAAACCGCAGAAACACAAAGCTTTTCATAATCTTGGAAACATTTTTATGAAAGAAAAAAAGTATTCTGAAGCCGTGGAAGCCTATAAAAATGCCTTGAGAAATAATCCGAAAGATGAGGAAACGCGCTACAATTACGCTTTAGCGAAAGAATATCTGAAAAATAATCCTCCTCCAAAAGACGATAAAAAGAAGGATGATAAAAAAGATAAAGACAAGGATAAAGACAAAGACAAAAAGGATAAGGAAGACGGCGACAATAAAAAAGACAATAAAGATAAAGGCGACGAAAAAGACAAAAAAGACGAAGGTAAAGACGAGGGCGACAAAAAAGGAAAAGGCGACGACAAAGATGGACAGCCAAAACCGCAACCCGGAAATCCGTCAAAGCAAAGAATCGAGAATCTTTTAGATGCTGTAAATAACGAAGAAAAGAAAATTCAAGATAAGGTCAATGCCAAAAAAGCAAAAGGCAAGCCTGTTCAAACAGAAAAAGACTGGTAAACAAGGTGATTGTAATGAAAAAGTATTTAGCAGTATTATTTTTGATCTTTTTTCAGGGACTTTCGGCTCAAGTTCAATTTGAGGCGAGGGTCAGCAAGCAGAATATGGGAATCAACGAAAGGCTTCGTATTGATTTCACGATGAATGATGACGGCGATAATTTCACGCCACCGTCTTTTGAAGGATTTCGTGTTGTCGGCGGGCCAAGCCAGCAAGTGAGCCAGACTTGGGTGAACGGTCGTGGGACTTTCAATAAATCTTATATTTATTTTCTGCTCCCGCTGCAAAAGGGGACGATTGTTATCAAATCGGCTTCCATTGAAATTAAAGGAGAAATCTACAAAACAGCTCCTATAAAAATTACTGTCGGAAATGCGGTCCAAGAACAGCGTGATCCAAGCGACCCGAATTATGTGCCTTCCGGTGAAGTTGGGGTTCATTTGGTGGCAGAGGTTTCAAAAGCAAATCCGTATTTAAACGAAGGAATTACGGTGGTTTATAAATTATATGTAAGCCATAATGTGAGCGTTCGAAATTGGAGGGAAACCAGCAGTCCTAAATTTAATGATTTTTGGAGCCAGAATATTGAAATCAAAGATCTTGTCGTTGAAAACGGAAAATATAAAGGCGAAGATTACCGATATGTCGTTTTGCGCAAGGCTGTCTTATATCCTCAAAAAGCTGGAAAATTAAAAATTGAACCGCTTTCGCTGGATATGGTGATGGAAGTTCCGACAAATCGAAGAGACATTTTTGGAAGGCCGCAGTTGGTTGGCATGAATAAAACTATTGTCGCCGAAACTAAATTTATTAACGTAAAAGCATTGCCAGAAGCTGGAAAGCCAGACGATTTCACTGGAGCTGTTGGGAAATTTACTTTTACTGCAAAACCTACGAAAACGGAATTGAAACATGGTGAATCTTTAGATTTGGAAGTAAGCGTTTCTGGAAATGGAAACTTGAAATTGTTCACGCTTCCGAAACCGATTGTTCCGAGTGCTTTAGAAATGTATGATCCGGTTCACAGTGAAAACGTGACCACGCCATTGTCAGGAATGCAAGGAAAAATTACGGATAAATACACGCTGATTCCGCAATACAAAGGAAATTACCCAATCAAAGGATTGTCTTTTTCATATTTTGATCCAAGCGCGGGACGTTACAAAACGCTTACTTCGCCAGAAATTATGGTGAAAGTTTTAGACGGTCCGACTGGTCCAGAACCTGTGGCTTCGAATGAGGAAGGAATAGGAAAACATACGGAGAAAAAGAATGTGGAATTTGCCAATATTAAGCTGAAAACGAATTTGGTTAGTACTAAAAAAGTAACTTTCTTCGGAACTAATTTGTATTATGGATTATTGGCTTTGCCGTTTATCTTGATTCCAATTATTGTTTTCATACGAAGAAGAAAAGAAGCGCGTGATGGCGATATTGCTGGAAACAAACGCAGAATGTCGAATCGTTTGGCGAAGAAATATTTGTCACAAGCGAAGAAACAAATCAATAACAAAGAACCGTTTTATATTGCTTTGGAAAGAGCGTTGCATAATTTCTTGAAAGCGAAACTGCACATTGAAACTTCAGAAATGAGCAAGGAAATCATCACTGAAATCTTGCTGGAAAGAGGAGCGAAACCAGAAACAGTTAAAGATTTTATCGACTTGACTGAAAACTGCGAATTTGCGAGATATGCGCCATTTTCAAGCGTTGCAATCAAGCAAGATTATGAAAAAGCAGTAACCGTAATTTCTGAATTGGAAAAACAAATTTAGTTATCCTAACCCGTTTTAAAAACCTGTTAGGTATTTTTCTAAAACATACTAAAAATGAAAAACATACTTTATATATTTTTACTTTTCACGCAGGTTTTCTGGGCTCAAAATGCTTTTCAGGAAGGCAATAAATTCTACCAAGAAGAGAAATTTGAAGATGCCGTAAATTCGTATGAAAGCATTTTGAAATCGAAAAAAGAATCGGTAGAATTGTATTATAATTTGGGAAATGCCTACTATAAATTGAATAAAGTAGCGCCAGCCATTTACAATTATGAAAAAGCTTTATTGCTAAATCCGAATGATGTGGCTTCTAAAAACAACCTTCGTTTTGCGCAAAATATGACTATTGACGAAATAAAACCTGTCATTGAAGTCGGTTTTAGAAAAACGGTGGATGATTTTACATTGAAATATACGGACGATGAATGGGCGAAAATTTCTATCGGAATTTCTTTTGTATTTCTGCTGTTTTTTATAGCCTATTATTTTTCAGAAAACACCATTTTAAAAAGAGTTTTCTTCGTAGGATTGTGCTTGGCGTTAATCGCTTTGATTGCAACAGTTTCTTTGGCGATTAAGTCTAAAAATTTAACGGAAGCGAATCGTCCTGCGATTGTTTTTGCAGAAATAACTTCAGTGAAATTAGAACCAAAAAACAGTGCGAAAGATGTTTTTACTTTGCACGAAGGAACAAAAGTTAATGTTTTGGAAGACCACGATAATTGGAAGAAAATTCAATTGGCAGATGAAAGAACTGGTTGGATTTCTAAGGATGCGATTAAGGAATTGAAGTAATTTTAGATTTTTGAAAATTTATTAAAGTTACGATAAAAATCTGCGAAAATCAGTTAAATCCGTGTCATCAGTGTTCAAATAATTTGCGTCATTTTAGCTTCCAACAACTTTGTGAATCTCTGAAACTTATCGAATCTTCGTGGAATTATTACTTCTTCAACTCCGCAAACCACCCCTCAAAAACAGGAAACACATATTCAGAAATCTTTAAAATTGGATTATAGAACTTAGAATTATCTAAAGTTTTCTTTTCTGCAAAAGTATTATTGAAATTTATTTTTTGGAACAAGGCCAAAGCAAAACTTAAGATCAGGCACATTTTTATTACGCCAAAAATTCCTCCAGCGATTTTATTGAATAATCCCAAGCTTGCAAAATTGGCAACTGTCGTAAAGAATTTAGCTAATAAGGAAACGCCCAAAACTACCCCGATAAATGTCAAGATAAAGGCCCAAATGGCAATTGTTTTTGGATTCCAAGAAAATAAATCAGACAGAAATTCGGCGGTCAAGAACGAAAATTTTATGGCGACGTAAATTCCGAGCAAAAGTGAAATCAAGGAAGCAAATTCTACAAAAAAACCATTCCAAATACCGCGAATCAATCCATAAACTAAGAAAATGCCTAAAATAATATCTAAAATTCCCATCTAAAAAATAATAAGTGACGAAGATACAGCCTTTCGTAGAAAAACAAAATCCAAGAGTGTATCTTTGCAAACTAATTTTTTGTTATTGAATTTGAAAAAGGCACGCCTAACTCATAATTCATAACTCATAATTCATAACTAAAATGTCAAGAGATATACAACTAAAAGAGCGCTGGGAAAAGCTCGTCAACATACTTTCAGATCAATTTTCGCAAGGCGAAGACTTAGATTTGGATGCCATCATTTACTTAATCGGAATCCAAGAATTAGGCAAAGTCCATCAAAAATTTAAGAAAGACGAAAAGTTAAACCTGATGCACATTGCCATTTGCAGACTGTTAGAGCCTTATGGATTCTATGAATTCGACTATTTTGACAGTGAAGGCTGGCCACATTATAAAGTAAAAGAAGAATTACCTCCGTTAAAAGCTGGCGAGCAATCGGTGTTGATGAAAGAAGCGATCGTGAATTATTTTTTGGAACGGAATGTGATTGAGTAATTCCGCAAAGTCGCACGAAGATTCACCAAATTTCAGACTTGGCTTTGCGAAATTTCTCTGTGAAACTTTGCGTTAAAACTCCAAAAATTCCACACAAAAAACTTAAATTTGCACCTTTACAAAAAGACGATGATAGACAAGATTAAAGAATATATTGGCGAAGCGCAAGCCTTCCAAACTCAATCAAAAGAAGAACTTGAGGTTTTTAGAATTAAATTTCTGGGGAGCAAAGGACTTTTAAAAGACTTTTTCGCAGCATTCAAGAACGTTCCAAACGAACAGAAAAAAGAATTCGGGCAAGTGATCAACGAGTTGAAAAACACGGCTGAAGAAAAAGTAAAATCGATTCAGGAAGCATTTGAAAGCAAAGAAGAAACCGTAGGAATCTACGGCGATTTGACGCGTCCGGCAGAGCCTTTGAAAATCGGTTCACGCCATCCAATTTCTTTAGTGAAAAATCAAATCATTGACATTTTTTCAAACATCGGATTCAATGTTTCTGAAGGTCCGGAAATTGAAGACGACTGGCATAATTTCACGGCTTTGAACCTTCCAGAATACCATCCGGCGAGAGATATGCAGGATACTTTTTTCATCCAAACCAATCCAGACGTGCTTTTAAGAACCCACACATCGTCAGTTCAAGTACGCTATATGGAAGAAAATAAACCGCCAATCAGAACGATTTCGCCAGGAAGAGTTTTCAGGAATGAAGCTGTTTCGTCGCGTTCTCACTGTATTTTCCACCAAGTGGAAGGTTTGTATATTGACAAAGATGTTTCGTTTGCCGACTTAAAGCAGACGCTTTTATATTTTACCAAAGAAATGTTCGGAAAGTCGAAAATCCGCCTTCGGCCGTCGTATTTTCCGTTTACGGAACCAAGCGCAGAAATCGATATTTATTGGGGTTTGAAAACTGAAACAGATTATAGAATTACCAAAGGAACCGGCTGGTTGGAAATCGGCGGTTGCGGTATGGTAGATCCGAATGTTTTGAAAAATTGCGGTATTAATCCAGATGAATTTACTGGTTTTGCTTTCGGAATGGGAGTGGAGAGAATTGCAATGCTGTTGCACCAAATTGGCGATATCAGAATGTTTTATGAAAACGATATTCGTTTCTTGGAACAATTCAAATCTAGTATATAATATTTAGTCAAAAGTCATAAAGTCGAAAGTCATAAAGTTAATGACCTTCGACTTTGTGACTTTCCAACTTTAAGACTTTATTTATGAAGAAAGACATAATTATCCCAACAGTAGAAAATATTTTCGTTGCCGCCATCCAAGAATGGAACGATGATTTTATGCAGAAAACTTGGTACGCACATTTGATAAACGACAGCGATTTTCAGTTGGACGGCGTTATGGTCGTTTCAAAAGCTTCTGGAATGATTGATGGAGAAATGAAGAAAACGTCTTTGCTTCGGCATGCTTTTGTGGAAATTCCGCCTGTTTCAACCGTAAAAATCGAATTGATTCAAGACGATGTTTTGACTTTGAACAATGAATTTATGGTTACTTTCTTCATAGGAAATACGCTTTACGATAAGAATTTTATATTCAAGGCAAATTCTATCGATGAAAATAATGTGGAAGAAGTGCCAATTATTTTTCAGGATGGAGTGATTGTGAGATAGGTCGTCATTGCTTTCGTGACAGTCATTGCGAGGAACGAAGCAATCGCATAATCAGATCGACAAATATTATGCGATTGCTTCGTGCCTCGCAATGACAAGTTATCCCTTTAAAATTTTACTTTTTTCTTCATCAAACTCTTCTTGAGAAAGAATTCCGGCGTCTAATAATTCCTTTAAATCTAATAACGCTTGCTTTTTTGAAGCCATATCATTTTTTGGAGTTTCTTGGGAAATTGACGTTTCTCTTTGCTCAAATTTCGCTTTGTTTTCTGGACTGAATTTCAAAAGCAATTCTGTGATTTCATTAAAACCTTTGATGTTTGAATAATCGATCGCTTTCTGCTCTTTAGCATTCACAATCGAAGCGTCGGCTTGGTTTTCCAATAAAAATTTCACGATATCTTTTTTCCCGTTCGCTGAGGCGTAATGCAAAGCTGAGTTTCCACTTTCATCTTGGATATTGACGTTGGCTCCATTTTCAAGTAAAAGTTTTACCATGCTCAAATGACCATTTTTAGATGCCACGTGCAGCATGCTTTCGCCTCCATAATCATAGCTTAAAGTAAAATTGTTATTTGAAGCTAAATTGTTTGCGGTTTCGACCCAATCTAAATAAGAATACATCGAATCTTCATTGCCCGAAACTGGTTTTGAATAATTTACATCCACGCCATTTTCTAGAAACAAGCTTACTATTTCCTTTTGATTATTGGCACAAGCATACCAAACTGGCGACAAACCATTTTTGGAAGATGCAAAAACATCTGCGCCTTTTTCGACAAGCAGTTTTGTCAGCATTCGGTTTGTTTCATAACAAGCTATCAAAAGCGCCGATTCTCCAGCTTGATTGACATGATTGATATTGGCTCCGTTTTCCAGAAGCAGTTCGACAATTGGTGCATTTTTGGATTTTACGGCAAATAAAAGAGCAGTATTTCCGTGTTTGTTTGTCGTATTTACATTCGCTCCATTTTCTAAAAGCTTATGGACGATTTCTTTATTTCTACAGCTTGAAGCAAGCAACAAGGGGGTTTCTGCTTCATTATTTTCAGAATCTGCATTTAGGCCTAGCTCTAATAATTTTTCCAGAATTTCTATTTGAGCTGTTTGCGCGGTCAAATGCAAAAGGCTGTTTCCCTTGTTGTCATTGACGTCAATTCTTGCACCTTTTTCTAACAAATATAAAGCCGTCTGTTTCTGTTTTTGAAGGCAGGCAAAATAAAACGGAGTTTCACCGTCATGATCTTCGTAGTCTAATTTTGCGCCTTTTTCAATCAATATTTTCACCAAATCAAGATAGCCTTGGTGCGCGGCATAGTGCAAAGCAGTTCGGCCTTTTTCATCAGTGTACGTGACATCGACTTCGTTATTTTCTAATAAAATTTCAGCAATTTTTCGCTTCCCGCTTTCACAGGCAATTATAAATGACATTGACATATCTTCTATCTATTAAGGTTGTTTCATTAAAAGTTCGACAGTTTTTATTTTGTAATTATCGTCAGAGGCAAGCATCAATGCCGTTTGGTCCTTGTCATTTTTAATTTTAGGATCAGCACCTTTTTCTAGTAAAAGCTTTACCTTTCTATAGGTTTCTTTTGCTTTTTCATGGTCTTCATTTACGTTGTAAGCGCAAACTTTATGCAAAATTGTATTTCCATTGTCATCTTGAAGATTCAGGTCTACAGCCCCGGTTTCTATTATCGTGTTCAAGATTTCAGCAGATTTTCCAGCAGCACAGTCTAATGGTGTTTTGCTTTCGCCATAATACTTACAAGGAACATACAAATCGGCTCCATCATTCAGCAGCTGTTTTATTATTTCCAAGTTTGTTTCTATGCTGTCGAAATTGATTTCTTTTAGATAATTAAACAAAACCGTTTCTCCCAAATTATTTGTCTCATTCAGTTCTGGCGATTGGTATTCGCAAAGTTTTCGATAAGCATCAATACTTCTGTCCCAAGCGATGGCATAATAAAAGGCATTATTCCCTTCGCTATTCGTATGATTCGGATCGGCTCCATTTTCTAATAAAACGGGCAGAAAATAATCTTTTCGAAATCGCAACGCGCTAATCAATGGCGTTTCCTTCTTTGTGTTGGCATCATCCACTTCGGCACCATTGCTGATCAATAGTTTGATGTATTCGCTAAGCAATTCTTCATACTCATTTCTTGCTAAATTTGGTCTGCCAAAATCAGCTTTAATCAGCTGATGGATGATGTTTTCCTCTTGATTATTTTTGAAATTGGCGTTACATCCAAATTGGAGCAACGTTTTGAGATTTCTTAAACTTGCATTTCTGTTAAAAGCATAGCTTAACAAAGTTTCGCCGTTTACTTCATCGTTTATGTTTGTGAAATGCTCTAGAAAATTCTCAAAAAAAGCTTCGTTTTGTTCGTCTGGCAATTTGAAATTCAATAAACTGTCAAAAATGCTATAATCGAAATTTTCATATTCATAAATATCGGTTTCAATTATTTTATGGACTGCGAAAAGAGTAAGAATATCAAATTTCTTTTCGTTTACCAAAATATCAAAAATCAATTTTCTAGTATATTTATCAAGTGTGGAAGGAAGTTTTTCGCCCCTATTTATTATTTCGACAACACTTTGGAAATCGCGAGACCGTATTGCTTCTTCTAACATAAATACTGATTTTATGATTTTTGTTTCATCAACAATTCGACTGTTTTTATCTTTAAATTATCGTCAGAAGCCAGCATCAAAGCAGTTTTGTCTTCGTCGTTTGTAATGGCAACATCGGCTCCGTTTTCCAATAATAATTTTACTTTTCGGTAGGTTTCTTTGGCTTGATTGGCGTCATAATTTACATTAAAAGCGCAAACTTTATGAAGAAGCGTATTTCCTTGATCGTCTTGGCGGTTGACTTCTACTTTTCCTGTTTCTAAAACCGCTTCCAAGATTTCTGCAGGTTTTTCTGCAATTTGATCCAAAGGTGTTTTATCTTTTGAATAATATTGGCTCGGATGATACAAATCGCCTCCGTCTTCAATCATTTGAATCAAGAGCTGAATTTCCTTTTCAGATCTTCCGTTTAGCATTCTTGCATATTCAAATAATGGCGAAACTTGATCTGAGTTTAAAACATCTAATTCTGGTGAAGCAAATTCACTAAGCTGTTTGTATAAATCAAAATCTAATTTGTGTGCAACGGCATAGAAAAAAGCCGAATTTCCGTCTTTATCAACGTCATTTGGACTGGCTCCGTTTTGTAAAAGCAAATCGATATATTCTTTTCTGTTGAAATCAATTGCAGCAATCAAAGGTGTTTTTTTGACAATATTCGGCTGATTTACGTCCAAGCCTTCGTTGATTAAAAATTCTAAGTAAGAAAGTGAAAGTTCCGGTTTCATCAAATTGGTTTTGATGACTTGGTGCAGGAAATTTTCTTCCGCATTATTTTTGAAATTGACATCACAGCCAGCTTCCACTAAAGTTTTTATGTTTTCAAGAGAAGCTCCTTTTTCTAAGAAATAGCCAAGCAAGGTTTTAGAAGCGACTTCATCATTTAAGTTGTCAAATTTTGAAATAAATTCTTGAAAAAATTGGTTTGATTCTTCGTCTTTTGGAAGATAATAAAGCAAGCTTTGAAAAATACTTTTGTCAAAATTATCCAATTCATAAATATCACTTTCAATAGTTTTGTCTTTTATGAAATGTAATAAGATTTGGAATTTTTTCTCCCGAATTAATTTATCGAAGATTTGATTTTTCTTGAAATCATCAAGCGTTTTTGGAAGTTTTTCGCCGTTGTTTAGCAATTCTAAAGCTTGGTCGAATTGATTTGAATTTAAAGTTTGTTCTAGCATTTTGGTCGTATATGGTTTTGTTATTCATAGTTACAAAAAATAACAATATCAAGTAAGACTTTAGCTATACTTTAGCTTTTCCTTAAATAATAAATACAGAAAATTCTTTCGAATTATTTTTTTCCTTCTCTTCTTATTTTTGATTTCCAGCTAGAATATCCCAAAACAAAAATGCCTACGATTAAAAAACAAGCCATTTGGAAATAGAAAAATCCAGATTGAATTTGTTCCATAAAAGGCTTGTTGCTTACGCCGAAAAAAACCATGACAATTGACATAAAAATTCCCCAAGGCAGTCCGACTTTAAGCTGATATTTCCATCTTTCGCTCATAATTTTAGTTTTTATCTTCTTTCACAGGAAATGCCAAAGAAGCAATTACAGATAAGACCAAAATGCTTCCGACAACTGTCAAAGAAGCTGGTGAAGAAATGTGATAAAACGGACTGATAAGCATTTTTACACCAATGAAAGCTAAGATTATTGCCAATCCAAATTTCAATCGGCTGAACATATACATGAAATTTGCAAGCAAGAAATACAAAGCCCTCAAGCCTAAAATCGCAAAAATATTAGAAGTATAAAGTATAAAAGGATCGTTTGGTGCAATGGCAAAAATCGCCGGAATGGAATCTACAGCAAAGATCAAATCGGTCATTTCAATCACACCGACAACTACCAATAAAGGCGTTGCCATTTTCACGCCATTTTTAACCGTGAAGAATTTGTCTCCGTCATAATTATCGCTGACAGTGAAAAATTTATGAACGATTTTCGCTCCAGGACTTTTTGTAAAATCTTTATTTTCATCATCATCTTCCGAAGAAAACCATGATTTTATTCCAGCATAAATCAAGAAAAATCCGAAAATTGATAAGATGACATTGATTCTCACCAAATGCCCAAAAACTTCCATTTCTGGCAAATAAGTCATATTGATAAGTTCCACTCCGGTGAAAATAAAGATCGCCCTGAAAACTAAAGCTCCGATAATTCCCCAGAATAAAACCTTGTGATGCAGGTGTTTAGGAACATTAAAAAATCCGAAAACTAATATGAATACAAATAAATTATCGACAGAAAGCGCTTTTTCAATCCAATAAGCAGACTGAAACTGAGTAAATTGCTCAATTCCCATCAAATAATAAATCACGCCACTGAATCCCATTGCCAATGAAATCCAAACAATTGACCAAATTGCTGCTTCTTTGTTGGAAACTACGTGGCTGTTTTTATTGAAAACACCCAAATCCAAAAGCAACATAATGATAATTAAAATTGAAAATCCGCCCAGAATTCCGGGATGATTGATTAAATGGTCAATGTGGTCGTTTTGCATCGTGTAATTAATTAAGTTTTTCGGTCAATTTTTTGAACACTTTTTTCGGCTCTTTTCCTTCGTATAAAATGCTGTAAACTGCGTTGATAATCGGCGTTTTAGCGCCTAAATCTTCGTTTAATTTGTGGGCACTGTTTGTGGCGTAATACCCTTCGGCAACCATGCTCATTTCCATCATGGCAGACTTTACGGTGTAGCCTTTTCCGATCATATTTCCAAACATCCTATTTCTAGAAAAAACAGAATACCCAGTAACCAACAAATCGCCCAAATAAGCAGAATCATTGATGTTGCGCTTCATTTTGTGCACTTTTCTGATGAACTTTTTCATCTCACGAATGGCGTTGCTCATCAGCAAAGCTTGAAAATTATCGCCATAACCCAGTCCGTGCGCCATTCCTGCAGCAATTGCATAAATATTTTTCAGCATCGCCGCATATTCCGTTCCGATGATATCGTCAGAAATTTTTGCTTTGATATAATTGCCGCTTAAATTGGTAGCAACAATCGTCGCTTTATCGGCATCGCCACAAGCAATTGTCAAATACGAAAGTCGTTCCATCGCAACTTCTTCTGCGTGGCAAGGACCCGTAATTACGCCAATATTATCATACGGAATATCATATTTCTGATGAAAATGTTCGCCTACAATCAAGCTGGTTTCCGGAACAATTCCCTTTATCGCAGAAAAAATAATCTTTCCCTCAAGGCTTTCCGTAAGATTTTTCAATTCAGCGCTCAAAAAAGCAGACGGAATCGCAAAAATTATATAATCAGCATAAGCAACCGCTTCGTTGATATTGCTGGTTAATTTTAGTTTTTTAGTGTCAAATTCGACAGAACTTAAATAATTCGGATTGTGTTTTAACTCCTGTATATGGGCGATCGCGCTTTCATTTCTCATATACCAGGCAATTTCTGTAAGGTTGACGCAAAGCATTTTCGCAATCGCTGTTGCCCAGCTTCCTCCGCCAATCACAGCAAATTTTGGTTGGTGACTCATTTCGTTTTTGTTCTTTGTTTGCCCAAAAATACTCAAAATAGGTGTAAAAGAAAATTAAAAACCAATATGAATTTTCTTTTTAGCAAGAAACTTTTGACAATACTAAAACGCTTTTTTATTTTTAACTTAAAATTATGATTTTCAATACAATGCAAAATAATATCTGTCGTTAATAATTAAGAGTTGGTTAGATTACGTTATACAATTACCCATTGATAATAAAGTTAGATAGTATTATCAAGTTAGTTAAAATTTGTTTTTGGTGTTTTGAAAAAGGCACTCTTGAAATTTCTTCAGGAGTGCCTTTTGATTTTTGGGATAACCGCAGATTCACAGATTTATATTTGTTGCTTAAATAATAAATTCAAATCCAAATTGAAAAATCTGCGAATCTGCGGTTGATTTTAATAACTCATTTCTACAATTTCCTTAACTCTTTCCAAAGTAATATTTTGTTTTTCGCCTAAAGCTTTCCAGCCTCTTTCTTCAAAACGTTTTACCACGAAAGCAGCCGTGTTTTCAAAGTCTTGCGTATATTCAGAAAGTTTCGTCTGCATCCCCATTGTGTGGAAAAATGCAACCGTTTTTTCAATCGCTTGGTCTGCCATTTCATCAACGCTTCCGTCGGCAACATTCCAAACGCGTTTTCCGTATTGCGCTAATTTTTCTTTCTTGGTTTCAAACATCACGCGATATAAATTCGGACCAATAATAGCCAAAGTTCTTGCGTGGTCAATTTCAAACAAAGCCGTCAGTTCATGGCCAATCATGTGCGTCGCCCAATCACTCGGAACTCCTTTTTGGATTAAGCCATTCAGCGCCATCGTACAGCTCCACATATAATTGGAAGCCAGTTTGTAATCCGTAGGATTTTCAACCACTTTCGGGCCAACTTCAATCAAAGTCTGTAAAATTCCTTCGGAGATTCTGTCCTGCAATAAAGCATCATGCGGATACGTCAGATATTGCTCAAAAACGTGCGTGAAAGCATCTACAATTCCGTTCTGGATTTGTCTTTTTGGCAACGAAGAAACCACCTGCGGATCACAAATTGAAAACTGAGGGAAAACTGCCGGACCTCCAAAAGATAATTTTTCTTGTGTTTCATTGATCGTAATCACGCCGCCAGAATTCATCTCGCTTGCCGTTGCTGGCAAAGTCAAGACCGTTCCAAATGGAATCGCATTATTTTCAACACGAATTCTCTTGTGCAAAATATCCATCGGATTTCCTTCAAAATTCACGGCTGCCGAAATAAATTTCGTTCCATCAATCACAGAACCACCACCCACGGCAAGAATAAAATCCAGTTTCTTTTCACGGATGATTTCCACCGCTTTCATCAAAGTTTCATATCTCGGATTTGGCTCAATTCCTCCGAATTCAGTGACGTCAAAACCGTGAAGGGCTTTGATAACTTGGTCATAAACGCCATTTTTGAAGATGCTTCCGCCACCAAAAGTGATTAAAACTTTAGCATCTTTTGGGATTAAATCAGCAATTTTTGCGATTTGTCCTTTACCAAAAACTAGGTTGGTAGGATTGTATAATTCGAAGTTTAGCATAGTAAATTTATTTATTGCTTCAAAATGTTTCGAAGCCATGCAAATTTACAAATAGGAATAAGAGGTGGGTGGTAAAAACTTGTTAAGAAATCTGAAACAGTTATTTTAGGATCTTTTGTGTATTATAATTTGCATAGAATCAAAATTGAAGAGGGCACTGACTGTTTTGGTTCAGCCACAGGTTCTTTCGAATTAGACAATGATTATTTTGATTTGGGCAGAGGCTGTTTTGGCCGAGCCGGAGGTTGTTTCGATTTGTCCAATGCTTGTTTTGATTTGTCTGATGCTTGTTTTGATCAAGACAAAGCCTTGTTTTCTTAGGACAAGGCTTTGTTTGATTAAGACATAAATGTTTTAGCTATCTTTTTTTGAATTTGATTTTTGCAATCGCTTTGTATTGTGCAGTATCTGTGTCAAGAATACTAAAAATGTAATCTTTTGCCCTGTTGGCAATGTCTACTAGATTATCTTCTGCATTGTATACTGTTGCATTTCTTAAACTTCTAGCAGTATTTAACGGTATATAAGCATTTGCTACTGCTTGTGTTGAGGTTAGCATCTGTGCTTTTTTGTTTTTATAGGTTTCTACTTTGTATTCTTCTTCATTTGGATCAAAAGACGGTATGTTTTTAAGAAAAGTAATTAGAAGTTCTAGATTATCTGTACGCTGGTCGAAGCTCAATTGTGATGTGGAGTGATTGGCTTGTTCTTCTTCTGGATTTGTGGATGGCCTATTGTTCGTTTTCTTTACTCCTTTTAATTTTCTGACAATAGACATAAAGTCTTCGAGTTGGGCTAGTGTTACTCCTTCTGTTGCTTTGAAAGCTTTGCGTAATTTTGTCAGTTCTCTGTTTAAGGGTTTGAAAATTAATTCTCGATTGTCGACCGCTAATGTGTAAGGGGCAAGCAAGTTGTTGACAGCTGTTTGTTGTTGTGACGCAGTCGTATAAACAGTTTGCATGTTTGACAAGGCAAGTTTGCGGTTTGAAGGATTATAAATGCTGCCTAAGTCAATGATGTGGGTGTTTAATAAATTTAGGTTTGCAATTGTTTTTGCATTTCCTACTTCTGATGTTGATGCCATGGATTTGAATTTATGTAGTTGAGATTATGAAAATTCATTTTCTTAATGCAAAGGCGATTATGTTTGCTATAAAGCCAAATGTGATTAAAATGCCAGCAATGGCTTGCAATCTTCCAGCGTTTTGATATTCTATTGATAGAAATATAGCTACTGCAATGAGCAGAAGACTTAGAATATATAATTGGGTAGTTTTTTTCATTGTGAGATTAATTGACCAACAAGCTGTTGGATTGCAATTGTAAAATTTCACAAATGACCGACAGTCGGGAACTTTCGAGTTTGTATTTGCCGCTTTCAAGCCGAGAGTATTGGCTTTGGGTTATTTTTAGCTCGCGGGCTAAATAATCTTGGGAATATCCTTTGATGATTCTTGCGATTCTGATTTTTTCTAATGCCTCTTTTTTCATACCACTGCTTATAAAAATATTATTATTCAACATAAAATTTATGTTGCATTTTTTTTTTAGCCTCAGTGGTATCTTTTGGCTGGTTGCAATTTGATAAAAATAATAACACGAAGCAAATTTATTTTTAAAAATAGTGCGCATAATTTATGCGCTGGCATTTTAATTTTTTTGAAGAATTGTTTTTACTATTGTGGCTTAAACTTTTATTATTATGAAAAAAATGGAATTAGTTCAGATGGAAGCGTAAATGGGGGATGGGGTTCAAGAGAATGGTGTTTAGTAGGATCTATTTTTGCCGTTGCAGGTGCAGTAGTTGCAGGGGGACCTGCTGCTCCAGCACTTGTTGCAAGTGCTGCTGCTTGGGCATTAAGTTGTTAATTTAATTTAGCGGGGGAAGGTCTTCTTCCCCCGTTATTATTATAAAATGTTTATATGAAAAAGGTAGATTATATAATTAGAAAAGGTCGATTTCCAATTTTGTTTTTTGATGTTTATTTATTATTTATTATTTTATTTTGTTTTATTTCAATTTTTTTTGTAGTTATATTAAAAGTTGAGTCAGACTTGATTAGATTTTTGTCTCTAATAAGCTCATTTTTTATTTTTTCTTTCTTTTTTCTTTTTTATTCGAAATTAATACTTAAAAGAATTTCATTTGAAACTTTTATAAATAAATCTGCTAGAGATGCTGAAAGCATAGTTGCCGAAATTTCTCTAGAAAATTCTTTAAAGCTTTATAAACAGGATGTAAATGTTTTTAAAATGTCTTATACTGCAAATACTTTAATTTCATATTTTCGATATAAAAGAGAAATTACAATAGTAGTTATTGACAATGCGATACTTATTAATTTTCGAAATTTTGATAAAACCATTATGTATAATTTAAAGGACAAGATGGAATTAAAAATAAAAGAAGCGTTAGAGTTAAAAACAGAAAATAAGTTGGAATTATTTGAATATAATATATTTGAACCCTATAATCATTTAAGTAAGAATTAATTTTGCATGTAACACTTTATTGCTTCAATATTTTGAGCTAAATCTTGATTCAACTCTAAGAAAAATAAACTCTAATGTTTAAAAGTATTTTCAGCAAGTTTTTTTTGCTTACTATCTCTTTAATTTTAATTTCAGAATTATTAAAAAGTTTTCTGCACTTTGATACACTTTTTTACAATTCTTTATCGGAACAACTTACTTCTGAAGAAATTGAAAATTTTATTGGACTTCAAAAAAAATGGGGATGGATTGGTCATTTTACTATTGAAATCATGAGAAATTAATGCAGACAGAAAATTTTTATAGTGAATTTTGGAGGTAGATTATATTCATTTCTGTGATAAAATCACTTCTTATAAAACAAGTTATGATCAATGTAATCCCAAACATTCTCAGGAAGCAACGGCTTCACATTCTTCCCTAATTTAATGCTTTCACGGATTTTTGTAGAAGAAATTTCCACAATCGGCGCATCAATAATATGAATCTTAGGATGATTTTCAAATTCCGGACTTATAATTTCTGTAGAAATCCTTGGGTACACATAAATTTCGTGGTTTTGAAGAATCACTTCGTAGTTTTTCCACTTGTGAAACGAATTCAGATTGTCTTCACCCATGATCAATGAAAATTCATTTTCTGGATACTTTTCTTGCAGATAAGCCAGCGTATTTACAGTATAATTCGGCTGTGGCAATTTAAATTCAATGTCAGAAGGTTTCAGTTTCGGATAATCTTCCGTTGCCAAAAAAACCATCTGGAGGCGATGATGATCTTCCAGCAAAGTACTTTTTTTCTTCAAAGGATTGTGCGGCGTCACGACCATCCAGACCTGCTCTAAATCTGAAAATTCAGCCATGTGGTTGGCGATGATCAAATGCCCGACGTGGATTGGGTTGAAGGTTCCGAAATATAATCCTATTTTCATTTCTTGAGGTGCTAAGGCGCTAAGTTGCTAAGTCCAAAGGTGATTCTCAGTGCCTTTGTGCCTCAGCATCTCAGTAACTTTATATCATTTTAAGGTAATCGTAAACCAATTTATAAGCGTCATTTTTCGCAATTTCCAAATCATAATTTTTCAAAACTACGTCAAATTCAGAAGATTTTGCGATTTCAATTTCGGCTTTGGCCAAACGCATTGCAATCTTTTCATCGGTTTCTGTCTGGCGAAAACGAAGTCTTCTTTCCAGTTCTTCCACAGACGGCGGACTCACAAAAATCGCCAAAGTTTCCTTCGGAAATTGTTCCTTGATTTTTAATCCTCCGATAACATCAATATCAAAAATAACGTGTTTTCCTTCAGCCCAGATTCTTTCCAGCTCGCTTTTCAGCGTTCCATAAAAATTGTCTTTATAGACTTCTTCATATTCCACAAATTCATTGTTGTCAATCTTTTTCTGGAATTCTTCCATGCTCAAAAAATAGTAATCTCTTCCATTGATTTCTTCGCCTCTTTTTTCGCGCGAAGTCGCTGAGATCGAAAAGTCTAAATGCAATTCTTTCTGTTCTAAAAGGTATCTTACAATCGTAGTTTTTCCTGAACCAGAAGGCGCTGAAAAAACCAATAATTTTCCGTTATTCATTTTATGCTGAATTTATTTCAGTATCTTTTAATTCTGAATTATAAATCTAATTTTTTCTTTCTGCCTAAAATCTTTTAAAGAACATTCAAAACTTGCTCTTTGATTTTTTCTAATTCATCTTTCATCTGAACAACCAATTTCTGCATTTGCGCATGGTTTGATTTTGATCCCATCGTGTTGATTTCTCTTCCGATTTCTTGGGTAATGAAGCCTAATTTTCGTCCGTTGGCTTCAGTTCCTGCAATGGTTTCGATGAAATAGTTGAGGTGGTTTTCCAAACGTACTTTCTCTTCGGTAATGTCGTATTTTTCTAGATAGAAAATCAATTCTTGTTCAAAACGATTTTCGTCCACATTGACACTTAATTCTTCGATGGCCGTTTTCAATCTGGTTTTCACCGTTTCGATTCTTTCGCTGTCTAAAGCTACGGTTTCATTCATCAAAGACAAGATATTTCCGATTCTTAAAAGAAATTCTTTTTCTAAAGCAGCGCCTTCTGAAACTCTAAATTCTTGGATGTTTTTCAAGCCTTCTTCAATAACTCCTTGGATGATTTTCCATTCGTTTTCGTCAATTTCTTCACGCTCAGTTTTCATCGCATCTGGCATTCTTACCGCCATTTTTAGCAATTCCGTTTCGTCTCCGTCAACCACCTGTTTCAATTGATTGATATAGCCTCTGACAATCGGAACATTTATTTTTGACGACGTTTCTTCACCAGTAATTTCTATAAATAAAGAGAAATCAACTTTTCCTCTTTCTAATTTTTGGGCAATTTGATTTCTTAATCCTAGTTCCATTTCACGATAAACATAAGGCGTTCTTACGTTTAAATCCAAGCCTTTGCTGTTTAGGGATTTTATTTCAACAGTAATTTTTTTGGTTTGCAATTGCAAAGATGCCTTGCCAAAACCAGTCATTGATTGTATCATATTCAAATTTAAAGAGCTACAAATGTAGTAAAAAGTGGTTGAAGCGACTAATTTGATTTTATACTGGAAATTTCATTAATTGATTGAAATTATTTCTAGCACAGATTTCACAAATTGCCTCAAATTCTGTAATAATTAAATCTGTGTTTTATTTCAAGACTAATGAAACCGCATGCACATTTTGCTGGCTGTTTCCAATGTAGATTTTATTGTCAATAATAAAAACCGGACGGCTCAAGAAAGTGTAATGTTCTAAAAGATATTTTTTATAATCTTCTTCCTGCAGGTTTTTATTTTTCAATCCTAATGATTTGTAAAGCTGTGCCTTTTTGCTGAAAAGCGCTTCGTAGCTTCCGGAAAGCTTGTACATTTCTTCTAATTCTTCCTCTGTAATTGGATTTTCTCGAATATCATGAAACTTTAATTTGTCCATATTCGGAAGCGATTTTATGATTTTTCGGCAGGTGTCGCACGAAGCCAGGTAATATATTTTGTTCATTGGAAGAAATTTAAAAATGTGATACAAAGAAAATCCATTTAAGTTGAAATGTGTATTTTTATCAAAAAAAATTATGCACCAAGCTTTTGAGATTACCAGAACCAACCGAAAAGTGTTGGCTGAAATGTTGAAAAATTATAGTTTAGAACAGCTGAACAAAATTCCGGATGGCTTCAGCAATAATATTATCTGGAATATTGCGCACACGATTGTCGTACAGCAATTATTAGTTTATAAAATATCGGGACTTCCAACAATGGTTTCCAACGAAATGATTTCAAAATACCAAAAAGGAACTAGGCCGGAAAGAGATTTGACACAGAATGAAGTAGATGAAATTCAAGCGCTATTATTTGAACCAATTAGCCAAACGGAAACAGATTTCAACAGCCAAATTTTTAAAAATTTCCATGAATTCACGAATAACATTGGTTTTACAATTCGAAATGTAGAAGATGCAATCGCTTATAATTATTACCACGAAGCAACGCATTTGGGAATAATAATGAGCATTCGAAAATTTGTTTAAATAGAAATGCCTTCTGATTTAAAAAAATCAGAAGGCATTTTATTTTGGAGATTATTTACTTCACAGTAAGATATTTTTCTGCTTCAGCATAAGGAATCAAAAGATCTTTCGGGCCTTCAACATACGAAGCGATTTCATAAGTATTGTAATATAAAAGTAATCCTTTGTCGGTATAAAAGAAAGTCTGAGGCAATTCAAAAACATCTTTTATAAACATCATACCTGTAGAGTTTATAGGTTTTCCGGCAGGAATTTTAAACTTCTCACGGAATTTTTTCTCTGCCATGATTTTAAAATTCACGGTGTCTTTTAAAATATCATTTCTTTCTAGAGATTTTCCGGTTTTCTTGTCGAAAATCAAGGAACGAATTCCTTCATAGCCGTGCGCGCCACCCGTGTAGGTGTAATTGCTCAAAGTTATATTCAGGATATTTTCAGAAGTATAATCTACCTTTCCTGAAATCTGGGCTTCCCAGCCTGGTTTTTCATCTGGATATTCATTTCTAATTCTGTCATACGAAGCGATAAAAGAAGTCATGATTTCTTCGTAAGTTTTTCCGGTATAAGGTTTTTCTCCAAAATAAACGATGCCGCGAACCGTATTGAAAATTTTCTTGTTGATGCTGTCAGCCACTACAGGAATATTTGACGCTTCAGGCACAGAAATATTTACTTCGGCACAAAGTTCAGCCTTGCAAGGAAGCGCCGTTTTTTTCTCATATGTTTTTGTGCTGAATTCAAGAGTTTTGGCTTCGGTTTCTTCTTTTTTGTCCTTTTGGCAGCTTGCAAAAGTGAGCGATAGTGCAATAAATAATAGGATGCGTTTCATGACTTTGGTGTTAATTATTTATAAAGATACCGTTTTGGGTTCGAAATTAAAAGGTAAATTTGTCCAAAATATTGATATTTAAATAATCATTTATATGAAATTTAACACGAAAGTTATCCATGGAGGACAGCACCATGACCCAAGCACGGGCGCTGTGATGCCTCCGGTTTATCAGACTTCTACATTTGTACAGACAAGCCCTGGAGTGCCAGTTGGCGATTATGAATACAGCAGAGCGGCGAATCCAACAAGAACTGCTTTGGAAAATGCGCTTGCAAGCATCGAAAACGGAACAAAAGGTTTGGCTTTTTCTTCTGGATTGGCTGCCACAGATTGTGTTTTGAGATCTTTCAAGGCGGGTAATGAAATCATTGCAATGGATGATTTATACGGCGGGACTTATAGAATGTTTACAAGAATTTACAAAGATTCAGGAATAAAATTCCATTTTGTAGACATGAACGATTTGGAGAAATTCAAGTCTTTGATCAATGAAAACACAAAATTGGTTTGGGTAGAAACGCCAACAAATCCGTTGATGAAATTGGCTGATATTGAGGCTATCGCTAAAATTACGAAGGAGAAAAAAATACTTTTTGCAGTTGATAATACTTTTGCAACGCCTTATTTGCAAAAACCTTTGGATTTAGGAGCGGATATCGTGATGCATTCGGCTACAAAATACCTTGGCGGACATTCAGATGTTATTGCTGGAGCTTTGGTCGTAAAAGACGAAAAATTAGCAGAGCAATTGCATTTCCAGCAATTTGCAACAGGGGCAACTCTTGGACCGCAAGATTCATTCTTGGTTTTAAGAGGGATAAAAACATTGAGCTTAAGAGTTCAAAGACATTGTGAAAACGGAGAAAAAGTAACAGAATATTTAAATAATCATCCGAAGATTAAAACAGTTTTTTATCCTGGATTAGAATCTCATCCATTTCATGAAATCGCTAAAAAGCAGATGAAAAATGGTTTTGGAGGAATGGTTTCGTTCACTTTTGAATCAGGAAAAAAAGAAGATGCGATTAAATTTTTAGAAAATTTGAAAGTATTCACTTTGGCAGAATCTTTAGGAGGCGTAGAATCTTTAGCAAATCATCCAGCCTTGATGACGCACGCATCGATTCCAGAAGACAAGCGAAAAGAAATCGGAATTTCGGATGACTTGGTTCGCTTGAGCGTTGGAATTGAAGATGCTGAAGATCTTATTGCAGATTTAGAACAAGCTTTGAAATAAGAATCTGAATTACTTATAAATAAAAAAATCCCGATTTGCGTCGGGATTTTTTTTATTTTATGGATGATTATTAATTTAAGTAGTGAATGTAACCTACGTTAAACCAAATCATCCAGTCGTTTGATTTGTTTTCTTTATAAACATTCGGGTCAGGTCTTAAGCCGTCAACCCAGTCAGAGAAATAATATTGTAATCTCAAATCTACTAACAAATCTGAGTAATATCCTAATTTATATCTCGTTCCAACGCTTGTTACTACAGACCAAGTAGTTCCGTCTTCGTTTGTGAACCCGTTTCTGTATTTCACAGGAGTATTCAAAACGGTTAGCGGTCCGGTTGTTGAAGTTGCTTCTGGACTGTAAGAACTGAATTGCGCTCCTAGGCTTACGTAAGGTGCAAAAGCTCCGATCGTGTTAGAGAAATCTCTAATGCTTAGTGGAAAATATTCCAATTGCATGCCAAGGTTTATGATTGAAGCGCTGCCTCTCATGTTTCTCAACTGTTGAGCGGTAACAGAAGTCTTGCTGTCGTCAACCCACTTTCCTTCGTGCTGAAGGTCAGCTTTAATATAAGAAAGCTCTGTTCTTACTTTAAAGTGGTCGTTGAAGAAATTCTGCCTTGAATAGCAATTACAATCGGCATTGTATGAAAAATTCAAATAATGCACAAGTCCAATTGCAATACCTGTGTTTCCAGTAAAAGTACTTCCGTCGCCTCTTTCGCCATAATCTGACTGAAAAGCGACAGGTCCAACAATAGCACCAATTTCATGCGAAAATCCTTGCGAATAAGCGGTGTTCAGCCCACTAAATGCAAAAGCTAAAATGAAAAGATAAAGTCTGGGCATGTATCCGGTTTTAAGAAATTTGGGACAAATATATAAAAACAAAAATCACTTATAAAAAAAAAATAAAGAAAATAGTTTTTTGTTTCGAAAAATATCATAAAAGGCTTAAAAATGCCTCAAGAACGCCATCTTTGTTTACCATTTCTTAACAAATGGATAAAAATTTTGAGAAATCTAAAAATTAATATTGAATATTGTTAGATAATGTATCTTTGTAGCATCAAACGAAAACGTTTTCTTAAACGTTAATAACTTAATAATCATGACAGAAAGTATTCACTCTTTTGTTGAAGCAGTTGCAAAGAGAAATCCTAATGAGCCTGAATTTATGCAGGCTGTAAAAGAAGTTGCAGAGACTGTAATTCCTTTTATTGAAGAAAATAAAAAATACCAAAACAAAATGCTTTTGGAAAGAATGGTGGAAGCTGAGCGTGTGATCATGTTCAGAGTAGTTTGGGTTGATGACGCTGGAATCACGCACGTGAACAGAGGTTACAGAATCCAAATGAACTCCGCAATCGGACCATACAAAGGCGGAATCCGTTTCCATCCTTCTGTAAACTTGAGCATCTTGAAATTCCTTGCTTTTGAGCAGACTTTCAAAAACAGCTTGACTACATTGCCAATGGGCGGTGGAAAAGGTGGTGCTGATTTTGATCCAAAAGGAAAATCAGACAATGAAATCATGAAATTCTGTCAAGCTTTTATGACTGAATTGTCAAAACACATCGGTGGAAATACTGACGTTCCAGCCGGAGATATCGGTGTTGGAGGACGTGAAGTTGGCTACATGTTTGGTCAATACAAAAGACTAAGAAACGAATTTACAGGAGTTTTGACAGGAAAAGGAATTTCTTTCGGAGGTTCATTAATCCGTCCAGAAGCGACAGGTTATGGCGATGTGTATTTTGCACAAAGTATGCTTGAAACTAAAGGACAAAGTTTCCAAGGAAAAACGGTTGTTATTTCTGGTTCAGGAAATGTTGCTCAATATGCTGCTGAAAAAGCTACACAATTGGGCGGAAAAGTAGTTACGCTTTCTGATTCCGCTGGTTATATTTATGACGAAGCTGGAATCGATGCTGAAAAATTGGCTTACGTAATGGAAATCAAAAACGTAAACTACGGAAGAATCAGCGATTATTTGAACAAATATCCAAATGCTAAATATGTTGCAGGAAAACGTCCTTGGGAAGTGAAATGTGACGTTGCTTTGCCTTGCGCGACTCAAAACGAGCTGAATGAAGAAGAAGCAAAAACTTTAGTAGCAAACGGATGTATTTGTGTGGCTGAAGGTGCAAATATGCCTTCAACTCCAGAAGCGGTAACAGTTTTCTTAGATGCAAAAATCTTGTTTGCTCCAGGAAAAGCTTCAAACGCTGGCGGTGTTGCAACTTCGGGATTGGAAATGTCTCAAAACTCTTTGCGTTTAAGCTGGACTTCTGAAGAAGTTGACGAAAGACTAAAAAGAATTATGCTTGACATCCACGCTTCTTGCGTAAAATATGGTTCTGATAAAGATGGTCACGTTGACTATGTCAAAGGAGCAAATATCGCAGGTTTCGTTAAAGTAGCTGACGCAATGTTAGCGCAAGGAATCGTTTAATACGCTTTTTACATACGTTAAAAAATGCTCTCATTTCGAGGGCATTTTTTTTGTTTTTTAATTGGAATGATTTATTTCAAAAGGCTTTGCATATGAAAAAAGAAATAAATTCGTTTGTATTATATTTGTATCCTATTTTCGACCCAATGATGAAAAAGCTGTTACTCTTTTTTCTTTTGATTTCTTCAATGGCTTTTGCCCAAACCACAAAACAGTTATGGAAAGGCTATTTTTCTTATAATGAAGTCAATGATTTGACAGAATCTCCGACAAAGATTACTGCTTCGACTCAAAAAGCAATGTTTTCAAAGAATCTGAATACCAATGAACTGAAAACAATCAATACAATCGACGGACTTTCAGGACAAGATATTACTGCAATTTATTATAGTCAAGAATACAACAAAACAATTATCGGCCACGCCAACGGACTGATGCTGATTTTAAATGAAAGCGACGGACGAATCTTAATAGTTCCTGGAATTCGCGACCAAGCAGGAATCACGCCAAACAAGAAAAAAATCAATCATTTCTATGAATTTGAAGGAAAATTATATATTTCCTGTGATTTCGGAGTGGTGCAATATAATTTGATCACTTCTGGCTTTGGTGATACTTATTTAATTGGGCCTTCGGGGGAAGAAGCTATTGTTTACCAAACCACGATATACAATAATTATATTTACGCAGTTACTCAATTAAATGGAATTAGAAGAGCTAATCTTACCAATGCTAATTTAAATGATTTTAGCCAATGGCAGATTTTTGACGGTGGTTATTGGAGTGGGATAGTGACCCATAGCAACCAAATGGTTATGTTAAATACTAATGCGATTGTATATAAAAATAATGGTACCTCTTTCCAACAAGTTGTTAGTTTGCCAGAAAGCGGTATTGATATTAGATCTTATCAAAATAAATTAATTGTTACAACTCTTCATCATGTTTATGTTTATGATGAAGATTTTGTGCAGCTTTCACATGTGATAAGTACTCAGATTCCAACTTTCACAGATGTTTTCAAATGTGCAACCATAATTAATAATGTCTTATATATTGGAACTAAGGAAAACGGAATTATTGCAGCGCCAATATCCAACACTTCAAATTTCCAAACCATTAAGCCTGACGGACCTTCAAGTAATGACATTTTTGCAATACAAACAACACCTTCAAATAAACTTTGGGCTCTTTATGGAAGCTATGATATTTTCTATGTCCCAAGTCAGACTTTAAGAGGAATTAGCAAATTTACAGATACAGGCTGGCTTAATATTCCAAAGGAAAAAGTTCTCGGAGCAGAATCTTTAGTGCGAATTGCAGTAAATCCTAGCGATGAAAATCAAGTGTATTTTAGTTCATTTCATTCCGGACTTTTAAAATTTCAGAATGATGAAGCCGTTGCTCTTTACAATCACACAACTCAAAATGGTCCTGAAGCCCTTGATTACCCAGAAGATCCATCGTATAAATCTGTAAGAATTAATGGATTGGCTTTTGATAAAACAGGAAGCCTATGGTTTAACAATTCTGTTGTTGAAAATGCTTTGAAAGTATTAAGACCTAACGGTACATGGCAATCCAATTCAATAAAAGATTTTGTTGACAATACAAATGACAATTATGGACGGCTTGCAATAGATAAAAACGGCACAAAATGGTTCGTGTCTTCCAGAAACAATGTTATCGGATTTAATGAAAACGTAACTCCAAAATTTAAAACGGCCTATTCCGATGATGATTTGGGGAATCCTTTGCCAGCAAATACAAGAGCAATTGCCATAGACAATAGAAATCAGCTTTGGATCGGTACAATGGGTGGTCTGCGCGTCCTTGCAAGTGTCGATCGCTTTATGTCTGAAGAAAGGCTAGAGACAAATCCGATTATTATTATGGATGACGGCCTTCCGCAAGAATTGCTTTACGAACAATTCATCACAGATATTGTTGTCGATGGCGCCAATAATAAATGGATTGGAACGGCTGATGCCGGAGTATTTATGCTTTCGCCAAACGGCCAAGAGACAATTTACAGATTTACTCGTGAAAATTCTCCGTTGCCAAGCAACAGCATAAATGATATCGATATTAACGGAACGACTGGAGAAGTTTTTTTTGCAACCACTGCCGGATTAGTTTCTTTCAAAGGAACTGCAACAAAAGGAAATGAAGATCTGTCAAATGTTTATGTCTATCCAAATCCAGTTCGCCCAGAATTTTTTGGAACAGTAAAAATCTCCAATCTGATCAATAAGGCCAACGTAAAAATTACTGATATCGAAGGAAATTTAGTGTATGAAGCCACTTCTGAAGGCGGAACTTTAGAATGGGATACAAAAGCTTTCGGAAAACACCGCGTAGCTTCAGGAGTTTATATGATTTTTATTTCTTCGGAAGACGGTACAGAAACTAAAGTCAAAAAAGTAATGATCATCAGATAATGCTGGTAAAAACCAAAGCAATTGTCATCAGCGCCTTGAAATATCAGGAAAAAAGCCTTATCGTAAAATGCTTCACAGAATCTGACGGATTAAAAACATATTTCGTCAGAGATGCTTTTTCCAATAGAAAATCCAATCAAAAAATTGCATATTTCCAACCTCTGACAATTCTTGAAATCGAAGCGGTTCACAAAAACCAAGGGACTTTGGAAAATTTCAAAGAAATAAAACTGGCAGTCGCTTATAATACAATTAGCACAGATATTGTCAAAAGTACAATCATAATTTTTCTCTCTGAAATTTTGCACCACAGCATCCACGAGGAAGAAAAAAACCAAAACTTATTTTCCTTCCTCGAGGTAGCTTTGCTTTGGCTGGATCATCACGATAATGTGGCTAATTTTCACTTGATTTTATTATTAGAAACTACAAAATATCTAGGTTTTTATCCAGAGAATTCTGATATGGATTTGAAATTCTTCGAAATGACCGAAGGAATTTTTACGCCTTTTCACGGAATGACTTCGCTGACTGAACATGAAACGCATCTTTTAAAAAGATTAATGGCACTAAAATTTGACAGCGACCAAAAAATATTTGCCGGAATTGAACGCCAAATCCTTCTAAAAATTCTCTTAGATTATTACACTTTTCATCTCCAAGGATTTCGAAAACCAAAATCTTTGGACGTTTTAAAGGAAGTTTTTTCGTAAATAAATTTACTGCCGAATTTCCTCAATAAATTCTCTAATTTCACTAACATGATTTTCTCCTAAAAACTTCACAAAAGCACTTCCAATAATCGCTCCTTTCTGAAATTCTGTTGCCTGCAAAAATGTTTCTTTATCCTTAATTCCAAAACCGATTACCTGAGGATTTTTTAATTTCAAAGAAGCAATTCTGCTGAAATAATCGTGTTCTTTTTCGCCAAAACCTGACTGGCTTCCCGTCACGTTCGCACTGCTGACCATATAAATAAAACTATCAGAAATAGAATCTATATGTAAAATTCGTTCTTCAGATGTCTGCGGCGTAATTAAAAAGATATTTTTCAGATTGTATTTCTCAAATAATCCTTTGTAGTTTTCTTCGTAAATAGCCAAAGGCAAATCTGGAATGATTAATCCATCGATGCCAACTTCAGCACATTTCTGGCAGAAATTTTCAATTCCGAATTGTAACATCGGATTAAAATAGCCCATAATAATCAAAGGAATTTTTACCGTTTCGCGAACATTTTTCAACTGCTCAAAAAGCAATTTTGTCGTCATTCCGTTGGCAATTGCTTTCGTAGAACTTTCCTGAATTGTCGGTCCGTCTGCCAGTGGATCGCTGAACGGAAGTCCGATTTCAACTAAATCCACGCCACTTTTTTCCAATTGTTGCAAAATCGAAACCGTGTCGTTTAATTCAGGATAACCTGCCGTAAAATACAGCGACAAAATCTTCTGGTTTTCTGCTAACTTTTGATTAATTCTATTCATATTTATAAGTTGAAATAGTCAATATAAGTGTTCAAATCTTTGTCGCCGCGACCTGAAAGATTGATGACGACAATATCATTCGGCTGGAATTTTTTCTTGTCCAAAACGCTCAAAGCATGCGCTGATTCAATCGCAGGAATAATCCCTTCGGTTTTTGAAAGTTGCAATCCCGCTTGCATCGCTTCATCATCATTTATGGCAATAAACTCGGCTCTTTTTACATCGTGCAAATACGCATGAATCGGACCAACGCCTGGATAATCCAAACCGGCAGAAATAGAATAGGGTTCAGTAATCTGCCCGTCTTCGGTTTGCATTAAAAGGGTTTTGCTTCCATGGATAATTCCGATTTTTCCAAGAACGGAAGTTGCTGCGCTTTCTCCAGAATCAATACCTTTTCCGGCTGCTTCCACGGCAATTAATTTCACATTTTCATTGTCTAAATAATGGTAAAAAGCACCTGCCGCATTGCTACCGCCGCCAACGCAGGCAATCACATAATCCGGATTTTCGGTGCCTTCTTGAACCAAAAGCTGTTTCTTGATTTCTTCAGAAATTACGCTCTGAAAACGCGTGACCATATCCGGATAAGGATGCGGGCCGACCACAGAACCGATAATATAAAAAGTGTCCTCCGGATTATTGATCCAATCCCGAATCGCCTCATTCGTTGCATCTTTTAAAGTCTTTGAGCCTGAAGCCGCCGGACGAACTTCTGCGCCAAGCATTTTCATTCGCGCCACATTCGGAGCCTGTCTTTCCATGTCGATTTCGCCCATAAAAACAATGCACTGCAATCCCATCAAAGCACATACTGTGGCCGTAGCAACGCCGTGCTGCCCAGCACCAGTTTCAGCGATAATTCTGGTTTTCCCAAGTCGTTTTGCTAATAAAATCTGTCCAATTGTATTGTTGATTTTATGCGCTCCGGTGTGGCACAAATCTTCGCGTTTCAAATAGATTTTGGTATTGTGTTTTTCAGAAAGCCGCTTCGCAAAATACAAAGGCGTCGGCCTTCCGACATATTGCTGCAACAGCGATTTGAATTCTTCCTGAAAAGAACTTTCCTGCGTAATTTTTAAATAAGAATTTTGCAATTCCTCTACATTTGGAAACAGCATTTCGGGCACAAAAGCACCACCAAATTGGCCATAAAATCCATTTTCATCTACATTATATTTCGCTTTCATAAAGTTCTTTTTTAAATTCTTTTAGTATTAAATTGTCTTTTAATCCAGGTTCAATTTCAAATTTGCTGTTGACGTCAATGGCAAAACAATATTTCGATTCTGGAGTTTTTAAAAAGGTTTTAAGCTGCTTTATCTCAGAAATCCCAATGCCTCCGCTTAAAAAATAAGGTTTTTCCAACGTGTAATTTTTCAAGATTTGCCAGTTGAAAACCGTTCCATTTCCACCGTATAATTTTCCTTTGGTATCGAATAAAAAGTAATCTGTATCTTCTTCGTACGTTTTTAAAGATTCAAAATCAAAATTTCCATCCACAGAAAAAGCTTTAATTATCGCAATATTTAAATGGTTTTCTAGAAATTTCTCTTTCAAATTTTTACAAAATTCAGGACTTTCATTTCCATGCAATTGCACTAAATTAAAATTATATTTTTTGATTTTTTCTAAAATTTCTTCCTCCAAAGCATTTACAAAAACACCGACTTTTTGAATAGAATAGATAAAAGGAATCATTTCTTCGGTGTAAAATCGAGGCGATTTTTCATAGAAAATAAATCCCATGAAATCAGGTTGCAATTTTGCCGTTTCCAGAATATTTTCTAGAAACTTCATTCCGCATATTTTAAGTTTTACTGACATGATTAATTTTTTCAAACACAGATTTCACAGATTCGCACAGATTGGTTTGTGTAAATCTGTGAAATCTGTGTTACATTTTATTCAGTTCTGAAATAAATTTTTGACAACTTTCACCAGCATTTTCAGTCTTCATAAAGTGCTCTCCAATCAAAAATCCATTATAGCCAAAACCTTGCAAAGTCTTGATCGAATTCACATCGCTGATGCCGCTTTCTGAAACTTTTACGAAATTATCAGGAATATGAGATGCAAGATTGATGCTATTTTCCAAGCTCACGTCAAAGTTTTTTAAATTGCGGTTGTTCACGCCAATCATATTCAAACTCGGCATGATTGACTGCTCTAATTCTTTCAAATCATGCACTTCCAGAAGAACTTCCAAAGCTAAAGACTGCGCAAATTCCGATAGTTTTTTAATCTCTTTTTGATCTAAAACTGCAGCAATTAACAGAATTGCATCTGCGCCAAAAGCTTTTGCTTCTAAAATTTGGTATTCATCGACCACAAATTCCTTACGCAAAAGCGGTACCGAAACCGAAGCTTTCGCCAAAAGCAAATCGTCTAAAGAACCGCCAAAATATTTTCCATCCGTTAAAACAGAAATACCGCAAACGCCTGCATTCTGGTAGCCCAAAACCACTTCTTCCACAGAAAAGCGGTTGTTGATGGTGTCTTTTGAAGGCGAACGGCGTTTGTGTTCCGCAATAATTCCCGAAGCGCTGTTCTGCAACATTTTGCTCAAGGACTTTGTACGCGAATTGAATAAAACGGAAGTTTCCAGCTGTTCAACTGGGATTATCGATTTTTTCAGCGCCACTTCGCGTTTTTTGTCTTGAATTATTTTGTCTAGAATGTTCATGATTTATCGGCTTAATTCCTGTAATTTTTTTAGTTTTTCTAAAGCTTTTCCGCTTTCTAATGTTTCTTTTGCTAAAGCGAAATTCTCGATATAGCTTAATTTATTGATTGTAGAAATAGCTACTGCAGCGTTGGCACAAACCACATCATTTTGTGCTTTTGTACCTTTTCCAGAAATAATTTCATAGAAAATCGAAGCAGCTTCGTCAGTGGTTTTTCCGCCTTGAATTTGGGACAAATCGATTCTTGCCAAATTGAAATCTTCTGCTTTTAAAATCGCTTCTGAAGTATTTGAAATAATCTTCACGTCATCCGTCAGGGAAATTTCATCAAAACCATCCAAACCATGAAGAATCGAGAAATTTGTATTCGTGTTTTGGTATAAATAACTGTACATTCGGGCCAATTCCAAACTAAAAACGCCAACCATCTGATGTTTTGGAAACGATGGATTTACCATTGGTCCTAAAATATTGAAGAATGTTTTTACGCCCAATTCCTTTCGAATCGGACCCACATTTTTCATCGCCGGATGAAATAATGGCGCATGTAAAATCGAAATATTGGCTTCTTCAATACATTTTTTCAAAAAATCTTCATCGTTGCTGAATTTTACGCCTAATTTTTCCATTACATTACTAGAACCTGAAATCGAGGAAACACCATAATTGCCATGTTTTGCTACTTTAAAACCAGAACCCGCAACAATAAACGAGGCCAAAGTTGAGATATTAAAAGTGTCTTTTCCGTCACCGCCTGTACCGCATAAATCAATAGTTTCATAGTCAGAAAAGTCAACCGGAATACACAATTCAAGCAATGCATCGCGGAATCCTGAAAGCTCGTCAATAGTAATGTTTCGCATCATGTAAACTGTCAAAAAGGAAGCGATTTGGCTCGTGTTGTAGTATCCCGCAGAAATATTGACCAGTACTTCTTTAGCTTCTGATTTTGAAAGAATTTCGTGATTTATTAATCGGTTTAGAATCGTTTTCATCTTTTTTTAGGTGTAAGGTTTTGGGTAAAAGGCGTAAGGTTTTTGTGGAATGTTAACCTTTTAGCCAGTTTTCCAGAATCTTTTTGCCGTATGGCGTGAGCACGCTTTCTGGATGGTATTGAACGCCTCTGACATCAAACGTTTTATGTTTTAAAGACATGATCTGTCCGTTTTCATCGATTGACGTTATTTCTAAAACTTCAGGAAAATTTTCTGTGCTCACACTCCAAGAATGGTAGCGCCCGACTTCCATTTCATCTGGAATTTCGTTGAAAATAAAATCGTCTGAAACTTTGCTGACCTTTGTTGCCACGCCGTGATATACTTTTTCAAGATTGATTAATTTTCCGCCAAAAACTTCTCCGATGGCTTGCAAGCCGAGGCAAATTCCCAAGATGCTTTTTGTCGTCGCATATTTTTGGATAACTTGCTTCAATAATCCCGCTTCATCAGGAATTCCGGGTCCTGGCGAGAGTAGAATCTTGTCGAATTTTTCCAATTCTGAAAGCTCAAATTCATCGTTTCTATACACAGTGACTTCCGCATCCAAATCTTCCAAATAATGAACTAAATTGTAAGTGAAGCTGTCGTAATTATCTATAACTATTATTTTCATAGTCTGTTTTTTCTAAAATTTTTATAGTGTTTCTGCCAGATCCAGCGCTTTCTGCAGCGCTCCTAATTTATTATAAACTTCCTGCATTTCATTTTCTTCCGAAGAACTTTCCACGATTCCGGCGCCGGCTTGGTAATGCAAAACGTGGTTTTTGCTGAGAAAGGATCGAATCATGATCGCATGGTTAAAATTCCCATCAAAATCCATAAAGCCGATTGCGCCTCCGTAAAAACTTCGGTTGGTTTTTTCTATGGATTCGATCAATTGCATCGCTTTGTGTTTTGGAGCACCGCTTAAAGTTCCGGCTGGAAAAGTTTTGGCAACCAAATCCATAAAATTATGGTTTTCTTTCAGTTTTCCAGTCACTTTTGAAACCAAATGAATGACATGCGAAAAGAACTGGACTTCTTTGTATTTCTCCACTTTCACTTCGTTGCAGCTTCGGCTCAAATCGTTTCTCGCCAAATCGACAAGCATCACGTGTTCGCTGTTTTCCTTTGTATCTTCGGTTAATTGCTTGGCTAAATTCGCGTCTTGTTCGTCATTTCCGGTACGTTTAAAAGTGCCTGCTATTGGATGGATTTCGGCGTTATTTCCTTTGATAACCAATTGCGCTTCAGGTGAAGATCCAAAAATTTTAAAATTTCCGTAGTCAAAAAAGAAAAGATAAGGCGACGGATTTATGCTTCGCAAAGCTCTGTAAACATTGAATTCGTCACCTTTGAAAGGTTGTGAAAATCGTCTTGACAAAACCAATTGAAAAACATCGCCGCGAAGACAGTGCTTTTTAGCCAAAGCCACATTTTGCTTAAAATCTTCGTCGGTCATATTTGAATAGCCTTCTTCCGATTTTGAAAAAGAATAAGAAGCGAAGTTTTTCGACTGTAAAAGCTGTTCGATTTCGGCAATATTATTTTTTCCGTCAATGCTGTGGCAGAAAATATAGGCTTCATTTTTAAAGTGATTTATGGCAATGATATTCTGGTAAGTCGCATAATAAATTTCAGGAATCTGGTTTTCTTCCGACTTAAAATCAATATTTATTTTCTCAAAATGCTTTACAGCGTCATACGAAATATAGCCGAATAATCCGTTGTGGATGAATTTGAAAACGGTGTTTTCGGCTTCGAATTTCTTTGAAAAATTATAAATTTCCTGTGGAATATTCGTGTCTTTCTCCACCAATTTTACTTCAGAAGTTTGATCAGGATATTGAATTTCAATCGTCATATTTTCCACTTTGATTGAAGCAATCGGGTTAAAACAGACATACGAAAAACTATTATTGTTTGCGTGATAATCACTGCTTTCGAGCAAAAGGCTGTTCGGGAATTTGTCCCTGATTTTCAAGTAAACGCTGACCGGCGTTATCGTATCTGCCAGAATTTGCTTGAAGTTGGTATGTAGTTTATATTTTTTCATTTTGTGAAAGTTCCAATAATTTATAAAAACAAAAAAGGCTTGTCGTGATTGACAAGCCTTTTGATATTTTGGTTTAAAAATACTTATAGGAGATATCGCTCACGACGTTTGACGTAAGTTCCACCACCAAGTATTATTTAAAATTGTGTTCATGATTTTTATTTGATACAAATGTATAAAAAGAATTGAATTGCAAGATAAAATTTTAAAACTATTAACTTTTATCTGCAGTTTTCGATTTTCTGTTCGACTAAATCTTGCTTCTTTTCATCCCATTTATAGCAGTGTTCTTCGGTTAAAACCATCTTGTTGTTTTTTAATTTATATTTCATAACCAGATGCTGGCTTCCCGCGCAACATTGATTATGCTCCGTAATTGTTTTTGTCGTTGCATCAAATTCTAAAGAAACTCCGGCGATTTCGCTTTCAAAATATTTCTTGGTTTTTGGATCAAATAAATAATAAATGCTCGTAGTATTTGGTCCGGCATAACTTGCTTCAAAAACAGAAAAATCTTCAATCCCGTCAAAATTATAATCGCCTTTTTGAATACTATTTAATCCTCGAAATTCACCTTCAAAATTTAATTGCTGATAAAGGGCATCTGTTTTTTTAGTGCAGATTCTGATCCCGCTTACTCTTGGGTAATAATCATCTTTTCTTTTTGCTGTAACTAATTTGAAATAATAATTTTTAAAAGATCCAGTCTGCAAAATTTCTTGATTTTTCCATTCGGTATCATTTCCATATTTGAATTCAAATTCTTTGTTGAGCGTAATTTCGAATTCTTTTCCGGTTTTTAAATCTTTCCAAATTCCTCTTGTCAAAACACTATTTTCAGATATATTTTTAAAAGTCATTGTTGCAGATTCCTTCCCGTCGCTGTCTTTCTCGGTAAAAACCAGCGTTTCGTTTTCCATCTTTCCTGACAAATAAATCGGAATATCAAATTTTTTATAAGCATAAACGCCATCGCCAGAACTCGAAGAAATATTAGAGACTAATTCAATTGGATAGACGTCAATAAATCCAGAATAGCGAACTTGAGAGAAGGCTGCAATGCTTCCTAAAAATAAAATTGCAAGAAATAATTTTTTCATAAAATAGATTTTTTAATCGCCACCGCAACCACCGCAACTGCTTCCACAGGAACTTCCACACGAGCTTCCGTTTGAGCAGGAACTTCCTCCAGAAGAACAACTGCTAGAACTGCTATAACCTGAAGAATTTATAGTTTCAGTTTGGTAAATCATAGGAATAAATGCAGTTGCCAAAACAGAATTCCCAATCAAATAAGCACTCCAATCCCACTTGTGGCGGTTTTCTTTTTTGGGAATTATATTGGTTTTGTAATATTCTGGAATAATTTCTTTGCCTAAAATTACTACTAATCTAAAAAAGTAAAATACGGTCAAGAAAAAATATACGATTAAAATGAAAGTCAATAATCCTACAGGTTTTCCTCTTGAAATTCCTGTGAAATAGCGACCGATTCCGAACAGAAATACCATTGATAAAATGATAAAATTTGTAGCAAATAAGCTTGCAAAGAATTTAGATTTTATAACATATTTCAAAAAAGCATCAATCGCATTCGGAATATTTGTGAAAACAGGTTTTTTTAATAAAAACTTATAAAGCAATGGATAAGGCATTAGTCCATGACTTTCTAAAGTGTCGTAAGTGATAAACTGCATTTGGCTTTCAAAATCGTCTTTTTTTTCTGCATAAAGTTTCTTATCGTTGCTGATTTTGATATTTTTTTCCTTGATTAAATTATTCACATTGGCATGAATTACGTCAGAATAATTTCTTTTTTTCATGTAAATCAATTCAAAAGGCGAGAGGTTGAAAATAAAGAGATTTTTATTCCAGCCATTAACCAATTTTGAAAACCTACTTCTGTTATAACTTTCTAAGCCCAAAAATGTTATCACAATTAAGATGATAAAACCAATGATAAAGAGAGGATTCTTGATTTGAAGATAAAGAGGATTTAAAAGCTTTGTTACAGGAAACATCAAAAACAGAACCGCCAAGATTGCGACAATTAAAAAGCTTCTGATTTTAAAATTTGATTTGTTTAAATTTAGAGGTTCATAGCTATTTGCAAAGTTCCAGATTTCTTTTGGCTGTTCTCCAAAAACAGCTGAATACAATTGCTGCGTTCTTTCTTTTGCTAATTTAAATTTCTCAAATTCATCACGATTGTGTGTCGACGGAACATGCTCTATCCGTTTGCCCAAAAGCGTGCAAAATTCATTGTAAGACTGCGTGAAAATCAAATGCTGGTGCCAAACTGTGTCCACAATTTCTGAAGGAGAAACCATCGCATCGGCAGTTGCGGCCAGATACATGAATTTTTTATACTCTAAAATGGCTTCTGAAGTAAAATTAATTGTCCAGAAATTCTCTTTGGCCAGACGAATTGAAAATCCGTAATCACTGATTGGCTGGTCAAAGTCAAAGGCTAGAATTTTGTTCCAAAGTGAATTTTCCATAGCTTCTAATTGTAGGCTTTTAGCATAGTAAATTTACATTTATTTTCCTTACAATTAAATCTCAGAAATATATTTTTTCATGCAAACGCTGCTTTCGATATCTTTATATTGGCCATAATTTTGAATCGTAGTATAACCTGACTTTTGATACAGTTTCACAGCGTCTTCCATGTTTTTGCTAGTTTCTAAAATGCAGAAATCAAAGTTGGATTCTTCAGCCCAATATTCTAGGTTTTTTAAAATCTGTCTTGCAATTCCCTGTTCTCTGAATTCTGGAAGCACGAACATTCTTTTAATTTCAACCGTGTTTTCAGAATAAGGCTTGAAAGCGCCACAACCCACGGGAACGCCGTCACTGTAAGCAACGAGAACGTGGTGCAAAGCATCAATCGTATTAAATTGTGAGAAGAAAGCATCGTTTTCACCGTTGACTCCGGTGAGATAATTGTCGAGAAGCGCTACTAATTTTTGAAAATCAGGATTAGTAGAATCCGTTCTTTTGAGCGTAGTTTTTGGCATTGTGGTAATGGTTGTAGTTAGTTTTTTAAAAGTATGAATTTACAAAAAGCCAATCAAAATTAACACGACAATATCACAAAAAAAGCGCAACAGGTTTTTAAACTGCTGCGCTTTATTATAATTTTAAAAAGAGTTTTAAATCAGCGTACCACCAGAAACTTCAATGCGTTGCGCGTTTACCCATTTTGCATCATCGCTGCACAAAAAGGCAACCACGCCACCAATATCATCAGGAAGACCAACGCGTCCCAACGCAATTGTAGAGGCAATATGTTTGTTGACATCAGCATTATCACGAACCAAACCGCCACCGAAATCAGTTTCAATCGCACCCGGAGCCACAGAATTGGAGCGGATTCCTCTTTCGCCCAGTTCTTTTGCTTGATATTTTGTCAAAGTTTCCATTGCGCCTTTCATGGCCGCATAAGCCGAATAGCCTGGCAGGGCAAAACGTGCCAAGCCTGTAGAAATATTCACAATGCCACCGCCGTCATTTAATAGTGGAAGCGCTTTTTGAGTCAAGAAAAAGCCTCCTTTAAAGTGAATGTTTAACAAAGTATCAAACTGTTCTTCAGTAGTTTCTGCGAAAGCGCCATAGATTCCAACGCCAGCATTGTTTACCAAATAATCAATTTTATCAGTTCCGAAAGTAGCTTTTGATGTTGCTTTTAAAGTTTCAAAAAAAGCATCAAAAGTTTTTGATTCGCCTACATTTAATTGCAGTGCAAGCGCTTTTTGTCCCAAAGATTCAATTTCAGAAACCACAGCGTCAGCTTCGTCTTTTTTGCTGTTGTACGTCAGAATTACGTCAAGTCCTTTTTTTGCCAGACTTAAAGCCATATTTTTTCCAAGTCCACGGCTTCCGCCTGTTACAAGAACAATTTTACTATTTGCCATCTTATTTTTTATTAAAATTTAGTGATGTAAAATTAGGGCGAACGTGCTTTAAAAAAATGGTGAGTAGTACAGTTTAAATGGTGAGAGCTTCCGAATTTTGAATTGATTTCTCAAAAAAAGATTGTCGGTATTGTTTTGGCGTCATTCCGGTAAAAGCTTTGAAGAATTTCGTAAAGTTTGACGGATCATAAGTCAGCAAAGCCGCAATCGAACCAATTGATTTTTCGTTGGTTTCCAGCATTCCTTTGGCAATGGCTAATATTTTTTCCTCAAAAAAATAACAAGGATGTTTGCCTGTCGTCAGTTTGATCGTGTTGCTCAAATGCGTGGGATGAATGTGCAAAATTCTAGCAAAATCTCTTATCTCAAACATTTCAAAACAGCGCTCTTCTACAATATCAAGCATATGTTTGTCGATTTCTTTTAAATAAGCAGCCGTGATTTCGTGCTGTCTTAAAAGTATTTTCTTCGGAAGTTTCGCTTCAAGTATCATCTTCATAATTATTTACTGCAAGGTAACAAATTCTGCGTCAGCTTCCAATCGATACAAATCAAAACCTTCTGCCCAATAATCCTTCACGACTTCTTTCAGTTCCAGTCCAAATTTCGCATAAAAAGGATAAACCAATTGCGATGTTCTCACAGAAATCTTCTTCACGCTTTCAATTTCTTTCATGCGCTCAATTCTATAATTCGTCAGCGCCGTTCCAAGTCCTTTTCCCTGGCTTTCCGGATGAAAAATATCCCAAGAAATCTTTCCCGTTTGTTTGTCATCCGATAAATTGAAACCGCCACAGCCTAAGATTTCATCATTTATGAGAAGCACAAAATAATGCTCAATTTCGTTTTTTAGATAATAAATAAAGTCCGCCTCTTCACTCGCAGAAAAATAATCCGGAGTATTTAATCGAAGCAATTCGATCAATCGAGGCGTATCTGGAGTTTCGAATTTTCTGATTTTCATGACGATTAAGATAACATTGTGCCAAATATAAAACATATCCAAATCTAAAAAACCACAAACGTACTATTTTGCCATAAAAATCATCTTTTCTATTTAAAAACGAATCCTAAAACCGTATTCTCACTAATAAAAGGCCAATTCTCTGATAAGCATTGCCGAACTCTATAAGCACATCCCAAAGCTTGATGAGCATTGCCGAACCCTTGATAAGCATATCCGAAAAGTGTAATTAGTATTGCCTAAGTCTTGCTAAGCACATCCCAACTCTTAATAGGCTTTGCCTAAAGTTTAATAAGCATATGGGAAAGTTTACTAAGCCTTTCCGAACTCTTTTTAAGTATATGCAAAAGCTTACTAAGCATGTCTGAACTTTAGATAAGCTTATCCAAACAAAAAACACCTTGACTTTATTGCTAAAATCAAGGCGCTTTTTAAAAAAGAAGGCTAGGGTTAGAGTTATCTCGCTGCTCTTTTTTGTAATTCTTTTTTGAAATCAGCATCTTTCAGCTGATCGATCTGAATTCTTGTTTGTCCTTGGCTGCTTTTGATATAAGCATTAAAAACATGGCTTATATACAATGGAGACCTTGGGTTTCCTTTCACAAAACTCACCGCATTATGGCAAGAAAGACAGTTCGCTAAATTCGATACGCTGATGCTATCCATTTCACTTTCAAAAGTTTGCGTGAACGTTTCCATCGTGATATTCGCATTGTTCAATGAACCTCTTGCAATCGCACCCGGTTCTGCACTGTCAAGAGTGTCGCCCCAAGTAATCATTGTTTCGGCCTGTTTTATCGGCGGCATTCCATCCGTATTAATCCAGATTGAACCATTATAGAAGTAGTTTTTCCAAACATCGTCAAGTTTTGAAGCCACACAGTCGTTGATCGTTTTTATATTATCAAAGTTCATCGGTTCCTGTTGTGCCGTTTTCATAAAATCACCGCCCGGTACTTTCGGAACTCCAAATTGAAACAAATCATAAGGTTTAAGAGGCGTTGCAGGACCATTGCTTGTCCATGTAATACCGTTCAGTCCGCTAGTTTCACCTTTCTCATACAACAATTTTTCTTCTACACTAGAGGCATGATTTTTTTTCCAATCATAGGAAGGAGCCAAATCTTTATGCTGAAAAGTAGCCCAGATAAATTCAGGATGGTTGATTACGACACCCACCACGTGCATTCCCAAAAGGGCAACTCTTTTTTGCGTAAATGTTTTTCCGTCTTTAGTAACGGCCGCTGTTGTAACAAAATAGTCTTTCTGCTTGTCAGCTTTTATCGTGTTAACGTCAATCCAAGATACCTTAAGTTCTAATGACCCTATCGGGAATGTCTTTAAGTTATTCTCAGGCAGTTTTTTAGAAAGGATGCTGTCTTTATAGTTTTTCGCAGCCTTTAATAAGGTCTCGTTCGCGTGAATTGAATAGTAAACCGTACCATCTTTTACAATTTCATCATTTCCTCCATAATGCGGATTCGCAGTCAGCACGCCATTAGAACCCGCCTGCTGCGTGTAAGTAAGCACAATAGCAGCGTTTTTTTGCTCTTGAACCGGAATCAAAGCGTCAGAAACCTGAGTCAGTTCATTTAAAAACAAAGGATTGTTGTTTGCCTGAGGTTTTGTAAGCCACAAGAATTTCTGCCAAGACCATTGGTGAAACATGCAGTTGGTTGTAGAATTAGTATCAAACGGACTCCCTTTTCCTTCTGCAGGAGGAGGCGTCTGCGCATGCGGAAACCAAGAAGATTCACATTCGCAAGCAGTGTTTTCTTGCTTGTAGGCTATTTCAGGGCTTTTTTCATCGTCTGCATTTTTTTCGTCTTTTTTGCATGCAGTCAATAAAAAACAGCTGAGAACAACATAGCAGAAGTTCTTCAGGTGTAGGGGGGCTAAATTTTTCATTTTTTGTAGTTTTTTGTTAATCGCAAATTTCGTTATTAAACAAATGTTAAAAAACAGTATAATTACCTGATTTTTTTGTTAATAGGATATTTTTATTGCTGATTTTTAGACTTAAAGAAATGATTTATAGGAAAGAAGAATGGTTGCCTCTGAGGAAAATCAAACAAAAATAATTTTGTCAGTATGCAAAATCATTGTGATTCTTCAACTTTAATCGTGAATTATATAAGAGCAATAAGTTATTCATGGATAATTTTGTGTCACTTAAAATTTGCTATGAAAAAAGACGGTCCGATAATCGTAATTGATGATGATACTGACGATACAGAACTTTTTAAAGAAGTGCTTTCAAGCCTTGTAACCAATGAGATTGTTCTTTTAAATGACAGCACTATTGTTATAGACTATCTGTTGAAAGAAAATTGCCATCCCTTCTTAATTATTTCAGATATCAGCATGCCAAAGATGAACGGCTTCGAACTTCGCGATGCCATGCTCAACGAACCCCAGATTGTCGAAAAGAAAATTCCGTTTCTTTATTTTACAAGCGCTTGGAATGAATTTACTTCCGAAGAAGCTTTTAAAAGGCCAATCAATGGTTTTTTCCAAAAGCCTAATTCTATTGAAAAACTAAAAGAAGTGCTCGGCGATCTGATTGATTACTGGAAGGAAAGGTAATTGAATAATCTTCAAAAAGCATAGTCAAAAAATCAAGCATCCGTGAAATACCCCAAAAACTCACTTCTCACTACTCACTTCTCACTACAATTTATTACATTCGCAAATTGATTTTAGAAAACGACAATAATGAGCACAAAATTTACTGAATATAAAGGACTTGACCTGCCAACAGTAGCGTCTGAAGTACTTGATTTCTGGAAAAAAGAGAATATCTTCGAGAAAAGCATAACCACGCGCGAAGGAAGCCAACCCTACGTGTTTTTTGAAGGACCGCCTTCAGCAAACGGATTGCCTGGAATTCACCACGTGATGGCTCGTGCGATTAAGGATATTTTTTGTCGTTATAAAACCCAAAAAGGCTTTCAGGTAAAAAGAAAAGCAGGTTGGGACACTCACGGTTTGCCAGTAGAATTGGGAACGGAGAAAGAACTTGGTATCACAAAAGAAGACATCGGAAAAACCATTTCCATCGAAGAATATAACGAAGCCTGTAAAAAAACAGTAATGCGTTACACTGACGTGTGGAATGATTTAACTGAGAAAATGGGTTACTGGGTCGATATGGAAGATCCGTATGTGACTTACAAGCCAAAATATATGGAGTCGGTTTGGTGGCTTTTGAAACAAATCTATGATAAAGGTTTGTTGTACAAAGGTTATACGATTCAGCCGTATTCTCCAAAAGCAGGAACGGGATTGTCTTCTCACGAAGTGAACCAGCCTGGAGCGTATCGCGATGTGACGGATACGACGATTGTAGCACAATTCAAGACATTGCCAGAAACTCTTCCTTCCTTCTTACAAGGTTTTGGAGACGTACATTTCTTGGCTTGGACAACAACACCTTGGACTTTGCCGTCAAACACCGCTTTGACAGTTGGGCCAAAAATCGATTATGTTTTAGTCAAGACTTTCAATCAATATACTTTTGAACCTGTAAATGTAGTTTTGGCTAAGAATTTGGTCGGAAAACAATTCGGGAAAGGATTTTTTGCAAGCGAAGAAGATGCTGATTTTGACAATGTGAAAAACGGAGACAAACAGCTTCCATATAGAATTTTATCTGAAGCAAAAGGTGCTGATTTAGTGGGAATCAAATACGAGCAATTATTGCCTTACGCTTTGCCATATCAAAATCCAGAAAATGCTTTCAGAGTAATTTCTGGAGATTTTGTAACAACAGAAGACGGAACAGGAATCGTGCATACGGCTCCAACTTTTGGTGCTGATGATGCGAAAGTAGCCAAAGAAGCTACGCCTGAAGTACCGCCAATGTTGGTTTTAGACGAAAACGGGACGCCAGTTCCATTGGTAGATTTACAAGGAAAATTCACTTCGCACATGGGCGATTTCGCTGGTAAATATGTGAAGAACGAATATTATGATGCGGGAACAGCTCCGGAAAAATCGGTAGATGTTGAAATCGCAATTCGTTTGAAAGAAGAAAACAAAGCGTTTAAAGTTGAGAAATACGTCCACAGTTACCCACACAGCTGGAGAACAGACGAACCGCTTTTGTATTATCCATTGGATTCTTGGTTCATCAAAGTGACGGATGTAAAAGACAGAATGTTCGATTTAAATGACACAATTAACTGGAAACCAAAATCTACAGGTGAAGGCCGTTTCGGAAACTGGTTGAAAAACGCCAATGACTGGAACCTTTCCCGCTCAAGATATTGGGGAATTCCGTTGCCAATCTGGCGAACCGAAGACAAGAAAGAAGAAGTGTTGATTGGTTCTGTCGAAGAATTATACAACGCTATTGAAAAATCAATCGAATCTGGTTTCCAAAAAGAAAATCCGTTCAAAGGTTTTGAAATCGGAAACATGTCGGAAACGAATTATGATTTGGTGGATTTGCATAAAAATGTAGTCGATGAAATCACCTTAGTTTCTGCTTCTGGAAAACCAATGAAACGTGAAAGCGACCTTATTGACGTTTGGTTCGATTCTGGAGCGATGCCTTATGCACAATGGCATTATCCTTTTGAAAACAAAGACAAGATTGACGAAAACAAAGATTTTCCAGCTGATTTCATCGCAGAAGGCGTTGACCAGACTCGTGGTTGGTTTTATACTTTACACGCGATTGGAACATTGGTTTTTGATAAAGTAGCTTACAAAAACGTAGTTTCAAACGGTTTGGTTTTAGACAAAAATGGACAAAAAATGTCGAAACGTCTAGGAAATGCAACCGATCCATTCGAGACAATTGCAAATCATGGTCCGGATGCCACACGCTGGTACATGATTTCAAATGCAAATCCTTGGGACAACTTAAAGTTTGATATCGAAGGAATTGCTGAGGTAAAAAGAAAATTCTTCGGAACGTTATACAATACGTATTCGTTCTTTAGTTTATACGCAAATATCGACGGATTCACTTACGCGGAAGCGGAAATACCGTTAGAAGAAAGACCAGAAATCGACCGCTGGATTTTATCCGAATTAAATACTTTGATAAAAGACGTAGATGCTTTTTACGCTGATTATGAGCCAACAAGAGCAACTCGTGCCATTTCTGACTTTGTTCAAGAGAATTTGAGCAACTGGTACGTTCGTTTGTGCAGAAGACGTTTCTGGAAAGGAGACTATGCGCAAGATAAAATTGCGGCTTACCAAACGTTATATACCTGTCTTTTAACCGTTGCAAAATTAGGCGCTCCGGTAGCTCCGTTCTTTATGGACAAGCTTTACAGAGATTTAACGCAGGCAACACACACAGAAGATTTTGACAGTGTACATTTGGCCGAGTTTCCAAAATATGCTGATAACTTTGTTGATAAGTCGTTGGAGAGCAGAATGCAGAAAGCACAGACCATTTCTTCACTAGTGTTATCGCTACGTAAGAAGGAGATGATCAAAGTGCGCCAACCCTTGCAAAAAGTAATGATTCCAGTTTTGGATGACAGACAAAAAGCAGAGATTGAGGCTGTTTCCGACTTGATAAAAGCAGAGGTAAATGTTAAGGAAATAGAGCTTTTAGACGATGCCTCTGGTATTTTGGTAAAGCAAATTAAGCCTAATTTTAAAGCATTAGGACCGCGTTTTGGTAAAGATATGGGATTGATTTCCAAAGAGATACAAAATTTATCTCAAGAACAAATTAATGAGCTAGACAAGGCAGGCGCGCTAGATATTGTCATTTCAGGGAAAAGTATTAATTTAACTTCTGAAGACGTGGAGATTTCATCTCAAGATATCGAAGGTTGGTTGGTCGCAAATGCAAACGGAATTACGGTTGCTTTAGACATCACAATCTCTGATGAATTGAGAAAAGAGGGAATCGCAAGAGAATTGGTTAACCGCATTCAAAATATCCGAAAAGATTCAGGTTTTGAAGTAACAGATAAAATCAAAGTTCAAGTCCAAAGAGATGGAATTTTAGAAGAAGCTTTACAAGCAAATTCAGAATATATCAAGGCAGAAACGCTGACAGAAGAACTATTAATTGAGGATAAAGTAGAAAACGGTATAGAAGTTGAGTTTGATGAGATAAAAACCAAAATATTAATTTCAAAATAAAAACACAAAAATATGGTAGATGAAGTTGCACGATACTCAGATGCTGATTTGGCAGAGTTCAAGGAAATTATTTTAAACAAAATACAAAAAGCACAGGCAGATTTAGATTTGATCAAAAGTGCCTATATGAATGACCTAAACAACGGTACAGATGATACATCGCCAACGTTTAAGGCTTTCGAAGAAGGAAGTGAAACGATGTCTAAAGAAGCGAACTCGCAATTGGCAATCCGTCAAGAAAAGTTCATCCGTGACTTGAAAAATGCACTTTTCCGTGTAGAAAACAAGACTTACGGAATTTGCAAAGTTACCGGCAAATTGATCGGAAAGGAAAGATTGAAAATTGTTCCCCACGCGACAATGAGTATTGAAGCAAAGAACTTGCAACGATAAGCTTAGACTAAAAAAATAGAAACGCTCCAAAAATTGGGGCGTTTTTTTTATAACCAAATTGGAGAAACTTGCTTTTCTTCTAAAACTAAGGCTAAATAATATCATAATAATAAATTAACGCTCCCAACGGAGCGTTTTTTATAAATAATAATTCCTATTTTTGCCCTCAAAATATCTGAAATGTCCCTGAAGAAAGCCTATTTACTAGTTATCCTTATATTAATCGTCGACCAGATTTCAAAAATCTACATCAAAACCAATTTCATTTATGGTGAAGCCGGACAAGTTGACGTGGCCAGCTGGTTCAAAATTCTATTGATTGAAAACGAAGGAATGGCTTGGGGAACTGAAATTCCGGGCGCTTATGGAAAACTGATCTTGACGCTTTTTAGATTGGTTGCCGTTTCCGGAATCGGTTGGTGGCTTTGGGATTCAGTAAAAAAAGAAAGCTCAAATTTCTTGGTTGTAGCAATTGCCTTAATCTTGGCGGGCGCTTTTGGAAATATCATCGATTCAGTTTTCTACGGAGTTATTTTTGACCACAGCAACGGGCAAACAGCAACATTGTTTTCAGACCAGCCTTACGGAACTTGGTTTCATGGAAAAGTGGTCGATATGCTTTATTTTCCAATCTGGGAAGGTGATTTGCCATCTTGGCTAGGCGGAAAACACTTCACATTCTTCAACGCAATCTTCAATATTGCTGACATGGCAATCTCAACAGGCGTTGGAATTTTAATTGTTTTCAATAAAAAAGCATTCGCCAAGCCAAATAATCCAGAATTGGCATAATTCTCAAAAAGAATATATTTTTTCGGGAGTAATACAAAAATCCAAACGCACATCGCTTTCAAAAACATCGATGATTTCTTCTTCGGCGTCAAAGAAAGACAATCCGATTTTTACGACATCTTCTCGGCAATCCGCTAAGAAATTATCATAAAATCCTTTGCCATAACCCACGCGGTGTCCCTTTTTGTCAAAGGCCAAAAGCGGTACGAAAACCACGTCAATTTTATTTGAAGGAACTTCAATTCCGTCTAAAGGTTCGGGAATGTTATATTCATTTTTCTTGAATTTTGTATTGTCAGTAAGCAAATAGTGAGTCATTTTTCTGGTCTCAAAATTAGATTTCGAAACAATAATTTCTTTGTCTTTTCCAGCTAAAACCTGCAATAAAAATTCGGTATCCACTTCTTTATGCTCAGTTATAGGAAGAAAAATATGATAATATAATTTACTCCAAATATCAGATTTTACTGTTTGATTGGCGATTGCAAGACTTTTATCCTCAATTTCATCAGAAGAAAGTTGCGCTCTTAAAGCTTTATATTTTATTCGTAATTCTTTTTTGTGCATTTGAATTTATTTTTGCAAATCTTCGTTACTTTTCTTTGTAAATCTCCTTGAAACTAAACCTCCCCATATTCCAAATCACTTGAAATATGAAAAATTGCGTCACCTTGATACACAATCGGAGCATCATTCACATTAATCACAAATCCTGAATTTGGCGCTTTGACCTTAATTTCCACTTTGCCATAAGGATCTGAAATAGTAGCTAAAACTTCTCCTTTTTGGACATAATTCCCAATAGTTGTAAAGCCTTTGAACATGCCAGAATTCTTGGCGCGAACCCAGCCCGATTTTTCAATATAAATCGTTTTTTTCTCTGGATGAAAAACTAATTTCTTAGGATTTAGCATCCCGAAATGGTTCAACAAACGTTTTGTTCCTTCGACGCCTTCTCTTGTGATGGAATCATTTATATCCAAAGATTTTCCGCCTTCAAAAAGCAACATTTTTACGCCCAATTTATCGCATGAATTTCGAAATGATCCCGGAATGTTTTTAGAATACAAAGCAAAAGGCGAATGAAAAACATCAGCCAAAGCTTTCAATTCAGGATTATTCGGAACCAGGCGAATCTGCGGTGCATTAAATCGGCAAGCGCCTCCGGCATGAAAATCAATGCAATAATCCACATTCGGAATAATTTCTTTCAATAAATAATAAGCAAATCGGCTCGCCAGAGAACCATTTTTGCTTCCCGGAAAAACACGGTTCATGTCTCTTCCGTCAGGAAATTCCCGTGTTTGATTTAAAAATCCGAAGACATTAATTGTTGGAATACAGATTATGGTTCCGATTTTTGGCTTGTTGATTTTTTGAACGATCAACTGCCTCACAATTTCCACTCCGTTGATTTCGTCGCCGTGCAAACCTGCCGAAAATAAAACTGTCGGACCGTCAATTTGGGAGCGTTCGATGATTACCGGAATCTTTAATTTGGTCATCGTATGGAGTTTTGCGATCTCCATATTTAAGGTGCGGCTTTCGCCAGGCAGAATCGTTTCGCCTAAAATCGTCAAGTTTTTTTGAGTTTTCGCCATAATCTGTAAGAAAATATAAATGTATAAAATTCAAAATTGCGAAAGCCAAATATTTGCTAAAACCATCTAAAATCAAAATTCTAGGTTTGCAATTCGCAATTTTTGCCCTTAACTTTGTTACATGCAAAATCCACTCGAACTTCAAATCCAAACTTTGCCCGACAGTCCGGGAGTTTATCAGTATTATGATAAAGAAGACAAGATTTTGTATGTCGGAAAAGCAAAAAATCTAAAGAAAAGAGTCGCTTCTTATTTTAGTAAAACCCATGATAATGCGCGGACAAACGTGATGGTTCGGAAAATCGTTTCGATTCGCCATATCGTAGTTCCAACAGAAACCGATGCTTTGCTTTTGGAAAATAATTTAATCAAAAAACTCCAGCCGCGCTACAATGTTTTGCTTAAAGATGACAAGACCTATCCTTGGATTTGCATCAAAAGAGAGCCTTTTTCAAGAATTTTTACGACTCGAAACATGGTCAAAGACGGTTCAGAATATTTCGGACCTTACACCAGTTTCAAGACGGTTCACACGCTTTTAGATTTGATCAAAGAATTATACCAATTGCGAACTTGTAACTATGATTTGACAAGAGAAAACATCAATTCTGGGAAATATAAAGTGTGTTTGGAATATCATATCGGAAACTGCAAAGGGCCATGTGAAGGCCATCAATCCTTAGAAGATTACCAAAAAAATATAGACGCTATTCGAGAAATTTTGAAAGGAAATTTCAAGGAAAGCTTGAAGGATTTCAAAACGCTGATGAAAAATTTGGCGGCAGAAATGAAATTTGAGCAGGCGCAAAAAATTAAGGATAAGATTGATATTTTAGAAAATTATCAGTCGCGTTCTACAATCGTAAATCCTCGTATTTCAAATGTGGATGTTTTCTCGATTATTTCAGATGAAAGCGCGGCGTTTGTGAACTTTCTTCAGATTTCCCACGGAGCGATCATTCGTTCGCATACCTTAGAAATTAAAAAGAAATTAGACGAACCCGATGAAGAATTATTAGAATTGGCAGTGGTCGAACTGCGCGAGCGTTTTAAGTTATTGTCAAGAGAAATTATTGTTCCTTTTGAGATTGATTTGGGCGAAAGCGTAAAGGTTACGGTACCGCAATTGGGCGATAAAAAACAGCTTCTTGATTTATCTGTAAGAAATGCAAAATTCTTCAGAATGGATCAATTGAAGCAGTTGCAAATCGTGGATCCAGATCGCCATACAAATCGAATTATGGCACAGATGCAGAAAGATTTGCGACTTTCGGTTGAACCAAGACACATCGAATGTTTTGACAACTCGAATATTCAAGGAACAAATCCGGTGGCGGCATGTGTTGTCTTTAAGGATGGAAAACCCAGCAAAAAAGATTACCGACATTTCAATATAAAAACCGTCGAAGGTCCGAATGACTTTGCTTCGATGGAAGAAGTCGTTTACAGAAGGTATAAAAGATTGCTCGATGAAGAACAGCCTTTACCACAATTAATTATTATCGATGGAGGAAAAGGGCAACTGTCTTCGGCTTTGAAAAGCTTGGACGATTTGAATTTGAGAGGAAAAATTGCCATCATCGGCATTGCAAAACGCCTTGAAGAATTATTTTATCCCGGAGATTCCATTCCTTTATACTTAGATAAAAAATCTGAAACTTTAAAAGTCATCCAGCAATTGCGGAATGAAGCGCACCGTTTTGGAATTACGCACCATCGCGATAAACGTAGCAAGGGCGCTTTGAAAACTTCGGTTGAAACCATTCCGGGAATCGGCGAAAAAACGATGATTACGTTAATAAAACATTTCAAATCTGTTAAAAGATTGTCTCAGGCAACAGAAAAGGAAATTTCTGATGTTGTAGGTGTTTCAAAAGCGAAAAAAATTACCGACTTTTACAATCACACCAAGTAATTTATTTTTATGAAAAAATTTGCTCTTATATTGTTGATGCTTTTCTCGGTTTCAGCGACGTATGCGCAAGTGCAGAAAAAACCTAAAATCGGGTTAGTTTTGAGTGGTGGCGGTGCAAAAGGATTGGCACACATTGGTGTTTTAAAAGTTTTAGAAGAAGAGGGAATTGAAGTTTCTTATATCGGGGGAACCAGCATGGGCGCGATTATCGGCGGCCTTTATGCTTCCGGATATAAAGCTTACCAAATCGATTCTATTTTTAAAACTACAGATTATGATGCGCTGATTCAGGATTATATTCCAAGATCTTCCAAAAATTTCTATGAAAAGAGAAACGACGAGCTTTATGCGCTTTCTCTTCCTTTCAATAAAATGAGAATCGGAATTCCGAGAGCACTTTCAAAAGGACTTTACAACTACAATTTAATCAGCAAATTAACGCACAACGTCAGGCATGTCAAAGATTTTAATGATTTGCCGATTCCGTTTTTGTGTATTGCGACAGACATTGAAACAGGCCAGCAGGTTTTGCTCAACAAGGGTTCTCTGCCTCAAGCGATTGTTGCTAGCGCGGCATTTCCGTCGCTGTATATGCCTGTTGAAATTGACGGAAAACTGTTGATTGACGGCGGCGTTGTAAATAATTATCCGATTCAGGAAGTAAAAAACCTTGGCGCTGATATTATTATTGGTGTTGACGTTCAAGACGGATTTAAGGATAGGAAAGGCTTGAGCGACGCAACTAAAATTTTGGTTCAGATTACCAATATGCAGATGATCCAAAAAATGCCTAGAAACATCAATGCGACCGATATTTATATCAAGCCAGACATTGAAGGTTTTAATGTAATTTCTTTTGACCAAGGCAGTGAAATTATCAAAAGAGGCGAAGAAGCCGCAAGAAAAGTTATCGAAAAACTGCAGAAATTTGGAGATAAATACAAGCGAAATCCGCTGAGCACTTTGTCGCCAGGAAAAGACAGTCTTCAAATCAGCGAAATAAGAATTACGCCTTTAGAAAATTACACTAGGTCTTATGTAATCGGGAAGCTTGGTTTTAAAGCGGGAACGAAAATCGCTTATGAAGATCTTGACAAGGGCATAAATACCTTAAGCGCGACCCAAAATTTTAGCAGTATTAGCTACTCTTTCATAAAATCGGGTGAAGATGACGTCTTGCAGATGAATCTTATCGAAAATCCGACAAAAACTTACCTGAAATTCGGAATTCATTATGACGGATTGTATAAAAGCGCCGTTTTGTTAAATGCGACGCAGAAGAAACTTTTTTTCAAAAATGATGTGATTTCAGCAGATATAGGGCTCGGAGATAATTTCAGATATTACTTAGATTATTATGTCGACAACGGATTTTACTGGAGTTATGGAATAAAATCAAGATTTAATACTTTCAACAGAAATGTCTTGACCGATTTCAGTGACGGCGATTTATTAAATTTATTCGGACTGAATTCGATCAATATCGATTATACCGATTTTTCAAACCAGATTTATTTCCAGACGATTTTTGCACAGAAATTCCTGATTGGAGGAAGCTTGGAATACAAGCATTTGAAAATTAAGACAAGCACGCTTCAAAATACGAATCCAGTTTTAGAAAACAGCGATTATGTAAGTGCTTTTGCCTACTTGAAATATGATTCTTACGATAAAAAATATTTTCCAAAAGAAGGCGTTTTATTTTGCGGGGATGTTCAGACTTTGCTTTATTCTTCTGATTACACCAATACTTTTGAGCGATTTTCTATCATAAAAGGAGAATTGGGCTATGCCAAGACTTTTTTCAATAAGCTTACCGTGAAATTAGAATCTGAAGCCGGATTTACGATTGGCGAACAGACTATCAAATTCTTCGATTTTGTCTTGGGCGGTTATGGTTTTAATATGATCAATAATTTCAAGCAATTTTATGGCTATGACTTCGTAAGCCTTTCCGGAAACAGCTATATCAAAGGTTCGGGAACATTAGATTATGAAATTTTCCGTAAAAACCACATCAATTTTACTGCAAACTATGCCAATATCGGAGCCAAGATATTTGATTCAGACCAATGGTATGAGCGTCCAAATTTCTCAGGATATGCCTTTGGTTATGGACTTGAAACAGTGGTCGGTCCTGTAGAGTTAAAACATTCTTGGTCGCCAGAAACTGGAGATCACTTCACTTGGTTCAGCATCGGATTCTGGTTTTAATTCCTTTCTGAAAATATTAAACCTTAATTTTTTCTGTTAATTATTCTTTAAAAAAACTATATTTGAAGCCATAAAACAATTAAAGAAGCAAATTTATGTCTATTTGGAGAAGAAAATCATTAGCGATCTTAATGAACGAAGCGTCAGAAGATGAAAAAGGTTTAAAAAGAACCTTGTCTTCAAGAGCTTTAGTAGCATTGGGAATCGGAGCTATTATTGGAGCAGGATTATTTTCATTAACCGGAATCGCAGCTGCAGATCACGCTGGTCCGGCCGTAACTTTATCATTTGTTTTGGCAGCCGTTGGTTGTGGTTTTGCAGGCTTGTGCTACGCAGAATTTGCATCGATGATTCCAGTTGCAGGTAGTGCTTATACTTATTCTTATGCCACGATGGGAGAATTTGTAGCCTGGATCATTGGCTGGGATTTAGTTTTAGAATATGCTTTAGGAGCCGCAACAGTTGGAGTCAGCTGGGGTTCTTATTTAAATAAATTATTATTGCAATTTGACATAACCATTCCGCCTGAATTTTCAAGTGCTCCGGCAGAAGGCGGCTTAATCAACTTGCCAGCAATTTTTATTGTATGTCTTTTGTCGCTTCTATTAATTAGAGGAACAAAAGAATCTGCATTTGTAAATAATATTTTAGTGGTAATGAAATTAATTGTCGTTATCATCTTCATAGTTTTAGGCTGGCAATATATCAATCCAGATTTTCACGTTCCTTATATTCCTGAATATGTTCCTGAACATATTGATGCCGCAACAGGAAAAAAAGTGGCTGAATTTGGAGGAGTTTCTGGAATTGCAGCCGGGGCAGGCTTAGTATTTTTTGCCTTCATTGGTTTTGACGCCGTTTCTACTGCTGCGCAAGAAGCAAAAAATCCGCAGAAAGGCATGCCAATCGGAATTTTAGGATCATTAGCTATTTGCACGGTTTTATATGTGCTTTTCTCTTATGTGATGACTGGTTTGGTTCCTTACACAGCATTTAAAGGTGATGCATCTCCGGCGGCGACAGCATTTGCAGTAACAGGATATACTTTTTTGCAAACCGGACTTATCGTTGCAATTTTAGCAGGATATACTTCAGTGATTTTGGTAATGTTGATGGGGCAAAGCCGTGTTTTTTATTCGATGAGTAAAGACGGACTTCTGCCAAGATTTTTTGGAGACATTCACCACAAATTCAGAACACCATGGAAAACAAATATCTTCTTTATGGTTTTTGTAAGCATTTTTGCAGGCTTTGTGCCGATCAAAGATTTAGGGCATATGGTAAGCATCGGAACTTTATTTGCATTTTCTCTTGTTTGTCTTGGAATCTTGATAATGCGCAAAAAAATGCCAGATGCGGTAAGGTCTTTTAGAGCGCCACTTGTTCCTTTTGTGCCAATTGCAGGAATCGCTGTGTGCTTTTATTTGATGTATTCGCTTCCTTTGGAAAGCTGGTGGAGACTTTTAATTTGGATGGCTATCGGAATATCTATTTATTTCGCTTATGGTAAAAACAAATCAAAATTGAATAAAACGGAATAGTTTTTAATAAAATATAAAAAGGCGCTAATAATTAAATTGTTAGCGCCTTTTTCATTTCAATAAATATTTCATAATAATACCACCAAAAAAATTAATTTTTACGATATTTGTGACTATGAATGCAAGTTGGAAAGATTTATTAGCACACTTAAAGTTTCTCATTAAAAGAAACCCAGAATGATTTTTTTTCAATTAGAAAATTCGGTAATTAGAAAATGAGATAATGTTTAAATTACCCAATTGACTAATTACCCCAATTATCAAATTGACTAATTATCTAATTAAAAAAATATGCCACTATATCATAAATTAGGGGAATTTCCCCAAAAGCGACATACGCAGTTCGAAAAACCAGACGGTGGTTTATACTACGAACAGCTCTTTGGAACTGAAGGTTTCCACGGACATTCTTCGTTGCTTTATCACGTTCACAGGCCAACTCAGGTCAAAGAAATTAAAGCATCTTATTCTGTTGAGCCAAAAATTGCCATCGGAAAAAATATAAAATCATTATTGCTGAAAGGTTTTGAATTAAAACCCGAAGCTGATTTTTTAGACAGTCGAAAAGCAATGCTAGTCAACAAAGATTGCACAATCGGATTGGCAGCGCCACAAAAATCATTGCGTGATTATTTCTATAAAAATGCCGATGCCGATGAAATGATTTTTATCCACAAAGGAACCGGAACGCTTCGCACGATGATGGGAAATATTCCTTTTGAGTATGGAGATTACTTAATTATTCCAAGAGGAATTATCTACCAAATTGATTTCGATACTGAAGAGAACCGTTTGTTTTATGTAGAATCTTTCGCTCCGTTTTATACTCCAAAACGTTACAAGAATGAATCTGGCCAGCATTTAGAACATTCTCCGTTTTGCGAGCGTGATTTTAAATTGCCTACAGAATTGGAAACTTTCGACGAAAAAGGCGATTTTACAATAAAAATAAAAAAAGAAGGAATGCTGCACGAAGTGGTTTATGCCACGCATCCTTTTGACGTTGTGGGTTGGGACGGATATAATTTTCCTTACGGATTTTCAATTCACAATTTTGAGCCGATAACAGGCCGTGTTCACCAGCCGCCTCCAGTTCACCAAACGTTTGAGACTTCGACATTCGTCGTATGCTCATTCTGTCCAAGGCTTTATGATTATCATCCGAAGTCAATTCCGGCGCCATACAATCACAGCAACATTGACAGCGATGAGGTTTTGTATTATGTTGACGGCGATTTTATGTCGAGAAATAACATCGAGCAAGGTCATATCACTTTACATCCAAAAGGAATTCCTCACGGTCCAGCTCCTGGCGCGATGGAAAGAAGTATTGGCAAGACAATTACTGAAGAATTAGCGGTAATGGTTGATACCTTCCGTCCATTAATGGTCACGGAAGAAGCCATGGGATTGGACGATGGTCAATATTATAAATCGTGGGTGGAGTAATTAATTCGATTAGAGAATTAGTTAATTAGCCAATTAGCGTGAATATTGGAGTCAAGAAATTCCGCAGATATTAGCCTTTTTTATAAATTTTATATGCCAAATTATGGATTTTACCACAAGTGTAAAATATCAGAATAATCCAATTTTGAGAGAAACTTTCGAGTTTGCGGTTTTAATTGTTCAGTATGCTGAGCTTTTGGAATCAAACCGAAAATATGCAATTGCAAGACAAGTTATTCGTTCTGGAACATCAATTGGAGCCAATGTAAAAGAAGCTCAAAATGCAGAAAGTAAAGCAGATTTTGTCCATAAATTAAAAATAGCTTTAAAAGAAGCTGATGAAACTGAATATTGGTTGTTTCTATGCAAAAGCTTGGAAAGTTACCAAAATCCTGACCATTTGATTTTAAAATTGAGTGGGATATTAAAAATATTAAACAAAATAGTAAGTACAACTAAAAGAAATTAGTGAATCTGCGAATGGGCTTCAACGCTAACTCGCTAATTGAATAATTCGGTAAAATATTTAAAATTATGAGCAAAGAATTTAAATCAGTAGAATACGGATTAGAAAAAATATTTGAAGGAGCACAAGATTTCTTGCCTCTTTTAGGAACAGACTACGTAGAATTTTACGTAGGAAATGCAAAACAAGCAGCGCATTTTTACAAAACAGCTTTCGGATTTCAGTCATTGGCGTATTCAGGATTGGAAACTGGAGTTCGCGATAGAGCGTCTTATGTTTTGAAACAAGACAAAATCCGCTTGGTTTTGACAACAGCGTTGAATAGCGATTCGCCAATTGGAGAACACGTTAAAAAACACGGAGACGGTGTTAAAATCGCAGCACTTTGGGTGGAAGATGCTCGTTCTGCTTTTGAAGAAACGGTAAAACGTGGCGCAAAACCTTTCATGCAACCGACAGTTGAAAAAGACGAATTCGGAGAAGTAGTTCGTGCTGGAATCTATACTTATGGCGAAACCGTTCACATGTTTGTAGAGCGTAAAAATTATACCGGAGCCTTTCTGCCAGGCTATAAAACTTGGGAATCTGACTACAAGCCAGCGCCAGTGGGATTGAAATATATCGATCACATGGTTGGAAACGTGGGTTGGAACCAAATGAATACGTGGGTAAAATGGTATGAAGACGTGATGGGATTTGTGAATTTCCTTTCTTTTGACGACAAGCAAATCAATACAGAATATTCTGCATTGATGTCAAAAGTAATGTCAAACGGAAATGGCCGCATTAAATTTCCAATCAATGAACCAGCTGAAGGAAAAAAACGCTCTCAAATTGAAGAATATTTAGATTTCTACGAAGGTAGTGGAATTCAGCATATTGCGGTTGCAACTGATGATATATTGACAACTGTTGCTGATATGAAATCTCGCGGCGTAGAATTTTTAAGCACGCCTCCACAAGCTTATTATGACGGAATTCCAGAAAGATTGAAAGATCACATGGATAAATTTAAAGAAGATATCAATGAACTTCAGAAATTAGGAATCATGATTGATGCCGATGAAGAAGGTTATTTATTGCAAATCTTTACAAAACCAGTTGAAGACCGTCCGACATTATTCTTCGAAGTGATTCAAAGAATGGGCGCAAGAGGATTTGGAGCAGGCAACTTTAAAGCGCTTTTTGAGTCAATTGAAAGAGAGCAAGAAAAACGTGGAACGTTATAAGATTGATTAAAAAACTAAGAATAATTTAAAAATCAACCTCTCAGAAGACTGTTTTTTGCTAATTTAGTGTTAAAGTAAATTTTTTCATTGTAATAATGTAATTAATATATACCTTTGCACCCGCAAAAAGAGAAGGAGTGGTTTCCTTCGATTTTTATGTAAATTTTCATAATTTATAGTTTTTTGGTTGGTTAATAGCATAAAAACTCAGTCATTTTTTGACTGGGTTTTTTTGTTTTGGTACATTTGGAATAAAATTTGTATATTCAGTTGTAAAAGAACTAAAATAAATTTATGAAAAAGATTGTCATACTATTGTTACTTGCAACTGTGACGCTTCAGGCACAGACTGAAAAAGCGTTTGACGTTGGTGAATGGTTTAAATTTAGAATTCATTACGGACTTGTAAACGCTGGTTACGCCACTTTAGAAGTAAAAGAAGCTACTAAAAGCGGTAAAAAAGTTTTCCACGTTGTGGGGAATGGATACACAACCGGAATGACCAAATTTTTCTTTAAAGTCAATGATGATTACCAGAGTTATTTTGATAAAAAGACGGGACAACCGTATCAATATATTCGTAAAATTGACGAAGGTGGCTATAAAAAAAATCAAGAAGGATTTTTTAATCAGTCTTCAAATACCGTTTTGGTAAAAGATTACAAAAAAAATACTGAGAAAACGATTTCCGTACCAGAAAATGTGCAGGATATTGTTTCCGCTTTTTATTATTTGAGAAATCATCCCAATATTGACAAGCTTAAAGTTGGAGAATCAATTGCCATTGATATGTTTTTTGACGATGAAACGACAAAGTTTAAGTTAAAATTCATGGGTAGGGAGGTTTTATCCACTAAATTTGGAAAAGTAAATTCAATGATCTTCAGGCCTTATGTGCAGGCAGGTCGTGTTTTTAAAGAAGAAGAAAGTTTAACTGTCTGGATTTCAGACGATGACAATAAGATTCCTTTGCGAATTAAGGCAAGTTTGGCCGTTGGGTCACTCAAAGCTGATTTGGAAGGTTATAAAGGATTAAAATATCCTTTTAAAATTATAGTAGATAAATAAATGGACATTACCCCCAATATTCAAAATCAGCTCGCGCAGCTTGAAGATAAATTTCAGGCAATAAATCAAAAAACAGAAACCCACCTCGAAGGATTGCTTTGGTCAAAACCAATAACTTATTGGGATTATATCCAAACGGATGCTTTGCTAAATCTGCAAATCCAGAGAACGGTTTTGCCAGATGAGATGGTCTTTATAATGTATCATCAGGTAAATGAATTGCTGTTCAAGATGATTTTGTGGGAAATGGAACAGCTTTGCCATACTTCAAAACCAGAAACCGCTTATTTTACTGAAAAATTGATGCGAATCAGCCGTTATTTCGACATGCTGACGACTTCTTTCAGCATTATGGGCGACGGAATGGACATTGAGCAATACATGAAATTCAGAAATACTTTGACGCCGGCAAGTGGATTTCAAAGTGCGCAATATCGCCTGATTGAATTTTGTTCTACCGATTTGATTAATTTAATTGACTACCGATTTCGTAAAACAATTGACAGAAATACGCCTTATGAGCATGCTTTGGAGCATCTTTATTGGCAAGCCGCCGGCAAAGATTACCACACCGGAGAAAAATCATATCTGTTAAAAGAATTCGAAAGAAAATATAAACCGCAGTTTTTGAGTTATATGGAAGAGTATAACACTATAAACGTCTGGCAAAAATTTAAAGAATTGCCTGAAGAAGATCAAAAAAATGCTGATTTGGTGAAAGCCATGCGACATTATGATCACACGGTGAATATCACTTGGGTAATGCAACATTTAAATACTGCAAAAAAATATATTGACGGAAGCGGAAAAGGTGACGGAGAAGCCACTGGAGGAAGCGACTGGAAAAAATATATGCATCCTAAATACCAAAGAAGGATATTTTTTCCAGAATTGTGGTCTGCAGAAGAACTGGCCTCTTGGGGAGAAGAGAAAAACGTCTAATTAGCATTAAAGAATACGATTTGAAATACGCTGTTTTAACCATATTATTACTGATAACGGCCGTTTCCTGCAAAGACAACGAGGAAAAAGAGGCAATAGAAAATAAAAAAGAAGTTCCTGTAAAAGAGCCGATTGTTGTTGAATTTGGGTTTACCTTAAATGACTTTTTGGTTGTAAACGACACTGTTCAAAGTGGCGATACATTCGGAACTTTGATGGATAAACACGATTTAGGAAAATATAAAGTCCATGAAATTACGGAGAAAGCTAAAGATTCTTTTAATTTCAGAGACATCCGCGCGGGAAAACCTTATATGATCTTAAAATCTAAAAAAGCGCCGAATACCGTCCAGGTTTTTATTTACCAGCCTGACAATATTCACTATAATGTTATTGATTTAAGGGATTCGATTGTGGCTTATCACAATAAAAAACCAATCACAATTAAGAGGAGAACAATTGCTACAGAAATTGAAGGCTCTCTTTCAGAAACATTAAATAAAGCTGGAGTTGATGCTTCTCTAGCTCAAAATCTAGCTGATATTTATGCGTATTCTGTCGATTTCTTCAAGATTCAAAAAGGAGATAAATTTGCGGTTACTTTCAATGAAAAATACATCAGCGATACTATTTATGCAGGAATAGAAAGCCTTGATGCTTCCTTTTTTGAATATAAAGGGAAAAAAATCTACGCATTTCCGTTCAAGCAAGATACGACTTCCAGAAAAGTCAATTATTATGACGAAGAAGGAAAAGTGCTGAAGACAATGTTCTTGAAAGCGCCTTTGAAATTCGGATTCAGAATTTCTTCCAAGTTTTCAACTCGAAGATTTCACCCAGTACAGCAAACTTTCAAAGCACATAATGGAACGGATTATGCTGCGCCACACGGAACTCCGATTATAACAACAGCTTCTGGAACAGTTGAAAAAACAGGCTACACCGCAGGAAACGGAAACTTTGTAAAAGTAAAACACGACCGAACTTATGCTACGCAATACCTTCACATGTCTAAAATTTTGGTACGCCAAGGACAGAGAGTTTCCCAAGGTGATGTCATTGGAAAAGTAGGAAGCACGGGCTTGGCAACTGGTCCGCACGTTTGTTATCGCTTTTGGAAAAACGGCGTGCAAGTCGATGCTTTAAAGCAAAAACTGCCAAATTCCATTCCGATGGATGCAAAATATAAGGCACGATTTATTTCAGAAATGACTCCATTAAAAAAAGAATTGGATAGCATTGCCTTAATCAAGTTTAAAAAATAAATCCTTAATTTTGAGGTCGTCAAAACTCAAAATAATTTAATAACATTATAATGGCTTTAGGAAAAACAAATCCGTCAGGAACAGTCGCTTGGCACAAATTGCGTGAACATTTTGATAAAATGCAATATGTTTCAATGAAAGAAATGTTCGCAGCCGACGATTCAAGAGCTGAAAAATTCAATTTGCAATGGAATGACTTCCTTGTAGATTATTCTAAAAATATCATCACGCAAGAAACTATAGATTTGCTTTTATCGCTCGCGGAAGAAGTTGGTTTGAAAGAAGCTATCGCAAATTATTTCGAGGGCGATATCATCAACGAAACTGAAAATCGTGCGGTTTTGCACACGGCTTTGCGCGCTCCAGAAAGTGCTGTGATTAAAGTTGACGGTGAAAACGTAATTCCAGAAGTGTATGAAGTAAAGCAAAAAATAAAAACTTTTTCTGAAGAAATTATCTCAGGAACAAGAAAAGGTTTTACAGGAAAAGCATTCACAGACGTAGTAAACATCGGAATTGGAGGATCAGATTTAGGTCCGGCGATGGCGGTTGAAGCGTTGCAATTCTATAAAAATCAATTGAACGTTCACTTTATTTCAAATGTTGACGGTGACCACGTTCAAGAAAAAATAAAAAATTTAGATCCAGAAACGACGCTTTTTGTAATCGTTTCAAAAACATTCACAACACAAGAAACGCTTTCAAATTCTGAAACCGTTAGAAAATGGTTCTTAAAGTCGGCGAAACAAGAAGACGTTGCAAAACACTTCGTGGCAGTTTCTACAAATCTTCAAAAAGTAACAGAATTCGGAATTAATCCTGATAATGTGTTCCCAATGTGGGACTGGGTTGGCGGAAGATTCTCGCTTTGGAGCGCTGTTGGTCTGTCCATCAGTTTGGCTGTTGGTTTTGATAATTTCGATAAATTGTTGAAAGGCGCCAATCAAATGGATGAGCATTTCAAAACAGAAAAATTTGATAAAAACATTCCGGTAATTTTAGCTTTATTAAGCATTTGGTACAACAATTTCTTTGGTGCTGAAAGCGAAGCCTTGATTCCTTACACGCAATATTTGCAAAAACTGGCTCCTTATTTACAGCAAGGAATCATGGAAAGCAATGGGAAAAGCGTTGGAAGAGACGGAAATCCAGTGAATTACCAAACAGGAACAATCATTTGGGGCGAGCCTGGAACGAATTCACAGCATGCTTTCTTTCAATTAATTCACCAAGGTACAAAACTGATTCCAACAGATTTTATCGGGTTTGTAAAACCTTTATATGGAGACAATGACCATCACGATAAGCTGATGTCAAACTTCTTCGCACAGACAGAAGCTTTATTGAATGGAAAAACAGAAGACGAAGTAAGAGCGGAGTTTACGAAGACAAATCTTTCTTCAGGACAAGCTGATTTCTTGACGCCGTTTAAGATTTTCCAAGGAAACAAACCGACGAATACTTTATTGATTCAAAAACTAACGCCTGAAACTTTAGGTTCGTTGATTTCTTTATATGAGCATAAAATCTTTGTTCAAGGCGTAATCTGGAATATCTTCAGTTATGACCAATGGGGCGTTGAATTAGGGAAACAATTGGCCAATTCTATCCTTGAAGAGATCAATTCTGGAAATGTAAAATCACACGATAGCTCTACCAATTTATTGCTGAATCATTTCTTGAAAAGCAAATAACATTTAGAACAAAAAACTTTTAAAAATCCCAACCTTCGCTTTTGAAAGTTGGGATTTTTCGTATGAAATAATCTTGCGTGTTTGAATTTTATTACAATGAATTTGCAAATTTTGATTTTTTTTAAAGGAAGTATTAAGTAGTAATTTATGTTTATTTTAAAAAACATTCACGTTATGTGAATATTAGAATATCATTTTAACAGTTTGTGTAAAGGAATTGTTGTGTCTTGTTTAAGTAGTTAACTGCTTGATTTTGTTAACCTTCGCTTAACATTAGAAAGAATAAGAAGTTCCAATTTTGCGTAAAATTACTAAACACACTTCTAAATGAGAACAATGAAAAACTGGCTATTTTCAGGATTATTTTTAATGATAGTCTCAACGGCATTTTCACAGACGAAAATTACAGGTAAAGTTGTAGATGGAGAAATGCAAGGTTCGCTTCCTGCTGCAAACATAACTGTAAAAGGAACTACAGATGGCGCTTCGGCCGATATGGACGGAAATTTTAGCTTGACAACTTCAAAAATTTCTGGGGAAGTAATTATTACTTTCGTAGGATATGTTTCAAGAACAGTTTCTTTCAACGGAAATACAAACTTGGGAACAATTGTTTTAAATGCTGACGCAGGCCAATTGGAGGAAGTAGTTGTTATTGGTAGCGGTATTCTAGATTTAGCAAAAGACAGAAAAACGCCAGTAGCAGTTTCAGTTGTAAAATCAGCAGACATTCAAAAGAAATTAGGGAACCAAGAATTTCCTGAGATTTTGAACAACACGCCATCGGTTTATGTAACTAAAGGTTCGGGTGGTTTTGGAGATTCAAGAATGAACATTCGTGGTTTCGACCAAAAAAATATTGCTGTGATGGTGAACGGAGCTCCTGTAAATGACATGGAAGGCGGTTCTGTTTATTGGAGCAACTGGGCAGGTATTTCTGACGTTACAACAGCAATGCAAGTACAAAGAGGACTTGGTTCTTCAAAATTGGCAATTGCTTCTGTGGGAGGAACAGTAAATATCGTGACAAGAGCCTCTGATAAAAAAGAAGGCGGAACACTTTCAAACAGCGTAGGTAATGACCAATACTTGAAATTCTTAGCAACCTATTCTACTGGAAAAATGAAAAACGGACTTTCAGCTTCTGTTTTATTAAGCAGAACTACTGGAGACGGATATGTTGACGGAACAAAATTTGAAGGACACAACTATTTCATCGCTTTAGGTTATGAAATCAACCCAAAAAATAACATCCAGTTTACTTTTACTGGCGCGCCTCAAGAACACAATCAAAGATCAACATCACCAACAATCAGACAATATCTTGATGCTGGAAATAAAACAGACGATCCAAACAAAAAATACAATAGAGATTTTGGATATTTGAATGGAGAAGAATACAGCTTCAAGACCAACTATTATCACAAGCCAGTTGCCTCTTTAAACTGGGATTACAACATCAATGAGACTACAAAACTTTCGACAGTTTTATATGCTTCATGGGGTCGTGGAGGAGGTTCTTCTGCAGTTGGAGGAATTAACGGAAGCAATGTATATGCTAATGATAATTTAAGAACTCCAGGCGGATGGATTGATGTTGAGAAAATTCAGGCTTATAATTCTGGGCAAACAATTACTCTTAACAATACTGCCAATACATCAGTGACAAGAACTAGAACTAACGGATTGTTTTTAAATTCTTCTAGCTCATCAGGTACATCAGCTGGTATTTCTAAAATCGCCTCTGTGAATTCTCATGACTGGTATGGTGGTGTAATTAGCTTGAACAAAAAATTCGGTGAACACTTCACATTTGATATCGGTACCGACCTTAGAACTTACAAAGGAATTCACTACCAAAACGTAAATGACCTTTTAGGCGCTAACGGATATGCAGATAATTCAGATGTTAATAATCCAGGAAGAGTTTTGACTTATGAATATGCTGCACAGCCAAGCGGAAATCCTTTTGTTAGTACGTCTTACCAACAAAGATTAGGATATGCAAATGACGGTAAAGTAAACTGGATTGGTGGTTTTACGCAGTTAGAATATAGCAATGAAAAATTAACGGCTTTCGTTCAAGGAGCAGTTTCAAACCAAGGCTTCAAAAGAATCGATCATTTTAAATATCTTTCTACTGACCCGCTTTCAGAAACGAAATATGAGAATATCTTAGGAGGAAATGCAAAAGGTGGCGCTAATTATAATATCAACGAACATCATAATGTATTTGTAAATGCTGGATACTATTCAAAACAGCCTTTCTTCAATTCAGTTTATCCAAACAATACTTCTTTAGTAAATCCAAATTTGACAAACGAGAAGATTACAGGTTTTGAAGCTGGTTATGGTTTCCGTTCTGCTTATTTCACTGCAAATGTGAATCTTTACAGAACTACTTGGAAAGACAGATATTTAAGAACTAACGATAGAGATGCTGCATTAAATCCAGGAGGTTATTTTGACTATTCTGGGCTTTCAGAAATCCATTCAGGTGTTGAGCTTGAAATGACTGGAAAAATTACAGAAGATCTTAAATTGACGGGAATGTTTTCAATGGGAAATTGGAAATATGACGGAAACAGTACAAGCAACAGATATAATGTTTCAAATGTATTGCTTAGCACAAGCACCTTATATTTAGATAAAGTTAAAGTAGGTGATGCTGCGCAAACTACAGCTTCAATCACAGCAGATTATAGAGTTTTTAAAGGATTTAATATTGATGCAGGATACCGTTATAATGACAAACTGTATGCGTTTATTTCTCCAGAAACTTTCTCAACTCCAGATAACAAAGGTTCATTAGAACTTCCAGCTTATGGTCTTATGGATGCTGGCGTAAGCTATAATTTGCCTCTTGGAGAAGCTAAATCTCAGTCATTAAACTTCAGATTGAACATCAACAACGTTTTAAACGAAGTGTATATTTCTGAATCAAGAAGCAACATATTTGCAGATGATAGAATCAATCCATCTAGTACTACAGATCTTTCAACTTACAAATCTGCAGGAAGAGTTTACGATGGCTTAGCAGATGCGAACCAAGTATACTTCGGTTTTGGAAGAACATGGAACTTCACAGTTCGCTATGACTTCTAAATTTTAGATTATATTGAATTTGTTTTAGTTATAAAAAAAGCCTCTCGATTTCGAGAGGCTTTTTTGTTTTAATTATCTAAAAGGAGAATTTGCCTTAAAATAATGCTTTTCCAAACAAATGAGCAAAATCAATACTTTAAAGCAATAAAAGTCTTGTGATAGAGGCTTTAAAGTGTCTAAAAAAAGCTTTAAACTTCATGACAAAGCTTTCTACATAAAATTATTGTTCTTCCTTTGTATCTTCTTCTTTATTTCCTTTCAAGAATTTCAGCACCAACGGAATTGTCGTGATTGCCACGATAATCAAGATGATGATCTCAATGTGTTTCTTCAAGTCAATATCAAATTCCTTTAAAAATAAGCCATACAAATAATGCCCAGCCATGATCAAGCCGAATGCCCAAAGAAATGAACTGAGAATATTATAAAACATAAAACGTTTTTTATCCATCTTCACGATTCCTGCAATAATCGGCGCAAATGTTCTCAAGATGGGCATGAAACGGGCAATGATAATCGCTTTTCCGCCATATTTTTCAAAGAAGACGCGCGATTGTTCCAAATATTTTTTCTTCCACCAAAAGCTGTCTTCTTTTTTATAAAGGTACCAGCCGCTTTTTGAGCCAAACCAATATCCAACCATGTTTCCAATAATTCCGGCAACGGCCACCATCGTCGAGAGCAGCGCAACATTGCCAAAATCGCTTTCCACATGAAATAAATTCTCGATCAATTCACGGCTATAAATTCCGGCCAAAAACAGCAAGCTGTCACCCGGAAGAAAGAATCCGGCGAAAAGGCCAGTTTCCGCAAAAACAATAAATAGCACGACATACAGTCCAACGCTGACGCCTCCAATTTCCATGGCTATGTAAAATTCGGGATTAATGAGCTGTTTCCAATCAAAAGTTTCCATCTGAGATTTAGTTATTAAGTGATATTAAGAAGCGTTTAAAATAATTGAATTCATTTTTTTTCTGTCGCCGACAATCCAAAGAATGTCGTTTTTTTGAAGAACCACGTGCGATTCTGGATTCATCATGCGCTGTCCTTCACGTTCAATTCCAACAATCAGGCCGTTTGTCTTTTCCCGAAGCTGTGATTCCCGGATTGTCTTTCCGATGAAATCATCATTCTTCAGTTCAAATTGTTTCAGCACCGTTTCAGCATCATTTTCAGGAATGGCGACTTTGCTGTTTTTCATGAAAACCCTGAATTTGTCAATCTGGCGGTCGGTTCCGATAATATAAAGAACGTCGTTTGGATAAATCTGCTCGTTTCTATTCGGAACATTTATGGTAAAATTGCCACGTTTTATTGCGGCAATATTTATTCCGATTTTTTCTCGTAGTGCTAGCAAATGCAAAGGCTGTCCGATAATATTTGACTCGGCATTGATTTCAAAAGTCGTCATGTGCGCATCCCAAGGCGAAAGTTCGCGCTTGCTTTTTGTGGCTTCCGCATTTTCACGATCGTTCAGGTTCTGCATAAATCGGTTTTCGATCTTGTCATAAAAATTCTGAAGCTTTTTAGGAAACGCGATATAGGCCACAATGAAAACCACGAGCGCCGCAAAGGCGATAAAATTTGAAAAGAAGCTGTTCAAAAGCAATCCGATATAAAAAACGGCGAATAAGATTCGAATCAGGTTTACGATACGAATTGGTCCGCGAAATTTGTTTTCTGCTTTTAATTCTTCGTAAGGTTTTACGGCTATTTTCCGAAGCGAAAGGGCATATAAAAAAGGAGCGATACACAAAAGTGTTGCTGTTGCAATCGCCACATTTGCCCATTGCGAACCATTTACCATCGGAAGAAAAACTCTCGACGAAAGCAGAATTATGGCAATAATCAAAACCGAATGTATAATAATTTGGATGATGCTGGCTCTTAAAAACAAAATCCAATTGCTCGTGGCCTTGATTGTCTGAGAACTTGAACTGTAGCTTTCAATCGCCTTGATGACTTTATTAGGAAGTATTTTTTCGAGCTTATTATAAACCGGAATCGACATCTTGATCATGAAAGGCGTCGTAAACGTAGAAATCGCAGAAACGGCCACTACAATAGGATATAAAAAATTGCTTGTCACGCCGAGCGTCATCCCCAAAGTAGCGATGATGAAAGAGAATTCGCCAATCTGTGCCAAGCTCATTCCGGTTTGAACTGATTGCTTTAAAGGCTGTCCTGAAATCAATGTCCCGATTGTAGAACTTATAGTTTTTCCCAAAACGGTCAGCAACGTAATGATGATTACTGGCCAGGCATATTCCACCAAAGTATCAGGATTGATAAGCATTCCGACAGAAACGAAGAAAACCGCACCGAACAAATCTTTTACTGGTTTTACCAAATGTTCGATTCGTTCTGCTTTCGTGGTTTCTGCGATGATTGAGCCCATGATGAAAGCGCCCAGGGCTGGTGAGAATCCTGCCATTGTTGCTAAAATTACCATCATCAGGCATAAAGCCAGAGAAACAATCAATAAGGTTTCGTCGCTCAAAAGATTCTTGGCCTTTTTCAGTAATGTCGGGATGAAGAATATTCCTCCGACGAACCATAATATTAAGAAGAAGAGCAGTTTTAATACGGAGAAAACCAATTCCATTCCGGAGAATTGCTGGCTTACGGCAATTGTAGAAAGCAAGACCATCATTAAAATGGCTACGATATCTTCTACGATTAAAGCTCCGAAGACAATTCCGGCAAACTTTTGTCCTTTAACACCGAGCTCGTCGAAGGCTCGAAGGATAATTGTTGTGGAAGAAATCGACAAAATAACACCTAAAAACAGGCTGTCCATCGTCGACCAGCCCATGAGCTGTCCGACAAAATAACCGAGAAATACCATGGAGGCAATCTGCACCAAAGCCGTGACAGAAGAAGTGGCACCTACTTTCATCAATTTCTTGAAGCTGAATTCGAGACCGAGGCTGAAAAGCAAAATGATTACGCCGATTTCTGCCCAAACTTCAACGTTGTGAACATCTTTAACTGATGGAAAAAGCGTAAAATGCGGACCTGCCAGAAATCCGGCAATTAAATAGCCAAGAACTAATGGCTGTTTTATTTTTTTGAAAATTAAAATAGCTACCGCAGCCGTCATCAAAATCAAGCCCAAATCACTGATCAGGGGATAAAGATGGTGCGAGGCTTCTGTAGCCGTTTTTTCAAGTTCATTCATAGGGAAAAATTAATTTGTTAAACATTTTTCAGGATGCCTTTTCAGGAATCTTAAAAATTTAGAAACAAATAAATATTACCAGAATGCTTGGAAAGAATAGAAAATAGAAAGAAGTTTTCTATAACAAAAGGATCTGTAGAAAGAGTATTCAGAAATGCTGTTGCAAAATTTTGAATAGTCTTTTGCTAAAAATTTTGAAGAGGAAATTGTGGCAGCGCCCAAACCAAAACCCTTGCATTTTGAAAGGCTGGTAATAGCGTTTTGCTGTGTTTTTGAAAATCTTCTTTTTTTGAGAAGCTTATCTGAAGAAATTACGGCCGTACTTTTTTCTTGTTTGTAGAAACTTTTACAGCTAAAAGAAATGCTGGTTTTACTAAGTTCAGAACAAGGCAATGATGATGTTTTCTTAGTGCTGGCAGTGCATTGAAGCCCAAGCAAAAAGAACAAGCACAAAAAGAGTATATGTACAGATTTTTTCATCATTTTGGCAAATTTAGGTTTTTGCATTTTAATGTTGAACGCAATTGAATTAAAGAAATGTTAATTGTTAAAGTTAATTTTCGTAATTTGGACTGATTATTAATTAAAGATGGAACAATCCTTAACTTTGGGCAAATTCATTTTTTGGATATATTTGTAAAAAACAAATTTGACAATGGATACTTACAAAATTATTTTAGAAGCACATTCTGGTATTGCTTATGTTGCCTTGGCTACGTTGCTTGTTGCTTCTGTAAATTCACTAATCGGACTTTCGGCTAAGAATGAATTTAATCCAAAAGACAGAAGAATTGCTCTTTTTGCCTTGATTGGAATTCACATTCAATTTGTATTCGGGCTTATCTTATATTTCGTTTCTCCAAATGGCTTGGCTAAAATCAAAGCAGTTGGAATGGGCGGCATGAGTGCTTTCGACAGGCTTCTTGCCGTAGAACATCCGCTTGTGAATCTTATTGCCATTGTGCTTGTCACAGTCGGTTGGAGCACGCACAAAAAAGCAGAAAATTCGAATACAAAATTCAAGAAAATAGCCATTTTTTATTCCATAGGATTGTTGTTATTGTTATCAAGAATTCCATGGCAAACATGGTTGTCGTAAACATCGAAAAGCTCTTAACGGAGCTTTTTTTAATTTTGGGTATAGTAATTGTAAGATGAATTGGCCAAACATAAAAATATTCATTATGAAGTATAAGACTACAATTATACTAATAGCTTTTATTGCTTTGATTTTTTCGAGCGGTTTCAGTTTTAAAGATAAGGATTTCCAGAAAAATCCTGTTGTAACGCAGGCATATCAAGATTCAGTAAAAAAGGTTGCGATTGCAGACAGTTTAAAAATACTAGAAGCTAAAAAATACAAATTGCATAAAAAAAATGCGCACGCATCTTATTATGCTGACAAGTTTACAGGCCGAAGAACGGCAAGCGGGAAGATTTTCGACAACAAAAAATATACTGCGGCACACAGAAAATTTCCTTTCGGCACAAAATTGAGAATTACAAATGAAGCTAACGGAAAATCTGTAATCGTGGAAGTAACCGACAGAGGCCCGTTCACAAAAGGAAAAGAAATCGACTTGACCAAAAAGGCTTTCATGGAAATTGCTTCTGCAAGATATGGAGGGCATTTAAAGGTTACGATTGAAGTGATGCAATAAATAAAAGATGAAAAGCAAACTGTTTTTATTACTGTTGATTATTGGTGGCGCCCTGACGAGCTGTTCTTCAAGCAAATCTTCGGCTTCCGGAAAAATGTACAAAAAGAATGCGCACGCTTCTTATTATGCAGATAAATTTAACGGAAAGAAAACGGCAAGCGGTGAAAAATTCAGCAATGGCAAATATACCGCTGCACATCGAAAAATAGCTTTTGGAACCAAAGTAAGAGTGACCAATCTAGCCAATAAAAAATCAGTTGTTGTTGAAATAAATGACAGGGGACCATTTTCGGCGGGACGTGAAATCGACCTGACAAAAAAGGCTTTCATGGAAATTGCCGATAATCAAAACCATGGCGCTTTGCGGGTAAGCATAGAAATTTTGAAATAAAATAAAAGGTCAGCAATTATGCTGGCCTTTTTTTATGGAATAATTTGTTGTTGATTTTTTAACACAAATTTAAGTTCGGCTAGTTCGGTAATTACAGAACCAAGTTTACCTTTGTCAAAATTTTACAATAATGTCAAACATAAAAGAGGAGAAAGACGAACTGATAGAAATGTTTGGAGTACATTTTGAAACGCACCACCGATTTTCCCCGTTATCCGCTAGAATATTATCTGTTTTAATTGTAGAAAATTGTAGGCCAGGCTTGACATTCGACGATTTGGTTTTAAAACTTGGAGCCAGTAAGAGTTCTGTTTCTACCAACTTGAATCTTTTGCTTAAAATGGGAAAGGTAGAATATCACACGGTATCAGGCGATAGAAAAAAATATTACAGGCCGGCATCTTTTAGCAGCAGAATGCGAACTTACTTGGAAATAGTCATAGACGAAAAGAAAATGGTTGACCGCATGCTGGCTTACAAAGACAAAACGGCAAAAACAGATACTGAACACATAAATCTTGAAATGCTGAAAGTTTATCAAGAGCACGTTCAAGATTTTGAAGGCTTTTTAAACAATACCATTCAGAAATTAGACAAAATAGAAAACAAGTAACAACCCTATATATAACTCAAAATGAACAAAAAATCAATCTTTAGCGCTTTAATTGCAATTGTAATTTTAGCGTCGTGCGGGAAAAAACAAGAGCAAGCTCCAGCTCAAGGGCCAGCTCCATTTCCAGTGCAAACTGTAGCAAAACAAGATGCCGTAGTGTATCAAGAATATACTGCAAATCTTGAAGGACAGCAAAATGTGGAAATCCGCCCAAAAGTAAACGGATTCATTCAAAAAATATATGTTGACGAAGGCCAGGTCGTGAAAAAAGGCCAATTGCTTTTCAAATTAGAAACGCAAACTCAAAACCAAGATGCTTCTGCAGCTCAAGCGAATGTCAAAGCCGCGCAAGTGGAAGTGGACCGTTTGAAACCATTGGTGGACAGAAAAATCATCAGTGAAGTACAATTAGAAACTGCTAAAGCAAAATTAGCTCAGGCAAAAAGCGCTTACGGTGCAATTGCTGCAAATATCGGTTTTGGAACAATCGTTTCTCCTGTAAACGGTGTAATCGGAAGCCTTCCTTTCAGAGAAGGAAGTTTGGTTAGCTCGACTAACGAAATGCCTTTGACAACAGTTTCTGATACAAAAATCGTTCGTGCTTACTTTTCTATGAATGAAAAACAATTGCTTTTCTTCAACAAGACTTTCAAAGGAGAAACGACTGCTGCAAAATTAAAAGCGGCTCCAGAAGTTTCACTTTTATTGGTTGACGGTTCAGAATATGACCAAAAAGGAAAAATCGCAACCATGAACGGTTTAGTAAATCCAACCACTGGAACGACACAATTCAGAGCAGAATTTAAAAATCCAGAAGGAATCTTGAGAAGCGGTTCATCAGGAATCATCCGTTTGCCAATCGAGCAAAAAGGCGTGATGCTTGTTCCTCAAAATGCAATTTTCGAAGTGCAGGGAAAACAAACGCTTTATGTAGTTGAAAAAGGCAATAAAGTGAAATCAAGAATTGTAACTACAAGCGGAACTTCTGAATTGAATTTCATCGTGACAGATGGTCTTCAAGAAGGTGAAGTTGTGGTAATCGAAGGAGCGTCTAAATTAAAAGACGACATGGAAATTGTTCCTCAAGATGCTAAAAAAGCACCAGCAGAAACAGCAGCAACAGTAGCAAAAGATTCAGCAAAAACAAATACTACCCCAGCTAAAAAATAATCCTCAGATGTTAAAAACTTTTATAGAAAGACCAGTTCTCTCGACCGTAATCTCAATCTTAATCACCATTCTTGGGGTTTTAGGATTGCTGTCTTTGCCGATTGAACAATATCCTGAAATCGCGCCTCCGACGGTTCAGGTAAGTGCTACATATACTGGAGCAAATGCGGAAACCGTATTGAACAGCGTCGTGATTCCTTTGGAAGAAGAAATCAACGGTGTGGAAGGAATGACTTACATGACTTCTTCTGCCGCAAATGACGGTTCTGCTAAGATTTCTGTGTATTTTGAACTAGGCGTTGACCCAGATATTGCTGCGGTAAACGTCCAAAACCGTGTATCTCGCGCCACTTCAAAATTGCCTCAAGCGGTTGTGCAGACAGGGGTTACGACTTTAAAAAGCCAGACGAGTGCCTTGATGTTCTTCGCTTTGTATTCAAATAATAAAGATTTCGATGAAACTTATATTCAGAATTATGCGAAAATCAACTTGGTGCCAAAATTACAGCGTGTCAAAGGTGTCGGACAGGTAAACGTGTTCGGTGCGAAAGATTACTCAATGAGAATCTGGATTGACCCAGAAAAAATGGCAACTTACGGCGTGCAGCCAAAAGACATCCAGGCAGCTTTGCAAGAGCAAAACGTGGAAGCGGCTCCGGGTAAATTTGGCGAAAATGCGGAAGGTGTTTATGAATACGTAATCAAATATAAAGGAAGGCTTTCTGAAATTGCTGATTATGAAAATATAGTTGTAAAATCTACAGGAAACGGAAATTTCCTTCACCTGAAAGATGTGGCAACCGTAGAATTGGGTGGATTTAATTACGGAACAAAGAACATCGCAATGGGCAAGCAAGGTGTTGCCGTTGGGGTTTTCCAAACTTCAGGTTCGAATGCGCAAGATATTATTACCGAAGTGATGTCAATCTTGGAAGAGACAAAACCAAGTTTCCCAAAAGGCGTCGATTACGTAATTCCGTTCAATACAAAAACATTTTTGGATGCTTCGATCAGCAAGGTAATCTCTACATTGGTAGAAGCATTTATCTTGGTATTTATCGTAGTATTCTTGTTCTTGCAAGATTTCAGGTCTACTCTGATTCCAGCGATTGCGGTTCCTGTGGCGATTATTGGTACGTTTTTCTTCCTGCAATTATTCGGATTCTCAATCAATATGTTGACTTTGTTCGCCATGATCTTGGCCATTGGTATTGTCGTCGATGATGCAATTGTCGTCGTCGAGGCGGTGCACGCCAAACTAGATGAAGGGGCAAAATCTGGAAAAGAAGCTACGCTTTCTGCAATGAGCGAAATCTCTGGAGCGATTATCTCGATTACTTTGGTAATGTCTGCGGTATTTATTCCGGTGTCGTTCTTGAGCGGTCCGTCAGGAGTTTTTTACCAGCAGTTTGCGATTACTTTGGCAATTTCCATCTTGATTTCTGCTGTAAACGCCTTGACGTTGAGTCCGGCCTTATGCGCGCTTTTCTTGAAACCTCATAAAGATTCTGACCATCACAAGAAAAATTTGAAAGACAGATTTTTCTTGGCTTTCAACACGGGCTTTGACAGAATGAACAACAAATATGTCAAGTCGCTTGGATTCTTGGCACGTAAAAGATGGATCACAGTTGTCGCATTATTAGCTTTCTGCGGTATTACATTCTTATTATTCCAAACGACTCCTTCTGGATTTATCCCGAATGAGGATAGAGGAATCATCATGGCCGACTTGACGCTTCCTCCAGGAACAACTTTGGAGAAAACACAAAAAGCGGTAAATGAATTAGACTCGATTTTAGCTTCTATGGATATCGTTGAAGCAAGAATGAGCGTTGTAGGTTTCAGTTTGCTGAACTCAGTAAATGGTGGTTCTTATGCCTTTACGGTAATCAAATTGAAAGACTGGTCACATAGAAAAGAAGCGAATCAATCAGTAGACGCAGTCGTTGGAGAATTGTTCGGAAGAACTGCCCACTTTAAAGATGCCCGCGCCTTATTCTTCACGCCTCCGAGTGTGCAAGGTTTTGGTTCTGCTGATGGTTTTGAGTTAAAAATCCAAGACAAAGGCGATGATGATTGGGCAACGGTAAGTAAAGTTTCTAATGAATTTTTAGGAGAGCTGATGAAACGCCCTGAAATTCAATATGCGATGACCAACTTCAACCCGTCTTTCCCGCAATATCAAATGGATATCAACGTGGAAAGAGCAAAAGATGCCGGAGTTTCTGTTTCAGATATTTTCAGCACGATGCAAGGCTATTATGGTGGATTGTATACTACTGATTTCAATAAATTCGGTAAGCAATACCGTGTCATGATTCAAGCTAAAGCGGAAGAAAGAGCTACGCCAGAATCCATCAATAATATTTATATAAAAAACGCAGACGGCCAGCAAGTGGCCATCAGCCAGTTTATCGATTTCAAAAGAATCTACGGGCCAGAAGCTGTAGCGCGTTTTAACATGTTGAAAGCTGTGAACGTGAATGGTAAAGCCAACCCAGGATTCAGTTCTGGTGATGCGATTAAAGCCATTCAAGAAACGGCAGCGTTGCATTTGCCAAAGACTTATTCGTATGAGTTTTCAGGCATGACACGTGAAGAAATCGCAGCGGGAAGCCAAGCGGCAGGTGTTTTCTTGCTGAGTTTGATTTTCGTTTATTTCTTGTTAAGCGCGCAGTATGAAAGTTACCTGGTTCCGTTATCTGTATTGCTTTCGTTGCCTGTAGGTATCGCGGGAGCCATAGGTTTCGTGAAATTAGCAGGATTGGAGAATAATATTTATTTCCAGGTTGCCCTGATCATGCTTATAGGACTCTTAGCGAAAAATGCCATCCTGATTGTGGAGTTTGCCATCCAAAGGCGACGCCACGGAATGGACTTGGTCGAAGCCGCTATCGAAGGTGCAAAAGCGCGTCTTCGTCCGATTTTGATGACCTCATTGGCCTTTATCTTCGGTCTGATGCCGTTGGCATTTGCTTCAGGTGTTGGAGCCGTGGGTAACAAATCGATCGGTATGGGTGCTGTCGGGGGGATGTTGATAGGAACAATTTTCGGAGTATTCGTTATTCCAATCTTGTTCGTCATCTTCCAAGGCTTGCAAGAAAGAATCTCTGGAAAGCCATTCGAAGAAGGACAAAATGAATCTGATGTTATACTTTTAGACGAAGAATATGAAAAATAAGATCTATAAAATTGCAACGGTTGTCTTTCTAGGAACGGTAATGCAATCGTGTTTCGTCGCAAAAAAATACGACAGGCCAGAATTAAAAACAGAAAATTTGTACAGAACAGCAGTCGTGTCTACGGACACTACTTCGCTGGCAAATGTAGCTTGGGACAAAGTTTTTACAGATCCTACGCTTCAAGGACATATCAAAACCGGATTGCAAAACAATCTTGATATCAGAATTGCAATGCAAAACATCGTGGCGGCAGAAGCGACGATGAAGCAGGGCAAAGCAGGTTATTTCCCAACGCTTTCTGCAGGAGCAGACTGGACGCACCAAGAGTTATCTAAAAATAGCCAATTGGGAGCTTTATTCAGCAGCGGTGGCGGAAAAACAAATGTTGACCAATATCAGTTGACCGGAACTTTAGGCTGGGAAGCAGATATCTGGGGGAAAATCAGAAGCAACAAGCGCGCTTCAAACGCAGCTTACTTGCAAACAATTGCGGCAAACCAAGCAGTGAAAACGCAATTGATTGCTGACATTGCTTCCACTTATTATCAATTGCTTTCTGTAGACGCTCAAATTAAATTGGCAGAAGAAACGCTGATCAACAGAAACGAAAGTATCGAAACGATCATCGCTTTAAAAGATGCAGGAAATGTGAATGAAGTGGGCGTGAAGCAAACAGAAGCACAAAAATATGCAACTGAAATCATAATTGCCGATTTGAAAAACAGTGTCATTACGCTTGAAAATACCATGAGCATCCTTTTAGGCCAGGCTCCTGGAAAGATCGAGAGAAGCACTTTTGAAGCACAGACCTTGAAGCCTGAAATTACTTTGGGCGTTCCTGCAACTTTGCTGAGAAATCGTCCTGACGTGATTGCGGCAGAATACAATTTGATTTCGCAGTTTGAGCAGACAAATGTAGCGAGAAGCAATTTCTATCCTACATTAAAAGTAACGGCAACAGGCGGCCTTCAAAGTATCGACCTTAAAGAATGGTTCAGCGCCAACTCTTTATTCGCCAACGTCGTGACCGGATTGACACAGCCTCTTTTCAACGGAAGACAGATCAGAACGCGTTTTGAAATTGCAAAGGCAAACCAGCAGACGGCCTACCTTCAGTTTGAGCAGTCTTTGCTGAATGCGGGCAACGAGGTTTCAAATGCTTTGGCGCAATACAACAACGAAACCAACAAAATCGCGATTCGTGAGAAGCAAGTAGACGCTTTGAGAAAAGCGGCTGATTATTCAGATGAATTGCTGACGTATGGTTTGGTAAATTATCTGGAAGTATTGACGGCCAAAGACAATGCCTTGAATACCGAATTGAATTTAATTGACAACAAATACCAACAATACAACGCCATTATCCAATTATACCGCGCACTTGGCGGCGGATGGCAATAGAATAATGCCGCTTGCGGTATTATGATTGATTTTGTTTTTGTTCAAAACCACCGGATGTTTCGATATTCGGTGGTTTTTTGTTTTATATAAGAATGCTTTTGTGTTTTTGCAAGTGATTTTATTTGGTATATTATTAAAAAGAAGCAACTAACGTCTATGAATTGCTTCTAGAAAGTTGCGAGAAGATCTCAACTGTGTTGAATTGCTTCTAGAAAGTTGCAAGAAGGTTTCAACTGCGGTGAATTGCTTCTAGAAAGTTGCAAGAAGCTGACAAACATAGTTGACGGGGCAAAGTAATGTTACTTTAAGCAAAAAACTGCAGTGAATTGCTTCTTGCAACTTTCAAGAGACTGTCAACTATGATTTTTGGGGTAGTGTTTTTTAGTTTTGAGAAAAATTATCGTTGTGTTTTTATTTTGGATATATTTGGAAAGGCTTATTCGTTAATTGTTTTTTGTGGCATGGGCGTCGGAATTATATTTAGTAAAATTTACAATCCAACATGCAATTCCGATAAATTTTTAATGGAAAATACTTTATAAGTCAATACAATTTAAAACAAACATGAACCAACTGCAAACAGGAGAATTTTATGGTCAGACAAATCAAACAATCCATTTGGACGGGATTACTTTGACTGACACAGAATATACGCTTGACCGAGTAGATTGGCACTATCACGAAAATGCTTACTTCACTTTTATTTTGCAGGGAAATGTAATTGAAGGCAATAAAAAAGAAGTCTACAATTGTTCGGCAGGAAGCTTGTTGTTTCACAATTGGCAAGATCCGCATTACAATATAAAGCCGGAAGGCTACACCAGAGGCTTTCAAATTGAATTAAAAAACACTTGGTTTGACACATTAGATTTCAACATCGACCAATTGCAAGGAAGCATGAAAATTGCAAATGTTGACATTAAATTCTTGCTTTATAAGATATTTAAGGAAACAAAAATAGAGGACGATATTACCGCATTGTCAATTCAGACGTTGCTTTTGCAGTCGCTTTCAGAAATGTTTCGCAAATCGCATCTTTATTTCGGCAAGAATCCAGCCTGGGTTCAAAATATCAAAGAAATTTTATTCTACGGATTTTCAGAGAACCTGTCCCTGGAATACCTTTCTAAAACATTAGATATCCACCCAGTTCATCTTTCTAGAGATTTTTCAAAATATTTCAACTGTAATTTGGGCGACTACGTAAGAAAGTTAAAAATTGAAAAATCATATTCGCTTTTGTCAGACAACCAGCTTTCATTGACTGAAATAGCCTACGGTTGCGGATTTTCAGACCAAAGCCACTTTAACCGTTGCTTTAAATCTGTCAGCGGCATGAGTCCGAAAAATTTCAGGAAAATTATTGCCGGCTAATATTCCTGATGTTAATTCTGTTCTATTTTGGTCGCTTATGCTTTCTTAATTTTGGAGGCTAATCTAATTTATAAACTATGAAAAAAGCTTTTGCCCTACTTTCTATATTGCTGTTAATGTCGGCAACTATTTTCGCCCAGACAGCTGACTTTGTAAAAAGCGACAGCATTGTTTATCCGATTCACAGAGCAAACATTGGAAAAGTTGCTTTTTTGGAAAAAACTATAGCAATTGAAAACTTTAAGCAGGTTGATTTTCTGGCTGCATTTGAACTCAAAGAGAATGCAGATTTGAGCATCAGGGTTTTTTTAGGCAACTCATTGACCAATTACCTTCATTTGCTTGTGCCGCAATTAACACCGGAAGAACTGTCTAAAAGCGGCAATTACCAATTTACATTTTTAGTAGATGGCAAAAAAATTTATGTTGAAAATCTCAATGCTGGCGCAGGAAGCCTTGAAAGTAAAAATCAGAGAACCGTTTTCAGAGTGCCGCTTATAAGTACGACCAATGAAGATTCTTGGGGAAGATTTCTTTGGAACAGATTTCTAGCAAATGGCGGACAGGAAGCATTTTCGACAGGAGACCATCTTCTTAAAATTGAAATCAGGCCTTATGTCAAATCAAACGAAGTAGTGACAGGAAATATTATTGCCGAAGGACAGCTAAAAATCATCGTTCCAGAAATAAAAGTTGATGAAAAATTGGTTAAAGTTCAGGCTATAAAACCTCTGAAAGATTGGGAAATTTCAACTGATAAATTTGATGTCAGTAAAATTGAAGCACTCAACCGAAAAATCGCTACGCAGGCGTATAAGAATATTACCAGTATTGTTGTCATAAAAGACGGCAAGCTCTTACTAGAAGAATATTTTAACGGAGCAACCCGAAAGTCGCTTCACGATACGCGATCTGTGGGAAAATCTTTTGCTTCGACTCTCTTCGGAATTGCGGTTAAAGACCATTATCTAAAAAGCGAAACCCAAACTCTAAGCGAATTTTACAATCTAAAAAACTTTCAAAATTATTCGCCTGAAAAAGAAAATGTTACTTTAAAGAGCTTGCTGACGATGAGTTCGCCTTTTGACGGTTCTGATATAAATTCTGAATCAGCCGGAAATGAGGAAAATATGTATCCAACGGATAATTGGGTTGCTTTTGCTTTAAACCTGCCGATTGACAAAGCGAAAGCTACGCAAAACAGGTGGGATTATTTTACCGCTGGCGTCGTAGTTTTGGGGGATGTTGTTCATAAATCTGTTCCGGATGGTTTAGAAAAATATGCTGACAAAAAATTATTTAAGCCTCTCGGAATTACAAATTATCAGTGGCAGTTTACGCCTCAGAAAGTAGCCAACACAGCTGGCGGTTTGCGAATGCGTTCGCTGGATTTTGCAAAATATGGGCAGTTGTATAAAAATCAAGGCAGTTGGAAAGGGCAACAAATTTTGACACAAGAATGGGTAACGAAAAGCTTATCCAGGCAGATGACAATTTCTGAGGGCGAATATTATGGCTATTTATTTTGGAATAAAACGTATGCTGTTGAAGACAAAAATTATGAAGTTTATTACTCAAGCGGCAACGGCGGTAACAAAATATTAATTTTCAAAGACCAGCCACTTGTTATTGTTGTGACTTCTACAGCATACAACATGGCATATGGACATAAGCAAGTTGATAAGATTGTTCAAGAATATTTGATACCGGCAACAGTTAATGGATATTAGCTATACGTAAATATATTCTGATATTTTTTTAACTTACAGCAATAAAAAAGAAATGGATTCGTTTGAAAACAAGCAAATCTAGATTTTATGAAAAAATACTTTACTAAATTTTCACTGGTGTTTTGCTTTTGTATGGCTTTTTCTTGCAGCGAGACAGAAGTAAAGACAAATCCTATTTTTGAAAAATACTTGCCAGAAACAAAGCAATATAAAGACGAATTGGTCAAGCAATTAGATACAATTGATAAATCAAAATTGTCTTATTATTTTGATTCTTACGAAGAAATTAATGGTCTAGAATACCTGCATGTGACCATTGAAGGGAAGAGCTTGAAAGCCGATGCGATAATTCAAGTAAAAAATTGGGATGACAAAATTGACATAATTCGCAAATTCAAGGGAAAAGGATATGGCGGCGCTGAGATGATAAACCTGCGATTTGATATTGCGCAAGATTCTTCAAAAACTGAGTTTATTTATGCAGGTGTTGATGAACTAGTTGATTAAATTTTATTTTGAAATAAAAAAAACCACAAGCTTAACTTGTGGTTTTTTCATTTGTGGGGGGATTTATTGATGTTTTTGTTTGTCTAAGAATTTGTTGATTATTTTCACGCCGCTATTGATAAATTTGAATCGGTTTTCACAGTTGATATCATATGATAAGACGCCTCTGATTAACCACAGCTCTGAAATCTCTGCGGTCTTAAGAATCACTTCATTAAAAAAATCATTTTCACTGCTCAATATAAAAGCATCTTCTTCTGATTCACTTTTTGAAATTCGATTTAAGAAAAGCCCTTTCTGCTTGCTTATCGCAACAACCATTGACAGGTTTTCTACTGCGCTTGGCTCAATCTTTTCACAAACTACATAAGAATTCTCTTCAATAAATGGAAACATGTTATTGCTGATAACTTGAAACGCACGAGTTTCTTCTGAATTTATGAATGGAAAACTATACTTTGGAAGGATTTCCAAGAACGAAGCAATGTCATTTTCTCTTACATACTGAAACTGTACTTCTCTAGAAACCAAAGGTGTATCTGCACTATAATTGGATGTTTTTTTCTTGTTGAGAAATATTTCATTCAAATCAAGTTCATAAAGTTGGCAAATAGAGATTATTGAATCAAAATCGACACTGTCTCTTTTTTTCCAAGTGGAAATCGTATTTGGCTTTATATTTAAAAACTCAGAAAGCTCAATGTCTGTCTTGATTTTTAAAGCCTTTTTAAGACGATCAATTACATTAATCGCATTTTGTGATTTATTTTCTTGCATATTCGCAAAATGTATTGTAACTTTATCTTGGGGATAAAATTAATTATGAATTCTATTAGAATTAAGGTGTATTAAAGGGAAAAACAAAATTAACACAACTTTTAAATTATTCACAGGTTTGCACTTGTTATTTATTACCAATAACAACATAATCACTATTACCTAAAACGTGATAATCGAAGTTGGATTACAGGAGATTTGGAGGGCACCAAAATGGTTGTAAAATATGTATGTGAAATATAATTTCAACACAAATATATATCATATAAAGATATGCAAGACAAAATAGCTCTTAAAATATTCCTAATTAAATACTTACCATAAAGACAAATCAAGAGCACAGAAATTAACTAATATTTTAGTCATTATAATAAGGGTTTGAATCTATCATTAACTAAATTAACTTGCTCATGAAAATTAATTTTACTTTTTTCGCAAAGCCCGCCTTTCGGAACTTTGCGGCACTCCTCTTATTGCTTTTTTTTTCAGGGACACTCTATTCACAGTCTGCAAAAGTTTATGCGACTGGAATTGTAAGCAGTACTTTTACCACGCTTCCTGATAATGCAGTAGACGGAAATCTCGCAACTAGTGCAACGGTAAGCGCTAGTTCTGGTATTGCGCTGAATATCGGTGCTTATTCTGGATATGTCGAACTTTCATATCCCACGCTATTGCCAGCAAACACTACGTCTTATGTAAAAATACAGACGCAAGACAACTTGCTTCCTTCTTTGCTTGGCGGTAGTCTTGGTACAGTCGTTTCAAATGTTTTGGGTGCTGTTCTGGTTGGAAATCAAGAATTTACAGTTCAGGCAAAAAACGGCGCCAACGTTGTCCTTCAAGGCGATAGCCAAGACGAAGGTGAATTTGCAACAGAAAGACTTCGCATTGTGACAGATGCGCAAGGCAATTTTTATGTAGCCATAACTCCGAATTTGCCGTATAACAGAATTCGTGTTCGCAACAGGCTTGGAAGTCTTCTCGGACTTTTCAATACAAGGACTTTAAGCGTTTTTGAATCTTTTTATATAACGGGTTCTGACAATTGCGGAACTCCGTCTTATACTTCTTTTGATGGTGACGGCTTAAACTTAGATCTTTTGAATTTAGGAAATGTAGGCGCTGTCAATCCAGCAAATGCTATTGACGGAAATCCGAATACGTTTTCAAGATTGAGTTTAGGCGTATTGGCAGTTGGCGCTTCCATCGAACAGACCGTTTATTACAACAGGCTTTCAGAAACTAACGAAGAATTTAATATCAGATTAAAAGTCGATCCCTCCTTGTTGGCTTTAGGTTTGGGAAACAACATTCAGATTATTGCTTTAAATGGCACTAATGTAGTTGATTCTAGAACTTTAAACTCGCTTCTCAATTTAGATTTGCTGACATTGCTGCAAGGAAACCAAACTGCGAACATCCCTTTTGCCCCAATTTTGCCGGCGGATAGAATTACCGTCCGTTATTCTTCCTTGCTCAATGTACAGCTTACCCAGAGCTTAGATTTGTTTGAAATAGTGCGAGTTCCAAAACCGCCTACAATTTCAAATCCAGTATCGCAAAATGTAACAATCTGTTCTGGAACTACAGCTTCATTAACTGCAACAACTGCAACGGTAAATCAAGTAAGATGGTATAGCGCTGCAACTGGAGGAACACTTTTGGCGACCCTTCCGTCAGGAACTCCTTATGTAACAGATCCTCTTTTAAGTACCACTTCTTTTTATGCAGCAGCCATAAGAACTGGCTGTCCAGAAGAATCCCGAAGAGTCAGGGTTGATGTTCAAGTCTTGACAACGCCCGTTGCCGCAGATATTACAATTCCTTCTGTATTAACTGCCTGCCAAGGAAATATTACGCTAAATCCTTCATCAGCAATTGGCGGCGCGACAATAAAATATTATACAGATCAAAATAAAACTCAGGAAATTACCACAGGATATGCTGGAAATCCAGGCGTAAATTATGTAAAAAATCCAACTACGGGCGCGCTTTCAATTACAGGTTTGACGGCTGCTAATTCTCCTTACAGATATTATGTTTCATTAACTGTAAATGATCTTTGCGAAAACGCAGCCAATACTTTGAAAGAAGTGACGGTTAATTTCTCAAGCCAGCTTTCGGTTTTGGTTATGGATCCTTATGCAGGATGCGGTTCTGTAAATCTTAGAGATTTGATTACGAATTTTGATGCTTCCAATACGTATACTTTCTTCAATTCCTCAAATAACCCGATTTCTCCGGAAGCGGCTTCAAATATTACAGTAAGCGGTACTTATTATATCCAAGCTCAAAACGCAAGTTCCGCTTGTAGTTCGCCTTTGGTTCCGGTAACTGTGGCTATAACTCCAAACCCGACATTGACAATCCCAAATGCAGCTTTGGTAACTCAAATAGGAAATACGGTAACCTTAAGTGCGACTTCTTCAGGGTCAATAACTTGGTACAATGTTTCAGGAACAGCGCTTCCATCAAATGTTGCCGGACCATTTGCAACCGCCGGGACTTATACTTTCACAGCAATTGCCACGCTTGGATCTTGTTCTGCTAGCGGAAGTATTACAATAACTGTAATAAATCCTGCGGAATGTCCTCCGCTGACACAGAAAAATTTTGCCGATACACAGCGTTGGGGTTCAAATATTACGGGAGGCGTTGTCAATCCAGCAAATGCAACGGATGAAAACCTCCAAACTTTCTCTACCATTACAACTGGATTAGGCATTTTGGGAATCGGAACTACTTGGCAGATTTTAGAATGGAACCAAACCATTGCCGCAGGAACTCCGGTAACAATAAAATTAGGATCTGAATATAGCGGATTGACTTTAGCAGGAGGATATTCTGTCGTAGGAACAAAAAGAAACAGTTCAGGAACTCCAATAGATGTGGGAACATTACAAAACGTTTCAGGTTCTTTATTGAATCTTTTATCAGGACAAAATAATTTCGAATATACTTTTGTTCCTTCAAATAATGCGGGACCGCAAGCTTATGACGGTGTGAGAATTGTTTTGAGTTCTTTGGTAAGCGTGGCGCAAAGTGCAAAAGTTTACGAAGCTTATTATGATGTTCCAGCGACTCAAATTGCCTGCGGAAATGATGCAGAAGATGTATTATTCGGAGCTGTAGATTTGGGAGTAGGCGCTGCAACTGCTTTGGTTGGCGTTGAAAATGCACAAAATGCTATTGATAACAGTCCGACTTCTTTTGCGACATTATCAAGCGGTGCAGGAATTTTAGCGGCTGCAGAAATGACGGTTGTCTTCAGAACGCCTTCAGTTGTTGGAGATTCTTTGAAAATAAGCATTTCAAGACCAGGTACTTTAATTACGGCAAATGTTCTTGCCGGACTTTCGATCCAGCCAATTTTAAACGATGCTTTATCCGGACTGGCTTTTGAAAATACCAGCACATTATTGAACTTGCAGGTTTTGGGCGCAGGTGACGAAGCAATCTTAACAATCGTTCCAACTCAGTCGTTTGATAAAGTCAGAATTCGCTTTGGCGGTGTTGTAAATGTCTTGGATATTTTAAGAGTTCATGATGTCAAAAGAGTTGCTAATACTAAAATTATTGGCTCAGATGATAACAATGAAATTACAGCTTGCCAAGGACAAACGCTTACATTGGAAGCGGCTGCAATTACTTGTACTTCCTTTTTATGGTATGATGTTGCAACAGGAGGTAATGTAATCGCGACAGGAAATTCCTATACGATCCCTGCGAATTTAGCGCCAGGAACTTATACTTATTATATCCAGCCAGTTCGTTTTGGTTGCCAATCTTTAGCAAGAGGAAAAGTTACCGTAAATGTTAGGCAGACTGCTCCAGTTGCAGCGATTACAGCAATACAAATTAATGGTGGGAATGATGCAACATTCTGCTCTCCAACAGGATCTGTAACACTAAATGCAGTTTTGAATACGACATTGGTAGTTACAAATCCAGTATTTTATTGGTATAGTTTTGACGGAACAACACAGCAATTAATTCCATCACAAACAGGAGCAACTTTGCAATTAACAGGTTTGGCTCCTGGAACGTATACTTACTTTGTAGGAGTTGGTTCTGATGAATATTGCCCAACAGCAATTGGAGATAGAGCTCAGGTAACTTTTACGATTTATCCGCCTTCACTTTCTGCAGATATCCAAGCTGCAAATGAAACGGTTTGTTTGAATAGCACAGCAGTAATTACGCCGACAAGCACTTTGACAAATCCGCAGTTCACTTACTATTTGACAAACGCTACGACACAGCCAATTACAAATGGAGCAGTCATAAACGGAGCCACTTACACGATTGGCACTGACGGTTCGCTATCAATCACAGGTTTGCTTCAAGCAGGAAGTCCTTATACTTATTATATTGCTGTCGCCAGTGATCTGACTTGCGTGAACACGGCAGGAAATCTTTTAGCGGTTACCGTTACCGTAGGAAATCCAGCTACGCCGACAACAAATAATACGACTCAAAATTTCTGTCAATCTACAAATCCAACGGTTGCAGATTTACAAGTAAACCAAACGGGAGTAGTATTTTATGACGCGCCTGCTGGCGGAAATCTTCTAGCGCCAACGACATCTTTGGTTGCAGGAATTTATTATGCTGCACAAGTAGACGGGAATTGCCAAAGCGATGTAAGACTAGCAATTACGGTAACTCTTGGAAATCCGGGAACGCCGACTACTACTAATTTGACTCAGAATTTCTGTCAGATAAACAATCCGACAGTTGCAAATATCCAAGTAAATGAAACAGGAGTTGTGTTTTATGATGCTCCAGCTGGAGGGAATTTAATTGCTTCGGCAACGCCTTTGGCTGCAGGAATTTATTACGCAGCAATTCGATTAGGAACTTGTGAAAGCGATATTCGTTTGGCTATTGCTGTAACAATCAGCGATCCAGATGCGCCGACTACAGATAATGCATCGCAAACTTTCTGCCAAGAAAATAATCCGACGGTTGCCGATTTAGATGTGAACGAAAGCAATCTAGTTTTCTATAATGTTCCGACTGGAGGTACTCCTTTGGCATTGACAGATGCTTTACAAAACGGAAATTACTATGTTAGCCTAATTGATGCGACAGGCTGTGAAAGTGTTGATCGCTTGCAGATTACAGTTGCGATTACAATAGTTGGGCCTCCAACTGCTGCAGAAACAACTCAAACTTTCTGTCAAAATAATAATCCAACTATCGCTAATCTTGTAGTAAACCAAACAGGAGTCGTGTTTTATGATGCGCCAACAGGAGGAAATATGTATGCTTCAACTTTTCCTTTGGTAAGCGGCATTTATTATGCTTCAATTCAAAATGGGGTTTGCCAAAGCGAAACTAGGCTGGCGATAACAGTTGTTATTACTGATCCTGGAACGCCGACTGCAACTAATCTGAACCAAACTTTTTGTTTTACAAATAATCCAATAGTTGGAAATCTTGTGGTAAACGAAATTGGTGTGGTATTTTATGACGCACCGACTGGCGGAAATCTTCTGGCTTCAACAACGCCTTTGGTTAACGGAATTTATTATGGATCAATTCAATCAGGATTGTGTGAAAGCGCTGTAAGATTGGCAATTAATGTAACCATAAGCAATCCGAATACGCCGACAACGCTTGACGATACGCAAGAATTCTGTTTGTCAGCAAATCCAACGGTTGCCGATATTCAAGTAAATGAGCCAAGCGTAATTTTCTATCCAGCGCCAACTGGCGGAACAGCTTATCTTCCAACAGATTTATTGGCCAACGGAATTTATTACGCAGTTCTTGTGGATGCTGATAATTGTGAAAGCTCAGTACGATTGGCGATTACGGTTACTACAACTGCGGTTGGAGTTCCGACTACTAACAATACTTCGCAAAACTTCTGCCAGGCAAATAATGCAACGGTTGCAAATATCCAAGTAAATGAGACTGGCGTAGTGTTTTTTGACGCACCGACAGGCGGAAACCTTCTGTCTTCAACAACGCCATTGAGCAACGGAATTTATTATGCAACTATTCAAAATGGTCTGTGTGAAAGCGATGTGAGATTAGCAATCACGGTAACAATCGTAGATTCTTCTACGCCGACAACGCTTGACACTGCGCAAACTTTCTGTCAGGTAAATAATCCGACGGTTGCGAATCTTCAGGTGAATGAAACTGGAGTTGTATTTTATGACGCACCAACTGGCGGAAACATTCTAGCTTCAACCGCACTTTTGACCAACGGAGTTTATTATGCTTCAATTCAAGGCGGAGGCTGTGAAAGTATGGTAAGATTGGCGATTACGGTAACCATAAATAATCCGAATACGCCGACAACGCTTGACGATACGCAGGAATTCTGTTTGTCAGCAAATCCAACGGTTGCCGATATTCAAGTAAATGAGCCAAGCGTAATTTTCTATCCAGCGCCAACTGGCGGAACGGCTTATCTTCCAACAGACTTATTAGCCAACGGAATTTATTACGCAGTTCTTGTCGATGCTGATAATTGTGAAAGTTCAGTACGATTGGCGATTACGGTTACTACAACTGCGGTTGGAGTTCCGACTACTAACAATACTTTGCAAAACTTCTGCCAGGCAAATAATGCTACGGTTGCAAATATCCAAGTAAATGAAACTGGCGTAGTCTTTTTTGATGCACCGACAGGCGGAAACCTTCTCGCTTCAACAACGCCATTGAGCAACGGAATTTATTATGCAACTATTCAAAATGGTTTGTGTGAAAGCGATGTGAGATTAGCAATCACGGTAACAATCGTAGATTCTTCTACGCCGACAACGCTTGATGATACGCAAAGTTTCTGTAAAGCTTCAAATCCAACAGTTGCAAATCTTCAGGTAAATGAAACTGGCGTGGTTTTTTACACAACTCAGACTGGCGGAACAGCGCTTGCTCCAACAACGCCTTTGGCTAGCGGTATTTATTATGCAGTTATTCGAACAGGAACTTGTGAAAGCATTACAAGATTGGCGATTACGGTTACTATTATCGACCTTGGAACTCCAACAACTGGAGACACAACTCAAGATTTCTGTCAATCGAATAATCCTACTGTCGCTAATTTGCAAGTAAATGAAACTAATGTTGTTTTCTACAATTCGCCAACAGGAGGAATGCCTTTGGCTTCGACTGCGCCATTAGCTGCAGGAACTTATTATGTAGCCTTGACGGATGGAACTTGTGAAAGCTCAGTGAGATTAGCAATTACAGTTGCTTTCTTCCCAACCGGATCAGTTGCAATTACTGGCGGAGGCGACCAAGCGTGTTATTCAGAAACAGTGACCTATTCAACTGTTTCCGGAATGACTAATTATGTTTGGACAGTGACTTCTGGAACAATTACTTCTGGAGGACAACCAACTGACAATTTTGTAACCGTGCTTTGGAACGCTATAGGAATTGGAAATGTAAATGTTTCCTTCACAAATACTACAGGCTGTGCTGGTAATAATTCGGCTTCGAGAACAATTGCATTGGTAGTTTGTTCAGATATTACGATTACGAAAACAGTAAGCAATCCAACGCCGATGATTGATGACAATGTGGTCTTCACTATTACGGTAACGAATAATGGGCAAAGCCAATTTGTAGATGTTATCGTTCGCGAGCAATTGCCAAGCGGTTATCAATATGTCAATTCAAATGCTTCTGTCGGAAATTATTCAAACATAACAGGACTGTGGACAATTCCAGTTTTGAGCCAGGGACAAACCGCAACGCTTAACGTGACCGTGAAAGTCATGGCCACCGGAAATTACATGAATATGGCGACAATAGAAATGTCAACTCCTGTAGATTCTGATACGACAAACAATTTTGCGATAATGTCTGCTGAGCCTTTATGCCTGACTGTTTACAATGAATTCAGTCCTAATAATGATGGAGACAATGATCTTTTCCGTATTGACTGTATTGAAAATTATTCTAACAACACGCTGACTGTTTACAACAGATATGGTGTTGAGGTTTATAGAAAACGAGCCTACCAAAATGATTGGGATGGAACTGCAAACGTTAATTCGCCGATCAATCAAGACAATAAGCTTCCTACCGGAACTTACTATTACACACTTGATTTGGGTGATGGATCTAAAGCTAAAACAGGATGGATTTATATCATCCGATAATTTCCAAAAGGATAATTTCAATTAAAAACAGTAAGATATGAAAATCACAATATATAAAATCAGTCTGGCCTTCCTTCTCCTTTTTATCTCGATTGAAGGAAGCGCGCAACAAGATCCTGGATATACGCAGTATATGTATAATCCGCTAACGGTCAACTCTGCTTATGCGGGTTCAACCGGAACTTTGGAAGCCGTCATAATCCACCGCTCGCAATGGGTGGGGATTGACGGCGCGCCATCAACGCAGTCTTTTACGGTGCACACGCCGCTGACAAATGATAGAATCGGACTCGGTTTTTCTGCGGTAAACGATAATTTAGGACCATCAAATGAGCTTTATTTAGATGCAAACTTTTCTTATACTTTGCCATTAAATTATTCAACAAGATTAGCATTGGGACTGAAAGCGGGCGCTAGAATGTTGAATGTAGATTGGCAAAAAGGACGTTTTTACAATGAATCAGACGTTTTGCTGAACTCTAATATTGACAATAAATTTACGCCTTCCATCGGAGCGGGCGCTTATTTATATGGAGATAAATGGTATGTTGGAGCTTCTGTTCCAAGTTTTATACGAAGCGATTATTATGACGATGTGCAAGAATCGATCGATGTAGAAAGATTGCATTATTATTTGATGGCAGGTTATGTGTTTGATATTTCAGATAACGTGAAATTCAAGCCGGCAATGTTGGCAAGAGGCGTAAGTGGCGCTCCGATTTCTTTAGATGTTTCTGCAAATTTTTTAATCCATGAAAAATTTATGATCGGAGCAGGCTATCGCTGGGATGATTCGGTCAGCGTTTTAGCCGGATTTCAGCTAAACAGCAATTTCTTCGTAGGTTATTCATATGATTATACTACAACCGATCTTAACAAATACAACGACGGTTCGCATGAAATCGTGCTTCGTTTCCAATTGTCTCCTAAGTCAAATCAAATCAAATCCCCTCGATTCTTCTAATACTAAAGCTTATGAAAAAAATACTTTTACTTTGCCTAATATTCAGCTTTTCGGCTGGTATGGCTCAAAGCAAATTGAAAACGGCCGATAAGCTTTTCAAGACCTATCATTTTATAGACGCTGCAAAAGCCTATGATGAATATCTCGAAAAAGAAAAATCACCGGGAACACAAACGCTGAAAAATGCAGGAGATTCTTATTATTTCATCGATGATATGCGAAACGCCTTGCGCTGGTATCAAAAACTATATGATGTCCAAGGCACGACTTTAGATGATTCGCATTTTCTTCGCTATGTAGAATCGCTGAAAGGTGTTGGCGATTATGACAAAGCCGATGTCGTGACGAAAGAGTTTCTGGCCAAAAAAGGCGATCAGAAACAAATTGCTAGATACAACACCCAAAAAAGACAGCGTGACAGCATGGCTGTGCAAAAACCTTTGTATACGGTTAAAAATCTAGAAATAAATACTGATAAATCTGATTTCGGAACTGCTTTTTATGGCGATAAAATCGTTTATTCTTCCAGTAAGGACACGACTTTATTCAAAAATAAATTATATAGCTGGAACAAGCAGCCTTTCTTGAAATTATATGTGGCCGAAAGAAATGCCGTAAACGGAGAGCTTTTCAACGACGCCTCTTTCTTGCCAAATGCAAAAAATAAATACCATGAAGCGACCATGGCTTTCAGTCCAGATTGGAAGACGGTTTATTATTCTAACAATATCGTAAGGAAAAGAAAATTGGTAAATGATCCCGAAGGAACAAATAATTTTCAGATTACAAGAGGGACTATTGAAGACGGAAAGCTTGTAAAACCTGAGAAATTATTCTTCAACAGCAAAGATTATTCTGTAGGGCATCCAGCTTTGAGTCCGGATGGGAAATGGCTTTTCTTTGCTTCTGACATGCCGGGAGGTTATGGGGAATCTGATTTATACGTAAGCCAGGTTGCTGACGACGGAACTATCGGGACGCCTAAAAATCTCGGGCCAACAATCAACACCGTTGGAAATGACATGTTTCCTTCTTTCGCCAACGGAATGCTTTATTTTTCTTCCGACGGACATTTTGGATGGGGCGGTTTGGACATCTACGAAAGCAAATTTTATGGCGACATGAAGTTTTCTGAACCGAGAAATCTTGGCGCTCCAGTCAATAGCAATAAAGATGATTTTGCTTATATCGTTGATGCGACAGACGGTTATGGCTACTTTTCTTCCAACAGATCTATGGGAAAAGGCGATGACGATATTTATTATTTTACCAAAGAAAAACCGTCTTGCAGCCAATTGGTTTCTGGGAGAGTTATCAATGCAAAATCAAAGCTAGCGATTGCTGATGCAACTATAAAAGTGCTGAATCAGTTTGGCGATCAGGTTTCAGAATCAACAACCAATGCTGAAGGAATTTATAAAGTAACTGTTCCTTGCAACGGAAAATTGAAAGTTACAGCTACAAAAGCGAATCACAGCACCGACCAAAAAGAAGTTGAAACTAGCGGTCTTGATGGCACGGAAACTAAAAACATCAATTTTGAGCTGAGCAATTATGCAGATTTGATCAAAGTTGACGGCGATAAGGAGAAAATTGACATCAATCCGATTTTCTTTGAATATGACAAATCAACGATTACGCCTCAAGCTGCGGCAGAATTAGATAAAGTTGTTTTTGTGATGACGCGTTTTCCGAATGTCAAAATTAAGATTGAGTCGCACACCGATTCCAGAGGAAAAGATGCTTATAACTTGAAGCTTTCTGATGATAGGGCAAAATCAACCCAAACCTATATTTTATCAAAAGGAATTGATTCTTCGCGTATTCAAAGCGCTATTGGTTATGGGGAAAGTCGCTTGACCAACAAATGTGCAAACGGCGTAAAATGTACCGAAGCGCAACATTTGGCAAACAGAAGATCTGACTTTATAGTAATTGAAAAATAAATTGTTATGGCGAAATAGAAAGTCCTAGTGTTTTGCTGGGACTTTTTTATGAATTTAGAATCCAAATACTTTTTGCCTTAAAAAAGTATTTGTTTCTAGTAAAACTTACCACAATGATTGCGAGTTATTTAATCGAAAAAAAATAAAATTTTATAAAACAATAAAAGAGCCCATCAAAAGGCTCTTTTATATTTGGATTGAGATTTTCTTATTTGAAATATTCCAAAACGTAGTCGTAAGTTCCTGAAGGATATACTTCAGTAATAAAGTGATAAGATTGTTAATCAATTATTTAAAAAAAATGTAAGAAAATTGCATGATAAAAAAAGAAAGAAGGCTCTAAATAAATATAATTAACAGGAATTCACAATTATATAACATATAAAAGCTAATTATTTGAATTAAAACATTAAATTTGCGCCTTGAAATGAATTGTAAAGACCGAATTGCGCTTTTATATTCTCTTCGGATACAATATTTAATTATATTTTTGGTTTTAATAAAAAAATTTAATTTATTTGTTCAGAATTTGTTAAAAAGATTTTTACTATTTGCATATGAAATTTATCTTGAAAAATATATTTGCCCTACTATTAATTTTATTACCAGCTCTTGGATTTTCAGCGCCACCAGCGCCACCTTCGCCAGCGCCAGCGCCACCGGACATGCCTGTGGATCAATACTTATATGTGTTAGTAGGAATTGCACTCCTTTTTGCATTTTACTCATTTAGAAAAAAGATACAAACCAAATAAAAAAAACTCCGATGAAGATCGGAGTTTTTTTTGGAATATTATTGTCTGAGCTGTTGCAGTCTTGAGACGTATTTGCCAATTACATCAAATTCGAGATTTATTTTAGTTCCTACTTTGAAATTTTTGAAATTAGTGTGTTCGTGAGTATAAGGGATAATTGCTACACTGAATTCGTTTTCCTTTGAATTAACAACCGTCAAGCTTACTCCGTTGACTGTTATTGAGCCTTTTTCAATAGTGATGTTGTTTAGCTTGGCATCATATTCAAAAGTATACTGCCAGCTGCCGCCGTTTTCTTCAATGCTTCTGCAGATTCCGGTTTGGTCGACGTGGCCTTGAACAATATGTCCGTCAAGTCGGTCGCCGAGTTTCATGGCTCTTTCCAGATTTATGGCATCGTCAATTTTCCAGTCGCCAATATTGGTCTTGTCAATCGATTCTTTAATTGCCGTAACCGTAAATTGGTCTTCTGAAATGCCAACAACCGTCAGGCATACGCCGTTGTGCGAAACGCTTTGATCAATCTTTAATTCGTTCGTAATTGTAGATGAAACGGTAATATGAAGATTTTCTTCCTCTTTTCTTATGTCTTTTATAGTGCCGAGGGTTTCTATGATTCCTGTAAACATTGTGGTTTTATTTTACTAAATTTGCACTTCAAAATTAAGCAATATTAAGGAGCAAGCAGTATGAAAAAAGCAGAAAATATAATTGTTGGAATTTCAATCGGAGATTTAAACGGTATTGGAAGCGAGGTCGTTTTAAAGACTTTCGAAGATTCAAGAATGCTCGAATTTTGCACTCCTGTGATTTTTGCCAACGTAAAAATTCTTTCTTTCGCTAAAAAAAGCCTTGATGCCGGAATGCAATTGCACGGAATTGAAAGTCTCGACCAGCTCATAATTGGAAAAATCAACGTCTTGAATGTTTGGAAAGAAAGCGTAAACATCGAGTATGACGTAAATGATGAAAACATAGGAAAATATGCAATCAAATCATTTGTTGCCGCAACAAAAGCATTGAAAGAAGGCTTGGTTGATGTTTTAGTGACGGCTCCAATCAATAAATATAATATCCAGGCGGAAGATTTTAAATTTCCAGGGCACACTGATTATTTAGATCAAGAATTGGAAGGCGATGCCTTGATGTTGATGGTTCAAGATAATTTGAGAGTCGGATTAATTACAGATCATATTCCGGTAAACGAAGTTTCTTCGCATTTGACTGAAGCTTTGATTAAAAGTAAAATCTTGACCGTAAAAAAATCGCTCATTCAAGATTTCAGTATCAATAAGCCAAAAATTGCCGTCTTAGGATTGAATCCTCATGCTGGCGACGGAGGCGTAATTGGAAAAGAAGACGACGAAATCATACGTCCGACGATAAAAAAATTATTTGAAAGCGGTACTTTGGTTTTTGGACCTTATCCTGCGGATGGTTTTTTTGGAAGCAATCAATATGAGAAATATGATGCCGTAATTGCAACTTATCACGACCAAGGATTGATTCCGTTTAAAACGTTGTCTTTTGGCAAAGGCGTCAATTATACTGCGGGTTTGAACAAGATCAGAACGTCTCCAGATCACGGAACAGCTTATGAAATTGCAGGAAAAGGGCTGGCAGACCACAACTCATTTAAGGAAGCGGTTTATCTGGCAATCGACATTTACCACTCCCGAAATGAGTATCAGATTATTAGCCAGAATCCCTTAAAAATTAAAGAAAAACAGTTATAAACAAAAAAATGTTTATAACGCTTTTGGAATTGCAATTATTTTATATCTTTGCACTCCCGTTCCAAGGATTTGGAAATAGGGCAAATTGTTGTCAAGATGAAAGTAACCAATGAGTTTTTAATTCCTTTTGTAGGATTAAAGTTAGGAAAACATCAGTTTGAGTATCAAATAAATAAAGAGTTCTTTGAAGACTATGATTATGACGAGTTTGAAAGCTGTGATATCAAAGTCAATGTAGTTTTAGAGAAAAAAAGCACCATGCTTGAGCTTCATTTTAAGCACAAAGGTACGATTCACGTGCCTTGTGATTTGACAAGTGAAATGTTTGATTTTCCAATTAAAGGAAAAATCAAGGTAATTGTTCAGTTTGGTGAAGATTTTAATGATGATAATGAGGAATTGCTCATTTTGCCTTTCGGGGAACATCAAGTTGACGTGAAGCAATATATTTATGAAATGATTGCGCTTTCCATACCTCTAAAAAAGATTCATCCAGGCATTAAAGACGGAACTTTAAAAAGTGAAGCACTTGACAAGCTGAATGAATTGAAAGTAAATTCAAAAGAACTAAAGAAAACTGATTCAAAAGAAGAAGAAACGACAGATCCACGTTGGGATCAATTAAAAAAACTATTAACGGATAAATAATATAGTAAAATGGCACATCCTAAGAGAAAGACCTCGAAAACAAGAAGAGATAAGAGAAGAACACATTATAAAGCGACTGTTGCTCAAATTGCTACATGTCCTATAACTGGTGAGGCGCATTTATACCACAGAGCTTACTGGCATGAAGGTAAAATGTACTACAGAGGTCAAGTGGTAATCGACAAGCAAGAAGCTGTTGCTTAATACAATTTTGTAGAAAAAAAACTTAACTCTCACGTTGTGGGAGTTTTTTTGTTATTTATAATTTATTGGTAAATAACAACTTGCAAGAAGGTATATTTTAGTTTTTTTTTGTAATTTCCACCTCTTTTCGAGTTTATATTTTTTCGAAAAGAAATTATTAGAAATAGTATGAATACAATCACAGCCGCAATTACCGCTGTTGGAGCCTATGTGCCTGATTTTGTGCTTTCAAATGAAGTGCTTGAAACCTTGGTTGAAACCAATGATGAGTGGATTACCTCTCGCACAGGAATTAAAGAAAGACGCATTTTAAAAGATGATTCAAAAGGAACATCTTATCTCGCCATTAAAGCTGCAGAAGACTTAATTGCAAAAAACAATATCAACCCGGCAGAAATAGATTTAGTTTTGCTTGGTACTACAACTCCTGACATGCCCGTTGCAGCAACTGCAGTTTATGTTGCCTCACAAATTGGCGCTGTCAACGCTTTCGCCTATGATCTGCAAGCCGCATGTTCCAGCTTTTTATTCGGAATGTCAACCGCTTCAGCTTACATCGAATCAGGCAGATACAAAAAGATTTTATTGATTGGAGCCGACAAAATGTCTTCCATTATTGATTACACAGATAGAGCAACTTGCATCATCTTTGGCGACGGAGCCGGCGCGGTTTTATTTGAGCCAAATCACGAAGGCCTGGGTTTTCAAGATGAAATTTTAAGAAGTGATGGAATTGGCCGCGAATTCTTAAAAATTGAAGCTGGCGGTTCTCTGCTTCCGGCATCAAAAGAAACGGTTGAAAATAAGCAGCACTACGTTTTTCAAGATGGAAAAACAGTTTTCAAATATGCAGTTTCTGGTATGGCTGACGTCAGCGAAAAAATCATGGAACGCAACAATTTGACAAAAGAAGACGTAAATTGGTTGGTTGCACACCAAGCTAACAGACGAATAATTGACGCTACAGCTAATAGAATGGGATTGGATGAATCCAAAGTTCTCGTAAACATTCAAAAATATGGCAATACCACTTCAGCAACATTGCCATTGCTTCTAAATGACTTTGAGAAGCAATTCAAAAAAGGAGATAATTTAATTTTTGCCGCATTCGGAGGTGGATTCACTTGGGGATCTATTTATATGAAATGGGCTTACGACAAACAATAAAACTAAAACCTAAATTCGAATATCATGGATATTAGAGAAATTCAAAATTTAATCAAATTTGTAGCAAAATCAGGTGCTACCGAAGTAAAACTAGAGATGGGTGATATCAAAATCACTATCAAAACTACGGAAGGTGGATCAACTGAAACAACAAATTACATACAGCAAGCGCCAGTTAGCCAAGCTTTACCACAAGCTGCAGCGCCACAGCCAACCGCTCCGTCTGCGCCAGCAGCACCAGTTGAAGCTGCCGATGATAATGCAAAATACATTATGATCAAATCCCCAATTATCGGAACATTGTACAGAAAACCATCCCCAGACAAGGCGCCTTTCGTAGAAGTTGGAACTACAATTTCAAAAGGAGACGTAGTTTGCGTTATCGAAGCAATGAAGCTTTTCAACGAAATCGAATCTGAAATTTCAGGTAAAATCGTGAAAGTTTTAGTGGATGATTCTTCACCAGTTGAATTTGACCAACCTTTATTCTTAGTTGATCCATCTTAATTTTAGATTGTTAGATCGTTAGATTTTTAGAACTGTCAAAGCATCTAAAAATCGAATTATCAAATTATCGAAATTGTCTAATTATCTAAATAATACAAGATGTTTAAAAAAATATTAATCGCAAACAGAGGAGAAATCGCACTTCGCGTGATCAGAACCTGTAGAGAAATGGGTATCAAAACTGTAGCTGTTTATTCAACTGCAGATGCGGAAAGCTTGCACGTTCGCTTTGCGGATGAAGCAGTTTGCATCGGCCCGCCTCCAAGTAACTTGTCTTACTTGAAAATGTCAAATATCATTGCTGCTGCAGAAATTACAAATGCAGATGCAATCCACCCAGGATATGGTTTCCTATCTGAAAATGCTAAGTTTTCAAAAATCTGTCAAGAACACGGTATCAAGTTCATCGGAGCTTCACCAGAAATGATTGACAGAATGGGAGATAAAGCTTCTGCAAAAGCAACAATGAAAGCGGCAGGAGTTCCAACAATTCCAGGATCAGAAGGTTTATTAGAATCTTATGAGCAGACTAAAAAATTAGCTAAAGAATTTGGCTATCCAGTAATGCTTAAGGCAACAGCTGGTGGTGGTGGAAAAGGAATGAGAGCCGTTTGGAAAGAAGAAGAGCTTTTAAAAGCTTGGGAAAGCGCTCGTCAAGAAGCGGCTGCATCTTTCGGAAACGACGGAATGTACCTTGAAAAATTAATCGAAGAGCCTCGTCACATCGAAATCCAAGTGGTTGGAGATGCTTACGGAAAAGCGTGCCACCTTTCTGAAAGAGACTGTTCTGTTCAAAGACGTCACCAAAAACTGACTGAAGAAACTCCTTCTCCGTTCATGACAGACGATTTGCGTTTGAAAATGGGAGAAGCTGCCGTGAAAGCTGCAGAATTTATCAAATATGAAGGTGCTGGAACCGTAGAATTTTTGGTTGACAAACACAGAAATTTCTACTTCATGGAAATGAATACGCGTATCCAAGTAGAACATCCAATCACAGAGCAGGTTATTGATTATGACTTGATTCGTGAGCAGATTTTAGTAGCTGCAGGTGTGCCGATTTCTGGTAAAAATTACTTGCCACAATTGCACGCTATCGAATGCAGAATCAACGCCGAAGATCCTTACAACGATTTCCGTCCGTCACCAGGAAAAATTACGACGCTACACACTCCAGGAGGTCACGGAGTTCGTTTAGATACTCACGTTTATTCTGGTTACACGATTCCGCCAAATTACGATTCAATGATTGCAAAGCTGATTACAACAGCGCAAACTCGTGAAGAAGCCATTAACAAAATGAAACGCGCTTTAGACGAATTCGTAATCGAAGGTGTGAAAACTACGATTCCGTTCCACAGACAATTGATGGACGATCCGGCTTATGTGGCTGGAGATTACACCACAAAATTCATGGAAAGCTTCAAAATGAACGATCCTAAATAAATAGAAAATCCCAATCGAAAGGTTGGGATTTTTTTTGCACTAAATTTTTTCAGAAGCGAAACATCTGGCATTTTCAGTAATCCATTTTCCCGCTGGTGGCACTCGCTTTGTGCCAGCTTTTATGGCTGGCACAAGAGCTCAAACAAAGCCACCATCGGGGCTATTTGAGAAACTTTCCGCATTTTTGTAATCGTTCAGAACCATTGCGCTGAGCCAAGTTTGTGAATAAAACTGTCCGAATCATCCTCAAAATGGTTAAACTTTACAAAAGCCTGACAACTAAAATTCAGAATTGTCTTAAATTTAAGCTTGAATTTTTTTAAAATTTTGCTACCATGAAAAAATATTTCTCAATTCTATTATTCATAGTTTTCAGCATTTCCTTCGCTCAAGAAATAGTCCAAGATTATGGAGAACACCTTGAAAACCTCAAATATCCCTTTGCTGTCAAAGAAATTTCCATAAAAATCCAAGACCAAGATTTAAAAATGGCTTATATGGATTTGCTTCCAAAGTCGCCAAACGGCAAGACAGTTTTGCTTTTACACGGAAAAAATTTCGTGGCAATGTATTGGGAACAGACCGCAAATGATTTGGCAAAAGCCGGCTATCGTGTCATTATGCCCGATCAAATCGGTTTCGGAAAATCTTCAAAACCCACAAACATTCAATATAGTTTTCAGTTGCTAGCTCAAAATACAAAAGCAATTTTAGACAAAGAAAAGATCTCAAAAGTCAATGTTCTCGGCCATTCAATGGGAGGAATGCTGGCAACAAGATTTACGTTAATGTATCCTGAAAATGTTGAAAAATTAATTCTTGAAAACCCAATCGGCTTGGAAGATTGGAAAACTGTAGTCCCTTACCAGAATGTAGACGACTGGTATGCCACAGAAATAAAGCAAGATTACCAAAAGATAAAAGAGTATCAATTGCAATTTTATTATGACAATAAATGGAAGCCTGAATATGACAAATGGGTAAACGTTTTGGCAAGTTTTACGCTGAACAAAAATTATCCGGCAATTGCCAAAAATGCAGCAATTACATATGATTTTTACGCAACCTGTTGTTTATGAATTTGAAAACATAAAAGCGCCGACATTGTTAATCATCGGACAGCGCGACAGAACGGCTTTGGGAAAAGGAAAAGCTTCTCCTGAAGTTCAGAAAACATTGGGGAATTATCCTGAATTAGGTAAAATAACAGCGAAAAAAATCAAGAATTCTCTGCTCGTAGAAATAGAAAATGTCGGACATTTGCCTCACATTGAAGCCTACGACAAATTCATTGGTCCGGTGCTGGATTTTTTGAAGAAGTAGTTTCATAATCTTGTCATTCTGACGAAGGAAGAATCTCTGTTGCTTGAGCTTCTTTTGAAGATTCCTCCTTCGTCGGAATGACAACAAAACATTTGCTACAAAGACAAGATTACTTTTTATGGAATTCAGATTTATCAACCGGTTCAACACACGACCAAAATTAAAAGGCTACAAACACGCAAAACAGTCGTATTTAAACAGAATTCGCTGGGCGGTTTCCCTGTTTTATTTTGCAATGGGATTGTGTTCTGCGACTTGGGCAAGCCGAATTCCCGACTTAAAAACTACGCTTCATTTGAGCGAAGGTGATTTGGGCACGATCTTATTCGCCATTCCGTTTGGGCAATTATTTGCGATGCCTTTTGCTGGAAAAGTGGTAACGCGGTTCGGAAGCCACAGGATTCTTTTGATCTGCCTGACGCTTTATGCTTTTTTTATGACTAACATTGGCTTGGCAACAAGTCCTTGGCAATTAGCAACTGTGCTTTTTATCTTCGGAATTTTCGGAAACTTGAGTAATATCGCAGTAAATACGCAAGGTGTTTATACTGAAAATCTTTTCAAAAAAACCATCATGTCATCGTTTCACGGCGCATGGAGTTCGGCAGGATTTACGGGAGCTTTCATCGGTTTGGCAATGCTTGCGTTTGATATTTCGCCTTACATCCATTTCATAATTACCTTCGGAATCGTAATCATCTTGATGCTTTTGAATTTCAAATTTTTGATAAAAGCGAAAGAGAAAAAATCCGTAGAAAAAAAGAAATTTTTTACCAAGCCAGACAGTGCTTTAATTTGGCTCGGGGTCATCGGATTCTGCTGTATGGCAAGCGAAGGCGTGATGTTTGACTGGAGCGGCGTTTACTTTAAAGATATCGTGAAAGCGCCCGGACCTTTGGTAATTCTGGGCTATACTTCTTTCATGGTAATGATGGCTTCCGGTAGATTTTTAGGCGATAGATTCATCTTGAAATTTGGCAGAAAAAGAGTGCTTCAAGTTAGCGGACTGATGATTTCCATCGGATTGTTTACGGCTGTTTTTCTGCCTTATTTGATTCCCGCAACTCTAGCATTTATGTTAGTTGGATTAGGAGTTTCCACCATAGTTCCGACAGTTTATAGCGTTGCGGGAAAGAATACAACGGTTTCTCCAGGGGAAGCTTTGACGATAGTTTCCAGCGTAAGTTTTCTCGGATTTTTAATGGGACCGCCAATTATCGGATATATAGCAGAAGCTTTCGGATTGCAATTTTCATTCGCTTTCATCGGGATTTTTGGCGTTTTAATTGCCTTAATGGCTAGTAGAATTAAGGCGATAGAATAAAAAATGACCGCAGATTCACAGATTTTTTCTTGCTTATAAAATCTGTGAATCTGCGGTAAAGAAAAACATACACAACTAAAATTAGAAAATAATGGAATACAGAAAAATAGGGAATTCAGATTTAGAATTATCAGTAATCACTTTCGGAGCTTGGGCAGCAGGAGGTTGGATGTGGGGTTCCACAGATAGGAATGATGCGATAAAAGCCATTCAAGCTTCGTATGATGAAGGCGTAACTTCCATCGATACAGCGCCGATTTATGGTCAAGGCGACAGTGAAGAAATTGTGGGCGAAGCATTGAAAGGAATTTCTCGTGACAAAGTGCAAATTATTACAAAATATGGAATGCGCTGGGATTTGGCCAAAGGCGATTTTGCAATGAAATCAAAAGACAACAATGGCAAAGATATCGACGTTTACAAATATGCCGGAAAAGAAAGCATCATCAAGGAAGTGGAAGACAGCTTGAAAAGATTGAAAACCGATTATATCGATTTGTATCAAATTCACTGGCCGGAATCCGCGACGCCAATTCAGGAAACAATGGAAACCGTTGCGCAACTAATCAAAGAAGGAAAAGTGCGTTATGCTGGCGTTTGCAACTATAATGTGGAGCAAATGAAGGAAGCGGACAAATATGTGAATTTAGTTTCAAACCAAGTTCCTTATAGTATGGTGAAACGTGAAATTGAAGCAAATGTAGTTCCATTTTCTTTGGAAAATAACAAATCGATTGTCGCTTACAGTCCGTTGGAAAGAGGTTTGCTTACTGGAAAAATGAAACCTGGCTATACTTTTTCTGAAGGTGATCACCGTGCGAATTTATATTTTTACAAAGATGAAAATTTAAAAAGGACAGCGGCGTTTTTAGATAAAATAAAACCTTTGGCAGCGGATAAAAATGCTTCTTTGTCACAATTAGTTTTACGTTGGACAATCGAGCAACCCGGAATCACAATTGCTTTGGCAGGAGCTAGGAATGCAGAACAGTCTATTCAAAATGCAAAAGCTGTGGACGTAAAATTAAGCCATCAGGAAATCGATTTTATAACTTTAGAATTAAATAAATTAGAATTAGTCAAATAATTCTTTAGATTTAAATTTATAATAAAAAAGGCTCTGTTTCAATAACAGAGCCTTTTTTATGAGTAAATATATAATTATGATTTTATAAATTTCATCTGTTTCACGCCAGAATCTGTAAAAATCTTAATGAAATTTACGCCTGTCGGAAGTGCTGAAATATCCCAGGTAGTTTCAGTTTTAGCTTCTTTGATGACTTGTCCTAAAGCGTTGTAAAAAACAGCTTTTTCCATAGAAACACCATTTGATAATTCTAAATGCAATGTCTGTGAAGCCGGATTTGGATATAATTTTACGGCAGAAGCCAGTTCAAAATTTTCTGTTCCTAAAGTGGCTGTGCTGTTTCTAGAAATAATATCAGATTTCGGATTGAAAGCAATGCTAGTCACTACAAATGGAACATTTTTTATAAAAACTTGTCCGTTTGAAGTATTGTCTAAAATAATATCAGCTTGCTGGCCTCCAGCTCCAAAAACTCGAACAGGAAGAGGCATTTCAAAAAAGCTTACCGTGTTAGAAGAACGCGTTTGGTTTACTGTAAATCTTGCCAATCCTGCGCCCCAATTTTGAGCAGTAATGGTGTAAGTCGGAAAACCTTGGCCATAAACCCAGTCATTGAAAAATTCTGTCAAATCCATTCCTGACGCAGTAGCTAAATGTGTTTTCAGATTTTCTGTAGTTGCATACCCGTAAGCTAAATTCGGATCAGCCAAATAGTTTTTTATACCTTGAAAGAAAACGGCATCGCCTAATTTAAAGCGCAACATATTGGCAACCATCGCTCCTTTATTGTAAGAAAGTCTTCCGCTGAAAATTCGGTCTGAATTTTGAGCTTCATCGTCGGTTAAATAAACCGCACCATTTGGCAAAGCCGTAATGTCGCTGACAAGGCTGTTTTTCCAAGCGATGAAATCATCTTCACCATCAAGATTTTCTACAACCAATCCTGATAAATAAGTCGCAAAACCTTCGTTAAGCCAAATGTCATTCCAGCTTCCGCAAGTTATTTTGTCCCCAAACCATTGGTGTCCAAGTTCGTGCGCAATTAAATTTCGATCAAAACCGCCCATAAAAGAAACTGTCGTGTGTTCCATTCCGCCTCCAAAAGCACATTGGGCATGGCCGTACTTTTCATTTGCAAAAGGATAAGTTTCAAACAATTGCTCGTATAAATTCATGATCGGCACTGTCGCCGCTAAATTTGTCTGGTTTGTCGCCTGATTTTCTGGATAAAGATAATTTACGATAGGAAAAGTGTGCGGTGCAGTTCCGGCTTGCTGCGTGAAAATATTGTAATTCGTAACGGCAATGGCAACTAAATAAGCTGGAATCGGATACCCATGACGAAAGTGAGTCGTTTTTGTGCCAGTAGTCGTAACTGCGCTCAATTGCAAGCCGTTTGAAACACTTGTGTATTGTGAAGGAGCTGTAATATAAACGTCAATTTTATCAATTTTATCGTTCAAATCTTGCTTGCAAGGCCACCAATCTCTAGCGCCGAAAGGCTCTGACAAAGTATAAAGCCCTGGAGTTCCCGCATGTGTGTAAGTGTTAAACCCATCGCTGTCAGAAGGCGGAGCACCGGCATAAACAATTGTCAAGGAATCTAAAACATTTGTGTTTTGAGTCGCCGGCAAGTTAATTACCAATTCATTTGTTCCATTTTGTGTAAAGGCAAGGGTGTTGCCACGTTGCTTTACCGAACTTACGGCCAGTTCATCAGTAAAGTCAAAAGTAACCGAATTCATGTTTTGCTTTGCCTTAAAATAAGTCGTGACATCTCCAGAAATATAATAATTTGCCGGATTCACCGCAAGTTTCAGCCTGTGGTAAGTTACATCGTAATTTGCAGTATTTGGATTTGTAATAACACGCATCAATTTTGAAGCAGACTTTCTTTCAGATTCAGCAATCTGACTATTTTTGGAAGATGGGCTTTGGGCAAAACCAATGCTTACCGAGAATAATGTAATAATAAAGTATAGGTTTTTCATAATCAAGAAAAATTTTTCAAATGTAAGTAATAATGTATTATAACAAATGTTAATTTATACGAAGATTTATCACAAATTATGCGATATAGTTAGTTTGCTATAACCTTGCGATTTTGAACCTTTTTTCACTAAATTTGCTTCCTTATAAAAACCAAGTATAATGTTACAGATAGCGTTTATCAGAGAAAATCAGGAAAAAGTCCTTAAAGCTTTGGCAAAAAGAAACATGGATGCCAAATCTATTGTTGAACAAGCAGTGCAGCTCGACGAAAAAAGAAGAGCAACGCAAGCTGAAATGGACAGTATTTTGTCGGAATCAAACAAGCTATCCAAAGACATTGGCGAATTGATGAAGTCTGGCGAGAAATCTAAAGCAGAAATCTTGAAGCAGAAAAATGTTTTGTTGAAAGAAAAAAGCAAAGATTTGTCTGAGAAATTAGAGGTTTACACCAATGAACTGACTGAACAGCTTTATCTTTTGCCAAATCTTCCAGCAGATTTAGTTCCAGAAGGAAAAACACCAGAGGATAATTTGACGACTTTGCAAGAAGGAGAAATTCCGGTTTTGCACGAAGGCGCGCTTCCTCACTGGGAATTGGTTAAAAAATATGACATCATCGATTTTGAATTAGGAAATAAAATCACAGGCGCTGGTTTCCCTGTTTACAAAGGAAAAGGAGCGAAGTTGCAACGTGCTTTAATTACTTATTTCTTAGATAAAAATACCGACGCAGGTTATCAAGAATACCAAGTGCCGCATTTGGTAAACGAAGCATCAGCTTATGGAACTGGACAATTGCCTGACAAAGAAGGGCAAATGTACCATGACAAAACGGATGATTTGTATTTGATTCCGACAGCGGAAGTTCCAGTTACGAATTTATTCAGAGACGTACTTTTGCACGAAAATGAATTGCCAGTTTTGGCAACAGCCTATACGCCATGTTTCCGCAGAGAAGCGGGTTCTTATGGCGCTCACGTTCGGGGTTTGAACCGTTTGCACCAATTTGACAAAGTGGAAATCGTGCGTGTGGAACATCCTGACAAGTCTTATGAAGCTTTGGAAGGAATGGTAGAACACGTTCGAGGTATCTTAAACGAATTGAAATTGCCTTATAGAATCTTGAGACTTTGCGGTGGAGATATGGGTTTTGCATCAGCAATGACTTATGATTTCGAAGTATTTTCAACGGCACAAGACCGCTGGCTGGAAATCAGTTCGGTTTCAAATTTCGAAACTTTCCAATCTCACAGATTGAAATTGCGTTTCAAAGACAAAGAAGGAAAAAACCATTTGGCACACACTTTAAACGGAAGTTCATTGGCTTTGCCGCGCGTTTTAGCCGGAATCCTTGAAAATTACCAAACTCCGGAAGGAATTGTGATTCCAGAAGTTCTGCGTAAATATACCGGATTTGATATTATAAATTAAAGTATAATTAACCAATAGTTTAATGTAGCAATGTACTAATTCAGCACGAAAATTGTTATATTAGTACATTGTTATCTCCTTGACATTAAACTAAAATGAAAAAAATATTTCTTTTTTTAAATCTATTTTTCGCTCTTGCCGTTTTCTCACAAAACGAGCAATTGGCGATGAATTATTTTGACAAAGGAGATTTTGAAAAGGCAATTATAAGTTTCGAAACGCTTGTAAAAAATCAGCCCGGAAACAGTTTGTATTTTCAAAAATTGGTGAAATCTTACCAGCAATTGAAGCAATATGACAAAGCGCAAATCTTACTTGAAGACCAGATAAAAAGGTCGCCGATGGCCAATCTTTATGTAGAACTTGGGTATAATTACCAATTGCAAAAAAATCAAGCTAAAGCCACAAAATACTACAATGAAGCGCTTGAAAAAATAAAAGAAGTTCCGAATTATGTGTATTTGGTTGCCAATGCTTTTGAGAAAAAAGTATTGCTTGACTATGCCGTTGAAGCTTATAAAATTGCGGTAAAATTAGAACCAAGAATGAAATTTAATTTTCAATTGGCAGTGATTTATGGACAGCAGGGAAAAACAGATTTGATGATTGACACTTTTTTGGATGAAGCTTTTGAAAATCCGAGCACGCTGATTATGGTTCAGAATCAGCTGTCGCGATTTATGACCGAAGAATCTAAAGAAACCAGCTTCAGCGATTCGCTTCGAAAATCGCTTTTGGTCAGGGCGCAGAAAAACCAAGATATTTTTTGGAATCAATTTTTAAGCTGGTTTTTTGTACAGCAGAAAGAATATTCAAAGGCTTTTATTCAAGAAAAAGCAATTTACAGAAGAGAGCAAGAATCGCTGTCAGGCATAGTAAATCTTGGGCAAATGGCTTTGGAAGAAAGCGATGAAGAAACAGCGCAGGAGATTTTTGCCTTTGTTTTAGAAAATACGCAGGACATTGATTTGAGGATTTTATCCAATTATTATCTAATGGATTTCAAGATCCAGAAAGCGCAGGAAAAAAATTATTCTACGCTAAAATTGGAATTAGAGAAATTGATTAAGGAATTCGGAGTTAGCCCTTATAGCTTGTCCTTGCAAATACTTCAGGCACATTTTGAAACCTTCAACATGAAAAATCCTGAAGGTGGAAAAACAATTTTAAAACGCTCGCTGGAGCTTCCTTTAAATAAATACCAAACCGCTGATGTGAAGATGGAATTGGCGGATATTCTTTTATATGAAGAAAAATTCAACCAGGCTTTGATTTACTATTCCCAAATCGAGGAAGATTTGAAGAACGACGTTATCGGCCATGAAGCAAGTCTGAAAGCGGCAAAAACCAGTTATTTCAAAACCGATTTTGAATGGGCCTTGAAGCAATTCAAAGAACTGAAATCAGCGTCGACGCAATTGATTGCAAATGATGCATTGGAATTATTTTTGTTGATAAACGACAACACAGTTGCCGATTCAACACAAGTCGGACTGAAGAAATTTGCCCGCGGCGATTATCTTTTGTATCAGAATAAAAACACAGAAGCTTTGGCGCAATTCCAATCGATTTTAAAAGATTACAAAGGCCAAGAAATTGAAGATGAAACGTTATTGCGAATCGGGCAAACTTATCAAAAAATGGGTGATTTCCCTTCCGCCCTAGCGCAATTTCAAAGTATCATCGATCACCACAAAGACGGAATTTATGTAGACGAAGCGTTATATTTTTCAGCAGAAATCTATAATGAAAAATTAAAAGATCCGGAGAAGGCGAAACCGCTTTATGAAAAAATTCTCTTTGAACATGAAGACAGTATTTACTTTGTCGATGCCAGAAAAAAATTCAGGCAGTTGCGAGGCGATGCGAATCTTTAGAGTTATGAATTCTAAAATCTAATAATCGAGCAATCGAATAATCCAAAAGAATATGATAATCTACAACGTAACTACAAATATCGACGATTCTGCACACGACGAATGGATTCACTGGATGCAGCACACGCACATTCCAGACGTTTTGGCCACTGGAAAATTTACAAAAGCACATTTGGTAAAAGTTTTAGTAGAAGAACAGATGGGCGGAAAAACCTATTCTGTTCAATTCTATACTGATTCTCACGAAACTTTGCAGAAATATTATGCCGAAGATGCGCCAAAACTTCGTGAAGAAAGCCAAAAATTATTCGGAGATAAAATGCTTTCTTTTAGAACAGAACTTGAATTTATCTGTGAACACAAATCGGTTTAATTAGCCAATTGGATAATTAGAAAATTAGATAATGATTTAGTCATCCCGAGCGCAGTCGAGGGAAAATCCTAAATCTTAAATCCAAAATAAAATGGAAAAGGTAAAAGCCAAGAAGCATCTTGGACAGCATTTCTTGAATGACGAAAGCATTGCAAAAGACATTGCTGACACTTTGAGTCTGGAAGGCTATGAAAATATTTTGGAAATCGGACCTGGAATGGGTGTTTTGACCAAGTATTTATTGGATAAACCAACCACGACTTACGTCATTGAAATTGATAATGAATCAGTCGATTATCTAAATGTCAATTATCCAAAATTGCATGGTCATATCATTTCCAAGGATTTTTTGAAATACAATATCAATGAAATTTTCGAAGGAAAGCAATTCGCCATCATCGGAAATTTTCCTTATAATATTTCGACACAGATTGTTTTCAGGGCTTTAGAATTGCGAAACCAAATTCCAGAATTTTCGGGAATGTTTCAAAAAGAAGTAGCCGAAAGAATCTGTGAAAAGAAAGGCACAAAAGCTTACGGAATCTTATCTGTTTTAGTGCAAGCATTTTACGAAGCTGAATATTTGTTTACGGTTCACGAACATGTTTTTAATCCGCCTCCAAAAGTGAAATCAGGTGTTTTGCGTTTGCGAAGAAAAGAAAATTTCAGATTGCCTTGCAGTGAAAAATTATTTTTTACGGTGGTGAAAACAGGTTTCCAACAACGAAGAAAAACGCTTAGAAACAGCTTAAAATCGATGAATCTTTCGGATAATTTGAGAGAAGACACTATCTTTGACCTCCGTCCAGAACAGTTGGATTTCCAGCAATTTATCGAACTAACACAAAAAATTGAGGCCGATGCAGTTTAAAATCAGTAAGGAGCTTATTCTTGAAATTGAAGAATTAATCGCGAGCAAAAACGACAAGCAATTGGAAGTTTTGCTAAACGATATGCACCACGCTGATATTGCTGAAATCCTTGATGAGCTTGATTTTGACGAGGCAACTTACATTTTCAAGGTCTTAGACAGTGAAAAAACCGCAGAAATTCTTCTGGAATTAGAAGACGACTTGCGCGAGAATATCTTGAGCAGGCTTTCGCCAAAAGAAATTGCCGAAGAGCTTGACGAGTTGGACACCGATGACGCGGCCGACATTATCGGGGAACTTTCTACACAAATTAAAAACGAGGTAATCTCGGAGCTGAATGACGTTGAACACGCCAAAGACATTGTTGATTTGTTACGTTATGACGAAGATACTGCGGGCGGTTTGATGGGAAAAGAGCTCGTGAGCGTCAATGAAAACTGGAATGTTTTGACGTGCGTCAAAGAAATGCGTATCCAGGCTGAAAATATTTCTCGAGTACATTCTATATATGTTGTTGATGATGAAAATCGCTTGAAAGGAAGGCTTTCGCTGAAAGATTTATTGACAACTTCTACAAAAACACCGATCAGTGACGTTTATATTCCAAAAGTGGATTACGTCCGTGTGGATACTGAAGACGTGGAAGTGGCGCGAATCATGCAAAAATATGACTTGGAAGCCATTCCTGTTGTGGATGAATTGGGTCGTTTGGTCGGCAGAATTACCATTGATGACATTGTCGATGTGATCAAGGACGAAGCGGACAAAGATTACCAATTAGCGGCCGGTATCTCGCAAGACGTTGAAGCCGATGACAGCATTCTAGAACTGACAAAAGCGCGACTTCCGTGGTTGGTTTTGGCACTTTTAGGTGGCTTTATTTCCGTGAAAATGCTTGGTCTTTTTGAAGGAGCGATGGAAAAACACGGCGAACTTTTCTTCTTTACGCCACTTATCGCCGCAATGGCTGGAAATGTCGGCGTGCAATCTTCTGCAATTATTGTTCAAGGTTTGGCAAATAACACGATCAGTGGTTCGCTTTGGAATCGTTTGATTAAAGAAGTTTCTTTGAGTTTGCTGAATGGCGTTATTTTGGCGACAATTCTTTTTGCAGGAAGCCATTTTTTGCTCAGCGTCGATATAAATTTAGGAATAACAGTAACTGTTTCCTTGATTTCTGTAATTGTAATCGCTTCTTTAATAGGAACATTTGTACCGCTGTTATTGAACCGATTTGGAATTGATCCCGCTTTGGCAACAGGTCCGTTTATTACTACAAGCAATGATATTTGCGGAATTTTGATTTACTTTTCTATTGCAAAATTGATTTTAGGATTTTAAATACTTTTTTATTTGGACACAGATGACACGGATTTTAGAAATTTTTAAAATCCGTGTCATTCGTGTTCTAAAAACAATATAAGAGTAAAAATAAATCTGCGAATCTGCGGTCTTTTCTTTAAATTTGGTTGAAAGAAATTCATCCAAAAATGATCCCAACAGCTATAAAAATTTTCCACATCGACAGCAATAATCCAATAATGATGGAGCAATTGCAAGAAGCCGGATTCACAAATCACGAAGATTTCAAATCTACAAAAGAAGAAATCGAAGCAAAAATCCACGACTATCACGGAATTGTAATCAGAAGCCGTTTCAATATCGATAAGACCTTTTTAGACAAAGCCACAAATCTGCAATTCATAGCAAGAGTTGGTGCTGGTTTAGAAAGCATTGACACCGATTATGCCGAAAGCAAAAATATCGTTTTAATCGCAGCGCCAGAAGGAAACCGAAATGCTGTCGCTGAACATTCTCTCGGAATGCTTTTGTCGCTTTTCAACAAGCTAAATCAAGCTGACAAAGAAATTCGATCAGGACATTGGAACCGTGAAAAAAATCGAGGCCATGAATTAGACGGAAAAACCGTCGGAATCATAGGCTATGGAAATATGGGAAAATCTTTTGCCAAAAAACTCCGAGGTTTTGACGTAGAAGTTTTATGTCATGATATCAAAGAAAATGTTGGCGATGCAAATGCAAAACAGGTTTCTTTGGAAGAATTACAAAAAAAATCTGACGTTTTAAGCCTTCATATTCCATGGACTCCAGAAACTGATAAATTAGTCGATTCAAATTATATCAATGCTTTTGCAAAATCATTTTGGTTAATAAATACGTCCCGCGGAAAAAATGTCGTGACATCAGATTTAGTAGAAGCCTTAAAATCTGGAAAAATTTTAGGCGCCGGTTTGGATGTTTTAGAATATGAAAAGCTCTCTTTTGAAACACTTTTTGAATCAGATAAAATTCCTGAAGCTTTTCAATATTTGCTAGAATGTGATAAAGTAATTCTTTCTCCGCACATTGCAGGATGGACTTTTGAAAGCCATGTAAAGCTAGCAGAAACAATTGTTGATAAAATCAAAGCGCTTTATTTTGGCGGAAATCAGACTGAAAAAGAAGAAAAACGTGTCACCGGAATCGGCGGATTTTTCTTCAAATCTGAAAATCCTGCAGAACTTAGAAACTGGTACAAAAAGCATCTCGGCTTAAATACCAATGATTATGGTTGTACTTTTTCATGGAAAAATGATGAAGGAGAAAATGGTTCCACGCAATGGTCGCCATTTAAAAGCGATACGGATTATTTTGAGCCTTCAAAAAAAGAATTCATGCAAAATTTCAGAGTTGAAAATCTTGAAAGTCTGCTTCAGAAATTAAAAGAAGAAGGAGTTCAGGTTTTAGGTGAAATGCAAAGTTTCGATTATGGTAATTTTGGTGCTATACTTGATTTGGAAGGCAATAAGATTGAACTTTGGGAACCTATAGATTAAATATTTAAAATAATTCTATATTTTTTAATAGAATTAAGTTGTAATTTTAAATATTTTGTTAATTTTAGAAATTATAAACACAAAAACATTTAGAATGGACTTAGAAAAACAGGACAATTATTTTGGAGATATTCCAGAATTTAAAGTAGATCCAATTGTTGTATTATTATTAGGAGTTGTGACTTGTGGACTTTACTTGATTTACTGGAATATTAAAGTGGCGCAAGTTATCAATGCAGTCGCGCAAAGAGAAGTTATTTCACAGCCAATAGCCATCTTTTCAGGATGTTGCTTGCCTGTAAATTTATATTTTTATTATTTGGCTGGCAAAGAAGGTTTGCCAAAAGTATATGAAAGAACTGGTGAACAAGGAAAAGATCAATCGACATTATTATTAATCTTAGGTTTCTTGTTTCCAATGGTTGCCGCAATGATTGTTCAAGGTGATATCAATAAATTATACAAATAATAAAAAATTACAATTAAAAATCTTCGGAATTATCGGCGCTTTATTGACGCTGGTAATTCCGTTTTTTTTGATGCTTCATAATGATTATAATCATCTTGAAACTGATCAATCTTTGTGTCCGTTTAAGATGCTTACAGGTTTTCCTTGCCCAGGTTGCGGCATTACCAAGTCTTTGGTTTATCTATATGAAGGAGATTTATCCAAAAGTTTTTATTATCATCTTTTTGGCCCATTCGTATTTTTGTTCTGTTTTGCAGTAATTGGAATACTTTCCGCAGAAATCATTACCAAAAAAGAATATTTCAACAGTATTTTCTATAGCAAAAAACTGGCTTATACTTTAGGATTTGTTTTAATCATGTATCATCTCGCAAGGCTCATTTACTTCATAAAAGAAAACAGCATGGAGGATATTTTAAGGCAATCCATCTGGAAATAAAAAATCCCAAGAAGTTCTCTTGAGATTTTTAGTTTTATAATTTTTCGCCTTTTTCAGTAAGCTTTCGTTCGAGTTCTGCCTGAAATTCTTCCATGACAGGCTTCATCGTGCTTTCCGGAATATCTGCAATTCTGATATACATTAATCCATCTACAGCATTGTTGAAAAGCGGATCGACATTGAAAGCGACAACTCTCGCATTCTGCTTGATGTATTTTTTGATTAAAACGGGCAAACGCAAGCTTCCTGGTTCTAGTTCGTCAATGATTTTGTCAAATTTGTTCAAGTCGGCTTCGGCTTCATCGAAGATAAAATCTTTATCGGCGTCTTTCAATTTCACTTTAAATTCTTTCTTCGGATGCACATATTGCGCGATGTAAGGATCGTAATAGTGCGATTTCATGAATTCAATCATCAGCGATTTTGAAAAATCAGAAAATTGATTGCTGATACTCACGCCGCCAATCAAATATTTATGCTCAGGATAACGCAAAGTAGTATGCATAATTCCCTTCCAAAGCAAAAATAGCGGCATTGGTTTTTGTTGGAAATCTTTAGTAATGAAAGCGCGTCCCATTTCAATAGACTTGCTCATCATGTCATGCAATTCTGGCTCGAAACGGAAAAGTTCTTGCAGATAAAATCCGTCGATTCCATATTTTGGATAAATTTCTGAACCCAATCCCATTCGATAAGCGCCCGCAATCTGTTTTGTGTCATCGTCCCACAAAAACATGTGGTGGTAATATTTGTCAAAACGGTCTAAATCTAAAGATTCATTCGTTCCTTCGCCGACTTCACGAAAAGTGATTTCACGAAGTCTCCCGATTTCATGCAAGACATTCGGAATTTTATTGGCTTCCGTAAAGAAAACTTCATAATTTTTACTTTGCAATAAACGACAGTCGGTGCTTCTCAAGGCATCTACTTCCATTACAATTTTGTCATGGTTCGCCGGCATTGCAATTTGTTTCGGGCTTCTTGGGATTTTTAAATTTGAAGTATCTAGAAGCTTCGTTTCCTTTTCAAAAGGATTTGCCAGCATGTAGGTTTTTCTTCTTAAAAATTCAGAATATTCTTCAATTGCCTCATATTCATTTTGCTCGTTGACAGAAATCGCTTTACCGATTCTTACTTTGATCACGCGGTCTTTCTGGGTCAATAATTCTGACGGAAGTTTTGCCGTTCTTAAAGTGTCATTCAGCTTGGATAGGAAATAAAACAAGCGGCTGTTTTTTGCATGGAAATAAATAGGAACCACCGGAACTTTTGCTTTTTTAATCAGCTTGATTGCGCCTTCTTCCCAAGGTTTGTCTACGACTAATTTTCCATCTTTATAAGTAGAAACTTCTCCGGCAGGAAACATTCCTAATGGTTTTCCATCGCTTAAATGGCGCAATGTTTCCTTGATTCCTACAACGCTCGATTTGGCGTCTTTGTGCGTCTCAAAAGGATTTACCGGCATTATGTAAGGTTTCATCGGATCAATTCTATGCAAAAGGAAATTGGCTATGATCTTGAAATTTGGTTCTCTTTCCAGCATCAATTTTAATAGCAAAATACCGTCAATCCCTCCAAGCGGATGGTTGGAAATCGTAATATATGCGCCGTCTTTTGGCAAACGTTTTAAATCTTCTTCGGGAATCTCAAATTTTATCTGAAATTCGTCCAATATCGCATTCAGGAATACCACATCTTTCAAATGTTTGTTCCTGTCGTAGATTTTATTTAAAGTAGAAATTTTAAGAATCTTCATTAGCAGCCAGCCTGAAAAAGTTCCTAAAACTCCATATTTATCAGTGTTTATTGCCTTTGCAACTTCTTTAGCGGTGACTAAACCCATTTATTTTTTTGTTTTTGTGCAAGAAACAAAGATAACAAAATTGCATTAACACGGTCATTTTTTTCGTCATTCGAGCGCATAGATTTTGCTTTAGGTTGTAATCTTTTTTTACTTACTTTTGAAAAAGTCAAAAATTTAAGCGAAATGAGAATTATCTCCTACAATGTCAACGGAATACGCGCCGCAATCACAAAAGGTTTTCTCGAATGGTTGCAGCAGGCGAATCCCGACATCATTTGTCTTCAAGAAATAAAAGCTACACCTGAACAGATTCCGTTAGAAGAATTTGCAAATGCCGGCTATCCTTATAACTATTGGTTTCCGGCACAGAAAAAAGGCTACAGCGGCGTTGCTGTTTTATGCAAAACCAAACCAAACAAAGTGGTTTACGGCACCGGAATCGAACACATGGATTTTGAAGGAAGAAATCTTCGCGTGGATTATGATGATTTCTCTGTAATGAGTTTATATCTTCCGTCAGGCACGAACATTGCACGTTTGGATCACAAATTTATGTTCATGGATGATTTTCAAAATTATGTCCATGAACTGAGAAAGGAAATTCCGAACTTGCTGATCTGCGGCGATTACAACATTTGCCACGAAGCAATTGACATTCACGATCCGATCAGAAATGCAAAAGTTTCCGGATTTTTGCCTCAAGAAAGAAGCTGGCTTGATATTTTTATGAAAAACGGATTCATCGATTCGTTCCGCCATTTTAACAAAGATCCGCACAATTACACTTGGTGGAGTTACCGCGCAGGCGCGAGAGGAAACAATAAAGGTTGGAGAATTGATTATATTTTGGCGAGCCAGCCCATTGAAAATCGATTGACCAGAGCCGTGATTTTGGCAGATGCAAAACATTCAGACCATTGTCCGGTTTTAGTAGAAATCGATTAGATGAACATATTATATTTTAGGAACAAAAAAAAGAAAATAAAATTCAAAATCATGATTAAAAGAGTTTCACTCGGATTATTAGCCCTTGCCTTGACAACATCTTGCGTGTCGTCTAAAGTTTACAAGGATTTAGAAAACAAATATGCCAATTTAAAAAAGGAAAATAGAAGTCTTTCTGATGAAAATGGTGATTTGACAAAAACAAAAAACCAATTAGACATTGAAAGCAAAGATTTAAAATCGCAATTGGATAAATTGAAGGCCGAAAGAGATAAACTTGCTGCTGATTATGCTGCAGCAAACGCAAATTTAAATACGCTAAAATCATCTTACAACGCTTTAGAGAAAAATAGCGGCGATGCTTTAGATACAAACATGAAGAAAAATCGTGAATTGTTGGCGCAGTTAGAGGCAAAGGAAAAAGCTTTGGCAGCAGAACAAGAGCGTTTGAACAAACTTCAGTCTGAATTGAAAGAGCGTTCTTCAAGAGTGGACGAGTTGGAAGGAATGATTGCAGCAAAAGAAGCGAGCATGAAAAAACTGAAAGAAACGCTTTCAAAAGCTTTGAATAGTTTTGAAGGAAAAGGACTTACGGTAGAGCAAAAAAACGGAAAAGTATATGTTTCTATGGAAAACAAACTGCTTTTTGGTTCAGGATCTTGGGCTGTTGGAACTGAAGGAAAACGCGCTGTTGTGGAAGTTGGAAAAGTGTTGGGCGTAAATCCAGATATTTCAGTTTTGATCGAAGGCCACACAGATAACGTGCCTTATGGAGGAACTGGTCAAATCGTTGATAACTGGGATTTGTCAACAAAACGCGCCACTGCAATCGTAAATATCTTGGCAGAAAATAAAGCAATCGACAAAAAGAATCTGACAGCGGCAGGACGTGGAGAATTTGCACCATTAGTTGGAAATGATACAGCTGAAGGAAAAGCAAAAAATAGAAGAATCGAGATTATCTTGACTCCGAAATTAGATGAGATTTCTAAGATGTTGAATGATTTGTAAGATAAGTGTTAAGGATTTAGGTGCTGAGGCACTGAGAAATTCTATGTAAATAAAAAAGGCTCAAAGCAATTATCGCTTTGAGCCTTTTTTTGTTTAAAAATTGGAAACTATTTTATATCCAATTTAGAAGTAAAAATTTTCCCTGAAGCATCTTGCAGTTTTACTATATAAAGTCCTGTTTGAAGCGAGCTCACGTCGATTGTATGTTGGTTTGTGTTTTCTAGAGGCTGTTGCAATAAGATTTTTCCAGATAAATCAACTACAGAAAATTGTGACAAAGTCAGATTATTTGTGCTAGAAATTTCCACTCTTTCTCCTGCTGGATTTGGATACATTTTGAATCCGTTTACCGCAAAATCATTTGTGTTTAGTGAAGAATCAATTACTCTGTAAATATTTCCTGCGCTTGAAGCGATAAACAATTCGCCGTTCAAATTTTGACCAAAAGTCGTGAAATTGTTAGATCCGGAAAAAGTAGCTGAATAAGTAATTGTTCCAGATGAATTTACACGGCCAATTCTATTTCTGCAATAATCGGCAAAGAAATAATTGCCGACGAAATTCGGGTAAGCACTTCCTGCATAAAAATAACCGCCCGTAATTGAGCATCCGTTAGAGTGCGTATACTGCGAAATCGGAAAAGTCATTGTGTTCATCGCGCCACAGCCTGTCGTGTTGTAAGGGCTGTTTCCTTCATAGCATCTCCAGCCATAATTCAGTCCGGCGCTTGTTGACGGCTGTTTGTTGATTTCTTCAACTTGGCTTTGCCCAACATCTGCAATCCATAGAAATCCGTTTTGGTCAAAAGAGAATTTCCAAGGATTTCTGAGTCCGATTGCCCAAATCTCATCTGCTCCGGGCGTTGCTCCCGCATAAGGATTTCCAGCAGGAATTCCATATGGAGAACCTGTATTTACATCAATTCTCAACATTTTTCCTAATAATTCATTGATGTTTTGAGCTCTGTTTCCGGTATCTCCTGCGCCGCCGCCGTCACCCATTCCTATATATAAGTACCCGTCTGGACCAAAACGCAAAGTTCCTCCATTGTGGTTTGAAGCGGGCTGGGGAATTGTCAGTAAAATCTGCGCACTTGAAGCATTTGCAATATTTGCATCAGAAGAAACGGTATATCTCGCAATCACAGTATTCCCTGCCGTATTTGTATAATTTACATAGAAATAACCATTCCCAGGGTAATCAGGATGAAAGGCAAGGCCGAGCAATCCTTGTTCGCCGCCACTTATAATTAACGATGTAATATTTAAAAAAGGAGTGGCATTTACAGTACCATTTGCGTTTACGATTTTGATTCTTCCGTCTTGTTCAACGACAAAAAGACGATTGTCTCCGGCGTTTACAATTTCCACGGGACTTGTCAATCCTGTGGCAAAAGATTGTATGGCAACGGTCTGCGAAAGCATCGCATTGCAGATAAAAAGCATTAAAAATTGTAGTGTAGTTTTCATGTCATAGCATTTTAATAGGTTAGTAAGTAAAGTTATACAATAAAAATGAAACTTACTTATAATGAAATGCTTATGTGTTGTAAAATTTTCTTAAAAATAGATTCTTTTTACTATATTTTTAGAGAAAATATCAGAATTGCTAGTTATTTTTTGCAACTTCTTTTTCATAAAAAGCATCAACAGAAAGTTGCGGTTGAGCAGAAGCCATGACTGCCAATTGATCACAACGTTCGTTCTGCGGATGATTATTATGTCCTTTTATCCATTTAAAATCGACTTTGTGCTGTCTGTAGATAATTAGGAAACGTTTCCACAAATCAGGATTTTTCTTGTCTTTGTAGCCTTTTTTCTCCCAGCCGAAAACCCAGCCTTTGGAGACAGAATCTACTACATATTTAGAATCTGAAATTATTAAAACCGTTGTTCCTGCGGTTTTTAATTTTTCTAGGCCCACGATTACAGCCAAAAGTTCCATCCGGTTATTTGTAGTCAGCCGAAAACCTTCATAAAATTCTTTTTTATAAGGAGAACCGACTAATTCCATAACGATGCCATAACCTCCAGGACCTGGATTTCCTTTAGCAGCGCCGTCTGTGTAAATGTGAACTTGGTGGGACATTTTTTGAAGATTGTTAGACTATTTGGATTTTTAGACTGCAAGACTTGATTGAAAACTTAAAATTTATTCTAGACAATGTGGTAATCTAACATGTCTAAAAATATAAGCTGGTCTAAAAAGTCTATTTTGTGATTATTTTTTCAATGACTTGAGGGAAATGAATATGTTCTAATTCTTGCACTTTCACAGCGATTTCCTCGGCAGTTGCGCATTCATTTACCAAAACATCCGCTTGAAAAATCAGAGCGCCTTCGTCATAATTTTCATTGACAAAATGGATGCTGATGCCAGAATACGAATCTTTATTTTCTAAAACAGTTCGGTGAACGTTCATGCCATACATTCCTTTGCCACCATATTTCGGAAGGAGCGCCGGATGGATATTGACAATTTTATTGGGATAGGCCGCAACAATATCTTCGGGAAATTTTAATAAAAAACCTGCCAAGACGATCAAGTCAGGACGAAATTCGTTAGTTTTCTGCAAGACTTTTCCGCTATTTAGTTCTTCTTTTGTGAAAACATAGGTCGAAACTTGAAGATTTGAGGCTTTTTCGAGCACTTTTGCATTCGGATTATTTGAAAAAACGGCTACTACTTCAGCTGTCTTTTTCTGCTGGAAATATTTGATGATATTTTCAGCGTTTGAACCCGAACCCGAAGCAAATAGTATGGTTTTTTTCATTAGGCAATCTTTAAATTCCCCACAAAAAAAAGAATAATAAATGATAATAAATAAATTTTGGAAGCCTTTGTGAAATATTTTTTTTAAATTAGTACTCACATTTATCAACTAAAACGTGGTTTTAAAATAAAGTTTTTTATTTTTGCCAACAATTAAATTCAAAAATTAAAAGATTATGTCAGACATTGCATCAAGAGTAAAAGCGATTATCGTAGACAAATTAGGTGTTGACGAAAACGAAGTTGTAACAGAAGCTAGCTTCACAAATGATTTAGGAGCTGATTCATTAGACACTGTTGAGCTTATTATGGAATTCGAAAAAGAATTTGATATTCAAATTCCAGACGACCAAGCTGAAAACATTGCTACTGTAGGTCAAGCAATTTCTTACATAGAAGAAGCAAAAAAATAATAACAATAACATCCCGTGCATTCTTTTTGAGTTCACGGGAGTTATTATTTTTTAAAACAAAAGAATTTGATTGCCATCAATCACTAAGACACAATTATGCAATACCCCTGTCTCTTTTTTATGACTAAGAAGAAAGCACGGGTATTTTTTATATAAATTATAACTATAAAATTTTAAGTATGAAATTAAGGAGAGTTGTAGTAACTGGTTTAGGTGCTTTGACGCCGATTGGAAATAACGTTCAAGAATATTGGAACGGTCTGATCAACGGTGTTAGCGGTGCTGCGCCGATAACCTATTTTGATACTACTCATTTCAAAACTAAATTTGCATGCGAGCTCAAAAACTTTAATGTAGAAGATTTTATAGAAAGAAAAGAAGCCCGAAAAATGGACCGCTATGCGCAATATGCAATGGTTTCATCAGAAGAGGCCGTTAAAGACGCAAATTTTGATTTTGACAAATTAGATAAAGACAGAGTTGGAGTTATCTGGGGTTCTGGAATCGGAGGCCTTGAAACTTTCCAGCAAGAAGTTATGGATTTTACCAAAGGAAGCGGTGTTCCAAAATTCAATCCTTTCTTTATTCCAAAAATGATTGCCGATATTGCAGGCGGACATATTTCAATTAAATATGGCTTCAGAGGACCAAACTTCACGACAGTTTCTGCGTGCGCGTCTTCTACAAATGCAATGATCGATGCTTTCAATTATATCAGATTAAATCACGCAGACGTAATGGTGACTGGCGGTTCAGAAGCTGCGGTGACTATTGCCGGAATGGGCGGATTTAATGCAATGCACGCTTTATCAACAAGAAACGATGATCCAAAAACAGCTTCGAGACCGATGGATAAAGACCGTGAAGGTTTTGTTCTTGGTGAAGGTGCCGGAGCTTTAATTCTTGAAGAATACGAACATGCGATTGCTCGTGGCGCAACCATTTATTGTGAAATTGGCGGTGGCGGAATGTCTGCTGACGCACATCACATTACGGCGCCGCATCCAGAAGGTTTGGGTGCTAAAAACGTAATGCAATATTGCTTGAGAGATGCAGGCTTGAAACCAGAAGATGTTGACGGTGTAAATATGCACGGAACTTCAACACCTCTTGGTGACATTGCTGAATCAAAAGCGATTCAGCATGTTTTTGGCGAACACGCATACAAATTGAACTTGAATTCTACGAAATCTATGACAGGCCACTTATTAGGCGCTGCAGGAGCTATCGAAACGATTTCTTGTATTTTATCAATCAAACACGGAATTGTTCCTCCGACGATCAACCACTTTACGGATGACGAAAACATTGACTCTAGATTAAACTTTACTTTCAACAAGGCTCAAAAAAGAGATATGAAAGTGGTGATGAGCAATACTTTTGGTTTTGGCGGACACAACGCTTGTGTTTTGGTTAAAAAATTAGACCTTTAATATTTCAGATGAGTATAATCAGAAAAATATTTACAAATTCCCGTTCTCCAGAAGACGGGATTTTTTTTGCTGATGTTCAAAAAATACTAGGATTTAAGCCCTTAAACCTAGAATGTTACCGAAGAGCGTTCACGCATCGCTCTTCAAACAAGCTTGATTCTGACGGAAATGCAGTGAATTATGAACGTTTGGAATTCCTTGGCGATGCCATGCTGAGTTCTGTAATTGCGGCGCATCTTTTCAACAAAGTTCCGTCTGGAGATGAAGGCTATTTGACTAAAATGCGTTCAAAAATTGTAAGTCGCGAGCATTTGAATGAATTGGGAAGAGATTTGGATTTGATCCGATTTATAGAAAGTAAAGTTCCCGTGCAGCATTTTGGAGAAAACATCCATGGAAATATCTTTGAAGCTTTAGTTGGTGCCATTTATTTGGACAGAGGTTATGCTTATTGCGAGAAATTTATCCAAAAAAGAGTGATTGCGCCTTATGTTGATATTGCTAAATTAGAAGGAAAAGTAATCAGTTATAAAAGCCTTTTGATTGAATGGTGCCAAAAAGAAAAAAGGACTTTTCACTATGACGTTTTTGAAGATAACGGAATCGGTGGAGAAAGATTATTTGGCGTAAAATTAAGCATAGACAATAAAGTCATTGCGAAAGCAAGAGCAACTTCAAAAAAGAAAGCGGAAGAAAAAGCTTCCCAAAGAGCTTATTTTGCATTTCAGCAAAAAATTGATAATAAGTAAATGTAAATATCTTAAAACTATATCGTTTTCGTTGATAAATTAACGTTAAGGTACGTATTTTTTATATAAGTCGTCAATATTTATAGCTATATTTACGACTTATTTAATTTCAATATGGGCATCCATAAGTTAAGTCTTGACGAATTTGATGAAGTAGATTACGAACTTTTCGCTATACATACTTCATTGGAAGACTTTAGATTGGCTTTCTTCATCAACCAGCAATTACCAATTTTATTGAGTAGAAGTAAAGAGGAAATCGGGATTAAAACTCGAGAAGGAGAAGCTATGTTCGCTAAGTTCAGCTTTAATGATGACTCAAAAGATATTTGCTGGAGCTTGATCCAAAACAAAAACGAGATTACGATTCACAAAACGAGCCGAGGAAACAATCTTTTCTTGGATAAAGATGTAGAAATCTCAACCAAAGTATATCTTCTTCCGGAGTTGAAAAAAGTAGATTATTTTTTGAAAATTGAAAATAACTGCAGCACTTTCAATAAGGAAGAAATTTTACAAAAGCTAAATAAAATTGACAGGATTACAACCGTTTATGAAGTAGTTCCTGACACTATAAAATCGAAAAACAACTTAATTTTTTAATAAATGTTGACAAATAAAAAAACGAAAATTGTAGCTACATTAGGCCCCGCTTGCAGCACAAAACCTGTCCTTAAGGATATGATTGAAGCAGGAGTTAATGTATTTAGAATTAACTTTTCTCACGCAGATTACACCGATGTGAAGGCAAGAATCGACATGATTCGCGAATTGAATGAAGAATTTGGATACAATACTGCAATTCTTGCTGACTTGCAAGGCCCAAAATTGCGTGTTGGCGTGATGAAAGAAGATGTGGTGGTTAGCCCAGGCGACATCATTACTTTTCAAACTGCTGAAGATATTCCAGGAACTGCAGAAAGAGTTTACATGAACTACAAGCAGTTTCCAGCGGATGTAAAGCCAGGAGAAAAAATCCTTCTGGATGACGGAAAATTGATGTTCGAAGCTTTAGAAACTAACGGAGTTTCAGAAGTAGTTTGTAAAGTTATCCAAGGTGGTCCTTTAAAATCTAAAAAAGGAGTAAACTTGCCAAATACAAAAGTTTCGCTTCCAGCTTTGACTGAAAAAGATATTCGTGACGCGCTTTTTGCAATTGAAAGCCAAGTAGATTGGATCGCACTTTCTTTCGTAAGAAATGCAGAAGATTTGATGGAATTGCAAGATTTGATTTCAAAACATTCAAGCTATAAAATTCCAATCATTGCTAAAATCGAAAAACCAGAAGGTGTTGAAAACATCGATAAAATCGTAGCGTTTTGCGACGGTTTGATGGTTGCCCGTGGAGATCTTGGTGTTGAAATTCCAGCGCAAGAAGTGCCGTTGATCCAAAAGAAATTGGTTCAAAGAGCTAAAACGGCTAGAATTCCGGTAATTATCGCTACGCAGATGATGGAAACAATGATCACAAGCTTGACGCCGACACGTGCAGAAGTGAATGACGTTGCCAACTCTGTTATGGACGGTGCTGATGCGGTAATGCTTTCAGGAGAAACTTCTGTTGGAAATTATCCAGTTCAAGTTATCGAAAAAATGACACAAATCATTGAAGCAGTAGAAGATTCTCCGCTGATTCAAGTACCACAAAATACGCCACAAGTGAGAACAAAAAGATTTATTACTAAATCAATTTGTCACCACGCTGCTTTGATGGCAAACGTAATCAAGGCAAAAGCAATCTGTACTTTGACAAACAGCGGTTATACTGCGTTTCAAATTTCAGCTTGGAGACCGCAATCGCACATCTTGGTTTTCACTTCAAACAAAAGAATCTTGACGCAGTTGAGCCTTCTTTGGGGAGTTAATTCTTATTTCTATGACAAATTTGTAAGCACTGATGACACTGTGACTGACGTGAACGAAATTGCAAGACAAAAAGGATATGTTGAAAAAGGTGATTTCTTGATCAATCTTGCAGCAATGCCAGTAGTTGACAAAGGAATGGTAAACACTTTGAGAGTTTCTGAAATCGAGTAACCTTGATGAATTATAAAACAAAAAAAATCCGTCGGTTTCTGCTGACGGATTTTTTTATGGAACAATTTTTGGGATAACAGCAAAAGAAAAATTATATTTGAACAACTTATAAATACAGAAGCAATGAATTTTAAATCGAACAATCCGTTTTTAGGAAATAAGAATTTCAGCAAGCCGACGGCGCATGCTTATCAGCAAGATTCTACATTGATATCTTATGATCAAGAAATGACGGTTTCAGGAACGATCAACAAAAGTTTCGTGATGCTTTTGCTTCTTTTGGCGACAGCTTCCCTGACTTGGTACATGGCATTTAACGGAACAAATCCGCTTCCTTTTGCAATTGGCGGTGCCGTTATCGGATTTATCTTAGTACTGGTTTCTTCTTTCAAGCCGCATCTTTCCACTTATTTAGCACCAGCATATGCTTTGTTTGAAGGTTTGTTCATCGGTGGAATTTCCGCAGTTTTTGAAGCAATGTATCCCGGAATCGTAATTCAAGCAGTTGGAGCAACTTTTGTAACCTTTTTGGTTTGCTTTGGATTGTACAAATATCAAATCGTAAAAGTGACGGAGCAATTCAAGTCGGTTGTCATTGCTGCAACTTTAGCGGTAGCAACTTATTATTTAGTTTCTTGGCTTTTGTCAATGTTTACGAGTTTTAGAGCAGTTCATTATGACAATTCATTGATGAGCGTTGGAATCAGTGTCGTGGTAATTATTATCGCAGCTTTAAACTTGTTCTTAGACTTTGACATGATTGAAAAAGGAGCAAAAAACCGCCTTCCAAAATATATGGAATGGTTTGGCGCCATGGGCTTGATGATTACTTTAGTTTGGCTATATATCGAATTTTTGAGATTGCTTTCAAAGCTTTCCAGCAGAAATTAATTTTCAATAAAATAAATAAAAAAACCTTCTGGAAACAGGAGGTTTTTTTATTTAAATTTGAATAAAAGTCTAAAATATAACAAATCACACCTAAGTTCTTGTTTTTATTGCTAATATTGTTCTTTAAAGCAAAGTCTTAATTTATTAATTTAATATATGCCAAATGGAAGAAGTAAAAAAAATCATAAAAAAAAATTGATTCTATAGATTTAAAAATCATTCAGTTACTTGCTCAAGGAATTAGAAATAAAAATTTAGGGCAACATCTTTTTCTCTCTAATAGCGCAGTTGAAAAAAGAAAAAAACGTTTTAAAGCCGAACATAAAATCACAGGAAACGACGAAGACTTGTTAAATGAAGCCAGAATAAGAGGCTGGATTTAAAATGTGTGGTTTTTTCGTAATCAAAATATTTTTTTTATAACTTTTTGTTCTATTTATTTGTAAAGGTATCGATAACCATTTTAATAATTTAATACAAATTTATAGTATGAGAAAATTTATTTTTAGCGCTATAGCGATTGTAGCGTTAAGTAATGTTTCGTTTGCAGAAACTACCAACAATGATTCAAAAAAATCATTAGATGGTAAAATAAAAATAATAAAAGATATTTTTTTGAAGCAAGGTGTTAAAAGTACAGATAATTGTGGAGGAGTTTGGAGTGCTACAAGAATTTATGCCTTGAACCAAGGTTTTACATCAAGTCAAGCAGACTGTATTGCTATGTCTGCCTATTTAAGTTGTGTTGGCGTTCCGGATAATGCAGTACGCGATACGGGAATAATCTGTTAATTAGTATATTATGAAATACTTATCTATTGTGTTTTTTATTTTTACTGGTTCAGTTTTTGCTAAAACTGATATAATTGAAAAAACGGATTATTTAGACTTGAAAAAGGAGACAGCATCGAAATGTGATGTTGTAAGAAAGGATGTTTATAATTACTGTGTTACTCATGGATTTAATTCAAGTGAGGCGACGAATATAGCTAATGCTGCCTTAAGCGAGTGTAAAAAAGTGAGCTAAATATAGCATCTAAAATTAATTTTTAAACTTTACTACTAAATTAGCTTTTGTTTAGGTTAATTTAGTAGTTTCTATTATTATGAAAAAAAATATATTGTTAATAGTTTTTACTTTATTTTTTAATTCTGTAAATAGCCAAGAATTAAATGGGTATATTGAATATTCATTGAATATAGGAGACGATAGTAGTTTAAGCAAAGAAGGATTGGCAGACTATTTTAAACAAGCTCAAGATAATTCTATTTATGTCAGTTTTGTTTTAGAATTTAATAAAAATGAAATGTCTTTTTACTCAAAATCACTTGATATTGATGGGATAAACACATCTTTTAGTAAAGCTTTTTCTGGTGTAAATGGGTTTTATTATAAAAAGATTAATGAGAATATTGTTTCAAATTTTATAGATGACCAAATCTTAGGTAAAATAATTATAAAAAAAAATAATAAAGTAAATTGGAAACTACATAATGAAATAAAAAAAATTGAAAACTTTATATGTTATAAAGCAACGGCTACAATAAAATATAATAATGGGGTTGGTAATTTTCAAAAAGAAATAATAGCATGGTATTGTCCAAATATTCCTTATTCATATGGTCCAAAAGGATATGGTGGTTTACCGGGTATGATTTTAGAATTTCAAGAAAATAATATAGTTATTGGAGCTAAAAAAATAGTTTTTAATAATGAAAAAAAAATAGTTGAGCCAAAAGGGAAAATTATTACAGAGAAAGAATATGATGAATTATTGCAAAAACATTTTGAAAGTGAGCAAAAATAATTGGATTATTTTATTGTATACTATTTTTTTTGTACAAGTAATGTTTGGACAAGAGAAGCAACAGAAAATTAATCATATTGTTTATTCTATTCAATTAAATGAAAGTCAAACTAATAACGAATCTCATTATAATGCGTTGATATCTAATTTAAAGTTAAAGATGAATCAAGTAACTTTCGAATTGAGATACAATGACTCAGTATCAAAATTTTGTATAAAAAATAATTTACTTTCTAAAGAAGATAATAATGTTATTTTGGATATTGCTGACATGATTGGAACAGAATATTACGGTAAAACTAATAACGATATTTCATTTGCTAAAAACATAAAATTTGCTGATTTTAGTGAATTTACTGTTTTTTCATTTATAAATACTAACTGGTCAATTACAAATGAAAAAAAATATATAGATGGTTATGAATGTATAAAGGCTTTTGCTACTGTTAAAAAAGATTATGGAGATGGAGAAAAAAATAGTTTATATAACATAATAGCATGGTTCTGTCCTAATATTAGAGGATTATTTGGTCCAAAAACCTATAAAGGGTTGCCAGGTATAATTTTAGAATTAGAGCAGAATTTAGTAATTTTTAAAGCTATAGAAGTTAATTATAGTGATGAGATAAATTTTATTAATTTATCTAAAGAAAAATTAATGCCAGAATTTAAATTATACTAAATAATGGGAGGTAATATAATTTATTATGAAATTTCTCTCTGTTTTTCTATTATTTTCTATCTCTGCCTTTTCCCAAAGAACTATTACAGGTACTATTTTAGATACTTTAAAATCTCCTTTAGAATCTGCAAATATTCTTGCAAAACCTTTGCAAACCAATGCTTCTTTAAAATTTGCTATTGCAGATAACAAAGGGCGTTACAGGCTCGATCTTGAAAAAAATGTAAAATATGAAATTGCAGTTTCTTACATTGGCTTTCTTGACGAAACGTTTGTTTTAGAAGCTGATGCAAATATTTCAGAGTATCATTTTGTTCTTAAAAATTCTGGCGAAACTTTAAAAGAAGTCGTCATCACGCACGAATACAAACCCATTGTGGTCAAAAAAGACACGCTCATTTTTGATGTCAAAGCTTTTACCAGTGGTAACGAGCGAAAGATGAAAGAAGTGCTCGAAAAGCTTCCGGGTGTTGAAGTTGATAAAAATGGCGGTGTCACTGTTCAAGGCAAAAAAGTAACCAAAATGCTGGTTGAAGGAAAATCTTTTTTTGGAGGAGGCTCAAAATTGGCTGTCGAAAATATTCCGGCAGACGCACTTGATAAAATTGAAGTTATCGATAATTTCAATGAAGTCGGTTTTATGAAACAGGTTTCTGATAGCGAAGATTTGGCGATGAATGTCAAGCTGAAAAAAGACAAAAAAAAATTTATTTTTGGAGATTTGCAAGCCGGAGCCGAGATTGGCGATGGCGACAACGGTTTTTATTTAGGGCATGCAGCGCTTTTTTATTATAGCCCAAAAACCAATCTCGGTTTTATTGGCGATATGAATTCCATTGCAAAAAGTACGTTTACGTTTCAAGATCTCATGCGTTTTGACGGCGGTGCAAGCAGTTATTTGTCGGACAGAAAATCGCTTTCTAATCTTTATTCTTTTACTGAAGAAAATACCGACGTAGTTGAAAATAAATCCCAATTTGCAGCTTTAAATTTTAGGCATCAGGCTTCTGAAAAACTAGATATTTCTGGTTTTGGCTTGTTCTCAAAGATTTTTACGCTTGCCAAAAACGAAACATTCAATCAATATTTGCAAAATACTTCTATCGCTTTTGAAGATAAATTCCAAAAAGATGACAGCCGTTCTTTGCTCGGAATGGGAAATGTAAAATTTGATTATTCTCCAACTAACAAAGAAAAATTATATTACAATGCTCAATTTCAAGGAACGGATAATGATTTTTCAAGCACGATAAATTCTGTTTCTGATCAAAGGCAAAATACGTTTGAAACGATGAAAAATGCCGATATTTTTTCGTTCAAGCAATATCTTGAATGGCATAAATCAGTGAGCAAAAATCATACGCTGACTTTTGTGATTAATCATGCTTTTGACAACAATAAGCCGAAAAATCAATGGCTTACAGATACTGAATTTTTGGCAGGATTTATTCCGCTGCAAGCCGATGAAAATTATAATATTTCGCAACTAAAAAATATAAAAACAAATAGCGTCGATGCGCTTTTCAAGCATTATTGGATTATCAACAGCTTCAATCACCTTTATGCTGTTTTCGGTAATAACTTTGGCAAAACAGATTTGAATGTGTCAGAAAAACAATTGCTTTCTGACGGAAGTGTCAATGATTTTTCTTCTGATGGTTTTGGAAATAATTTAGATTATAAGTTAAATGATGCTTACTTTGGATTAGAATATAAGTTCAAAATAGGAAAAGTAACCAGCAAACCCGGAGTTTACTTTCACAAGTATCACTTAAAAACCAACCAAATTAATGGTGAAAATGCATTTGACAAGACTTTGTTTGAACCGCAATGGTATAGTGAATTGGAGATTAATAAATCTGAAACACTAAAAGTCAAATATAAATTAACCAACGATTTTGCAAATCCTGATTTGATGTCAAATCGATTCATGTTGCAAAGCTATAATGCTGTTTTTAAAGGAAATGCGCTCTTAAGAAACGAACGTTTTCATACGGCAAATTTGTTTTACACAAAGACCAATATGTATCAAGGTTTGATGATTTATGCAAATGCTAATTTTAATAGAAAAGTTAGGACAATCAGAAACCAGATAATTTTGGAAGGAATAAATCAATATGTGATGCCTTTAATTACTGATAATCCTGAGACAAATTGGAGGTTCAGTGGCTCAGTCACAAAAAACATTTATCGTTTTAAAGCGGTATTGAATTCCAGCCTAAATTATTTTAATTATATTCAAGATATAAACGGAATCACGGCCAAAAACTCCAGAAACAGTCAAAATATAGGAATTGAAATTAGAACTTCTTATAAAAGATGGCCATTCTTTAGTGCAAAATACACCAAAGGTTTTAGTGATTTTACAGGCTTGACGACTTCCAATTTTGAAACAGATAACTTTGAAGGAAGACTGGAATATGAAATCACTAATGCATTGATTTTAAAAGCAGATTATGAGAATTTCAAAAATTCAAACAGCTTAAACCGAAATAACTGTTATGAAATTGCAAATGCTTCTTTGTTTTACCAAAAGAAAAATAGTGCTTGGGGTTTTGAATTGACGGCAAACAATTTTTTAGATACCAAAATCAAGAGAACAAACTCATTTTCTGATTATATGATAAGCGAGCAAGCGACTTATGTTTTACCAAGAGTTTTGTTGCTTTCTGTAAATTATAAGCTTTAGATTATGCCGCTTTCTCAAAAGCCACAAAATTCACCAACTCATTTTTACTATTAAAAATAGGAAAACCCTTGATTTGACAAATATAAGCTTCGCCATTTTTTTTATAATTTATGATTCTCTTGTCAAAAGGTTTATGCGAACTTATCGCTTCGCGGATGGCTTTGCGTTCTAAAAGGGAAGTCTCTTTTCCTTGAAATATTTTTGGATTTTTGCCTAAAATCTCCTCTGAAGAATAGCCCGTCATTTCAATAATATTTTGGGAAGCAAAGACAATATTGAGATGGGCATCGGTAACGACAATTACATTTTCTTTTTGAAGCGCTGCAGTAAAATCCCAATCATCAACCCAATTATTGTTTTTCGACAGTAATTTTAATTGGCCTCCGTCAAAAATAGAAGCTTTCAGTTTGTCAAAATAACTACTGAATAAATCCCAAGAGTGTAGCGGCATGGTTTTATTTTCCATGGATTTGGAATAGCGCGCGAAGGCATTGTCATAGTCGTCGAGATCAGTCATTTGGCATAAATTTTAACAAATATAAATATATTATTAAAGCAAAAAAAATTTAACCCAGATATAAATATTAGAAATCAAATTTCAGCTGTACGACAACAATTTTTTTAACTTCTGTGTTAAGATTTCCGAGTGAAATGCCTAGCAGTCGCACAGAATCTTTCATCTTCTCTTGGTAGAGCAATTCTTTGGCAAATTCCAGAATCAAGCTCTTGTCTGCGATAAAATAAGGCATCGTTTTGCTTCGGGTTTGCTGGGTGAAATCGCTGTATTTTATTTTTAAAGTAACTGTCTTTCCTGCAATTCCATGTTTTTTTAATCTTCTTTCTAATGTTACCGCAATATCTTCAAGGCGTTCCACCATGAAAATTTCAGAAGACAAATTCTCGTCAAAAGTATGTTCAGCACCAACAGATTTTGCAATTCTTTCCGGCTTGACGGCGCTGTTGTGTATTCCTCTGACGACATGATAATAGAAAGCGCCAGATTTTCCGAAATGCTTTACCAAAAATTCCAAGCTTTTTTCTTTCAAGTCTTTTCCGGTAAAAATTCCCAAATGATACATTTTGTCAGTCGTCACTTTTCCAACTCCATAAAATTTTCGAATCGGAAGTTCTTCCAAAAAAGCTAAAACTTCATCCGGATTTACCGTTTTTTGTCCGTTAGGCTTGTTGAAATCTGAAGCTACTTTTGCGATAAATTTATTGATCGAAATTCCTGCAGAAGCAGTCAATCCGACTTCATCAAAAATGCGTTTCCTGATTTCTTGGGCAATCAAAGTTGCGCTCGGATTTCCCTTTTTATTTTCGGTCACGTCAAGATAAGCTTCGTCCAATGAAAGCGGTTCGACCAAATCAGTATAATCCCGAAAAATCTTCTGAATCTTTACCGAAATTTCTCGATAGCGCTCAAACCTAGGACGCACGAAAATTAATTCTGGACAATTTTTCTTTGCTAAATAACCGCTTATCGCACTTCTCACGCCAAATTTCCTAGCTTCATAACTCGCCGCTGCCACAACGCCTCGATTTTCTCCACCGCCAACAGCAATCGGTTTTCCCCGAAGTTCAGGATTGTCCATTTGTTCCACAGACGCATAAAAAGCATCCATGTCCACGTGAATAATTTTCCGATTTTGAATAATCTCCTGCATAAATCTCCCTAGAAAAAGTAGTGCTGATTCTAATTCCAAATGTAATTCAAAACAATAAAATTTGCCACTAATTCACAAATTTCTATGTTGCGAATTTGAGTTATTTTTTCTCTCCTGAAGTCAGATAAATTTTCTCAATATCTGATTTGTATTTGCTTTCTGAAGGAAAAAAGAAGCTCATCGGCTTGAACTTAAAATGTTGCCAGATTGAAGAAATAATGTAGCGGATTTCCATCAACGGAATATTTCTTGAACGAAAAGCGAGTCCTAATGATAGTGCAAAACTGACCAAGAAATTCACCAATCCGATTACGCCGATACCTATAATTCCCCATGTTACATATTTCATCGACATCATGAAATCTCCGCCATACATTCCCAACGCCAAATTACCGCTGGCAAAAGTAATGTGGCGGATATCTAAATCTAATCCGAAAAACAATCCGATGGAAGCCGTCGAACCCATGAAAATTCCGAACCAGAAATTTGAAATCACGCCAGCCCATTTCTTTTCATAGATTTCTGCAAATTTCTTCGTCTTTTCTTTCCCAAAACTTTTCTTCAGCAACGGATGTTCTTGAATTCTATAGTAAACTTGGCCATGTTTGTCTCTGTTGGCAATACTTCCGGAGATAATTCCGGACAAGAAAAGAAAAATTCCAGCAATCGCAGCGTGAAAAATAGCAGGCGAATGAATCGGACTCAAATCAGTCAATAATTTTGTCCATTTTGAAGCGGCGATATTATATTCAAAAGCATAATCGATAAGCCAAATTCCGAGCAGGGAAACAGGGAAAGCCATAATGACGTTTCCAACAAAAGCGATGAACTGCGAACGGAAAACCCTAGCGAACAAGACGGCAAAAGCATAATGTTTTTCTGAAGGTTTTCCCTGTTTTTTCATCCCTTGTTCCAACGCGCGAATCAACGCTGAAGCGGTCATTGCCGGCTGTTTTGTCGCCAAAGTAAAACCGCAGAGATAGATAGCAATAAAACCTAAGGAATAATTCATGCTGTATAAAAAAGCGTGCCCAAAATCACTGGTATGGATTTTTCCCAAGAGCACTTTTATGATGCAAAGAATTCCTACGATCAAGCCGCCTCCCAAAGCGGCCTTGAACATTTTAAAATATTCAGATTTGCTTTCGGTGATGTACTTTTCCCCAGTTTTTGCAGTATGTTGCGTGACTTCATACGATAAAAGCTGCGTGCTTTCGCTGACCAGATCGCGAACATTATTTTTGTAGCAGTTGTATTTTATAAGCTTTAAAGCGAGATGAATTCCATTGCGCTTTTTGCTTTCTTCATTGTCCACGACTAAAACAGGAATCAGCACTTTCAATCGTTGCAATTGCTGTCTTATGCGTAGCAGATTCTGGTTTACGCGAAGCGAAATTCCATATTTTGAAGTGTTTGTAAATGCCTTTTCCACAAAATCAATGCACTGCTTGTGCAAAATCAAAAGCTGTTTATAAAACAAGTCGGAAGAAGTGATGTAATGCTCGTTTTCAGTATTTCGAATGCGGTCGTCAATCTGGTGCAGTTCTTTCTCAAAAGCCACAAACGGACTGTCGAGATTGTCATATTCAGGAACCATTTTGATTACGTCGGTTTCCATCGCGCGGCCGCTGATTCTCTGCGTGATAATGTTCATGGAAAGCAACAATTCTGAGAGGACAGAATCTTCTTTTGCGGTTTCATAAATTGAGCTGAAAAGCAAGAGATCGTGCAATTCTTCCAATTGTAAAAACGGAATCTTGTTGACCCAAATCGCATCGGTATCTTTATAAAAAACTTGGTTCAAGACATATTCCAGCGAATCTTTTTTAGGCTGGAAGGGAAGCAGTTTTGAAAAAAGCCTCTTCCTTACCTCGAAAATAAAATCCACGTCTTGAAGGATTCCTGCATCAGAAAGAAATTTGTTGAATTTTTTGTTGAGAAGCAATTTCTTTAAATAATAAGAAAGCTGCAATCGTATAAAATCATTCTTTTTCAGGAAATCTAAAATTTCGCTGATGTCAAGAACGATAGTGGTTTTAGGTTTTATCGGACGGATTATTTCTACAAACTGTACTAATAATTCAATTTCGTCATTCGCTTGAATCCAAAGCTGACTTTCATCAAAATAATGGCTTAAAAAGGAAGTCGCGGAAAGTTTTGGCTTTGTTTTTTTAAATTTCATGAGGGAAGTAGCTTAAGCTTTAACTGTAAAAATACGAATTGAGGCGCATTAATCCGTAAATTCGTTGCTTAAAAATATCATAATATGCTGGAGATCGAAAGAAAATTTCTCGTCACTTCCGATGCTTTCAAGTCGGAAGCCTTACATAAAAATCACATTGCCCAGGGCTACTTAAACAGCCATCCAGAACGCACGGTTCGGGTTAGAATCAAAGGCGAAATAGGTTTTGTAACCATCAAAGGAAAAGGAAACGAGACCGGAATGTCGCGTTTTGAGTGGGAAACAGAAATTGCTCAGGCAGACGCAAAGAACTTAATCAAATTGTGCGAAAACGGCGTAATTGAAAAAATTCGTTATGAAGTAGAAATGGGAAACCACACCTATGAAGTTGACGAATTTTTTGGCGATAACGAAGGCCTTGTCGTTGCTGAAATTGAATTAAAGTCTGAAGAAGAATCTTTTGAAAAACCTACTTGGCTCGGCAAAGAAGTAACCAATGACGAAAGATATTACAACGCTTATTTAAGCAACAATCCCTATAAAAACTGGAAATAAAACGACTGCAGATTTTGCTGTGAAGTTACCGCAGATTCGCAGATTTTTTGTTAGGATCGTCAATAATGACTGAACTTATCTTTATAAATCTGTGAATCTGCGGTAACTTTTCTTCATAAAATAACTGCGGTAAACTTTTTACTATGAATACAAAATACGACCTGATAATTGTCGGCGGCGGCCCAATCGGCTTGGCTTGCGCGATTGAAGCACAAAAGAAAAACCTAAACTATCTGATTCTTGAAAAGGGAGCTTTGGTAAACAGCATTTTCAATTATCCGTTATATATGACTTTTTTTTCTACAGCAGAACGGCTTGAAATTGGCGATATTCCTTTTAATTGTATTGCGCCAAAACCTGGACGCCAAGAAGCTCTAGAATATTACCGCAACATTCACCGCTACTTTAATTTCAATATCAACCTGTTTGAAAATGTGAAAAGTGTGCTGAAACAGAACGACAATTTTTTTGAAGTGATCACCGACAAGAAAATCTATTCAAGTTCTACTATAATTATTGCTACAGGATTTTATGATATTCCTTTATACATGGATATTCCCGGCGAACATTTGCCTAAAGTCAGCCATTATTACAAAGAAGCCCATGAATATGCTTTCCGCAAGATTCTGGTTGTCGGTGCGAATAATTCTTCTGTCGATGCGGCTTTAGAATGTTATCGAAAAGGCGCTGAAGTAACAATGGTCATCCGAAAAAACGAAATCAACAAGCGCGTAAAATATTGGGCAAAGCCTGACATTGAAAATAGAATTGCCGAAGGAAGCATCAAGGCTTATTTCGAATCTGAGCTTACTGAAATTCGAGAAAATGAAGTGGAAATTACTACTCCCGAAGGAAAAATTACGCTTGAAAATGATTTCGTTTTAGCGCTTACAGGCTATCGTCCAAACTTAGAATTCCTAACTTCCATGGGCATTCGTCTTTCGGAGGATGACTTAAAAGTTCCTGAATACAATCCTGAAACTATGGAAACTAACGTCGAAGGACTTTATCTGGCGGGCGTGGTTTGCGGTGGCATGGAGACGCAGAAATGGTTTATTGAAAATTCGAGAATTCATGCCGAAATGATCGTCAATTCGATAACAAAGTCGTTTTAGTTCTTGAATTTGTGCTAAAAAAGAATTAAATTAGAGTTCAAAAACCCCAAAAACCTACCACAGATGAAAAAGATTTTACTTAGCACAATTTTCTTTTTTGCAGTTCAGATTGCTTTTGCACAGCAGATGACGACGCTTACTTATTTCCAAAATGATACCCTGAAATTAGACTTAGATTTGTTTCTTCCTGAGAAATCAGATTCAAAAAGCAAGTTGCCTTTGGTGCTTTATGTGCATGGTGGCGGTTTTTCGGGAGGAGAAAGAGAATCGGGTCACAGCATTTGCAAATATCTTGCAGAGAACGGTTTTGCAACGGCCACGATCACGTATACCTTATATGTAAAAGGGAAAAAATTTGGCTGTGACGGCGTGCTTTCTGATAAAATAAAGGCATTTCAGCACGGAGCTAACGACTTGTGGCTGGCGACTTCCTTCTTTATAAAAAACGCCAAGAAATACAATATTGATCCTGATAAGATTTTTATTGCCGGTTCAAGCGCGGGTGCAGAAACGGTGCTTCACGCCGCTTTTTGGGATTTCAAGACAATGAATTTGTATGCTAAAAATACGCTTCCGAAAGATTTCAAATATGCCGGACTGGTTTCGGGCGCAGGTGCCATCATGGACTTGAATTTAATTACAGAAAAGAACCTGATTCCCATGCTGTTTTTTCATGGCAGCGGCGACGTGACCGTGCCTTATGGAACTGCGGCACACCATCTCTGCAAGACAAATTCCAACAATTGGCTCATGCTTTTTGGCTCTTATTCGATCTACAAGCACGTCATGCAAATGAACGGCTCTGTTTCGCTTTTCACTTATTGCAACGGCGGCCACGAATACAGCGGGACGCTTTTTGAGAAAGACCAGTCTTATATCTTGACCTTCTTGAATGATATTCTTGCAGGCAGAAAAGTGAAGCAGCACACGATTTTCAAAACTGGCAAGAAAGCGCCAAAAGAGGCAGAATCTTATGGTTTCTGCGATTAGTTTTTCTTCGCTTTTGCTATAGCTTCTTTGGCCAGAGGTGCCATTATTTTATATCCGGAAAGGGTTGGGTGAACACCGTCATTGGTGAATTTTGCGTCCAGCCCTTTTTGGCTGTCGGCCATTTTTGAATAATAATCGATGTAGGCAAGATTGTTATCCTTGCAATATTTTTCAAGCATTTTGTTCAATTGAATCACCTTATCGGCAGGCTGCAAATCAGGCCGCCACGGAAATTTATTCGCAGGCAAGACCGATGACAGCACCACCTTAATGTTGTTGGCTTTTGCTAATTCAGCCATAGAAATAATATTTCCTAAGATATTCTCTAATGAAATCGGACCCGTGTTTTCAGCAATATCATTGATTCCGGCAAGGATTACCACAATTTCGGGCTTTAAGTTGATGACGTCTGGGCGAAAACGCAATAACATCTGTGAAGTGGTCTGGCCGCTGATGCCGCGATTGACATAAGTATTGTTATTGAAAAAATCAGCATCGGTTACTTTCCAGAATTCCGTAATCGAATCGCCCATCCAGACAATTCTGTTTTTGAAAACTGCAGTCCTTAAGCTTTCGTTTTCAGTTGCATATTTCTGTAAGTTGGGCCAATCCATTGCTGGCTTTTTCTGGCTGAATAGTTTCAAGGAAGTAAAAATTAAGAGTAAGACAAAAAGGTTTTTCATATGTTTCATGACGCATATTTCTTTGGCAAGCTATTGAGTAACATTTTCAATTGTTTTTTTCAAATTAACAATTGCTTCTAGAAACACTTTTCTTTCTTCATTAAAGGAATCAACTAAAAATTTGATCTGTTCTATAAAAAATTCACGCTCTTCACTAGATGTAGCTAGTTTTATTTTTTCTACCGAAAAAAAATCCTCAACATTTTTATTGAAGCACTTGTCAAACACGCTCTTCTCATCAAAGCTCAATAATTCTTCTAGTTCTATGCCATAAATTTTTGCGATTTGAGCCATTCTCGCAACATCAATTTTAGTAGAGTTGTTTTCAAGATTCGCATAAGACCTTCTTTCCATATTTAACAATACTGCAAATTCTTCTTGTGTTAGGCCTTTAAGTTTTCTTAGCAATTGTAGTTTGTCTCCTATTTTCATGGCTTATATTTTTAGCTAATATATAATATAAAATTTAACTTATTTAAATCAAAATATTTAAATTTTCCTTTTTGGAATGTTTTTTTCCTAAATGGTAAGTTAATTGTTTTCAAATTTGCTTTTAACAAAAATTCTCGAGAAATGTTTGTTTTAAAACAATTATTAATATATTTAAAAGAAATTAAGAATGAAAAAATTATTATTTAGCTTCATAGCTATTTTTGTGTTGTGTTTTTCTGCAAATGCGCAACATTTAAGAGCAGATTTTTTAAAAGGAAAAAGCCAAGAACAAATTGTTAGTGATTTTACAAAATTATCAGCAAGTGATAAAAATAACTTGTGGATTGATAAATTAGATCACTTACTTAGTCAAAATCTTCCTAAAGAGCATGAAATTTTGATTACAGAATTAAAACAATTGCTTAAAGACAATGATAGAAGAACAAATCAAAGCAGGTTGTTTATTGAAAAATCGGTACGTTTAGCTCAAATTACACCATATGAAGATTTGATTGCAATGTTTGAAAGTTTGCAAGATTATAAATTTCAAGGCGTCTTTTTAGGAAAAACTAAAACTCCGCAAGAATTGATAGATGATATCAATAATCTTAACAATTCTAACCCTAATCTAAGTGAAAAATCTAAAGTAAATTGTTCATGTAGATGGTGTTTGTTTACTTCAGGAACGAAGACAAACTGCCTTCAGACTGAAGATGGGTGTGGTTGGTTCGGAATCCAATCGTGTACTCACTGCCTTATGTGTTAATAAATTTTTTAATAAGCGTTTCAGTTTCGATTGAAACGCTTTAAACCTAAACAATATAAAATGATAAGAAGAACTTTTATTGGAACTCAAATTTTAATTGTCTATTTAATTTTAATGACGATTACTTCAGGTGCTCATTCAATTATATTGCCCTGTATGTTAGTAATAACATTTGTATTAGCATACATAAATTTTAAAAAAAACAAACATATGCAAAATTTTAAATTAGGCTTATTGTTTGCTTTACCGTTTCCAATAATATTATTTACAACCTGTTTGCTAGTAGCTGATTTTTCAAGAGGTTTACCATACATTGTTTTTATTCCTCTTTTTTCATTTTTAGGTTTTTTATATTTAAAAAAACAACAACTAATGGTTTTAATTTTTTCTACTGTATTGGTTGGTTTTATATCTTATTATTTATTTCCGGCTTATTTTATCTACTATCATAATCATGATGCCGAAAAAAATATATTATATTCAGAGATCACACTATTAAATAAAGAAAAAGAAAAAGTTGAATTAGATAATGATAAAATAATTGTATTAGATTTTTGGACGACAAGTTGTGGAATATGTTTTAAGAAATTTCCTGAATTAGAACAAATCTATCAAAAATTTAAGCTTAATAAAAGGGTAGAGATATACACGGTAAATGTTCCTATTAAAAAAGACAAATTTGAAAAGACAATAAAAATTTTAGACAGTATAGGATATGAATTCCCAAAACTATATGCACAAAGTGCTAATCAAGTCGAAACAAATTTGAAATTTAATACCTACCCACATTTAATAATTTTAAAAAAAGGTAAAATTAGATATGATGGATTTCTGATAACTGAAAATTCCAGCAAAAAATACAATATTGAAAATCAAATTAATAAACTTTTAAATGAATAGAATACGTGAATTTTTACTACTAATTTTATTATTTATATCCTTATCATCCTACGCCCAGTCTGACTTTGATAAAACATTAAAAGCTGGCGAAGTATTAGTAAACGGATTGTCTTTTTTCAAGAATGGCAAAAGCGAAACCAAGTCATCTGATTCTAAAATTGTTGAAAGCGTCTGTATAAAAAACAAGCTTACAGAAAAAATAACTTTCAGCCTGACTGGCAAAGATGAAGAAGGCAATGTTCAGAAAAAAGAACTGGTCATCCAAAAAGACGGAAAAGAATGCGTTTTTGAACTGTCAAAAGGCATCTACACCTATGAAATTGTTTTGCCAAATAAAGAAATTTTTAAAAAAGGCGAATATAAATTCAATGAAGAAATAACAATCACAGTAAAAAATGATTAAAAAAAACAGGACATAACAGTCCTGTTTTTATTTCAATAAGCAGCAATAAATACAAGGGCGATTTTACTGCTTTTTATCGTTTTTAAAAAAAGATATACTGAAATACCTATATGACAACGCAAAGTAAGTTTACTAGAGCCTGTCATATAGGTATTTTTGCTTCTTGCAACTTTCTAGGACAAATCGAACATGTATGACAGGCTCTAGCAAGTTTGCTTGGCGCTATCATATGTATATGTTTGCCTCTTGCAACTTTCAAGAACGAATCCGACATGTTTGATGGCTTCTTGATAATTATAAGCTAAATTTTGTCTGCTTTTTATCTTAAAACGAATTAGTTTTAATAATAAAATCACTTAAATATTGCCATATGTTATAATTTTATATATTTGAATCTAACTTATAATTATTCGCACATGAAATTACACAAATTAAGCACAAGCCTATTGCAGTATGTTGAATCAGGACAGTTGATCGTCAGGTTGCTGACAGACTTCGGAAATTCAGCATTAGAAGCAAGCCAAGACCCTGAGTTCAATGCCTTATTTGAAGATTTAAAAATACAATCGAACACTTACAGCCAAGCTTTAATGCAGATTCAAGCCAGGGCAGAATCTGAAGAATTATTGCGGCTTGATAGCATTCGCGATAAAAAAGTAATTACGCTGCGCAATGCTATAAATGTTTTTAGATATGCAGATGACAGCGCAGAAAAAGAGGCGTATGCTTTATTGATGACTGTTCAGAAAACATATAAGAAAGTAGAAAAGATGAACTTTGAAGCAGAAAGCCTTGCCCTTGATAACTATGTAGAAGAGCTGAAAGGATCAAATTTCATTGGCGCAACAGTAATATTAGGGCTGGAGCCTCATATTTTAGCTTTGAAAAATGCAAACAATGAATTTAAAAGGCTTTTCAACACGCGTTCCACCGGAATCACAAACACCGAGGTTTATGATACAAAAGCACTTCGCAAGAGAATACTCAATACTTATAAAGACTTGGCCGAATATGTTTTTGTGATGGCAAAAAGAAAGAATACGCCGTTTTTTATCGAATCACTCAACATCTTAAACACCAGCCGAAGTTATTACAGCGACATTATTGCCAGGCGAAAAGGCAATAATAAATAGTTTGCAATAGAAAAAGCCTTTCAGATGATGAAAGGCTTTTTTTGTGGAAGAAAATATTTAGCAGAATTGTCATTGATTGGCGTTATTTTTTTTTGATTTAGCAATACCCCCTTGAAAATGACGGTCTAGGTTTAAAAATATTTAAAAATTATTTACTTAATGTATTATTTAAGGGGTATAATATTTTATAAATTGTTTTTGTGTTACATTTGCCCTGTAAAACTAGGGGTAGAAATTATTTTTTGTTAAATATGAAAATTGAGAAACGCTGGATCAGTTCATTTGTAATTATAGCTATTGTTTCAATCGCAGGGCTTTTTTGGGAAACCAAAGCGCCAGAAGTTACTAAAGGATTTGGTACGACCGAAGCCATAAGCGCGGCAGATACTGCCTGGCTTTTGACAGCTTCTTGCCTAGTGCTGCTCATGACTCCCGGACTTTCTTTTTTCTATGGAGGAATGGTGGGGAAAAAGAATGTAATCTCAACGATGCTAAAAAGTTTCATCTGCCTGGGCGTTATCGGGCTTTTGTGGGTTGTCGTTGGTTTCAGCCTTTCCTTCGGAGATTCATTAGGGATCACAATTAACGGCCAGCATTATGGCCTCATTGGCGATCCAAGAAGTTTTGCCTTTTTTGACTATGTCGGCGAACTTCCCCATTCAAAAATGGCGCCGACTATACCTTTTATATTGTTTGCGCTTTTTCAGATGAAATTTGCAGTCATAACCCCAGCTATTATTACAGGAGCTCTTGCGGAACGCATCCGATTTATTTCATTTCTTTTGTTTATTTGTTTGTTTACCCTTTGTATCTACACCCCGCTTTGTCATATGGTGTGGCATCCAGAGGGATTGTTAGGAACTTATTTCGGAGTGAAAGATTTCGCAGGAGGAACTGTAGTGCACATGTCGGCTGGCTTCGCCGCGATTGCCGGCGTGCTGGTTTTGGGGAAGAGAAAAAACAGCGAGCACATTCCTGCCAATATTCCTTTCGTGCTATTGGGAACTGGAATGCTTTGGTTTGGCTGGTTTGGTTTCAATGCGGGTTCTGCCTTGGCGGCCAACGGAACAGCCGCGATGGCTTTTGCCACAACAACGGTGGCTTCTGCTTCGGCAATGCTCACCTGGGTTTTCTTTGATAGGATTAACGGCAGAAAAGTTTCTGCTTTGGGAGCATGCATTGGTGCTGTCGTTGGGCTTGTAGCCATTACTCCCGCAGCCGGATTTGTTTCAATCCCGAAGAGCATGTTCTTTGGATTTGCAGCAGCTATTATCTCCAACCGAATGCTCTATTGGAAAAAGCTAAAAGAAATCGACGATACGCTAGATGTTTTTGCCTGTCACGGCGTCGGCGGTATCACCGGAATGATCTTGACGGCTATTTTTGCACAAGGCGAAAATGCGAGCCTTCTTCATGGCGGCTGGTCGGTTTTTGGACACCACATGATGGCTTTGGTTTTAGTTTCTGCATTTACTTTCTTCGGAGCTTATTTTCTTTTCAAGCTTACGAATTGGTTTATTCCGCTTCGTGTTGCCGAAGAATCTGAAGATATGGGACTTGACCTTTCACAGCACGGGGAATATCATCAGTAGCTCTTTTTAAGTAAAAAATTTCTATCGCATTGCAGGCTGGCTACGCTTCGCTCTTGGGTTTTCTGCGCTTGAACCAGTGCGAATCTTCCTCTCCGAACAGATAGGCGTAAGGTTCGGTATCAGGACTCAGCTCGAATAGTTTTTTTAAGATGGCAATTGTCGGGATTATCAAAATCATACCGACTACTCCCCAAATTGCGCCTCCGATCAATAATCCTAAAAAGGTTATAAAAGCATTCAGGCTAACATTGGCTCCTGTGATTTTTGGCGTAAGAAAACTGCTTTCGGCAAATTGAATCAGCGTGAAAGAAACGACTACGGCAAAAGGATAAAACAGGCTGTCTTTTGTCAAAAGTGCAAAGAAGAACGGCATCAAGGCGCCCATAAACGGACCGACATAAGGAATGATATTCAGCAGGCCGGCAATCATTCCGAAGAATATGGCGTGCTTGATTCCCAAAGCAAAAAGGACTGCGGTATTCACGATTCCTAAGATCAGCATTACTTTTCCGGCTCCAACAATATAAGCGTGGACAATTCTTCTGATGGAAACGATGTGTTCCATCAAGACTTTGTTGCGCTGTTTTTCAAAAACCTTGGTTACGAAAACAAGCAAATGATCTCTATAAATTAGAAGGAAAAATATAAAAACAGGGAGCAAAATTATATTGGATAAAGTGCCTAAAGTCATCATCAGAAGTTCTGAAATATTCGTGTTTCCAGATTCAATCATGGCTACGATCTTTTCGATTTCAAAACCATTTCCCATGCCGATATCAAAACCTAATGTGCTGTCAAACCAAGCGTTTATCTTGATTGCGAATTTATTTAGGTTTTCACCCATGTTGGCTTCCACGTCGTTGGTGAATCCTTTGAGTTGAGTAAATATGAAGAAAAGAATGCCTCCTATCAATAATATGATCAAGAGAAGTGCAATGAAAGCGCTTAAAGATCTCGGTAATTTGAAGCGCTCTAAGCGGTTGCAAAACGAAGTCATCAGCATGGCGATGTAGCCTGAAACCAGAAGCGGTACCAAAATTTGCTTGGCCATTATCATGAAAAATATGATGATGATGATCAATAATGAAATAAAAACGGCCTTTACATAAGGTGGTAGTTTGGTGGTTGTCATGCTTTTGGTTTTGTTAAATTGGAGGTTGCTACTCAAATTTAGCAATAAAATTTCCCTTAAATTCTAAAGATTTTATTAAAATGAGGAAAAAGCCGTTTTTAAATCCTAATAATTCATTCTGTCTGTTTTTTCAGCGAAGCTTTTCAAGGATTTTATATAATAGCTAAAAGCAAAAATCCCACAAACAAATTGCTTGTGGGATTTTCTATTATAAAAAAAATATTACTAGTTCATTATTACTTTTTTAGAAACCGTTTGGTTGTTGTCTAAAGTTACTTTCACGATCACCACTTGTGTTGCGATGTTCAAGCCAGATGTGCTGAATTCGCTGTTGTCAATTCCTTTTTTAGAGAAAAGGCTTTTTCCAGTGATGTCATATACTTGAACTCCGTCGATGATGAAGTTCTTCGCTTTTACTTCGATTTGGTTTCCTGATTTGTAAACTACGATATCAGAATTAGAAACGACTGGCGTATCAACACCTAATGTTTCGTTCACATAGCGCATTTCAAAACGGTTGTCAAAAGTTCCAGCTGTTGAAGTGAATGTGAAATCACCAGCTGTCAAATCATGGTATTCATTTGTTGTTTTGTCAAAAAGATAAATCGCTTGGTTTTCAAAAAGACCATCTTTTCTGTTGATGCTAATTGTGTACTGTCCGGCAGTTGCCACTTTGTATCCTACAGGAACTGCATCAGTTGCAGCAAAAGGATATTGACGACCTTGGATTGCCAATTTGTTATCGCTGATTACTGTGTAAAGCATTACGTTTCCTGAAGAATAAGTCACGCCGTCATAGCTCTCATCGATGCCGTTTGTGGCTCCGTCAACATATCCTAAAAGGAATTCGCTGTAAAGACCATCTGCATTTGCAAGACTTATCCAATATCTGTTGTCTTCTTCTGTAGTTTGAACGGTGTTTCCATTTCTGAAGAAATCAGAATTTCTGTCAGTACCTGTAACACGCATGCTGTTTTTGAATACTATATTTCCACCAGTTGTTGTCGTGTTTACAAAAAATCCTTGGCCTGCTGCGATATTTCCATCAGGCTTTTTAGCAATTGGGCTAGTTGCAACTCCTCCAGTTTTGTTGTAAACTGCATAATCTTGAGAGCTGTAGCTGTAATTTCCGCTTTGATTTGGAGTAGTAGAAACACGAGTCTTGTGTGTCCAGAAATAAAAGTTACCATCTATTTTTCCGGTGTTCACTTTCATGAATTCAGTTACACTTACAGGAGAAGAATAAGGATTTCCTATTAAGTTTGAAGATCCTGAAGTTCCTAAAATTGGCACGTTGATGTCTCCTGCATTTGCTTTTCCTTTGAAAACTCCTTGGAAAGTACCTCCGGCAAAAGTTCCGTCTACATAAGAGTTACCGTTGCTTGTTCCGCCATTTGTGATTGTGTTATTCCAACCTTGTGGCGCTCTGATGATATATCCTTTACCAGGAGTCATGCTTGTTGTATTTGCATTTTCAACTACCCAGCCTGTTCCGTTAAAGCTATAATATTTGTCAGCCAATGTCAATGGAGAGAATGTTTTTAAATTTTGTGCTACAACCGGTGATGACCAATATGTGAAATCATAGATAATCATTGGAGTTGTATTTCTTTCCATAGTGAAAGAGTTTACGTCGCCTGTGAAAGTTGCATTGTCTTTTATTTGAACAAGAGACCCTGTATTTTTCACGAAGATGTTTCCTGTGCTTTCAACAACTACATTTTCCATTACATTCAAAGCTGCATTTGCATTGATAACTAATTTTTTTCCAGCTTTAACTGTACATGAACATACATTTAGATTAGTTGTCAATGATAAATTGTCGCTTACAACTACTGATGTATTTTCTGGAGCTGCACTCCATCCAGCACTTGTGTAGGTGCTTGGTTTGTCAGTCAATGTCATTTTTACATAAGCGTCGCCGCCACCTTCTCTCAAGCGAACTTCCATTTTTGATTCAGAATTCAAATAGTAGTTTCCAACGATTGTATTGGCATTATTATTATATCCGTTTACATTAAAGATGAGCGTTCCGTCAAGGTAAATTTTCACAGCGTCATCCCATTTGTCCATTTTTAATTGGTAAAGACCGCAAGGAAAACCTTTTCTTTTGTGAACAACCGTAAAGTTGTCAGCACCAATTTGTCCGCCAGCCCATCCTGTTGCGCCAGTAACTCCGTTTGTAACTGCTGCAGAAGGAGATACTGTTTTTGCCCATCTGTCTTCTGAGTTGATTCCTAATGATGGATCAACGAAATATCCAGCATAGCTTGAAGCATTTGCATCGATATCAATATTTTCTTCATTATAACCGTATACATTCCAAACGTTGTTGCCAAATTCAGTCGGATCACCTTCTCTTTTATTGTAAGTGAATGAAACGTGAGAAGTTGTTGGTCCGTTATAATATTCTAATATGAAAGTATGTGTTCCAGCAGTAGCAAAAGTTTTTGTTATTGAGTTTGATGTATAGCTGTGCTCGTTCCAGTTGTTGATAGTTGTTAAAACGCCATCAATGTATAATCTGTAACCGTCATCACCACCTACCGTAAAGTTGTAGATATCAGCGTTAAGGTTTAAAGTCATTTTATATCTTACGAAGAATCTTTCTGAAGGGGCATTGCAAAGGTAAGTCTCTCTACCTACGAATGGCCCATTTCCTGCATTTCTGTCAAAAATTGCATTTTCAGTAACATATCCTCTATAATTTGCGTCATTAACGGCTGGAGTTACAGCGTTATTTGTGTAGTTTGAATAAACATATCCTATCCATTCTCCTGTTCCAGAAATATTTCTATCTCTTGGAGTTACAGTTGTTGTTGCTATTGTTGAATAAGTAGCACAAGCATCATTGCTGAATCTTCTTACCCAGTAAGTTGTTGCTGTAGTTGGGCTTACTGTTATTGAAGCTCCAGTTTCTCCAGCGATTGGATTTGTTCCTGCAACAGAACCAGTTCCCCATTGGTAAGTAGTTCCTGCTGGTGTTCCGCCTTGTGCAGTCAATACTACGCTATCGCCAGTCGTACAAGTTGTTGTAGCTACAGATTGTACTATTCCTGTTGGAGCAGTCAAACTAACGCATGGTGTATAAGTGTAAGAGAAAGAAACTCTTGAATGCGTCATGTCTTCATAGTACTCAAGAATCAAATCAGTGTTTCCACTAAGTGTAATTGCAGCTGATTCAGACGTAACATAGCTATGAAGCAAAAAATTGTCAATTACGGTAGCAGTACCTACTTTTAATCTATATCCGTCATCAGCGCCAACTGTAAATACATAAGTACCAGCCGGGAAGTTTTTTCTCATTTTATAGCGAACTGCGAAGTGATCATTATACGTTCCGCATAATTGAGTCGTTAATCCTGAAAAATTTCCTGTATCTGAATCACGATCAAATAATTCGTTTTCTGTAACATATCCTTTGTAGTTTGCTGAAGCAAAAGGAGTTGCAGGTGGATTTGTAGTATCAGCGGTATTGTTGTAAACATACCCGATCCAGCTATTCGTACCAAATGTTGTTTGGTCACCAGCTGCGATACATGCTTTCACTTCATAAGCACCCATTGAAGGAGCTATTCTTGTAGCGTTTTTAATGTCTTTTGGAATCGTAGATAAAAGTGTGTTTGATCCGATAAGAGTTTCGTTTAGACTTGTGTTTTCTGCTAGCTGAAAATCAGTAGCCGATACAAAAGCTGGAAGAACTGATAATGAATTTGAATCTTGACCAGTTGCTGTTCTCCATGCAGCGATATTATTTCTGTCGCCATCTAAATATCCAACATTTGAATTAGAATAATAATCGTTGTTGTTTATTGTCAATTGATTCTTGTTGATTCTGCAATTGATTGCATATTGTACTCCGTTCGTTTGAGCATTATAAAAAATATTGTTCAAAACAGAAACCGCTGTACCGCCATCAATAAATAAAGAAGCTGAACGAGAACCGTTTGTTGTTGAATTCATAACAATAGTGTTATGATATATTTTGTTGTTTGCACCAGCATGCACATAAATACCTTGTGCTTTTAGGTCATAGTTATAATCATCACTATTTGAATAGTTGTTGTAGCTTATGTTGCTAATTGCATTGTTGTAAACTAAATTGTCTCCACTGTTAAGATAAAGAGCTGTACAAAATCCATTTCTTATCGTGTTTGTAATATTTTTTATAACGTTGTTGAAAATTGTACCACTGCTGTTTCCTGTGATAATGATTCCAGAGTGTGTTCCTAAATAACCTGTATTAGCTTTTTCAATATCAGAAATTGTACTATTTGAAATCGTATAAGTTTCAGCATTGTTAAAGTAGATTCCTAAACTTGGTTTGTTTGATCCAGAGTTTACGAAGCTGATATTGTTTATAACCCATCCTTTAGATAAATTTCCAGCAACATTGCTTCCGTCAAGATAAATTCCTTTTGAAACATCTTGAAGTTTTACATTGTCTAAAGTTACTCTTGAGCTGATACCATTTGAATATAAAGCTGTTGCAATTTGTCCTTCTGAATGAAATGTTTGTTTTAATGTCAAGTTTTTGAAAACATTGTCATTAGCTCCGTCAGTTTCTCTGCTGTTTCCTGTTGAAGTAAGTGTAATTACTGATCTTAGCTCATTCCCAGTTTTGTTTGTGAAAAGTGTAAGAGTTTCATTTCCATTTATGATTATATTTCTTGCGGCGTTTAAATTAAAAACTGAAGTTGAATTTGATTCTATAGTTACTGCTTTATTGTTTGGCTTTATAGTAAGTGTATTCGTAGCCGATGTTCCTGTAAATTTGTTAATTGTTATAGGGAATATTTCGCCAGTTGAAGCGTTGTAATTAGCATTGTCTAAAGCAAAAATTACAGGTCCAGATACACCAACTGTGTTTGCTACACTTATAGCTTCTGTTAAAGTTGCAAAATTTGGAGTTAAAGTACTGTTGATATAATAAGTTCCAGATAAAGCACTTTGTTTGTATCCTCTAACTTTTAAAGTGTTTGCGTTGATTCTCCAACCATTTCCATTATATTGTCCACCTCTTGCATAAAAACGAATAATGAGTTTTTGATTATTCCCAACATTGCGGTTGATAGCCAAGCTTTTTGTAAGATTGTTTGCTATCAATTCATCATTCACAAGAGTTACTGCGCTAGTTTCTGAAAAAGCATAACTGTCTGAGCTGTTTGCTATATAATATTTAATTTTATAGTTTGTTGGTCCGTCGCCAATTCTATCTTGTCTGAAATTAAGATTTTGGATAAAAATTAAATTGCCTGTTGTCGGAGCAATTGTAATTTGCATGTAGCGATAATTTTGATAAGAGCTATCACCCCAATTAGACATCAATAATCCAGCAGAATTATATGCAGTATTTCCTGTTTGCGAAAAACTTGCATTTTCTGATGTTACATAAGTTTGATTAGATACAGCATTACCATTAGCTGTAAAAGCCCAATTGGCCAAGTCAACTGTTGTTTGTGAGAATCCAAATATCGGTAATAATAGCAGGAGTAAGATGATTTTTTTCATGGGGAAAAACTTCTTTTTTAGTTTTGTTAAGCAAATGTAAATTCACTTACTCCTTCCTATGAAACTTTAGATTCCCTATTTTCCAACTTTTCGATGAACGGTAAATTTAATCGACGAACTGCATGTTTTTACGAAAACGTTTTCGTAAAAAATGAAAGAAAAATAATACAAAACATGGAAATTGTGTAAAAAACTTTATTTCTTGTATAAGATTTTCATCACTGATTTACAGTAAATTATGGATAATGCAATTTATAGGTGTTGCATTGCGAAATTTTTGAACAGAAATTTGTGTGTTTCAAGTTGTTTTTGAAGTCAAATCTTTAAGCTTTTCATAGACTAAATTGCTTTCAAATCCTTTTCTGAATAGAAAGTCGCACCACTTTTTTTTCTTTTTCAACAGATTGTTTTCCGCAATAGCTTCCCAATTTTTTTCTGCCAAAAGGTGGAAATTCTCCAGATATTCTGAACTGTCGATTTCCTTCAGTGCTTTGTCGATATTGTATTTTGAAATATGGCGCAATTGCAATTCGCGAATAATTCGAACTTTCCCCCAGTGCTTTATGCGATGTTTTCCTCTCGCGAAAGAGCAGGCAAAACGTTCTTCATTTAAGAAGTTATCTGTAATTAAGTGAACTACAATAGTATCGATTTCGTCAGGAGTCATTTTTAAGGTTCGCAGTTTTTGAATAACCTCTTCATGACAGCGCTCTTGATAAGCACAATAATTTTCTAATTTTTGGATGGCTTCGCTTACTGTTGGATATTCTTTTGACATGGTGCTAATTTCAAACTTTATTCAAAAATAAGGCATTCGAGTGGAATAAAATTACAAAATAGATTTCTGGAATCTTAATCTTTAGAAAAGAAATGTGCTTTTTAAAATTCTAAAAATAAATATGTAGGTTTGCACAAGTATTTTCCAAACAGCGATTTAATAATTTTAAATAGAATAGTATGCCAAAATCAAATGTAAACAGAATCTGCAAATTCTTTATAGCGATTCTTACTTCAGCAATGAAAACTTCTAGTGCATCAAATTCAGAATTTTTCAACTTCAAAACTTCTAGTTTTTTATCAAAATCTGTATTGGATTTGTGTTCCTAAAGTGCTGTTTTTTAGGGTAATGTTAATTTTATTTAATAAATTTTGGCATTATTATAGTACGGCATTTAAAAAGCCTTTAAAATAAGATGTTAACACAATTTATTACGATTTTATTTAATTTCTTACAAATTTTGGATATGTATTTCAACGATTTTATTTACCTTTCAACGATTTTTTTGCCAATTTAATGTTAAGGTAACGTTAGAGCATTACTTTTGCGCAGTGCATTTTAAAAAGACGCCATAAATAAGGCACAGGGGACAATTTTAAATGATATTTTATGAAGAAAATTTTACTATTAATTTTATTGGTTTTTGGTATTGGGAATGCTTTTGGGCAAAACAAGTATACACTTGTTTCAAGTGCGTCTCAATTAGAAGCAGGAGCAAAATATCTTATTGTAAATTCTGCAGTTGCCGGAACTGCAAAAGCATTAGGTAACCAAAACACTAATAATAGAAGAGAAGTTGATGTTACCATTGCTAGTGTTTCTAGTGTAATGACTATTACAACTACAGTTGCTGCATCTAATTCAATAACTGATAAACCTTTTGAATTAACTTTAGGCGGTAATTCAAGTGCATGGACTTTGCAAGATGCTGCAAATGGAAATAATTATTTATGGGCTTCTGGAGGTACGGGTGGAAGTACTAATAATTATTTGCAAAATAGGGCAGCTTCAGCAACTTGGTCCATTAGTTTTACAAGTAACGCAGCGATTATAACAGCTATAAATCCAGCGGCAAATAGAAATATTGTTAGATATAATACTAGTGGCCTTTTTTCATGTTATGCTAGCGGTCAAGCTGCAGTATATTTATATAAATTAGTGTCTTTAGCTCCAGAAATAAATTTACAAGGTAATTCTACTAATATAATAAATAGCGCAACAACGGTTTCTAGCACAAATCACACAGATTTTGGCAATCAAGATATTACTTCGGGATCTATCGTAAGAACTTTTACAATTCAAAATACAGGTACAGCTGATTTGAATTTGTCAGGAACTCCAATTGTTGCAATTTCAGGTGCCAATTCTAGTGATTTTACGATTACAACTTTTCCTGCAACACCAGTAGCGGCATCTGGAAATACTACTTTTCAAATCACTTTTGATCCTAATACTATAGGAGCAAAAAATGCAACTATCAGTATTGCGAACAATGACAGCGATGAAAATCCTTATACATTCGCAATACAAGGAACGGGTACAACTGTTGCCCCAAATATAAATCTTCAAGGAAATGCTGCAAATATCACAAACGGAAGCACTACGCCTTCAACTGCTAATCATACTGATTTCGGAAACCAAGATATTACTACAGGAACAATTGTAAGAACCTTTACAATTCAAAATACAGGTAGCGACCCGTTGAGCCTGACAGGAAGTTCTCCTTATGCGATTATTTCAGGAACAAATGCTGCTGATTTTACAGTAACAGCAATTCCTGCAACAAGCGTTGCCGCAGCAGGAAGCACAACTTTTCAAGTTACTTTTGACCCAAGCGCAACAGGAACAAGAACAGCAACAATAACGATTGCTAACAACGACAGCACTAAAAACCCTTATACTTTTGCAATTCAGGGAACAGGAACTGATATTCCGGCAAATCCATCGGGAACAATTTCTGGGACAACGCCTGCCTGCAGTTCAACAACGCTTACTTATACAGGAACAATTCCTGGCGGAGAGACTTATTATTGGCAAACTTCAGCGACAGGAACTTCAACGACTAATGATGCTACAGGAACGCTTTTAGTTACAACAAGTGGAAATTATTATGTAAGAGCAAATAAAGCTGGAGCTTGGTCAGCTGGAGCAACTGCGGCTTATGCAGTGGTAATTAATCAACCAGTAAATATTACGACACAACCAAATACTGGAGCCGTTAGTATTTGTCAAGGAGCCTCTTTTACTGCGCTTTCTATTGTTGGAACCGGAACTTCATTATCTTATCAATGGTATAAATCTACAGATAACAGCAATGCTACTGCAGGAGATGATGTGACGGTGGGAACAAATTCTGCTAGTTTTACGCCTTCAAATAGCGAATTAGGGACTTTTTATTATTATGCAATAGTTTCAGGCGCTTCACCATGCCCTTCAGCTAAATCTGATGTTTCTGGAGCTAGAACTGTAAATGCATTGCCAGCGACGCCTCAAGGAACATTTACCCCAGTTACTTCTTGTGGGACAGCAACAGTGAGCTATAATTTTGCGACAGGTGAAAGTACAGATGGAAATGTATATTACTGGCAAACAAGCGCAACAGGAACTGCTACAACAAGTCCTGTAAGCAGTCCTTATAATGTAGCTGCAACTGGAAATGTGCATGTACGTAGTTTTAATGGCAATTGCTGGTCTGCGGTCAAAACCCAAAGCATAACGATATCAAATGTTCCAAGCTTAACGACACAGCCAAATAGCACAAGTGTTGTTATTCCGGCACCAAAAACTTTTACAGTTGTTGCTTCTGCAGCATCAGGAACGGTTACTTACCAATGGCAATTGTCTATTGATGGAGGAACTAATTGGTCAGACATTTCAGGTGCTAATAGTGCAAGTTATGTTACATCAGCTACTTCAGAAGAGATGAACGGCTATCGCTATAAATGTTTAGTTACCAATTCATGCGGACCTACAGCTTCTAGTGTAGGAACTTTGACTTTGACAAATTCACAGCCTAATAATGCAACGGCTTTTCAAGGTTGTTTCACAGATAATGGTGTAACGCTTTCATGGGCAGCGCCAGTATCAGGAACAACGCCAACAGGGTATGTCGTTTTTGCTATTCAAGGAGGAACTTTACCAACGGGGACAAAGAATAGCGCCAATACATATAATGCAAATTTAGATTTTGCAACTGCAACTTCAGCGAGTCCCGCCACTTTAGGAAAAGTTGTTTATAAAGGAAACAGTCTTTCAGCAATCATTACAGGATTAGTTGAAAATGAAATTTATTCTTTTGCTGTTTTTCCTTATGTTGGAGAAAATTTGACCAATTGGGCTTCTGGCTCTGCAGCGTCAAGAATTACTGCAGGTGTTGCCCAAGATGATGTTAGAAATTTAGCGGCTACTGTAGCTTCTGAAAAAGTTACTTTAAATTGGAATAGCCCAACATGTTATGACCAAGTTTTAATTGTAGCAAATCAAGGGGCTGTAACTTTTACACCTTCTGGAGATGGTTCAGCATATACAGCAAATGACGTGTATGGAAGCGCAAATCAAGTGGTTTATAAAGGAACTGCAACTTCAAAGGCGGTAACAGGTTTGTTAAATGATACACAATATTGCTTCAAGGTTTTTGTGCTAAGAGGAACAACTTGGACTCAAGGAGTTTCGATTTGTGCAATCCCTACTATCACTTATTGCCCTTCTGAAGGTAATATGGACGCAGATACAAGTATTACAAATGTTAGTTTTAATACTATAAATAATAACAGTGGAAAAACACTGCCTTATCAAGACTACACTTCTATTAGTACCACATTAAATAAAGGGGAAGGTTATGATTTATCAGTTAAAGTAAATACTGATGGAAATTTCACAGTTCAGACTAAAGTTTGGATAGACTGGGATAGAAATGGAACATTTTCTGCTGGGGAATCTTATGATTTAGGTTCTGCAACAAATGTAACAGACGGACTTACATCACTATCACCTCTAAATGTAGCTGTACCTACAAGTGCACAATCAGGAAATATCAGAATGAGAGTTAGTACAAAATATAGTGATGTAGCGACTCCTTGTGAAACTCTTTTTGACGGTGAAGTAGAAGATTACACACTAAATATTACACAGCCAGCAGGTGCAGAAATTTATGTAAAAGCAAATAGCCAAAATATCGTTAGCGGCAGCACAGTGGCATCGTCATTAAATCTTACTCTTTTTGCATCACAAAATATTGGTGTAGGCCAAGAAAAAGAATACACAATTGGAAACGTAGGATTAAGCACATTGCTTTTAAGCGGTACTCCAACGATTAGCATCGGAGGAACAAATCCGGGTGATTTTTCAATAACACAATATCCTACAAGTTCTATCGCTTCAGGAAGTACATCTAATTTTAAAATTACATTTACGCCAACTTTATCAGGTGTTCGAACAGCTGTTGTTTCAATTGCAAATAATGATTTGACAGGTAATGAAAATCCTTATACCTTTTTGATTCAAGGTACAGGAACTTGTGCAACTGCAACAAATACTGTCGTTCCAAATTCTGGTCCGGTTGGAACAGTAGTTACGGTTACGGCAACAGCAGGAAACCTTATTGGCGCAACTGCTACATTTAATGGTGTGTCTGCAACGGTAACTCCAGTTTCTACAACAGAGATACAAGTTGTGGTTCCAGCAGGAGCTACAGCAGGAAATCTTGTAACTACAAATGCACAGGGCTGTACGGCTTCAACGGCTTTTAATGTAATTCACAATCTGTCTTCAGGATGTGAAAACGGTACAGGAGTTCCTTCTGATCTTCTTATTTATGAAGTATATGATGAAAATGGAGGAACAGGAGGGTATATTTCTATATTTAATGGAACGCCAACTTCAAAAAATCTTTCTAATTATAGAATTTTTAGAGCTGGTACTTATAGTAATAACGATTTTGCAAATTACGCAACAATTTCAGGAACAATATCTTCAGGTGGAATTGCAATTATAAAGGTAACAGGTACAAATCAATGTGCAACTCCTGCTTCAACAGGGCACGGAACAATTAATGGAGGCTATAATGAAAATGATGGTTTTCAGTTGAGAACTACCAGCGGAACAATAATTGACGATGTTGCAGGACTAAATCGTCTTGGATATTACCTAAAAAGAAAAATTACGGCACTTGCGCCAAAAACGACTTATAATAGTGCAGATTGGACAATTGTAAATATTGCATCGAATGAGTGTATCGGTACAGGAATAGCGCCTACAATCTCAGAGAATCTTCCAGTAATTACACAACAGCCAACTTTCTCAGACAAATGCGGTGCAGCAGTTTTAACTGTTGCAGCAACAGAAGGTTTTGCAGGCGGAAATCCATTAGTATACCAATGGTTTGTCAGCACGCCGAGCCAAACAGCTTGGACAGAATTGGCTGACGGCGGTGTTTATACAGGCGCAACTACAGCTACATTGACAATAGCATCTTTAGCAGGTTTAGAGCACTACCAATTTTATGCGCAGGTAAGGGAAAACACAGTGACGTGTTATGCCGCTACAAACGCAGTTAACGTTTTTGGCTCGCAAGGTACTGTAACTTGGGACGGAACGAATTGGGTTGGAGGTCTTCCAGATAGTACAAAAGATGTTGTTATCAATGGACTTTATAATACTTCTGTTTCAGGCAGTTTTTCAGCAAGAAGCTTGACAAATAGCGGTAATATTACGATCAGCGATGAAAGTTACATCAAGGTTGAATACGGATTTGCAAACAATGGAATCTTTACCATAAAAAACAACGGAAGCCTTGTTCAAGTTTGCGATAACGCAGTAAATAGCGGTAATGCGATTGCCATGGAAAGAATTGCAAAACCGATGTACCGTTATGATTATACCTATTGGTCATCTCCGGTTGCTTCTCAAACTTTGGGAGCGCTTTCTCCAAACACGCTTGCCGATAAATATTTCAGATGGGATACTGATTTCCAAGACTGGGTAAATGTTTTGAAAACTTCAAATATGGAAAAAGGTATCGGTTATATTATCAGAGCTCCGCAAACTTTTTCAACAAATCCTCTGGCGCCATCTGAATTTACAGGAAATTTCTCAGGAGAAGCCCACAATGGTGCTGTAACCATTCCGGTTGCAGGACACGCTACGCAAGAAAAGTGGAATTTGCTCGGAAATCCTTACCCTTCTGCCATCCATGCAGATAAATTCTTGGCTTCGTCAATCAATCCTCAATTGGAAGGAACTATTTATGTATGGACGCACAATACGCCTTTAGATCCGGTTCCGAATCAAGATGGATTTTATGGATATGCACCAAATGATTATGCCGTTTACAACGCTGTTGGAGGTACGGGAACTTCAAGCGCGGTTACCTATGACGGATATATCGCTGCCGGTCAGTCATTCTTCGTAAAAGGAAATGCAAACGGAAACGCGACGTTCAACAACGGCATGAGAGTAGCACTGCACAATTCACAGTTCTTGAGAACAGGAAATGCGTCTCAAGCTGCTGCAGAAAAGCACAGGATATGGTTGAACTTGACAAATGCACAAAATGGATTCAACCAAGCTTTGGTTGGATATATCGATGGAGCGACAAATGAACTAGATCGCAGTTTCGACGGAGAAGTTTTCGGTGGAAATGCAGTTACATTATATTCAATCGCATCTCAAAAGAACCTCAGCATTCAAGGAAGGGCATTGCCTTTCAACGACGCTGATATTGTAGATTTGGGGTATAAAACCACTATGGCAGGAACATTGAAAATCAGCCTTGCCAAGTTTGACGGAACATTCACCGATCAAAATATCTATTTAGAAGATAAAGCCTTGAATATAATCCATGATTTGAAAGCATCTGACTATGAATTTACATCAGCTGCCGGAACTTTCAACACCAGATTTGTTCTTAGATATACTTCAGAAACATTGGACAATCCAGATTTTGAGGCTATCAATAACAACTTGACGGTTGGCGTAAAAGACAAAGCAATTATCGTAAGATCTACGTTGGAAAACATCCAAAGCATAGCGATTTATGATATCCTTGGAAGAAATATTTATGAAAATAAAAAGGTAAATGCAAATGAATTCCGTGTTCAGGAAGTTACAGCAAGCCAGCAGGCGCTGATTGTGAAAGTATACTTAGAAAACGGAATGCAGACTACTAGAAAAATTATATTGAAATAAGAAAAAGAGAATCCTAGTTAAAACAAAAATCCCAGCAATTTCGCTGGGATTTTTTTATGGAATTATTTTTAGGTTTTTGTGCGTCCTTACAATTGCCTGTTCGTTTTTGTAGTCAATCCAATGCTGGCCTTTCCACTTCCGCATCAGGTTGTCAAAATTGCGCATGACAAAAATATTGTATGCGGCTTTGCCCAAATTGCCAATCTTTCTTGGGAACGCACGCAAGCTCATCGAAAATCCAGGAGTCAGGTATTTCATATAATGCCAATAGCCTTCCGGCATATAAAGCATTTCGCCGTGTTCAAGATTGCAGATCAAGCCTTTTGCCTGTTTTAAGGCAGGCCATTTTTCTAAATCTGGATTGTCAAAATCAATATCTTCTCTAGAAATGAGCGCATGTGGCACTTTGTATAAATAAGGAGTTTGGTCTGGAGCAAATAAAATACATTGCTTTTTTCCATGGAAATGAAAATGCAAAATATTAGAATAGTCGATATCATAATGGATGAAAACCTTAGAATTCTCGCCTCCGAAGAAAAGCATCGGAAGCTGTTTCACCAATCGCAAGCCAATATCAGGCCATTTAAAATCCAATTTCAACGAAGGAACCTGTTGCATCAAATTATAGAGAAAGATGCGGTAATTAGTAGGTTTTGACTGCAAAAGGTCAATATAATCTGCCATTTTCATCTTGGCGTGTGCTTCATTAAAACCATCTTTGTGCGTCACCGGACGGTCGTCGTATAAAGGCACTTCCTTTTCTCCGGCGATATTTTTTATGTAGTCCAGCTTCCATTTTTCATAAGCCGGCCAATCTTCAGTCAATTTTTCTATGACCAAAGGTTTTTGTTTTACTACATAATTTCTATAGAATTCTTCTTTTGAGATGGTTTTTACGCGCTCAATTTCAGTTAATTGCAATGGCATACTACAAATATTTAGAAATAAATAATGGTACTCAGGGATCCGTTCTAAACAAAGTTAATAAAGCATTATGAAATTGTAAAGCGCCAAACCTTAAATTTTTGCCATAAAAAAAGCTGCAGACCAATTAAGGAATGCAGCTTTCAAGGCATGCTAAAAACTATTTTTTGATAAGCTTCTGAGTATGGATTGCGCCATTGTCAGTTACTACATTTACGATATAAATTCCAGTATTTAATCTTGAAATATTAATAGTTGAGGCATTGCTTTCTAGAACTTTTTGTCCCGTCAATGTGTAGATCAACGTGTTTTTGATTTCAAAAGCATTTCCGGTTGCAGCAACATGTAATTGATTGGAAGCTGGATTTGGGTAAATTGAAATTGCGTCAGCGTTAGCATTTGGATTATTTACGCCTAAAGTTACATTTTCAATCGTGTATTTCAATACTCCTAAATCAGTAGTTGCAATATAAGCATTGATGTTATTTCCGTCGAAATCATAAGCCATCGAATAAGAATTAATATAGTTCAATTGCGCAGGAGTAACTTCTGACCAATTTTGTCCTGCGTCAGCCGTATATTTTATTGAAGTGTCTTGGGATATAGTAGAAAAAAGGGAAACCGCCATCACGCCATCGTTTGCAGGCGAGTAGGTAATTCTTTTAGCGTCAACGCCTGATAAAATGCTTGTCCAGTTTTCACCAGCATTTGAAGTTGAGAAAACCCCAGCGTTTGTGGCAACGGTAAAATGATTTGGATTGATCGGGTTTCTTTGCATATCCCAGATCAAATCTGATCCTTGGTTAATTGACAAGCCGTTCATTTTTTCTACCCAAGTAACGCCGCCATCAATTGATTTGAAGAACTTGGCGCTTTTTGAAATGAAGATCTCATTGCTGTTTCCTTGCGTAACTGCTACTCCGGTAACCGCGCCAGAACCAAACTCATCAATTTCAGGAGTTACAATATCTTCCACAGTGATGTTGTCAAGATCTGTAAAGTTAATTTTTTGTAACGTACCATTTTCTCCAGATCTGAAAGCTACATAAATCACATTAGAATTATTAGGATCTACGATAAGTTCTTGAATGTCATCCGCGAAAGCAGTAGTTAAAACCGTTGTAGTTGCGCCATAATCATTGCTTAAAACTAAATTTCCGCCAAAGAATCCCATGGAAGCATAAGTGAAAGTTCTTCCTGGTATATTTTGGTCAGCAACAATATAATTCTTTTTAGGATTAAACGAAGTTGGTGCTTCCGGTTCAAAAATTGAATTGGTTCCCGTTGTCAGATCTTTGTGTATGCGTCCGCCATTGCTTCCATAAAACAAATGTTTTGCAGTGCTGTTCTTAGCATGCGCAACACTTATGATATTGTAATAAGGAGCTTGGATTTGAGTCAAAGTAGTTCCTCCGTCATTAGACATCTGTGGAAATAAATCGGTAGTGATGGCAATTTGGTTTGGATTTGACGGATTGTATGAGGCATTCAGGCCATAATAATAAGATGTTGAATATTCAGGATAAACGATATTTGACCAAGTCGCTCCGCCATCTGTTGACTTTGCAATCTCATTCTCTTCTAATAAAATAATATTGTTTGCCGCTGTAGGATGAAAAGCTATTTTATTGATGCTGTTTAAAGTCTGGTCGGTCCAAGTAATTGGTACGAGCGTCCAAGTTGTGCCGCCATTTGAAGAACGGTAAAGGCCTTCTGGCGTAGCGCCGAAGCTGATTCCTGTTCCAATCAAGATATCGTTGCCATTCGTTGGGTTGAAAGCGATTGGATCTAAGGCAATTCCGGCAAGACTTTCTGTAAAAGTCAAACCGCCATCCGTTGAAATCAATAAGCCGCCATTGACACCGTCAGGGCCTAATGATCTTGCAATGAATAATTTATTGTTTTCTAATGGGCTGATCGCTACATTATTTGCATGCACATTATCATTGTCAGCGCTAAAATAAATTAACTGCCAATTTGTGCCAGCGTCTTTTGAGATGAAGATTTTTGTGCGTGCAGTAAAGCCTTCAGAATAAGAAGTGTGCGCAATTACTGTGTTTCCTGTGGCGTCAGACAAATCATAAGAAACAATAGTAGAAAAGTCTTCAGGATTTGGAATCGGGATGTGGCGGATAACCGCATTGTCAGCATTGTTCAGAATGTATATTCCATCGGTTGCCATGCCTGAGTTTCTAACCACAAAGCTCAATGTATTTGCCTTTAGTTTTAAATCGGTAAGCCAGGCTCCGGTGTTTGGAAAAGAATATTTCAGAGACCAAGTCGCACCATTGTCGGAAGAAACAACGATATGATTTCCTTGGGTAAGCGCATAGATTTTATTCTGAACGGTTAGGTCATACGTCACGTCTTCTAGTTTTCCGAAATCTTTTGCCGCTTCATAGGTGATTTGGGACTGCATCGCACAGCTTGCCAACATCGACAAGAGGAATGTAATTTTTTTCATAATGAGTTGTTTTTTGTTAGTAGCAATTTTCCAAAAAATAATACTCTAATCAAAAAATAAGAGCGGACATAGTGTGACATCTCCTTGGACAAATTGTGATTGGGAAGTATTAAAATGCTGACAGGTAGTCGTATAGGTTTGTGTCGTGTGGCAACTCCATTCTAGAGGTGATTCTTTCTTTTCTTTTGCGGCATGCGTCGGCAGTAATGTTCAGCATCGATGAGATTTCCTTCGTGCTCAGATTCATGTAGATGTAAGAGAGGAATCGGATGTCGTTTGAATTCAGTTTTGGATGCTTTGCCTTCAGGTTATTTAAGAAATGCTGGTTGACTTCCTCAAAGTGCGTAATGAAACTGTCCCACTCGTCTTCTGTCTTGAGATGGCTTTTTAGGGTTTTTATATGGGCGACTAATGCGGCGTCTTTTGAAATTTCGGGTAATTTTGAGAGCGTCTGCAACGTCTCTTCAATCAATTCATTTCTGCCGGAAAGATATAATGCCTTAGCGGAAAGCTTCCTGTTTTTTAGTTCGATTTCGTTCTTCAACCGTTCTTGTTCTAATAAGGCGCACGTTTCTTTTTCCTTTAGCATTTTCTCTAACAGCAGGTTGTCGCTCTTTTCTTTTTCTAGTTCTAAAGTGACAATCTGTTCGTTTCTTTCTGCAATAAGCTTGCGCTGTTTGTGTTTGATCGAGCGGTTTCTCAACGTCAGCACTATGAAAAAGACGATGATGAAGATGACTGCGATTATCAAATAGAAGAGCTTTCGCTCGGCACCAATCTTGGATTCCTTGAGAGCAATCTCGTTTTTGTAGTTCTCGATCTCGAATTTCACACGGCTATTTTCAAATACCCTTCCGTTCTTTATTTCGTTGAGTTTGCCTTCCGTCTTGATAATTGAATCTTTTGCGGCGAGTGCCAGGCTGTATGATTTCTGGGCATAATAGATTTCAGAAAGCAGCTGGAATACTGCGATCTTGGTTTCGAAGTTGGGCTTTCTGTCAAAAATCTTGTTTGCATAGAGCGCTGCAAGTTCGAGATTGTTTTCTTTGAGGTGGCTTTTTGCTATGATTTGGGAAAGGGAAATCCCGATGTCATTGTATTCTAAATCTTTTGTAGTATTTAAGAGGTTCTCTGCAATAGTTCTTGCCTGCTTGGCATTTCCTTGGAGCAGGTCGTTTTCAGCAATGGCAATCTTGGAGAGAATCAAAAGCTGCGGCTGTGAATCTAGATTAGGAAGCGACCGGGTGAAATAATTCTTTGCCTTTTTCAAGTCTCCGGTTTCATTGGCAACATTGCCCAGATTCATGGCATACAATCCGATTTTGATGGTGTCTTTGTTTTCTACGGCTATGTCATATGCTTTCTGGAAGTACTCGTTTGCCTTGTCATAATTCTTCTCCTTGGAATATAAAATAGCGATGTTGTTGAGCACGACCATTTCATATTTCGGCTCTAGATTCTTGACAGCAATGGTGTAGCTTTCAAGGTAATAGTTGAGCGCTTCGCCATAATCGAGCATGGTGTAATAGTTGGCGCCGATATTGTTGGTGGCCAGAAATAATTGCTTGTACCAGCGGTTTTTCTCTGCAAGGTTTTTAGCCTGGGTTAAAAGTTCTAGGGATTTCACGTGGTCTTTCTTCCACATGGCATCGATTCCTGACTGGATCAGGGAATCGCAATGCTTTATCGAGTTGGCATTGGTTGTTGAAATCACGAAAAAGCACAACAAGAACGAAAAGAAAAGGAACTTGAAACGGCAGGCTTTTTTGTGCATCAGAGATTATTTTATTCAAAGATAAGAAGAAGAATAATAGGAAAGGTTGCGTTGGAAAGGAGGCTTTTTTGCAATTTAAAATTAAGGAAAATAATCTAGAGGTACTATGCCGCATAAGGCATGTTGCAATGGCCTTGCCTTTGCCTTTAAAGTACTTTCGGGGCTGGTTGCACTTTGGTGTGCTTTAAGTAGGGCTTTGGGTAACCTTAAATAGCAAGCAAGTGCGCTATAGACACGGTATGGATACGCTATGGTGCAAAAGAGAAAATGATTTTTGAAGGAGGAAATAGTGCCTTGGAGTTTGTTTAAAACGCAAGCAATATATTATTTATTTCAGAGTTATTTAAAAATATATTCGAATGTGCTGTTTGCCTTAAAAGCCTAATTATTAATTCTAAACCATACAAATATGGCACTAAATGTTGGCATTATCAAAATAAAAGGACTGCTCGACGGCAAAATTTTCTACCGCCGGAATGGAAAAGATATCGTGCAGAACAAAGGCGGTTTTGACGGAGCGCGGATCAAGAGTGAATCCCGATATGAAAAAACGCGTCATCTTGGGAGCGAATTTGGACAATGTGCCAAACAGGCTTCTGTGCTGAAAAATCTTCTGCAACCTTTTTTAGCTGCAATTCCTGACCAATATAGCTATAACTGGATTCAGTCGATGCTGGTGCAATTGAAAAATCTGGATACCATTTCTCCTTCGGGATTGCGAAATACAAGCTTGGGATTGCCTACGGAAGAAGGCCAAAAAATCTTGAAATCTTTTCAGTTTAACCGCAATTGCTCTTTAGGGAATGTTTTGGTTACCAAGCCTTCTGTCTTTCTGGAAGAAGGAAGGTTAAATGTTTCTGCAAATAAAAAGCCTGTTCTTTTCCCTGACGGAGCAGCTTATGCGGCGGTGCAATTCATTTTGATCCGTATGGATTTTGATATTCCAGATGCTGTGATTTCTTTAAGTGACTGCTGTCTTCTGCCCGCTGGAGTTGCTCTGACTGAAGATTTGATTTTGGATGCCGATCCTCCGAAAGGCGACGGAATTTTAATGGCATTGCTGTCTGTTCGATTTTTAAATATAGCGGGCGAGGAGCTTGTCTTCTTGAAAAGCGAGAAAAATGTTTTGGGAATTGTCGGGGTAGTGATTTCTGAATAATACGGAAAAGTGACAGGCTAATTCGGTGGCGGAAGTGTTTTGATGCTATTGGCAAATTGTATTTCGGCCTAAAATGCATCTGCATGGATAATTTTGGCTTTTCCTGTTTTATAAATACTATAAAAAAGTTCTATTTTTAAGCACTCAATAGTACATCTTATGCAAAACTTTACCATAAAAGATATTTTTAAAGGAATTGCCTTTTCCCAAATCCAGCTGGAAAATGCCACATCAAAATTTGAAGAGGTTTCTGTAAAAAGAGGCGATGTCATTTTAAATGCGGGACAATCTGTTCCTTCTCAATATTATGTTTACAGCGGTTGCTTACGGACTTATTTTATTGATACTTCTGGAAAAGAACATACGATTCAGTTTGCGGTAAATGATTGGTGGATCAGCGATTATACGGCGTTTTTTACCGGAGGCTTGGCAATACTAAACATTGAGTGCGTACAGGATGCGGTCGTTTATAAAATTTCAAAAGAAAGCATGGAGGTTTTGTATACCGAAGTGCCTGGCGTTGAAACTTTTTTCAGGATTAAGATGGAGCGCTTTTTTGCCAGCTTTCAAAAGAGGATATTGTCAGATTTGGCGATGTCGGCAAAAGAAAAATACAAAAGCTTTCTCCAGGCTTATCCAAATATTGAGACGAATATCAAGAATTATCATCTTGCTTCTTATTTAGGCATCACTCCCGAAAGCCTGAGCAGAGTGAGAGCGGAACTTGCCCACGAATAACATTCTTCTATTTTATTGATAAGCACTATCCCGACTATTATGTTTAGGGATAAAAATTCTCCTGTTTTATTGTTTTGCTTTCGAAATTACCATACATCAATTTTTATTTGGTACAACTGCCTGAAATTTGTCATGTATTAATCAGCAAGTTTAAAACATACAAATCATGGAAAAAGAACTTATCGTAAAATGGAAAATCAAGGAATCAGAAACAGCACGGATTTTAAAACTGCTGCCGACTCTGGTAGAAAAGACCAAAAAGGAAGAAGGAAACCTTTTTTACGCGATTTACCAATCGGAAAATGACGCTAACGAATTGCTATTGCACGAACGTTATGCTGACGCTGACGCTGTAGAAGCGCATAAAAACTCGGAACATTATCAGAAGATTGTGGTTGATGAAATCATTCCCCATCTGGAAATTCGTGAAGTAACCATTGTGAAAAGACTCTTGTAAATACTAAAATATAAAAATCAGAAATCATGAAAAAAGTTTTAATTATCGTTTCGAATGCCAATGCGATTGGCCCAAATAATAGAAGAACAGGTACTTTTTTACCTGAAGTGGCACATCCTTATGCAGAATTTGACAGCAAGGGTTATCAGATTGACTTTGCAAGCTTGACGGGAGATACGCCTTATCTTGATGCTCTTAATTTAGCGAATGACCCAGATAATCTTTCGTTTCTTGTGGGAAAAGGTTGGGAAGCGATGCAAAAAGCAGGCAAACTTTCAGATTTGGCTACTGGTATTTATGACGCTATCTTTATTCCGGGCGGTTTGGCTCCTATGGTAGACATGGCAGAAAACTCACTGCTTAAACAAGTTATCAAGGAAACTTATGAGCGTAATGCGGTTGTAGGTGCAGTTTGTCACGGTCCGGTATCTTTGCTGAATGTGAAATTAAGTGACGGCTCTTATCTTGTGAACGGAAAAAATATTGCCTCTTTCACTAACGAGGAAGAAGATAATTATGCTAAAAAGGATGTGCCTTTTGAATTGGAAACTGCCTTAGTGAAACAGGGCGCGATATTTCATGGCGCCACTCCATGGGAAGCCAACAGCATTGCGGACGGGAACCTTGTCACTGGCCAAAATCCAGCTTCGGCTAAAGGTGTTGCTGCAAAAATGATAGGTATTTTAGAGAAATAATTTTTGTTTTTGGATTTGAAAAGCTCTTGGGATTTATTCTGGGAGCTTTTTTTTGTTTTCAAAGATCTGATTGAAATAATTCGTTTGAATTATAACTAAAGTTTTATTCTCGATTGAAAGTTATAGCATTAATTCAAATAGGTTATTCTGTTAGAAATAAAGCCAATCTCAATTTATTTGCCAGTAAATCTAATCTGTAAATTCAATTTAAAATAACATTCATTGTCTACTGCGTCCCTATAAAGAATTCCAAATTTATGCCGTGTACTACTTCCAGTTTCTAATCGTGTATTTAGAAATAAGTAATCTTCAAATTGATTTCTGTTATATATATGATAACACAATACATCGCCATTTTCTTTTACAATTAAGTATCCTCCAGTTGCGTCATAAATTCCTTTCCAGACTATAGAAGGCATCATTCCTAAAGACACATCTATTAAGAGTCTTTTTATTTTGTATTCATAAAAAGAATGGAAATGTTGCAAATCATATTTTATGGGATTCCTTTTTTGGATTTCTTCTGTTAGATCTGCAATTGAATTGTTCTTTGATGTATAATATGTAAATACAATTTCTGAAAGAATATTTGGCATAAGGCTATCAATCAATATAAGGTTATTTTTAAAAATATCTTTATTGATTTTATAGAAATTAATTTTAGCTCCTTTGTCTATTATTTTGCTAATTCTATCTTTAATCTTGCTTTTGCTGTTAATAGAATTAATTTCTTTGATTTCATCGTCGCTAAAATCATAATTTTCAATTTTGTAGATAATGTTAGTTGTATCCCCAGCGTTCAAAATAGTTGAATCATTACCCAATTCAGATTTGACACTGAATCCTAGGTCTGCAATTTGATTAATCCTTAAATCGTGAATTAAGATTCTTATATCAGTTTTTGTAGTAGATTTTGCTTTAATAGTTGTTGAATTATAGGAATTCATAAAAGCTTCAATATCTGGATCTCCAAATGTTCCTTTTTCGCTTCTTATTTTAGTTAATAGCGTACTGGCATTCCTTCTAAATTCCTCAATCGGAATAGAAAAAACTTCATTATTATTTTCTATTAACACTAAGTTTCCTTTTAATTCATATTCGAAATTAACTCCAGCTTCTGATCTAATAATTTTAATAATAGGAAAAAAAAATTCTTCTATTCTATTTAGTTGGCCATCACCAGTAAATAATTGGCCATCACTTAATAGTTTAAATAATGCATATATTTCACTCCAATCTCCCTTGTTTCCAGTTATCATAAATATGATTTTATTAAATCAATAATCTTATCAGCTGTAGCTTGGATTGCAGGAACTGCAACAGAATTTCCAAATTGCTTGTATGCAGAAGCGTCAGCTACAGGAATTATGTAATTATCGGGGAATCCTTGTAACCTTGCCCATTCTCTCGGAGTCATTTTTCTAATACCATCCCTATTTACTTCTCCTTTAATGTGGGTAGTGGGAGTGTAGTCTGTTATCCTATCATCAATCACTAAATTTCTCTCACGTCCCATTCCTCCAACAACAATTGCATTAGCAATTCCGTCATCTGGTATTATTGCATAACCAAAACCATTTCCTTTACTTTCGTGCCTTGCTTTGTGATTATGTAATGTTTGTAAATATTGATTTGAAAGATAGTACTTAGTTGGTACAACATTTTCTTCTTTTACATCCGAGAATGATACTTCCTCACTAGTTGATTTTGGGTATTGAAATTCTGTTATATTTAAATCAGCCCTAAATCCAACAATATAAATTCGCTCTCTGTTTTGAGGGACGCCAAAATCTTTTGCATTCACAATCTGAGGTTCTGGAACATAATATCCTAAATCATTCCTTAGCACGTTCAGTATTGTGGCTAAAGTTTTTCCGCCATTATGGTTTCTTAAGCCTTTAACATTTTCTAAGAAAATAGCTTTGGGTCTTCTGTTTTTTATAATTTCAGCAACATCAAAAAATAATGTTCCTCTTGTGTCTTCAAATCCGCCTCTTTTCCCAGCGATAGAAAATGCCTGGCAAGGGAAGCCTCCACAAAGAATGTCAAAATCTTCAGGGATGTAATTTTTTGTAGACTCTTTTGTTATATCTCCAAAAGGTACTTCCCCAAAGTTTGCTCTATAGGTTTTTTTTGCACTTTCATCCCATTCGCTTGTAAAAACACATTTGCCACCTAAGTTTTGCAAGGCAAGTCTAAATCCTCCAATACCAGCAAAAAGATCTATGAATTTAAAGCTATATTTCTCAGGAGTAGGAAAAGGAACATTTTCAACTTCAAATAGTAATTGTTGCAGTGCAACATCAGACACAATATTTAACTTCTCTGTTTCATTTTTATACTCAACAATTTCCTTTAGGATATCTCTTGCTTCTTTTTCAAAATGCTTTTTTACGCCATTTCGATAATTGTGCAAGTAATGAGTTAATATTGCCTTTTTGTTGTCGTCGCTTTCGAAGAATTGAATTTTAAATTTCTTATTGTCAAATTCTTCTATAGATATTTTCTCTTTCATCGCTTAAAATTTTTATCATTGAAGAATGTCATGAAATCACAGTCAAGAGCAGTGATTATTTTTTCAATAATTGTTATTGAAATATTTCTTTTTCCTTTTTCAATATCAGAAATGTAATTTCTGTCAACATTAGATATATTAGCTAAGTACTCTATCGAGAAGCCTTTTTGTTCTCTTAGAGTTTTAACTTTTACGCCAAATTTTTCTTTGATATTCATATGGTTTAAAATTATGTTGACGCCTACAATTGACCCGCCTACAATTGACCGCTAAAAAAAATAGATATTAATAACTTTTAAACAGTTGTTTTGAGGTATACTTATTATTTATTTAGAGTTTTTGATTTTTTATAAAACAAAAAAGACGATCATTTCTGACCGTCTTTCCTTAAAATATAGAAGTATTAAAATTTACCTTATTCTATCCTAACAATTTTTGACAATTGTCTGTAAATTTAATTTCAGGATATAATTTGCTTTTAATATTGAACATTCACTTCTGAAGAATCCCCACTACTGCTTTATCACTTTTGTTGTTTTAGTCCTGTCTTGACTTTGTATCTGTAAAAAATAAACGCCTGGGATGAATTGAGAGAAATCAATTTGATTCTTGTTTGTAAAGCTTGCTGCTAATCTTTGTCCCAGTGCGTTGACAATTGTTATTTTATCAATTGGGTCGGCAGTATCAATAGTCAAAATACTATTTACCGGATTTGGATAGACCGCTATATCTTTTTTAAGATCATAACTATCAAGTCCTAATGTGGCGGTACTATTTCTTGAAATAAGATGCTTTTCTGGATCGAACCTAACGCCGGTTATGGCAAAAGGAACATTAATTGTGAATGATTCATTATTTGTCGTATTGTCTACGTATGTATTAAATACCTGGCCTCCTGTGCCCGTAAATTGTATAGGCACCCGCATTTCAAAATAATTTACAGAAGGATGCGACTGTGTCTGGCTGACTGTAACTCTTGCTTGTCCCGTATTTATATTTTGTGCCTTAATCGAATAAATGGGATAGCCTTGGTTGAAGATCCAATCATTGAAAAAGTCAGTCAGGCTGCTGCCGTAAACAGCTTCCATGTGTGCTTTAAAATCATTTGTTATTGCAGTTTTATAGGCTAAAGCGGGGTCGTTTAAATAATTCCGGAGTCCTTGCAAGAAAGTTGCCTCGCCTAATTTTAATCGCAGCATATTGAGTACCATTGCTCCCTTGTAATAGGAGAGGCGAGGGTCAAAAATACGGTTTTCGTCTAAAGCTTCAGCGTCAGTAAGATATACGGCGCCATTCGGCAACGAAGTTATATAGGTTGTCATGCTTGTTCTGTTTGCCATGCCCGCCGCATTGCCGTCGAAATGTTCAATCAGCAATTCATCCATAAAAGTGGCAAAACCTTCATTGAGCCAGATGTCTTTCCAAGTGCCGCAGGTAACTTTGTCTCCAAACCATTGATGTGCCATTTCATGCTCCATCATATATCTGTCATAGTCGCTGATGAAGGAAACCGTCGGGTGTTCCATACCGCTGTAAGTTACCTCGGCATTGCCATATTTTTCATTGTGAAAAGGATAAATCCCTACTATTGATTCATAAAAGCTTAAAAATGAAGGAACTTGGGCCAATGCGCTTTGTGCCAAACTCAAGTGTTCGGGAAAAACATAATTTATAATCGGGTATGTATTGGGCGCAGTGCCTCCGACTTGGGTAAAAACACTATAATTAGCAACAGAAATAGAAACCAAATAAGCCGGAATTGGATAATTGTGATGAAAATGCGTGGTTTTATTAGAACCTGAAATTATTGGAGCCGTAACTTCGACTCCATTTCCAACGCTTACATACTGCGACGGAGCCGTGATGTATAAATCAATACTGTCAATTTTGTCAGTCATGTCTTGCTTGCACGGCCACCATTCTCTGTCTCCAAAAGATTCTGATAATGTGAAAAGAATTGGCGAGCCATTATGCGTGTCATAAATAACGTGGCCCGTTGAAGGAGGAATTCCGGCATATGTAATCTCTATGCGTGCGTTTGTGCCTGCCAATTGTGTGCCTGCAAGCGTAATGACCAATTCGCTGTTGGCGTTTTGCGTGAATGAAAGCGGAATGCCGTTTTGATTCACATTGCTTACAACCATTTCGTTTACTAAATCAAAAGTGATGGAATTCATATTGGACAAAGCGGTATAGTCTGTTGTGACCTTGCCTGATATGTTGTGTACTGCTGGATTGACATTTAATTCTAGTTTATGATAGGTGACATCATAATTAGAAGTATTTGGGTTTGATCGAAAGTTTATTTTCTTTAATGTTGCTTTTCTTTCCTTTTTGGCAATTCTATCGATATTGCTTTCCTCTATTTGTGAAAATGCAAGTGAGGATGAAAGAATTATTACTAAGGCTGAAAAAAGGTGTTTTGTTGCCATTAAATTTATGTATTTGATTAACCCTTTCGAAGAATAATTAGAAATTTTAGATTTCTAAGGAACTTTTACTTGTTCTCGTAATTTGTTTTGAATTTTTCCAGAAAAAGAATCAGAACTAAACAAAACTACAATTATTTTTTAAAATAGGTTCGGATGAATCTAATGATGCAATTATTTAAGGCGGTGTGCTTAACTTGTTCTCAGGAAATACAAATCTGCAATGGAAGAATTGGTTATAATCTTTGTAAAATAGTAGGAATTTCTATAAAACAAAAAATCCTGATATTTCTATCAGGATTAATTTTGCTCCCCCTCTTGGGCTCGAACCAAGGACCCTCTGATTAACAGTCAGATGCTCTAACCAACTGAGCTAAGGAGGAAGGCGTTTGCCTTGTAAAGCGGTGCAAAGATAGGGCTATATTTGATTTCTGCAAATAAATTTGAAAAAAAGTTTCATTTTTTTTTCTACTTCACAATCGCCTTATAAATATCATTTCCGTTGGCAAATAAAACCAATGCTATAAGTATAAAGAAACCAATTACTTGGGCGCGTTCCATGAATTTTTCGCTCGGTTTTCTTCTTGTAATAATTTCGAATAATAAAAACATTACGTGGCCTCCGTCAAGCGCAGGAATCGGCAATAAGTTCATTACGCCAAGCATAATTGACAGCAATGCGGTGATGTTCCAGAAGGCAAACCAGCTCCATTGTTCTGGAAAAATATTGAAAATAGCGAAAAAACCGCCCACTTCTTTATATGCTCCAGTTTTTGGATTGAAAATTGTTTTCAATTGCTGTCCGTAACCTACAACTTTGTCTTTTCCCATTTCAATTCCGATTGGAAACGATTCGAAAAAGCCATATTCGTGCTTGCTGATTTTATATAATCCTAATTTCTCTAGGTTGTCTGCCTGAAGGCGCGTTGCAAAAGCAATTCCGAGCTTCGCGCTGTCGTTAAATTTAACCGTTGACTGAATCTCTTCATTGTCTCTTTTGATCGTCACAGGAACCGTTTTTCCTTTAAAACCTTCAAATTGAGCAATCGCTTCGTCAGCATAATGAATCGGCTGTCCGTTGATGCTTGTGATAATGTCTTTTGCTTTTAAGTTTTTAGCGTTTGCAGAACCGTCTTCTACGCCAATTACAATAAAAGGAATTCTCATTTCAACAGAACTGCGTCTTCCTGAATTGCTGATTTGGTTTACGATATCGATAGGCAACTTAATCGTTTCCTTTTTTCCGTTTCTGTCTACTACAATTTCTTCCGCCATATAAATATCGCTTGCGAAATCGCTGAAACGTTCTCTTTCTACACCATTTATCGAAACAATCTTATCTCCGTTTTTGATTCCGGCTTTTTCTAGCGCTGGATTTGTTACCCAGATTCCATCTTTCAATTCGCTGTTTGCTACGTAAGTTTCTCCGTAGTAAAAAGCAATTCCAATATAAATTATGAATGCTAAGATGAAATTCACTGTCACACCGCCAAGCATAATAATCAAGCGTTGCCAAGCTGGTTTTGAACGGAATTCCCACGGCTGAGGTGGCAAAGCCATCTGCTCTTTGTCCATGCTTTCGTCAATCATTCCGGCAATTTTCACGTATCCTCCAAGCGGCAACCAACCGATTCCGTATTCTGTTTCACCGATTTTTTTCTTCAAAAGCGAAAACTTCACATCAAAGAAAAGATAGAATTTCTCTACTCGCGTCTTAAATAATTTGGCAGGGATAAAATGTCCTAATTCGTGCAGTACAATCAACAAAGATAAACTCAACAAGAACTGTGAGAGCTTAATAACTATTTCCATTTTTTAGTTTTAGATTCAATAATTCCGAACAAAAATAGTGTTTTCTATTTACTTACAATTAGATTCTTCATTTTTCCATATTTTAAAAGTTTGTTAATAATTGAAATGGGCATTCTCACTTAATGAATTGTACCTTAACTTTACTTTTTTGAATGGCTTTTCTGTCATTCTTAGTGGTTTGCAAAGCCATTTCTCTTAAAAACACACCATTATGTCTTCAAAATTATTTTCCATATTTCAGATAAAAAGTATTATCCTGAAAAATCGAATCGTCATTTCGCCAATGTGCCAGTATTCTGCCAAAGACGGTTTCGCAAACGATTGGCATCTCGTTCACCTTGGAAGCCGTGCCAATGGAGGCGCATCCTTAATTATACAGGAAGCTACGTCGGTTTCCCCCGAAGCTAGGATTTCTCCTGAAGATTTGGGAATCTGGAGCGACGAGCACATCGAAAAATTAAAAAACATCACTAATTTCATCACTGAACACCATTGCGTTCCCGGAATCCAATTGGCGCACGCCGGAAGAAAAGCAAGCGTCACTTCGCCGTGGCAAGGCAACAGAAAATTGTCAAAAGAAGAAGGCGGCTGGGAAACTTTTGCACCGAGCGCCATCGGTTATCACGAAAACGAACATACAACAGCTTTAGACAAAGCCGGAATTGAAAAAGTAATCTCAGATTTCAAATCGGCTACAAAAAGAGCCGTTCAAGCGGGCTACAAAGTCTTGGAACTTCACGGAGCGCATGGTTATTTACTGCACCAATTTCTTTCGCCATTGTCTAATAAAAGAACCGATGAATACGGTGGCAGTTTTGAAAACAGAATCCGTTTTACATTAGAATTATTGAAAGCCGTGCAACAAGAATGGCCAAATGATTTGCCTTTATTTGTCAGAATCTCAGCAACCGATTGGGCAGAAGGTGGCTGGAATATTGAAGAATCAGTAAAACTTTCTGAAATTTTAAAGCATAAAGGCGTTGATTTAATAGATGTTTCTTCTGGCGGATTGGTTTCGCACCAAAAAATTCCGGTTGAGCCAGGATACCAAGTTCCATTTGCAGCACAAATCAGAAAAGAAACAAAAATGTGCACCGGCGCTGTCGGATTAATCACGGAAGCAAAACAAGCAGAAGCCATCATCGAAGAAGAAAAAGCCGATTTGGTTTTCTTTGCCAGAGAATCGTTGCGCGACCCAAATCTTGCCTTGACTTTTGCTAGAGAATTAGGTGTTGATGTTCAATGGCCAAACCAATACGATAGAGCGAAGAAATAGCTCGCAAAGGCACTAAGACGCAAAGAAAAAAATCCAGCTTTGCGTCGTAGCGAGAAAACTTCAAAGCTTTGCGAAAAACCTTTGCGTCCTTTGCGTTAAAACAAACCAAAATATGAAAAAAATAAAAACAGCCCTTCTTTCCTACGGAATGTCCGGAAAAGTTTTCCATGCGCCATTCTTAGATTTGCACGAAGGATTCGAATTAATCGGTTCTTGGGAAAGAAGCAAAAAACTAATACAAGAAGATTATCCCTACGCAAAAAGCTATAATTCTATCGAAGAATTGCTTCAAGACGAGCTCGATTTGGTCATTGTAAACACGCCGGTCGGAACCCATTTCGAATACACCAAGCAAGCCCTTTTGGCCAATAAAAACGTCTTGGTAGAAAAAGCGTTCACTACGACAGTCGCTGAAGCCGAGGAATTAAAAAATCTAGCTAAAGAAAAAAATCTAAAATTAACCGTTTTCCAAAACAGAAGATGGGACAGCGATTTCAAGACCGTAAAACAGATTTTAGACAAAGATATTTTAGGAGAAATCGTCGAAGCAGAAATCCATTTTGATAGGTATAACCCAAATTTAAGTCCGAAACAGCACAAAGAAACCGCTAATTCAGGAGCCGGAATTTTAAAAGATTTGGGGCCGCATATTATTGACCAAGCCCTGACATTGTTCGGATTTCCAGAAGCTTTGACTGCCGATATCAGAATTACGAGAGACCAATCTTTAGTGGATGATAATTTTGATATTCTACTATATTATCCGCGCTTCCGCGTAAGATTGAAAGCCGGATTCTTCGTCAGAGAAATGCTTCCTTCGTATGTTTTACACGGAAAAAAAGGCTCGTTTTTGAAAGATAGAGGCGATGTTCAGGAAGACGAATTAAAATTGGGAAAAAAACCAAACCGCGACAATTGGGGAATCGAACCAGAATACAAACAAGGCTTGCTGCACACCGAAGTCAACAGCGTTGTAACCAGAGAGCTTGTTCCGACATTACACGGAAATTATTTTGAGTTTTTTGATGGATTATACGAAGCAATCGCTAACAATAAAACAGAGCCAGTTACCGCTGAAGATGGAGAAAACGTGATGCGAATCATTGAAGCTTCGATTAAAAGCAATGAAGAGAAAAAGTTAATTGAATTTTAAACACAGATTTCACAAATTTTCACAGATTCTGTATGTGAAGTTTTATCATAGAAATTTTTAGACAAATTTAATCTGTGCAAATTTGTGAAATCTGTGTTCAAATAAAAACAACAACTATGGAAAAAAGACAATTAGGAAACACTGACTTACAAATCTATCCTGTCGCTTTTGGAGGAAACGTTTTTGGATGGACTTTGGACGAAAAAAAATCATTCGAAATCTTAAACGGTTTTACCGATGCCGGATTTAATTTTATTGATACTGCCGATGTTTATTCACGATGGAAACCTGGAAATTCAGGTGGAGAATCTGAGAAAATCATCGGAAATTGGATGAAAGAAAAGAAAAATCGCCACGATATTATCTTGACTACAAAAGTAGGTTCTGATATGGGCGACGGCAAAAAAGGTCTCAAAAAGAAATACATTCTGCAAGCTGTGGAAGATTCCTTGAAACGATTAAAAACCGATTATTTGGATTTGTACCAAACCCATTTTGACGATGAATCTACGCCAGTTTTAGAAACTTTGGAAGCCTATGGTCAATTAGTTAAAGAAGGAAAAATTCGCTGGATCGGAACTTCGAATATGTCGCCAGAGAGAATTAAAGAATCGCTAGAAACCAGCGCAGAAAAAGGATTGCCGAGTTATGAAACCTTGCAACCGCATTACAATTTGTACGCCAGAGAAAAATACGAAAGCCAATACGAAACGTTAGCATTGGGCCACGGATTGGGCGTTTTCACCTATTTTTCCCTTGAAAGCGGTTTCTTGACCGGAAAATACAGAACAAAAGAAGATCTGAAAAAAAGTCCACGCGGAGGCGATATGGATAAATATTTCGACGAAAGAGGATTGAAAATCTTAGATGCTTTGGACGAAATTGCAAAACAAAGAAACACTACGCCTGCAGCAGTAGCTTTGGCTTGGCTGATTCAACGACCGTCGGTTACCGCGCCAATTGTCAGTGCCACAAGCTTGAGCCAATTAGACAGCATTATTCAAGCACCAGAACTGAGTTTAGATTCTGACGCAATTCGCTTTTTAACGTCATCCAGCGCTTGGTAGAAATTTTTGATTTAAGATTTAAGATTTTTGAATTGTTGTCGATAATTGTTATCAACACAAAGATTGTCAACCCACTCTTGTCATCCTGATGAAGGAAGGATCACTGCAAAAAATGCAAATCTAGTGAAGATTCTTCCTTCGTCAGAATGACAAGATTACCGAAAAAAAATCTGCGTAAATCTGCGAAATCCGTTTTTATCCGCATTCCAAAACCTTAAACCCATTACCCAAAACCCTGAACCCAAAAAAATGAAAGTATTCATCACCAGAATAATCCCCGAAGCAGGACTGAAACTTTTCCGTGAAGCGGGAATCGAAGTCACTCAATGGGAAGAAAAAAGAGAATTGACGCAAGAAGAATTAATTGAAAATTGCAAGAAAGCAGATGCCTTGTTAACCGCTGGACGTTCCACAATCAATGCTGAATTCTTAAACGAATGCAAGCATTTAAAAGCAATTTCATTATTTGCGACAGGTTATGACAATGTGGATATTGCCGAAGCCACAAAACTAAAAATTCCAATCGGCCATACCCCAGATGTATTGAGCAAAGCCACCGCAGATATTGCTTTTTTGTTGATGCAAAATGTGGCTCGAAAAGCCTTTTTCCACCACAAAAGAATCATCAATGACGACTGGAAATTCTTTGAACCTTTGGCCAATATCGGTCAAGATTTACAAGGAAAAACGCTCGGAATTTTAGGTCTTGGGAAAATCGGTTATGAAATGGCACGAGCTTCAAAAGGTGCTTTTGAAATGGATATTATCTACCACAACCGAAGCAATAACGCTGAAGCGGAAGAAAAACTCGGAGCCAGAAAAGTTTCTTTTGAAGAGTTGCTAGCGCAGAGCGATGTGATTTCGGTTCACGCCAATCTTACGGATGAAACAAAGCATCTTTTCAATAAAAAAGCTTTTGCAAAAATGAAACCCAATGCCATCTTCGTAAACACGGCTCGCGGACCAATGCACAATGAAAAAGATTTGCTTGAAGCCTTGCAAAACAAAACCATTTGGGGCGCAGGATTAGACGTAACAAATCCTGAGCCGATGCATTTTGATAATGAACTTTTGAATCTGCCAAACGTTGCGGTTTTGCCACATATCGGTTCGTCGACGGAAGAAACACGCAATGATATGGCCCTACTTTCAGCTAAAAATGCCATTGCCGGAATCAAAGGCCAACGACTTCCAAAAATTGTAAATGCTGAAATTTATGAATCCTAACTATTTGTTTTTGAATTGATTGTTAAATAAAATGCTGTTATTTAGACAAATAACAGCTGGTTTTTATGGTTTATTCAACAAAGTAGAATTAAAATTATTATTTTAATAAATCATTCGTTGATTTATCAATTTAAATGGTTTAAATAATTAAATTAACTTTTTTTTAATAAATTTGATTATTAATTAACATTTAAATTCAAAATAATATATGAAAAAAAACTACTTTTTTAGTTCCGCTGTAAAGAAAAGCGGAATTGCCTTTTTTCTTTTATCAGCTTCTTTTTTGAATGCTCAAGTTGGTAGTTTTCCGTGGATTGAAACATTTGAAGATACTTCGCCAACTCGCGGGGACTGGACTCAAATTCAGGAAGTAAACGCCATGTCTTGGAATTTTGCAACATCTCCACAAACAGGAGGAAGCGGTGTAACGGCTTACGAAGGAACAAAATTTGCACACTATCGTGCCGATTCGCACAATTTTGACAAGACAAAATTAGTGAGCCCGGTATTAAATCTTTCAAGCGTGTCTTCTCCAAAAATTAGTTTTTACTACAGAAATCCTTATTGGAATCCGGATCAAAACTGGTTGCGCATTTTCTTTAGAATTTCAGCTAGCGATCCGTGGGTTCAGGTTGCAGAATTTCACTCTGATATCAGAAATTGGACGTCTTCTGGGGATATTTTCATTCCAAATACGGCTTACCAAGTTGCCATTGAATGTGAAACAGATTATGGCTATTCTACAACTGTTGACGCCTTTTCTATTACTGAAAGCGCGCTTAGTGTTGCTGAAAACGGTAAATTATCATTTAAATATTATCCAAATCCGGCAGAGAATGTGTTGCATTTTTCAAGCAATGAAATGGTGCATCAAGTTAAGGTTTATAACTTGCTAGGACAAAAAGTTTTTGAAACAAAAGTTAATGAAAACCAAGGCCAGTTGGATGTTTCTAGCTTGGCCAGAGGTAATTATATAATTCAAGTAACTGCAGAAACAGGTACGCAAGCGTTTAAATTTGTAAAAAAATAGTTTAATTAATTGTTGCAATGAAAAATCCCCCAAGAATTTCTTGAGGGATTTTTTTATTTATAAAAATTACAAAGTTTCTTTCAGCCATCTGAAAAATTCTTTCTGCCAAACCTGTGCGTTCTGAGGTTTTAAAACCCAGTGATTTTCATCTGGAAACAAGATAAATCTGCTTTTGATTCCTCGTAATTGTGCTGCCTGAAAAGCTTCCTGTCCTTGCCCGATCGGAACTCTGTAATCTTTTCCTCCTTGGAAGATCAAAATCGGAGTGTCCCATTTCGCTACATTATTGATAGGATTGAATTCTGCGAACGTTTTTTGCGCCACAGCATTATCTTTCTCCCAATAAGCGCCGCCGTGATCCCAGTTGTTGAAGAAAACTTCTTCTGTCGTTCCATACATGCTTTGCAAGTTGTAAACACCGCAGTGCGAAATAAAAGTCTTGAATCTTTTTTGGTGAATTCCGGCTAAATAAAACACAGAATAACCGCCATAACTTGCGCCAACAGCACCTAATCTGGCTTTGTCGACATAGTTTTCTTTTGAAACGTCATCAATTGCAGAAAGATAGTCGTTCATCACTTGTCCGCCCCAATCTTTGCTGATCTGTTCGTTCCATTCCACGCCGTGGCCTTGCATTCCTCTTCGGTTTGGCGCCACAACAATATATCCTTGCGCAGCCATAACTTGGAAATTCCATCTAAAAGAATAGAATTGCGTCAATGCCGATTGCGGTCCGCCTTGGCAATATAGCAAAGTTGGATATTTTTTATTCTTGTCGAAATTTGGAGGGAGAACTACCCAAACCAACATTTTTTTGCCGTCAGTTGTCGTCACATATCTTTTTTCAAATTTGCTCAAAGTGATTTTTGAATATGCCGCGTCATTTACTTTTGTGATTTGAGAGAAAGTATTCTTCTTAAAATCATACGAATAAATCTCAGAAGCGTGATTGAAATCTGTTCTTGTCACGAGAATTTTATCGCCAGAAAAGCCTACAATATCATTCACGTCAAAATCCCCGTCAGTAATTTGCCTAACCGTAACGGCAATTCTCGTCATTCCCGGAAAATTTACTTCAAATAATTGTTTCGTTCCGTTTATCGGAGCTAAAAAATACACTTTTTTTCCGTCTGCGCTCCAAGTGAAGCTGTCTACAGTTCCGTCCCAAGCGCCAGTTAAATTCATGTCATTTCCTTTGAAACGAACGATGATGTCGTTTTTATCGGCTTCATATCCGTCGCGTTTCATCTGCAGCCAAGTCAAATCTCCGCTTGGAGAAAATTGCGGTGCCGTGTCATATCCCGGATTTTTTTCGGTCAAATTTTTAGTCGTTTTTGTAGCCAAATCATATTGGTACAAATCCGTATTTGTGGAAGTCGCATATTTAGTTCCTTCCAATTTTTTGGAAACATAAACGATGCTTTTTCCATCAGGCGACCAAACGAAATCTTCGTCACCGCCAAAAGGTTTTTGTGGCGAATCAAACGGTTCGTCTTTCATGATGTCTATGAAATTCTCTTTGTCAGTTGCGTTGGAATAAACCACGTGATTGTGCGTTCCGTCATTCCAAGTGTCCCAATGTCTGTAATCTAGCCCGTCATAAACTTGAACTTCTGACTTTTCTAGATTTGGATAATAATCCTTCCCTAGAACTTTTCCGACTTTGATTTCTTTGCTTGCTAGTAAAAATTTTCCGTCAGGAGAAACATTTTTGTCTTTCAATAAAGTTTCATAATCCGTAATTTCTGTTGCATTTCCTCCAGAAACAGGCACAGAATATACTTTTGAATTCGACTTGTTTTCTTCCACGGAAGGAATACTTACCTTATAAATAACATTTTTTCCATCTTTTGTAATTCCCAGCGGGCTGACTCTTCCAAGTTGCCAAAGCAATTCTGGCGTCATTACGTTTTGTGCCGAAGCAGATAATCCAATCATACCAATTGTTAAGAGAAGAATTTTTTTCATTGTAGTAATTTAAAGGCTTAAAGGTATAAATAATAAGGAGAAATTTGTCGTAAAAATAAAGGCCACCGAATTGGCAGCCTTTAAATTGGAGTGATTAAAAATTAATTTTTGATAAAACGTTTTATCGTAGCGGTATCATTATCGCTGATTTCTAAAATGTAATTTCCAGAAGCTAATGATGAAACGTCAATTGTTCCAGAAGCTAAATTACCACGACTAACTTCTTGTCCCAAAAGGCTGATGATTCTAAAAGTAGCTTTTTCAGAAACAGAAGAAATATTTAAAATAGAAGCTGTTGGATTTGGATATAACTTGATTTGAGCTAAATCAGAAGTGTTTTCTCCTCTTCCGGAAGACACAATATTTACCGTATAATCTTCTACTTGTCCATAAGAAAAAGCTTCACAAGCCGTTGGAATTCCATTATATTTCATGGAAACTCTCATGCGGGTTGCGCCCAAAGTTGCTCCCGTCGGAATTGTAAATGTTCCAGTTGCTGTTGTTGCTGAAGACGCCGCTTTTGTGAAAACTTGTTCGCCAGCATCTGTAAAATCACCATCTTGGTTGTAGTCAATCCAAACGGAATAGCCTTCGCTGTAAGCAGAACTTGTCCATTGCGGCGTGATTGTGATTGTATAAGCCGTTCCTCTCGTTGCATTTGTAGCAACTGTCGTGAAATTGGTGTAGCCAGTTCCGCCAGTTGAAGTATTGTCGATTGTGCCGAATTGAACCCTGCCAATTTTTTCGTCAGCAACGCTATTTCCTTGCGAAGCGCAATAAGAAACAGAAGTTGAGGAAGTCGTAACATTTGCAGTATTGCTGAACCCGGAAGCATTTCCTGCAGCATCTTTTGCTTTTACAGAAAAGGCATACGAAGTTCCGGCTGTTAATCCAGTAACTGCGTAAGTTGTTGTCGTTACCGTCGTTTTCAAAGTTCCATCTTGGTATACTTCATAGCCAGTCACGCCAACATTATCAGTAGAAGCGGACCAAGATAAATTCGTAGTTGTTTGCGTTGTTCCAGAAGCTGTCAAGCTTGCAGGCGCTGTCGGTGCGGTTGCGTCAACTGTTCCTGTTTGCAGATTTACAGTATAATCTTCTACTTCGCCATAATCAAACGCTTCACAAGAAGTTGGAGTCGCATTGTATTTCAGTGAAACTCTCATTCTAGTATTTCCTGTTGCAGCTGTAGTTGGAACCGTGAAACTTCCCGTTGCTGGAGTTGCTGTTGAAGCGGCTCTGCTCCAAACTAATTCTCCTGTATCTGCAAAATCTCCATCGCCATTGTAGTCAATCCAAACAGCAACTCCTTCTGAATAAGTTGTGCCTGTCCAAGTTGGCGTAACCGTAATTGTATAAGCTGTTCCTTTAGATAAATTCGTAGAAATTGAAGTGAAATCGGTATATCCGGTTCCCCCATTGGAAGCATTATTTATAGTTCCAAGCTGCACTCTTCCGATATATTCATCTGAAACACTATTTCCTTTGGAAGTACAATAAGTTACAGTTCCAGCTAAAGTTGTAGCGTTTGCAGTATTGCTTGCTGTCGAAGGATTTCCTGCAGCGTCTTTTGCAATTACATAAAAAGTGTAAGCTGTTGAAGGTGCCAAGCCGGTAACTGCATAAGTTGTTGTCGTTACCGTAGTTTTTAAAGTTCCATTTTGATACACTTCATAACCTGTCACGGCAACATTATCCGTAGAAGCAGTCCAAGATAAATTAGTGGAATTTTGTGTCGTTCCAGAAGCAGTCAAAGCAGTCGGAGCGCTCGGAGCAATCGTATCGCTAGAACCCGGAGTAATCGTAAAATTGACATTGGAGATGTCAAAAAAGATATGGTTTGAACCTTTTATCATAATCCTGTTCTGCGATCCAGGATTATTCGGAACCGTAATCGCTTGCGTTCCGTCATTCGGAGTTCCTGCCAAAATCGTAATGGGATAAGTATTCCCTCCGTCAGTAGAAAGCAAAATGTCAACATTTGCGGCGTTTACGCCATTTGCAGTTGTTCCGGCTACATTCCAAGTCACGGTTTGCGAACTTCCTGCCGCCCAAGAAACAGCAGTATTTGGAGCGCTTACTGAAAAAGGTCCCGCAGTTGCATTTACAATTACAACCATATCGTCGCTGTTATTTGCAGGTCCGCCAGCTCTGTTGTCTCTTACCGTCAAGCGGAAATTCAGAGTTCTTGCCACATTCGGAACTGCTTCCCATTGCCAAGTCGTTGCTCCGGTTTTGACAGTTTCCAATCTAGGAAAATAGCGTGTTCCATTTGTAGAAGGCACGAAAGATCGAAAAGACGGTCCCGAAGTTGCCGTTGCGCTTGGATAAGTAGTTGTTGAAGTTCCGGAATTCATCTGTTCCCAGCAATACGTCAGGGCGTCGCCATTTGCATCCGTTCCAGAACCTGTCAATAAAAAAGGTGTTCCTTTCGGAATTGTATAATCCAAACCAGCATTTGCCGTCGGAACTGAATTTCCTGTAGCCGTATTTGTCTGGCAAGTCGTAGTTTTTACATAATTCGTTACCTGCTGAATACTTACCGCATGAAAAAATGGGTCGCTATGCGCTTGTACGTCTGTAGCGCCTGTGATTCCTGCATATCCCATAATTGTGGTGCCGCTTCCAGGCTCATTTTGAACGCCAGTTCCTTCGTTGCTGAAAGTGAAAGTGTGGTTGGCTCCAAATTGATGTCCCATTTCGTGGGCCACAAAATCAATATCAAAATTATCTCCAACCGGAACTGTGCTGGTCGTAAAACCGCTGCCTTTTCCAGTTGCACAAACACAGCCAATACAGCCTGCGTTTCCATTATTTCCAATAGCTGACATCAAGTGCCCGATGTCATAATTGGCGTTTCCGATCACGCTTGTCAAAGTTGATTGCAATTGTGAATTGTAATTTGCGTCGGTACTTCCGTAAGGATCTGTTGAAGCGCTTGTATAAATTACGGCATCGGTATTTGAAATCAAAACCATTCGAACGGCGAAATCTTTTTCAAAAACTCCGTTGACTCTGGTCATGGTGTTGTTGATTGCTGCTAAAGCCAAAGCTTTTGTACCGCCGTGGTAAGCCGTATATTCTCCGGTAACTGACATGGCCAATCTGTAGGTTCTCAAAGTGCTGTCGTCAGCATTTGGGCGCGCCATAGTCGATAATTGCACTTTCGTATTGTCGATTACTTCACATTCAAATTTGGTAAAAGCTTGTCTTTTGTCGGCTCTTTTATAGACGGAATAGGTTTTTAAATCTTTAGAATAAGGCTCAATAAATTCTGCAGGTTTGTCTGCTGCCAAAATCATTCCTTGAAACCCGAGTGATGAAATGCTGAAATAAATTGTGGCAGTTGGATCATCGATTCCTTGTCCGGCGTATGATTTTATTTCTGGATATCTTGCCGCCAATTCCGGATCCATGATTGAAGCTTCAAAAATTCTGAACTTTTCTGAAAGTCCGTCTGAATTTGGAAAAGAAATTATGGTATTTGAAGATTTTGAACTCGTTCGAAGCGGTGCTTTTACCAATTCCTGCTTTAAAGAATTGATGTCAAGTTCAAATAAATTTTTTGTCGGAAGCAACGTCCGGTTTTCAAAAATTGCGGTACCGCTTTTTGGAGCTGATGCTTTCCAAGGAGTTTTTGCGTTTTGAGCAAACGAAAAACTCGCGCAGGCCAATAAGGCCACAGAGAGTAATCTGTACTTCATAATAAGTAGGTTTTGGTTAATAATAAGGGGATTCAAATGTAGAATATTTTTCTTTACATTGTGATAAATTATCATAATAAATCTTAAAAATATTAATATTTAACAGATATAAATAAAATATGTTGAATAATTAAAGATTGTAAATAGTTGCTAAACCCTTATTAAATAAGTGTTTTTTAATAAAAAATTATGATTTTAAGTTCCATTCAAATCGGTTTGTCAAAAAATATAGCTATTTTCACGAACTAAAAATGAAACGATTTGAAAAACAACAATAAATTATTTATCGCAATTATTGTCGCGCTCCTTTTGGGCGTTGCATTGGGGTATGTTATCAATTTTTCAGGAAAAGGGGAAACAGTTCGTTTTTCGCCAGCAAAATTAGGAGCCGACAAGCTTTCCTTTGAATTAAGCGACGGAAAAAAATATGTGCAAGACATTTATGTTGTAAGCGATAGCACGAGTTATAAAGAGTATGTAAAAAAGCCGGCAACGAATGCTGGGGAAGTTATTATCTTAAATGAAAAGAAGACGACTTTAGTTCCAAATGTTTTAAAGCAAAACCCAAATCTGACACTGAAAAAAGTTTCAAAATCAGAAAATGGTTCTTCAGCATCAATTGAAAATATTGATTCTTTTGCAGAAAAAATAAAACTTCTGGGAACAATTTTCATACGTTTGGTACAAATGATTATCGCACCCTTAGTGTTTTCTACATTGGTCGTTGGAATCGCAAAAATGGGCGACATGAAAATGGTTGGCCGTGTTGGAGGAAAAGCAATGGCCTGGTTTATCACAGCATCGCTGGTTTCTTTAACCGTTGGTTTGGTATTGGTAAATTGGCTTAAACCCGGAAAAGGCACATCCATAAAGATGGAAGATGTTTCTGCTGCCGATGATTTATTGAAAAATACAAGTTCATTTTCTTTAGAACATTTTGTGACACACGTTGTTCCAAAAAGTATTTTTGAAGCGATGGCAACAAATGAAATCCTTCAAATTGTTATTTTCTCGATTTTATTCGGAATTGCGCTTTCTGGAATGGGAAAACTAGGAGATCCAATTATCAAGGTTTTAGATGTTATTTCGCACGTCATCCTGAAAATGGTGACTTATATCATGTGGATTGCACCGCTTGGCGTTTTTGGAGCCGTTGCCGCAGCCGTTGCTGTTTATGGTTTTGAAATCTTCAGCCTTTACGCAAAATATCTATTAGATTTCGCTATTGGAATCCTTGTCCTGTGGGCGTTATTGTTGCTTGTAGGTTATTTTATTCTAGGAAATCGCCTTTGGATTTTATTGAAAAGAATTAAAAGTCCGTTGCTGATTGCTTTCTCAACAACTTCCAGTGAAGCAGTTTTTCCAAAATTAGTAGAAGAATTAGAGCGTTTCGGATGTAAAAGCAAAATAGTTTCCTTTACTTTGCCGCTCGGATATTCCTTCAATCTTGACGGGAGCATGATGTATATGACTTTTGCGAGTATTTTTATCGCCCAAGTTTATGGCGTCGAAATGTCAATCGGGGAACAATTGACAATGCTTTTAGTCTTGATGTTGACCAGCAAAGGCGTTGCCGGCGTGCCAAGAGCCTCGCTAATTGTTGTAGTTGCAACTTGCGCGATGTTCGGAATTCCGCCAGAAGGAATTGCTTTGATTTTGCCAATCGATCACTTTTGTGACATGGCGCGAAGCATGACCAATGTGCTCGGAAACGCTTTGGCCACAACAGCGGTTGACAAATGGGAATCGGAACCAGGGGAAACAATAACACCAGAAATTACACACTAATGAGCAGTTTTGATTGGACGCAATTATTAAATCCAGAATATTATATTAACATCCAAATTGGCGGTGTTCCTGTCGGAATCTACGTCGTTTTATTTATAGTTTTTGCTGAAACGGGTCTTTTTGCCGGATTTTTTCTTCCAGGCGATACGCTCCTTTTTCTTGCAGGAATTTACAGCGGTGAATTGATGTCAACCATCGTCACCATTGACAGCGACTTCATAAATCTTGTTTTGCTGGCGTCGCTTGTTGCGCTTGCAGGAATCATCGGAAACACTTTTGGCTATTGGTTTGGCTCAAAAAGCGGCTATTATCTTTACAATAAAGAAGATACTTTCTGGTTCAAGAAAAAATATTTAGTCGAGTCAAGAATTTTCTTTGAAAAGCATGGCGGGCGCGCGATTATTTTTGCTCGTTTTCTTCCGATAATCCGAACTTTTGCACCAATTATCGCAGGAATCGTAGCTATGGAAAAAAAGAAATTTATGTTTTATAACATATTAAGTTCATTTCTTTGGGCATTTGCACTCATTTTTGCCGGACATTATTTATATGATTTATTCCTGAAAGAATTTGGAATCGACTTGAAGTCACATATCGAATTCATCGTTTTAGGAATCGTTGCCATTACGACTTTGCCTTTGGTCATCAACTATTTCAAGCGTAAAACAGAGATTAAAAACGAAGAAGAAAATACGCCAGAATAATTTTTCCTTTTATTAGAAGCGAAAGGTCAGTGATTTATCAGTGATCCATTTTCCCGCTGGCACCACTCGCTTTTCACGGCTCTATTCAGCCGTGAAAGAGCTCAAACAATGGCGCCATCGGGGCTAGAAAACAAACCATTTGCATTTTTTTAAACTTCAGGACATGAAAGCGAACTTAAGCTACTGGGAAATAAAAAATTGGTTTTCAAACGTTGATTACACTATCGTTGGCAGCGGAATCGTAGGCTTGCACACCGCATTGCGACTCCGAGAAAAATTTCCTGAAAGCAAAATATTAGTTCTCGAAAAAGGATTTCTGCCACAAGGAGCAAGTACAAAAAATGCAGGTTTTGCTTGTTTCGGAAGTATTTCTGAAATCATCGACGATCTAAGAAACCACTCTGAAGAAGAAGTAATCCAGTTGATTCAAAAACGCTGGCAAGGTTTGCAATTGTTGAGAAAACGTCTCGGCGATGCAACTATTGACTACAAATTATACGGCGGTTATGAACTTTTTTTGAAAAATTCAGAAAGCCATTACAACGAATGCCTCCAAAAAATTCCTTTTATCAATGATGTCTTGCGTCCGCTTTTCAAGGCCGATGTTTTTGGCAAAGAAATCGACCGTTTTGATTTTGGAGGCATTCAAGACTATTTAGTTTTCAATCCATTTGAAGGACAAATTGATACCGGAAATATGATGGAAGCGTTGCTGAAATTAGCAATTGGAAATAATATTCTCATCTTAAACCAGCAAACCGTAACTGAATATCAAGAAAATGCAAACGGTGTTCGAGTGGCTACAAACGATTTTGATTTCCAAACTAAAAAACTCTTTTTTGCGACAAATGGTTTCGCTGGAAACCTGACGAACGGAGCTGTAAAACCAGCAAGAGCACAAGTTTTAATCACTGAGCCAATTCCGAATTTAGATATAAAAGGAACTTTCCATATTGATAAAGGTTATTATTATTTCAGAAATTTTGGCGACAGAATTCTATTTGGAGGTGCCAGAAATGAAGATTTTGAAGGCGAAACCACAACAGCATTTGGCCAGACAGATTTAATACAAAATAAATTGGAAGAAATTTTAAAAGAAGTAATTTTGCCAAACCGCGATTTTAAAATTGAGCATCGCTGGAGCGGGATTATGGGAATGGGTTCGAGCAAAAAGCCAATTGTCGAAAAACTTTCCGAACATGTTTATTGCGGTGTTAGATTAGGAGGAATGGGTGTTGCCATTGGCAGTTTGATTGGTCAGGAATTGGCTGATTTAATAGATTAGATATACGTTTTGCAATTATTTATGGGTAAAAAAATACTTCAATTTTTAATAAAATGCGCACTTTGGTTTCTCGGAATCTCGGTGTTTTTTGTCATACTTTTTAAATTTGTTCCAGTTCCGTTTACGCCGCTGATGGCCGTTCGCGCAATGGAACAGAAAGAAGCTGGAAAAGAAATGACTTGCAGCCACGACTGGGTTCCGTTAGAAGATATTTCTAAAAATCTCCAAAAAGCGGTAATCGCAAGTGAAGATGGAACTTTTTTATCGCATAACGGATTTGATTTTACGGCCATGCAAAAAGCCTTCAAGAACAATTCTAAAGGAAAAAAATTAAAAGGAGGAAGCACGATTTCGCAGCAAACTGCAAAAAATGTTTTCTTGTGGCAAGGAAGAAGCTATTTGAGAAAAGCCTTGGAAGCCTATTTTACAGTTTTAATTGAAATATTTTGGGGCAAAGAACGCATCATGGAAGTGTATTTGAACAGCATTGAAATGGGCGACGGCGTTTATGGCGTTGAAGCGGCTTCTGAACATTGGTATAAAAAAAGCGCTTCTTCTGTTTCAAAAAGAGAAGCTGCCGGAATCGCTGCAATTCTTCCAAATCCTAGGAAATTTAAGGCGTCAAATTCCTCTTCTTATATCGAAAGACGAAAAGGGCGAATCATGAAACACATGAATTATGTGAAATTAGAATATTGATATGCTTCAAAAAATTTCCCCGTTGCTTTTTCTGATTTTTACGACCGCGCTTTTCAGCCAGAATAAATCGGGAGAAATTGGCATTTTGATTGACAACGATTTGTTTACTTCCACGGTAAATGATCAATATTATACCAACGGAATTGAAATTTTCTACAGATATTTAAACAAAAATGAAAATTCGAATATCAATAAAAAGATTACAGAATTGAAATTTGGGCAATATATTTACAATCCGCATACTGTCGAAGCCGCTTCGATAAGAAAGCAAGACAGGCCTTTTGCGGGCTACCTTTTTGTAGAAGCAGGATTGCATAAGTTCTACCAAAACGAATCGGTTTTTAAGATGACTGGGCAAGTTGGCGTTGTCGGTCCGTCTTCTGGAGCAGAAGAATTTCAGAAATTATTCCATAAGGCTTTTGGCTACAAAGATGTCGAAGGCTGGGATTATCAAATCCATAATGCTTTGGCGGTTCAAGGGAATTTGTTTTATTCCAAGAAAATATTTCCTTCAAAATTTAGCCAGAATGTAGATTTCAGCCTCCAAGGCGAAGCGAATTTCGGAACAGTTTTAAACGGAATTACAGCTGGTCCTTTAGCCCGTTTCAGCTTGAAAAAACTGCTTCCTTTTTACGATTCAAATCTTCATAATGCTTCCTTAAATGGTGATAAATCAAAGTATAAGGAACAAAGCGAATTTTATTTCTACATAAATCCGAATATCAATTATCAGGTTTACGATGCCACGATCCAAGGAAGCATGTTTAATGATGACAGTCCGGTAACTTTTGACTTGCGACCGTTGCGCTTTTATGGCGAAGCCGGATTTAAGTACAGAAAAAACCATTGGAATCTGCATTATCTATTTGTTTACAGAAGCAAAGAAATTGATAACAGCAGAAACGAGGGCTATTTTTATGGTTCTATCGGAGCTTCCTATTTGTTATATTAATTCTTGAAATCAATATTTTTACGTAACTTTAGGACTTACAAAAAAGTTTAAAGATGAGTGCGAATTATAAATATGCAACTGTTTTAGAAGCCATAAAACAATTGCGAGATGCTGGTTTCATGGTAGATTTTAATATTTCTGGAAATGCTCTTACGGTAAATGATGCCGCTTACGACTGTGCCGATTTCGAGATTACAGAAGTTTACAGGTATGAAGGAGATTCAAATCCGGATGAAGAATCAACGGTTTATGGAATTGAATCTAAAGATGGCGTAAAAGGAATTTTAGTCACTTCTTACGGAATGTATATTGAAGATGCTTCAGATGATTTGCTTCAGAAATTGTCGTTGAAATAATTTCAGCTTGCCATGGATTCTACTGAAAATACAATTTATGTATTTGATAATTGCGCCGATGAATATCAAGAGAAATTCATGAATATGGATTTGTATGACGATACTTTTGATATGTTTTGCAACTCAATTGACAAGAAAAATGCGCTGTTATTAGAATTGGCTTGCGGACCAGGAAATATCACAAAATACTTGCTTCAAAAGCGACCCGATTTTAAAATTACCGCCACTGATCTATCCTTGAAAATGCTTGAACTCGCAAAAAAGAACAATCCTAAAGCTGATTTTCAGATGATGGATTGCCGAAATATAAAAAGCTTGTCACAAACATTTGACGGAATCATGTGCGGTTTCGCACTGCCTTATCTTTCCAAGAAAGAAGCTGTAAAATTAATAGATGATTCCTTTGAAATCTTAAATCTCAACGGGATTTTGTACTTGAGTACGATGGAAGACGACCATTCAAAATCAGGATTTAAAAAGTCTAGTTCTGGAAAATATCAAGCTTATATTAATTATCACGAAGCAGATTATTTATCAGAAGCTCTTGTCAAAAGCGGTTTTAGGATCATAAGCATGACGCGGAAAGATTTTTTGCAAAATGACGGAACCGTCACTAAAGATTTGATTTTAATTGCTCAAAAATAAAAAGCATCCACTTTATGCGGATGCTTTTCTATTTAGATTATTATTGCTTTTATTTTTTACTTGGCAATTCTCTGTAGCCCATATTGAACAATGTAAACGCCATAATATCTGCCGCTTCTTCAATAGTTTTAGAAACTGGTTTTCCAGCGCCGTGACCGGCATTGGTTTCAATTCGAATCAAAACCGGATTGTCTCCAGTTTGCTTTGCTTGCAATTCAGCAGCGAATTTAAAACTATGCGCTGGCACAACTCTATCGTCATGATCGCCTGTCGTAACTAATGTTGCCGGATATTTTACGCCTTTCTTTACGTTGTGAACTGGAGAGTAGGTTTTCAAATAATCAAACATTTCTTTAGAATCTTCAGCAGTTCCATAGTCATAGGCCCAGCCTGCGCCCGCTGTAAATGTGTGGTAGCGGAGCATGTCTAAAACGCCAACCGCTGGCAACGCCACTTTCATCAAGTCAGGTCTTTGTGTCATTGTTGCGCCAACTAACAAACCTCCGTTTGAACCTCCGCGGATTGCCAAGAAATCTGGAGAAGTATATTTTTCTTTCATCAAATATTCCGCTGCAGCGATGAAATCGTCAAATACATTCTGTTTCTTTTGCTGGATTCCTCCGTCATGCCATTTTTTTCCATATTCACCGCCACCGCGAAGATTTGGGACTGCATATACGCCTCCTTGTTCTAGCCAAACGGCATTAGAAATACTAAAAGCAGGCGTCAAGCTTACGCTGAAACCGCCATAACCATAAAGAATTGTCGGGTTTTTGCCGTCTAATTTCAAGCCTTTTTTATGCGTGATAATCATCGGCACTTTTGTTCCGTCTTTTGAAGTGTAGAAAACCTGCTTGCTTTCATAATCTTCTGATTTGAAATCTACTTTTGGTTTTTCATATACTTTTGAAGTTCCGGCTTTTGGATTGTAAGCATAAATTGTTCCTGGAGTGGTGTAATTTGTAAAAGAATAATACAATTCAGCATCTTCTTTTTTACCGCCAAAACCTCCTGCAGAACCGATTCCAGGCAATTTGATTTCACGAAGCATTTTTCCTTCATAATCATATTGCTTGATCTGCGAAACGGCATCTTTCATGTAATTTGCGAAGATAAATCCTGAACCGGTGCTGATGGACAATACATTCTCCGTTTCTGGAATAAAATCTTTCCAGTTCTCTGATTTTGGATTTGAAGCGTCAACTGTCACCACTTTTTGGTTCGGAGCGTTCAAATCTGTCGTGATAAACAATTTTGTTCCAATGTTGTCGACAATATTATTATCGCTGTTGAAATTGTTTACAATGTTTACGATTTTGCTGTTTGGAACACTTAAATCTTTAATGTAAAGCTCATTTCCATACGTGGAATTTGCTGCCGAAATAACTAAATATCTGTCATCTTCCGTGACGTACGCGCCCACATAACGGCGTTTTTCGTTTTGCCCGAAGATAATTTTGTCGTCTTTTTGAGAAGTTCCCAACTTGTGGAAATACAATTTGTGCTGATCGGTTTTAGCCGAAAGCTGGCTTCCTGTTGGCTTGTCATAGCTTGAATAATAGAAACCTTCATTGCCAATCCAAGCGATGCCGCTGAATTTTACGTCAACCAATTCAGTTTCCAGTTTCTTTTTAGTAACAACATCCAAAATGATTATTTTATTCCAGTCGCTTCCTGCTTCAGAAATGGAATAAGCCACTAAAGATCCATCTTTTGAAAATTCTACAGAAGAAAGCGACGTTGTTCCGTCAGCAGAAAAAGTATTTGGATCTAGGAACAATTCTTCCTTGCCACTTTTATCTTTTCTGTATAAAACAGATTGGTTCTGCAAACCGTTGTTTTTGAAATAATACGTATAATCTCCTTCCTTAAATGGTGCGGAAATTTTTTCATAATTCCATACTTTTTCTAGTCTTTCCTTTAATTCTTTTCTAAAAGGAATTTTTTCTAAATAGCCAAAAGTTACTTCGTTTTCAGCTTTTACCCACGCAGCCGTTTCGGCAGATTTGTCATCTTCCAGCCAGCGGTAGGGGTCTTTTACTTCTGTTCCGAAGTAAGTAGTAGTCGTGTCGACTTGCTTGGTTTCAGGATATTTTAGCACGATTTTCTCTTCTTTAATGGTTTCTTCTTTACAAGATAAAAGAGCGGATGCTGCAATCACTGTTAATATTAATTTTTTCATTAAAATGTTTTTTGATTCCTACAAAAATAGGGAAATGAATTGTAAGTTAGTTAAAAAGCGGACGGTATTGCGCCCAATGTTTGTAGATCAGGATTCCGTTTAAAACCGCTACTAAAACTGCGCCTCCGATTCCTGGAATATCAAGAAACAAATGGAAAAGCAAAATGTTTAGTGAAATTGGAACTAGTAGAATCAGGGCAAAAGCAATCCATTTTTTTGATAAAAGCAAGATGGCAATGAATATTTCTAAAGTGGCAACGACCGGCAAAACATAGCCTGTGGCAGATAAAGATCCCATGAAGGAAGCGGCACTTTCTGGCAAATGCGGCACGGGAAGAAAGGGCAGGGGGTAGAATTTATTAAGACCAAAAACCAAAAGAACAATTCCTAAAACAACACGAACAATCGAAGTAAATTTTGAATTCATGATTACGAAATTTAACAGTTACTAAATAGGTATTAAATTCCTAAATTACTAAAAATATGTTAACTAAATTAATATGTTGATAAATAATAGTTATATTAATGTGTAATTAATATTGTAGAGGTTAAAAATACAACTATTCTGCGTGAGTAAAAAGGGAGTCATTTCTTCAATTTTATAAATAAAAAAACCGCCATTACAGCGGTTTTTTCTAGTATGAAATAGTGTTATTGTACAGCAATTACAATTGGGAAAGTCACCTGAATATCAGTTTCGCCACCTGCATTTGTGATATTTCCAGAAGAAACGCCTTCACCGCTTTTATTCGGCTGATGTCTTAATGTGATGGTCAAATTGCCAGTTCCGGAAGTTGCGCCAGTTGTGAAAGTAAAGTTTAATCCAACCGGATGTCCGTTTTCATCATTTGGGCTTGCATACGCAAAACTTCCTAAAGCATTTGAAACATTGAAGAAAAACTGATGGTCGTGAGCTTCTTCTAAAATTTCTGCCGTAATGCTTTCTGCAGGAGTTGCCGCTTCGTTTAATAAATCAAGGCTTCCGTTGTAAATCGTGCTTGGTGCAAAATTTCCTGAAACGGTAACTATCGGCGCATTTGGGCCTTCCGCTCCGTCTAAATCTCTGGAAGTAAGCGTAATCGTTTGACCGCCGCCGTTTAAAGTCGCTTTTAAAGTCGTAATTACTTCTTCTTCATTAACCGGACCGCTTCCGCCACTGCTGTCATCGCTGCTGCAAGAAGCAAAAAATAATGTGGCAATAAGGCTTAGCGATAAAAATTTGATTGTTTTCATGAGGAAATGTTTTTTAAAATTTAATAATTTAGTTTTAGTTGAACCCTGAAATTGCGTCCCAAATCATCAGCATAATAGCGGATTCTGTTGAGATAATCTCGGTAGTTCGTGTTTATAATGTTTTGGATGTTAAATCCGATGGTCATTTTAGAGTTATTTAAAACACTGAAGCTCATCTCAGAATTAAAATGCAGCAGGCTGTAGCCTTTTGGCGGTTTGCTGATTTCAACCAAAGTGCTTACAGGCGCTCCGGTGTCAAGAACATCAATATAAAAATCGTTATTTGGATATCTTTTCTGAGTCAAAACGGTTTCGTTTTTTAAGCTCAAGACAAGATTATTCCAACTCGCTTTTCTAAAACTGATGCTGTTGTTAAAATTCATCGGTGGCATGTCAATCAAGGCTGTGTCGTTTGTCAAGTCATCACCATAAACAAACGCTGCTGTTGAATGCCAATTCAGGTTCTTTGCAAAATCATAATCAGCCGTAAAATCAATACCAAAAAGTCTTGCGTTTACTTGCTTGTATTCCCAAACTGGAAAAGGTCCGCGGTTTGAAAGGATAATTGTCGTCGGAATCAGAATCTTGAAATCATTGATAAAATTCGCATACGGATTTATTTCCAAAGCAAAATTGCTTGAAGTGTAATTGAAAGCAGTTGACAATTTTAAGGCAACTTCCCGTTTCAATGCCAAATCTCCCAATTCGATCTGGCCAGTCGCATGATGCAATCCGTCGCTGAATAATTCGGCGGGATTTGGATTTCTGCTGGTCACGCCAACATTTGTCGTCCAATGCAAATTGTTGCTGAATTCATATTTTGAGCCCAAACTTCCAGAGAAATTATTGTAATTAAAAACAGGATTTGTATACCATTGCTGTCCGGCATCACTAACAATAAAATCACTAAATTCAGCATCGTAGCCACGTTCAGTCCATCTTGTTTTCAAATAATATTTTTGGGCATCGATGTGGCTGAAATCATAGCGAAGTCCGGCTTCTAAAGACAGTTTGCTATTTAGGATGTAAGTTCCGATGGCATAAATTCCGGCATCTGACTTGTCATAATTTGGAATCAAAGCGCGAACATTCGTATTGTCAGTATCTGCGAAATTATTTTGGAAGCCCGCACTTATTCCGACTTTATACTTTAAATTATCCGAATAATTTCCTTCAAAATCAGCATTGAGTATATGTGTTTTCAAGTCTAAATCTAAGGAAGGCTTGTCACGGTCAGCACCTCGGCGCAAGTCAAATTCTAATCGATTGTTGAATTGAAAAGAATATTGAAGCGACAATTTTTGGTCATTTGAAAAATGTTTGTAATAATTTATTTTTCCCAAATGATGCTGCAATTCTTGCATCGGCGCATTTATATCATAGGAGAAATCAGAAATATATTGAGGTTCGCCACTATTAATCGCACGAATTAAATCAGAAACGGCGCTGATATGCGAAGCTCTCAAAATTCCGATTTCAGCATTGAAATAACTGTAGAAAAAGCTGAATCCTTGATTTTTTCCTTTGTATCCAAGGCTTCCGGAAAAGTTTTTTTCACGGTTTCCCGTATTTGAAAGTACATAATCTGGCGCTTCGAAATCGCCAAGGTATTTATAAGTTCCTTGAAGATTCCAGTTCCAGCCACTTTTATAGCCCTTGAATAACGAAGAAGTCAGACTGCCACCGCGGCCATTGGATTGGGCGCTTAAAATCGTCTTCCCGAAAATGGTATCCTTAGCCGGAATGTGTGGCGGATCAATAATAACCGTCCCGCCAATCGCATCGCCGCCAAATTGCAAACCGGAAGCGCCTTTGATCACTGAAATTTTTCCTGCTGTGTTGAGATCCATATTTGGCGCGTGTTCGGTTCCCCATTGCTGGTCTTCCAAACGCACGTTGTTGTTGATGATCAAAACACGGCTGCTGTGCAAGCCATTAATGATTGGCTTGACAATCGTGTTTCCAGTTTTTAAGGAAGAAACGCCGCTGATTTCCTTTAAAGCATCGCCTAAGCTTTCACTGCTGTATTTTTCAATCGTAGAAGTTTTGATTTCTTGCGCCTTTTCTTTGGCATAAGTTTCTTTCAAAACGACTTCTGACAATTGAGAAACATCAGGTCTTAAAGCAATATTGAGTACTTTATTTCCTTGGAAATCTATAATTGTATCCAAAGTTTTATAACCCAAATATTCCACAAAAACCTGCAGACGCGCATTCGGAATTCCGTTAATTGTATAATTTCCAGCTTCATCCGCATTAGCAAAAAAGCTTGAAACGTGGATGTGGCTTCCCGCCAAAGGCTGCTTTTTCTCGTTTGTGATTTTCCCAGACAATGAATTTTGGGAATAGACAAGAGATTGATTTCCCATAAATAGGAAAACAAATAGTAAGATGTATCGCATTTTTTACAACTCTAAAATGATAATTATGGCAAATTCCAAAAAGGAAAAAGCCAGAAAGTAGGGAAGTTTCCCTATTCGATAATTAGCAATTAGAAGGCGGTCCGCGGTGCGAGAAAAGGCTTCCTGAAAAAGCATCAGGAGTTTCTGTCGCGGGAAAATTCGTTTGGGCAAAAGCCTCAAAAGCAAGCTGTGATTTGAAAGAAGTAAATTCTGTCGCGATAAAACTGCTTAAGGTAAATTCGCAGACAAAACATTTCTCATGGTTGTGGTCGAGCGTTTGGATTTTTGTATTTCCTTCATCCTCTGAATGATTGACAAAAGTCGTTTCCTGACCTAAAAAATGCTCATAAGAATGGACAGACTGAAACAGTATCGAAAACAATACTGTCAGCATCAAAGAGAGATTTATTATGGCAAATTTCTTTTTCATTCTTTTGCAAATGTAGGGAAGAGGATTAAAAATTTGAATGTTTTAACATATTTTAAGGATTTGTTGGAAAGTTCAGGATGCTAGATTTTGGCTTTGAATAAAAAAGCTACAACTTTTCAATTGTAGCTTTAGAATATTTATAAGAATTTAAACTTTATACCAATTTGTTTGCTACCAAATATTCAGCAATCTGAACAGTATTTGTTGCAGCTCCTTTTCTTAAATTATCAGCAACAATCCACATGTTCAACGTATTTGGCTGCGATTCATCACGACGAATTCTCCCCACAAAAACATCATCTTTTCCTTGTGCAAACAACGGCATCGGATAAGTGTAAGTGTCGGTATTGTCTTGAACCACGACTCCCGGTGTTTCGTGAAGGATTTTGCGTACGTCATTTACATCAAAATCATTTGTAAATTCCACATTTACTGCTTCGCTGTGTCCTCCAACAATCGGCACGCGAACTGCAGTTGCAGTAACGGCAATCGTTTTGTCGCTTAAGATTTTTTGAGTTTCTCGAACCAATTTCATCTCTTCTTTTGTGTAACCATTGTCTTCAAATGAATCACATTGAGGAATTGCATTTCTGTGGATTTGGTATTTGTAAGCCATTTCGCCTTTTGCTCCAACATATTCATTTTCTAACTGTTGCACAGCTTTTACGCCAGTTCCAGTAATGGATTGGTAAGTAGAAACGATGATTCTTTTGATGTTGTATTTTTTATGCAAAGGCGCCAAGGCCAAAACCATTTGAATAGTGGAGCAGTTTGGATTTGCAATGATTTTATCGTCTTTTGTCAATTCTGAAGCATTGATTTCAGGAACAACTAATTTTTTGTCAGCGTGCATTCTCCAAGCTGATGAATTGTCGATTACTGTTGTTCCGGCTTCTGCGAATTTTGGTGCCCAAGCCAAAGAAGTTTCTCCACCAGCCGAAAACAAAGCTATTTCAGGCTTCATGGCAACGGCAGTTTCCAATCCCACAACCTTATACTTTTTTCCCTTGAATTCGATTTCCTTTCCAACTGACTTCTCAGAAGCCACAGGAATCAACTCGGTTACAGGAAAATTTCTTTCCGCCAAAACTTGAAGCATTACTTCGCCAACCATTCCGGTTGCGCCAACAACAGCAACTTTCATATTCTTGATTTTAAATGTTTAAAACTGATTTTCTGAATGCAAAAGTAGCTAATAAACTAATTCAAAATACGAATATTCAAAATATAACAATTTGTTATGAAAATAAATATTTGTAAAAAAAACCGTCTCGATTAAGAAACGGTTTAGGTTAGAATATATAATGTAGCGGAAATTTATTAGGGTCTGTTTTTTAAGGCATCGCGAATTTCCATCAATAATTTTTCTTCATTAGAAGGTGCTGGCGGTGCTGCAGGAGCTTCAACTTCTTTTTTGCGTGAAGCATTTACACCTTTAATAATTAAAAAAAGTACAACTGCGACAATGAAAAAAGAGATAACATTCGATAGAAAATTACCATATTTTACGCTATTCCATTCTAAAGTTGCAATGTCTTTTGCACCAGCAGCTTCTAATGCAGGATTGAGAAGCAATGGCGTTATCACATCATCTACTAGTGATTTTATAATTGCACTAAAGGCAGCTCCGATTACTACACCGACTGCCAAGTCGAGCACATTGCCTTTAAAAGCAAACTCTTTAAATTCTTTCACTAATCCCATAAAATTTTTTTTGGTTGATTTTTGTTATGCTAAATTAAATAAATATTTTAACATTTTCAACAAAAAATAGCTATTCTCGATAAAAGACACGTTTTACACGATGCGAAATTCCAGTCAAAATTTCATACGGAATTGTACCCAATTTTTCAGCAATATAAGTCACATTCGGGTTTTCTCCGAAGATAATTACAGCATCGCCTTCCAGACAATCTATGTCGGTCACATTTACCATCAGCATATCCATGCAAACGCTCCCGACGATATTCGCTTTCTGGTTTTTAATCATAATATAACCGATTTCATTCCCCCAGCTTCTCGAAATTCCGTCGGCATAACCAATGGGAATTGTGGCGATTTTGGTTTCTTTATCCGCCATAAAACGTCTTCCATAACCCACGCTTTCCCCGGCTTGAATTGTTCTAATTTGGGAAATAATAGATTTTAAAGTTCCGACGTTTTCCAAATATTTTGTTTCCGATGGATCATTGGAAACTCCGTAAAGTCCAATTCCAAGACGAACCATATCATATTGCGCTTCCGGATAATTGCTGATTCCCGAAGTATTTAAAATGTGACGAATCGGATTGATGGAAAGTTCTTTTACAATTCTTGAAGATAATTTTTCAAACAAAGCAATCTGAGATTTGGCAAATTCGTGATGTGCCAAATCGTCGCTCGTTGCCATGTGAGAAAGAATACTTTTTACTTTTATCGAAGGCGTATTTTTTAAAGTCGCGATCAATTCTTCCAAATCATTTTCTTGAAAGCCAAGGCGGTGCATTCCGGTGTCCAATTTTATATGGACCGGAAATTGCTGTAAATTTTTCTGTTCGGCAATTTTTAAAAAGGCTCGCAAGCCTTTAATCGAATAGATTTCAGGTTCTAAATTATGTTCGATTATCGCAGGAAAGCTCGTGTTTTCTGGATTCAAAACCATAATTGGCAACGAAATTCCGGCACTTTTCAACGAAATTCCTTCGTCGGCAAACGCTACTCCCAAATAATCAACTTTATGATATTCTAATAATTTTGCAATTTCAAATCCACCGCTTCCATAACCAAAAGCTTTGACCATGACCATTAATTTGGTTTCTGGTTTTAATTTTGATTTGAAGAAATTCAAATTGTGGCTGATGGCATTCAAGTTGATTTCTAAAACTGTTTCGTGCGTTTTCTCTTCCAATAAAGAAGTGATTTCTTCAAACTGGAAAATTCGTGCGCCTTTGATTAAAATTGTTTCGTTTTCAAAAGTCAGATTCTTGAAATCAGCAATAAAATCTTGGGTGTTTTTATAGGTAATTATGTTTTTAAAACTCTCAGAATAAGTAGAAATTTCTTCTCCAATTCCGATGATTCTGTCTATTTTATTGGAAGTTACTAATTCAGAAACTTTGGTATATAATTCATCCGTCGGAAGTCCGCTTTGAATAATATCCGAAAGAATTATGGTCTTCTTTTTGTATTGTTTTTGCTGTTCTAGAAAATCTAAAGCAATTTTTAAGGATTGATAATCAGAACTGTAGCTATCGTCAATTATTGCTGTATTATTGTTTCCGTTTTTGACTTTCAAACGCATTTCTACGGAATACAACAATTGAATTCTCTCCCGAATTACTTCCGGCAAATAACCCAAATGCAACAGAGTCATCAAGCAATTGATCGCATTTTCAACCGAAGCTTTATCCTGAAAAGGAATAATTACGTCAAAAGAAACGGCTTCAAATTTAATGTGTAATTGCGTTTTATCTGAAATTGATTTTTTCGTAATAAAAACATCTGAAGAAGAATCTGAAAAACTCCAAGTAAATGTTTTTGTCTTTTGATTTATAAGCGAATCAACCAAATTATTTTTTTGGTAAATAAGAATTTCGGAATTTTCAAAAAGGCGAAGTTTTTCCGTAATTTTTTCTTCTAAATTTTGGAAACCTTCATCATGTGCCGAACCGATATTTGTCAAAATTCCAATTGTAGGCTGGATAATTTTTTCCAGTTTTTCCATTTCATTTGTAGTGGAAATTCCGGCTTCAAAGATTCCCAAATTGTGTTTTTCATTAATCGAAATCACAGAAAGTGGCACTCCGATTTGGGAATTATAACTTTTCGGACTTCTGATGATATTATAATCCGGACTTAAAAGAAAATTCAGCCATTCTTTTACGATGGTTTTTCCGTTGCTTCCGGTAATTCCGATAATTGGGAAATGGAACGATTTTCTATAAAAAGAAGCAAAATCCTGCAGTGCTTTTAATGTGTTTTCTACGACTAAAAAATTGGCTTTTCCTTCTAAATTATTTGGAATATGATTGACTACAAAGTTGTGAACTCCCTTTGAAATCAAGTCTTCGATATATTGATGCGCGTCATTATTTGCTCCGGATAACGCAAAAAATAATGTCCCAAAATTATTCTGAAGCGAACGGCTGTCGATAGAAACGTTGTCGATTTCTAAATGGGATTTTCCGTTGAAAACAGCTTTGATTTCAGGAATGAAGTGTTGGATTTTTAGGCTCAAGTTTTCTTTTTAGTTTGAAAGTTGCAGAGATTCAAAGTTACAAAGTTTCATGTTGAAAACATTAAAAAGTTTAAAATTGAAGTTTGCTTATATGTTCTTATATGCCTTATATGGTTTAGACTTTTACCATATAAGGCATATAAGAACATATAAGTTTTAGTGCTTTCCTAAAAATCTATAAAATTAATCTTTCCTCTTAGCAAAAAAACTCTTCTCATTATCCTGCAATTCCTTCATTGCATTAAAATAAGCAGCGCGGCTTAACGGTTCATATTCTTCAGTTTCCCCGAGCATAACCAAGTTGTTATTATTCGCTTTTCTGAAACTATAATTCGCCAAATTTCCGGTTCTGGTACAAACGGCATGCACTTTTGTCACATATTCTGCCGTTGCCATCAATGCTGGCATCGGTCCAAACGGATTTCCTTTAAAATCCATATCCAATCCCGCGACAATCACTCGAATTCCAGAATTGGCCAAATCATTGCAGACCGAAACAATCTCATCGTCAAAAAACTGCGCTTCATCAATGCCGACAACGTCACAACCTTGCGCCAAGATTCTGATGTTTGCGGCAGCGGGAACAGGCGTGGAGCGAATTTCGTTTGCATCGTGCGAAACCACCATTTCGTCGTGGTAGCGCGTGTCGATTGCAGGTTTGAAAATTTCCACTTTCTGCTTGGCAAATTGAGCTCTTTTCAGTCGGCGAATCAGCTCTTCGGTCTTTCCCGAAAACATCGAACCGCAGATTACTTCAATCCAGCCAAATTGTTCTTTATGATTTACTGTATTTTCGAGAAACATTTTGTAATTTTCAGCCTTAAAAAGGATTAGTTTTTTTTACTTTGTGACAGAAACAAATTTATTAAAAAACCGTTGCTTTACTCAATTATATATCAAAAGTTATGAAGAAAAAGTTAGAAGCCGAATTAATCAGCATTGCGCACAGAATCTTGAAGCTGAAAAACAAATCTGAGCTAGTTCAGTTGCACCAAGAATCTCAAAAATTATATGAGAAACTGTCTGTTTTGCTTTTTGTAGAAGAAAATTTCGCAGGATTGCAACCCACAATCGGCAAATCTGAAGCTTATGAAGTTTTGGAAACTGCTTTTGATGAAAATGTAGTTGCCGGAAAAGTTGCTTTGGATACTCAAGAAGAAGTTGCTTTAGAAGCTCAGAAAATTGTAAGTGAAGAGAAAGCAAATCATACGGAAGACATAAAAGAGGAAGAAGCGATTGAAGAAAGCGAATCTCAAAATGAGGAAATAGCGGCAGTGGAATCTGAAGAAGAAACGAAATCCGAAGAAATAGAACCGCAAGCGGAAGAAGAAAAAGTCGTTGTTGGAGAAATTGAACTTTCGGAAGAAGATTTAGACGAAGAAGAACCGACTGTTTTTGAAACGGAAGAACCAACTTTAGAAGAAGCCGAAGAAGCTGCTGATCAAGAAGTAGAACCAAAAGTAGAAGAAATTGCTGCTTTGGAAACTCCAGAAGAAACAGAAAAAGAAGATGATTTTGCGCCAGCTTTTGAATTGGCATTTGACAAAAAAGAAGAAGAAACGGTTGAAGAAGTGGCGAAAGAATCGGGGCACCAAATCATTTTTGAAGATTTCTTAGGCGATCATTATAAAGACTTGGAATTTGTGAAAGCAGAAATCGAGAAAAAGCACGAACACGATCACGAAGAGGAAAATAAAGCAGAAGTTAAGCCCGAAGAAGAAGTAAAAGCACAAGAACTAGTTCAAGAAGAAACTCCAAAAGACGAAGAAAAAGTGGAAGTTCCAAGGGAAGAACCAAAACCTCACGTTGAAAAAGTAACCAAAGGAATCACGATTGGTTTGAACGACAGAGTTGGTTTTGTCAATCATCTTTTTGGCGGAAGCAATGAAGATTTCAACCGCGTTTTATCGCAATTGAACACTTTCGATACGTTTCAAGACGCTAAAAATTTCATTGAAGATTTGGTAAAACCTGATTACAACGAATGGAAAGGCAAAGAAGATTTCGAAGAGCGCTTTTTAGAAGTTGTTGAAAATAAATTTAAATAAGAAGTTACCGCAGATTCGCAGATTTTGTTTTTTGCCACAGATTTCATAGATTCTCACAGATTTTTTAATAAGTTTCGAATCATTTAATCCTTTTAATCTGTGGCAAAAAAAAGAAAATAAATCGGCGAATCTGCGGTCAAAAAAATAATAAATGTCAAAATTATATTTAGTTCCCACGCCAATCGGCAATCTTGAAGATATGACTTTCAGAGCAATAAAAGTCTTGAAAGAAGTAGATTTGATTTTGGCAGAAGACACTCGAAACAGTGGCAAACTGCTGAAACATTTCGAAATCGGAACGCACATGCAAAGCCACCACATGCACAATGAGCATAAAACGGTGGAAAATTTAATCTCAAGATTGAAATCTGGTGAAACGATCGCCTTGATTTCTGATGCGGGAACTCCGGCGATTTCTGATCCTGGATTTTTGCTGACGCGTGCTTGCGTTGAAAATAATATTGATGTGGAATGCCTTCCTGGGGCGACTGCTTTCGTACCGGCTTTGGTGAATAGCGGCTTGCCAAACGATAAATTTGTTTTCGAAGGCTTTTTGCCCGATAAAAAAGGAAGACAGACACGATATTTGGCTTTAGCCGAAGAAACTCGAACGATGATTTTGTATGTTTCACCACATAAATTGGTAAAAACTTTAGCCGAATTTATTCAATATTTTGGTGAAGATCGACCGATTTCGGTTTCAAGGGAATTATCAAAATTGCACGAAGAAACCATCCGCGGAACAGCAACAGAAGTTTTAAAATACTTTGAAACAAAACCTCCAAAAGGAGAAATTGTTGTTGTAGTTGGTGGAAAACCTACGAAATAATTCAACACAGATTTCACAAATTAGCACGGATTTTTGGTCAAAGAAATTTTGCAATTTTTTAATCCTTCAATCTTTAAATTTCAATTTATGAACACACACCAAGTAACCACAAAATGGCTCGGCAATATGTCTTTTGAATCCACAAATCCTGGTGGTTTGATTAAGATGGATTCCGATACAGAATTTGGAGGAAATAACGATGGGCTTCGTCCAAAGTCAATGATGCTGGCTTCGCTTGCGGGTTGTACCGGAATTGATATTGCTTCGTTGGTTGAAAAAATGCGTGCCGAAATCGATACTTTTACAATCGATGTCGAAGGCGATTTGACCGAAGAACATCCGAAATTCTATCACACCGTTCGTGTCGATTATAATTTCTACGGAAAAGATTTAGACCAAACAAAAATTCAGAAAATTGTGGATTTATCCGTAGAAAAATATTGTGGCGTGATGGAAATGTTTCGTCATTTTGCAAAAGTGGAGGTGAAAATTAATTATTTCAATCAATAAAATGAATACTGTTTCTTTTTTAAAACGTTTAGAAGAAAATCCAAAATCAATAACTTTTCAAGACGCGATAAATGTCATCGAAGAAAATTATGATTTTGAACCGACCGCTTTCAAAAACGGAAATCAATATAATGAGGTAGGTGAAAATAACGGTTCGTGTAAAATATTTTCGTTTGCAAAATTGCAAAATCTTTCTGAACAAGCGACTTTGGCTTGCTTTGGAAGTTATTATTTTGACGATGTTCTGAAAAATCCGGATGGAAATGATCATCAAAACATTCGGAATTTTATGCAATTTGGTTGGGACGGAATTCATTTTGAAGGAGAAGCACTAATCGAAAAAAAGTAACAATATTTTAATCCAGAAAAAATAAACACCATACAAAAATGCGTTGGAACTTAAAACCAAAACCCGATTCAGAAAAAGTAAAAAGCCTGCAAAATTCCTTAAATGTTGACGAGCTGACTGCCACACTTTTAGTACAGCGCGACATTAAAACTTTTGAAGAAGCGCGGCAATTTTTCAGGCCAAAATTAGAAGATCTGCACGATCCTTATCTGATGAAAGATATGGACAAAGCTGTAATTCGAATCGAAAAAGCTATTGAAAATCAAGAACGAATTTTGGTTTTTGGCGATTATGACGTTGACGGAACGACAGCAGTTTCCTTGGTTTCTTCTTACTTAAAAAGTTTTTATCCAAATATAGATACGTATATTCCTGATCGTTATGCGGAAGGTTACGGCATCTCTTTTAAAGGGATCGATTATGCTGAAGACAACGAAATTTCACTGATTATTGCGTTGGATTGTGGTATAAAATCCATCGATCATATTGCTTACGCTAATGCGAAAAATATTGATTTTGTGATTTGCGATCACCACCGTCCGGGGAATTCTTTGCCAGAAGCTGTGGCAATTTTAGATCCAAAAAGACTAGATTGCGATTATCCTTATGATGAACTTTGCGGTTGCGGGATTGGGTTTAAATTGATCCAAGCTTTAGGCCAAAATAGAAACCAGACGATTGAAGATTTGATTCCGTATTTGGATTTAGTTGCCACGGCAATAGGCGCTGATATTGTTCCGATCACGGGCGAAAATAGAATTTTGGCAAAATTTGGCTTGGACGTAATCAACTCAAATCCGCGTCCGGGATTTAAGGCAATTACGCAGAATGTAAAGAAAAAAGAACTGACAATTACCGATGTCGTTTTTATAATTGCGCCTAGAATTAATGCTGCCGGAAGAATCAAACACGGAAATTATGCCGTGCAACTTTTGACAGAATTTGGAATTGACGAAGCCGAAGCTTTCGCTAAAGAAATTGAGACTTTTAATGTTGACCGAAAAGAATTAGACAAGCAAATTACGATAGAAGCACTTTCTCAAATTACTATAAATAAAGAGGAAAAAAGATTTTCCACAGTCGTTTATCAAGAAGATTGGCATAAAGGCGTTATCGGGATTGTGGCTTCAAGATTGATTGAAACTTATTATCGGCCAACTTTGGTGTTTACAAAAAGCGGCGATAAATTGGCCGCTTCGGCGCGTTCTGTGAAAGATTTTGACGTTTACAATGCATTGGAAGCTTGTTCTGATTATTTGGAGCAATTTGGAGGACACATGTACGCCGCAGGATTGACTTTAAAGGAAGATCAATTCGAAAATTTCAAAAATCAATTTGAAAAAGTGGTTTCCGAAACGATTACCGAAGAACTTCTGATTCCAGAAATATTGATTGATGCAGAAATTGATTTAGCAGACATTAACGAAAGATTTATTCGTATTTTAAAGCAATTCGAACCTTTTGGCCCAATGAATATGACTCCGATTTTCTTGACGAAAGATTTAATCGATACTGGTTTTGGAAAAAAAATTGGGAAAGATGACGAACATTTAAAGCTTTTTGTAAAACAAGGAAATTCAGAAGGAATCGCAGCGATTGGTTTCAAAATCGGCGATAAATTAGATTTGACTGCAAATCGTCAATTGTTTCAAGCGGTTTATTCTATTGACGAAAATGAATATAATGGAACTGTGAGTTTGCAAATGCGACTGAGAGATATTAGGCAATAGTTTTTAGTCAATAGTCAAAAATTTATAAACGTAGTCTGAGTAGCTTTGGCTTTTCTATATTGGCTTTTGCCTAAAAAACAAAAATAATTTAGAATCATTTTAAATAATTCTTATATTTGTTTGAAATAATTCAGGTTATGAAAGAAATTGAGCAAATCTATTTTAATGATTTTGGTGTCGCTTTTCATTGGAAAAAGGAAAAAAAAGTTTTGAAAAGCAAAGTGCAATTGGTTTTTAAGGAAACTGGTTTTTATTTCTCAAAAGAAGAATTGACTGTTTTTGCAGATAATATTGATGCAACTTGTGAAGAGATGAATTGCAACGGATGCCAATTTCAAAGAAAATGCCATAAGTTTTTATTGAAAACTCCTTTACAGCAAATTGATTTGGCCGTTTCTATGGATGAATTAATACAAATTAAAGATTTGGTCGAAGGCACTATTTTTCAAATACAATTGAAAGATTATTTGGATGATGTCTGCCAGAATTAATCCTTTTTATATTCTTTCAACTCAAACTTTTCTCCATCAAAAACGCCGTAGGTAAAATAGCCAATCCAGTCGCCTAAGTTGGCATACGTAGAATTTTCTCCCACTTTTATCGTCATCGGCAAATGCCTGTGGCCAAAAATGAAATAGTCATAATGTTTGGTTTCCAGCTTTCTTTTGGAATATAAAACCAGCCATTCTTTTTCTTCTCCTAAATAAACTACGTCTTCATCGCCAGAAATAAGCTTGTTTTTTACAGATAAATATTGCGCCAAGCGAACGCCCAAATCTGGATGAAGCCATCTGAAAAGCCATTTTGAAAACGGATTCGTAAACACTTTTTTCATTCTTTTATAGCCTTTATCGCCAGGACCAAGTCCGTCGCCGTGGCCGATTAAGAAAAGTTTATTGTCAAAAGTGAATTCTTTTGTCGTATGATAAACTGGAATGTCCAATTCTTTTTGAAAGTAATCTTCCATCCACAAATCGTGGTTTCCTACGAAGAAATAAATAGGAATTCCAGCATCTCGAAGTTCTGCCAATTTCCCCAAAACACGTACAAAACCTTTTGGGACAACCGTTTTGTATTCAAACCAAAAATCAAATAAATCACCCAATAAAAACAAAGCGGTCGCATCTTTCTTGATTTCGTCAAGCCAAGCTACAAATTTCTTTTCCCTTGGAAAACTCAATTGGGCTGTGGGAGCGCCAAAATGCTGGTCAGATGCGAAGTATATTTTTGTGTTTGAAGTCAAAATTTCGTAATTTAAAATTCAAAGATAGCAAAGATTACTCAGACCAAAAGACTGAAATGCTTTCTTCTTATTTCAGAAACCATTTTTTAGGGTGCCATTTTTTTATTACTTTTATTCACGCAATCTCACGCTATGAAAAAATTTCTGACATTACTTTTATTCTTCTCTATTTCTGCAATTTATGCGCAAGATCCTGTGACAAATCAGCAAATCAAGGAGGCGCAGGAACGTGAAGAGCAAGAAAGGATTAAGGAAAATCTTGACAATCAGAAAATTGTTGACCAGCAGGAAATTGAAGATGCGAAACGCAAAAGTGATTCTACAAGAATTACGGTGACTGTCATGGATTCTTTGTATCGCGAGGACCAATTTTATATTGGTTTGACTTACAATTTACTGCAAAACAGGCCAAAAGGCTTGAGTCAAAATTCATTTTCTTCAGGGTTGCATATTGGTTTTTTGAGAGATTTTCCTTTGAATAAAAGAAGAAATCATGCCATTGCAATTGGCCTTGGCTATTCGATGAATGATTTTCGCCAAAATTTGAAAATCACTGAAACAGACGGGAAATTTAACTATGAAATCGATAATGATTTTGATAAAAATAAATTTGCCTTGCATTATCTTGATCTTCCGATTGAATTCAGATGGCGAACCTCCACAATCCAAAGCCATCGTTTTTGGCGAATTTATACGGGTTTTAAACTGAGCTATTTGTTCTTGAATAAGTCAAAATTTACAGGTCCGGAAGAAACTTTTAAGTATTTTGGAAATGATGATTTCAATAAATTCCAATATGGAGCATATGTTTCATTTGGTTACAATACTTGGAATTTTCACGCCTATTATGGCTTGAATTCACTTTTGAAATCTGAAGCTAAATTGGATGGGAAATCGATCGATATGAATACTTTAAATATCGGATTGATGTTTTATATTTTATAACCAAAAATATAAAAGGCTAATTTGAGGCAAAACACCTACTAGAAAACCAGCAATTAATTCTTTGCCATCGTGCGCTTTCATTGATAATCTGGAAGTTGCCACGAGTCCGGTTATTAATAAAAAACTTGCGACGAGATAAATATGATTGCTTTGCGTGTGAAGGCTGAATCCAATTATGAAAACTGTCAATGCGCTGATTCCAACCATATGAATACTTGCTTTTAAATTGGCAAAAATCAATAAAAAAGTCAGGATTGTACTTGCTAAAGCTCCGAAGAAAAAATAATAAAGTTCAGGGATAATTTCAACCCTGATGCTTTGCGTGATTAAAATGTAAAGCAAAATCGCATTCACAAAAAGCGGAATTTTTCGTTGTGAAATTTGCTTGATCATTATAGAATCTGCTTTTCCAAGTGTCATTAAAAAGTAGAATATTGAAATCGGAATTAGAATTGTCAAGATAATTATCTGAACCATGATCAGAAATAATTCTTGGTAAGAATGGTATCTGTCTGTTAGAAAAAAATAAAGCAAAACGGCATAAACCGAGATAAACATCGGGTGAAAAACATAAGAAAATATGGAAAGGAATTTTTTCAAATTTTCTTTTTCTTAATTGGAAAGTATTGTTTCGATGGCCAATGTAGTAAAATAACCTTTATCTTTTCCAATCGATAATGCAGTTGACTTTCTCCAATGGGCATTTGTGTAAATCCATGTATTTCCAAATTTTTCTGTAGTAAATGCAGATAAAGTTGGTTCATAACGATAGGCAGTTTTGTAGCTATCGCTATTGAATTCTTTCAATTTATATTTGTATTTATTGTTTTCGATAGTCAGCCATTCAAAGGCAATGAACAGGCCGTTTTCAGGAAAAACAATTTTATATTTTGATAAATCTACAGTAGTTTCTTTTAGTCCTTTTGGTACTGAAAAAATAATATCTTCATTATAAAGATAGGCTCCTGGAGCTCCATTTTCATCAGCAACATATAAAACCATCTTGAATTGGGCATTTTTTATATTGCTGTTTGTAGCGAATTTTATCTTGTTTAAATAAGGAGTTTTTTCGTAGTCTTTATTGTATTCAAAATAACGGCCAACAATCCAAGGCGCCAGCTGAATGCCAAAACCGGTCGTTGCCTCTTCTAAATTAAAAGTCGAAATTGTATTGAAAATAGTGTTTTTTTGAGACTCAATTACGACTTCATTAAGCTGTTGTATGGCTTCTTTTAAATAAAATACCTGATTGTTTTCAGAAAGTTTTATTGCTTTTTTTTCATAACCAATGCACGACAGAATCAGTGTTTTGTTTAAAGCCTCATTTGAAATTACAAAAGCTCCATTTTCTTCAGAAGTTGCTCCGATGTTTTCATTTTCGACCCAAATATTGACATAAGGAAGCGGTTTTTTAGTAACGCTGTCTTGAACTTTTGCGTTGATTTGGGCAAAATTTTGAATCGTAAAAAACAAGAAAAAAGTCTGAAGATAAAATTTCATAAAATGATATTTGCAAGATAATTCTTTTAGTTTTATAACTTCAGATTTTAAAATTTATTACATTTTCTTTCTCATCCTCGCCACCGGAATATCAAGCTGTTCTCTATATTTTGCAATGGTTCTTCTGGCAATCGGATATCCTTTTTCTTTCAAAATATCAGCCAATTGATCATCGGGAAGCGGTTTGTGCTTGTCTTCTTCCTCGATAACATTCTGCAAAATTTTCTTGATTTCAAGTGTGGAAACATCTTCGCCTTGGTCATTTTTCATGGCCTCAGAAAAGAATTCCTTGATCAATTTTGTTCCATAAGGCGTTTCCACATATTTGCTGTTTGCCACACGGGAGACCGTTGAAATATCCAAACCAACCATATCTGCGATGTCTTTTAAAATCATCGGTTTCAATTTGGTTTCATCGCCGTCCAAGAAAAATTCCTCCTGATAATGCATGATTGCGTTCATAGTCACAAACAACGTTTCTTGCCTTTGGCGAATCGCATCGATGAACCATTTTGCAGAATCCAGTTTTTGTTTGATGAACTGAACGGCTTCTTTTTGCTGGTTTGATTTATCTCGAGACGCTTTGTACGTCTGCATCATTTCTTGATAATCTTTCGAAATATGTAGTTCTGGAGCATTTCTTCCGTTTAAGGAAAGTTCCAATTCGCCTTCGACAATTCTTATGGTAAAATCAGGAACAACATGCTCCACCATTTTATTATTTCCGGTAAAAGCGCCTCCTGGTTTTGGGTTTAACTTCTCAATTTCGTCAATAGCTTTTTTCAACTGGTCTTGAGAAACGCCATATTTTTGAAGTAATTTATCGTAATGTTTCTTCGTAAAAGCTTCGAATTGGTGTTCTAAAATATCAATTGCCAAATCCACAGCTTCCGTTGGAGTTTTATGTTTTAATTGCAACAAAAGGCATTCTTGCAAATCTCTGGCGCCAACTCCCGAAGGTTCTAATTCGTGAATAACGTGCAAGATTTTTTCCACATTTTTTTCATCTGTATAAATTCCCTGCGTAAACGCCATATCGTCGACAATATCAGGAATACTTCTGCGGATATACCCCATATCATCAATGCTTCCGACCAAAAATTCTGCAATTTCACGCTCTTCATCGTTTAAGATAAAAGTGTTCAATTGATTGATCAAATCTTGGTGAAAACTCACCGGTGCTGCAAAAGGCATGCTTCTGTCTTCGTCGTCATCGCTATAATTATTCGCCTGAAGTTTGTAATCTGGCGTTTCGTCATTGCTTAAATATTCGTCGATATTGATGTCTTCAGCATCGATTCTGTCGTTTTCAAATTCATCATAATCGTCATATTCTTCGTTTTCGAATTCGTCTTTTTCATATTCATCTTCTTCCTTTCCCGCTTCCAACGCAGGATTTTCGACCATTTCTTCTTTTAAACGCTGTTCAAAAGCTTGCGTAGGCAATTGAATTAACTTCATCAGCTGGATTTGCTGCGGAGATAATTTCTGTGATAATTTAAGTTGTAAAAATTGCTTGAGCATTCTATGGATTTAATTGGTATTTACATTTCAAATTTAATCATTTTCAAATAAAAATGGCACATGTTAAGATAAACTTGTGCCATTTTTGATATGATTTTTATAAAGTATTGACTATTAAAACTCCGCATTTCCAGGAGTCCTAGGAAAAGGAATCACGTCTCTGATATTCGTCATTCCCGTTACAAACAGCACCAATCTCTCAAAACCAAGACCGAAACCGCTGTGAACCGCAGAACCAAAACGGCGCGTATCTAAATACCACCAAAGTTCTTCCTCGTCGATTCCGATCACTTTCATTTTCTCAAGCAAAACGTCCAAGCGCTCTTCTCTTTGCGAACCTCCAACGATTTCTCCAATTCCTGGAAAAAGGATATCCATGGCTCCAACCGTTTTTCCGTCTTCATTCAAGCGCATGTAAAACGACTTTATATTTGCTGGATAATCATAAACAATTACCGGCGATTTAAAGTGTTTTTCCACCAAATAACGCTCGTGTTCTGACTGCAAATCAGCACCCCATTCTTCAATAATATAGTTGAATTTCTTCTTTTTATTCGGTGTTGAATTTTTCAAAATGTCAATTGCTTCTGTGTAAGAAACACGTTTGAAGTTGTTTTCCAACACAAAATTCAATTTCTCAAGCAAAGCCAATTCGCTTCTTTCCGCTTGCGGTTTTGATTTTTCTTCTTCTAACAAACGAGCTTCCAAAAACTTCAAATCGTCGCCACATTTATCAACCGTATATTTGATTACATACTGAATAAAATCTTCGGCCAAATCCATGTTGTCGTGCAAATCATTGAACGCAACTTCTGGCTCAATCATCCAAAATTCTGCCAAGTGGCGCGAAGTATTTGAATTTTCAGCTCTAAAAGTGGGTCCGAAAGTATAAATCTGACCCAAAGCCATTGCAAAAGCTTCGCCTTCCAATTGGCCAGAAACCGTCAAGTTGGTCTGTTTTCCGAAGAAATCTTTTTTATAATCGATATTTCCTTCTTCATTTTTTGGTAAATTGTCCAACGGCAAAGAAGTTACCTGAAACATTTCGCCAGCGCCTTCCGCGTCAGCGCCAGTAATCACAGGCGTATTCACATACACAAAACCTTTTTCCTGAAAATATTGGTGCACCGCAAAAGACAACACCGAACGAACTCTCATAATCGCTCCAAAAGCATTCGTTCTCACACGCAAATGCGCATTCTCACGCAAGAATTCAAGCGAATGTTTCTTTGGTTGCATCGGGAATTTCTCAGGATCAGAATCTCCCAAAATTTCCAAGCTCGTCACCTGAATTTCATATTTTTGTCCCGCACCTTTGCTTTCTGTCAATGCACCTTTCAAGGCCACCGCCGCACCAGTCGTGATACGCTTTAAAGTATCTGCCGGCGTATTTTCAAAATCCACAACACACTGAATATTATTGATAGTCGAACCGTCATTCAAGGCAATAAACTGATTATTTCTAAACGTTCTAACCCAGCCTTTTACATAAACTTCCTGCATCGTTTGAGCACTATTCAACAGCTCCTTAACTTTTGTGTGTTTCATTTTTATTAGTGTAAATATTCTTGAATTTATTCTTTTTATTTTAATTCAGAAAGCTTTCAAATCTTTCTAATTAAGTCTGTTTACAAAGAAAACTTCCCGAAAAACAGACCGCAAAGATAGTAAAAAAATTAGTCAACAAGTTTGAGATTTTAACGCTCAAAAAACTTATATGCCCTTAAATTTTTTATATTGTAAATTGCCAAAAATTATTTTAAAAATCTGTGTAAATCCGTGTCATCTGTGTTCCTAATTTAAATAGAAATTCAGGATGTGATAGCTTCTTCCATCGCAATGACTTTCATTATTTTTATCTAATTTTACAAAAAAATAAAAATGAAAACCGACGTCTTAATCTCAAACACACTTTACGTTATCGGGATTATTGTGATCATTCTTCTGGCCATTGGAATTTTACTCCTTATATACAAATTAAAAAAAGCCAAAGCACAAAAGCAAGAATTCGAGGAAAAATACAACTCGCTCGAATTAAAAGTAAACGGACTAAAACTAGAAACTTTAGAATCAAAATTAAATCCGCATCTTTTTAAAAATATCCTGAATTCAATTCAATCGCACGCTTACCAAACCTATCACGCGCTTGATAAATTGGCCAACGTCTTGGATTATATTTTATACGAAAGCCAAAAGAAATTCGTGTCGCCAAGAGAAGAAATTGAATTTGCTTTAAATTTGATTGAAATCAATAAAATAAAGGTCAGTCCGCTTTTTGAATTAAAAGTAAAAACCAAAATCAAGGAAGACGAATTGCTTTATGAACAGCCGATTTTAGCACCGATGATTTCCATTGATTTAATCGAAAATGCTTTCAAACACGCTGATTTAAAAAGTCCGGATGCTTTTATTTCTATCGTTTTTGAGTTTAAGGAAAGCAGTTTTTATTTGACGGTTTCCAATAAAATTTCCGATCACAAAACCTTGAAAAAAGACCACAGCGGTTTAGGTTCAAATACTTTGGAACAGCGTCTGAAAATAATTTACAACAATAATTTCAAACTCGATAAATTTGTCGAAGATGATGTTTATATTGCTCACTTAAAAATTGACCTCCTTGAATACAAAGCTCAAATGCTTGCTTCTGGACGATGAATTGCCAGGACTGACGTACTTAAAAATGATGTGTGAACAAATTCCAGAATTGGAAGTCGTGAAGGCATTTGACAATCCTGAAAAATTGCTCGCAGAAATGAAAAACCTGGATTTTGATTTGGTCATTACCGACATCGAAATGCCAGGAATGGACGGTTTGAGCGTGGCCAATTTGCTAAAAGACAAAATGGTAATTTTCACGACAGCTTATAAAGAATATGCGGTTGAAGCTTTTGATATTGAAGCGATTGACTACATTACGAAGCCTGTTAAAAAAGACCGACTGCAAAAAGCTGTCACAAAAGCTTTGGAGAAAATCAACAAAAAAACGTCCACTAAAAAATTTGCCCAATTAAATACAGACAAAGGTAAAGCACTTCTGTTTTTTGACCAAATCATTCATATTCAGCCGTCAGAAAGCGACAGTCGCGATAAGGAAGTTTTTATGAAAGACGGAAATTCGATTTTGCTGAAGAATATTACGTTTGCCAAATTGCTTTCCCAGCTTCCTAAAGCAGATTTTTGTAGGATAAACAAAAAAGATATTATTGCAATGTCGGCGGTGAAGTTTTTTGCACATGATGAAATCACGACTACGATTTTAGATAAATCTGGTAAACATTTGGTTTTGTTTTTAAGCGATATTTACCGGTCTGATTTTCTTTGCAAGATCAATCTTTAGGTTTTATTACAAAATTCTGCCTTCTTATTACAATTGGCCAAAACTATTTTACAAAATCAATTTGTATAAGGTTTTCAATGTAGATATTTGCGTCCAAACAAATAACTACCACAATGCAAAAACACAAAAATTCCATTTTCTACGTAGTTTTAATTGCTGTTTTTTCGGCAGTAATTTATTGGTTTTTAAACCAGGGAAAATTTCTGGAAGAAGGAAGAACTATTGTTGAAAAAACTTCAGATAAATCAGACTGGGCAGAATTTTTAGATTCAATGCAGCACAGCTTGCAGCATCCATTGGCGATTTTATTAGCCCAGATTATTACAATTATCCTCGTTGCAAGATTCTTCGGATGGATTTGCAGAAAAATTGGACAACCTTCCGTAATTGGAGAAATCATCGCTGGTATTGTTCTCGGGCCGTCACTTTTAGGAATGTATTTTCCTGAATTCTCAGGAATTTTATTTGCAAAAGCTTCCCTAGGAAATTTGCAGTTTTTGAGCCAAATCGGACTGATACTTTTCATGTTCGTCATCGGGATGGAATTGGACTTAAAAGTCTTGAAAAATAAAGCACACGAAGCAGTTGTAATCAGCCACGCCAGTATTATTTTTCCTTTCACTTTAGGAATCGGATTGGCTTATTTTTTATACCAAACTTTTGCCCCAGAAGGTGTTGAATTCATGTCTTTCGCCTTGTTTATGGGGATTGCGATGAGCATCACGGCTTTTCCAGTTTTGGCAAGAATCGTTCAAGAAAGAGGCATCCAAAAAACAAGATTGGGAAATATCGTCATTACTTGCGCTGCCGCCGATGATATAACGGCTTGGTGTATTTTGGCCGCAGTTATCGCTATCGTAAAAGCCGGTTCATTCGTGAGTTCTTTGTATATTATTGCCATGGCCGTCGCTTATGTTTTCTTGATGATTATGGTCGTAAAACCGTTTTTGAAAAGAGTAGGAGATTTATATTCTTCTAGGAAAACGCTTAGCAAACCAGTCGTTGCCATCTTCTTTTTGACCTTGATTATTTCTGCGTATGTAACTGAAGTTATCGGAATCCACGCTTTATTCGGAGCTTTCATGGCCGGAGTTATCATGCCAGAAAGCGCAAAATTCAGAAGCATTTTTATCGAAAAAGTAGAAGATATTGCTTTAATCGTTTTGCTTCCGTTATTCTTCGTGTTTACAGGTTTGAGAACTGAAATCGGACTTTTAGATGATATTTATCTTTGGAAAGTTACCGGATTAATCATTGCAGTTGCCGTTACCGGAAAATTCTTGGGAAGCGCGCTTGCCTCCAAATTTGTAGGTCAAAATTGGCGGGACAGTTTGGTTATCGGAGCTTTAATGAACACGCGCGGTTTGATGGAATTGATTGTTTTAAATATTGGTTATGAATTAGGCGTGCTTTCTCCGGCAATTTTCACGATGCTGGTTTTGATGGCTTTGCTGACAACTTTCATGACCGGACCCGCTTTAGATTTGATCAATTTAATTTTCAAGACGCAAAATTCTATTATTCCAGAATCAATTACGAATAAATCAAAATACAAAATATTACTTTCGTTTGCTGTTCCGGAAAGAGGAATTTCCTTATTGAAAATTGCAAATAGTTTAGTGAAAAAACAAAATGGAAATGCGCTGATTACAACGATGCATTTGTCGTCAAGCAACGAATTGCACGGCTTTGACGCAAGCCATTATGAACAGGAAATTTTCAAGCCGATTGTAAACGAAGCTGAAAATCTAGACCAAAAAATCGTTACGCTTTTCAAAGCTTCTGTAGATATTGATTCTGATGTGACTGAAATTGCAAACCAAGGCGAATTTGACTTGCTGTTAATCGGTTTGGGACAGTCGATTTTTGAAGGAACTTTATTAGGAAGAGTTTTAGGATATACGACAAGAATCATCAATCCAGATCGTTTGATTGACAAGTTATCAGGAAAAGAAGGCTTGTTCGAAAATTCTCCTTTTGACGAAAGAACGCGCCACATCATTGCTTACAGCAAAATGCCAGTCGGGATTTTAGTAGACAAAAATCTAGAGGAAATCGACCAGATTTTTATGCCGTTATTTTCTGCGGAAGATAAATTCTTGATTGAATATGCACAGAAATTAATTCACAATAATGATTCTCAGATTACGGTTTTAGATCCGGCTGGAGAAATCAAGAATAATTCTGAAATTAAGGAAAGCATCCGTTCGATTGAACAGATTGCGCCGAACCACATTACGATGTCGAGCGAAAAAACGATGAGCAAAGAATTTCTTGAAAAACAAGATTTAATGATCATCAGCCTCGACAGCTGGAAGAAATTGGTTGATTCGCAAAGCGTTTGGTTAAATAATACGCCATCTGTGTTAATTATTAAACCATAAAATTAAAAAAAGGTTTACTTTTGCAATGAATTAAGTACTTGTCGGATTACATATATATTAATTCCCAAAAACCTGCCAGATTTTTTCTGGCAGGTTTTATATATTTAAAACTATACGAATGAACTGGATTTTATTAGTTATTGCAGGATTATTTGAAGTAGGATTTGCTTCCTGTCTAGGAAAAGCCAAAGAAACTTCAGGAACAGAATCAACGCTTTGGATGGTTGGATTTTTTGTATGTCTTACAATAAGCATGGCATTGCTTTACAAAGCCACGCAAGTTCTGCCAATCGGAACGGCTTATGCGGTTTGGACAGGAATCGGTGCCGTAGGAACAGTTTTAGTAGGTATTTTAATCTTTAAAGAACCGGCAACTTTCTGGAGAATATTTTTTCTTTCGACATTAATTGCTTCGATCATCGGATTGAAATTTGTTTCAAGCCATTAAATTCCGAGATTTAAAATCACGGTAAGCTTTATAGAAATATTGTCTTCGAATTTTGCGAGCTGGTTTGGTCCATATCTGTAAAATCCCGAAAGGCCGAGCACTTTGTAAATCTGATTTATTTCAATTCCAGATTCAAAAAAACCATCGCGAAGTGTTTTGTATTCCAAGCCCACATGCTGTTCAGGTTTGTCTAAATCTCCCCAGGCCATTCTTGAAACTAGCACAATTGAAGGCTTGATTCCTTTGATGATTTCTGTTCTTTTAAAACCGTGCTTGAATTGAAACATGACATATTTGCTAGAGAAAAACTCATTGAAATACATCGTCTCGAAACTGTTTTTTCCAGCAATCGTAATTCTTTCAATCAATTTTTCTTTCGTGAGGCTGTTTGGAGAAGTATTATACAAATGCGTCAAAGGAAGATCACCTAAAGCATAACCGGCTTCCACCAAAAGTCCCGTTTTTTGTCCGTTCAGGTATTTTTTTTCATATTCGGCACGGACGTCAAATTTTGAAAAAGTAAAATCATTCTCAAACATTTTAGGAAGCGACTGCGTGAATTGAAACGTGAATTTCGGGTAGCGCTTTTCGATTTCCAATCTTCCGGTCGGTGTCTGCATATAATCGCTGTAAGGATTCCATTGCATTGCGACCATTGCCGTGGTCATGTCATACTTGTCATATAAATTCCCGTCATTGATATAAAGATATCCGAATTTTGGTTCCACGCGGCTGTGCGTCAATTGCCAGATGCTTTCCGTTTTTGGAATTATTTTGGTCTCAATATAACCGCGCCAAGTTTTGTGATTATAAAAAGTGCTCAAGTTGATAGGTCGCGGATCATAAATCTTAAAAACGCGTTTGTCAATCGCAAAAGAAGTACTCGCAATTTCTCGAACGTCATCGGTGTAGCTTCCTCCAATCCAGCTATTTGAAAATTTGCCAAGTCTTGTCGCGCCTCCAATGCTATATTTGAAATTCCCGTCTTTTGTTCCATAAGCTCCATAACCTTCAAGCCTGAATATTCGTGAAAATTTTTCATTCGTAATACCTCCCAGTCCCAAACGGAAGCCTTCGTAGTTGTTGAAACTCAAAAGATAGCGAAGGTCTAAATCGACTGGCCCAATCGGAATGTAGCCGTTTAAAACTTTTCTGCCGAGGCGTAATTTTCGCTCCAGGCGCTCTTTTTTAGCGATGCTGTCAAGTGCGACATAAGTTCTTTCGCTTCGAGAATCAAGGCTGTCTTTTCGGTAAGTATTCCAAAAAGTTTCATCCTTTTCAGCGGCATTGTCTTTTACTTCCAGATAAATCGACGGATGTTTTATTTTTACAGGAATATTATACTCTTTGTCAAAGTTATAAGATTTCGAAAGAAGGTAAGTGAAGTCAGAAGCTACTTTCTTTCGCTCATTATTTTCAAAATCACCTTTAAAAGTGATTGTTCCGCCCAAGATTCTGATGTCGTCGTCATTTTTCCCTTTGACAATTTTAAACTCTTTTTGTGTGGGAAACCAGATGTTTTCTTTTTCTAAATATTCAAATTCATCGGTTGCAGTAATATCCAAAACGCTTCGAATTCTCATAATCGCTTTAGCAACGGCAAAACTATTTTGGTCAATATAAAGAACGCCTTGCAGTCCTGCAGATTTCGCTTTTCTCTTCGGCTTGAAATAAATCATGTAAGTATTTCTGCCTGCAATTTCTACAGAGTCAAGCAGTTGAAAGCGATAATCCTTAAATGCGTCAGGTGCAATCGGACTGTTGTATTTTGTTTCGAAAAGCTCATAGCTGTTGTCGTAAATCGAAAAAGACTGAAGGTTAAAAGCGATAATTTCATAAATCGGATTTTTTAATCCAGCCATTCTTGAGCCTAAAACGGTCTCTTTCAGCTTGTTTTCGCTAAATTGAAATTGCGATACTTTTTCCGTCTGGAACAAATGCTGCTTGCTGACGATTTTCTTGAATTCATAATCAGAAGAATCAATTTCCTTGAAAACTTTTCCGGAATAGCGATCGACAAAAATCGAATCGATTCGCCCATCAATAGAATCTGGATTGGCAGAAACGATCAATTTGTTATATGTCTTGAACTGAAAACTATTGAGTCGCTGTTGCGGATTGTTGCTTTTCTTATTCTTTATGGCTTTGCGGATAATTTCATTTGCTACATTATCTTCCGAAGAAATCATAATTTCATCAAGGTTTTCCGCTTTTGGCGAAAGCACAATATCATAGCGTTTCCTGTTTCCTTTTGCAGGAATAGTTTTTGAAAAATAGCCAATATAAGAAATGCTCAAAGAAGTAATTTCTTTTTGACTTTGCAATAGAAATTTCCCGTCAACATCAGTAATTGTTGCATTATTTTCAGATGCAACTGAAGCAAACGGCAATGGGTTTTTAGTGTTTTCATCTCTCACAATTCCTGAAATTTGAAATTGCGCATGAAGCGAGAGCGAGAAAAAAAGCAACAGAAAAGAGAAAAATCTCATCAGGGGAATTTACTTTAAGACGATTGAATTCATGAATTGTTACACTTTGCAAAAGTAAGCTTCTTTATATAAAAAAAATCCACTGTTTAAGTGGATTTTAAGATAAAATTAGTGAAATGTTAATCTACAGTGTTGATTTTCTCTACTTTGTCTTTCCAATATTGCATCATGGCGAAAGAAATAATCATCGATGAAGCAGCGCCTTCAATAAAAAGGCCGAAGCAAAATTGGTATAATGATGGCTCGCCGCCAAAAATATAACTGTTTTTAAATTTAGTAAAGTCACCGCCAAGTGACTCAATATAGATCATGAAAGCAAAGATGCCTAAGACCAGCGAAACCATTCCGGTTAGAAAACCGGCAAGGAGATTGGTCAGGTATCCGTTAATTCCATCGTGGTAATTTGATCGGATGGTTCTGTTTACGCCATAAATTACAAATATGAAATTCAGCAACCTTAAATAAATTTGATCGGCCAGTCCTAAAGTTTCTATTAGCAGAAAGTATAATCCGATACCAATAAAGATGATAATACCGTTGATGAATAGTCTAGAAAATTTCATAATAATCAGTTTAGTTAGTTATAATTCTTTGCATGCGGCGTTTCATTAATCGCATTGCTATAACTAAAATTACAAAATTTAATCTAGATTTTGATAGTTTGATTGGTTATTAAACGGAGTTTTAATAAAATTTTAATAAATAAGTTTTTTCTGATTTAAGTCGCCCAATTTTTTATTTTATCAGATTGCCTTGATTATCATATAGTAGAATCCAATCGTTGTGAAAAAAGTAGTTCCATTCTGCCTGTGCCAAATCAACATCAGGATTTATCAGTTTTAAGTAAGGCTTTCTGTTTATCGACACATTGGTGTCTGCAAAAATGCTGACATCGATTCCTTTTAGGGCATATTCTTTCTTGATTCGCTGTGCCAATTGCCAAATTGCATCTGGTTTTTCAGAAATCATATTTAACTGTTTTGGCGTTAATTCTGAATGAAAGTCATACAAAATTCTCTGATTTGTCTTCTTGTCATAAATCCTGAAATTTGTGTAGCCAGAACGCGAGCGAAGCATCATCCGCCAGCTTAATCGGTGCCCTTCTTCTGTCCAGAGAACGTCACCTTTTATGAACCAATGCCTTACGGGCAAAATAATTTGGATTATAAAATAAGGAAGGAAGAAATAAAGCAAAATAGATTTGTTTTCATGAACTGGCTCTTTTTCCAAATCCAATTCAGGTTTTTTCTTGAAAAATAGTTGTCTTATTTTTTCTGGAGAATAAAAGAAAACCGCAAAACTCAGCGCAAAAAACGGAAAAATTCCGATTTGTAAAGTAAAAGCGTTGAACAAATGAAATAGTAAGGAAGCAATAAATGCAATCGTTCGGGTTCTTTTCCAAAGCAGCATCGGAACAATCAGCATGTCAAACGCAATTCCAGAATAAGCAATGAAAAGATAAAACCATTTTTGATTGAAAATCTCTTGTATGAAAGGATAAGGCGATTTATTTGCCAAAAGATTTTTGGTGAAAGTGCCGTCCAGCCAATCGGGATAAAATTTTGAAACAGTTGCGAAAAAATAAACAATTGCAATTTGCAAAATCATTACCCACGAACACCATTTTGGCATGCTCAGGCTTTTTATTTCTGGATTTTTTTTAGCATCAATGGAAGCATATTTATTTGAAGGAAGAAAAATCATGATCAGGCAGACCAAAATCAGCATGTAGTAATGATTGTTGTAAGATGTTTTCTGCATCCAGTAAGAAATCGTCCACAGGAGAGTAAAAGCACTTAAAGTCCAGCGGTATTTCCATCCAATCATGACAAAAATCCCTAGAAATCCCATCGTGGCAAAATAGAAATACATTCCGTAGCCAGGAAGCGGCTGTAGCCATTCCATGCCGATGTGGCTGAAAGTAAATTTTGGGTCGATGAAATTTTTTTTTACCCAGCCCGTCAAAATGGCTCCAAAAGTTTCTGCAGCGAGCAGAAATCCGAAAAATATCCTGAAAATAATCAGTGGCGCATTATCTATTGGCTGGAAAAGTTTTTTCATCTTAAGTCTTTTATAAACTCTTTTGCAGTAATTCTGTCTTTTTCAATTTGCTGTCTCAGCGTGTCAAAGGAAGGAAATTTTTCTTCAGAACGAATTCGGTGAAGCAATTCTACAGCAATAATTTTATCGTATAAATCGCCCTCAAAATCTAAATAATGCACTTCGATAGATTGTTTTTTGCCGTCAACAGTAGGATTTGTACCGATATTCATCATTCCGTAGACCAAATTGCCGTCGATAAAGCTTCTTACGATATAAACTCCGTTTTGCGGAATCAGTTTGTACTCTTCCTCAATTTTAATATTTGCTGTTGGAAAATTAATCGTTCTTCCTAATTGTTTTCCTTGGATTACTTTTCCAGTAAGAAAATAATTGTAGCCCAAATATTCGTTTGCAAGAACAATGTTTCCGGCATCAAGCGCATTTCTGATTTTGGTAGAACTTATCGAAACTTCATCAATTTCTTCTGCCGAAATCTGTTCTACTTCAAAGTTATATATTTTTCCAAAAGCAATCAAGTCATTAATATCTGCAGAGCGATTTCTGCCAAAACGATGATCGTGGCCGATGATGATTTTTTTGATGTGAAATTGATCTACCAAAATGGTCTTGACAAATTCCTCAGCTTCCATTTGAGAAAATTTTTGGTCAAACGGATGAATTATTAGATTGTCAAGTCCCGCTTTTTCTAGCAAAACAGCTCTTTCTTCAATCGTATTTAGAAGTTTTATCGTTCCGTCATTTTGCAAAACCATCCGCGGATGCGGAAAAAAGGTAAGTACTAAACTTTCGCAATTTTCATCAAGAGCGCTCTGGGTAAGTCTTTCGATGATTTTTCCATGTCCCAAATGCACGCCGTCGAAAGTACCCAAAGTGGCGATTGTCTGATTTTTTGACTGGAATTCTTGTATTGTATTAAAAATTTTCAAAATTATATTTTAAGCGATGTACAAATTTATAAGTATACATTGGATATATGAAATGCCATCGCATTTATTTTGAAACATTTGCAAAGTAAGCGTTTTCTTTTGTCCACTATTTGTTATATTTGATGTTACTAACTCAAAAAACCTAATATTTTTTTAACATGAAAAAAACATTACTCTTTACGATGGCTTCTTTGCTTTTTGCCACGTATGGGCATTCTCAGACTGGAAAGTTTTGGTCGGATGCTAAAAAAACCGACGCAGTTGAGGTCTCGAAAAACACGAAAAGGCTTTCTTTTCCAGATGAATTTTCTACTTTTCGCCTCGACTTAAATTCGTTCAGACAGCAATTATCTGCGGCACCAAATGTTAATTCTTCAAAACAGGGAGTGGTTGTTTTAATTCCAAATACGAGTGGAATTATGGAGCGCTTTGAAGTTTTTGAATCTTCTAACTTTACAGCAGAACTGCAGGCGAAATTTCCACAAATCAGAGCTTATTCAGGTAAGGGACTTGATGATAAATATGCGCAAGTTAAGCTGAGTGCCGACCCAAACGGTATTCAGGCAATGATTTTTAGAGCAGATAGAAAGAATGAATTCGTAGAGCCGTATTCTGCAGACGGAAAAATTTATGCCGTTTTTAATTCTTCAAGAAACAAAGGAAGCCTTCCATTTACTTGTTCGACTGTAGATAAAGCATTGGCGAAAGATCTTTCGGGGAAAGTATCGCAAACGGGCAGATCTGGCGGTTCAGAATTATTGACTTTCAGATTAGCGCTTTCTTGTAATGGAGAGTATGCAAATTATTTTGGAGCTACAAGCGCTACGCAAGTTGGATTGGTTTTGGCGGCGTTTAATGCTACAATGACTCGCGTGAACGGTGTTTTTGAGAAAGATTTGGCGATTCACATGAATATTGTAGATAAATCTAGCGATGTTGTTTTTTATAATCCCACGACTGATCCCTATACTACTTTAAGCAACTGGAATGGCCAGTTGCAATCAACATTGACAAGCCTTGTCGGCGAAGCAAATTATGATGTCGGGCATATGTTTGGCGCTTCTGGCGGTGGTGGAAATGCAGGATGTATTGGCTGTGTATGTTCTGACGGGGAAAAAGGAAGCGGCATTACTTCGCCAGCTGACGGAATTCCTCAAGGAGATAATTTCGATATTGACTATGTTGCTCACGAACTTGGACACCAATTTGGCGGAAACCACACGTTCTCTCACAATGTTGAAGGTTCTGGAGTAAATGTGGAACCAGGAAGCGGTTCTACGATTATGGGTTACGCAGGAATCACTCCTCGTGACGTGCAACCGCATTCTGATGATTATTTTGTGTATGCGTCAATCAGGCAAATTCAAAATAACATGGCTGGAAAAACTTGTCCGGTTAGAACGCCATTAAATCACGGAACGCCAGTTTTAACTTTAGCGGGGCAAAGCTATACAATTCCAAAAAGCACTCCGTTTTCATTAACAGGTTCTGCAACAGATTCTGGAGGCGATGCGCTAACTTATTGCTGGGAACAAGATGACACGGCAACTACTCAAAGCGGTACAAGTAGTGGAGCTTCGGCTACAAAAGCAGGAGGTCCAAACTGGAGGTCTTATAATCCTGTAGCTTCTCCGACTAGATATTTTCCTAGACTTGAAACGCTTTTGGCAAATCAAACGACAACGCAAGGAACAGAAATTTTGGTTGAAGCTTTGAGTTCAGTGTCTAGATCGCTTAAATTTGCTTTGACTGCTAGAGATAATAATATTGCTGGAGGACAGACGGCTACAGGACTTGTGACAGTTAATGTTGCGGCTGCAGCTGGTCCGTTTTTAGTTACTTCTCCAAATACAGGAGTTAATGTTCCTGCAGCGACTAATCAAACTATAACTTGGGATGTAGCCGGAACTACTGCAAATGGTGTAAATACGCCATACGTAGATATTTATTTGTCTACTGACGGAGGTACAACTTATCCTAAATTATTAGCAAGCAAAGTTCCAAATGATGGTGCTGAAATAGTTACAGTTCCTAATAATGCGGGAGCACAAAACAGAATTATGGTAAAAGGATACAGAAATGTTTTCTTTGATATCTGTAATGCGAACTTTACAATTGCTGCGCCTGCTGCTACTTTCGCAGTTGCTTTTTCAGGAGTTGAAGGCGAACAAAATAAGGAGATTTGTAAAGGAACAAGCATTTCTTATACTTTTCCATATGCCACTTTTGCAGGTTTTTCAGGAACTACGACTTTTGCAGTAACTGGCCAGCCAGCAGGTTCGACAGTTGCATTTTCTACACCTTCATTAAGTGCTGATGGAAATGTTACATTGACCGTAAGCAATACTCTTGCAAGCACCCCAGGTCTTTATACTTTGGCTGTGGTTGCAACTTCTGGAAGTACTTCAAAAACTTTAAATTTATACTTAGATTTATTAGATAATTCGTTTTCTGCAATTTCGGCAACTTCGCCTGCTAACGGTGCGCAAGTTTCTCCAGGAAATGTAGTTTTGAATTGGACAGCTTCTACTGGTGCAACTTCTTATGAAGTACAAGTAGCGACTGATAATGCTTTTGCAAATGTTGTTAGTTCAGGAACTGTAAATACAAATTCTTATTCTCTTTCAAATCTTGGGAATGCTTCAACTTATTTTTGGAGAGTTTTGCCTAAAAACGCTGCCTGTCAAGGTTCGTATTCTGCATTTTCTAGTTTTGGAACCACTTTTTGCGGATCAATTGCTTCTGCAAACGTACCTGTAATAATTTCTGCAAGTGGAGCTCCTACAGTGAATTCTACTTTGAGTATTTCTGCAGGGCAAAGTGTTATTATTGAAAATTTAAGTGTTATGCTTGATATTACGCATAGTTATGTTGGCGATTTAACAGCTACCTTAATAAGTCCGGCTGGAACGCAAATTCAACTTTTTGCAGCAAAATGTGATAGCGGAACGAATATATCAGCAACTTTTGATGATGCAGGAACAACTTTAATTTGTGGAAGCGGTCCAGCTATCGGAGGAAAAATTATTCCTGCGCAGGCTTTGTCTCAATTGAATGGATTGTCTTCTGAAGGAACATGGACACTGAGAGTAAGAGACAGTGCAAATCAAGATGGCGGGCAAATTAACAGCTGGAGCCTTAATGTTTGCAGCCAGCAAGCTCCTTTGAGTGTTGATAAAAATATACTTTCTGATTTTGCAGTTTATCCAAACCCAAATACAGGAAACTTCAATGTTAAATTTACAAGCCAATCCTTATCTGAAAAAGTGCAAATTTCAGTTTTTGATTTGAGCGGAAGAATTATTTTTAATAATGAATATTCAAATGAGCCAGTTTTCAATCAAAATATTCAGCTGAATAATGTTCAGTCTGGTGTTTACTTGGTTAGAATTACAAATGGTGATTCAAAAGAAGTGAAGAGGATTATTGTAAGATAAAACAATTTCTAACGATAAAAAAGGGCATCTAATTTAGGTGTCCTTTTTTTTATTATTAAAAAACGGCTGATGTGTTGGGTAAATTGCTAAATTTGTTTCAATTAAATCAAATTATTTATGAAAAAACTAATACTATTAATTGTACTGGCTTTTTTTGTCTTTTCTGAAGGATATTCTCAATCATCTCTTTGGTCAAAAACAACAGAGCAAAAATTAGCTATCCTTGAAAAGTTAGATCGTGATTCTTCACCAAAAGAATTTGAGCTTTTCCATTTAAATGTTGGACAGCTGAAATCGCAACTTAGTGCGTCACCTTCTAGAGATCTTCAAGGATCATCTCAGGTAGTAATTTCTTTCCCAAATGCGGAAGGAAAATTGGAGAAATTTAAAATTTATGAATCTTCTGTAATGGCACCTGAATTGGCTAAAAGACATTCAGAAATCCAGTCTTATATAGGAGTAGGAATTGATGATCCAACGGCTAGCATGAGTATTACGACTACTATTTTTGGTGTGCATGCCATGGTTCTTTCTGTAAAAGGAACTTATTACATCGATCCTTTTACAAAAGATTTGAACAACTATATTGTTTACAATAAATCAAGTCTAAGTACTACAAATACTTACCAATGTCTTGTTCATGATGAAGACAAAGGAGAGTTTCCTAATTTTGAACAAGCAATATTGGCTAGTGATAGCAAATTCAGAACTTATCGCATGGCAATGGCATGTACAATTGAATATGCTGCATTTCATATCGCTGCGGCTGGAGTGACCGGAGCTGACTTGGCAACAAGAAAAGCAGCAGTTTTAGCGGCAATGAATGTTACTGTTGCTAGATTGAATTTAGTATATGAAAAAGACATGTCACTTAGAATGCAATTGGTTGCAAACAATGAAGATATTATCTTTATTGATACTGATAATTTTAATAATACTGCGCCAGGAACTCTTATCAATCAAAGCCAAACCGTAATTGATGGTGCTATCGGTAGCGCAAATTATGATATAGGCCATACAGTAAGTACAGGCGGTGGCGGATTAGCTCAATCTCCATCAGTATGTCTTGCTTCTGGTAAAGCAAGAGGAATTACAGGTTCTCCGGCTCCTGTTGGCGATCCTTATGATATTGATTTCGTGGCTCACGAAGTTGGGCATCAGTTTGGTGCTTCACATACTTTTAATGGTGAAGGAGGTAACTGTACAGCCCTTGGTACTAGCCCAACTAGATCAGCCGCCAATGCAGTAGAACCAGGAAGCGGTTCAACTATTATGGCTTACGCAGGAATTTGTTCTCCTGTAGATGTTCAGTCAAACTCAGATTCTTATTTTCATGCAGTAAGTATTGCGCAAATGGTCACACATATAAATGGATCTGGTAACTGTGTTGCTGGTGTTTTAAACAATAATACGCCACCAACAATAGGAACGTTTACGAATTATGCTATTCCTGCTGGAACTGCCTTTGTTCTAAAAGGAACTGCTACAGATGTTGATGGAGATGTTCTAAGTTATTGCTGGGAACAAACTAATGCAGGTACAACAACAGATTTGCCAAATGCTACAACAACTTCTTCAATTCCTAATTTTAGGTCTTTTAATCCAACGACTTCGCCTAATCGTTATTTTCCAGCATTATCAACGGTATTAAGCGGTAGCTTAGCAACTACTTGGGAGGTGATTCCTACAGTTGCAAGAACTATGAATTTTGCCTTGACAGTAAGAGATAACAGAACTCCAAATGGAGGACAGACTTCTAGAAGAAATATGACTATCGTTTTTAATGCTGATGGAGCGCCTTTTGCTGTTACATCTCAAAACACAGATGGCCTTACATTTACTCAGGGACAATCTCAAACAGTAACTTGGAATGTTGGAAATACAACCGTTGCTCCAATTAATACGTCTAATGTTAATATCCTGCTTTCAACAGATGGCGGGTTAACATTTTCAACTGTTTTGGCATCAAATACACCAAATGATGGAACAGAAATAATCACTCTTCCTAATGTTGCAGGTCTTAATTGTCGTATTATGGTAGAAGCTGTGGGAAATGTCTTTTATGCAGTTAACTCAAAAGCATTTTCAATCGGATATAACTGTAATATAGCTGGAAATGCTACGCAGATCGCAATACCTGATGGAACTGGTACAACTACACCTGGAGCAGAATCTATAATAAATGTAACTTCAGCTGGAACTGTTAATGATATTAAAATAACTGTAAATGCTACACACTCCCGAATTGGGAATTTAAGGCTTACTCTTATTCATCCTGATGGAACTTCAGTAATCTTAATGAACAGAGCTTGTAATGCAGCTATTTATTCAAATATGGCCGTTTCTTTCCAAAATGGAGCGCCAACAATAGTTTGTTCAAGCCCATTATCAGGAACTTACAGAGCTTCTGGGACATTAGCTAATTTAAATGGAAAATCTATTACAGGAAATTGGACTCTTAGGGTGCAAGATTTTGCTACAGGTGATACAGGAACTCTTGATTCTTGGTCGTTAAACCTTGGCTGTACTTTAGGAAATGAAGAAGTTGCAGGTCTTGCAGATTTCAAAATTTATCCAAATCCAAATAAAGGAAACTTTACCATTCAGTTTGATTCAAAATCAGGAAATGAAATCAAGGTTGGTGTAAATGATATCAGCGGAAGACAAATCTTCAACCGTTCATACCAAAATACGGGATTGTTTTCTGAAAACTTGAAATTGGATAACCTTCAATCTGGAATCTATCTTGTAACTGTTCAAGATGGTGATAGAAGAGAAGTTAAGAAAATTGTAGTTGAATAATTTCAACGCAAATAAAACAAAAAGGGAGCTAATTAGCTCCCTTTTTTATTGTAGTTTAATTTGTATTTCCTTTGTTTTTTGGTTGTCTACTATCGCTGGAATAATTATGCTTAATTCGTTTTTAATTCTCTTTAAACTGCCTTCATTTACTTCGTAATAGCCAGCTTTTCCTTTGCAATAACAGAAAATGCCAAAAACCATTTTAGTAGCTTGAAGTTCTTGATTTATGAATAAAAATTCTTTTTTATTTTTCTCTATTTCAAAAATAATTTCTTCGCGATATCCTGCGTCTTGAAGCAATGTGTCTTTTATTATGTCGGAATAGTTATAGCGATACACATCATGACTTATGCTTTCATTGAGTTTATAATAAGTTTTGCCAATGCCGTCAGTTTCGATATCCAAACTCTTATTTTCGAGTATTTCAAATTTGCATTCTCCATTTTTAGCGCAAACACTTTCTATTTTAAAACTAGCCTTATTTATGCTTTTTAAATTATTAGAATTGTGATTCGAGCCACATGAAATTGCAAGAAACGTAAAATGAAGCAAGACTATTTTTTTCATAATATTAAATTTTCTTGAATGAATATGGCAAAATATAAGCCATTATTTTCCGTTGAAAGATGTCATTGTGATTTCGAGTCCGGCAAGGGCAAAAGATTGTATGATTTCTGCAGATATATCTAATCTCTCTGTAAGTTTCGATTTTTCATCGTCATTCCATTCACCGAGAACGTAATCAACTTGTTTTCCTTTTTTAAATTCATCGCTGATTCCAAAACGAAATCTTGGATATTCTGAAGTATTTAAGATTTGCTGGATGCTTTTCAGGCCGTTGTGGCCGCCGTCGCTTCCTTTTGTGCGTATTCTTATGCTTCCAAAAGGTAAGTTTAAATCGTCAGTAATGATCAAAACGTTTGATGCTGGAATATTTTCTTTGTCCATCCAATATTTTACGGCTTTTCCGCTGAGGTTCATGTAAGTGTTTGGCTTTAAAAGAAAAAGGGTTCTTCCTTTTAATTTGTATTCGGCCATTTGTCCCAGTTTTGCGGTTTGAAATTCCACTGATTCTTTTCTGGCCAAATGATCCACGACTTTAAATCCGATATTGTGTCTGGTGTTTACGTATTCTGCGCCAATGTTGCCGAGGCCAACGATGAGAAATTTTTTCATTGGGTCTGTTTCTGTTTTGTTTTCTTTTTTGAATATGTTGGATAGCCAATTCATTTTGTAAAAATAGTTTTTCTGTGGGGAATTTCGAAGGAATTTTTTTGGAACGCGGATTTTATATTGTCATTGTTAGGAACGAAACAATCTTATCCTGCTTGTCAAAAAACTTTTTTGAATTAGTTTATCGATTCATACTATTGTCATTGCTTCGTTCCTCGCAATGATAATAAGGCATAAAAAAAGCACCAGTTTTGAGGCCGGTGCTTTTGATATAAATAAGAATGAAATTATTTTTTCTTTCCTTTTGCTGGAGCTTTCGCCGCTTTTGCAGCTTCTTGAGCAGCTTTCATTGCAGCACGTGAGATTCTCACTTGAGCAACTACTGTGTTTTCTGGGTGAAGCAATTTATAGTTGTCTGAAACTAATTTAGTAACGTATAATTTGTTACCCATTTCAAGACCTGAGATTTCAGCTTCAACGAAATCTGGAAGATTTTTTGGTAAAGCTTTAACTCTCAATCTACGTTGGTTCAAACGTAAAACACCACCTAAAAGTACACCTGGAGAAACTCCTGTTACTTTAACTGGAACTTCCATAGTGATTTCTTTGTCATCGTGTAATTGGAAGAAATCTAAGTGCAAAATCTTGTCTGAAACAGGGTGCACTTGAGTGTCTTGCAATACTGCGTTGAATGTTTTGCCACCTTCAAGTTCGATCACAACTGTGTGAGCGTTTGGAGTGTAAATCAATGTTTTAAATGCTTTTTCTTCTGCAGAAAAATGCACTGGTTGATCTCCTCCGTATAAAACGCAAGGAACCATTCCAGCATTACGTAAGGCTTTAGTAGCTACTTTGCCCACGCTTTCTCTTTCTGATCCTTTAATTGTAATCGACTTCATTGTAAATATATATAATTAATAAAAAATTCTAATTTTGGTTTTAATGATGAGATTGCTTCGTTCCTCGCAATGACTACATCAAAAATTTACCGCTAATCGAGTTGTTGTGCTGTACCATTTGCATTACTTCTGCAAAAAGAGGCGCACAGCTTACCACTCTGATTTTCTTTGATTCTTTCTTTAACGGAATAGAATCGGTAACTATCAATTCGAGTAATTTCGAATTTTCAATTTTTTCATAAGCTTCTCCTGATAAGATGGCATGAGTACAGATTGCTCTGACGCTCAAGGCTCCTTTTTCAATCATCAGGTCGGCTGCTTTTGCCAAAGTTCCTCCGGTGTCAATCATATCGTCAACCAATATGATGTGTCTTCCGGTAACTTCGCCAATCAATTCCATGCTTTCAATAACATTTGCCGCTTTTCTTTGCTTGTAGCAAATTACAACATCTGATTCTAAAAATTTAGAATAAGCATATGCTCTTTTTGAACCTCCCATATCTGGAGATGCAATTGTCAGATTCTCTAAACCTAGACTTTTTACATAAGGCAAGAAAATAGTAGAAGCAAATAAATGGTCTACTGGTTTTTCAAAAAATCCTTGAATTTGATCTGCGTGCAAATCCATCGTCATGATTCTTGTGGCTCCGGCGCTTTCTAAAAGTTTTGCAACTAATTTCGCTCCAATCGGCACACGTGGCTTATCTTTTCTGTCTTGACGTGCCCATCCAAAATAAGGTATTACAGCAGTAATGTGACGTGCTGAAGCTCTTTTGGCGGCATCAATCATTAGCAAAAGTTCCATCAAGTTATCCGCACTTGGAAAAGTGGAACAAACTAAAAAGACTCTCAATCCTCTGATTGATTCTTCAAATGACGGTTGAAATTCCCCGTCGCTATAAGTTGAGAACGTTACCTTACCTAGCTCCACACCATAGCTTTTAGCTATCTGTTCGGCTAAATGTACGCTTTGAGAACATGCAAATATCTTTGCTTCTGGTTCTTGGTGCGGCATTTTAATGTATTGTTTAGTAGTTAGTTAGTTGTGTGTCGCGTTAACGAGGTGCAAATTTAGGAATAAAAATCAACTCTGCGAGAAAATTTTTTAAGTTTTTTTCTTTTATTTTAAAATAAATCTATTACATTTGCACCCACAATTGAAACACATCAATTGCCTGGATGGCGGAATTGGTAGACGCGCACGACTCAAACTCGTGTACTTAGGTGTGTGGGTTCGATTCCCACTCCAGGTACTAAAACCCTAAATATTTGAATTTCAAATATTTAGGGTTTTTATTTATAAAAAATGCTTCTAAAACTAAATTTAGAAGCATTTTTTGTTATTTAAATAAGTTGATTGTTAATTGGCAACCACTGTATTTGGCAAAATAACCTCGGCAGTTTTTGCAATATCCTGTGGAACGGACTCAATTACATATTTCATATTTTCACCTCTTACAGTTACTTTAAATTTTTCTTGAGTAATTACTGTAATAACTTCTACTTTTTTTCCTTGATATTCGCAGAAATAAACTGATGTGTCTTTTACTGAAACTGCCTTTTTGATAAGCTTCATATCTCCAATTGGTTTTACTGAAACGGTGTTGTCTGTCAGCGCAAACAAATTTCCTGGTTCGTTGTGAGGCTCTTTATTAATAGTATAATTTTCAGATTTCAAAACAACTTTATAATAATCGGCTTGGGAATAACCCGCCACAAAAAGGAGCAAGGCTAAAAATGTAAATATCTTTTTCATAGCATTTTATTTTATCAAAAAAATAATTAATTTTTCTGGATTTATTTTCTGCTAATTTACTGTGGCTTGCTGGGTAAGATGTTATATTTTCTTCGAGTAAGTTTATCTGATTCAAAGGATTATTAAGAAGATTTTATAATTTCTTGATCACATAAGTCACAATTCCCCAAATCATGAAATTATTTTCTTCTGAAACTTTAATTGGCTCGTAGTTTTGGTTTTCTGGCATAAGAAAAAGGCTGTCTTTCTCTAATTTCAGGCGTTTCACTGTAAATTCTCCGTCGATGAAGCAGACAGCAATTTTTTTATCTGAAGGTTCTAAAGTTCGGTCAACAATTAAAATATCCTTGTCATTTATTCCTGCATCAATCATCGAATGGCCTTCCACTTTTATATAAAAAGTAGTTTTTGCATTCTCAATTAATTCTTTATTTAAGTCAATAGCAGTTTCTAGAAAGTCTAAAGCGGGTGAAGGAAATCCGGCGGAAACCCCTTGATTTACATAAGGAATCTTTATCTCGCTCTCTATATCAGGAGCAAAGAAAGTAAGCTTTTGTTTGATATGTTTAGAATTTAATGACATTTTATTACGAGAATTTCATCGAATCTTGTCGTATATCTTGCAGACAATAAATCTTGTTTCATATTCCATGTTTTTGCGTCTTGCGTTCCGAGTTTGACTTTTCGATCGCCTAATTTTTTGTTTATATCATCGATCGTTTTCATCAAAGCAAGATGTTTCGGATTTTCTTCTTCAAATAAATGAAGCTGTTTTTCATTCGTATTTATGAGTTGCGTCACAATAACGCCTGCCTTTTTAAAACGCTGCCCTTTATTTTCTTCATATAATTTTTCTAAGATCCTAATTGCCGCTTGATTTATCGTAAGGGTAGAATCGGTACCAAAAGGCAACGTAATCGAATCGTGGTAATATTGTTTGGCTGTAGGCGTTTTATGTTCCATAGTTCCCAACATTACGATTACGGTATGGCAGCATGAATCTTGCTTTCTCAATTTTTCGGCACATACAGAGGCGAAAGTAGAAACTCGTTCTCTTAAGGAATCAAAATCATATAATTTTTTCGGAAAACTTCTCGTGATAGCAATGCTCTTTTTATTGACAGGTTCCTCCATTCCTAAAACCGATTCGCCCAATAATTCTTTTCTTAACCGAAGGCCAATAACGCCCATTTCTTTTTTTATCCAGCTTTCATAAAAAGGTTCGGTAAAATCATACGCAGTCAAGATATTTTTGGCTTTCATCTTTTTCTTCATCCGATAGCCAATTCCCCAAACGTCTTCAATTTTAGTCCATTTCAAAGCTTTTATGCGTTTTTCGTCCGTATCAATTACATAAACGCCTTTTGTTCTTTCTGGATATTTCCGGGCAATTTTATTGGCAACTTTTGACAAAGCTTTCGACGGAGCAAAACCAATACAAACCGGAAGGCTCAGCCCTTTCATGAGCGTAGTTTTTATCTTCTTGCCATAATCGTCATAATCCAGGATATTCATCCCATCAAAATTCAAAAATGCTTCATCAATGCTGTAGACTTCAACTTGCGGCGTAAAGTCTCGCAAGATGTCCATCGTCCGCTGGCTCAAATCCCCATACAAAGCATAATTTGAAGAAAATACTTTTACGTTATGCTGTTTTAGCAATTCCCTGACTTTAAACTCAGGTGCCGCCATCGGAATTCCGAGCACTTTTGCTTCGTCGCTGCGAGATATTATGCAACCGTCATTATTAGACAAGACGACGACAGGCTTCCCATTATATTGTGGCTGGAAAACCCGTTCGCAAGACGCGTAAAAATTATTGCAATCGACTAAAGCATACATACTGCAAAATTAAGATATTCAGCCTGAAAACAGATGTTAATTGTGAGCAGTTCGGTTAACATAAATTGGCTGTTAATGCAGAAGAAATTGCGGAACTTGTTTTATTCTTAAGTTTTGACAAATCTTCTTGCACAACCGGAAGCTATATTATTGCTTATGCCGGTTATACTGCGATCTAAATTGAGTTGGTTATAAATAAAAAAGGCTGTCAAATTTGACAGCCTTTTTTATTATGAGTAAATTATTAAACTAATAAATCTAATATAAAAGAGGGGTAAAGTCCAATTGCGATGTTCAATAAAATAGCAACAGTTGCGACAGCGTGATATACAAAAGGAACAGGCATTGCTTTTTCTGTAGCATCTTTCGTGTACATTGCTAGAATCAATTTGAAGTAATATCCAACGCTAATAATTGAGTTTATTACAGCTACAATTACCAAAATAATGTGTCCAGCGCTAAGCATTTTGTCGAATAAAAATACTTTTCCGAAGAATCCTGAAAATACTGGAATTCCGGCCATTGAAAGTAAAGCCCCGGTTAAAATTGCAGCTAATAGCGGACTTGTTTTTCCTAATCCGTTGAAGTTGAAAATATCTTCGTTGTCTTTGTCTTTTGTTACATATAAAACTACTGAAAAGGCTGCAATTCCCGCTAAAGCGTAAGCTGAAGTATAATAAAGCAAAACGCCAGCTGAAGTTGAAACTGCTAAAAGTGTCATCAGCATGAAACCTGCGTGGGAAATACCTGAAAACGCAAGCATTCTTTTTACATTTGTTTGTCTCAAAGCCATGATATTTCCAATCGTCATAGACAGAATTGAAATGATCATCAATGCGGTTTGTGAAGAATCAGGAAGATTTACGTTCATTGCGCTTACCAATTTAAAGAAAGCGGCCATTGCAACAACTTTTGCCAATGTGCTCATCAAGGCAGTTGTCAAAGCAGGCGAGCCTTCATAAACGTCTGGCGCCCAAAAGTGAAATGGCGCTGCGGCAATTTTGAAAAGCATTCCGATACTTAATAAAATCGCACCGATATAAAACCAGTCTTCAACATCTGCTGAAGTTCCGGCTTCTTGAATTACGGCCATATCAAATGAACCGATCGCTCCGTAAATCAAGGCAATTCCGAATAAGATAAATCCAGAAGCAAAAGCGCCCATCAAGAAATATTTCATTCCGGCTTCATTACTTTTTAGGCTTAATCGATTGCTCGCCGCCAAAACATACAATGAAATAGAAAGAATTTCAATTCCTAAGAAAAACATGGCAAGGTTTCCAAAAGCAACCATGGCAACGGCTCCCGTCAAAAGGAATAATTTTATAGAAATAAAATCAGATATTTTGTGGAACTGCTTTTCGTGGAAACTTGGCGTCAGAGCAATTAGAAATACGGTCAAAAGAATAAACAGGCAAGAGAAAGTAGTTGCAAAACTGTCAAATACAATCATGTTATTGTAAGTATCTGCCGTGTTATTTAATCCAGTTGCAGTCAAACCTAAGATTGCAAGCAAGCCCACGATTGTTACTGGAACAATCGCTTTTCTTGCGTTGAAAATTTCAGCTATAAGGCATAAAATCCCTAATCCGGCAATAGCTATTAATGTATACATTTTATATCTGACTAAATTAAATTCTGTTTATAATAGTTAAAATATCTTGCAGGCTTGGCGTAATCAAATCTACAATTGGTTTTGGATACAATCCGAAGAAAAGCAAGAAACCAATGATGATTGTCAAAGTAAAACCTTCGTTGAAAGTTATATCTGCAAATATTTTTTCATTCGTATTTCCAAGCATTACTTTTTGGAACATTTTCAACATATAAAAAGCTCCCAAAATAATGGTTGTTCCGCCTATAATTGCTACTGTCAAGCTTACTTGTGCTAAACTGTATAAGACTTCGAATTCTCCAACAAAGTTGAAAGTTCCAGGCAAAGCAACAGATGCCAACACCAAAATCATGAACATCGATGTGAATTTCGGAGTTTGAGATCTGATTCCTCCCATTTCGCTGATTTTCCCAGTATTGTATCTTCTTGAGATGATTTCTGCGGCGAAGAATAATCCAACGACTACGAAACCGTGGGCGATCATTTGCAAAACTGCGCCACGCAATCCGTCTAAAGTCAAAGTATAACTTCCTGCAGCGATCAATCCAACGTGCGCCAATGAAGAATAAGCCAATAGTTTTTTAAGATCTTTTTGTTTTAAAGCTAGGATTGAACCATAAATTACGCCAGCAATTCCTAAACCGATAAATACAAATTTATATTCTTTTGCTGCCAAAGGAGCAATTGATAATTGCCATCTTATTATACTGTAAAGTGCCATTTTTAGCATGATTCCAGATAAAAGCATTGTTCCAACAGCTGGTGCTTTTTGGTACACTTTTGCCTGCCAAGTATGAAAAGGAACCAAAGGAATTTTAATGGCATAAGCGATAAAAAATCCTAGAGAAATCCATAATTGTTCTTGCGAAGTTAACGGCGTGGCTATTAAATCTCCAATCAAGAAACTTCCTGTTTTTTGGTAAAGGTAGATGAACGAAACCAGCATGAATAATGATCCGGCGAAGGTGTAAATGAAAAATTTTACAACTGCTTTCTTTCTGCTTTGCGGATCTCCATTTCCCCAAATTAAGGCGATGAAATAGATTGGAATCAAAGAAAGCTCCCAGAAAATATAATATAAAAATCCGTCAGCGCTTAAGAAAGTTCCTACCATGGCAAAAACCATGAAAAGAATAAGTGCGTAGAAATTTTTAGATTTTGCATAAGAATTTCCAAAAGAAGAATAGATAATCAAAGGCGTTAAAGCTGTCGTCAAAAGAACTAAAGCCAGTGAAAGTCCGTCAGCACCAAGGGCAAAATATATTTTCGGCAATTTAACCCATTGCACAATTAAGGATATGTTTTTGCCAGAATTAAATTCGTTTAAAAGGAAAATTGAAGTTCCGAAAGCAGCCAAGCTGAAAAGCAAAGCTGTTTTTGAAGCCCATTTATCTCCTGATAAAAAAGTGGCAATTGCTCCAACTAATAAAATAATTAATAAAATAGATACGTCCATTAGTGATGAATTATTGTGCTAAAAATAAATAGGCGATGATTGAAGCAGTTCCAAGTACGAAGGCAAAAAGGTATAAACCAACGCTTCCGTTTTGAAGTGCTTTTCCTTGTGTTCCAACCATATTTGTAACTTTTCCTAATCCGAAAATAAATCCTGACAAGGCAGTTTCAATAAAGTTTTTCGAGAAGCTTCCGATGGCATAAATTGGCTTCACGATTACCGCCATATAAATTTCATCTACATAAAATTTATTATATAAAACTTTTGAAAATCCAGTGATTTCGCTGTCTTCGCTTGGCACTTGAGATTTTTTGATATAATTTGAATAGGCAATACCGATTCCGATTAAGGCACCGATAACTGCAATTCCCATTAACATATAAGTTGTTCCGTCTACATGATGTTCTTCTCTAGCGCCAATGAAAATTGGTTTTAGATATTCATTCAGCCAACTGTGACCCGGGAAGCTGATAAAACCTCCAACAGTGGAAAGAATTGCCAAAACAACCAATGGAAAAGTGATTAATTTTGGAGATTCATGCAAGTGGTGTTTTTGCTCTTCCGTTCCTCTGAATTCTTTGAAAAATGTAAGATATAATAATCTAAACATATAAAAAGCAGTCATTATTGAAGCCAAAGAAGCAATGATCCAAAGTGCTTTATTTTCATGGAAAGCTACCATTAAGATTTCATCCTTAGAGAAGAAACCTGCAAATATTGGAATTCCAGAAATCGCTAAAGTTGCGATCAAGAAAGTAATATAAGTGACTTTCATGTATTTTCTCAAACCGCCCATTTTTCGCATGTCTTGTTCGCCACCCAAAGCGTGGATTACAGAACCTGAACCTAAGAACAGACAAGCTTTGAAGAAAGCGTGCGTGATTACGTGGAAAACAGCAATTTCATAAGCTCCCAAACCTAAAGCCAAGAACATCAATCCTAATTGTGAAACTGTAGAATAGGCTAATACTTTTTTAATATCGTTTTGCACCAAAGCAATAAATGCGGCAACTAAAGAAGTCAGTGCGCCAATTATTGCAATCGCGTTTTGAACTTCAGGAGTGATATCGAATAAGAAATTCATTCTGGTAATCATGAAAATTCCGGCAGTTACCATTGTTGCTGCGTGAATCAAAGCAGAAACAGGTGTTGGGCCGGCCATCGCGTCTGGCAACCAAGTGTAAAGCGGAATTTGTGCTGATTTTCCGCAAGCTCCAATGAACAAGCAAAGTGCCGCAATTGAATACCAGCCTGAAGTTGTGACAGCAGTATTAAGCTGCAAAGCTTTTGAAATTTCACTGAATTCTAAAGAACTCGACATGGCGCCAAGAATAAAAATTCCGATTAAGAAACCTAAATCCCCAATTCTGTTCATGATGAATGCTTTTTTAGCGGCATCATTATAGTCTTGGATTTTATACCAGAAACCGATTAGAAGGTAAGAACAAAGTCCAACGCCTTCCCAACCGATAAACATTATCAATAAGTTGGAACCCACAACCAATGTGATCATGAAGAAAATGAACAGATTTAAATAAGCAAAAAACTTATTCAAATTCTCATCGTCGTGCATGTAACTGATGGAATAAATGTGGATCAAAGTTCCGATTCCAGTCACGAACAATAGCCAAAGAATTGACAATTGGTCTAATAGGAAACTGAAATTTACATTGAAATTCCCGAGAGTCAACCAATGAAATAAATCAATATGGATTGGCTGTTTTGTAGTATTTATTTGGAAGAAAAAGTTCAAAGAAACTACGAAAGAAATAGCAACGGCAATGGTTCCGATAGTTCCAGAAACATTTCGGCTGACTTTTTTTCCAAAGAATACATTGAATAGAAACCCTGCGAATGGGGCCAATAGTAAAGTTAATAGTAAGCTTGTCTCCATCAGGGATTATCCTTTTAAATTTTTTAATTTGTCAATATCAATCGAATGGATATTTCTGTAAATTCCAACCAAAATAGCTAGTCCCACGGCAACTTCCGCGGCAGCGACTGCCATTGAAAAGAATACAAAAACTTGTCCTGCGGCATCTTGGTGATACGTAGAAAAAACTACCAAAAGCAGATTTACTGCGTTCAGCATAATTTCGATTGACATAAACATTATGATAGCATTTTTTCTGAATAATACTCCGAATATCCCAATACAAAATAAAATTGTAGAAAGATAAATGTAGTTTTCAACGCCTATTTCTTGTAAAACATTTTGCATAACTATACGCTTAATTTTTCTTCTTTTTTAGACAATAAAACCGCTCCAATCATAGATACTAAAAGCAATACGGAAGCAAATTCAAACGGAACCATAAATCCTTCTTTCTCGTCAAGCAAAACTTTTCCGAGAACTTTAATGGATTGGTAATCTTCTCCTGAAATATAATATTCTTCGATAATTGGCATTGATTTCAAGAAAGCAGCCAAAAGCACGAAGCAAACCAAACAGAAAGAAGCTACTGCAGCGACAATCGTGAGGCCGCTTTTGTGTTTTTCATCTTCCTTGTTGAGATTCATGAGCATTATCGTAAATAAGAGCAGAATCATAATCGCTCCAGAATATACTATAATATGAACAACCGCCAAAAATTGCGCATTGAACATCAAGTAATGACCGGCGATTGAAAAGAAACAGATTACCAAATAAATCGCACTGTGGATTGGGTTTTTTGACAAGATGGTCAAAAACGCCGTCGCCAGAGTCAATGCAGATAAAATATAAAATACAGTTGTCAACATATTAATTAGCCGTTTTCAATTTAGTATTATTCAAAGCTTGTTCTAATGGCATTACCAATTTGTCCTTTCCGTAGATGAATTCGCCACGATCGTAGTCTGCCTGAACGATTTTTTTAGAAGTCGTCAAGTAAATTGCTTGTTTTGGGCAAGCTTCTTCACATAGTCCGCAGAAAATACAACGCAACATGTTGATTTCATAGATTGAAGCGTATTTTTCTTCTCTATACAAATGTTTTTCGTCTGGTTTTCTTTCTTCGGCTTTCATTGTGATGGCTTCCGCTGGGCAAGACAACGCACAAAGTCCGCAAGCCGTGCAACGTTCGCGACCTTCATCATCACGCATCAACATGTGCTGACCGCGATAAACAGGACTCATTTCTCTCTTTTGTTCCGGATATTTAATCGTCACTTTTCTGGTGAACAAGTGCTTGATCGTAATGAACAATCCTTTCACAATCGCAACAAGATAAAGGCTCTCCAAAAAAGTCATCTTTTTGTTGGAAACCTGTGTTTTTCTTCCCGATAATGATACAGTTTCTATACTCATTTTTGATTTAATATTTTTGATTTTTGAATTGGAAAGGGAATTTCTAATTCTCAATCTTTTATTTTAATCTCTATTTATTTAGGTGATAACAATTTGTGACCACTATTTTTTACTCTTTTTGTCATTCCGACGAAGTAGGAATCTCCTCGAGGAATTATTAACGAAGATTCCTACTTCGTCGGAATGACATACGTTTGTAATTACATACTATCAAACAACAAAATCACAATTCCTGTAATCACAATATTTGCAATTGCCAATGGAATCAACATCTGCCATCCTAATTTCATTAACTGGTCATATCTAAATCTTGGAATCGTCCATCTTACCCACATAAAGAAGAAGATGAAGAAACAGATTTTACCAAATAAAACGATGATTCCAATTACGTTTGCAATGTTTACGCCCCAGTTTTCAACTGCCCAAGACATTCCCGGATAATTGTAAGCACCAAGATATAAAACTGCTAAAATTGTGGATGAGATAAACATACTAGCGTATTCAGCGAACAGATAAAATCCCATTCTCATGGATGAATATTCTGTATGGTAACCTCCAATTAATTCGGCCTCACATTCCGCTAAGTCAAAAGGCGTTCTGTTAGTTTCAGCGAAAGAACACACCAAAAAGATTACAAATCCTAAAGGCTGGTAGAAAATATTCCAGTGCATTCCCGATTGCTGTAATGCAATTTCTTTCAAGCTTAAAGTTCCTGTCATCATCAACAAAGCAATGATAGAAAGTCCCATCGCAACTTCATAAGAAATCATCTGCGAAGCCGCACGCATTGCTGACATTAGCGAGAATTTGTTGTTAGAAGCCCAGCCTCCAATCATAATTCCGTAAACTCCGACAGACAAAACTCCGAAAACATATAAAATAGCCACATCAATATCAGTAGCTTGTAAAATAATATCTCTGCCAAACAAATGTAATTTGTCACCCCAAGGAATAACGGCACTTGTCATCAAGGCCACACTCATTGAAATCGCTGGACCAACTACAAATAAAAATTTATTTGGAGTATCTGGCAAGAATTCTTCTTTTGAAAATAATTTCAAACCATCGGCAAGCGGTTGCAAGATTCCACCTTTTCCAGCTCTATTCGGACCCACGCGGTCTTGAAGCCAGGCCGCAACTTTTCGTTCTGCAAGCGTAGAATACATCGCCATCAACATTGTAATTGCAAAGATGATGACAATGAAAATTCCTTTTTCTATAATTATAGTGCTATCCATTTTGATTAAATATTACCTTCCTTAAATGCTTCTTGCTCTTCTCTTTTTAAGGGAATTGCCGGCATACTGATTTTTATTCTGTCTTGGTCACGACCTTTCAAGATTCCTTTTTCTGTTTCGATAACAACCGTATCTAATTTTCTAGTGTAATTATTTTGGTTAATTACAGAATCTTTCTCGAATTTTCTTGGTCCTTCGATAACCCAATCTTTTGTGTCTTTATGGTCAAAACGGCATTCGTTGCAGATGAATTCTTCCACTTCGTGAAATTCGTCTTTTCTTCCTGTAACCCTTTGGATTTCGTTACCAAACATCCAAACCGTAGTTTTGCCGCAACATCCTGGCGTCGTGCATTCTCTGTGTGCGTTGTAAGGTTTATTGAACCAAACTCTCTGTTTGAAACGGAAAGTCTTGTCAGTCAAAGCGCCAACTGGGCAAACATCAATCATATTTCCAGAAAATTCATTGTCAATCGCTTTTGAAATACAAGTAGAAATGTTCGAGTGGTCGCCTCTGTCCATAACTCCGTGAACGCGATTGTCAGTCAATTGATCTGCAACCATCACACATCGGTAGCACAAAATGCAACGATTCATGTGCAATTGAATATTCGGACCTATATTTTCTGGTTCAAAAGTTCTTTTTTCTTCGATGTAACGCGTTTGCGATTTCCCGTGCTTGAAGCTCAAGTTTTGCAAATCGCATTCTCCGGCTTGGTCACAAACTGGGCAATCTAGCGGGTGGTTGATCAGCAAAAATTCTGTAACCGATTTTCTTGCTTCTGTAACACGCTCTGATTTGATGCTGTTCACTTCCATGCCGTCCATAACTCCTGTCACGCAGGAAGCCATCAACTTTGGCATCGGAGTAGGGTTGGCGTCGCTTCCTTTTGAAACTTCCACCAAACAGGCACGGCATTTTCCGCCAGAACCTTTCAATTTTGAGTAATAGCACATTGTTGGCGGTACAGATTCTCCACCAATCATTCGAGCAGCCTGCAGGATTGTGGTCCCTGGTTCTACTTCTATACTTTGACCGTCTATTGTTACTTTCATTATTATATTTTGTTTGAAAGTTTAAGGTTTAACGTTTAAGGTTGTGCAACCTTAAACGTTAAACTTCAAACCCATTAAACTGTTTGCTTCGCTACCAAATGTTTTACCTTTTCAAAAGGCTCAGCCACATAATGGTCTCTATTTTTAATCTTTTCAGGAAAACGAACGTGATATTCAAATTCGTCTCTGAAATGGCGAATTGCTGCTGCAACTGGCCAAGCTGCCGCGTCACCTAACGGACAAATTGTATTTCCTTCGATTTTTCTCTGGATGTCCCAAAGCAAGTCGATATCTTCTTCACGGCCGTGACCGGTTTCAATTCTATGTAATACTTTCTCAAGCCACCCTGTTCCTTCACGGCAAGGCGAACATTGGCCGCAACTTTCGTGATGGTAGAATCTTGAGAAATTCCAAGTATTTCTAACGATGCAAGAAGTGTCATTATAAACGATAAATCCTCCAGAACCAAGCATGGAACCTGTTGCAAAACCTCCATCGCTTAATGATTCATAAGACATCAATCGGTCATCCCCGTTGGCTGTTTTATAAATCAGATGCGCTGGCAAAATTGGCACAGAAGAACCTCCTGGAACCAGTGCTTTTAAAGGTCTGTCATCTAACATTCCTCCTAAATATTCATCAGAATTGATAAATTCATAAACACTTATTCCCAATTCAATTTCATAAACTCCTGGATTTTTAACATGTCCTGAAGCAGAAATTAATTTGGTTCCTGTAGATTTTTCAGTTCCGAATTTTGCATATTCAAGACCAGAATTATTTACGATATAAGGAACTGTGGCAATTGATTCCACGTTGTTAACCACGGTTGGATTAGCCCATAATCCGCTGATAGCAGGAAATGGAGGTTTGATACGAGGATTTCCTCTTTTTCCTTCCAAAGATTCGATTAGAGCCGTTTCTTCTCCGCAGATATAAGCTCCAGCTCCAACGTGAACGTGCAAATCTAAATCATAACCGGTTCCTAAAATATTTTTTCCTAACCATCCCGCAGCGTAAGCTTCCTTGATAGCATTTTCTAGAATTTTAAAAACCCACATATATTCTCCACGAATATAAATGTAAGAAAGGTGTGCTTCCAAAGCGAAACTTGCGGTAATCATTCCTTCGATCAAAAGATGCGGAATATATTCCATCAAATAACGGTCTTTAAAAGTTCCCGGTTCAGACTCATCGGCGTTGCAAACCAAGTGTCTCGGATTTCCAGATTTCTTGTCGATGAAGCTCCATTTCATTCCCATTGGGAAACCAGCGCCACCACGACCTTTTAATCCAGAATTTTTAACTTCAGTAACAACTTCGTCTGGAGTCATTGTTTTCAGGGCTTTTTCCACAGAAGCATAACCGCCTTCACGACGATAGACTTCATAGGTTTTGATCCCTGGAACATTTATTTTGTCTAATAATATTTTCTTTGACATAATTTCTATTATTAGTGTAAGCTTACTTTACCGTTTTTGCAATCCTCAATCAGTTCGTCAATTTTTTCTTTCGTAAGATTTTCTTTGTAGAAATCTCCCAATTGAAGCATTGGCGCATAACCACAAGCACCAAGACATTCCACGCCTCTGACTTCAAATAGTCCGTCAGCAGTTGGTTCGCCTAAATTAACGCCTAACTTTTCGCAAGTATAATCCATTAAATTTTCAGCACCACGAAGACAGCACGAAGACGTTTGGCAGAATTCAAACATAAATTTACCAATTGGTCGTCTGTTAAACATCGTGTAAAACGACACCACTTCATACACTTCGATAGGTTTGATTTCAAGGATTTCTGCCACTTTATCCATTAATTCGATGCTCAACCAGTTGTCATGAGCATCTTGAACATCGTGTAAAACCGGCAATAAAGCTGATTTTTTCTTGTCTGCTGGATAATGGCTCAGAAGCTCGTTGATGCGTTCCATCAAGGCTTCTGTTATATTTATTTCTTGTTTGATATGCGAAACTTCCATTTTTGTTGAATTTTGAATTATTAATTATAAATTTTGAATTTCTTCAACTTTAATAATTTATAATTCATCTTTTATAATTCGTTTATGCGTCTAATTCTCCTGCAATTACGTTCAAACTTGACAATGTTGCAATCGCATCGGATAGCATTTGTCCTTTTACCATTTCGTTAAACGCTTGGTAATAAATGAAACAAGGTCTTCTGAAATGTAAACGGAACGGTGTTCTTGAACCATCTGTAATTAAGTAAAAACCTAATTCTCCGTTCCCGCCTTCCACCGGATGATATACTTCTGTTATCGGAACTGGAATTTCTCCCATCACGATTTTGAAGTGGTAAATCAAGGCTTCCATCGTCGTGTAAACATCTTCTTTTGGTGGCAAATAATAATCAGGAACATTAGCGTGGAAAGGACCTTCCGGCATTTTTGCCAACGCTTGTTTGATGATGCTTAAACTTTCCCAAACTTCTGCATTTCTTACGCAGAAACGGTCATAGGTGTCGCCTGATTGTCCAACTGGAATTTTGAAATCAAAATCTTCGTAAGAACTGTAAGGTTGCATCACTCTGATATCATAATCAACACCAGTTGCTCTTAAATTGGGACCCGTAAATCCGTAGCTCATCGCGCGTTCCGCAGAAATAGGACCCACGTTTATCGTTCTGTCCATAAAGATTCTGTTACGCAACAATAAGTTTTCGAATTCTTGCCAAACTGGAGGAAATTCTTCAAGGAAATCATTGATTTTTTTGAAAGCAGCAGGACTCCATTCTCTTTCAAAACCTCCAATTCTTCCCATATTTGTAGTCAAACGAGCACCACAAATTTCTTCGTAGATTTCATATATTTTTTCTCTGAATTGGAAAACGTACAAGAAACCAGTCAAAGCTCCGGTGTCCACTCCAAGTACAGAATTACAGATAATGTGGTCAGAAATACGTGCCAACTCCATTATGATAACTCTCAGATATTGAACTCTTTTTGGAACTTCTACATTTAATGCTTTTTCCAAAGTCATCCACCAACCCATATTATTGATAGGCGACGAACAGTAATTCATTCTGTCTGTCAGCGGCGTGATTTGGTAAAAAGGCCTGTTTTCTGCAATTTTTTCGAAAGCACGGTGAATGTATCCAACCGTTCCTTCGCCTTCCACGATGCGCTCTCCATCCATCAAAAGAATGTTCTGGAAAATTCCGTGAGTTGCCGGGTGCGTTGGCCCAAGATTCAGAATCGATAGCTCGCTTCCGTCTTCATTTTGCCTTTGCTTGATGATATCGGCATATCTTAATTCTGGTGGTAATAATAAGTCTGACATATTATATCAATATTTTCAGTGCTGTTAGCAATTATCAGTTGTTCTTCCGAAGAAACGGTCATCTTTATCAGTTCTTCCGCCATCTTCTAAAGGAAATTCTTTACGCATCGGGAAAGAAGTCATTTCATCCATGTTCAAAATTCTTTTCAACTGTGGATGGCCTTTGAAAATAATTCCGTAGAAATCATAAGTCTCTCTTTCTTGCCAGTTTGCGCCAAGAAATAAACTTGTAACGGTATCAATTTCTGGATTTTCTCCGTTCAAGAAACATTTGATTCTGATGCGAACATTGTCCATCCAATTATGCATATGGTAAACCACAGCAAATTGCCTGTCAATTTCATTATCTGGATAGTGAATTCCACAAACGTCAGTAAGAAAGTTAAAACGCAATGTTTTGTCATCTCTTAAAAAAGTCATTACCTCGATAATTGATTCAGAATCAACTTCAAAGGTAAAGATGTCATGCTGTTGCTCAAAATTTGTTGCAATTAACTGAAAATTGTCAACAAGCTTATTTTGTATATCAGAGGTTTCTAAAGCCATTTTTTGTATTAAGAAATGTTATAAGAAGCTAATAATTCTTGGTATTCAGGAGAACTTCTTCTTCTCACAGATTCCGATTTTACTAAATCTTGCAAACGCATCACACCATCAAGAATTTGTTCTGGTCTTGGTGGGCAACCCGGAACATAAACATCCACAGGAATTACCTTGTCAATACCTTGCAAAACAGAATATGTGTCGAAAATCCCACCTGATGAAGCGCAAGCTCCCACAGCGATAACCCATCTTGGTTCTGCCATTTGTTCGTAAACTTGGCGCAAAATCGGAGCCATTTTTTTTGCGATTGTTCCCATCACCAAAAGCATATCTGCCTGACGTGGAGAAAAACTCATACGTTCTGAACCAAAACGTGCAACGTCATAATGCGAAGCCATTGTGGCCATAAATTCAATACCGCAACAAGAAGTCGCAAAAGGCAATGGCCAAAGTGAATTGGCGCGCGCTAAACCTACAACGTCAGATAATTTTGTTGCAAAAAAGCCTTCGCCTTGAACTCCTTCTGGAGCATCTACTATATTTACTTTTGAATCACTCATTTTAATTTCTGATTTTTGATTTCTGATTTAGGTCGAAAAACTGTGCCAAAATCATTATCAGTTTAAAAATCAATTATTTAATCTAGGAAAATCTTAAATCAAAAATTCCAAATTATTATTCCCACTCCAATCCTTTTTTCTTCATTACGTAGAAAAAGCCTACGACAAGAAGAAACATGAAGATTCCCATTTTTGCTAATCCCATCCAGCCCATTTCTCTGAAATTCACGGCCCAAGGATACATAAATATTACTTCTACATCGAATAATACGAACAGAATTGCAACCAAGAAATATTTTACAGAAAAAGGAATACGCGCGTTACCGACTGATTCGATACCGCACTCAAAACTTTTATCTTTGTTTTTTGATTTTCTTCTTGGTCCTAAAAAGCTAGAACCAATGATGGTCATCACTACAAATCCAACAGCAAGCAAAAACTGCATCAATATTGGAAAATAACTAGCCTGATCTGTGTTCATTGATAATTTATTTTATAAAATAGTTACAAATATACGAGCCAATATTGAATTCGCACCCTTACGTTTTCAATACCTTATTATATTGTGCTTAATTTTAATTTAGAATGAATAAAAATAATAAATAAATAATTTAGCTTGTTTGTGGATATGCTATTTTTTTAAATATATTTTTTAGAATAGTTTATGATTAGACTTAAAAATACAATTCAAATTTTAAATTTAGTTAAAATCAAGTCATAAAAAAACCGCTCCATAGAGCGGTCTTAGTTGTGAGGTAACTAAAAATAGTATGCTATATATTAGTCTTCAAGAACTGCAACTTGAGCAGCTACTTTACCTTTTCTTCCTTCTTCTTCTTCGTAAGATACTCTGTCACCTTCGCGAAGTTCTTCCGCTCTGATTCCTGAAGCATGAACGAAAATGTCTTTTCCTGTTTCTTCGTCTGTAATGAATCCGTAACCTTTAGACTCATTGAAAAATTTAACTGTACCTGTACGCATTGTAATAGTAATAATAATTTATAATAAGCAAATGTAATATTTAATATAATACGAAAGACGGTTTAGTGTTAAAAAAATGAAAAAAAAATATTGTTTTTTTCGATTGCTTCGTTTTTTTCAGTATTGGCAACGGTTTGATTTTCAAAATTTAAAGTAATTATTAAAGCAGAACTTTGAAACAACAATCAATTTCACTATATCGTTTTCGCTTTTCGCCATATTCTTTTTGTAAATTACACTATTGCTCCCAAATAAAAAAGCCCCAAATTTCTCTGAGGCTTCCTGTATTTTTTGAAAATAATTATTTTAATCTAATATGTAATTCTTCCAATTGCTTATCGTCAATAACAGATGGAGCATCAATCATCACATCGCGTCCAGAATTGTTTTTTGGGAAAGCAATAAAATCACGGATGGTTTCTTGTCCGCCTAAAATGGCAACCAATCTATCCAAGCCAAAAGCCAGACCTCCGTGTGGTGGTGCTCCAAATTGGAAAGCATCCATCAAGAAACCGAATTGTGCTTTTGCTTCTTCTTCTGTAAATCCTAAATATTTAAACATCAATTGCTGTGTCGCTTTATCGTGAATTCTGATAGAGCCGCCGCCAATTTCGTTTCCGTTCAAGACCATATCATAAGCGTTTGCGCGAACTTTTCCTGGATCAGTTTCAAGCAAAGCCATGTCTTCAGGTTTTGGAGAAGTAAACGGATGGTGCATGGCATGCCATCTTCCATTTTCTTCATCTTGTTCCAAAAGAGGAAAATCTACAACCCAAAGCGGTGCGAAAACTTCCGGATTTCTCAATCCTAAACGCGTCGCCAATTCCATACGCAAAGCGCTCAATTGTGCTCTGGTTTTATTTGCCGGTCCAGAAAGTACCAAGATCAAATCGCCTGGTTTTGCTCCTGTAATTGCTGCCCATTTTTTCAAATCTTCTTGATCGTAGAATTTATCTACCGAAGATTTTATGCTTCCGTCCAATTCATATTTGGCATAAACCATTCCCGAAGCACCAACTTGAGGACGTTTTACCCAGTCAATTAAATTGTCAATTTCTTTTCTCGTATATGTTGCGCAACCTGGCGCAGCGATTCCAACAACCAATTCAGCTGCATTGAAAACAGGAAATTCTTTATGTTGCGAAACTTCGTTCAACTCGCCAAATTCCATTCCGAAACGGATGTCTGGTTTGTCGTTTCCGTAGGTTTTCATGGCATAATCGTACGTAATTCTTGGGAACTTCTCTACTTCGATGCCTTTTATTGTAGAAAGCAAATGACGTGTCAAACCTTCAAAAACCTTCAAGATATCTTCTTGTTCCACAAACGCCATTTCACAATCGATTTGTGTAAATTCTGGCTGTCTGTCTGCTCTTAAATCTTCGTCACGGAAACATTTCACAATTTGGAAATATTTGTCCATGCCACCAACCATCAACAATTGCTTGAAGGTTTGTGGCGATTGTGGCAAGGCATAAAATTGTCCTTCGTTCATTCTACTTGGAACAACGAAATCTCTCGCGCCTTCCGGAGTCGATTTGATCAAATAAGGCGTTTCTACTTCACAGAAATCCAAATCAGATAAATATTTACGAACTTCCATTGCCACTTTATGACGGAAAAGCAAGCTGTTTTTTACCGGATTTCTTCGGATATCCAAGTAACGGTATTTCATTCTGATGTCTTCGCCACCGTCAGTTTCGTCTTCAATTGTAAATGGAGGAGTTAATGCTGCGTTTAAAACAGTCATTTCGGTTACTAAAATCTCGATATCTCCAGTAGACATATTTTTGTTTTTAGCTTCGCGCTCAATCACGGTTCCTTTTACTTGAATCACAAATTCTCTTCCAAGGGTTTTTGCTAGTTCAAAAACTGTTTTATCAGTACGACTTTCGTCGAAAATCAATTGCGTGATGCCATAACGGTCGCGCAAATCAACCCAATTCATAAATCCTTTGTCGCGTGATTTCTGAACCCAACCCGCAAGAGTAACTTCGGTATTAATATGTGCAGCGTTTAATTCTCCACAATTATGACTTCTATACATTATCAAAATTTTAGATGGCAAATTTAGTGATAATTGTCAATTATGGATGATAAACTTGAATTTTAAAAAGAAGAAATTTTAAAGAAGTGATTCTAGTTTATGCAAATAAAAAAAGCTGCCTTTTCAGACAGCTTAGTTTTCTTGTTCAAGCCAAAAATTATTTTACGGCTTGTGCTTGAGCATTTGCTAACGCTGTAGCAAAATCAGCCCATTTTTTTGCATCTTCTGGTGTCATTTTAGCAGCAGCAGCTTGAGCTTTAGAAGTCCATTCTGTAGCTTTTCCTTGCAATTCAGCAATTTTAGCAGCATCTTTATCTTGAGCCGCTTTAATTACGTCTTCTGAGTATTTTGCATAGTCAGAAGCAAATTTTTGCAATTCATCATTGCTAAAAGTAGGAACTTCAACAGTTGTTGTAGTTTTTGTTTCCTCAACTACTGGTGCTTCAGTTTCAGCAACCGTTGTTGAATCTGTAGTTTCAGTTTCTACTTTTACTTCATCTTTTTTGCAAGATACCATTGTTGTTAAACCAACCACTGATAATGCGAATAATACTTTTTTCATAAAAAATTAATAATTAAAATTTAGTATTATAAATGTAAGGAATTAATCTGTACGAATTACTTGTTTTCTGCAAAAATGTTCTTTCAATTGTTATTAACAGATAAAAAAACTTGAATTTTCTAATTTTTAGAAATAGTTCCAATGTTAAGTTTTTAGTCAATGTTATCAAATTGTTATGTAAAAGTTTTTTTAATGTAAACTTATTTTTATATTTGATAAAGAATTTACAAACTTTAAAATACTAAGACAATGAAAAAGTACATGTTAATCGGGATTATGCTAGTATCAGGAGTTACTTTTGCACAAGAAACTGCGCACAAATATGAAATCGTTGATAATACTGTAAAAGCTACTTATTTTCATGAAAATGGAAAAGTTAGCCAAGAAGGTTTTTACAAAGATGGCAAAGTTCACGGCAAATGGATCTCTTATGACGAAAGCGGCAATAAAAAATCCTTAGGCGAATATTCAAATGGACAAAAAACCGGAAAATGGTTTTTTTGGACTGACAATAATTTAAGCGAAGTTGATTATTCTGACAGCAGAGTAGCGCAAGTGAAAAACTGGAAGCAAGATGCTGTTGCCAACAGAAACTAATTTTTGAGTTAATTCAAAAAGAAAATCCATTAGTGAAAGCTAATGGATTTTTTTATACTTATTTTTTACTTCTGTCTGCTTTTCTGCTGTTGCCAATCTCTTTAAAAGAACGAATCATTTTGTCCATTTGTGGGGCATATTTATCTTTATTTTTTTTCATGGTCCAAGTTACAATTTGGTAGAAGCTATCTTCTCCTTCAATGTATGCCATTTTGTAAAAGACATCAATATTGTTCTCCGGAATTATGCCTGTCATTGAAAACGTCTTCGCTTTCAACCCGTTGATTTGTATGTCTTTTGCTGACTCGATCTCTGTGTTTTTCATTGTGCCTTCTAGATCAGCTGTCAAAATATTAAAATATCCTTGCAAGTCTGGAGTGTATCCCGCGTTCATTAGAATGTCGGAAAGCCCAAACTTTGGCTCATCTACAACGACTACATAAAATTCTCTAAGCAAATTTTGGTATTGCAGTGAAGCGTCATCTTGAAGGCCAGTTCCTTTGGAAAGAAATGTGGGAAGTTCAATTGAGTATTTGTGAGCAATTGTAACCGTTTCTACTTCATCAGAAGAACCACAAGAAAATATAAAAGTCAGCAGGCAAAGGGCAATTATTTTTTTCATAGGATGTATTTTAATGCAATATAAAGATATTTGGTAAATTTTAGCAGACATGCCTTTTTTTGTTAGGGGTATTTTCCGTGCTTGAAATTTTCTTGCGGATGCAGAAAAGTGAATTGCTGAGATATAAATGTGTTTTGCGGATACTAAAATGTTTGTGGCGGATGTTAAAAAGTGGATTGCTGAGGCACAAATGTTTTTTGCTGATGCTAAAATGTTTGTGGCGGATGTTAAAAAGTGAATTGCAGAAGCATAAATGTTTTTTGCGGGTAGTAAAATGTTTTTTGTGGGTGCTGAAAAGTGGATTGCAGATGAGGGAAAGTGAATTTGGCTTTTGATAAATTGATTTTAAGTTGCTTAAAATAAAAAACCTGCACGGTATTTTGTACCGTGCAGGTTTTTATATCTATTGGTTTTTAAATTTGAGCCTCACCACTGCCTTGTAATAAGGGTTTCCTGGGTCTCCGAGAGATTTTAAGTAGTCTTTTATTGAATTTGCTAATGAAATGATGTTGTTTTCGCCGTTGTACAAGGCATTATTTCTGGCTGTTCGGGCGGTTAGTATGCCATTTGAGGCCTCGTTTACCGCGATACTCAATCTTTCTAATCTTTGCTGATATGTTTTAAGCGAAACTACTTGCAAATCTTCTTCGTTTGGCTCATAAATGTGCTGTGAAGCGATGAAGTTTACCATGATGTCAAAGTTTGCAATTCGGCTGTCATAGCTCATTTGAGAAGTTGAGATTGTTTCTTTGTCAGCTGTTTCAGGATTGACTTTTTTAGGTTTTTTATCTCCTCTGATTTTTTTTACTATTGCCAGCATGTTTTCTTTATCAGCTTGGGAAGCTTGGGTTGCGCGAAAGGAATTGTGGACGCGCGTGGATAATTTGCTCAGCGGTTTTATGTCAGTTTCACGTGCCGCGACAGCATTTTTGTAAATGGGTATTTTTTCGTTCAAATCTTGGATGGTCGCTTTCAAGATGTCATTGATGGGTTTTAATGCCTGAAGTTTAATGACATTGTTTGAAGGATTGTAAAGCGCGCCCATTTCTGCGAGGATCAGGCAGACTGATTTAAAGTTTGCTACGTTTTTGTTGTGTCCTACTTCTGATGTTGATGCCATGGTTTATATGTTTTAAGGATTTAAAAAATAAGCTATTTGGTTGCTTTAATTCAAGAAATAGTATCAAATGTATAGATATATTTTAAAAATGTTTCGTTTTTGTTGTTTTTATTTTAAAAATAGCATTTTATCGATTTTAATTGCGTTTCGTCGAATAAATTTAAAGTGTTTGTGAAATATGTTTACTTTAACCAAAGAATAGTAAACCTTTTAGTATATGCTAGTAAACGATATCGATCCCATAAGAAAAAAAATAGTTGTAAAGATCCACAACTATGACAAGCACATCAACTTCAGTGCTTTGAAAATCAGACAGCAGGTGCTTTCGCATGCCGAATTTGAATTTTTTTGGCGTATTTCAGACAAGATAACTACAGAGCCACTGGAAGATTTCGAATCTTTCAAGAAATTCTTTGGGGCAGAGGTTATGTTTTCCTTTTTCAATTTCTTGACCCAAAAGGAAATGCTCTTTAAAGGGCTTATCGACAGCATGGAAATCAGGAACCAAGACGGGGCGAGTGCGGGTTTTTTGGTCAAAGGGCACAGCCACACGATTGTGATGGAAGATTTGAAATATAACCGTATGCATATTGGCAGGACGCTGCAGGAAATTGTAGCCGAAAGCCTTAAAGGGCAGGCCGTCGGCATGTGGGAAATTGAAGATATTGCGCCAGCCAATAACCAAATAATTGCGTCGAGCCTGCAAAGCAATGAGCATGGCTGGAAATATATCTGCCGACTGGCGAAAAATTATGGCGAGTGGCTTTACTGGGACGGGACGAGGCTGCAGTTTGGAAGGCTTAAGGATTCAAAAATGGTGCTGGTGAATGGCATTCATTTGAAAAGCTTTGGGATGGGAAGCCGGCTTGTGAGCAACAAATCTTCCTATTCAGGGTATGATTATGAGGCAGGCGCTTTGATCGAAGGGCAATTAGAAAAGACGGATGATAATTTCAATGACAGCCTGATGAATACTTCATTGAATGCGCAGAAATTGCAATTTATCAGGAAAATGGATCGGGAAATTCCTTTTCATAGCTATAATTCGAATGCGCAGCATCAGTCAGATATTGACCAAATGAATAGGCTGGATGTAGCAGGAAAGGCGGCGATGATGGTGACTTATAGTGTGGAAAGCCATGTTCCGGTTTATGTCGGGCATATTGTGACGGTAAAAAATAAGGCGGTCGATCATGTGATGATCGTGACAAAATCAGAAATAACGAGCATCGGTGTTGGGAATTTGGTTTGCAAGTTTGAAGCGATTCCTGCCGATGCGAAACATCCGCCTTATACAAATTCCGAGAAACATGGAAAGGCGAAGGCACAGCCAGCGGTGGTTTTGGAAAATAATGATCCGGCAGGAATGGGACGCGTGAGAGTGAAATATTTTTGGGGAAAATCTGATAATGAGAGCGACTGGCTGCGGGTGCAGACGGTGCATGGCGGAAGCGGAAAGGGTTTTTATTTTATTCCTGAGATTGGCGAGGAAGTTCGGGTTTGTTTTGAGGGCGGTAATCCGGATAGGGGTTTTGTCAGCGGGAGCAATTTTAATGGGAAGGAGATCAGCGGGTATTCAGATTCTGGGAATAATGTAAAGGCAATCCATACGCGGAGCGGGACGAAGATTTTATTGAATGACAGTGAAGGAAGTATTTTTATTGAAGACCCGAGTGGTAATACTTGGCTGATGGACGGAAAGGGGAATATTGGGGTGAATGCGCCGAATGATATCAGCATGAATGCTGGGAATGATATGGATATTACTGTTGGCAACAACATGACTTTTAATGTTGGTAATAAGGCAATGCTGAATATTATGCAAATGATGCTTGTCAACACGCCTTTGCTGACGCAGATGGTTTCTGAAATGTTTCATACTCAGGCTGGAAAGGCACTTATCAATTCTGAAAATGAAATCAGAATGGAAAGCCCTGAAATGTATGTGGCAGGACAAAAGAAACTGTTTCTGCATAGTGACGAGAGTGCAGTAATGAATTCTAAAGGAGTTACTGAAGTAAAGGGCAAATCAGGCAATAAATTAAGTAATACACCGACAAAGTATAAGAAAGTGCCTATTTGGATGGATTCAAGATGTGTCATTAAATTTAGACCTAAAGATAATTGGACAGGCGAATTCGGGTTTGACTGGATGCGACTTAATGATACAAAGCTTAAGGGAGATGCTTCTTCTAATGTATATAAGACAATTTCTTTAGATTACAACAAGCTAAAAGGCGTTTACCAGCAAAGAGTCTTTAAAAAGAAATCAGGTACAAAAACGATTATAGTAACTTATTTTATTCCATGGCTATGCTTGTTCCCAAAAGAAGTAACAAAAAATGGTAAGCAAGTTGCTACAACTTTTGGCAATACTACCGCTACACTGCATTTGACAATTACGATAGAAAATGAAGAGCCGATTCGAATAGAAATGGACTATGACAAAACTTTATTCAAATTAGACAAGGATTTATTGACTCCTAAAACCAAAGGCACGCATAGCGTAGAATTGACAATAACATGTCTTAAAGAATTTGATGTTGACAAAGATATCAAAGCGGTTTCTGTTTATAAAAACGCAAAAGGCGAAGAAGAAAAAGCACTTGCTGGAAAGATAATGGTTGTAAAAAACAAACAACGCTATCAGCAAAAGGTTGTTATTGTACAGGTTAGCACAAATTTAGGTAACGGACTAAGAGAAGCTAGGCCAGTAGGAAGGAAGACTATGTTACAAAGATTCTTAAGACAAGCATTAGTCGAACCTAATTTTCAAACCCTAACTTTAAACTTAAGCTTAAATAGAAATCCGGTGACTAGAGTAGTAACCAACCTAAGAACTAATTTTAATAATATTGCCAATGCTACTGGTGGTAATATTCCAAATGGAGCAACTGATGCCATACAGGATTTCCTCAATGCGGAGCTTTATAAAAAATATGGCACAAGTTATCAAAAAGCATACAAGATATATTTTATTGATGAAGAAGCTGGAGATGGGGGAGGTGGCTTAGGACTATATGGCAGAGCCTATGGAGTTCCTTCAGTTGCAAGATCTGTCGTAGTATATAGATCAGGATTTAGCGATACTACAATTGCCCACGAAACGTTGCATGCAATGGGCCTTTCCCATCCTTTTCATGGAGGCACCCATATGTTTTCAAGAAGTACTACTGATAATATAATGGATTATTCAGATATTGAGGCAAGTCCTGCCATACCAGTAGTACAAACGTGGAAATGGCAATGGCCAGTTATCTATCCAAATGTTGAAACTGAAAAATAAAATTTATGAAGAAAATAGTAATTACATTTATGATTCTAACTTTATTTAGTTGTCATTCACAACAAAAAGATAATGGAAGATTTATTACGAAACAAAAAAATGTTAGCCATTTGTATAATCAATTAAATAACAAGGATATGGAAAAATTTGATATAAAAGCATTTAATAAAAACATGAAATATGACGATGCAGGAGAACCTACATACAACAATTCATATACTTTATCAGATGGAAAAATTATTGATGAATTTATATTAGATGATGGTTATGGGCGCTTTATAATCTCAAGTAATTCATTATTTAAAGCTTATATGGAGTATGATGAAAATGGAATAATAAAATTAAAAGGACAATATTTTAAAAATGGAGATTTTAGATTAGGAATATGGCATGAGTATGATCAAACTGGCAAAACAATAAATACAATAGATTATGATAAACCGTTCGTTTATACTTTTGAAGATATAGCAAACTATTGTGAAAAGAATAATATACCTTTTAGTGATATAGTTTTAAGAAATTTTAATGATGAAAAAACCAAAGAATGCTATTGGGAAATCCAGTATGACGGTACTTATGAAAACAAAACAGGGCAAATAACTATAAGGATTGATGGAAAAACAGGAGAAATAATTTTTGTAAAAAGGCTGAGTGGTTTTACTTCATTGCCTGATGGAACTGGCAAAATCGGAGTTTATGAAACACTTTACGAGAATTCACAGGAAAACAAAAACCATGTGATTTACAAAAACTACCAAGGGAAAGACTACACCCAAGAAGAATGGAAAGCCTTTGAACAAAAAATGTGGGAAGAACATCAGAAGAAAAATAGAAAATAAATGCCACACAAAATCACAAAAGCAAAACTCACCTGCAATCAAGGCACAAAACCAAGCGACTTAAAAGTTACCTCGCAAAATTTTGCCACTATTGACAGCAAAGCGATTGCCACAGAAAAAGACAAAAAAGCCAATGAAAACATTATGCCTTTTGGGCAGTGCAAATTAAAACCTTCTTCGTCGGGTTATCTTCCCTGTGTTCCCGTTCCTGTAATTTGGCAGGAAACTGCAAAACTTGATGAAATTAACGGATATAAGATTTTGCTTGACACTTCCACCTGCCAATGTTCAGTAGGTGGTAAAATTTCTGTGGAAGATAAAGGATATAGTGAAAAACATGAGATTGAATAAATTAAAAATCCCAATTGAACTAAATCAATCGGGATTTTTTACTAAAAACTATTATTAATTATTCTGCTACTAAACTTCATGTTTTGGATTAAAACCGTCTTCGCTTAATTCTTTGTGTTCATAATCGGCAACCATTTCGGCTTCGTAATCTGTTTTCTCTCCTTTAGAGAATTTGTTTACGATTTTTTCCATGATTTCATAGATTACCGGAACCACGATCAAGGTCAAGAACAATGAAGATATTAATCCACCGATGATTACCCACGCCAAACCGTTTTTCCACTCCGCTCCAGCTCCAGAAGCCAATGCAATCGGGAACATACCAAAAACCATTGCAATTGTCGTCATCAAAATCGGACGAAGCCTTGCGTGATTCGCTTGAATCAAGGCTGTTCTTACAGATTCACCAGCTTTACGTCTCTGGTTCGTATAATCTACAAGCATGATCGCATTTTTACAAACCAGACCGATAAGCATGATGATACCCAAAATTGTAAAGATATTCAGTGTATTATTTGTCAAAGCCAAGGCTAACATTGCTCCGATGAACGAAAGCGGAATCGCAAACAATACTACGAATGGGTGAATGAAACTGTCATATAAAGAAACCATTACAAGATATACCAAGATGATTGCCGCTAATAACGCAACTCCCAATGTTCCGAAACCTTCGCTTTGATTTTCTTGGTCACCGCCCCAGATGTAATTTACGCCTGTTGGTTTTTCTAACTTATCAATTTTTTCTTGCCACTGTGTTACGATTGTTCCAGAAGCGACACCCACGTTTTGACCTTTTACGGTTACCGACGCCGATTTATCTCTCCTTTCTAATTCACTTGGGCCAGAACCTTCGGTTACGGTTGCGAACTGGTTTAGTTTGATTTGCTGTCCGGCAGTATTGATGAAAATCAAATTGCTTACATCGGTGATACTTTTTCTGTCAAAAGCATTGTATTTAATGTTGATGTCATATTCATATTCTCCGGCTCTAAATCTTCCGTCAGTGTTACCGCTGAAGGCAGTTTGCATTGTCATACCCACAGTTTGTAGGCTTAAACCAAGAGCGGCCATTTTATCACGATCCACTTTTACGTTTACTTCCGGATTTCCATCTTCTACAGACAATTCAATCTCTGTAGCTCCAGGAATCGTGCGCAATTCTTTTTCCGCTGCAATTGCAAATTTCATAGCGCTTTCCACATTCGGACCCGTAACGATAAGGCCTAAAGTCGCATCTTCCGCAGTCCCTAAGATACCAACCGGAACCGTTTTTACTTTTGCTCCGACTAATATTTTTTCTAGCTTGCGTTTTGTTTTTGCGGCGTAGACATTTGCTGGTTCGTTACGTTTGTCCAATTCTACCATTTTTACGTCGATCTCTGACTTGTAAGCTGTTGCTTGAGAAGCGCCAAGGCCTTCACTGGTTTGACCCACAGTTGTAATCTGGCTGTGAACAAATTCTTCTTTGCTTAAAAAATCCTCTGCTTTTTGCGTCATGAAATTGGTTTGTTCCAAGGAAGCATCTTTCGGCATTTCTATCTGAACCAAGAACTCACCACTGTCAGATGCTGCGAAGAATTCTCCACCAATAAAACCGCCACCCATTAACCCGATTGTCGAACCAAAAAATAGTACTAAAACAACTATGATTGTTTTAATATAGTGGTCTAAACACCAAGTCAATAAATTAGAAACCCAGTTGATAAAACGAGTCAAATAACTTTCAAAACCAAGGATAATTCTTCCGAAAAGATTTTTTCCTGTAATGTGCTCTAATTTTCCATAACGAGAAGAAAGCCAAGGAATAATGGTGAATGACGCCACCAAAGACAACAAAGTTGAGATGATAACTGTCACACAGAATTGCGTAATAATGTTTGAAACCAAACCTGTACTCATTGCGATTGGTAAAAATACTACTACGATTACCAAGGTGATTGATACAACCGTTCCTCCGATTTCAGCAGTTCCGTCATAAGCGGCACGAACTCGGTTTTTACCCATTTCCATGTGCCTGTAAATATTTTCAAGAACCACAATCGCATCATCTACAAGGATACCTACCACAAGTGATAATCCTAGTAAACTCATCAAGTTTAAGGTATATCCTAATAAGTAAATTCCAATAAAAGTGGCAATCAACGATGCTGGAATTGAAACCATTACAATCAGCGAGTTTCTAATACTATGCAAGAAAAATAACATTACAAAGGCAACCAAAACTACCGCGATCAGCAAATCGTGTACTACAGAATCAGCCGCTTCCAATGTGAAAATGGTACTGTCTTTTGCGATTTCAAGTTTAAGTCCGTTTGCTTTATAATCGGTTTCAAGTTTGGCAATTGTTTTTACTAATTCCTCGCTTACTGCCACCGCATTTGCATCAGATTGCTTGATTACTTGTAAGATAATTGCACTTTTTTGATCAACACGCGCTACTTTTTCCGTAATTTTTTGCGTATCCTGAACGTCGGCAATATCGCCTAAACGCACTTGGATTCCGTTTTTTGAAGAAACAATCAAGTTTCTTAATTCATTCACATCTTTATATTTTCCAGCCAAACGAATCAATATCTTTTGATCACGTGTTTGAATATTTCCTGTCGGGAAATCCAAATTTGAAGACAAGATATTTTGCTGCACATCAGGAATAGAAAGATTGTAGCCTTGCATTTTCACGGCATCAAGATTGACCTGAATTTCTCTTTCTTCACCGCCAATAATATTTACCTGCGCCACACCTTGCACTCGCGAAAGAATCGGAGCCAGTTTTTTATCGATCAAGTCATAGAATTGCACTTCGTCCATTTTTCCGTTGGCACCAATGGTCATAATCGGCAAATCGCTTAAGGAGAACTTAGTCAACGAAGGAGTTTCGGCGTCATCAGGCAAGTCGCTGATGATGGCATTTATTTTTCGTTGCGCATCGTTCATCGAAATATTTACATCAGCCGTTGAAGTCAACGTGATAGAAACGGTTGACAAACTTTCGTAAGATTTCGAATCGATCTTTTTAATATTTTCTAAGGAAGCAATCGCATCTTCAATTTTTTTGGTCACCGTGTTTTCGACCTCACTCGGCGAAGCACCAGGGTAAGTTGTGGCAATTGTGATTACGTTTGTCTCGAATTTCGGAATCAATTCGTAGCCCAAATTGCTATAACTGAACAGTCCGCCAAGGGTCAGAATTGTAAACAATACAATTACCAGCGAAGGACGTTTTATGGATATTTCTGCTAATTTCATATTTTGTTTTTTTGAAGTTTCAAAGTGGCTAAGTTTCAAAGTGGCTAAGTTAAAATGAGCAACTTTCTACCTCTGCGACTTAGTAACTTATTTAATAATTTCCACTTTGCTTCCGTCCTGCAAATTGATTTGTCCAGTCACAATTACTTGTTGTCCGTCAGTTAGTCCTTCTAAGATTTCCACTTTGTCGCCGATAATTCTTCCTGCAGTTACTTTTTTCAATCTTGCAGTTCCGTTTTCTACGATGAAAATTTGATTGCTGCTTACACTTCCTACGAAAGCATTTCTAGGCACAATCTTAAGAGAACTTTTTTGTTGTTTCGAAGCAAATGCAGCAGTTCCATACATACCTGCCTTCAAGTCGTTTGAAGCATTGTTTGCGATTTCAATTTCCACCGGAAAGTTCAAGCTTTCGTCTGCTTTTGAAGCGATAAATGTAATTTTTCCAGAGAATTCCTTGTCAGGATAAACGCTCGCTTTGATTTTTGTAACATCGCCAACTTTCAGGCTTGCAACTTGGCTTTCGTTAACCGTAACATTCAATTTCAACTTAGAAACATTTACGATATCAAACAATTCTGTAGCTGGCATTCCTGCTAAGATAGAACCTGGCTCGATGTATTTTTTATTGATAAATCCGCTGATGGGAGCTTTGATTCTTGTATCGCCAACATTGATATTTGCTTGCGTCAATTGCGTTTTAGCATTTACCATTGCCAATCTTGCCTGATCTAATTGTTGTTTTGTCACACCGCCAGTTTTAAAAGCATTTTCATATCTGTTGTAATCTGTGACTGCATTTTGGTAAGTGGCATTTGCATTTGAAGCTTCCACATTGACAACATCGCTCCTTACGATGGCAAGTACTTGGCCTACTTTTACATAATCACCTTCTTTTGCCAAAACTTTGATTACTTTTCCTGATTTTTCAGCAGAAAATTTTAATTCTTGAATCGGCTGGAAATTACCATTTGAAACGAAATCCAAAGAAACATCCTGGGTTTTTACGGTATCAATTTTTACAGAAACCGTAGCGTTTTTCTCAGCAACAATCGCTGTTTTCTCTTCGTTTTCTTTCTTATTGTTCATTAAAATAAAAGCAATCAATCCGATGACCGCGATTCCTATTACTATATAAAGTAGTTTTTTCATTGTATGATTAGTTTGTAAGTGTTCTTAATTCTCCTTTTGCTTTGATTAACTGGATTTCTGCCAATTTATAATCTAAAAGTGCAGAAGTATAATTGTTTTGTGCTTCAACATGAGAGTTTTCAGCATCTAACAAATCGGTCAATGGCGCCAATCCGTTGTAATAGTTGTTTTTTGTATTGTCTAAAACTTCCTGAGCCAACTGCACATTTTCGCCTTGATTTTTAATCGTAATCAAGCTGTTGTTGATTTGCGTTTTGGCATTTTCATAGGCCAAGTCAAGAGAAAGTTTCGTGTCAATCATGTCTTCCTTGTTTTTGCGGATGTCAACATCGGCTTGGCGAACTCTTGCTCTAGTTCCGAAACCTGTGAAAATTGGAATTCTCAAGTTTAATCCGATAGAAGAATAATCCGACCAATAAACGCCGTCAGCAGGTTTTGCTCCCAAAGGCATTTCTGGACCTTGCCCGATATAGTTGTAACTTCCAGATAAAGAAAGTGTTGGGTAATATTCCGCAATGACTGCTTTTTTCTGGTAAGTCAAAAGCTGTTCTTGTTTTTCCAATAACAAATATTCCGTTCTTGTGGCCGTATTTGGTGCTTCAGAAAGCATCTGAGGCGTTACTTCAAATTCTGTATCAGGAATTACGATTGGTGTTTCGATCGGCATTCCCATATAAAATTTCAAAGAATTTTCTTGTAATTGAACAGCGTTGATCAATTGCTGGCGTTGCGTATTGATATTGTATAAATTCACAGTCAGACGGTCAAGATCAATTTTTTTCGCCAATCCGTTTTCAAACTGACCTTTGATAATGTCTCTTACTTTTGAAGTGTTTACATAATTGCTGTCTACAACCGCCAATTTTTCTCTTTGAACAAAAACTTGGTAGTAGTTGTTTGCCACTCTTTCAATAACTTGTTCTTCAGTCAATTGCTGGTTTATTTGATAAAATTCTCTAGTTGTTTTAGCAGCTTTCAATCCAGTAAAAACGGCTTGGTCAAAAATGGCTTGGGTTAATGTAACGCCTCCTGTTGCTGTCCATTTTTGCCCCAACGGAGCCAAAACGGTTGTTCCCGGAGCACCAAAAATATCTCCAGGCAAGGCATTTAATTGCAAAATAGGGTTGTAAGTCATGTTTCCGTTGGCCGTAATTTGGGGTAGCGCTCTAGAACGGACTTCCTGAATTTGGTAATTACTGTTTTCTACTTGAAGCTTCGCTTTTTTGGAATCTGCTTTGTTTTCCAAGGCATATTTTATGGCATCTTTCAACGTCAGCGTCTGGCCTTGCGCCTGAACACTTTCTGAAATGAAAAGAGATGCCACAAAAATGAAAGCAACTGCTTTAAGCTTTGTTAAGCTACTTATGGTCTTCATTTGTTTAAATTTATAATTGATGGTGATTGATTTTACTTGATAAATAAGGTATCCATGATGATGTCTTTTCGGTCTGATAGAATTTTTTCATATTCTTCATCTGTCAAATGCATTGTTTTTTGAAAAAGCGGACGCATTGCAATCGGGAAAGAAGTCATCGAAACCATATTGAGGATAAATTGGATGGGATCCGTTTTTCTGATCAAGCCGTCTTCCATCGCCACTTCGAATTCTTCGTAGAATTTTTTCAGCAATCTGTCCATTCCTTCTTCGTCTTTGAAATAACAGCCTTGGTTGAATTGGGTTACCAGATACATTTCCATGTAAGGATATTCTTTTGCGATTTCAAACGAATCATCAATGAATTCAGCGATTTTTGCTTTAAAAGGAAGTTCTGAAAACATAATAGATTCTGTTCTTTCCTGCTCCCTTTCTTGAGCGTCAGTGAAAACAAGTTCAAATAATTTATCTCTAGACCTAAAATAATAATTGATTAGAGTTCTATTTACTCCCGCAGCATCGGCAATTTCTTGAGTGGTCGCATTAAATTTTCCTTCGCCAAAAAATAATCTTTTGGCAGTATTTTTAATCAACTCTTCTGTTGCATCGTCTTTTTTAGTTGTTGCCATTTTTGTTTAACTAAATTATTTAACAATTTTGTCAAGGCAAAGGTATGTACAAATTTGTTAGACAAAAATGTCAAATTTATTTTTAACGATTTTTTAACAGAAACCGTTTTCGCTTGAATTATAGGCAAAATCATATTTGGTTTACAAGAGTAATACTGTAAATTAGCACAAAATTATTTTTATGCATTCCATCAGCGACTACCAAGAAAATTTCCTGAATTATTTAGAAAGCCAGAAAATTTCTCGAGAACCAAAAAGTCTTTACGAACCCATTCATTATATTTTATCTTTAGGCGGCAAAAGAATTCGTCCGATTTTGACACTGATGACTGCAGAAATTTTTGATGCAGATTATAAGGAAGCACTTCCTGCAGCTTTGGCCGTTGAGGTTTTTCATAATTTCTCTTTAGTTCACGATGATATTATGGACGACGCGCCTTTGCGAAGAGGAAAAGAAACTGTTCATGAAAAATGGAACTTGAATACAGGAATTCTTTCTGGCGATGCGATGCTTATTTTGGCCTATCAATATTTTGAAAAATACGAACCAAGAATTTTTCAATCGCTAGCAAAATTATTCAGCAAAACGGCACTTGAAGTTTGCGAAGGCCAGCAATGGGATGTTGATTTTGAAAATCGTGATGATGTTACGATTCCAGAATATTTGAAAATGATTGAATACAAAACTGCGGTTTTGGTTGCGGCAGCGATGAAAATGGGAGCGATAATTGCCGAAACTGATGAAGAAAATTGCAATGCGATTTATGATTTTGGATTAAATCTCGGAATTGCTTTTCAATTGCAAGACGATTATTTAGACGCTTTTGGAAATCCAGAAACTTTTGGGAAACAAGTTGGTGGTGATATTATTGAAAATAAAAAGACATATTTATATTTAAAAGCTTTAGAATTTTCTACCAAAGAAAATGCAGAGCAATTGATGAATTTATTTTCAATTCAGCCGAGCGATAATACGGAGAAAATCAATTCTATAAAGGAAATTTTCAATGAAACTGGTGCTTCTGAAGCGACGCAAACTGCAATTAAAGATTATACTTTAAAAGCTTTTGAAACTTTGGATAAAATGAAAATTGACGAAAGTAAAAAGTCGATTTTGAGGAAGTTCGGAGAGAATTTAATGAGCAGAAAGGTTTAAAATTCAATTGCAATAACAATTTCAAAAATCAATTCGACGCCATATCCTAAATAAAAAATCTTAAATGTTTATAGCTCCAATAAATACTGACAATTTGCTTTCAGAGGCTGAAAAGGAAAACTTATACCTAAAATTAATCGAACAAATCAACAAAGATTTTAATTTAGCCAATGAGCCGATTGATTTCCCGATGAGTACTTCGCCGGAAGAGCTGAAGATTCAATTGCATGAAAAAATATTTCGATTGATTCAATACAAATTCGCAGAATACTTGAATCTGCTTTATATTATTGATGTTTCAGAGAGTGAAATCAAGAAATTAGATGGTTCTGATTTGGTAAATTTAGCTGAAGATGTCGCTTTTTTGATTTTGAAGAGGGAATGGCAGAAGGTTTGGTTTCGAAATAAGTTTTAGAGATGCTGCTTATTTGGATCTTGGCGAGTGTCGAAAATTCTCAAAATAAATATCGTGTCGTTTTCAGTATGATAAATTATTTTATAATGTCGCACAATGATTCTTCTAAATTCAGGCTGAATTAAATCTTTTTGATATTGATCTACAAAACGAATTTCTTCAAGGGTTTTAGTATCTCATTAAGAACTTTGTTTGCACCTTGTCCTGATTTTTGGTTGTAATAAATGCTAATGGCTTCGAGTGTTTGTTTGGCTGTAGTGTTCCAAACGATTTTAGGTTTTTTCATTTACCAATTTTTCATTTCTTTTAATAAATCTTCGTGGGTTATAAAATTTCCGTTTCTTACTTCTTGTAAAGCTCTTTCAAGTTCTTCCTTATATTCTTTTCGATTCAAAGGCTTTCCTTCCACAGTATGCGCAACAATTTCTTCTTCCTTATAATTGTCAATTGCTTCTTTGACAACTTTAAGCAGATTTTCGTCGGCATTATTTAATAATTCTAAAATATTGTCTTTCAATTCTAAAGCTCCCATTTTCTTCTCTATTTTATTATTGCAAAGTTACTTATTTATTTAAAAACTTTGATTAAAAATAAACCCTCACAAAAGGCATTAAAGCATCACTATAAACATTTTTATCACTGTCGTGCAAAACGTTATATCTCACACCAAGAGTTATATTATTAGTTCGGTATCCAATTCCTAAAAACAGAGCAGTATTCCAGAAATTGTCATCTTGAAATTTTAATTCATCATCATAATCGACATTTACGCGCAATTGTTCTAACTCGGCAGAAAGCTGAATTTCTGGAATTGGATTTCCAAGTACAATCAAGCTCGGGCCATACATATACGATTCATAGAAATTTTTATCCCGAACATAGCTTCCTTGCAAACCTAAGCCTGCTGCAAAATATTCATTGAAATTGTAAATTGCACTCGGAGCTACTACGATATTAGTATAATTAGAACCAAAACCAACGCCTAATCCGCCACCAAAACTCACTTTGTTCCAGAAATTTTCCTCTTGAGCCTGTTGCGCTTTTGCGTTTTGTGAGAAAGTAAATAAACCAACTGCGAAAACGATTTTTGTTATATGATTAATATTAAGTAATTTCATACCCTAAATTTAAGTTAAGATTAGTACATAAAAGTATGAAATAATTATTAGATTGTTCTAATTGTCGTACTTTTGCAAAAATATTTCTAACATATTAGGACATTCAATTATATTATGGATAGGTTTTCCTTTTTAAACGCGGCACATACTGAATTTTTTGCTCAATTATACGATCAATATCTTGAAAATCCGGATAGTATAGAACCAAGTTGGAGAAGTTTTTTCCAAGGTTTTGACTTCGGGATGGAAACATATAACGAGGAATATCAGGCACCAGCACAACAATTGGCCAATTACGCATCTTCAAATTCTGTGGACGTAAGCCAAATTTCTGAGAAATTACAAAAAGAATTTAATGTCTTAAAGCTGATTGAAGCTTACAGAGCACAGGGACACTTGTTTACCAAAACAAATCCGGTTCGTGAGCGTAGAATCTTTACACCAAACTTGGATCTTGAAAATTTCGGACTTTCAAATGCAGATTTGAATACCGTTTTTGACGCTGCAAAAGCAATCAAAATTGCACCTTGCACGCTGACAGAAATCTTGGGCCACTTAGATAAAATCTACCGTGAACATATTGGTGTTGAATATATGTACATCAGAAATCCAGAGGTAAGACAATGGATTCAGGACAAAATTGGTTACAACGATAACCAACCGAAATTTTCTGCGGAAGAAAAGAAAAACATCCTAAATAAATTGAACGAAGCGGTTTCTTTCGAGAACTTTCTTCATACAAAATATGTAGGCCAAAAACGTTTCTCTCTTGAAGGTGGCGAAACTTTGATCCCGGCATTGGATGCTTTGATCGAAGCTGCGGCTGAAAAAGGAGTGGAGCAATTCGTTATGGGAATGGCTCACCGTGGTCGTTTGAATGTTTTGGCAAATATCTTCGGAAAAAACACACAAGACATTTTCTCTGAATTTGACGGAAAAGATTATGATGACGATGCGCTTTTTGATGGTGACGTAAAATACCACTTAGGCTTAACTGCTGACAAAAAGACAAAATCAGGAAAAAATATTAATATCAATTTGGCACCAAATCCTTCTCACTTAGAGACTGTTGGAGCGGTAATTGAAGGAATTGCGAGAGCAAAACAAGACCGTCATTTTCCAGATGATTTCTCTAAAGTATTGCCAATCGCACTTCACGGTGACGCGGCAATTGCTGGACAAGGAATCGTTTATGAAATTGTTCAAATGGCACAATTGGACGGTTACAAAACTGGCGGAACAATCCACATCGTGATTAACAACCAAGTTGGTTTTACGACAAATTATTTAGATGCACGTTCTTCTACGTATTGTACAGACGTTGCAAAAGTGACAAATTCTCCAGTTTTACACGTAAATGCTGATGATGCTGAAGCTGTTGTTCACGCAATGTTATTTGCTTTAGATTACAGAATGCAATTCGGAAGCGACGTTTTTATCGATTTATTAGGATACAGAAAATATGGCCACAACGAAGGTGATGAGCCTCGTTTTACACAGCCAAAATTATACAAGCTGATTGCTAAACATGAAAACCCGAGAGATCTTTATGCTGCTAAATTAATTGCTGACGGAGTTATCGACGATAAATATGTAGGCAAATTAGAGAAAGAATACAAAGGAGTTTTGGATGAAAATCTAGAAGCTTCTCGTAAAAAAGACTTGACAATCATCACTCCGTTTATGCAAAACGAATGGGGCGGGTACACGCAAGCGGATGAAACAGAAATGCTTCAAAAAGTAAATACGACTTTCTCAAAAGATATTTTGACTGACATCGCAACGACAATTACAACATTGCCAAGCGATAAAAAGTTCATCAGCAAAATTCAAAAGCTGATCAATGACAGAAAAAATATGTTCTTTGAAACCGATAAGTTAGACTGGGCAATGGCTGAATTATTGGCTTATGGTTCCTTGATGACTGAAGGTTATGACGTCCGTATTTCTGGTCAAGATGTGGAAAGAGGAACATTCTCGCACCGTCATGCGGTTGTAAAAGTAGAAGATTCTGAAGAAGAAGTAATCCTTTTGCAACAATTGAACAACCAAAAAGGCAAATTCAATATCTTCAATTCGCTTTTATCTGAATATGGAGTTGTTGGTTTTGACTACGGATATGCTTTGGCTAGTCCAAAAACATTGACAATCTGGGAAGCACAATTTGGAGATTTCTCTAACGGAGCTCAAATTATGCTTGACCAATACATTTCTGCAGCAGAAGACAAATGGAACAATCAAAACGGTTTGGTAATGTTATTGCCACACGGTTATGAAGGTCAAGGAGCAGAACACTCTTCAGCAAGAATGGAAAGATATTTACAGCTTTGCGCCAACCATAATATGTTTGTAGCAGATTGTACAACGCCGGCAAACTTCTTCCACTTGTTGAGAAGACAAATGAAAACCACTTTCAGAAAACCTTTGATTGTGTTTACACCAAAAAGTTTGTTGCGTCATCCTTCAGTAGTTTCTACGGTTGATGAATTTGCAAATGGAGGTTTCCAAGAAGTTTTGGATGATCCAAATGTGGAAGCAAAAGACGTGAAAACATTGGTATTCTGTACTGGTAAATTCTACTACGATTTAGTAGCAGAAAGAGAAGCAAACGGAAGAAAAAACGTGGCATTTGTGAGAATCGAGCAGCTTTTTCCATTGCCAGTAGAACAATTGAAAGCAATTATCGAGAAATATCCAAATGCAGACGATTATGTTTGGGCACAAGAAGAGCCTAAAAATATGGGAGCTTACAGCTATATGTTGATGAATTTTGATTTGGTAAAATTAAGAGTCGCTTCATTAAAAGCATACAGCGCGCCAGCAGCAGGAAGTTACGCGCGTTCTAAAAAACGTCATGCAGCAGCAATTGCGATGGTTTTTGACAAAAATCTTTTTAGTTAATTAGATTCTGTCAAGGCTAAAAACCGTAATTTTGAAATAAGAAAACAAAAAATAACACACCATAAAATTATATACAGATGATTTTAGAAATGAAAGTTCCTTCTCCAGGGGAATCAATCACCGAAGTTGAAATCGCAACTTGGTTAGTAAAAGACGGAGATTACGTAGAAAAAGATCAAGCGATTGCTGAAGTGGATTCAGACAAAGCAACTTTAGAATTACCTGCAGAAGCTAGCGGCATTATCACGCTTAAAGCAGAAGAAGGTGATGCTGTGGCTGTTGGTCAAGTGGTTTGTCATATTGATACTGACGGAAAACCTTCAGGTGACGCTCCGGCAAAAGAAGAAAAGAAAGAGGAGAAAAAAGAAGAAGCTCCAAAAGCTGAGGTTAAAAAAGAAGAACCTAAAAAAGAAGAAGCAAAACCAGCTCCAGCAGCTGAAAAATCATATGCTTCAGGAACTCCTTCGCCAGCGGCAAGAAAAATTTTGGACGAAAAAAATATGGATTCAGCATCAGTTTCTGGTACAGGAAAAGGTGGAAGAATTACAAAAGACGACGCCGTAAACGCTGTTCCGTCAATGGGAACTCCAACAGGAGGAAATCGTGGTTCAGAAAGAACAAAATTGTCAATGCTTCGCAGAAAAGTGGCGGAACGTTTAGTTGCTGCTAAAAACGAAACAGCAATGTTGACTACGTTTAACGAAGTGAACATGACGCCAATCAACAATCTTCGTAATGAATACAAAGATGCGTTCAAAGCGAAACACAACGGTATCGGTTTAGGATATATGTCTTTCTTTACAAAAGCAGTAACAAGAGCATTGCAATTGTACCCGGATGTAAATTCAATGATGGACGGAGATCACAAAATTGCTTTCGATTTCGTTGACGTTTCAATCGCGGTTTCTGGACCAAAAGGTTTGATGGTTCCTGTGGTTAGAAATGCAGAAAACTTAACTTTCCGTGGCATTGAAGCTGAAATCAAAAGATTGGCTATCAAAGCACGTGACGGACAAATTACTGTTGACGATATGACTGGCGGTACTTTCACAATCACAAACGGTGGTGTTTTTGGAAGCATGCTTTCAACGCCAATCATCAATCCTCCACAATCTGGAATCTTGGGAATGCACAACATCATCGAGCGTCCAATCGCTGTGAATGGTAAAGTGGAAATCCACCCAATGATGTACGTAGCTTTATCTTACGATCACAGAATCATCGACGGACGTGAATCAGTTGGTTTCTTGGTTGCGGTTAAAGAGGCATTAGAAAATCCAGCAGAATTGTTGATGGATAACAATCCTAAAAAAGCTTTGGAACTATAGTTTCAAACTTATCATAAATAAAAAATCCCGTTCAATTGAACGGGATTTTTTTCTAACATTTTCTATTTCAGATAAAAACATTCTTCTTCATAATCAATAATTCCTTTCCCTTTTATTAAAATATCGGCGCCAATAATTCCGTGCACTCGTTTTGCTTTATACTGCTCTAGAGCTAAATTTACGTGTGACAAGTCAAAAATAACTAGCGAAAAATCGTCGGTTTTCCAGCGTCCTAATTGTAATAAATTATCAGAAGACATTTGTGTATCCATTCCAACAGCGCCAGCGCCCGCTGCTTTCGTAAGTGAATCTTCAGCTGTTAATTGAAAATGATGAATGTCATTGAAATCTACACAACTGCTGGAAGCGCCCGTGTCTAAAATAAAATTCCCGTCAATTCCATTGATTTTTGCCTTGATTATGAGATGATTGGTTTTTGAAATTTTAAGCTTGACTCTTTTGTAGCCTTTTAATTTCGAGTTATCGTAATGTTTGTCCATTTTTTCACTGATGATATACTCAAAAATAGGCTAATTAAATTTAAAACGAAATTACTGAAAGCATAATTTTTTATTAAAGAAAAGGCGTAATGTATTAAATTGGGGTACTTAAACTTGCATCTCTTTTGCATTGTGCCTATTTTTGCTCTATGATTTTCACCGACACCCATTCCCACATTTACAGCGAAGAATTTGCTCAAGACAGGACCGAAATGATGCAGCGCGCTTTTGAAGCTGGCGTCAAAAGAATTTTCGTTCCGTCGATTGATTCTACTTACACCGAAAAAATGTATGAAATCGAAAAGCAATATCCTGAAAATGTCTTTTTGATGATGGGCTTGCATCCGACTTACGTAAAAGAAAATTATGAAGAAGAATTAGCTTTCGTAGAAGAGCAATTAGAAAAAAGAAAGTTCTACGCAATAGGCGAAATCGGAATTGACCTGTTTTGGGATAAAACCTTTTTAGAGCAGCAAAAAATAGCTTTTAAACGACAAATTCAATTAGCTAAAAAATATAAATTACCTATAAATATTCACTGCCGTGATGCTTTTGATGAAGTTTTCGAAGTCTTGGAAACTGAAAAAGGAAACGATTTATTCGGAATTTTTCACTGTTTTACAGGAACCTATGAACAAGCATTACAAGCAATTTCTTATAATTTAAAACTAGGAATCGGCGGTGTTGCTACTTTTAAAAATGGCAAAATCGATCAATTCTTGAATGAAATTGATATAAAAAATATCGTCTTGGAAACCGATTCGCCATACTTAGCACCAGTGCCATTTCGTGGCAAAAGAAACGAAAGCAGTTACACAAAATTAGTCGCTGAAAAGCTAGCCACAATTTATAATTTGCCTTTAGAAGAAATTGCTAAAATAACAACCGAAAATTCAAAGGCTATTTTCAGCATTTAACAAAGAAATCAAACAAAATTCATAAAATTTTTGTTCATTTGTGGATTGTTAAAAAAATACAGTAAATGTCAAAATTTGATAAAATCCGACCGTTCTATGATGTTGAAGTAAATGAGGCTTTGCATAAAGTTGCCGACCATCCGATGATGAAGGCGATGATGAGCTTTACCTTTCCGGAAGTAGATGAAAAAGTTTGGATCGAGCAGTTGAAAAGAACACATTCTATAAGGGATTTTCAATGCAATTTCATTTACCAAGCCGTACTGAAAGTTCTTGAAAAAAGTTCTGACGGCTTAACAACTTCTGGTTTTGAAAAGTTAGACAAGCACACACCTTATCTTTATATTTCGAATCACAGAGATATTATTTTAGATACGTCTCTGTTAAATACATGCTTGTTTGACAATGGTTTAGTCATGACTGCTTCGGCAATTGGAGACAATTTGGTAAAGAAAACTTTCCTGCATATTTTATCAAAATTGAATCGAAATTTTTTGGTTCAAAGGGGTTTGGCGCCAAGAGAATTGCTTCAAAGTTCAAAATTAATGTCAGAATATATTGGGCAATTGATCTTGAGAGAGAACCGTTCTGTTTGGATAGCGCAGCGCGAGGGCAGGACTAAAGACGGAAATGATGCCACCCATCCGGGCGTTTTGAAAATGCTTTCGATGGCTTCTGACGAGTCAAATTTGATGGACTATTTCAAGAAATTAAAGATTGTTCCGGTTTCGATTTCTTACGAATATGATCCTACAGATGCTTTGAAAATGCCACAATTAATGGCGGAAGCCAATGATGAGGTTTATATTAAAGACAAAAACGAAGATTTCATGACACTTTTAAGCGGTATCATGGGTCAGAAAAAACGAATCCATATTCATGTTGGCGATGTTCTAGACACTGAATTGGATAATATTGCTTCTGAATTTGACAATTCAAACAAGCAAATCCAAGCTTTGGCGCAGGCTATTGACGACTCGATTTTGAATTCTTATAAATTGTGGCCGACAAATTACATCGCTTATGATTTGCTGAACAATACCAATAAATTTTCTCATTTATATACGGAGAAAGAAAAATCGCTTTTCGAAAGACGTCTGGAAATCAGAATCGACGAAAATAATCCGATTGAAATGCAAGGATTTTTGGCAATGTATGCGAATCCTGTCGTAAACAAATCAAAATACGAAAATGCTATCTAGGCCAAAAATACTTTTGATTTATACCGGAGGAACTATCGGTATGATGAAAGATTTTGAAACCGGAGCTTTGAAAGCGTTTAACTTTAGCAAATTGCTCCAGAGAATTCCGGAGTTGAAACAATTAGACTGTGAAATCGAAACCATTTCGTTTGACAATCCGATTGATTCTTCAAATATGAATCCTGAAAAATGGGTGAAAATTGCTACGATAATTGAAGAAAATTATACTCTTTTTGATGGATTTGTAGTGCTTCATGGTTCAGATACTATGTCGTATTCTGCTTCTGCATTGAGTTTTATGTTAGAGAATCTGGCAAAACCTGTAGTTTTCACAGGTTCGCAATTGCCGATTGGAGATTTAAGAACTGATGCAAAAGAGAACCTGATTACGGCGATTCAAATTGCTTCCCTGCAAAATAAAAACAAGCCTGTTATTAACGAAGTCTGCCTTTATTTTGAATATAAATTATACAGAGGAAATCGTACTACAAAAATAAACGCAGAACATTTCAATGCTTTTGTGTCTTCGAATTATTCACCTTTGGCAGAATCTGGCGTACATTTAAAAGTTAATAATGAACTGCTTTTGCCAAAATCAGGCGCTAAAAAATTCAAAGTCCACAAAGAAATTGATGACAATGTAGCCGTAATAAAAATGTTTCCGGGAATTAGCGAAAACGTACTTTCAGCGATTTTCAATATTCCGAATTTAAAAGGAATTGTTTTGGAAACTTACGGAGCTGGAAATGCGCCAACCGACGACTGGTTTATTGCCGTGTTGAAAAAAGCCATTAAAAACGGACTGCAGATTGTGAATGTCACGCAATGTTCGGCAGGAAGCGTCGATATGGGAAAATATGAAACCAGTTCTGCCTTGAAAAAAATAGGCGTGATTTCTGGAAAAGATATTACCACGGAATCTGCAATCACAAAGCTGATGTACCTTCTAGGGCAAAAAGTAGCTCCAAATGTTTTCAAAACTATCTTTGAAACTTCATTGCGTGGCGAATTGTCATAATTGTCTTTGAAAATTTTCTTTACTGATTTTTTTTGCATTTATTTGCAACCGCAATAAAATAGAGAGGTGTCCGAGTGGTTGAAGGAGCAAGCCTGGAAAGTTTGTATATGGGTAACTGTATCGTGGGTTCGAATCCCATCCTCTCTGCTGAATTATAAATTACTTCAATTCCATTAGATCGCAAGATTTAATGGAATTTTTGCTTTTAGATTATTTCAAATACGGTTAAGATTTCTTCAAAATCTATGAAATCTAATGTTTTCCAGTGCTTTTAAAATAGGTAAAACCACGCGCTAGAATTTTCCGTTTTATGATTTTATTTGTCAATGGGGAACTTTTCTTGCTGGGTTCAGTTCGTTTTCTTGCCTGTGGGAATAGATGAAATTAATAATCTAAAAATATATAATTATGGAAAATTATTTGCATGGCTTGCTCGATGAAGACAACGACCCAATTATTCAGCAATATCTGAAATATATTGACGAAGGAATTCCTCCTGCAGAAAACCCCAAAGATGTATTAATTATTGGTGCCGGAATGGCCGGAATGGTAGCTGCAAGTTTGCTAAAACAAGCCGGACACCGTGTTACAATTGTGGAATCAAATACTCGCGTGGGAGGAAGAATCAAAACTTTCAGAAATACAAAAGACAAAAAGTATTTTGAAGATGACAGTGTTTATGGTGAAGCGGGAGCAATGCGTATACCGACGATACACCAAATGGTACTTAAATATATTGAAAAATTGGGATTGAAAGTAGAGCCTTTTTACTATCTGTCAGTTGATAAGGAAGAAGCGATCAAACATCAAGAAGATCCTAATAGTCCTGTGCCGACAACTACAAGGAATTCAATGTTTTATATCAATCGCAAGCGAATAATCCAAAAAGAATACTTTAAAGATAAAGCGGATGTCAATAAATTGCTTGATTTTCATCTTGGAGAAAGTGAAAACCAGCGTGCTGATGTGCTTTTGGCTAATCTTGTTACTCCGTTGAAAGCGTTTATTGCAGAAAATCCGGAGAAAAATTGGCCTTTGCTTATTGACCGTTTTGGAGAATATTCGATGCGCCGTTTTTTAAAGGAGCATTCTTTGTATTCAGAAAATGCCATAGAGATGATAGGCGTCATTCAAAATTTAGAATCAAGAATGGCTTATGATTTTATCCAAAGCTTTATCGAGCAGAATATTATCAAAGACACGACACGATTTATGGAAATTGTTGGCGGCAGCGATTTATTGCCAAAAGCTTTTTTTGAAGCTCATGATCTCAAGGATAACACTTATTTCGATTGCAGGATGACAAAATTAACGCTTGTCAATGACAAAATTAAAATTGGTGTTGATGTTGAAGTGAAGCGAGATCATCAGTTTTATGAAAAGGCAGGTTTTAAAGCTTTAAAAACGCCAGTAAGTGATTTAGAATTTGATGAAGTTATTGTCACGATTCCATTTTCTGCTTTAAGACATGTTTATGTTACGCCACAGTTTAAGCAATTGAAACGTAAAGCGATTAGAGAACTGCATTATGATTCGGCAACAAAAATATTATTAGAATTCAGAGAAAAATGGTGGCAGGAAGCACCTTATAATATTGTTGGCGGAGGAAGTATTACTGATTTTTCAAACCGATTTACCTATTATCCAAGCAATGATATCGGAAGCAAAGGGCACGGAGTAATTTTGGCTTCGTATTGCTGGTCAGACGAAGCAAGCCGCTGGGATTCTCTAGATGATGATGACAGATATTACTACGCTTTAAAAAATCTGGCAATGATGCACAGTGATGATGAAAAGGAACAGCAGCGTATTATTGATTTGGCAGTAGTCAGTTCTAATCTAAAAAATGGAGATGGATCAGGTCGAATAATCGGAGCGGCAACGCAAAGCTGGATGCGTGATCCTTATGCTTATGGCGAAGCGGCAATTTTTAATCCCGGGCAATTGAATTTATTGCAACAGCATATCATTTCAACAGAATGGAAAGGAAGAGCGCATTTTGCAGGCGAGCATACTTCCCTTAAACATGCGTGGATTGAAGGCGCAATTGAATCAGGAATTAGAACTGCTTTAGAAGTCAATGAAAACACGGGGAACCTAAATAATCCGATCCAAAATGACTAAGAAAATCACTGTTGCAAAATACTTGCAGCTTCGTTTAGAACAATTAGGACTGACGCATTTATTTGGAGTTGCTGGAAATTATACCGCGCCACTTTTGAATACGATTCAAGAAGATAAAAAGACAAAAATTCAAATTGTCAACGATACCAATGAAATAAACGCTGGCCATTGCGCAGATGCTTACGCTCGTCAATACGGCTTCGCGGCTGTCGCGGTTACTTACGGAGTCGGTGCATTTACGCTCTTAAATTCTGTCGCAGGATCTTACGTAGAACATTGTCCAGTGCTTGTTATCAATGGCGCACCAACGAATCGTGACCAGCTTCGAAGTATTGCGCAAGGCCTTTTAGCCTCGCACATGACAGGTGACATGTATAGCAATATCAATGTTTTTAGGAATGTAACCGTAGCTGCAGAGCAAATTATGAACGCTTCAGAAGCACCCTATAAAATAGATTCTATCTTGAATGCCTGTATTTTATATGGAAGACCAGTTTATTTAGAAGTTTTCGAAGATGTCTGGAGAATGGAATGTGATCCGCCAGTCGATGCTTTGGTCCAAAAATCCACATCCGGATGCAAAACGACGGCACGTAAAGCGGCGCAAAAAGTGGCAGCAATGGCGCGTGGAAAAGAAATTATTTTTTGGGGAGGAATTGAAATACAGCGAAAAGGCATCCAAAAAGAATTTTTAGACCTGATTGAAACTACAGATACAGAATTTGTAACGGCAATACTCGGAAAATCAATCGTCTCAGAAGATCATCCAAATTTTAAAGGAGTTTTTAATGGAAACGCTTCGCCTAAAGATGTAAAAGAAAGATTTGAAAAGGCGCAAGTCAAAATTGGTCTGGGAGTCTGGACAACAGGAAAAAATCTCGGAGGATTTGATGTCTGGAAGGATGATACTGTACTTGCAAACCACAGCGGTGTTCGAATTGGCGCATCTTATATTGCAAATGTATCGCTTAAGGATTTTATGATTTTCCTTAAAGAAGAACTGACAAAAGTGAATTTTAAGGCCTATGAAATGTATGCACAACAAGAGTTATCTAAATCCTTTTTTGTAGCGGAAGAGCAGCAATCGAAAAGCGCGAAAATTTCATTGACCTATGATTCTTTTTTCAAGAGAATCAACAGTTTTATTGATAGTAGTCATGTTGTTGTTGCTGATGCCGGATTTCCATTACTTGGCGCACAAGGCATTCACATTGCAGAACCTGACGGATTTGTAGCGCAAGCTTCTTGGCTTTCAATCGGATATTCTGTGCCTGCTGCAACCGGCGTGAAATGTGCCAGACCTGATAAAAGAGCTGTCGTTTTTGTTGGCGACGGCGCTTTTCAAGAAACCTGTCAGGCAATTTCTACTCAAAACAAATTGAAACACGACACCATAGTTTTTGTTTTGGATAATGGCATTTATGGCATCGAGCAGATGCTTGTAAATCCCAATCCGTTTCGTGGCAAGGAAAAAGTGGAATACAGCGTGCCCGATTTGAATAGCGTTTATTCCTATAATGAAATGCATCCTTGGAAATATGCAAAACTCGTGGATGTTTTTGGAGGTCAGGGCTTTGAAATTACTACAGTCGACGAATTAGAAGAAGTTTTAAAGCAGTTAGGAAAAATTAAAGAAAATACTATCATTCACGTTCACATCCCAAAAACGTCTATTCCTGAAGCGATAGCTTATAAAAATGAGGAGCCAGGAGAAGACGAATTCTTGAACGAACATTGGAATTTGTGCTAAATAAAAAGTAAATTTTACAAATAAATAATTCCTCCTAAAGATTGCGGTTTTAAGGCAGGTTTTTTATTTCTAAAAATTTTATCTTCCCCAAATTCCACTTTCAATAATCATCGGAATCACAACTCCGGCAACAAAAGCAGACATCACCAAAGTCCAGTCGCGTTTTGAAAATCGAAAAACCGTTTGAACGATATAAGAAAGTATCAAAACGATTAAAACGACAATTATTTGCGCAGCTTCAATTCCCAAAGCGAATTCTAATAATGGCAATAATTTATCAGAAGCGCTTCCGGGAAGTATGGTTTTGAAATAATTAGAAAATCCCAATCCGTGGATAATTCCGAAGAAAAGAGTTACGAAAGAAACAAAACTTAGGCTTTCATTTTTGCTGTTTTTTCCAGCTGTAAAAAGATGAAAAAGTGCCGTTGATAAAATAGTTATTGGAATCAAGAATTCAACCAAATCAACTCTAAATCTAACAATTTCATAAACAGAAAGCAAAAGTGCCAAAGTATGTCCGGCCGTAAAAAGCGTAACTAAAACCAAAACCCTCTTCCAATCTCTAAAAGCATACGGAACAATTAATGCAATGAGAAAAAGCACGTGGTCATAGGCATTAATATCCAAAACGTGGCGCAAACCGGTGTTGAAATAAATCCAGAATTCTGACATATTTATTGATTTTCAGGAAGCCAAACTTACAATTATTTTCGCAATGTGTTTATTTATGTTAAGAAAACCTTTCAAATAGTATCGTTAAAATAGAAATAGATTTATATTTGCAGAAAATATATAATTATGTCAATTTCAGATTTATTTGATAGCGGATTTAAAAATAGAAATAAAGGACATTTCTCTTCAATCGTGAGAGTTGCGATGGAAAACGGTCACCTGAGCGAAGAAGAAAGACATTTCTTAGATAAATTAGCGCACCAGTTGGAAATTTCTCCAGAAGAATATGCAGAAATTCTTGCCAACCCGATGAAATATCCAATCAATCCTCCTTATTTGCACACGCAAAGATTGGAGCGTTTGTATGACTTGTCAAGAATGGTTTATGCAGACCACGTTCTAGGGCCAAGACAAAAAGAAATCTTGACGCGTTTTGCTTTAGCTTTAGGATTTACGCCAGGAAACGTTCATTATATTACTGATAAAGCGTTGTCTTTATTGGTTTTGGGAGTAGATTTAGATACTTTCCTTTTCGAAATGCAACACATGAATAAATAGTTTTATTCTCCTTGTAAAAATAAAAAAGCTCCGAATTTCGGAGCTTTTTTTATAATTATTAGTTGTTGGCTTTTTCCATAAATTCCTCCGCTTTTTCTACCATATTATAACTTCCGCAGAAAAACGGAACGCGCTGGTGCAATTCTGTCGGCTGAATTTCCATGATTCTTCCAAAACCGTCAGAAGCTTTTCCGCCTGCCTGTTCTGCCAAAAAGGCCATCGGATTGCATTCATATAAAAGACGCAGTTTGCCGCTCGGCGCTTTTGAGCTCGTAGGATAAATATAAATTCCTCCCTTGATCATATTTCTGTGAATGTCAGAAACCAAGCTTCCGATATAGCGCGAAGTGTAAGGTCGGTCGTTTTCCTCAAGCTGGCAATATTTGATGTAATCTTTTACGCCTTGCGGAAAATGGACATAATTTCCTTCGTTTATAGAATAAATAGTTCCGTCTTTTGGGAATTGCATATTCGGATGCGAAAGATAAAAAGTTCCGATTGCAGGATTTAAAGTAAATCCGTTTACGCCACGACCAGTTGTGTAAACCAGCATCGTTGAGGTTCCGTAAATTACATAGCCTGCCGCAACCTGATTGATGCCAGGCTGTAGAAAATCTGCTGAAGTTACCGGAGTTCCGATCGGCGTTACTCTTCTGAAAACAGAAAAAATTGTCCCGACAGAAACATTTACGTCAATATTCGAAGAACCGTCAAGCGGATCCATCAAAACCACATATTTGTTGTTGTGGCATTCGTCTTTTCCTTTAATTACGATGAAATCATCATTCTCTTCAGAAGCTATGCCGCACACAATTTCACGATTAATCAACGTCTGGATAAAAGTCTCATTGGCAAAAACATCCAGCTTTTGCTGATCTTCGCCTTGAATGTTCTGGCCTCCTACGGCGCCGACGATATCGACCAATCCGGCTTTGTTTACTTTATAATTTACGACTTTGGCTGCCAAACGAATGGAGTTGATGAGCCTTGATAATTCCCCAGAAGAATACTGAAAGTCTTCCTGCTTTTCGATAATGAACTCGCCTAATGTTTTGTTTCTTTCTTCCATTTACTATAACGTTGTAGTGTATGCAAATATCGTTTTTAAATTTAATTATTCGTAAATAAAATTTCACATAAATTTGCGATAAATGTTAAGAAAATCTAGAAAACTTATTTTATATTTGTTAGAACAATAAAACAAAACAAATGAAAAGAAATACAATTTTATTAGGCCTGCTGGTTACATTTTTTGGCGTAACCTCAGCAAATTCGCAAGTTTTAAATGATAAAACTCTTGGAGCAGTTTCAAAAGGCGTGAAAGGATTTACCTTTAGTGATGCAGATGCGGCAGCTTTGTCAAAAGAAGCAATTGTACAGATGGATAAAGACAATCCGGTTGCGCCAAATTCTGATCCTTACGCAATTCGATTGAACCGAATTTTTGGGAAACACAAAAATGAAAACGGATTGGTTTTGAATTATAAAGTTTATAAAGTGAAAGATGTCAATGCTTTTGCAACGGCTGACGGAAGTGTTCGCGTGTTTCAAGGTTTGATGGATATCATGGATGACAATGAACTTTTGGCAGTAATTGGCCACGAAATTGGCCACGTTGCCAATCATGATTCTCGTGATGCGGTTAAAGCGGCTTACAAAAAAGAAGCTTTAGTTGACGCTGCAGCTTCACAGTCTGGAAAAGTAGCAACATTTTCTGAAAGCCAATTGGGTAAAATCGGAAATGCTATGATTGACAGCAAACACAGCAGAAAGCAAGAAACAGAAGCTGATGATTTTTCATATGAATTTATGAAGAAAAACGGATATGACGTAAACGCTGTGGAATCTTCTTTCAATATTTTAGCAAAAATGAGCGAAGGTTCACAAGCTTCATTTCTTGACAGAATGATGAGTTCGCATCCTGATTCAAAAGACAGAGCAGAAAAGGCTAAGAAGAGAGCTGAAAAAGATAAATTATACAAAGCATATGTTCAGAAACCAATTGTAAATACCGTTTCAAAAACAACAAAAAAGGCGACGAAAAAGAAAAAATAGTCTTACATGATTATCCGAAAAGGAACTAAAAAAGATATGCCAGCTATTTTAAATTTAATAAAAGAGCTGGCTATTTTTGAGAATGAACCGCACGCTGTGGTCGTTTCTGCAGAAGATTTGATTCGAGACGGCTTTGGAGAAAGTCCGATGTTCACTACATTTGTGGCTGAAGAGAATGAAGAAATCATCGGCATGGCTTTGTTTTATTACCGATTTTCAACTTGGAAGGGAAAGACGATTCACCTCGAAGATTTGATCGTAACAGAAAGCAAGCGCGGAACCGGAGCCGGTTTCAAATTATATACCGAAGTAATCAAGGAAGGCAAAAAGGAAAACGTTCGCCGAATTGAGTGGAACGTTTTAGACTGGAATACGCCTGCAATTGATTTCTATAAAAAATCAGGTGCCAAAATCATTGAAGATTGGCGAGTCGTTCACATGGACGAAGAAGGAATTGATAATTTTTTAAAAAATATTGAATAAACTTTTAAGATTTCAGAAAGCTGAAATCAAAAATTAAAAATCGAATGAGAATATTTAAATTTGGTGGCGCTTCTGTGAAAGACGCTGACGGTATTAAAAACGTTTATAATGTTTTGCAGCAAGTTGGATATGAAGATGTTTTGCTGGTGGTTTCGGCTATGGGAAAGACAACAAATGCTTTGGAAGCTGTCATAAAGAACTATTTTGAGAAATCTCCAGAACTGCAATCTTCAGTTCAAGATGTAAAGAAATACCACAACCAGATTTTATTAGATTTATTTGATGACGATAAAAATGCGGTTTTTACGGCTATAAATTCTTTATTTTCAGATTTGGAAAGCTTTCTTAAAAATAATAAATCTCCAAATTATAATTTTGTTTATGACCAGATTGTCAGCTTCGGAGAAATTATTTCTACGACGATTATCAGCCATTATTTCAATTATAGAGATTTGAAAAACCAATGGCTTGACGTCAGAAATTTTATAAAAACAGATACTACTTATCGTGATGCAATTGTTGATTGGGACCAAACTCAAAAGCTGATTTCAAAAAATGTAAAGCGTAAAGTCTTGAATATTACCCAAGGATTTTTGGGTTCAGACGAAAATAATTTCACCACGACTTTAGGAAGAGAAGGTTCAGATTACACCGCTGCAATTTTTGCCTATTGCTTAAATGCGGAAAGCGTGACGATTTGGAAAGATGTTCCAGGAGTTATGAACGCCGACCCGAGGTATTTTGAAAATGCCACTTTGCTGAACCAGATTTCTTACAGAGAAGCAATCGAATTAGCATTTTACGGAGCGACAGTTATCCATCCAAAAACATTGCAGCCTTTGCAGAGAAAGGAAATTCCGCTGTTTGTAAAATCATTTTTGAATCCGTCTTTGCCGGGAACAAGCGTGAGCAAAGGCGCTGATTTAGAACCGCATCTGCCTTGTTTTATTGTCAAAAGAGACCAATTGCTGATTTCGCTTTCATCAATTGATTTTTCTTTTATCATGGAAGAAAATATCAGCGAAATCTTCGGGCTTTTCCACCAATATAAGATGAAAGTGAGCTTGATCCAAAATTCTGCTATCAGTTTCTCCGTTTGCATTGAAGATAAATTCGGCAATTTTAATGAGCTGAAAAATATCCTTTCAAAGAAATTCAAAGTTTCTTATAATGAGAATGTTTCGCTTTACACGATTCGCCATTTCAATGAAGACGCTTCTAAAATGGTAGAAAACGGCAAAGAAGTTTTGTTGAAGCAAGTCAGTAGAGAAACGATGCAGATTGTGACGAAGGATGTGAATTAGCATAATCTCAAATCATATTAATTAAAAAAGGCAGGATTTTCATCCTGCTTTTTCTTTTCTAATAAAATTGATTAATCTCTGTAATCGTAATTTATACAGTTTCCAAGAGATACAGAATATGTTGCAGTACAGTCTGCTGTTTCTAATGTCACAATTCCAGTAGCAGGCCACGTTGTATTATTGCTTTTCACGCGTATTTTACAATGGTTTGCATAGGTTTCAATTATTTCTAATGAATTTCCAGAAATGCTCCAAGTGTTTGAGCTTGATGCACCACTGCTAACCAAATAAACATTATACCAAATTGGGCTATTGTCAACATCAAAGGCACAAGATCCATTTGGACCTTCCATTCTTAAGTTGCAAGCAAAACCACGATATAAATACTTAACAGCATATCTGTCATAAGTTGAAAAATCATTCCAGCTATTAAGAGCCGTTCCTCCGTTCATTACTGAATTAGGATCTTGGTTAGGCGTGTTCGGAATATAATTTGCTCCAACACCAGCAGTTCCTTCACCATTAACGTCCCAATTAGTATGTCTAAAACCAATACAGTGTCCTAATTCATGAACCATATTATATTTTTTAGTACTCTCGCTCACATTTGTATTCCCATAAAAGTCTAGATTGATTAAAACTTCATGGTAAGCTTTTCCATTTGCAGGAAAACCAGCACTTGCGATTACATTATTGGGTAATGTGTTGTTGTCACTTTTGATCAAAATATCAGGGTTATTCCCATAATAATTCACAAAACGAATTGCGCAGCCAGCCACATTTGACCATTCACTCATTGCATCGCTTATTGCGGTATGCCAATTGTCAGGAGCCGCTCCATTTACAGAAGGATCAACAGAAACAGTCACAACCGTAAAGAAGTTTGATAACAAATTGTTTGTTGAAGCATGCCTTTGATTGTCAGAATCATCATTATAATCTTCAATCTTTTTTGAAAACATCATGTCGCCTTGAACCAAGAAGAATTCAGGTGTTTCGACAATGCTTTCTCTTGAAAATCCTTGTTTCAAGATTTTATTGATTACGGCCTCATTTTCTTTAGTTACAACTAAGCCGTTTTTTTCTGATTCAATTTTTGAATCATCATTCTGCTCGCAAGAAAAAAAGATCGATGCAAGTAATAAACTACATAAAATAATTTTTTTAACATTCATGGTTAAATATTTAAGATTTGGTATAGCTAAAGTATTGTTAAAATTATTGTAACATTTTAATTTATTATCATTAAAGTATTAATAAATAGTTCTTTGTGTTTTTTGGCTAGACTTTATGAAAATTATAGGAGATAATTTCCAAATCAAAATGACAACTTTATTTAATAATCAATAAAATTATAAATACTACTTTTGACCTTTCGGAGTTATAGTATTTATGTTTAAAAAAATGCTCTTTTTGTTTGTAATCACCTTTGCTTCTGGCGTTTCGGCGCAGGAAATCAAATCGCTGTACAAAAACAAAAAGATTGCGGTTCAAAGAGATACTATTCAAATCGATAGTGTCAGCATCAACAAATCCTTTTTTAAGCTCCAAGACAAGCTCGGGAATGATATCGACACCACATTTTATAAAGTAGATTTTCAGAAAAGCATCTTGGTTTTCAAGAATAATTTTCGCTCAGAAGATTCTCTGACGCTTCGTTATTTTTCTTATCCTGAATATCTTACGAAAAAATATAGCATTTATGACGACAGCCGAGTGGTCAGCAATGAAGCCGGAAAAGGAAATTTATACCAAGTTTCAAGAGATCCGATAAAAACATTCAAGCCATTTGACGGACTGAATACTTCGGGAAGCATTACCAGAGGAATTACCGTAGGAAACAACCAAAATTCTGTAGTAAATTCCAATTTAGATTTGCAGATTACCGGAAAAATTTCAGACAAAGTAAGCCTTCGCGCTTCCATTCAAGACAGCAACATTCCGCTTCAGGAAGGCGGTTATTCGCAGAAATTAGATGAATTCGACCAAATTTTCATAGAACTTTTCAGCGAAAAATGGAGCATCCGCGCAGGCGATTTATTTCTAGAAAACAGGAAATCCAGATTTTTAAATTTCAATAAAAAAGTGCAAGGTTTATCCACAAATTTCACTTTTGGAACAGAAGAGAACAAGACGAATGTTTTTGCGGCGGCGGCTTTGGTTCGAGGCCAATATGCAAAAAGCACTTTTGTCGGGCAGGAAGGAAACCAAGGTCCGTATAAATTAAAAGGCCCGAATAACGAATTGTATATTCTGGTGATTTCAGGTTCTGAGCGCGTTTTTGTCAACGGAATTCTGCTGACAAGAGGGGAAAACAATGATTATACGATTGATTACAATGCCGGTGAAATCATTTTTACGTCGCTTTTTCCAATAACTTCAGAAATGCGTATCAATGTGGAATACCAATATTCGGATAGAAATTATACAAGATTTGTAACCTATGTTGGAGCAACACACGAGCAAAAAACATGGAGCATCGGCGGTTACCTATATTCTGAAAATGACGTCAAAAACCAGCCTTTACAGCAAAATCTTTCTTCTGAACAAGCCCTGATTTTAAAAGATGCGGGAGATAATCCGGCTTTGATGACGTCGCCTTCTGCGTATGCAGATAGCTATTCTGAAAACAAAATCTTATATAAAAAAGTAATCACTGACGGTGTAGAAACTTTCGTGGTTTCAAATAATCCAGATGATGAACTTTTCAACGTTCGGTTTTCCTTGGTCGGAAATAATCAAGGAAATTACATATTGAAAAATAGCGTGGCGGTTGGAAGAGTTTATGAATATAAAGCGCCGTTAAACGGAATTCCACAGGGAAATTACGAACCGATAATCAAATTGGTCGCGCCGACTAAAATTCAGATTGCGACCGTTTTAGGAAAGTACAAGCCAAGCGAAAAGACTTTGGTTGACTTTGAATTCGGAGTCAGCAACAACGATTTGAATTTATTTTCTTCTATAGATGATAATGATAATCAGGGTGTTGCTGGGAAAATTTATGCAAAGCAAAGATTGCTTTCTAAGAAATGGGAAATTGACGCTTTCGCAGATTTTCAATTCGTGCAGAAACAATTTAAGACGATCGAGCGTTTATTTACCATCGAATTTGACCGCGACTGGAATTTGACAAATCCGGCAGGAAACCAGAGTTTGCTGATTTCTGGCGTAAATTTCAATCTTCCGACAAAAGGTTCCGTAAAATATCAATTGGAAAAACTTGATTTTTCAGAAAGTTTTTCAGGAACCAGACACGTCGTTGACGGATTGTTCCGCTTTAAAAATCTGATGGTTCAAAATTCAGGAAGCATTCTGAAAAGCGACAGCGATTATTCAGAATCGACATTTATCAGAAACCAGACGCAGGCAAGATATCACTTCAATAAAAACTGGGTCGGCGGTTCATTTCGCTTGGAAGACAATGAAGAAAAAATTAAGGAAACCAATCAGTTTTCAGCGTTAAGCCAGAAATTTCACGAATTCGGAGTTTTTGCAGGACGGGGTGACAGCACAAAAGTGTATGTAGAATTGGGCTATTTGCAACGCTCAAATGATAGTTTGGTCAACGGATTTATACAGAAAGTAAACACTTCGAATTCCTATTATTTGAAATCTAGATTATTGAAAACAGACAAAAGCGATTTGTCTTTGTTTGTAAATTACAGGGATTTGAAATATGAAGATCCAAGCTTGAAAAATGAGCCTTCGCTGAATTCCAGATTGCTTTATAATGACCGCTATTTTGGGCAGTTGATTCAAGTGACGACATCTTATGAAACTACATCGGGAACAATTCCGCAACAAGAATTTACCTATTTGAAAGTAGAAGCAGGCCAGGGAGTTTATACTTGGATTGATTACAACAACAACGGAATTCAAGAATTAGAGGAATTTGAAGTGGCCCAGTTTTCAGATCAAGCGATGTATGTTCGAATTTTTCTTCCGAATCAAATTTTCAGAAAAACACACCAGAATAAATTTTCACAGTCGGTTATTTTGAATGCAAATCAATGGCAGAATGAGAAAGGCTTCAAGAAATTCTTGTCTTATTTTTACAACCAGACTTCCTTTTTGATGGACCGAAAAATTCTTCGTGGAAATGCCAATTTTGACCTGAATCCGTTTTCTTCAAGCGAAGAAGATTTATTGGGATTAAATTCGAGCATTCGAAACAGCCTTTTTTACAATCGCGGTAAACAAGATCATTCAGTAACTTATACTTATTTGAAAAATCGGGCTAAAAACTTGCTTTCAGTTGGTTCCCAAGAAAGCAATAATCAGTCGCACCAAATTCAATACGCGCATTTGGTTCAAAAAAGCTGGCTTTTTGGCTTCGCAGGAAAAACTATGGAATCTGAAACACTTTCTGAAAATTATTCGGCCAAAAACTTCCTGTTGAAAGGCTATCAGCTGGCGCCAAAAGTGTCTTATTTGTTTTCGAGAAATGCAAGCTGGGATTTATTTTATGAATTTCAAGACAAGAAGAACCAAATCAATGATGAAGAAACCCTGCAACAGCATCGCTTAGGAACTTCATTTACGTATAATTCAGAGAAAAAATTCACGATGAACGGCGAGTTTTCATTATATCAAAATGATTTTACGGGCGATTCGCTTTCGCCAGTCGCTTATCAAATGCTGGAAGGTTTGCAGGCGGGGCAAAACTTGACTTGGCGTTTATTGGTACAAAAAAACTTGACGCAATATCTAGATATCAATGTCAATTATGAAGGAAGGAAGAGCGAAGAAAGCAAAACAATTCACACAGGAAGCGTCCAACTAAGAGCCTATTTTTAACATAGATACTTATTTTAAAACAGTATATTTGAAATCTTAATCTCAAAAAAACTACGATGAATTCTAAAACAATACTAGGCCTTTTGCTTTCAGGATCGCTTTTTATGGTGTCTTGTAAAAAAGAATTACAGCCGCAAGAAAGTCCTGTTGCTGCAGAAGCTGCTCCAAACCCAGGTGCTGCGCCAGTTGATCCAAATGCGGTTCAAATGAATGCACAGCCTGCTCAAGCTGCACAAATGCCGCAGCCGGTTCCACAGCCTGCAACGGCAACGGCGCCAGGCATGAATCCGCCACACGGACAGCCAAATCACAGATGCGATATTGCTGTCGGCGCGCCGTTAAATTCACCTCCAGGACAGGCACCTGCCGCGCAACCACAGCCGATACAGCCGCAAGTGCAGCCGCAGCCGGTTGCTCCTGCAAATACGGCGGCAACGGCCACGGCCCCAGGCATGAATCCGCCACACGGACAGGCAGGGCACAGATGCGATGTAGCTGTCGGTGCGCCTTTGCCACAATAAATAATAGAACTAAAAAAAGCAACTATGAAAATCGTAGTTGCTTTTTTTAGTTTAAGATTCAAGGCTATTTGCATTTATCGAGGCAGAGTACATTTGCGCCGATATAATCTTCCTGTTTTCTTTCCAAAGTCTGATCGTGGACTAAAATCATGATTTCTACAGAGCCGGTTCCGACAGTTCCATCTAAAATATGGCCTCCGAAAGCATTGAAATTTTTGTCAGTCACAATGCCGTGGGCGTGAACTGAAACCTTGCCTTTCTGCCACGCAATTGTCCCGTTCATGCTGGCCAATTCCATGTCTTTGAATTCTTTTGGATCAAATTCTCTTTTCTTGAAATCGAAGAATCCAAAAGTCATATTGACAAAACCCATTCCTGTAAAATTTGCAGACGGAATCTTTTCTGCTTTAGCGAAAGCCTCAATTTCTTTCAAAATAGTGTCGCCTTGAAGCAAGACCATCAAGTAGCCTTCTGGAACTTTAATATATCTTTTTTTCGATTTGTCTTGCGCCGTCATTCCTATGGTAAAGAATAACGAGAGAATTATTGGAAGAAATTTTGATGCTCTCATAAGCTTAATTTTTAAAAGTATAAGTTACGATTTCTTTTTAAATTGACGCCGATCATCACTTACCCAATTTTATCCGTCTTATAAATTTTTGGAGTTTCTGCCAAAATCTCAGAAGCTTTTTCTGCAAATTTTTGAATGTAAGGCTTTGCATTGTGCAATTCTAAATCTTCCTCATTGTCCCAAATTTCATGGAAGAAGAAATATTGGGGCTCTTCTTTGCTTTGATGCAGGTCATATTGAAGGCAAGCGGTTTCCTGCTTTGAATTTACAGCCATTTCCGTTAGAAGTGCTTTTGTAATTTCGATGGTTTCGGGTTTGCTTTTTAGGATGGCGGTGATGTTTATTTTCATGATTTTTTGTTTTTTGAAAACAGATTTACGCAGATAGAATTTGTGAAAATCTGTGAAATCTGTGTTTAATTTAAAAACAGTTTACCCAAATGCGCTTTATACGATTCCAAATCTCTCGGGACATCTGCATTTTTTTCGATATCGTGGAAGTGTTTTGACTCCAAAGGCGTCATTCCTGTAAAGGCATTCATGCGGTGGAAGCCGAATAAAGGCCCGTCGTCAACGCTTCTTTCCGAGAAAAATTCTCCAGGCAAAGTGAAGGCTTCTTTTGGCGCATTCCAAGAAGTGGTCAGCAGGTATTTCCTGCCATGCAAAGTGCCTCCGGTTCCATAATTTATTGCTGGATTGGCGCTTGAACGTCCGTCGCTGTTATAGATTCCTTTGGCATGGCCTTCTGTGAAAACCACGTCGATATATTTTTTGAAACCGTGCGGCAATTGAAACCACCAAACCGGCGTGTGGTAGATAATCACGTCAGCCCAAACGAATTTTTCCACTTCTTCCGCGGGATTGTAGTCGTGGTTGACATCGGTTGTCCTTACTTCGAAATCAGCATTATTTTGGAAGAAGTTCAACGTTTCCTGTGCGACAGTTTCATTGAATTTTCCTCCTGAATGGCCAAATTTTTGGCCTCCGTTGATGATAAATATTTTAGTCATAATCTTTTGCTTTAATTTGATGAGGCAAATTTACGGCAGGCATTCCTATTATTAAAATAACTTAATTCATACCTTTGTATCAGAATTATAATAGCAAGATGATGGTCAATCTAGAATGGTATCGCACTTTTAAAGCGATTTATAAAACCGGAACGCTGACTGGCGCTGCAGAAGTGCTCTTTATTTCGCAGCCAGGCGTCAGCCTTCACCTGAGTTCTTTGGAAAATTATGTCGGCTATAAATTATTTGACAGAACCGGAAGAAAAATGGTTCCGACGGAAAGAGGCAAGGTGCTTTATAATTTTACGATAGAAGCCTTGTCCAAATTAGAAGAAGCCGAGAAAAATTTCCAGCGGAGTACTGAAAAACATACGCCGACAATCAGCATCGGAATGTGCTTTGAAACGTTTCAGATTACGCTGGAACAGTATATTTCCTCGCTTCCTTTTAATGTGATTATTCGTTTTGGAGAATATCCAGAGATGGTAGAAAATTTAGAGAAGGGAATTCTAGATTTGATTATCACGCCACAGATGGTTCCGAAAAGTTCGATTGAATACCAGCCTTTTTCTTCAGAAACCATCGTGATTGTCGGAGGAAACAAGACCGATGAAAAAGAATTCCATGAAGTAGAAAAAACAGGAAATGTGGAAGCAATCGAAGCTTGGCTGAAACAAGAAAAATGGTATGGAACGACCGGCGACATGGAACATCTGCGAAGGTTTTGGCAGCTGAACTTCAATAAATACCCAGATTTTCGCCCCAATTATATCGTGCCGAATTTGAATTCTATCGTCAGGTGCTTGAGCAGCGGGCAGGGCCTTGCAGTGATTCCAGATTTTTTGTGCAGGAAAGAATTAGAATCCGGACAGATAAAATTAATCTGGAAAGGAAAGGTGCCGCTAGAAAACACGCTTTATTTTGCGGCGCGCAAAAAAACAGTTTATGCCGATGAGATTGCCGTCATCAAAAAGATTTTCACCGACGCAATGGCTTAGGCATTTCTTCTTTTCAAAACGCAGCTGGAAAGAAAAGATAAAAAAACAAAAACCCCGCTCCTGGTTACAGGAGGCGGGGCTTTGACTAAGCGCCGTACTTTTTTAAGTGAAAGCGCTATGCTTTGTTTTTTGGCATTATTGCCGGGTGGTGATTACCACTGCTTAGTGGTAGTAGTCAATACCTGTATCTGTGTTTGATAATGCCCATTAGAACTACCCGTATTAGGACTACCATTACCCGCTATGTTTGTATAATCACCAATAGTGACACCTGGATTATAGTATCCAATACTGTTTTGACTTGGCTCGTAAACGATTAAATGGGTTGGACTGCCAGGAGTAGTTGCGGAAGGACGTTTAACTACATAATAATATTGAACTATAGTACTGGTGGTTGTAGATGGATCTACAATTGTCCCTACTGTTGTATTGGTCCCACTATATGCTGCAGTGCTTAAGTTAACTTGCGAACCATTAGGCGTTCCGAAGGCCCCTTTGAAGGTAAAACCGATAATATAACTATTGGCATTTACCGTGGTAGAGTAACCAGGAGATGGTACATTCCCCACTGTATAGCCGTTAGCCGTGAGTCCAACAGCATTATTCATAGGCGACATTGTCGTATTGGTCGCCCCGCCCGTAGTTACACCGGTTATATTAGTTGCATTATTTACAGCATCATATTCAGCACCAGTTACTTTAACGAATGTACCTACCGTAGCTGCATCGTAAGCAGTACAGCTTGCGCAGCCGACTGAAGCTATTGTGCCACGAATAGCATCCCCAAATATCGCAGTAGTACATTCAGGAATAGTAAAAGTTACTATATCATTTGTAGGGCCAGTATAAGTACCTGTAAGGTTGTACACAACATTACCACCGCCTGCACTATACGTACCTGCTACACGGGTAAGGGTTAGGCCATTAATCGTCTGTGTGCTGGTGGCATAACTTGTGCCGTTACCCGCTGTATAAGGAATGGTATAAGAGCCTGTGTAAGATGCCCCGTTTGTTAATGAACCCACTGGGCTTTGTACTTGCACCGCGCTGCTGCAGGCATAAGTCGCTGCAGGTGTTACCGTGCGGTTAAAGCTGCACGCAGGTGCGCCGCTAATGGCAAAAGCATTTACGCCGCCGGTAGTTGGCGTTCCGGTAGCTGTTAGCACTACGTTTCGTGCCCCTGTAGTAGTAAAGGTTCCCGAAGCGGCAAAAGTAACCCCGTTGGCGGTAGCCGTAATGCTGTAGGTGCCTATGGTCGAAGGGTTTACATTAATGGTCTGGGTAACGCCTGTAACGGGTACGCCTACCTGTAGTGTACCGGCACTTGCTACGGTACAGCTGGCGGTGGCGCTTATTGTTGCCGGAGGCGTAGCGCCTACCGTGCCTGTTTTAGCACAAGAAAGGCTCAGCTTGGTCCAGGTAGCGGTAAAGCTGCCTGCTGTAGTGGGCGTGCCGCTCAGGGTATAGGTAAAAGTAGCCGTGCCGCCGCCAGCGGCAGGCGATACTGATGCAGGCGATACCGAAGCTACAGTGATGCCTGCGGCAGCAGGGCCTGAGAGTACCAGGTCTGTCGTGGCGCCGGAGACTGTTGCAGCAGAAAACGAATTGTTCTGCACGATAATAGTAACGGTGTTGGCCGCCGTAAGCGGAATGCCGTTAGAATAGGTACCGTTGATAGCGCTGTTGGCACAATCTACGGCTACTGATGGGGCGGCGGCAATGGCGTTCATGCCGTTCCACTTATTGTTCATCCAGAAGTAGTAGCCTGGCGTGATGGCCTGGCCGCCTGTTACGGTAGCGGTGTTAAAGACGATCATGCCGTCTGTCGGCGTGCCGATGAGGGTCCAGATGGTGGCTCCGTTCAGGGGCAGGCGTGGCGCAAGAAAGCCCATGTTGGTGGCCGTGATGTCGAGCCCCGCCGCCGTGTTGGGCGTCGTGGTGCCGATCCCGACATTGCCTTGGGCGTTGACTGCAGCGCTCAGGCCTAGTGCCAGAGCGAGCGATAGTAGTAATTTTTTCATTTTGAAATGATTTTAGAATTAAAAATTGGTATTAAAAAAAAGGCAATACTTTTTTGAGCAGCTGGCCGCGGCTTTTATTTTTTTATGCGGCCATGAATGCGCAATAAGGCCTGAAAAACAAGGCCTGCGTTGGTTTTTGATCAGACTAAAAAAACAGCTGTAAAAATGACCATAAGAAATAATAGGGTATAGAGCAGCTGTGCTGTTGTAGTAGGTGCTTCATTTGGGAGGAGGGCTTTCTTTTTTGGCTTCATGGTGCTTAGTTTTATCAGATTAATACTTTTTTTTCAGTGCGGATAGCGGCTTTCCATCGCTAACTCTTTGTGAATTAGAGGTCAAAAGTAAGCGCGTTTTTTTAGACAGGAAATTAAAAGGGAGACAAAAAAGCCAAATCAGTAAAAAAGTCGATGAACTGCACGATTTTATCGACACAATGCTAAATCTGAAAATATTTTATGCTTTTTTTGACCATAGAAGAAGGAAGAAATCCAAAGCAGCGATTCCAATTTCTTAGGAATTAGCGCAATGTATGATTCTGTTTTCCTTATATCCATATACAAATTGCAGATTCTTTTTTCGCAACGGCGATAGGTTTTTGTCTAGCCTTTCTTTTAAAAAAACATCGGTTTCTTTGAATATTGACCTCAAGCTTCGGCAGATTTTAGCATTTTCTGCCGCAAATTCTCTTCCATCAGCTGGATTGAAATAATCGGTGATCATTTCTTGAAAGGCGTGAAGCAGCGATGAAGTGACGCCATATTGGGCCAGGATGCTGAGATTGGCCGCGCCTGAATCGTGAATGTCTTGAATTCTTGCGGCCAGCGGCTCGTCCCTCATCGTGAACAATTCGCCGTGAAAGGCCAGGACTTCAGGTTTTAAAGAAATAGTGCTGACCGTCTTCATGTTGATCAAAAGGAGTCCTGCAATATCGGCACCGGCCCTGCAGAGCTTGTTTTTGCTTTTCTGGCGTTTGGCAGCTTCCCGCTTCTTTTGGTATTCCTGAAGCTTGAACAGCTCGGTTATAGCGGCTATTTTAGCCTTGAAGAGGGCAAACGAAGCTTGAAAATCAGGGTAAAGGGCAATAATCTGTTCGTGCTTGTCGCAATATCTTTCCAAAGCGCGATACATCCTAAAACTTTGTGCCTGTTTTTCCTGTATGGTTTTGGTTTTCCGAATCGACAAATGCGTGCCGTTAAAATAATGGATGCTGTGAGTTCGATTTCTGTCCATTTTAAGTGGTTTTAAATTTCATGTAAAGGCTTATATGTATCTTTTGTATAACAGGTACAAGAACAACAGCATTACAAAATAAATAAGCCAAAGTGATCTGTTCGATATTTGTGGAATTTGAAAGTTTTTCATTTTTCTAAATTATTTATTTTAACATTTGTTAAGCTGTAAGAGGGATTTAGTTCACGATAAGGAGGATTGAATTGATGTAACAAGGTTAGGTATAAACAGCTGACTATACAACAAGAAGAGTTCACAAATTTTAAATTTGTGAACTCTCGTTAAAAGTTTATTTTCTTGTTTTAAAGCTAGTTAGCTTTCGCTTTCATAAAAAAAAGTTAATTATATTTTGAAAGCAGACTGATGAATTTTGAGGGCGGAATTCCCTTAAGTTTGGTAAAGACCCGAATAAAGGCAGCATGGGAAGAGAAGCCGCATTCTGCTGCCAGGTAGGCGATCTTGTAAGAAGAATATTCAGGATTAGATTTTAATTTGCTGATGATATAGTCAATGCGAAGCAAATTGATATAGTCATTGAAATTGCTGTTCTTGTACTTTTTCAAGACAGCAGATAAATAAACAACATTGGTGTTGAAGTCGGCGGCCAGAGATCCAGACGTAATATTGGGCGACAAAAACAGCTGCTTTTTTTCAAAAGCATCCAACTGCTTTAAAATTTTGGCGGCTCGATTTTCATTCAATGTCTTTGCAAGCGGGCTCAGATTCTTGGGTTCTTCGAACAGTGGGATTTCCTCCAGGGGAGAAATTGGGTCAGGGGCACTGGCTTCCTCTTCCTCTTCTAAAGCTTCTATTTCCTTTTGCTCCAGGTCTGCAATTATTCCAAGGAATTTTTCTCTGTCTTTTCGCGATTTGCCGATAAGCCATGCCAAAAAGCAGGAGAAAAGCAGCAGCAAAGAAATGGCGCCAAGCAGATAATAGCTTGAAAATCTTTTTTCTGCCTGCAGCTTTTCTCCCAAAGGGGCGATCACATCTTGGTTATAAAGTTCTCCTATGAATTTTGCCTTCCTCTGGTAGTCGATGCTTTGCAGTATGTCTAGATATTTTACGCCATAGCCGTTCGCTTTCTCGATATTTCCGAGCTGCTGCGAACTGCTGGCTGCCATTTTTAAGAATTCCAATTCATAGTTCAGGAAGGAAAAGGGCCTTGCCTTGATTTGAAGTCCTTTTTCACACAAGGCTAAAACCTTGGCATAGTCTTTTTTATATTGGTAGCACAAAGCCAGGCAGTGCAGCGCTTTGCACTGTTCGCCTTTTGAATTCATGTTGTACAGGTCTTTTGAGCCTTCAATTTTGGCAATCACTTCGTCATATTTTCCTTTCAGGATTAGATAAGTGGCTTCTTCATGCCAGATTCCTGCTGAATGAGTAAAGCCTTTTGCTTCCAGATCTTTTACCTTTTTGATATAAAAAGCAGCAGAATCCAGTTCCTTCTGCATATTGAAAGTAGTGATCAGCCTTTTGTAATTCGTTTTCATGTCATAAGTCAGCCCCTCAACTTCTGAAGCAGGCAGCATTTCGCTTTCTTTTAGATACTCCCTGATGTCTTTATTGGATTGGTGGTAGCCTGCCCGGGCTCTTTCAAAATCGCCTATCTGGCTGTAGATTCTATAGGGGCTCGATTCGATTTTCAGGTATTCATACCGTGAAGTTGTTTTAGAATCGATGATGGCTTTCATCTTTTGGAGCACTTCTAATACTTTCTTGGTATCATTTTTTGCGCCGTAGAAAAGGCCCAGCCCATCATAGCAGACAATCTGGTTGTAGTAGTTTTTATTTTTGATTTCGAGTTCCAGTGATTTTTGCAGCATCGAAATGCAGTAATCAATAGTGGCATCAGTAAAATTATAATAGTCAAAAGCGATCGTATAATAGGCCTCAGAACGCAGAGCCTCTGTTATTGTCCTGTCAAAAAGATGGTTGTAGTAGATTTGCCTTTCTTTGTCTTTATAATAATGCGTAGCATCTGACGCTTTCTGCAGCAGCTCTTTATCTGAATACTTGGCAAGCGTGTCTGGTTCGCGATGCTGTTGTGCGGTGCAATTGGCGAAATAGAGGAAAAGTAATAAAAAAGTAATTTTTTTCATTGCAATCTATTTAGATGACTTAAGATAAAGTTAGGTTGCAATCTAGTTTTGGGTTATTAAAAATAGGTAAAAAATATAGAAGCGGCGATTTTTATTTAGCATTTAAAAAGAGCTGAAAATTTAAGCTTATCCCTTTGACAGCTTGGCTTCGCGTTGTTTTAAAATAATAATAGGTCGGTTTTCTCGCTAAAATAAAAATTGATTTAATCGACGTAGGACAGAAAACACCGTCGAATGGCAGGTGCTGTCAAAATTTTAACAGTTTTTCTCCGCTTTAATTGCTGCAGTAAATGCCACTTTGAAAAGCTCATTTTGTTGTTGATTCCTCTTTTTTAAATGGCATGCAGAGCAGCAAAGTGATACTCTTTGTATTTTTTCTTTTAGCAATAATCAAGCGCAGTTCTCAAATGAGCAGCAAGTCTAAAAAGGAGTGCCGCCAGGCGGAAAGAATTTTTAATATAAACCGTGAAAAGAACAGCTGCTGATTCATAATTTTATAACTTTGTTAAGAAGATAGCGCATAAAAAACAGTACATTTACAGATGGGCCGTTAATCGGGTCCAATAAAACACACGGAGGAATATATGAGACAGTACACTGAAAAAATAAATATTTTCTTGGCGGATGATGATTCTGATGACCGCGCTCTTTTTGAGCAGGCATTAGAAGGATTCAGCACCAAGCATACTTTAAATTTTTTCCACAACGGTAAGGATTTGCTAGACTATTTTAGCAATCCCGATGCTGAAATACCAGATATTTTGTTTCTAGATTTGAACATGCCTTATTTTTCAGGTACGGAGTGTCTTATCGAGCTTCGCAAAAATCATAGGTTTCGTGATCTGCCGATTGCCATTTATTCGACCTCTTCTTCTGAGAAAGACCAGGAAGACACTTTTGTCAACGGCGCAAATGTCTATATCAAAAAGCCAGACAGTTTCAAGAAGCTCCAGCAGGTTTTGCATGAAGTCATTACTGTGAACTGGCAGTTCAAGACCTCATCGAGCATGAACAGGGATATGTTCTTCATATCGCTTTAAACTTTTTAGCCGGCAGTCAATCAAAGATCCAGAAATTCTCTGGGTCTTTTTTTAGCTCAAAATGGTAAGGCAGCGCCAAGCCGGCCTCAATGAGCCCGTCGATATCAAAAAGATGCTTGGCCAAAAGGGCCTTGGTGTTGGGCTGCAGCAGCCCCGTGTTTTTAGCTTTAAAAACAGCCGCGAGTTCCTGCTGCACTAAGTCGGGAACATTGTCGTTCAATTTCTTTTTTAATTCAGAAAGCGGCCGCAAAAGAGGCTTCAGCTGCTTGTCGATGATATAGCTGAGATTGCTACGGCTTACCGGAAAAATTATATCTTCATCTAATTGCACCAGCAGGCCCGGCACCTTGAAGTCTTCATAAAAAGGAAATTTTTGCAGATGTTCTGGCTTTAGTTTCATAACGTAATTGTTTGGCAATCTATATAGTAAAGTTCCATTATAAGTTACTAACACTTATTATACAATTCTACAGCTTTGTTATAGCTTTATAGAAATCTTGCCAGCCTGCCAAATCTTTGCGCGCCTGGCGAAGGAAGAAACTTGCGCAAACTGCGTCCCTTTTTGCTTGTCGATAAAAACAAACAGCCGGATAATTAAAAAACCGGAACTGGGAAGCAGATTCCGGTTTTTGGATTTGCAAGAACAATTACCACCAGGAAAGCCTGCAAATCTTAAATTTTATCTGAAGTTCCCGATTCTGGATTGCTTTTTAAGATCAGCCTTCCGTGGCCGGTAACATCGGCATTATTCAGCGTCAGGTCGCCGCTCAGATCGATTTCCGTGCTTTTGGAGATATAAATATCGGTATTGGAAATATAAAGCGCAACGGGAGGGACAAAAATTTCAGGCTCCTGCTGCAGGATAGAATCGTTTTCTGAAGCGCGCATCGGTCCGTTGCCCAAGAAGAGCATCGGAAGAAAAAAACAGGATAAAAAAGCAATATACTTTTTCGCCATGATTGCGCGGTTTTGATTTGTTTCGGGTGAACAGCAGCAAAGTTAGGGGCATTGCTTAAAGAAAGTGCAAAACAAGGAAAAAGTCGACGAAACAGTTAGTTTTGCCGATTAAGTGCATGTTTTTCGGAAAATTCAAAAAAAAAGTACTCATTTGTGATCTATTTTAGTAGGGGTGAGCGGCAGTTTTGAGGGTCAAAAAGTGGCTTTTTGTCTCCAATTGTCGATTGGTCTGGTTTTATAATTTATTTTGGAATTGATCGGTTGTTTTAATAAATAAATTATATTTAGGCCTGAAAAAGGATAGTTTATGCTGAAAAGGTACATTGCTTTCTTTATTTTTATACTGCCGTTGGCCTGCATTGCACAGCAGGCGGCTGACAGCATTAAGAAACCTCGTGCGTCTGATGAATTTGTCGAGCTTTATGATGACGACATCAAAGTGCGCCTTGGCTGCAGCAACAGCTTTAATTCTTTTAGGATCAAGGACGGTTCGGCCGATCTTGATTTTACGCTGATGCCCAACCAGCGCCTGCGTTCTACCCTGACTTTTATGTATAAGTTTATTGAAATTGACCTCGGCTACACGCCAGAGTTCATCCGTTTCAACAAAGACGACGAAATCAGGGGCAAGACCAAGTTTATCAACTTTGGGACGCGCTTTTATTTCAAGCATTGGATGCAGAACATCCAGTATGCCAAAACAGAAGGTTTTTATGTCGATAAGGATGATTTGGGAATCACCGAAAATATATTGTTTCCTGATTTTAAAGTACGCAAGATAGGAGGAAGCACTTCTTATATTTTTAATCCTAATTTTTCATTTCGGGCTATTTTCCTGCAGAGCGAATGGCAGAAGAAGAGCGCAGGGAGTTTTGTGCCGACCTTCAGCTATTATTTTACGCGGATAAGAGACAATAATCCAAGCGAAGACAACAGCATTGATGTTGCTATTGGTCCTTCCTATTATTATAATTGGGTAATAAAGGAACATTTTTTAGTTGCCGCAGGCGCTTATGGTGGCCTTGGCTACAATTATACAAAGACGACCTACAAAGATGGCAGGCCGAGTGAAAAGCTGGACGGAATTTCTTTCCAGTCGCAGCTGAGGCTCACGTTGGGCTATAATTCCAATCGGTTTTACACCGGTGCGACTGCCAGCTTCGACGCATTTTACTATGACGCCGACCCTCGAATCCATGTGCAGGACGAGCAGCGTTTTTTTGAGCTTTATGTGGGCTACCGTTTCAAGGGGCCTGATAAAGTGGGCAGATTTTTAGACGATCCGCTGCAGGCGGTTAAGAAAACAAATTAAAAGAAGGAATATGATATGTAAAAATTGCGGAAATACATTCGAAGGAAATTATTGCAGCAACTGCGGTCAGCCGGCAGAAACGCATGCTATAGACATGCATTTTGTAGCGCACGATCTTAGGCATGGGCTGTTTCATGTTGACGGAGGCCTATTTTATTCGGCTAGGGAATTGTTCAGCAGGCCAGGACATGCCGTTCGTGATTATCTTGAGGGCAAAAGAATCCAGCATTACAAGCCGATTTCGATGCTGATTGTTTTGGCTTCATTTTATGGCTTATTTTACCACGCTCTTGGAATCAATATTTTTAATGCAAAAACAGACCATCTTTTTGATTACAGCGAAATCAACGAATGGATCATACACCATTTTTCAATTATCACTTTATTGATACTGCCGATAGCGTCTTTGACTTCTTTTTTGATATTTCGCAAGCAAGGATATAATTTTACGGAACATGTGATCTTGAATTCTTTTTACAGCTGCCAAAAACTCTGGGTAAGGATTTTTGCGCTGCCCTTATTTTTGCTGGTAAAAGACTCAGGTGCTTTTATGCAGTGGTTGCTGTTGCCTGACCTTGTTTTGATGCTCTGGTGTTATATGCAGTTTTTTAATAAATTGCCAAAAGCGAAGGTTTTCTTCTTGACGCTTTTAGTTGCAGTTATTACCCTGCTTTTGGTAGCGGTTATATCGACAGTTATACTTTTCTTACTTTTATGAGATTGCTGAACATAAAAAAACCTACTTCATAGAGTAGGTTTTTTTTATATGGCAAAAGAATATTATTTCTTGGCATTCGCTGCTGCTTCAATAACTTTCAGTACTTCTTCTGGGTGAGACAGCATCACGACGTGGCTTGCTTCAATTTCTGTAGTTTTTGCATTGGCTCTTTTTGACATGAATCGTTGCAAATCAGGATGTATTGACTTGTCGCTTTTTGCCAAGACATACCAGCTTGGTTTTGTCTTCCATGCCGGAACACCGCTTTTTTCAGCAAATACGTTTTGTGCTCCCGGAGTTTGGGTAGCAAAGATCAGGTTTTGCTCTTTTTCTTTTAAATCTTGGGCAAATACGGTTTTAACGCCTTCTAGCGTAAGGTAAATAAAGTTGCCAGACGGCTGCAGATAGTTGCCAATTGTCACCGCAGGACCTTTTGCAGATAAAGAAGCAAGCGATTCTCCTGAATCTGGAACTAACGCGGCCACATAAACCAGCCCTGTAACTTTTGGATCATTTCCGGCTTGTGTAATTACAAAGCCGCCCCAAGAATGGCCTACTAAGATAACATTTCCTTTAGCCTGGTCAATGGCTCTTTGCGTAGCGGCAACATCATCGGCAAGCGACGTAATCGGGTTTTGCACAGAAATTACAGGATATCCTTTTGCCTGCAATGCCGTAATTTGGTTTGACCAGGAAGAACCGTCAGCCCAAATTCCGTGGACAAAAATGATGGTTGGTTTTGCAGCAGCAGACTTTTGAGAAAAAGATGTGAAAGAGCTGAGCAATAGCAAAGCTGCGAATGTAAAAAATTTGATTGTTTTCATGTTGATATAATTTTAGTTTCATTATTATGATGCAAAGTTGCGACAGAAGGACAGTAAAGTCGATGGACATTTTTCCTGAATCCATGACGATTTTTCCTGAATGCGGCTTTTAAGTGAAATTTCTAAATTATTTTGTAAAACAATGCGGCATTCGATATTTAAATCAGCTCTTGCTTTCTAAAATCAGAAGGGCTCAGCTGGGTATGTTTCTTGAAAAAGCGGCTGAAATGCGAAGCATCTTCAAAGCCCAGTTCAAAAGCAATTTCTTTGGAAGTTTTATCGGTGTAGAAAAAAAGCCTCTTTGCTTCGCTGATAATGCGTTCTTGGATGATCTGCGAGGGTGATTTATAGCGGTACTGCAAGAAGAGATTGGAAAGTGTTTTTGGAGATTTGTTTAGCAAGTCGGCATAATATTGCACGGCATGGCTGGTTTTGTAGTGAAGGTAAACCAGGGCATTGAACTCTCTGATAAGGTCGAATTTATCATCGGCCAGGGGCAGGTTATCTGTAACTTGCGATTTTGCGAGTCGGGTCGTAATTATAATCAGTCTTTTCAAGAGCATCTGCAGCATGTCGGTCTTTATCGTGTCTATCGTTTCAAATTCCTCGATAAACATTTCCTGCAAGTTTTCAAGCTTCGCGCGGTGGGAATCATCGAGGGAAAGAAACAAAGTGCCGGTGAATCCGAAAAATAAAAAGCCGATGCAGCTGATAATCGGATTGTTGTCAATCAGGCAGTAAAAATCTCTGTTGTATTGCCAGATGGCTATTTTTTCAGGATGCTCGAAGGAGAAAGTTTCATTGGAAACCAGCGGCAACAAGCTCCAGGCTGGAAATTGATAAGCGATGCCGTTGATCGTGACTTCCTGTTCTTCGGCAGTATTGAACACTATGGTCAGAAGCTCTTCTTTTTCAGTAGTTGTTCTCAAGCGCCCATCAAGTCCCGTCTCACCGTAGATGAAATATACTTTTCCATTCGTTTTCGGGACAGTGTGTTCTAGATACATGGAGATAGCCGATTATATTTTGCAAACAGATTTATGAAATTAAAGACAGCGCATTCTTGAAATGCAGTTGTAAATATATAAAATAAAAAAATCCCAAACTCAATTAAGAGTTTGGGATTTTAAAGTTTAAAAAGTGCTTTTATCTTTTAATAATCTTTAAAGTTTTAGCCTGATTGTCAGCATATACTTTTACGAGGTAGGTTCCTGCGCTTAGCTTTGAAACATCTACTTTCGCTTCGTTGGCATTGATTGTTTTTGCAATTACTTCTTGTCCTAGCAGGTTATAAATCGAAACAGCTGTAATTTCATCGCTGAAAGAAATGGTCAGGATATTATCTACAGGGTTTGGATAGGCTTTTAAAGCGGCAATTGCTTGTTGTTCGCCAACTTCTAAAGGAGGATTTCCTGGGCAGGTGAGATTGAAAGGCGCATTTCTATCGGTGTTTGCGGTGCCATCGCCTAAGGTTCCGTCAATATTCCTTCCCCAAACCCAAAGGCTGCCGTCGCTTTTTATAGCCAAGTTGTGTGCAAAGCCACCAACAGCAGTCTGCCAGTTTGTGGCAACTCCAATTTTTGTCGGTACTAATTTATTTACAAAAGTTCCGTCGCCGATCTGCCCGTCGCCGTTATATCCCCAGGCCCAGACTGTACCGTCTGTTTTTGTAGCTATTGCGTGTTCGGTTCCTGCAGAAATAGTCAGCCAGTTGGTTGCAGTTCCGATTTGAGTAGGCACAGTTTTGTCTACCGTAGTGCCGTCTCCCAATTTCCCGGCATAATTATTACCCCAAGCCCATAGTGTTCCGTCTGTTTTTATGGCATAAGTAGAATTAGCTCCTACGGCAATAGCCTTCCAGTTAGTTGCAGTGCCTACTTGAATTGGAACACGGCTATTAGCTGTAGTTCCATTACCGAATTGCCCTCCATTATATCCCCAAATCCAAATCGTACCATCAGATTTTAAGCCTACGGAGTGCACATTGCCGGCACCAACGCTAGTCCAGTTTGTTGCGTTGTCTACTTGTACTGGCGATCTGAAATCGGTTGTAGAGCCTATGCCTAATTGGCCATATTCGTTGCGTCCCATGGCCCAAAGTGTTCCATTGGTTTTTACTGCGATAGTGTGCTCAGATCCTGGCGCTACACTTTTCCAGTTGGTGTCAGTTCCTACCTGGGTTGGCGTTCTTACGCTGTTTACTGTGTTTACTCCCAGTCCTCCATAGCCATTGGTTCCCCAAGCCCATAGTGTTCCATTTGTTTTTATTGCAAATGTATTAGATTGTCGTGCATATACTCTTTGAAAATCGCTTGTGGTTCCAATTCGTGTCAGGGTAAGTCTGTCAACAAAAGTATTGTCGCCCAATTCACCAAAGTCATTGCGTCCTGAACCCCAAAGCGTGCCGTCTGATTTTATTACGAAGCTATTCGAAGCTCCTCCGGCAACAGCTATAACGCATGCTACCGGTGGCGGTACTGCAATGCTGATCACATTTTTAAAAACGGGACCCCAAACGTTTGTGTTGTCTTTTATGCGGACGTTGAAAACATGCAATCCTGCTGTTTGCGGTACAGCAACTTCGGCATTGAAAACCTTTTCAAAGGCGCTGTTAAAATTGCCATCGAATGCCAAAAGCACTGTTCCGTTGCCTTGTCCTGGATCAGTGTCCCAGAAGCATTCTGCTTGAGAAATGGCAAGTGGCGTTGAAGTCACAAGACTGCTGACGTTAATTACATTGGTGAAAACAGGTCCCCAAACTCCGGTATTGTCTTTAATTCGGATATTGAATTTGTGCAATCCTGCGGCTGGTGCAGTGATTCCTGTTTTTGACAATTGCTCAAAAGCGCTTGCGAAATTTCCATCGGCTGCTAAAACTGCGGTACCGTTGCCTTGCCCTGGATCAGTATCCCAAAAATATTCAGCTTGTGATATGCTGACTACTGTTGATGTTACGAGTTGGGTCACATTAATGACATTGGTAAAAACCGGTCCCCAAGCACCAGTGTTGTCTTTTACACGGATGTTGAATTTGTGCAATCCCGCACTAGGCGCGGCTATTCCTGTTTTTGACAATTGCTCGAAAGCGCTTGCAAAATTTCCATCGGCTGCTAAAACTGCAGTACCGTTTCCTTGTCCTGGATCGGTATCCCAAAAATATTCGGCTTGATTTATCGACGTCTGCGCTTGGCAGAAGAATATCGATAAAAGAGCCAGAACAATTAAAAATTGTTTTTTCATCTTATCTTGTGATTATAAATTATTTAGAGTAGCCAGAACCTGTAACATTTAATGTAGAGGTACCCACATTGATTGTTCTTGGTGTGCTTAAATAATTTATCTGTGGCTTAACGCCAACGTTTGCAGGCCAGTAGTTGTTCCAGCTGTTTGAGCCTCCTAAGTTGCCGATGTCATTTCTAGTCAAATCTAAATCCGTATATTCTACTGCTGGAGAACCCGCATTGACATTGGCACCAGAAACAGTGTGGCTATTTGCGTTAACTGTAAAATCTCCCATAGTATTTGATCCTTGATTGGCAACATTGTTTAGAAGAAAAGTAACTCCAGACATGTTGTAGTAAGCAGAAACTGTAGCGTTAGCGTTGTAATTGTAGATTACATAATCATTTCCGGAAGTCAATACATTATTATAGATAGAAATATTTCCGGTATTTCCTGATCCTAAGTTGATTGAGACACCTTCGCCAAACTGGCCACCGCCGTTGGTGCTTGTGTCTGCTACATTATTGGTGATTTCATTCGTGCTTCCATTTTTTACAGCCCAAATATTGAATGAGCCTTGCGTAAGGAAGTTGTTTAAGAATTTAAACGTATAGTTTTTTTGGCTATTTGAAATACCATAAGAAACAATATTGGCAATGATTTCAATGTCGTCAGTAGCTAAGCTTGTATCTGCAGCGTCATTTCCACTTGATATAAACAAAGATCCCAGTATATTGCCTGTACATTTTCCATGTGATATGCCAGTTTCGTTTTCTACAGTACATCCTGAGAGATTGGCCGTAGTGTTTGCTCTAGAGGCATCAAAAAAAATCATATAAGAGTTAAAGACGTTTAAAGTAGTTCTTCCTCCGGTTGTTGCACCAGAAATTGTGACATTGTAAGCATTTGCATTGTGGATCGTTACCACTCTTCCTGCAAGCGGCGCTACGGTAATGTTTCCTTGTAATATGTATTTTTCAAAATTGGTTTCAGAGACAAAAGTCAAAGATTTGTTGATTGTCAAGTTTTCAATGTAAGCGGCTCCTGCAGCTTTTGGCTTGATGATGATTCGGTCTCCGTTAGCGGCAGCAGTGATTGCTGCGGTAACTGTTGAATAAGCGCCATTGGCACCATTTTCTCTAACATACAAATCTGCGGCGGAAGCAAGGTTTGCAAATAAACCTGCAATTGCAATAAAAAGTAACTGTTTTTTCATGTTTGTGTTTTTAAGCTGTCTGAGATTTTTGAGGGTCTCAGATTTTTATTAATAATTAATATGAGGTATTTAGGTTAGGTTTGGTTTTTTTGGCAAAGATTTTTAATTCTATTTATGTTTTATTTTTAAGGAAATTTCTTAAGGCTTACAAACATAGATAATATAAACTATTTGGAAAACATTTATTAGATTATCAAATGTTAATTTTTTTACGTTTTCGAAATCCTTAGGGATAAAGTCTAGTATTACTTCGTTAAAATATTCTATTTGATAAAAGATTGCTTAGCTAAATCTGTATGTCATGCTGAAGAGCAGGGTTGTAATTCTTTTCATCATTTATTATTTGTTGAACTTCTATTTAAAACTTTAATTGCAACTCAAAAATAGGTCAAAAGCAAATGACAATTTTAACCGATGTACAAACAGCAGTTTTAAGAAGAAATTCGTTGAAATCTAAACTAAATTCGTTTTTAAGGAAGAATAGAAATTAAAGGTTTTCAGGCAAAACCAGAAATTCTTCCTTCTTGCGGACAGAAAGGGAAATGGTCTGCTTGGTCTTGCGAATGAGAACTTAAAAAACTAAAAGCAAAAGAATAAAGAAATCAGTTCGGCAGTTTTAAACATATATAGGGTAGTTAATTATATAAATTTGAGGCAAAAGCAGGCGATATAAAAATTATTTCCCGACGCTAGAAAAATCCAGCCTTAATTTAAATTAAAGATTTTTCTGATAACATTGCATAAAAAAATGGGATAGCCTAGAAATCTCTATGCTATCCCATCAAGTGGAGAATATCGGATTCGAACCGACCACCTCTTGCCTGCCAGGCAAGCGCTCTAGCCAAATGAGCTAATCCCCCAAAAACCGATAGCAAATAAAGTCAATTAATTTGCAAAAACCAAATCTCGATAGAAAAACAGCCAATTCTCCAAAAAAACGAGCAATCCTTTAAACTGCCTATAAATGCCTCATATGGTAAACAAACACCAGCTCAATGTCATTCTCGTCAAAATAGCATTTTACATCCAAGTAAAGTTTGGCAGAGCCACAGATACTCCATACTTACTCCATACTTAAAGCGTACCCGTGGTACCTAGCAAATAATTCAAATTCTTTGCAAAACCCAAAATTCATGGCAAAAAATCCACAACTCATTCTTATCTTTGGGCAAACAATTAGCCCAATGACACAAGACACAGGTAGCTTGCAAACTGCCATACAAAATAAGATTGCCACGGTTGAATTCGGGCATCCGGCCAGCAATTCATTTCCAAGCGAGTTATTGCAGCGCTTGACAGACGAGTTGAACGCGCTCAGCGATAACAGCCAGATTAGCTTGATTATATTGAAAAGCCAAGGCGAAGGCGCATTTTGTGCAGGCGCTTCTTTTGATGAACTGCTGGCGGTTTCTGATTTAATCGAAGGCACAGCATTCTTCTCCGGATTTGCAAACGTAATCAACGCCATGCGAAAATGCTCTAAACTCATCATAGGAAGAATACACGGAAAAGCCGTCGGAGGCGGGGTAGGCCTGGCATCCGCCTGTGATTATGCTTTCGCAACAGCAGACAGCTCCGTCAAATTATCAGAATTAGCCATAGGAATCGGCCCATTTGTAATCGAGCCGGCCGTATCCAGAAAGATAGGAAAAAGCGCCTTGGCAGAAATGACCTTGGCCGCTCACGAATGGAAAAGCGCCGCTTGGGCCAATGAAAAAGGCCTGTATGCCAAGGTTTTCCAAACCACAGAAGAATTAGACAAAGAACTTCAAGCGTTTGCTGCAAAGTTGAGTTCCTATAATCCAGAAGCGCTGTCAGAGATGAAGAAAGTGCTTTGGGAAAATACAGAAAACTGGGATTCCCTGCTTTATGAAAGGGCATCTGTTTCTGGGAGATTGGTTTTGTCAGATTTTACCAAAAATGCCCTTAACCAATTCAAAAAGTAACTAAATTTGCATACTAATTAAAATAGAATGAGTAAAATCAGAATTACCAAGCAATTTAGCTTTGAAACCGGACACGCCCTTTACGGCTATGACGGAAAATGCAAGAACGTCCACGGGCACAGCTATAAATTGTCGGTAACCGTTATCGGAACTCCAATAACAGACAGCACAAATGTAAAATTCGGAATGGTAATCGATTTCTCAGACTTGAAGAAAATAGTTCGCGAAGAAATCGTGGATGTCTTTGACCACGCTACCGTGTTTAACCAAAATACGCCGCATATCGAATTGGCAAATGAATTGAAAAGCAGAGACCACCACGTGATATTGGTAGACTATCAGCCAACAAGCGAAAACATGGTTATCGACTTCGCCGCCAAGATTAAAAGCAGGCTGCCAGAAAACATTGCCCTTCATTCCTTAAGGCTTCAAGAAACAGAAACCTCTTTCGCAGAATGGTTTCAAAGCGATAATCAGTAATTAGCAAAAAGGCAAAAGGCAAAAGTCGCCAAAATGGCTCAGCGCCTTAGCACCTCAAAGAATGAACTCGAACAAACTCAACAAATACGACAAAGCTTACCTCCGCATTGCAAAAGAATGGAGCAGGCTGTCCTATTGCAGAAGAAAACAAGTTGGCGCAATTATTGTAAAAGACAGGATGATCATTTCTGACGGATACAACGGCACGCCCTCCGGATTTGAGAATTGCTGTGAAAGCGAAGACGGATTGACTTTGTGGTATGTGCTTCATGCAGAAGCAAATGCAATATTAAAAGTAGCTGGTTCAACACAGTCTTGCGATAAGGCTACACTTTATATTACTTTGTCGCCTTGCAAAGAATGCAGCAAATTAATCCACCAATCCGGAATCAAAAGGGTTGTCTATCAAGACGGCTACAAAGACGAATCAGGAATACAATTTTTAAAAGATGCTGGCGTTGAGGTAGTGCATATCTCAGAAACCGAAATGAATGAAAAACAGTAAGATATATTTGCCTTTTGTCATTTTTGCCGCTCTCGCACTCGGAGTGGTTTTGGGAGGGATGCTCAATTTCCCGACCCAGGGCGTAGCTTTTTCTAAAGCCAATCCTAGAAATAAGCTAAACAAGCTTCTCGATTTTATAGACCGTGAATATGTCGATAATGTCAATACCGATTCTATTGTAGATCTTACGGTTACAGGAATTCTAGACAAGCTTGATCCGCATTCTGTTTACATTGCCAAGAATGAATTAGAGCAGGTTTCCCAAAGCATGAAAGGTGATTTTGTGGGAATCGGAGTCAATTTTTACATGTATAATGATACGGTCGCAGTCATAAAGCCAGTCGAAGGCGGTCCTTCTGAAAAAGCAGGAATCAAGTCGGGCGATAGAATTCTCTTTGCTGACAATTACAAGCTCTTCGGTAAAAAAATCACAAACGACACTTTGTTCTCCAAATTGAAAGGAACTGTCGGTTCTGAAGTAGAACTTACTATTTATAGAAAAAATACCAACAAAAAATTAAAAGTAACGGTAAAAAGAGACGTAGTTCCAATCAAAAGCGTCGATGTTGCCGTAATGGTAAATCGGACTGTTGGCTATATCAAAGTCAATCGCTTTGCGGAAACAACTTACGATGAATTCGAAAAAGGCTTGCTAGATTTAAAGAAAAAAGGAGCCAAATCAATGATTGTCGATGTTCGCGACAACGGAGGAGGCTATCTAGAAAAAGCTATTGAAATTGCCGATGATTTCTTGAAAGATGATGCTTTAATCGTATTTACAAAAAATAAAAAAGGCAGAATAGACAAGACTTATGCCACAAACGACGGAAGTTTTGAGAATGGAAAACTTTATATTCTGATCAATGAAAATAGTGCTTCCGCAAGTGAAATTTTAGCAGGAGCCATTCAAGATAACGATCGAGGTTTAATTGTTGGAAGACGTTCTTTCGGAAAAGGTTTGGTGCAAAGAGAAATGCCTTTGGGCGACGGTTCTGCTGTAAGATTGACTGTGGCAAGATATTATACGCCAACCGGAAGATCGATCCAAAAGTCCTATGAAAAAGGAAGCGAAGAATATTTCAAGGAATTCGAAAAGCGTTTCGACTCAGGAGAATTATACAAATCAGATAGCATAAAAGTGGCTGATACTTTAAAATTCAGAACGCCAAAAGGCAGAATTGTTTATGGCGGCGGCGGCATCGTTCCAGATATTTTCGTGCCTTTGGAAGTAGAACACGGCGAAGAAAGCATTGCTTATATGATGCAGTCTGGCTTGGTGGGGTATTTCGCTTTTGAGCAACTAGACAAAAACCGCAATGATTTCAAAGGATTGAATTTTCAGCAATTCCAAGATAAAATGCACAACACGGATGTCTACTTCAATGCTTTCCAGAAATATTTGGTAAAAAATACGGTGCTTTTAGATTTGAAACATACTAAAAATCTTGTCAAGCGCTACCTCACGGCCGAATTTGCAAGACAATTATATGGAGACGATAAATATTATGAAATCGTATTGAAAGAAGATGCGATGATTAAGGCAGTTTTGGAGAGTAAATAAAAAGTTTACCGCGGATTACTTCGTCAATTCGACCTTCGGTCTCGGGTCGCAGATTTTTTACAATTATAATAAAACAGATTTCACAGATTAACACAAATTGAATTCGTGTTAATCTGTGAAATCTGTGTTGAAAAATTTATTTTAAATCTGCGAATCTGCGGTTATTTTATTTTCGAATGCTATCGTGAACCTGAGAATGTTTTCCTTCGTTCCATAAAGTCAGAATGTCGGTGGCAACAGACGCGCCACTTCCGGCAGCAATTGACAATTGGCTTCTCCAGCCTGCCAAAGTTCCCACGACATAAATGCCTTCCGAAACCAAATGATCTTCATTTTGGAGCTGAATTCTATTCTTTTCCACAATCGCTTTTTTATGCGGAATTACATACTGCATCAATCCTTCAATCGCAAAAGTATTCGAAGCATTTATAGCCACAACAATCATTTTTGTCTGGTAAGAAGCTTTGTTGGTTACAACCGTAAAATTTGGATATTGTCCGTCAACACGCAACACTTTTTCGTTTGAAATCTGCTGAATTTGAGGATAAAGATTAGTCAATTGTTCGATGCTTTCCGACATAATTTCCGAGCCTAATTTTCCAGCCGGAATTCCGTAAGCATTATTAAACAAGGCATCTTGAAGATTGGATGCTTTTTGGTGTGTAAAAATTCCGATTTTTTTGTCGGCTGCAAAAGCTTTGTTTCCGGCAGAACCTAAAACCAAGGCGCACGACATTCCTGAAACGCCACCGCCGATTATTAAAACGTCAAACATAAGTGAATTATCTGTCTTTAGTTTTCTCTTCGATCATTTTCGACATTCTAAAAATCAATAGAATGAAAATGGCGCAAAAAGAAGCAGCAATACCGATCAAACCCACAACGCTGTCGCCCTCAAAAAGGTGATCAAAATCTAAAATGGTGATGTTGAATACGATTAATGCTAAGGCTAAAAATATTAATATGTAAGTAAAAATCTTCATTATAAGATGGGTGTCTATTTATGAGACTGTGAAATTAATAAAATCTATTTTAGATGAAAAGCCCTTTAACATTGGCGCCAAATAATTTAACAGCAATCGCTAACAATATGACTCCAAATATTTTTCTGATGACTCCAAGGCCATTTTCACCGAGTAATTTCTCGATTTTGGCAGAAGACTTTAGAACTGCGAAAACTACAATTATATTTATGATAATCGCTACAATTATATTTATTTTTTCATATTCGGCACGAAGCGAAAGAATTGTAGTCATTGTTCCGGCTCCGGCAATCAAAGGAAAAGCAATTGGCACAATAGAAGCCGTGCTCGGATTGTCTTCTTTGTATAAACGAATTCCGAGAATCATTTCCAAAGCTAGGAAGAATAAGACAAAAGAACCCGCTACGGCAAAAGAACTCGCGTTAATTCCGATTAATTTCAAGATTTCTTCACCAACAAAAAGAAAAGCGATCATAATAATACAAGCCACAATCGAAGCTTTTTCAGATTGAATATGACCAACTTTTGAACGCAAATCAACGATAATCGGAATGCTTCCGACAATATCAATTACTGCGAACAAAACCATACTTATTGTAAAAATTTCTCTCCAATCAAATCCCATGACAAATGCTTTTTTGAAGCTGCAAAATTATTTTATTTAAATAAGAAATAAGCTAACTATACGTTAATTTTTTATTATCATAAAATACTGAAAATCAATTTTTTATCTTTTGAAGTTAAAATCTGCATTCATAAATCATAAATCATAAATTTAGTTTTATCTTTGCAAAATGTTTCAATTAGGAAAAACCATTGTCTCTGAAGACATATTAGAAAAGGAATTTGTGTGCAATCTTTCAGCTTGCAAAGGCGCTTGTTGCGTTGACGGCGATGCTGGGGCACCATTAAATGAAGAGGAAACCAAGATTTTGGAAGCGATTTATCCAAAAGTGAAACCCTTTCTTCGCAAGGAAGGAATTGCCGCAATCGAAGCGCAAGGAACTTGGGTAACTGGAACCGACGGCGATTTAGAAACGCCGTTAATTGATAATAAAGATTGTGCTTACGTCATCTTCGACGGAAAAACGGCGCTTTGCGGCATCGAGCAAGCTTACAATCAAGGAATAATCGACTGGAAAAAACCTGTTTCGTGTCATTTGTATCCTATCAGAATTAAGGATTTCTCAGAATTTGCTGCAGTTAATTACGACAAGTGGGATATTTGCGACGATGCCTGTTCATTGGGCAAGGAATTGGAAGTTCCGGTTTACAAATTTGTCAAAGAAGCATTGATTCGTCGCTTTGGTGAAGACTGGTATATGGAACTTGAAAAAGTGGCCGAAGAGTTAAAAAACCAATAAATTTTCTTTATTCTTTTTAGGAAATTCTTTACACAAAGATTCCTATATTTTACAGGCGGTTACAACATTTTTTGTTTTGTAATTGTTTGTTTTTCAATATATTATATTTTGTAATAAAAATCACAGTAAAATTTTGAGTTGTTCAAAACTATGCCCAATTGTGGATAAGTTTGACTTTTTTAAACCGCAAGAAATGACAATCTTTGTATCTCTGAAATAACGAAAAATCCTTTTTCGCAACACAATAAAAGTCAACCGAATATGTCTGCAATAGAACCCATTTTACAAGAAAACAAAAACCGTTTTGTCATTTTTCCTATAAAACACCACGATATCTGGGATTGGTATAAGAAGATGGAAGCTAGTTTTTGGACAGCTGAAGAAATTGACTTGCACCAAGATTTAAATGACTGGAATAATAAATTAAGTGAAGATGAAAAATATTTCATCAAACACATTTTGGCGTTTTTTGCCGCTTCTGACGGAATTGTAAACGAAAATTTAGCTGAAAATTTCGTGAACGAAGTGCAATACGCGGAAGCGAAATTCTTTTACGGATTTCAAATTATGATGGAGAACATTCACAGTGAAACCTATTCATTGCTGATTGATACTTACGTTAAAGATGAAACCGAAAAAGACCAATTGTTCCGTGCTTTGGAAGTTTTTCCAGCGATTAAAAAGAAAGCAGACTGGGCTTTAAAATGGATTGAATCAGATTCATTTGCAGAAAGATTAATCGCTTTTGCTGCAGTGGAAGGTATTTTCTTTTCAGGAGCTTTTTGTTCAATTTTCTGGTTGAAAAAACGCGGCTTGATGCCAGGATTAACATTTTCAAACGAATTAATTTCTCGTGACGAAGGTGTTCACTGTGATTTTGCAGTGCATTTGCACAACCATCACTTGATCAATAAAGTTTCAAAAGAAAGAATCAAAGAAATTTTGGTAGATGCTCTTGATATTGAAAGAGAATTTATCACAGAATCATTGCCGGCAAGTTTGATTGGAATGAACGCGACTTTGATGGCGCAATATTTAGAGTTTGTAACCGACAGATTATTAGTGGAATTAGGATGCGAAAGAGTTTATAATTCTTCAAATCCGTTTGATTTTATGGACATGATTTCGTTGCAAGGAAAAACAAATTTCTTTGAAAAACGTGTTTCTGAATACCAAAAAGCAGGTGTGATGAACAGCGGTTCTCAAGGAGACAGCGATTCTCAGAAAATTAGCTTTGATGCTGATTTTTAGAAAGTTGCTGAGGTTCTAAGTTGCAAGGGTTCTAAGTTTTTGCTCTTAGAAAAAAATAAAAAAATGAACGCACGTCAGTGCAAATGAAAAAACACTCAAAATTCGAAAAATATGTATGTAGTAAAAAGAGACGGCAATAGAGAGCCGGTAATGTTTGATAAAATTACGGATAGAGTAAGTAAATTATGCTACGGATTGAACGATTTGGTTGATCCAGTAAAAGTGGCAATGCGTGTTATTGAAGGTCTTTATGACGGAGTTACCACCTCTGAATTAGACAATCTTGCGGCGGAAACTGCGGCTTCCATGACGATTTCGCACCCAGATTATGCACAATTGGCAGCACGAATTGCGGTTTCTAATTTGCACAAGAATACCAAAAAATCGTTCTCAGAAACGATGAACGATATGTATCATTATATCAACCCAAGAACAGGAACTGCGGCTCCGTTATTGGCTGATGATGTTCACGAAATTATCCAAAAAAATGCTCAGGCATTAGATTCTGTAATTATTTACAACAGAGATTTTAACTACGATTACTTCGGATTTAAAACTTTAGAGCGTTCTTACTTGTTGAAAATCAACGGTAAAATCGTCGAAAGACCGCAACATATGTTGATGCGTGTTTCTGTGGGGATTCATAAAGATGATATTGCTTCTGCGATTGAAACGTATGAATTAATGTCTAAAAAATTCTTCACGCACGCAACACCGACACTTTTCAACGCAGGAACTCCAAAGCCTCAAATGTCGTCTTGTTTCTTGTTGACAATGAAAGATGACAGTATTGACGGAATTTATGATACGTTAAAACAAACGGCAAAAATCTCGCAATCAGCGGGAGGAATCGGTCTTGCAATCCATAACGTGAGAGCGACAGGTTCGTACATCAGCGGTACAAACGGAACATCAAACGGAATTGTTCCGATGTTGAGAGTCTATGATATGACGGCTCGTTATGTGGATCAAGGTGGTGGAAAACGTAAAGGAAGCTTTGCAATGTACATCGAACCTTGGCATGCCGATATTTTTGATTTCCTTGATTTGAGAAAAAATCACGGTAAGGAAGAAATGAGAACTCGTGACTTATTTTTAGGAATGTGGATTCCGGATTTGTTTATGAAACGCGTTCAAGAAGATACAACTTGGACCTTAATGTGTCCGAACGAATGCCCAGGATTATCGGATGTTCACAGTGAAGAATTCGACAAATTATACTTAGGATACGAAGCGGCCGGAAAAGGTAGAAAAACAGTTAAAGCAAGAGAAATTTGGGAGAAAATCTTAGAATCTCAAGTAGAAACGGGTCTTCCTTATATGTTGTACAAAGATGCGGCGAACAGAAAATCGAACCAAAAGAATTTAGGAACCATCCGTTCTTCAAATTTATGTACAGAAATCATCGAATTTACGTCTCCAGACGAAGTTGCAGTTTGTAACTTGGCTTCTATATCGTTGCCAATGTTCGTTGAAAACGGAAAATTTGACCACCAAAAATTATTTGATGTTACCAAACGCGTGACATTGAACTTGAATAAAGTAATTGACAGAAACTATTATCCTGTAATCGAAGCTGAAAATTCAAATACGCGCCACAGACCAGTTGGTCTTGGTGTGCAAGGTTTGGCAGATGCTTTCATCTTGTTGAGAATGCCTTTTACAAGCGATGAAGCAAAGAAATTAAACCAAGAAATTTTCGAAACGCTTTATTTCGCGGCGGTTACCGCTTCTATGGAATTGGCAAAAGTAGAAGGTCCATATTCAACTTTCCAAGGTTCGCCGATTTCTCAAGGAGAATTCCAATACAACCTTTGGGGGTTGAAAGACGAAGAACTTTCTGGAAGATGGGATTGGGCTTCATTAAGAACGGAAGTAGTGAAACACGGTGTGAGAAACTCGCTTTTGGTGGCTCCAATGCCAACAGCTTCGACTTCTCAAATCCTTGGAAACAACGAAGCTTTTGAGCCTTACACTTCAAATATTTATACAAGAAGAACGCTTTCAGGAGAATTCATCGTTGTAAACAAACATTTATTGGAAGATTTAGTAGAACTTGGAATCTGGAATGACAGCTTGAAACAAGAAATCATGCGCCACAACGGATCGGTTCAAAATATTGACGTAATTCCGACGCATATCAAAGAATTGTACAAAACGGTTTGGGAAATGAGCATGAAAGACATCTTGGATATGTCACGCCAAAGAGGTTATTTCATTGACCAATCACAGTCTTTGAACTTGTTTATGGAAAATGCAAACTTCGCAAAACTGACTTCGATGCATTTCTATGCTTGGCAATCAGGATTGAAAACAGGAATGTATTATTTGAGAACGAAATCTGCGGTTGACGCCATTAAGTTTACATTAAACAACGATAAAAAAGCAGAACCAGTCTTGGTGGAATCAGAAGTTGTTGCTTCGGCTCCAGCTAAAAAGTTAGCGCCAAATGTTTCTGCAGATGTAGAACCTATTGATGTTAATGAATTCAAAGCTATGTTGCAAAGAGCGCAATCTTCAGAACCAGATGATTGTGAAATGTGTGGGTCTTAATTTTTAAGAATATAATCAAATCAAAAGAGCTGTTAATTGACAGCTCTTTTTTTATATTTAATTTGTAAATTTGTTTTCTAATGCTTGATGTTATTGATATTACGATAGAAAAACAGAATATACTCCAGTGGTTGAAAGACTTGAAGGACGAAAAAATCATCGAAAAGATTTTGGATTTAAAAGAAGAAACAGAAATTTCTGATTTTGAAAACCAATCTATTCAAAAAGGTTTAAAAGATATTGAAGAAGGAAGGTTTTCTTCTCACGATAAAGTTTTAGAACGCTTCAAGACAAAATTTGAGACCAAATGAATGTAGTTTGGACTGAAAATTCTGAATATACTTTAAATGAAATCATTGAATATATTGAAATAAAATTTTGGCTTTTAGTTGCACAAAATTAGTACACTGATGTAATTTCAGTTGTAAATTCAATTAGTTTGAAGCCTGAAATTTTTCCAATTTATCAATTAAAAACAGAAATTAGAAAGGCAGTTATAAATAAGAAAACAATTCTGTATTATAAAACTATAGAAAACGAAATTTATCTTATTGCATTTTACGATACAAGAAAAGGAATTCATAAACTACAAACAGCTCTCATTTTGAGGGCTGTTTTTTTATAAACAACCGTATTTAGTAACTATCTTTGCATAAAATTTTTTACAATTGAGTGCATTATATTACAGAGATCGGGAAGAGGTGAATTTAAATGATGTGGTTTTTGAGGCTTCGGTTTCAGAGCAAATCGACCAATTCTTGAAAGAACATAAATTTTCTGAAATTTTGCATCAATATGAGCTTCCGGTGGCCAATAAAATGCTTTTGTTTGGAAAAACAGGCTGTGGAAAAACCATGACGGCAAAAGCAATCGCGAAGGAATTAGACAAAAGAATTTTTATCGTAAATCTGGCAACTGTTGTTTCTTCCAAATTAGGCGAAACGGCAAAAAATATCCACAGTATTTTTAAGGAAGCCAATTATGAAAACTCAGTTTTGTTCTTTGATGAATTTGATTCTTTGGGACAAATCAGAGATTACGACAACAAAGACAGCAGTGAAATGAAACGCGTTGTCAATGCGATTTTGCAACTGATCGACAACTTCCCGAAGAACTCGATTTTGATTGCGGCAACAAACCAAATCCAGATGATTGACGAAGCTTTGGTCAGAAGATTTGAATTGAAACTAGAATTCAATTCTCCCGATGAAGATTTATTGGAAGAGTATTATAAAAAATTGCTCGAAAGATTTCCTGAAAAGTACCAAAACATAGAAAAAAAATTCGGAATTTCATTTTCAGAAGCAAAGGATTTGGTTTTCAAGCAAATCAAAAATAACATTATCAACGACGAAATAAGCAAGCTGGAAACAGCTTCGAAAAATTAAATAAAAACAAAATGGCAAAAGAAAATCAAAAAGGAGTTTACACAGGAATTATTGAAAAAGACGAAAACGGGAATTATTTTTGCGGGCCGTATTTATTAGATTACCAGCAAGTTGAAGCTGGTTTTAAATTAGGCGATGAAGTAAATTTGAAAACAGTTATTGAAAATCCGAGTGATAAAACTTACGAGAAATATCCAAAAAAATCGAAGCTTTTCTTTCTTTCCAATAAAAAAGAATAGTTTTAATGCAACAGTTAAATGCTAGAAAATTTGAATTAGATGACGATCTTCTGGCTTCACACGGCCAGCGTTTTGCAAATTATTTGATTGATTACATCTGTCAAGTGATAATGATGTTTGGCGTTTTCATGATAATTGTAATGGTTGCAATTTCTAACGAGAATAAAAGTATAATTTCAGAAATTGAGGCGGTAAGTGATGTGGTCAAATATGCTTTTATTTCTGCAATTGTACTAATTTATTATAACGTTTTTGAAATATTTTTCTCCGTAACTATTGGAAAACTAATAACAAACACGGTCGTTGTTGATAGAAACGGCGATAAACCCACGACGGATGAAATCCTAGTTCGCTCTATTTGCAGGCTGATTCCGTTTGAAATTTTGTCATTTTTAAGTCTTCCCGGTAAAGGCTGGCACGACGCTATCTCTAAAACTTATGTTGTAAAAAGAAAAGTTTTAGAAGACCGAAAAAGACAATTCAATTTTCAGAATAATCAAAAATCCTAAATCAAAAATCTTAAATCCAATGATGAACTGGGAACAACTTTTATCGTTAAAAAGACAAGGAGACAAAGGCAAAAGACTGCGAAAAGAGCAAGACGACACGCGACTTGGCTTTGAAGTAGATTATGACCGAATCATATTTTCGGCACCTTTCCGAAGCCTTCAAGATAAAACGCAAGTTATTCCGCTTTCAAAAACTGATTTCGTGCATACGAGATTGACGCACAGTTTGGAAGTTTCAGTAGTTGGACGCTCGATCGGAAGATTAGTTGGTAAAAAAATCATCGAAAAATATCCGCATTTAAAGGAAGTTCACGGTTATCAGCCAAATGATTTTGGGGCAATTGTGGCTGCGGCTTCTTTGGCACACGACATCGGAAATCCGCCTTTCGGGCATTCGGGAGAAAAAGCAATTGGAGAATATTTCAAGATTGGAAACGGTAAGCAATTCAAAGACCAACTTACTGAAAAAGAATGGCAAGATCTAATTGATTTTGAAGGAAATGCAAATGGATTTTCACTTTTAACAGCAACCCGTCCCGGAATTGAAGGCGGTTTGCGACTTTCTTATGCGACTCTTGGCGCGTTTATGAAGTATCCAAAAGAATCGCTTCCAAAAAAACCAACTAAAAATATAGCCGATAAAAAATATGGTTTTTTCCAAACTGACGCACCATTTTTTGAAGATGTAGCGAAAGAGTTAGGAATGATTCCGAATAAATCCGGAAACGATATTGGTTTTGAGAGACATCCATTAGCATATCTAGTTGAAGCCGCTGATGATATTTGCTACACAATTATTGACTTTGAAGACGGAATAAATCTTGGTTTGGTTTCAGAAGATTTTGCTTTGGAATATTTAATTAAGTTAGTTAAAGACAGCATCGATACTCCAAAATTCAACGCTTTAACCACAAAAGAAGATCGAATCAGTTACTTGCGAGCACTTGCCATCGGAAGCTTAATTAATGACGCTGTGAAAGTTTTTGTAGAAAATGAAGAATTGATTTTACAAGGAAAATTTCCTTACGCATTGACCGAAAAAAGCAAATACACGGCTCAAATGAATGACATCATTGCGTTAAGCGTAAAAAATATTTACCAGAGCAGGGAAGTGATTGAAAAAGAGGTAGTCGGCTATCAAATCATCCAAACTTTATTGGATAAATTTATCACAGCTTTTAATAATAAATTCCACGGAGAAGCTTCAAATTATGACAATTTATTGCTAAAAATGCTTCCGGAAAAGTTTTTAAATGAAAAAGAAAGTCTGTACCACAGATTGCTTCACATTTGCCATTATGTCTCGCTTTTAACAGACGGAAATGCTTTGGAATTGTTCAATACCATAAACGGAAGAAAGAAATTATAGTTTTAGAAACTATAAATTAATCCAACGCCAAGCATTTGTTTCAATTGTATTTTTGGACCAAGAGTTACCTGAACGCCATCAACTTCTTCTTTAGCTTTGATGTCGTCATCATAAATCAAATGCGTGTTGATGTTGGCACGAACATATTTGTTTACGATAAAATCGAGTTGCAATTGCCAATCAACGTCAATATTCCCAAAATTATTGATGTAATCGCTATAAAGACTTAGTTTGTTTTCTAAGTTTATATTGCTGAACAGCTGTGTTTTATAATTGCTGGTAAAAAGAAAACCCAGTTCAGTTCTAGATTTTTTTCCTTCCCGAATCAACTCTCCAGTTACAGGATCATAAATTGCTTTGTCAACACCAAAAGCACCTTGATTGGCGAGTCTGTCATCCAAAACTAATGTGTTTTTCATCGTGACAGGCGAAATATACAGTTGTAAATTTTTCTTTTTATTGTTGAATTCCGCACCAATACCAAGGAAAGTGTACGCTGGCGCAAAAGGTTTCGAAATTGCCAAAGAAGTATTTGGATAAGCATAACCGCTGGTAAACTGCGTATTGAAATTAAATTTAGCCGTGTGAAACCAGTTGGAAGTTGTGTCTTTTCTATAACCGAAAGTCGAATTTATCTGCACAGCGTCGTCAGTTTTTCTTAATTCAACTCCGTCTTGCTTGCTGATGCCATAACGAACAATCAATTCATTCAGCCATTTCAAGTTGCCATTTTCATATTTTCTGGTAAAAGTACCTTTGACTAATCCAGAAATGGCGCTGTTTCCTCCGGCACTCCAGTTTACAAATGCAATTTCGTTCAAGTCAAAACCGACTATGTTTTTCTTTTCCCAATGCGAAACTTCTTTGATTACAGTGCTGTCAAGTTTAGGAGATTGAATTGTATCCACAGATTGTGCAAAAGTAGTCGTCGAAAAAAGCAACAATAACCCGAAAGTTAAGGAAAGAAATCTCATAGCAAACGTTTTTGATTTGGATTTGCAAAAATGGACATTTTCAGTAGCTTTCAAAAATATTTTTCAAACTTTCTGCATCAATTTTGCTATATCGTTGTAGTTCTTGAACAGTTCCATGTTCAATAAATTCATCAGGAATTCCGAGTATTTTTATCGGAACCTGATAATTGTTATTGGAAGCGAACTCTAAAATAGAACTGCCAAATCCGCCTTTTATTGTGCCGTTTTCTAAAGTAATGATAGTTTCGAATTTTTGGAATATAGTATGAAGTAGCTTTTCATCTAAAGGTTTTACAAAGGGAAAATCATAATGCGCAAAGTCATTTTTGTTGGAAATTTCGTTTAAAGCTTCAGTAACATTATAGCCGATAAAACCGTTTGAAAGTATAGCTATCTTGGTTCCTTCTTTCAGTAATTTCCCTTTCCCAATTTCAATTTTTTCGAAAGGTTTTTTCCAATCTAGAATCATGCCGCGACCCCTGGGATAGCGAATCGCAATCGGATGATTTAAGCCCAATTGTGCCGTGTATAAAATATTTCGCAAATCAATTTCATTCATCGGAGAATAAATAATCATATTTGGAATACAATTTAAATAAGCCAAATCAAAAACGCCGTGGTGTGTCGCGCCGTCTTCGCCAACCAAACCGGCTCTGTCCAAACAAAAAATTACAGGCAAATTTTGCAAAGCGACATCGTGAATCACTTGATCATAAGCTCTTTGCAAAAACGTAGAATAAATATTGCAAAAAACAGTCATTCCTTGCGTCGCCATTCCTGCTGATAAAGTCACGGCGTGCTGTTCGGCAATTCCCACGTCAAAAGCGCGTTTTGGAAAAGCGTCCATCATGAATTTAAGCGAACTTCCCGAAGGCATTGCAGGCGTAATTCCAACAATTTTTTCGTTTTTTTGGGCTAATTCTAAAAGCGTCAAACCAAAAACATCTTGAAATTTTGGAGGAAGATTTTCTTCTGATTTGTAAATTATTTCGCCAGTCAATTTATCAAATTTTCCTGGAGCATGATATTTTACCTGGTCTTTTTCAGCTTGTTCTAAGCCTTTTCCCTTTGTCGTAATTATATGTAAAAACTTCGGGCCTTTTGCCTTTTTTAGTCGTTCCAATTCTTTGATTACGGCAAAAATATCGTGTCCGTCAATCGGCCCAGAATAATCAAAATTCAAAGATTTTATCATATTATTCTGTCTCGGATTTTTCCCTTCTTTTACAGAAGTCAGATAGTTTTTCAAAGCGCCAACACTCGGATCAATCCCGATAGCGTTATCGTTTAAAATCACCAATAAATTAGCATCGGTAACGCCTGCGTGGTTCAAGCCTTCAAAAGCCATTCCTGAAGCAATCGAAGCGTCACCCACAACAGCAATATGATTTTTGTCAAAATCGTCATTCAAATTAGACGCAATTGCCATTCCCAAAGCCGCAGAAATTGCCGTGGAAGAATGTCCTACACCAAAAGTATCAAACTCACTTTCGCTTCTTTTTGGGAAACCAGAAATCCCTCCCAATTGGCGGTTGGTGTCAAAATTATCCTTTCTTCCAGTTAAGATTTTATGTCCGTAAGCTTGATGGCCCACATCCCAAACAAGCAAATCTTCTGGCGTATTGAAAACATAATGCAAGGCAATTGTCAGTTCGATAACACCAAGGCTTGCACCAAGATGGCCTTCTTTTACTGAAACAATATCGATGATAAAATCACGTAATTCTCTAGCAAGTTGAGGCAAATCCTTTTCGGGAATCTGGCGTAAATCTTTTGGAGAATTTATATTTTGAAGCAAATTTTCTGGCATATCACAAAGGTACGATTTGAAATTGTATTTTTACGGCCTAGATAAATTATGGAAAACATTTTTACTGACGAATATTTTATGAAAAAAGCTTTACAGGAAGCTCAATTCGCTTTTGATAAAGGCGAAATTCCTGTTGGTGCCATAATCGTTGTTGAAAATCGTGTGATTGCCAGAAGCCATAATTTGACCGAAATGCTTAACGACGTCACTGCTCACGCAGAAATGCAATCCATCACTGCTGCGGCAAATTTCTTAGGTGGGAAATATCTTAAAAATTGCACATTGTACGTCACTTTAGAACCTTGCCAGATGTGTGCCGGCGCTTTATACTGGAGCCAAATCTCAAAAATTGTCTTCGGAGCAAGAGACGAACAAAGAGGTTTTATGACAATGGGAACAAAATTACATCCAAAAACTATTGTTGAATTCGGAATTTTAGAAGAAGAAGCTTCGAGTTTGATGAAGCGTTTTTTTGTTGAAAAGCGAAAATAATCCAGCATTTGTGGGCGAAATTATTTTCGCAAAATTTCCTACTAAAAATCTAAAAAAATAATCTTATATTTATTACAATAAAGAATGATCATATTCAGTTATGGTCCAAAGTCGTGTAGAGAAATTAACTTGAAATTTCTACGGGCTTTCCTTAGAACAAAAACTACGTTCAATTTTTAATTAACCTTTTTATGAAAATCCAAAAAATTCTACTGTTGCTTTCAGTGTTTTTTTTCTTAAACGCCTGTAAAAAATCTTCGCCTGAAGATTTCGATTCTGATTTTTCTCAATATCGAGATTATGTAACCAGTTTTTCATCAGGAATGATTTCGGCAAACGCTCCGATTCAAGTCGGGCTTGCTTTTTCAAAAACCGAATGGCAGCCCAATCAAGAATTGGACAGCGATATCTTTGATATTTCGCCAAGCGTCGATGGAAAAGTCGTGATTTTGCCTAACAATATTTTGGTTTTCCAGCCTAAGAAAAAATTGAAGCAAGACGAGCAATATCAAGTGACTTTGCATCTTGACAAGTTGATTGATGTTCCAAAAGAATTGTCGGATTTTAAGTTTACAGTAAAAACTATTGCCCAAGATTTTGTCGTTGAAACACAAGATCTGCAGTCATACAACAAGAATTCGCAGTTTTTGAATGTGCTTTTGAAAACAGCTGACAACATGGATTTGGCTACCGCTAAAAAATTAGTTTCTGCCGAACAAAACGGAAATCCCTTGCCAATAAAATTCAATGAAACGGCCAGTTCTGCTAGTGAATTTACATTTGTGGTTGATAAAATCCAAAGAGGGAATGAGGACGGCGTAATCATAATTAAATGGGATGGAAGCGACGCCGATATTGATAAAAAAGGCGAGAAGGAATTCCAAATCCCAGGGAAGGATAATTTCAAAATCGTTGATGTAAAAATTGGTGATGAAAACAACCAGTCGGTTCACATAAATTTTTCTGATCCGGTAAAAAAAGACCAAAATTTTAACGGATTAGTAGCACTTGAAACCGCAAATAATTTAAGATATGCCGTTGATGGAAATGTCTTGAAAGTCTTTTCAGATGTAGCTTTAGACGGAAATTTATTGCTGGAAGTTTTCCAAGGAATTGAAAATACTGACGGTTTTAAAATGAAGAAAGGCTATGCTGCAAAAATCACTTTTGAGCAGATAAAGCCTGAAGTCCGGTTTGTGAAAAGTGGTACGATTTTGCCAAGTTCTTACAATTTGAAAGTAAATTTTGAAGCTGCAAATTTGAGTAAAGTGGACGTAAAAGTCTATCGTATTTTTGAAAACAACGTGCTTCAGTTTTTGCAAGACAATCAGCTTAACAGCAATTATGATTTGAGAAAAGTGGCGCTTCCGATTGCGAAAAAAACATTGGAACTGACGACAAATAAATTGACAAATTATAAAAAATGGAATACTTATTCTTTAGATTTATCGACCTTGATAAAACCAGAACAGGGTGCCATTTATAGAGTGGAATTTACAATTAAAAAAGCTTATTCCTTATATAAATGTGATGCTTCCACAGAAGAAGAACCTGAAGCTGAACCTGAAGAAGAGGAAGATTTCTCAGAATATGACTCTTATGATTATGACTATTACGACTATGATTACAACTGGAATGAAAGGGAAAATCCATGTGACAAATCGTATTATTCTAATAAAAAAATTGCAACAAATATCTTGGCAACCGATCTTGGCGTGATTGCAAAACGCGGTGAAAATAATTCTTATTTCTTTGCCGTAAGCAATATTGTGACGACCGAGCCAGTTTCAGGAGCAACGATTGATTTGTACAATTTTCAAAAGCAAAAATTGACTTCTGCCACAACTGATAGTGATGGAACGGCGACTTTTTCTTTGGATAAAAAAGCTTTTTTTGCTGTAGTTAAAAAGGATAAAAACACGACTTACGTAAAATTAGACGATGGAAATTCACAGTCTGTCAGCAGTTTTAATGTCGACGGCGAAGCTTTGCAAAAAGGCTTGAAAGGATTTATTTATGGCGAAAGAGGCGTTTGGCGTCCGGGCGATACTATTTATTTGTCGTTCTTATTAAATGACAAATCGAGCAGGTTGCCAAACACGCATCCGATAAAATTAAAATTGACAGACCCAAATGGCAAAATTGTTTATCAAAAAGTACAGCAATATTCAGCTTTAAATCATTACCGTTTTGCATTTAACACACAGCAAAATTCACCTACAGGAAATTATGAAGCGGTAATTTCTGTCGGAGGCGCTCGTTTTTACAAATCTATAAAAATTGAAACCATCAAGCCAAATCGCCTTCGAATCAAAAATGGTTTTGAAGGAAAAACGCTTTCTGCTTTCCATCAAAATAATGCAAAAGTAGAAGTGGCTTGGCTTCACGGCGCCGTTGCGAAAGATTTAAAATTGGAAATGCAGGCGAAATTTACGCAGCAAAAAACCGAGTTTAAAAATTACAGCAAATATATTTTTGATGATCCGTCACGTAAATTTTCTACGGAAGAAGTAAATATTTATTCTGGAAAAATTGATGAAACTGGAAAGGCAAATGTCAGCATCCAGCCAAGATTGCAATCACAAGCACCAGGAATGTTGAAAGCTGCTTTTATTACAAAAGTCTATGAAAATGGTGGCGATTTCAGTACTGATGTAATCACGGCGAGTTATTCTCCGTTCGAAACTTACGTGGGTGTAAAAGTTCCAGAACCAAATAAATATGGAATGTTAGAAACAGGAAAAAGCAATCCTTTTGACGTAATTACTGTGGATGAAAACGGGCGTCCAAAAGCAGTCAGAAACTTGGAAGTAAAAGTATACAAAGTAGATTGGCGTTGGTGGTGGGACGCTTCTGATGATTTGTCAAATTACAGTTCTTCGACCACAAATACGCCATTTTATTCCCAAACTTTAAACACCGATTCTTCAGGAAAAGCGCGTTTCCAATTCAAAGCGGATGAAGACGAATGGGGAAGATATTTGGTGCGAGTTACAGATCCAAACGGAGGACATTCTGCTGGAGAAACTGTAATGATTGATTGGCCAAGTTGGTCTGGAAAAACTAGAAACGCAACCGGAGCCGAAGCAAAAATGTTGGTATTTTCTTCCAATAAAGAAAAATATAATGTTGGTGAAAAAGCAATTATTTCATTTCCGTCAAGCGAAGGAAGCCGTGCTTTGATTTCTTTGGAAAACGGTTCTCAAGTCGTGCAAACGCTTTGGGCAAAAACCAAAAATGGAGAAACGCAAGTTGAAATTCCGATTACCGAAAAAATGGCGCCGAATGTTTACATACATATCACGTTATTGCAACCGCACGCGTCTACGAAAAATGATTCGCCGATTCGTTTGTACGGAATTATTCCGATTGAAGTTGTGGATAAAAATACGGTTTTGGAACCGCAGATTGCAATGCCAGCAGTTTTAAAACCAGAGCAGAAAACGACCATAAAAGTTAGCGAGAAAAACGGAAAAGCAATGACGTATACCATCGCAATCGTGGACGAAGGTTTGTTAGATTTGACTCGATTTAAAACACCAAACGCTTGGAATAGTTTTTATGCAAGAGAAGCTTTGGGCGTGAAAACGTGGGATGTTTATGACGATGTTATCGGAGCTTACGGCGGAAAAGTAAACCAAATTTTCAGCATTGGTGGTGACGAAGATTTAGGCGGAGGCCAAGCCAAAAAAGCCAATCGATTCAAGCCAGTTGTTATTTATCTCGGACCATTTTCTTTGGCAAAAGGTCAGACAAAAGCGCATACTATTACGATTCCAAAATATGTGGGTTCAGTGAGAACAATGGTTATCGCCGGAAACGCAGAAACAAGCGCTTACGGAAGCGTGGAAAAAGCAACTCCAGTTAGAAATCCATTGATGATTTTGGCTTCGTTGCCTCGAAAAGTTTCTCCGGGCGAAAAAGTCACTTTGCCGGTGACGGTTTTTGCAATGGAAAAACATGTGAAAAATGTGACTTTGCAATTAAAAACAAATAACGGTTTCCGAGTAATCGGAAGTTTAAAACAAGCGATGTCGTTTGCAAATCCTGATGAAAAAATTGCTTATTTTGATTTGGAAGTCGGGCAATTGACAGGAATCGGAAAAGTTACAGTCGTCGCAACTTCCGGAAAAGAAAAAGCAAGTTTTGATGTGGAATTGGATATTATGAATCCAAATCCAGTTACGCAAGATTACAAGGAATTGATTTTAGAACCAAACAGTTCAGGAACAATTAATTGGAATGCTTTCGGCGTTGCCGGAACAAATAAAGCCAAGTTGGAAGTTTCTGCATTTCCTTCCATGGATTTTAACAAGCGTCTTGATTATCTGATTCAATATCCGCACGGATGTTTGGAACAAACGACTTCCAGCGTTTTTCCACAGTTGTATTTGGCTGATATTGCTGATATTGATTCCAATCGAAAAGCAAAAATCCAGAAAAATGTGACGGCCGGGATTCAGAAATTATCGCAATTTCAAGTAGCAAATGGCGGTTTTGCGTATTGGCAAGGTGAGCAAAATCCAGACGATTGGAGCACTTCTTATGTCGGACATTTCTTGATTGAAGCCGAGAGAAAAGGCTATGCGCTTCCTGCAAATGTGAAAAAACAATGGATTTCCTACCAATCAAAAATGGCAAAACAATGGCGCTACTACGAAGGTTATCACAATGATTTCCCGCAAGCGTATCGACTTTATACATTAGCTTTGGCCGGTTCTCCAGATTTGTCTTCGATGAATAGATTGCGAGAAACTTCGGGAATTTCTAATGAAACCAAGTTGAGATTGGCCGCAACTTACGCATTATCCGGACAGAAAAATGTTGGCTTGGCATTGCTTAACCAAAGCAAAATTGACGAAGATCAAGATTACGGTTATTACTATTATTATGGTTCAAGCGAAAGAAACCGCGCAATGGCTTTGGAAACTTTATTATTATTAGGAAGAAAAGGCGAAGCGTTCACGATGGCAAATAAATTAGCCAAAAACATGTCGTCAAACCAATGGATGTCAACGCAAACGACCGCATATTGCTTGTATTCCATGTCAAAATTTGCCTTGCAAAATGGTACAAAAGGAATCGATGTAACGTTTACAAGCAAAGGAAAATCAGAAGCGATAAAAACAGCCAAGACTTTTGCTGACAGAACGTTGCAGGTTTCTAACAACGGAAATTCGGTAACGGTCAAAAACAATAAAAACACGACTTTATATGTGAAAGTAATTTCAAGCGGCATCTTGCCAATTGGTCAAGAACAAACGGAACAGCGAGGTCTGGCGACTGATATTGTTTTCCGTGACAGAAAAGGAAATCCGATAAATATTGGTTCGCTTTCGCAAGGAACTGAGTTTGTAGCCGAAGTTACCGTTGCCAATATGAAAGGCGAAACGGTGGAGAATGTTGCCTTGACGCAAATCATTCCGTCTGGTTGGGAAATCGTGAACACGCGTTTCACCGATTACGGAAATTTTGCGGAAAATAAAGTAGATTACACCGACATTCGCGACGATAGAACCAACTTTTATTTTACGCTAAAATCCAATGAAACCAAGACGTTCAAGATACTTTTAAACGCATCTTACCTCGGTAAATATTATCTTCCAGGCGTTCAATGCGAAGCGATGTATGACAATTCTTATTTTGCGAGAACGCAAGGTCAATGGATAAATGTTGTGAAGTAATATTCTAAATATTTAGAATAGTAATCACCCAATTTTGTCATTCCGAGGTAGGAGGAATCTCCGGTAGCAAATCCACATTGCTAAGATTCCTCCTACGTCGGAATGACAAAAAAACTTTAGAATATAATTATTGAAAGCAAAAGTCATATCGTTTCTAAAACGCATCCAGAATAAAATAAAACGCAATCCGAAGAAAGCCATTTTTTTCGGATTGCTTTTAATTGCCTATTATTTTTGTTTGCCGAGAACACTTTTTGTGCAACCTTATTCCACAGTTATTGAAAGCGAAGAAGGCGAACTTCTTGGCGCAAAAATCGCTCGTGACGGACAATGGCGATTTCCGGCGCAAGATTCTATTCCAGAGAAATTTAAAAAGTGCATCGTTTATTTTGAAGATGAACATTTTTACAAACATCCCGGATTCAATCCAGTCGCAATGATTAAAGCTATAAAGCAAAATCACGATGCTGGAAAAGTGGTTCGTGGTGGAAGTACATTAACACAGCAAGTCATCCGACTTTCAAGAGATGGAAAAAGTCGCAGTTATTTTGAAAAAATCATTGAATTGGTTTTGGCTACGAGATTAGAATTTCGATATTCTAAAGAAAAAATCATCGAATTATATGCAGCGCACGCGCCTTACGGAGGAAATGTTGTCGGATTAGAAATGGCTTCGTGGCGTTACTTCGGAGTACAGCCGCATCAATTGTCTTGGGCAGAAACGGCAACTTTGGCCGTTTTGCCAAATGCGCCAAGTTTGATTTATCCAGGAAAAAATCAGCAGCGATTATTGAACAAAAGAAACGGATTGCTAAAGAAATTATATGAAGAAAGCGTAATTGACAAGACGACTTATGAATTGGCAATTTTAGAAGACTTGCCTCAAAAACCGTATGATTTGCCACAAATCGCGCCTCATTTATTGCAAAATGTAGCCAAGAAAAAGGAAGGGGAAAGGATAAAAACTACGATTAAATTTGCCTTGCAAAATCGGGCAAATCAAATCGCAACGCAATATTACAACCAATACCGTCAATCAGAAATTCACAATCTTGCGATTATAATTGTGGATGTAGAAACCAGAAATATTATCAGTTATATTGGTAATTCTCCAACAGATGTGGCGCATCAAAAAGACGTCGATATAATCACGGCACCAAGAAGTACAGGAAGTATTTTGAAACCTTTTTTATATGCGTCGATGTTGGATGCTGGAGAAATTCTGCCGAATACTTTGGTTGCAGATATTCCAACACAGATTGCAGGTTATACGCCAAAGAATTTTGATTTGACATATGACGGTGCGGTTCCAGCGCATCGAGCGTTGTCAAGATCTCTCAATATTCCGTCGGTTTTGATGTTGAAAGACTTTGGGGTTTATCGATTTTATGACCAATTGCGACAATTTAAATTGCGTGATATAAACAAGCATCCGAATCATTATGGGCTTTCGCTGATTCTTGGTGGTGCGGAAAGTAATCTTTGGGATTTGACAAAAACCTATGCGGGTTTGACTTCAACCGTGAATTATTTTACAACACATTCCGCGAAATACAGAACGAATGAATTTATAGAATTGAATTGGTCGCTTGACAAAAAGATGGGTTTTGGAAAGGAATCTTACGATAAAAAAAATCTTGGAGCTGGTTCCATTTGGCTGACTTACAATGCGATGAAAGAAGTAAACCGTCCGGAAGGGGATGAGGCTTGGAAATTCTATGATTCTTCACTGGAAATCGCTTGGAAAACAGGAACCAGTTTTGGAAATCGTGACGGTTGGGCAATCGGCACAAATTCTAAATATGTGGTCGGCGTTTGGGTTGGAAATGCTTCGGGAGAAGGTCGTCCGTCGTTGACTGGCGTTGGAAGTGCGGCTCCAATTTTGTTTGATGTTTTTAATTTATTGCCACGAAAAAAATGGTTTGCGACTCCGTTTGATGATTTAGAAGAAGCAGAAGTTTGCCAATTAAGCGGTCATATCGCCGGAGAAAATTGTCCGAAAATCAAACAATGGATTCCGTTGAAAAGCAAAATGACAACAGTTTGTCCCTATCATAAAATGGTTCATTTGGATAAATCAGAACAATTTCAAGTAAATAGCAATTGCGAATCTGTCGATAATATGATTACGAAATCATGGTTTGTTTTGCCTCCGGTAATGGAATTGTATTATAAAAGTAAACATATTGATTATCAATCGTTGCCTCCGTTTCGCGCAGATTGCTTGGGAAATGCGTCTTATTCTATGGATTTTATTTATCCGAAGGAAAATGGGAAAGTGTATCTTACGAAGAATTTTAATGGAGAAATCCAGCCTTTTGTACTGAAAGTGGCGCATTCTGATTTGAAAGCGAAACTGTTTTGGTATTTGAATGATAAGTTTTTGGGAACAACGCAGACTTTCCATGAAATGCAGGTGGAAGCGAAAACTGGGAAATATTATATTACGGTGACTGATGAAAGCGGGAATGAGATTAGTAGACGTATTGAGATTGTGAGAGAGTAATTTATATACTTAAAATATAAAAATGGATTTAGTTGAAAAAATATCTAAGGATAAGGAAATTTTATATTCTTTAGGGGTGAAGTATTATTATGAAATTTTGGAAAATGAATCTGAATTTAGAAATTTAAGAGAAGAAAGGAATTCAATTTATATTATTGTTGATCACGGCATGGTTCAAAGGGAAGCCGTCGGAATAAAATTTTATTTATATACAAAGGAAGATTTACGTGTCGGGTATTATGTTCTTTATGTAGATGAAAATTACGATTTTGTGGATGAATTTCTTGTAACTGATTTTTAATTGCAGATAAATCTTAAATGCAAAGTTTAGCAAAGATTTTTCGCAATCCCAAAGCTTCGGGACACAAAGCTGCATGAGTAATTGTTTGTGAATCTCTGTGAAATTAACCCATAAAAAAAACCGCCAATCTCACGAAAGGCGGTTTTTTATTAATCCTTAATTTCATTTCCATTTTTATCATAGAAATGATATTCTAAAAACGTGTAAGCGTCACGAGGTATGATTTTCACCCACTTCTTATGCTCAAAAAACCATTTTGAGCGTAATGATGGAAAACCTTTAGTAAGGTATGCTGCCACAAAAGGATGTGCATTCAGCACAATTTTTTTATGGACTTTTAATATTCTTTCAATGTCAGATGTGATTCTGTCGATAATCAAAATTGGAGCTTCAATTTCCTCTTTATCGTTATTAGGATCTTCTTCTCTGGTTTTGATATTCACTTCTGGTCTTACTCTTTGTCTTGTGATTTGGACTAATCCAAATTTACTCGGAGGCAAGATCTTGTGTTTGGCTTTATCGTCGCTCATTTCGTCTCTCAAAAATTCGTAAAGTGTTTTACGATTTTCTGGATTTGACATATCAATAAAATCGACAACTATGATGCCTCCCATATCGCGGAGACGAAGTTGTCTTGCCACTTCTGCAGCGGCGATCATATTAACTTCCAGCGCGGTGTCTTCTTGATTTGTAGCTTTGTTTGAACGGTTTCCGCTATTCACGTCGATAACGTGCAAGGCTTCTGTGTGTTCAATAATCAAGTAAGCTCCTTTGCTCATCGATACTGTTTTACCGAAGGAAGTTTTGATTTGTCTTTCTATGTTATATTTTTCGAAGATAGGCGTGTCGTTTGATTGATAAAACTTAACTATTGATTGCTTTGAAGGTGCAATTTCTTGCAGATAATCCTTCGTTTCGTTGTACAGCTCTTCGTCATCTATATGAATTCCTGTAAAGGTATCATTAAAAACGTCTCTTAATATTGAAGAAGCTCTGTTGAGCTCTCCTAACACTTTTGACGGATGATGAGCAGCTGGTAATTTTTTACACATTGCAGTCCATCTGCTGAGCAGATTCTGCAAATCTTTGTCTAGTTCGGCTACTTTTTTGCCTTCTGCTACTGTTCTCACAATAACACCAAATCCTTTTGGTCTGATTGACTGCACAAGTCGTTTAAGACGATCTTTTTCTTCTTTGGATTCTATTTTTTGAGAAATAGAAACTCTGTCAGAAAAAGGAACGAGAACAATAAATCTACCGGCAAGAGAAAGCTCTGAGCTGATTCTTGGGCCTTTTGTAGATATAGGTTCTTTGACGACTTGAACTAAAATTGACTGATTGGCATTGATTACATCAGTAATAATTCCGTCTTTGTCAATTTCTTTCTCGAAAGGAAAGTTTTTTAGGGTGAAATCTTTTATTTTACCTGCGCTTACAAGTTTGATGAATTTCAACTGGGAAGCTAAATTGGGACCCAAATCGTGATAATGTAAAAAGGCATCTTTTTCAAAGCCCACATTTACAAAAGCAGCATTTAATCCCGCAACTGGTTTTCTGATTTTGGCAATAAAAATATCACCAACCTGAAAGTTGCTTTTTTCTTCTTCTTTGTGTAATTCAACGAGTTTTCCATCTTTCAATAAGGCAAAATCTACGGCTTCCGAACCAGATCTGATGATCAGTTCTTTATTCACACTGTAAATTTTTATCCATACGATTTAGGTAAAAGGTAAAAGGTAAAAGGTAAAAAGCAAAAGCCATGAACCCAAAACCCAAAAACCTGAACCAAAAGAGTACAGATGGATTAAACAATTATTTAACAGGTATTGTACCCGGAGAAAACTAGATTTTAAGAAGAAAGAACCAAGATTCAAGATTTACAGCCTATTGTCTTTGTTCTTTTTTCTTTAATCTATTTTTCAAATTTCAATGAACTTTTGCAATTCTTTAAAAAAAGAAAAAAGTAGTTAGACTACTTTTTCTTCTTGTGACGGTTAGCTCTCGCTCTTTTTTTACGTTTGTGAGTTGCTACCTTATGTCTTTTTCTTTTTTTACCACTTGGCATGTTGTGAAAATTTTAGTGATTAATAATTAGTTTACTTTTGTTTCAGTATTCGTTTTAACTCCTTCAACAAAAACCTTTGCAGGTTTGAATGCAGGAATATTGTGTGCAGGAATTTTTATTGTAGTGTTTTTCGAGATATTTCTACCTGTTTTTTCAGCTCTAGTTTTGATGATGAAACTACCAAAACCTCTTAAGTAAACATTGTCTCCTGTTTCTAAAGAGTTTTTAACTTCGTCCATAAAAGACTCAACTGTTGCTTGAACATCTCCTTTTTCAAGGCCTAATTTTTCTGAAATTTTCGCAACGATATCTGCTTTCGTCATTTTCTTTCGTATTTAATTTATTGTGTAAAATTTTGAGGTTGCAAATATATGAATTAAAAAAACAATATTTCAACCATAAACGATTAAAATTTAATAACATAAACTTTTACTTTTGCTAACCAAATTTAAACAATGAATTTCTCTAATTCCTTAATCCAATGGTATTTAAAAAATAAGCGCAATCTGCCATGGCGAAATACGCAAAATCCTTATCATATTTGGCTCTCAGAAATCATGCTCCAGCAGACCAGAGTTGCCCAAGGATTGCCTTATTTTTTGTCTTTTACCGATTCATTTCCAACAGTTTTTGACCTAGCCAATGCTGATGAAGAGCAAGTTTTGAAATTGTGGCAGGGATTAGGCTATTATTCTCGCGCCAGAAATCTTCATGGAACTGCAAAATATGTTGCCTCTGAATTAGGCGGAATTTTCCCAGATAACTATAATGACTTATTGAAATTGAAAGGAGTAGGGGAATATACCGCTGCCGCGATTGCCTCTTTTTCTTATGATGAAGCGGTTCCTGTCGTGGACGGAAATGTTTTTAGAGTGCTTTCAAGATATTTTGATATTGAAACCGACATTGCTTCTAGCGGTGCTAAGAAAGAATTTACAGAATTAGCGAGAGAATTAATTCCAAAGGATAAACCGGCGATTTTTAACCAAGCGATTATGGAATTCGGCGCTTTGCAATGTGTTCCGAAAAATCCAAATTGTGAAATCTGTGTTTTGAATTCGGGTTGTTTGGCCTTGAAATATAATAAAGTGAGCGAACTTCCTGTGAAATTAAAAAAGACCAAAGTCAGAAATCGTTACTTTAATTATATTATTTTTTCAGATGAAAATCAAGACCTTATTATAAGGAAGCGAATTGAGAAAGGAATTTGGCATAATTTGTATGAATTTCCGTTGCTAGAAACGGAAGCAGATACTGATATTTTAAATGTTTTTAATCTGATTCACAACAAATATGGCGAAAAAATAGAAATTTTGTCTATAAAACCTCTAAATGAAAGTAGGATTATTCATAAGTTATCGCATCAGCATTTGCATATTCGCTTTTTTAAAGTAAATGTGAAAGGTGTTTTAGGAGATGCAATCTCTTATGAATCAATGATTTCATATCCTTTTCCTATAGTAATATACAATTTTATCGAAAAAAAAATGTTTTGATATTTCATATTTAATTGAAATTGCTATATTTGAAGGTTTACTAACTCCCCACGAAAAAATGAACGGTACATTAAATAAAGTGATTTTAATTGGGCATCTTGGCGACGAAGTCAAAATGCATTATTTTGAAGGTGGTAATTGCATCGGAAGATTTCCTTTGGCTACCAACGAAATTTACATTAACAAACAGACGAATGAAAAAATTGCGTCTACAGAATGGCACAATCTTGTTGTAAGAAATAAGGCTGCTGAAATCTGTGAAAAATACTTGTCAAAAGGCGATAAGATTTATGTTGAAGGAAGAATAAAATCCCGTCAATGGCAGACTGAAGAAGGTGTTACAAAATATACCACTGAGATTCAAGTTACTGAATTTACTTTTCTTACAACTAAGAAAGACATTGATTCAGGAAAACACGGTTCTTCAGTAGATGCGAAAACTGCAAATTTTGACAGCAATTCTTCTGACAGCTCAAAAGACGATTTCCAATATTAATTAAATGAGCAGAAAAATCATTGCGGCTTTTGCATGCGGTTTGATTTTTGCGTCTCTCGGAAGTTGCAAGGACGAAACAATTCCAAAGCCGACCGGAATGTTGCGGCTTGAATATCCAAAGCCGGAATATGCCAGCTTTGAGAATAACTGTCCTTTTACTTTTGATATGAATGAAGAAGCCGTGATTTCTGACAAAGGAGATTGCAGTTTCACGATTACCTATCCAAAGATGAAGGCAACCATTTATCTTACTTACAAGCCAGTTAAAAACGATATCGAGGCACATCTTCGTGACGCGCAAAAGCTGACTTATAAGCATACGATTAAAGCTGATGATATTGTAGAACAGCCGTTTATCAATCAAAAAGATAAAGTATATGGCATGTTTTATAAAGTTGGAGGGAATGCAGCTACAAATTCACAATTTTATGTGACTGACAGCACAAGGCATTTTATCACGGGTTCTGCTTATTTTTATGCAAAGCCTAATTTTGATTCGATCATGCCTGCTTCCAATTATGTCAAAAATGACATGCAAGTGATTATGGAAAGCTTGCGCTGGAAAAAATAAGTTATAAAAAAAGAGAACCAATTTGGTTCTCTTTTTTTATTTAGTGTAAAACGGATTAAGCGCTTTTAGATTTTTTCTCGTCAGCTGAACAAGATTTTTTACCTGAGCAGCATCCCGGTTTTGCATCTTTTGATTTTTCATCATGGCAAGAAGCTTTTTTATCGCCTTTTTTATCTTTTTCTTTTTCCTTCTCTTTTTCTTTGTAAAGCATTGCTTTGTCAGCAGAAGATTTTACGTTTGAAACTTTATAAGTCTCTCCGCCGGCAACAGCTTCAACAGTTTCAACCAAAGTTTCTGGAGTCTGTTTTGTAGAATCGTAAGCTACAGTAGCTGTTTTTTTCTCAAAATCTACTTTTGCTTCTTGAACTCCGTCAAGGCTGGCCAATTTTTTCTCGATAGTTTTTGCACAACCCACAGCACAAGACATTCCGTCGATTGTGAAGCTTGCAGTTTGTAAATTTTCAGCAGTTACTTTTCCTGCTGTTGTATCTTTTGCAGTTTCAGTTGGTTCTCCAGCTTCTGTTGCTTTTGGTTCATTTTTGCAACTCACGAACATCACGCCTGAAAGAGCAAGAACTAATAATGATTTAGAAAAATTCATAGTATTTATAATTTATTTGAATTAACAATTCCTTTGAGCTATAAAGGTTTACAAAATTAATGAAAAAAGAAACCAAAAATTCATTTAAATAATAGAATTTTGGACTTCAAAAATAATTTATGAAAGCAGTACAATCCAAATGGATTTTCTTGATTGTTCTTTCCTTGATTTGGGGAAGCTCATTTATTCTTATCAAAAAAGGATTGGTTGGATTGAGTCCGTTTCAATTAGGCTCGCTGCGAATCATTTTTGCGGCGACTTTTCTTTTGATCATCGGCTTTAAAAGCTTGGCAAAAATAAAACAGCACCAGTGGAAATTTATTGCGCTGACCGCTTTCATGGGAACTTTTTTTCCGGCGTATCTTTTTTCAATTGCTCAAAAGCATATCGATAGTTCGATTAATGCGATTCTGAATTCTTTGACGCCGTTGGGAACTTTAATTATCGGAGCTACGATTTTTGGATTGACTTTTCAAAGAAGGCAGTTTTTCGGGGTAATAATCGGTCTTTGCGGAAGCGCATTGTTGATTTTAAACGGTGCGGCAAACCATCCGGGACAGAATTATTATTATGCTATTTTGTCGATTATTGCGGCGATGTGTTATGCGGTAAATGTAAATTTGATCAAGAAATATCTTTCCGATTTGAGTCCGCTGAGCATTACAACAGGAAATTTTGCGGTTTTGCTAATTCCGGCGCTGGTTATTTTGAGCTGTACTGATTTCTTTGAAGTTGCGCATTTGCCAGAAGTGAAAACTTCGATGCTTTTTATCGGCGTTTTAGCTATTATGGGAACTTGCATAGCGAATATTTTATACTTTAAATTAATTCAGATTTCTTCGCCGATTTTTGCTTCTTCTGTAACTTACATGTTGCCGGTTGTTGCTTTTTTCTGGGGAATGCTTGATGGAGAAATGCTTTCGCCTTTTCAGTTTTTAGGGGCTTTAATTGTTTTGGTCGGCGTTTATTTATCGGCTAGAAAGTGATTTTGCAATAGGCAAGGTTTCTAAAAATAATGAAGTCTGTCGCTAGCCCTGATGCTGTGATTGTTTGAGATCTTGAACCTGCGGCCAAGCAGGTTTAAAGCGAGTCACTGCAGCAGGAGGAATGTTTAAAAAAATACAAATGTTTCGCTTCAAAAAAATTGAAAAATCTTATAATTGAGGTTTGCTGTAAATAAAAAAGACTGCCATTTCTGACAGTCTTTTATTTTGAAATAGTATTTCTTAGATTTTGAAATCTGCGTCAGTAACGCCTTCGTTGATTTTCACGCTTGTCGTGTTCAATTCAATTTCGATTCCAACGTTAAGTACCGTTTTGTAAGGAACTTTCACGCCTTTCACGTCTTTGTAGTCAGAGAAAGTAATCACTTGCGTCATTTGCTTGCCTTGAACTTCTTCTGTTTCTGATTGTGCAATTTTGAAACCAGTTGTTGTGTCGTAATAAAGCGTTTTTTGTCCGTCTTTCACTGCGTAAGCTTCTTTTCCGTCGATTGACTCGATGCCAGTTAAAACAACTCCTGGTTTTGAAGCCAAAGTTAATTCTGGGAAAGGAGTTGCATAAAATTTCACGTCAGCGATTTTTGCAGCATCATAATCCGTTTTTTGTCCTTGACCAGACTCGTATCCTTTAGTTCCGTCAAAAACATCTTTGCTTAAAGTTTGTCCCATTCCGGTAACTTCGTCTAATTTTTTACCAGCAGAAGTAGATTTTCTCACCATAGTTACGTCAATTCCTTGCACTTTTCCAGTCATTGTTGCGAAAACTGATTTTACCGCTTTTGCATTTTTCTCTCCGCCAACAGCTTTGATGTAAGAATCAAGAACTGTTTTTGTAGTTACGCCAGCAGGAATTGCTTTTTTAGCCACTGGTTTTTCGATTGGATTTCCGAATTTGTCAAAATAGAACATTGGAATTCCAAGTTTTTCAAGACCAGGCAATACTTCGCTTCCTTTTCCTGTGATCATGATTCTTGTGTTGTCAGCAAGGAAATATTTGTTAGCTACTCTTTGGATATCTTCAGCGGTTACTGCGTTGATATTTTTGATGTAATTTTCGTAGAAATCAGCTGGAAGACCTTGAGTTTGCGCTAATAAAGCATAACGAGCTACAGTTCCAGGTTTTTGGATTTGCATTACGAAGTTTCCAACATAACCCGCTTTTACGTTTTTCAACATTTCGTCAGTTACTCTTTCAGTTCTGATTTTTTTCAATTCTTTGAAGAATTCAACTACAGCGCTATCAGTTACTGCATTTCTAACTTGTGTAGAAGATTTGAATTTTCCAACATATTTGTCGCCGCGGATGCTTGAACGTGCTCCGTAAGTCCATCCGTGCGCTTCTCTCAAGTTCATGTTAAGGTAGCTGTTGAAATCACCACCGATAACCTGATTTGCCAAAAGTGCTGCGAAATAATCTTTATCCGTCATTTTCAAATTTGAAACATTCACCAAAGCAATTTCTGATTGAACTGCGTTTGGCATGTCGATAAAATTGATTTGACTGTACTGAACATCTTTTGGATCTGAATAAGAAACTGCAGGAGCAGTCGCTTTTTTCCAAGAACCAAAAGATTGTTCTACTGCTTTTTTCACATCTTTGAACTTCACGTCACCAATGATAACTAGGTAAGCATTTGAAGGAACAAAATAAGTCGTGTAGTTTTGAACTGCATCAGCCAAAGTCACTTTGTTGATTGATTCTTCTGTCAGATATTCTCCACCTGGATGGTTTTTTCCGTAGAATAAAACGTTTTCAACTCTTCCTGCAACTGCAGCAACGCTTTTCTCTTGCGTTTTTAAGCTTTCGATTAATTTTGCTTTTTCTTTGTCTAATTCTTCTTGCGTGAAAACAGAATTTAAAGCTCCGTCAGCCATCAATTCAAGAATTCTTCCAGAATATTTTGAAAGTCCAGAAGCATTTGCTCCGTTTGAGCTGAACCCGATGCTCGCTCCTAAGAAGTCAATTTCTTCGTTGAAAACATCTTTTGACATTTTTTTAGTTCCGCTTCCAATCAATGCGCTTGTAATGTCGGCAACACCTTTTTTCTCGCCTTCAGCGTAAGGAGCGTTGTCTAAAGTCAAATTGTAAGAAACTCTTGGAAGCTTGTGGTTTTCAACAACCATTACTTTCAGTCCGTTTTTCAATTCAAAAGTTTGCGGTTTTCCGATATTGATTACCGGCGCTGGTCCTGGTTTTGGCTGTGGCCTGTCTTGTGCTTGCATAATTACTGTTAAAAACAAGCTTGATAAAATGAATATGGTTTTTTTCATGATGTATATCTTAGTTTTGAGCTTTGTCTTTTGCTGGTACATAATCTAAAATCAATCTTTGGTTCGGGCTCAGGTATTTTTTTGCAACGTCTCTGATTTCCTCGCGAGTGATTGATTGGTAGATTTCATTTTCAGTGTTAATCAAGTTAACATCTCCATAAAGCAAATAATAAGAAGCTAAGTTTTCTGCGATACCTTCAACGCTTGCATTGCTGTTTACGTATTGATTTTCGAATGTGTTTTGTAATTTTTGGAAATCTTTTTCAGAAATCAATTCTGTTTGAAGTCTTGTCACTTCTTCGTCAATTTCTTTTGTAAGTCCTTCTAAAGTTGTTGGCGCCATTGGCAAGCCATAAATGAAATAAACACCGTAATCTTCTTGGCTATAGTTGAAAGCACCGATTTCTAAAGCCATTTTCTTTTGGTCAACAATTTTTTTGTACAATCTAGAGCTTTTTCCATCGCTTAAAATAGAAGAAATCATATCAAGAACTTTAGCATCACGCGTTTTCATCGAAGGCGTTCTGTAAGCAGTTACCAACATCGGAAGCTGAATGTTTGGGTCTTCATAAGTAGCTTTGATTGGTTGCGTAATTGGATCTTCTGTAAAAACAGTTTTCTTAAGATCAGTTGTTCCTTTTGGAATTGATCCGAAATATTGTTTTACCCATTTAATTGTAGTTGCATAATCAATATCTCCCGCAACCACAAGAACTGCGTTATTCGGAACATAGAATTTTTTGTTGAAAGCTTGAAATTCTTCTAAAGTTGCAGCATCTAAATGTTCCATAGAACCAATCGGAGCCCAACGGTAAGGGTGTTTTTTAAACATATTTTGTTTCACCGCTGTAAAAAGATTTCCATAAGGCTGATTGTCAACACGAAGTCTTTTTTCTTCTTTAACTACTTCATTTTGAGTATCAACGCCAATTTGGTTGATTACCGGATGCATCAATCTTTCAGATTCCATCCACAAACCTAACTCTAAATTATTCGAAGGGAAAACCTCAAAATAGTAAGTTCTGTCGTCAGAAGTGTTTGCATTGTTAGTTCCTCCGTTTCCAGAAACAATCTTAAACCATTCTCCGCGGCCGATATTTTTTGTTCCTTCAAATAAAAGGTGTTCAAAAAAGTGAGCAAAACCAGTTCTTTCTGGGTTTTCATCTTTTGCACCAACGTGATACATTACAGAAGTAATTACAACTGGAGCCGATTTGTCTTGATGCAAAATAACATGAAGACCATTGTCAAGTGTATATTCTTCAAAAGCTACTTTTTGAGCTGAAGCAACACTTCCGAGCATGAGAACAGAACTCAAAGCCATTAATGATTTTTTCATAACGATTAATAATTTGTTATTGATTTTGATATAAGTATACCAAAATTGTGTTTTGTTACGCCAAATTTAGCTTTTTTTAAAATTAATTTCTTATATTAAGGAATAAATTATGCTAAAGTGCTGTCAATTTGAAAGATGTGAAAATATTTTTAGGATGGATTGCAGGTTTGAGAAATAGTTGTATATTTGCAACCTTAAAAATTAACTAAACATCATTGTTATGTACGCAATCGTAGAGATAGCAGGGCAACAATTTAAAGTAAGCAAAGACTTAAAGGTTTATGTTCACCGTTTGGCTGACAAAGAAGGAGATGCAATTTCATTTGCAAAAGTTCTTTTGTTAGACGATAACGGAACAATCACTTTAGGCGCCCCGGCTGTAGAAGGTGCTTCTGTAGAAGCTAAAGTGTTACAACACTTAAAAGGAGACAAAGTAATCATCTTCAAAAAGAAAAGAAGAAAAGGTTACAAAAAGAGAAATGGACACCGTCAATATTTGACTCAAATCCAAATTTCTGGAATCACTTTCCCAGGTGCTAAAAAAGAGAAAGCTGCTCCTAAAAAAGAAGCTGCTCCAGTAACTGAAGAAGCTGAAGCTCCAAAGAAAAAAGCTGTAAAAGCTAAAAAAGAAGAAACTCAAGAATAATTAACATTTAAAACTAATACGTCATGGCTCACAAGAAAGGTGTCGGTAGTTCCAAGAATGGTAGAGAATCAGAATCGAAACGTTTAGGTGTTAAGATTTATGGTGGTCAAGCTGCAATCGCTGGGAACATCATCGTTAGACAAAGAGGTTCTAAACATAATCCAGGTGAAAACGTTTACATGGGTAAAGATCATACTTTACATGCAAGGGTTGATGGAGTTGTTAAGTTCCAGAAAAAAGGAGATAACAAATCTTTCGTTTCTATTCTTCCATTCGAAGCATAAGAATCAAGATTTTGATATTGAAAAGCCCATTCGAAAGAATGGGCTTTTTTATTTTTAACTATTGGGTAAAAAAATCCGCTCGTTGCTGAGCAGTAATTTTACTATTTTACATCCAATTGAATTGGCAAATGATATTGCACTCTAACAGGCTTTCCGTTTTTTAAACCAGGATTCCATTTTGGAGATTTTTTCATTATTCTGACAGCTTCTTCTCCGGTTCCAAAACCAGCATCCTTGATTACTTTTATTCCTTCAAGTTCTCCGTCAGGTTTTACTACAAATGTGAGGATGATTTTGTCTTTGCCCGAGTATCCTTTCGGAATTTTAAATTCTTTGGCGACAAATTTGTAAAAAGCGTCCATTCCCCCGGGAAAATGCGGTGATGTCGGTACATCTTTTGGATCAACTTCTACAACTTCAAAAGCATCTGTTGTAATCTTTTTTGAGGAAGAAAGTGTTTTTGCGGTTTCCCAAGATGATACAACAATTTTTTCTTCTGATGCTTCGTTACTGACCAATTCTGCAATTGGTTTTTTCATATCGCTTTTGCTGACTTTTTTTCCGTTGACATAAACTTCTTGTTCTGTTTCCTGTGATTCAGTACCAGATTTGTTACAAGAAATAAATATCAGTCCAGCCAATACAGGCAAAACCGCCAATTTTTTGAGCAAAGCTCTTGATTTTGATGTGGTTTTTGTCATCATAATTAATCGTTTTTTGGTTACTAAAAAATTTAAATTACTGGCCAAGTAAAAGTTGCTGTTCCAAGATGCTTTTTCCAAGAGTAAACTTTGGTAAAACGGAACATTATTATAAGACGTAACCACTTTTTCATCTGCAAGAAATTCGTGGTTTAATTGGATTGCTTTTTTATAGAAAATCAGAATCGGATTGAACCAAAAAATGGTTTTCAAAATCTCAATAAATAAGACGTCAACCGTATGTTTTTGGCGAACGTGCGTCAATTCGTGCGTGTATAATTCTTCTTCAATATTTCTAGTTTCATAATCGTTTCTATTTATAAAAATATAATTCAGAAAAGTGTGAGGTAATATCTTTTCTGCTACCAAAACCAAAGTAGAACTTTCAAGTTTCTCCTTTGGATTGGTTTTTATTTTAGCAATAAATTCATAAATATTTTTGCCAAATCGAATTGCAAAAAATGCAGTGATGATTCCGTAAAAAGTCCAAAGGATAATTGAAAAATTGTCCGATTTTTGATTGATGATGATGGTGTTTCCTTGAATGGTTTGAATTGCATCCGGAAGCAAATTATGCTGCACGAAATCTTGGTGTAATTCAAATTTCACAAACGGAATTGTGAATGAAATTATCAAGCTTCCCAAGAGATAGAATCGATTGAAAATGCTCATTTTTTCTTTTTCTAGAAAGAAATTATAAATGCCCAAAAGCAAAATCAGGCAAAGCGAGGATTTGATTAAAAAGCCAATCATTTTTTCTTTTTTTGAATTTCCTTATCGATTATCTTTTGAAGTTCTTCCAATTCGTTTTTGGTCAAATCGGTTTCCGTCGTGAAAAATGAAGCAAATTGCGAAGCTGAATTATTGAAGAAATTCTTAATCAATCCGTTTACGTGTTTAGAAAAATAATCGGTTTTTTTTACCAACGGATAATATTCGCGAGAATTCCCGAATTCAGTATAAGCCACAAATTTTTTGTCAATCATCCTTTTTAATAAAGTCGCAACTGTCGTCGTTGCTGGTTTTGGCTTAGGATAAGCTTCCAATAAATCTTTCATGAATGCCTTTTCAAGTTTCCAAAGGTGTTGCATTAATTGTTCTTCTGAATTTGATAGTTGCATTTGCTATATTTTTAAATAATTTGTTCTACGTAATTAGAATTATCTCTACAAATGTAGAGATAAAATTTAATTCTACAAGTGTAGAGCAAAGTTTTTTGAAAATTAATTTTCAGGCAAAAAAAAATCCGCTCATTTCTGAACGGATTTGAATTTATTTTGCACTTAATTTTATGGGCAGATTGTAGCTAACTCGAACAGGAACGCCATCTTGAAAACCAGGCTTCCATTTTGGAGCAATTTTTAAAATGCGTATAGCTTCTTCGCCCGTCCCGTAACCTAAATCACGCATGATTTTTAAATCAGTAACGCTTCCATTTTTTTCAACAATAAAATTTAAAATGAGATATCCAGATCCTTTAAAAGTAGGAGGAATCTTGTACATTTTTGAAACATAAGTATGAAATCCCATCATTCCTCCAGGAAATTCTGGAAGTACCTGAACTTTTGTGAAAATTGGACTGTCGGTAACTTGTTCATTTTTATTGACGACATCCTGGGCTTTGCAGTTGGTGCTTAAGCTTAGAAATAATGAAAATAGGGCAACTTTTTTTGCAATAGTGAAGTTTGCCATTACTTATTGATTTTTAAAAAGCTCCACAAAATATTTATAAAACAACGGAATAGTTTCAATTCCTTTCAAGTAATTAAATACGCCAAAATGCTCGTTTGGCGAGTGAATCGCATCGCTGTCCAAGCCAAATCCCATCAAAATTGTTTTTGATTTCAATTCTTTTTCAAACAAAGCCACAATCGGAATGCTTCCTCCAGAACGAACCGGAATCGGCTGAACACCAAAGCTTTCATTATACGCTTTCGCCGCTGCTTGATAACCAATGCTGTCAATCGGAGTCACATAACCTTGCCCGCCGTGATGCGGTTTTACTTTTACTGTCACGCCACTTGGGGCAATGCTTTCGAAGTGTTTTGTAAACAATTCTGTAATGTCATGCCAATCTTGATTCGGAACCAAACGCATCGAAATTTTTGCGAAAGCTTTGCTTGCAATAACTGTTTTCGCGCCTTCGCCCGTATACCCGCCCCAAATTCCGTTGACGTCTAATGTCGGACGAATGGAGTTTCTTTCGTTTGTCGTATAGCCTTTTTCGCCGTAAATATCATTCAAGTCTAAAGATTTTTTATAAGCATCTAAAGAAAACGGAGCTTTCCCCATTTCAGCTCTTTCTTCAGCAGAAAGATCTTCGACCTTGTCATAAAATCCTGGAATGGTGATGTGATTGTTTTCATCGTGAAGCGACGCAATCATCTTGGCCAAAATATTTATAGGATTGGCAACGGCACCTCCATACAAACCAGAATGCAAATCACGATTCGGACCTGTAACTTCTACTTCCACATAGCTTAAACCGCGCAATCCAGTCGTAATTGAAGGTTGCGTATTTGAAATCATTCCAGTATCAGAAATCAAGATCACGTCGTTTTTCAATTTTTCTTGGTTTCTTTCCACAAACCAGCCCAAACTTGCCGAACCAACTTCTTCTTCACCTTCAATCATGAATTTCACGTTGCAAGGAAGATTGTTTGTCTGAACCATATATTCCAAAGCTTTCACGTGCATATACATTTGGCCTTTGTCATCACAAGCACCACGGGCAAAAATTGCCCCGTCAGGATGTAATTCTGTCTTTTTAATAACCGGCTCAAATGGAGGAGAAGTCCACAATTCTAACGGATCTGGCGGTTGCACGTCATAATGCCCATAAACCAAAACCGTCGGGAGATTTGGGTCAATAATTTTTTCTCCATAAACAATCGGGTAGCCTGGAGTATCGCAAATTTCCACAAAATCACAGCCTGCTTTTTCAAGGCTAGATTTTACGGCATTTGCAGTATCAATTACGTCTTGTGAATAAGCAGAATCAGCGCTCACAGACGGAATCTTCAGTAAATCAATAAGTTCGTTAAGGAAACGTTCCTTGTTTTTTTGAACGTAGTCTTTTATAGTATCCATAAATGGCTTTTTAAAATGTTGTCTGCCAAAAATACGAAAAAGAATATTTTATTTTTTTTTAATTTTTTATTTGAAAGTTCAAAACTATGACTATATTTGCACCTCGATAACAGCAATAGTTGTTTTCAAAGGTCTACTGCGGATATGGTGAAATTGGTAGACACGCCAGACTTAGGATCTGGTGCCGCAAGGTGTGTAGGTTCGAGTCCTATTATCCGCACTGAAAAGCTTCTCAATTTGAGGAGCTTTTTTTTTGGAATAAATTTGTGTAGGTTCCTCCGAGTCTTCGGAGCTATTATCCGCACTGAAAAGCTTCTCAAAATTTGAGGAGCTTTTTTTTTGGAGTAAGCTCAAAAGATTTTTTATTCCAAAAAAATATAAAATTGTCCACTGTCTCTCCTATTGCCGTGTTGCTGATCGGTTTCCGCGAAAACGCGCCGACGTTGGTTTCATCATGCACGAACGGGCGGAAAGTGCATGAACCAATTACAGCCTCCTCGGCAATCTGACTGCCCGTCATCTTCGTTACAAGAGACAGTGGCCAATAATTTATTGTTTTTCAGATTTCAATGCTGTCAAAATTGCCGCAGTTGCCAAAGCGCCAACTAAATAATAGCCGACAGTCAAAGCTTTTACTTGCGTATTTCTCGCTACTGGCTTTTCATCAAGCCCAATTTCCTTTGGAATAACAACGGCACCGATTCCGGCAACTAAACCTAATGATATGGCTTTCCCCCAAATATTATCAGGACTATTGCCGATCATGCTGTAATAGGTAGCATTGCTGATCACATCGCCGGCAAGCGTAGCTTTATATAAGGTGTCTTTATTTTCAATTTTAGTTCCAAAAAAGCCCAGCGTTTTCTGAAGCGCTTCTTCTCCCACAAGGTCAATTCGCGGCGCATCAATAACTCTCTTCTTCAAAGATTCATGTAAAAGGTTAAGCACGATGGCGCCACCAAGTCCGGCAAGAAAATTTTTAGCATTCATAATATGTGGTTTTGATCCGTATGATTTTAGATAATTAAAGTTCTGAAAATAGAAGGAGTTCTTGCTTATGCCTTTTGTTTTAATTCTTATATGATTATACAGAAGGAAAAAGCGCAAAAAAAAAAATCCCGATAACTGAAAAGTATCGGGATTTGTATTATAAAGAAGAAAATTATTTCACAGGAGTTCCGTCTTTGATTTCTTCGGAAGCACTTTTTACCAGTTGCATATTTTCTGGAATTTCTCCAAAGATTTCCACTCGGTCTTCAATCTCGCGCCCTTTCTGAACTGGAACCCTGAGCGTTTTATTGTCCTGCACTTTTAAGACATAAATGCCTTCGCTTGAAGTCACCACAGCCGTTTTTGGGACTACATAATTGCTGTCCTGTGCTTTCAATGGCAATAAAACTTCAGCAACCATGCCTGGCAAAAGTTTTTTGGTGTCGTTAATCACATCCATTTCAACACGTTCTGAACGGAATTTGCTGTCCAAAGCACCTGACATACGGGCAATTTTAGCTTTGAAAGTTCTTCCTGGAAGCGATTTTACATTAAAGCTCAACTCATCGCCGCTTTTCAAATAACCGGTATAAAGTTCAGGAATATAAACCGAAAGGCGCAATTTTTCTTGTTGTTGAATCGTAAATAAAGGCAGTTCAGATCCTTTTCCAGAAGGTCCGACGTAAGCGCCAAGATTCACATTTCGAGCCGCAATTACACCATCAAATGGCGCACGAATTTGCAAATAGCCTTGAACATTTTGGATTTCTTTATAAGAAGCTTTCGCCGCCTGAAGCTGTGCGTAATCAGAATTTTTTCTTCCTTCAGATTGTTCCAAATCATTTTTTGAAACCGTTCCTTCGACTTTGCTGGTTTCTAAAATCCTTTTGTAAGTGCTATTGCTTGTCATATAAACTGCTTCCTGAGAACGCAGTCTTGATTCTGCCGCAGCCAATTGCGAGCTGATTTCTGGTGCTTCCAAAACCATCAAAAGTTGTCCTTTTTTGACCTGCGTTCCGATATCGACTTTCAGTTCTTTTACAAAACTGCTCACTTTGGCATAAATGTCCACCTGCTGAAACCCCGCCAATTCTGCAGGAATTCTTAATTCGGTTGATAATTTTTCTTTTGTTGCCGTGATAATTTCCATCGGAGGAGCAACGTCTTCCGCCACAATTTCTTGCTTTTCTGAAGAACCGCAACTGCTTAAAAAAGCTCCTGTTCCTAAAAATAAAAGGGATATTTTGAATAAATTATTTTTCATTTTGATCGTGTAAAGATGAGATATAATGTTTGCTTTCTTTGTCCTCAGGGTCTAAAGATACGGACTGCGTTGAGCTTTTTCCTTGTGCCCAAGCGAAAATCAAAGGCAGGATTATCAATACAGTAAATGTAGAAAATAATAGGCCGCCGATAACCGCTCTTCCTAGTGGAGAAACTTGGTCGCCGCCTTCGCCATGGCCGATTGCCATTGGAAGCATTCCCGCAATCATCGCCACACTCGTCATGATAATCGGTCGAAGCCGCAGCGATGCCGCTTCTCTGGCAGATTGCAAGGCGTTTCCATTAATTTTCCGTAATTGCTCGGCATTCGTGACCAGCAAAACAGCATTCGCAATGGAAACTCCGACAGACATGATGATTCCCATATACGACTGCAAATTCAGCGTAGAACCTGTAATCAACAGCAATAACAAAGCGCCCAAAACCACCGCAGGAACCGTAGTCAAAATCACCAGCGAAACTTTAAACGATTGGAAATTCGCAGAAAGCATCAAGAAAATCACGACAACTGCAACCAATAATCCGGATTGCAAACTGTTCATTGTTTCTACCAAAACTTTGCTCAAACCGATAGTGTCGATGAAAACGCCGCGAGGCAATTCTCCCAAAGAAGAAATGGTTTTTTGAACGTCTTTTGAGGCAGTTCCTAAATCGGTGTGGTCGATATTTGCCGTAACCGTAATGTAAGGCATCGCGCCCAAGTTGTCATTTTCTCCGTAAGTAAAAGATGGCGTAATCGTGGCAACATCACTCAACACAGGGCGCGCCGAATTTTTCATCAGCGGAATTTCTCCCAAATCATTTTCCGTCATCATCTTATTCAAAGGCACTTGAACTTGCACATTATAAGACAATCCGGCTTTTTCATCGATCCAAGTATTTTTCTCTGTATATCTTGAAGATGACGTCGAAGCAATCAGCGAGCGCGAAACTTCGTTCATATCAACCCCCAATTGTGCGGCACGGGTTCGGTCAATATTGATATCCAGCGAAGGATATTTGATCGGCTGGCCAATCTGAACGTCTCTGAAATAATCAAACTGGTTTAGTTTTCCGACTAATTTATTAGCATATTTTTCGTTGATCTTTTTATTTTTCCCGGCAATTCTAATCTCAATCGGAGTAGGAGAGCCTTGGCTTAAAACTTTATCCGTAAGTTCGATCGGTTCAAAAGATAATTTTACGTCAGGCAAAATCTTCTTGATTCGTGCTCTAAAATCATCCTTGAAAACATCCATGTCAGCGTGATAATCTTTCAGCGCAACTTGAAAAACAGCTTCATGAGGACCTGACATAAATAGGTAAATAGGGGAAACAGAAAACAGCGAAGGATGCTGACCGACATAAATCGAACTGATGCTGATGTGCTCTTTCCCGACCATTTTCTCTAGTTCTTTCAAGGCTAGAATCGCTTTTTCTTCCGTTCTTTCCAAACGGGTTCCGTCTGGAGCACGAAGTCGTAATTGGAACTGGCTTGAATTTACCTTTGGAAAAACATCCTGACCAATTACGCTCAAAAGTGCTATGGCAATGGCGGTAATTCCAAATAAATAAAGCAAGGCAATCGATTTTCTGAAAGGGAAAATACGGTCTAAAAAGCGCATGAAGCGCATTCTGAATTTCTCGAAGAAGCCGATTTTTTTATCATTGTCTAAATCGTCTCTTTGTGCCAAAACCCTCTTTTGCGCAAAGGTGTCTTTTTCAGAAGTTGGATCAATTCCCGAAGCCTTAAATTCCGCTTCATCATCAGTAATTTCAGGACCGTGATCTACATTTGAATGTCCTTTCATCAGCCAGTTCGCCATAACAGGAACGAAAGTCTGAGATAGCAAAAACGAAATGATCATCGAAAAACCAATCGCCATCGCCAAAGGCAAAAACAGCGCACCAGGAATTCCAGTCATCGTGAAAGCTGGGGCAAAAACGGCGAGAATACAAAGAAGAATCAATAATTTTGGAAGGGCAATTTCCTTACAGGCATCCCAAATGGCGAGTGCCTTGGGTTTTCCCATATCTAAATGCTGGTGGATATTTTCAATTGTCACCGTGCTTTCATCGACCAGAATTCCGATCGCCAAAGCAAGGCCACTCAATGACATCAGGTTGATGGTCTGTCCGAATAATTTCAAGAACAAAACTCCGGAAATAATTGAAATCGGAATAGTAAGAATTACGATCAAAGCCGCTCTTCGGTCGCCGAGAAATAATAAAACCATCAATCCCGTCAAAACGGCTCCGATAATTCCTTCGGTAACCAAACTTTTTACCGAATTAATAACATATACCGACTGGTCAAACTCATAAGAAAGTTTCACATCTTCCGGCAATGTGCTTTGGATTTTAGGCAATTCTGCTTTTAAATTTTGAACTACATCCCAAGTCGAAGCGTCTCCGGCTTTTGCGATGCTGACATAAACCGAGCGTTTTCCGTTGACCAAAGCGTATCCGGCAGTAATATCGGCGCCGTCTTTTACGGTAGCGACATCGCCCAAATATAAATTCTGGACGCCGCCTTTAAACAAAGGAATTTTAGCAAAATCAGCTACTTCCTTAATGGTATTATTTGTCGGCGTAATGTAATTTTTATCGCCGATTCTCACGTTTCCTGAAGGAGCTGTCTGATTGTTGATTCGGATGGCTTCCACGATTTGATCGGGCGTCATGTTGTGCGAACGAAGCAAATCTGGATCCACGTTAACCTCAATGGTTCTTGGGCTTCCGCCAAAGGGTGGAGGCGATAATATCCCGGGGATCGAAGTGAATGACGCTCTTACATAAACGTTTGCCAAATCTTGCAATTCATTGTTCGAACGTGTTTTGCTGCTCAAAACTAACTGGCCGACCGGCAAAGAAGAAGCGTCAAACCGAATGATAAATGGGGGCTGCGAACCGGGCGGAAAAGCGGCTTGGATTCTGTTGGAAAGCGCACTTAATTCTGCAGCAGCCTGCGCCATGTTAGTGTCTTCATAATAAGTCACTTTCATCAAAGTCAAGCCTTGAATGTTTTTAGTCTCAATTGATTTTACGCCATTGGCAAAAAGCATGACGTTCACATAGTTTTTTGCAAAATAAGACTCCATCTGATTCGGAGTATAACCTCCAAAAGGATGCGCGAGGTAAATCACGGGAAGGTTCATTTTTGGCAGAATATCTACTTTGATATCTTTTACGGCGCCGATTCCAAAAAAGAATAATCCGGCCACGAGCACCAATATGGAGATGGGTTTGCGAAGTGCAAATCGTATTAAATTCATCGTTGGAAAATTAAAATTCGTTAATAAATAAGTCGAAATCTCCTGTCGCCGCCGCTTTCATCAAAAGCGACTGCCAGACATTATTGTAGATAATATCTCGGTCGATTTCGGCACGATTTAAAGTGTAAAGCGTCTGCGTCACGTCAACAAGATTGGTCAATCCATTTTTATATAAAGTTGTTTTTTGCAAATACGCTTGCTGTGCAGCTTGAACTTGTTTTGGCGCTTCCGCATAATTTTCCATCGCATATTTTATCTTGGCATCGGCTGCGTCAGACTGTGTTTTCAATTGCTGGTCGATGACTTTATATTCTTCTTGAAGTCCTTCAGAAATTAATTTTTGGGCACTGACTTTTTTGCTTGATCTTGCGATTGTGGTTAAGTTCCAAGAAACTCCTACGCCTAAAAGATAGTTTTGGCGATTCGGATTTACGCCGTCAAAATAATTTTGGTTGTATGAATTTTGATCTGAAGCATAATCTGAATTAAATCCGGAAGCCCTTGTTTGATACACTCCGAAGAAGCTGAACGTTGGAAGATATTCTCTTTTGAATAATTTTGTCTGCTGTTTGCTGTAGTCGATTCTGCTTTTATAAAATTGCAAAACCGGATTTAAAGTATCATTTGGCGTTTCAAAACCTAAGATAGATTTCGGCACTTGCTTTACAAAAGAACTATCCAAAACAAAATCTTTAATATCAGTTCCCATCAAAGCGACCAATTTATTGTTCAAATCTTTGACCTGGTCTTTGCTTTGGTTTAATTGAATTTTAGCACGAGAAACTTCCGCGGCAGCGAGCGTAGAATCGACTCCGGCAAGCAATCCATTTTTGACTCTGGCTGCGGCAATTCTATGAAAAACGATAGCACGACTGAGATTTTTTTCTTGGGAAATTAATAATCGCTGGCTGGCCAAAAGATTCAAGTAAGCTGCAGAAATTTTAATCTTTTGCTGAAACTTTTCTTGGTCTAAATCTTTTTCAAATCTTTCCGCATCGGCTTTAGCCAAATTGATTCTTTGTTTTGTTCTTCCAAAAGTGAAAAAATCCCAGTTGACATTTACCAGATACAAAGCACCAAACGCGGCGTTCCAGTTTTGTTCCGCTAAAGGCAATCCGGAAGAAGCAACTCCAAGACCTCCAAAACCATAAAGCGGTCCGTTTTGGCCATTTACAGTTCCATAGTCTTGCTGTGCGGCTAGGTTTAAATTGGGCAGATAATCGCGCCGAACCTGCTTGACTGTTTCTTTTGAAGCGTCGGCATAGTAGCTTTTAGCCTTGATAGTTCCATAATTGGCGATTCCAGTTTCCACGGCTTCCTTGAGAGAAAGCGTTTGTGAAAAGCCTTGGATGAAGAATACCAAAAAAAGAAAAAGGGGGAGCTTTTTTTTCGTCATCATTTAATTCTAAGTTTTAAGAGTGCAAATTTAGGGTGCAAGAAACTTATTATGCAGATTAAAGTGACAAATCCTTTTTGTAAAATGACGAATTGAATTGGTCATTAAATCGGCAAGAAATTTAATTTTAAGTAGTTACTTTGTACTCTTGAATTGGAAAAAAATGAAATGGAAACCCGAGAATGTCCTTGAAAATAAATGGTGGCAGGAAGTCGCAGTTTTGCTATTTTCTTTTTCGTTGTTTTCGATAAAAAATGACTGGATTTTACTAGAATCTGCGAGTACAATTTTTTCTGGAATTGCTTATTATTTTATACTTTATTCTCATGCGCAGGCGAACCGTTTTTTCCTGCTTCCGATATTATTGAAAAGAAATAAAGGAGTGCTTTACTTGATTCTTACGGTTTTGATGGCTTTGCTTTTTTCTGGAATTCTCTATGAATTGTCGCGAGCTTGGATTGAGAATGTTTCTACGCTTTACAAGTTTTCACACCAAAGAAGCTATACTTATCAGCTTGCTTCTGTCGTGGGGACTTTGGTTTGTATTCTTGGTCCGATCATGTTTTTGAAATATTACAGCCACCAGAAAAAGCAGAACGAAGAAGAACTTTTAGTAAATCAAATACAGTTAAATTCTTTGCGAAGCCAATTAAATCCGCATTTTTTGTTCAATACTTTTAATACGCTTTATGGTATCAGTTTAGAATTTCCGCAACGAACGCCAGATCTGATCATGAAAGTTTCGCAGTTAATGCGCTATCAATTGGAAAGCAATGCCAAGCAATGTGTGACCTTAGAGGAAGAATTGTCTTTCATAAATAGTTATATTCAGCTTGAAAAAGAGCGCGTCGGTTATCGCTGTGAAATTACGTATGAATGTAATATTGATAATGAAAATACGTATAAAATTTCGCCGATGTTGCTGATCGCTTTTGTAGAAAATGCCTTTAAACACGGAACTTGCGCCATTGAAAACTGTTTTGTGCATATCAAAATCAATATTGAAAACGGCAAGCTGAACATGAATATTGTAAATTCAATTCCGGATAAAAAGACGAATGTGGTTTCTACAAAAATCGGAATAAAAAATACTACTGAACGTCTCAAGTTGATTTATGGAAAAGATTACAGCCTGGAGATTACAACGGTTTCCAAGACTTTTGTCGTAGATTTGACATTGCTTTTGAAGAAAATTGCCTAAGATGGAACAGAAGAAATGTATAATCGTTGATGATGAGCCGGCTGCACATTATGTGCTGGTCAATTATATTCGCCAAAATCCTAGTTTAGAGCTTGTTTTTCAATGTTATAACGGAATCGAAGCGATGAATTATCTTCGGGAAAATCAAGTCGATTTGATGTTTTTAGATATTGACATGCCCGAAATTACAGGACTGGAATTATTGAAAATTATTCCGTTGCCGCCAAAGACGATTTTGACGACTGCTTACTCAGAATTTGCTTTGGAAAGTTATGATTATGGCGTCATAGATTATCTTTTAAAACCTATTTATTTTCCGAGATTCTTGAAATCTATTGAACGGTTTTTGGCTTTATACGAAGAAAAAAAAACTATAGCTACAAGTCTTTTTGTTTCCATAAAAACCGATGGAATCATCATGGATCTGGATGTAAGAACTATTCTCTTTGCCCAAAGCTATGGCAATTATGTCAAGATATTTACGACTACAAAAACCTATTTGGCTTCAATGACAACCAATGAATTGGAGCAAAATCTTCCTCATGAATCGTTTCTCAGGGTGCATAAATCTTATATTATTGCACTTGAGAAAATTGAAGATTGCGATCGCGACACGGTTACAATCAACAAAGAAAAAATTCCAGTCGGAATTACCTATCGAAGAGAACTTGCCGAGCGATTGAAACACAAATCGTAGTTTGGTTTGCTTCATTTTCCTTAAATTTACGTCCCAAATCACAATAAATAATGAGAAAAAAATCCATTTTCATCTTGCTGGCTATTGGAAATATGCTGGCGGTGGAAGCGCAAGAAAACAAACAGAATATGAATCCATTTTTTCAGGCTTACAACACGCCATTCGAAGTGCCGCCTTTTGACAAGATTAAAAACGAACATTTCAAGCCGGCGATTTTAGAAGGAATTAAAAAGAAAGAAGCTGAGGTTGATGCAATTGTAGATAATCAGGAAGCGCCAAATTTTGAAAATACAATTTTGGCAATGGAAAACGCGGGCGAATTATTGTCAAATGTAAATGTTGTTTTTTCCAATTTAAATGGAGCAAATACTAACGACGAACTGCAGAAAATCGCAAAAGAAGTTTCTTCAAATTTGGCCGCGCACAATGATAATATTTACTTAAACGAAAAATTATTTGCTAGTATTAAAGCTGTTTGGGACAAAAAAGAATCTTTGAAATTGAATTTGGAACAAGCGAAGATCTTAGAAAATCTTCATAAAGCTTTCGTGAGAAGTGGCGCCAATTTATCAAACGAAGACAAAGACAAACTGCGTAAAATCAATGCCGAACTTTCGATAACTGCTTTAAAATATGGACAGAATATTTTAGCCGAAACCAATAAATACGAACTGGTAATTTCAGATAAAAAAGAATTGTCAGGCTTGCCACAAGAATTAATCAACGCCGCCGCGGAAGATGCAAAAGCGAAAGACAAAGACGGGAAATGGGTTTTCACGCTTTCAAATTCCAGCGTTATGCCGTTTTTGCAATATAGTTCCAATAGAAAATTGCGTGAAGAAATTTGGAATGCTTACCAAACAAAAGCCAATCATGATGATGAATTGGACAACAAAGAAAATGCTATAAAACTAGCAAATCTTCGTGGTGAAAAAGCGAGATTGTTAGGCTACAAATCCCATTCTGATTATGTTTTGGAAGAATCAATGGCGAAAAATCCAGAGAATGTAGCCAAACTTTTAAATGACCTGTGGAAACCAGCTTTAGAAAAGGCAAAAAATGAAGCTTCCGACATCCAAAAAATGATGGATAAAGACGGAATCAAAGACAAAGTGAAACCATACGATTGGAGGTATTACACCGAAAAAATCAGAAAGCATCGTTTTGATTTAGACGAACAAGAATTAAAACCGTATTTCAGTTTGGAAAATGTAAGAGGTGGTGTTTTTCAAGTAACTGAAAAGTTATATGGATTGAAATTCAAGCAATTAAATGATGTCCCAAAATACCACGAAGAAGTAACCGTTTGGGAAGTTACCGAAGCAGACGGAACCCACGTGGGGATTTTATATATGGATTTTTTTCCGAGAGCTTCCAAAAGAGGTGGCGCTTGGATGACATCATACCGAAGCCAAAAAACGGTAAACGGAGAGAGAAAAGCGCCAGTAATTTCAATTGTCTGCAACTTTACAAAGCCAACAGGCGAGACGCCAGCTTTATTAACTTTCGATGAGGTAACAACATTTTTCCACGAATTCGGCCACGCTTTGCACGGATTATTATCTAATGTGACTTACAAAAGCTTAGCCGGAACAAGTGTTCCAAGAGATTTCGTAGAATTGCCATCGCAAGTAATGGAAAATTGGGCTGCAGAGCCAGAAGTTTTGAAAATGTATGCTAAACATTATAAAACAGGTGAAGTTATCCCAGATGCGCTAATCCAAAAACTTCAAAAATCAGGAACTTTTGATCAAGGTTTTGCAACCGTAGAATATTTGGCGGCGTCATTTTTAGATATGGATTATCATTCGCAAACGGCTCCAATCACGCTTGACGCCAATACTTTCGAGAAAAATTCTATGAAAAAAATCGGATTGATTGATGCAATTATTCCAAGATACAGAACAACTTATTTTCAGCATATTTTTTCAGGAGGCTATTCTTCAGGATATTACAGCTATATCTGGTCAGGAGTTTTAGATACCGATGCTTTTGAAGCCTTTAAAACCACAACACTTTTCAATCCAGAAAAAGCAAAATTATTCAGAAAAAATGTCCTAGAAAAAGGAGGAACCGAAGATCCGATGGTTTTGTACAAAAGATTCCGTGGCGCAGAACCAAGCGTGGAACCGCTTTTAAGAAAAAGAGGATTAGATAAGAAAACAGAAACTCCTACAAAGAAAATCAAAGGATAAAGTCTTTAAAAATCTGAGACCCGAGAACGTAGTTCGAACAGACGAAGTAAATCTGTGTGCAATTTTACAAAGCAAAAAAGCCCTTGAAATCTCAAGGGCTTTTTTATTTATCCGTGATAAACGCGCGAAGCAATTATCTTTCCGTCTTTAACTTCAAGAACTTCGGCAACAAGCATATCTTCCTCGCCATCAACATTTCTCACATATTCCATAAAAACTCTGTCGCCATTTGCAGTCAAAGAAGTTACCTTATAATGCAAAGAAGGCAAACGCTCAAAAGCATCTTTCCACCATTCGCGCATCGCTGATTTTCCTTCCACAAAGCCATTAGTCTCCGGTTTTCTAATTTTTAATTTCGGACTGAAATGTTTGGCTTCCTCATCATAAAGTGATAAAAGTTGCTCTAAATTATGATTATTAAAAGCATCAAACCAACGAAAAGCAATAGATTGTAAAGTTTCTGGATTCATATATTTTGTAAAGTAAAAACCGCAGATTACAGAAAAAAATCTGCGAATCTGCGGTCAATTTTATTTTTTGTTATTCGTAAAATCTGTGTTCAGATTAAACGTTTTTCAAATTGATAATTTCCTGTTCTGTCAAAAATCTATAATTTCCTCTCGGAAGATTTTTCTTCGTCAAGCCAGCAAAAGCCACACGGTCAATTCTCAAAACATCATAGCTCAAATGCTCAAAAATATGGCGAACCACCTTCACATTTGAAGTACGCAATTTAAGCCCGATTTCACTTTTTGGTTGGTCGTCGATGTAGCTAATTTCTTCCACGCTAACACGGTGGCCTTCAATTGTCATTCCTTTTTGGATTTTCTCCAAATCCTCAAATTTCAAGTTTTTGTCTAAAGAAACTTGGTAGATTTTAGATGATTTCTGATTCGGAATCGTGAATTTACGCAACATATCCGTGTCGTTCGTGAACAACAATAAACCAGTCGTGTTTTTGTCCATTCTTCCCACAGGAGAAAGCAACGTTTTTGTCGCACCACGAACTAATTCCGACACATTTCTGTGTTCAAAACCTTCGTCCAAGGCAGTCGTAAAGTTTTTTGGCTTGTTTAAAAGCAAGTATTCCTTTTTCTCCGGAGTCAAAACACTTCCGTCAAAATTCACCACATCCGTAGCTTTTACAAGGTATCCCATTTCAGTAACCGGAATTCCGTTCACTTTCACATTCCCAGATTGGATGTAAATATCCGCCTCGCGACGAGAGCAAACTCCCGAATTCGCAATGTATTTGTTCAGACGCATTTCGCCTTCCGCTTTCTGTCTTTTCGGAGCTTGGTTCGCTTTCTTTGCAGGCTTTTCCGGATTCACATCCGCCACTTTTACTACAGTTGGCTTCGCTTTTTTCGGCCCTTGAGCTCTCTTTGGCAACGCTGGTTTAGACTTGCTAAAACTGCTTTTTCCACCAGATCTGTTTGAGGCGCTTCCCTTTTTGCCTCCGTCATTCTTGTTCATTGTTCTAAATTTGTGCAAAGATAGCATTTTTCGACGGTAAATCCCTAGTATATTGGACGATTCGATTTTTTTAGATTGATACTGAAGAATTTCCGGAAGCTATTTCCTGCTTTTCACTACAAGTCCTCATTAAAAAACTAATGTTTCTAATTTTTAAAAACGAGCTTCCGTTGGTCGCTGTTTTTAAAAAAGAAACATAAAGTTTTTTCATTCCGGGCTTTCCGTTGCAATCAGGGCTAGGGACGTAGCAACCCATTAGTCATATGTATAGAAAATAAGATGTAGTTTGCTGGGTTTTGTCATTCCGACGAAGGAGGAATCTCCATTAGTAGTTCCACAGCTTGCAGAGATTCCTCCTTCGTCGGAATGACAAGTTTGGGATAAATGAACTATTTAAAACTACAAAATATTTACCGCCAACAATACCTTTTTGCCGTGCCACAAAACCGTGGGGTCAATTAAAACGATGCAGAAAACGCCAGCCACAATTATGAATTTCAAGAGATTGTGAAGCTTTAAAAAATCGGCTGTCTGGTGAGATTTCCAAAGCTGTATCAAGAAAAAAATCATCAAAATCATACATACATAAAAGTAAATGACCATATAACCGACTTCATAAATATCAACCAAAAGATAAACTGGAATCACAGTCAAAATTGTTAAAACAGTAATCGCAGTTTTAGATACTCTTTCGCCATAAACCACAGGAACCGTCTTGTAATCAGTAACAAAATCACCTTTCATATTTTCTAAATCCTTGATCATTTCCCGAATGAGAATCAGCAGAAACAAGAAACTTGCATGTCCAAAAATAATCCCGATTTTCTGCCAGTCATATTCTAAATATTGTCCTTTGAAATAATAAAGCAAAATTCCGAAGAAAGGAAAAACCGCCAAAACTGAAGCCGTCAAATTCCCAATTATCGGATATTTTTTCAACTTATGAGAGTAAAACCAAATCAAGAAAATATAGACGGAATAAAACAAACTCACGCGCCAGGAAACAAAATACGCCAAAAATACCGACAAGAAATTCAGTCCGAAATAAACATAAAGTTTCGTCTTCTGGCTCACCAAACGATCCAACATCGACTTATTCGGTCGATTGATCAGATCTTTTTGAGCGTCATAAAAGTTATTGATAATATATCCAGAAGCGATGCAAAAGCTAGAAACCAATACCAAAATAAACAGATTAATATCCAAAATCACATCCAGCGCCCGCACATCTTCAGGCGACAAAATAAAAATTGCCGAAAGATATTGCGCTAAAACAATAACAGGAATATTGTACCCGCGAACCACAGAAAACAAACTGATAATTTTCATTACAAGAAGTTTGTTCTTTCTGCTTAGCATTTTTTTGTGGTAAAGGGTTTTGGGTTATGGTCTAAAGTTTTGACCAAAACTAAAATTTATCTCGAAAAACTTTTGATTTTTGCCTAATTTCTATTGCCTAAAATTGGTAAACAACTTCCAGTTTATAATCTTTCAAAGCTTCTTTGGCTTTTTCATAATCTTGCGTAAATCCAAGAATATAACCGCCTCCGCCAGAACCACAAAGTTTTAAATAATAGTCATTTGAATCTAAGCCTTTCTGCCAAATTCCGTGAAATTGCTCAGGAATCATCGGTTTGAAATTGTTCAAAACCACTTTAGAAAGTTTTTTAGTGTTAGCCAACAAGCCTTTGATGTCTCCATGAAGGAAATCGTCGATGCTTGCGTCAGTATATTTCACGAATTGGTTTTTCACCATCGCTCTAAAACCTTTGTCTTTCAAGCTTTCCATAAAAAGTGAAACCATTGGAGCTGTTTCTTTTACTTTTCCAGAATCCAACAAAAATACAGCGCCTTTTCCAGTCAAACTTTGAGTCGGAATTCCTGTAGCTTCAATATTATCGTGCGAATTAATCAAAATCGGAATGCTTAAATAGCTGTTCAAAGGATCTAATCCTGAACTTGTTCCGTGGAAAAAAGATTCCATTTTTGAAAAAATCTGTTTTAATTTTAATAGTTTTTCACGAGTCAGATTTTCCAAAACCGTGATTTTATTTTCGGCATATTGGTCATATATTGCTGCAACTAAAGCGCCACTACTTCCAATTCCATAACCTTGCGGAATGCTGGAATCAAAATACATTCCGGCTTCAACATTCAGTTTCAGCAACTCAATATTAAATTTCACAAGCTCAGGATTTTCTTGCTGCATTATTTCCAAATACGCAACAAAACGCTTCAAGCTTGCATTTGATTTTGTTGCTTCATCAGAAAGATTGTCGTCAACCTTCAATCCGCCATTAAAAAAATTATAAGGAATGGACAAACCTCGGGAACCTTTGTTGATTGCGTGCTCACCGAAGAGTAATATTTTTGAGTAAAATAATGGTCCTTTCATATTATTTGATGTCTTTCTTAATTTTATTTGGGTTTTGTCTGGTGTCGAAAATTGAAATTATCGTAATTTTTTCAGAATTAAATCTATAATAAATCGTTATCTGCTTTGTTATAACACATTTTCTAACATTTACAAAGTCAGAACTTGGAAAACCTTCAGGATTTGAAATAATTGCAGAAACAGATTTGTCAAATTTCAACAAAAATTTTTCAACTACTGTATGATTCCATTTTGCTTCTATATAAGTAATAATTTTGTCAAATGATTTGGCAGCTTTGACAGAAAACTCAACCTTTAGTTGCATACTTATATTTGCTAATTACAGATTCATAGCTTACTACTCTGCCAGCATCGGCATCAGCAATTCCTTCTTCAATATCTGCTTTTTGCTCGTCACTCAAATCCTCCCACCAATCTTTTTTTTCTTTTTTCAAAAGTTTTTTAAAAGATTTTATTAGTGAAATATCATCGGTTTCGGCAATAAATTTTATCAGCTCTAATTTTTCCAATTGAATGTCCATAATCCAAATTTTAATTAAAGATACAAAAATTATAGTTTAGTTGCACCAAATCCAATTTCATCGCAAATATATTGCGAGTTTTGACAATAGCCAACTAATTCATCCTTAATAAATTCTAAAACTTTCTCGCGAACGTTTTCGGGATATAAAACGTGCACATTTGCGCCAGCATCCAATGTAAAACAAACTGAAATTTTCGTCTCGCTTCTGAATTTCCAGATTCTATTGATGATTTCCAAAGTATTTGGTTTCATCAATATAAAATAAGGCATCGAAGTCATCATCATTGCATGCAAAGTCAGGGCTTCGCTTTCCACAATCTTGATAAATTTATCTAAATTTCCTGATTCTAAAACGGTTTTGATTTTCGAAAGATTTTCGTGCGCTTGCTCAAAACGCCTCTCAGCATACGGATGATCGTGCATCAAATCGTGCCCAACTGTGCTCGAAACTTGTTTTTCGCCTTTGTCAACCAGCAAAATCGTATCTTGATAATTCTTAAAATTTTCGTGAATCTGATTCGGAAATTCTACTCCAAATAAATCAGAACTTCCAATAATTTCAGAATTTCCCCAAACAACAACGCTTCCTTTTACACTTCTGCAAGCGCTTCCAGAACCTAATCTAGCTAAAAATGAAGCTTTTTTAAAGAAATAGTCGTCTGTCATTTCAGTCCCGAAGTTTCGGGATAATTCTTTTTCCAAACTCATCAAATTCATCGCTAAAGCGGCCATTCCCGAAGCAGAAGATGCGATTCCTGAACTGTGCGGAAAGGTGTTTTCTGTATCAATCGTGAAATGATACTCTTTTAAAAAAGGCAAATATTTTTCAACTCTTTCAAAGAATTTTTGGATTTTTGGCTTGAAATCTTCCTTCGGTTTTCCTTCAAAAAACAAATCAAAAGAGAAATTTTCTGTATTTTCTTTTCTGGAAAAACTTAGTGAAGTAATTGTTTTGCAATTGTTTAGAGTAAAACTTATCGAAGGATTTGCAGGAATTTGGTTTTCCTTTTTCCCCCAATATTTTACTAACGCAATATTACTCGGAGCGCTCCATTTAAAGGAACCTTTTTCAACTGAATTTGTATATTTTGCCGGAATAAAATCCTTTTCAAGAATCATAGAAATAATTTTTGCAAAGATACTTTTTTTAGCTGAAAAATTACCGCAGATTCACAGATTGAAAAGTTTGATTAATATGTCTTTCATAGATTAGCACAGATTAATTTGTGTAAATTTGTGACACTAGACCATAGGTCGAACTGACGAAGTAAATCTGTGTTGGATTTTTTTTCGAACTTAAAGTGAAATTTAGAAATTAGAAAGATGAATAAATATACAAGAATATTGGTTTTGGTAGTAACTTGCCTCGCAGTTGCTTATTTTTCAAGTTTGGTGACGCGTCCAAGTGTGGAAACTTGGTACACAACAATTGAAAAGCCAAGTTTCAATCCGCCAAATTGGCTTTTTGCGCCAGTTTGGACGACTTTGTATGTGATGATGGGAATTGCAGGCGGTTTGGTTTGGCATGAAATCAATTCTACAAGACGAGAAGAAGTCAAAAAAGCGATGCTGTTTTTTGCAATTCAACTAGGACTAAATGCTTTGTGGTCGTATTTATTCTTCGGATTGAAAAATCCGTTATTGGCTTTAGTTGAGATTGTTTTGCTTTGGCTGCTGATTTATGAAACGTATATTAAATTCGCTAAAATCAATAAATTTTCGGGCTATTTATTTGTTCCTTATTTACTTTGGGTAAGTTTTGCTACAGTTTTAAATGCAAGTATTTGGTGGCTGAACAATTAATTTTTTAGAATTACATACCAATCCCATTCTTCAGGATCTCCTCCGCCTACGCTTGGCGTATATAAAAATAAATTGATCTGAGAATTTGGATTGCTGTTTCTATATTCGTCAACAACTTCAAGATTGTCAATGGCATTCCATATTGCTACATAATTTATTGTTTCAGGATAATGTTGAAATTCAGAATAATCAACTGTCTGGAAAAAATCTAGATTTGGCATTTCTAAAGGATTCGGATTTAAATTAAATGACTCTGGAGAATTTATATTTTCTGGAAGACTTCTTTCTCCGATTCCCATCCAGACGATCGTTCCTTCAAAAATATTTTGATCTAGTTCCTGATATTTTAAGTTTATTTTTCCAAAATCTCCTGGCGATTGATAAACAGAAGAAATGGTAAAGCTTGGAAATTCATCAAAAGTAAGTTCTTTACCGCCCTCAAAAATATTGGTTGTAAAATCAACCTTTAGCAGTATGACTTTATTCTGTGTTGCTTTAGTATTTTGCTCGTCAGAAGTACAACCTAAAATTAATATTGCAATTGTTAAAAGTAGAATATTTTTCATAATTACAAAGGTTTATGATTTAGATGTAAAAATACTCAAAAGGTTGCTTTACAGTATTATAGAATTGATAGAATTCGCCACAATAAACCCGCTAGTCCAAGCATTCTGGAAATTAAACCCTCCTGTAATGGCGTCAATATTTACAATTTCACCAGCAAAAAATAAATTCTGGTGTAATTTGCTTTCCATTGTTTTGAAGTTGATTTCCTTTAAATCGATGCCACCAGCGGTTACAAATTCTTCTTTGAAGGTGCTTTTTCCGTTCACTTGAAATTGTCCGTTTGTCAATTGATTGGATAAATTTTGCAGTTGATTTTTAGACAAATCGGCCCATTTTGTTTCTTCAGAAATTCCGGAAGCCAAAACCAAGCTTTCCCACAAACGATTTGGAAACTCAAAAGGTGATTTTTTGGAAACTGTCTTTTTGGAATGTTCTTGTTTTAATTCCTTCAAAATTGCTTCTGCATCTTCAGCATCCACATCGTTCAGCCAATTCACGAAAATCGTAAACTGATAGTTTTTCTCAAATAAAATTCGCGCACCCCAAGCTGATAACTTCAAAATCGCCGGACCGCTCATTCCCCAATGTGTGACTAACAAAGGTCCGGTTGAAGTTAACTTTGTGTCTTTTACTTTGACAGAAACTTGTGCTGAAACGCCTGGCAATGCTGCAATTCTTGAATCTTTTATGTTGAATGTAAATAAAGACGGAACCGGACTCACAATCGAATGTCCGAAATCTTGAAGCATTTCCCACATTTTTGGATTGCTTCCTGTGGCCAAAACTAATTTTTCGCAAAGGTATTGTTCGTTTTGGGTTTCTATTTTCCAGAAATTTCCATCTGATGTTTCCGATTTATAAATCGATTGAACGCTTTGTCCTGTCAACACTTGAATTCCGAGTTTTTTTGTCGCTGTCGTAAAACAGTCAATTATAGTTTGGGAGGAGTTCGAAACCGGAAACATTCTTCCGTCTTCTTCGATTTTCAATTCTACGCCATGTTTTTCAAACCATTCGATAGTATCGCCAGAACAAAATTGATGAAACGGACCGCGCAGTTCTTTTTCCCCACGCGGATAAAATTTGACCAATTCATTCGGTTCAAAGCAAGCGTGCGTGACATTGCATCTTCCGCCACCAGAAATTCTGACTTTCGTCAAGACTTCCTTCCCGCGTTCTAAAATTGCCACTTTCAATTTCGGATTTTTCTCTGCGATATTGATTGCTGTAAAAAAACCTCCAGCTCCACCGCCAACGATGATGATGTCAAAATTCTGGCTCATATTCTTTCTGGGAAATCAGTGATGATTCCGTTTATGTTATAGGATTTAATTCGTTCGATATCTTCGGTATCATTTATGGTCCAAGTATAGACTTTGAAACCTTGTTCTTGTGCTTTTTGAACGTTATGTTCGGTCAAAAGGCTGAAATGTGGATGAATGGCTTTCGCTGAAAAGGCATTTGCCCATTCCAAAGCCTGTGTGACACTGGCTTGCGATAAAACGCCCAAATGTATTTTTGGATTTATAGAAAATAGCATTTCTAATTCTTCTCTTTGGAAACTCGAAACGATGAAATCGTCATAAGAATATTCTTTTTCAAGAATGTATTTTTCGATAATATGGGAAACTGGTTTTGCCGTATGCCTTCCTTTCAATTCGATGTTGATGAAGCATTTTTTGCCTACCAAATCTAATACTTCTTCCAAAGTCGGGACTTCAATTTTACCATTAATTTTAAAGGATTTTATTTCAGAAAGCGATAATTCTGAAATGGCACCCGAACCATTTGTGGTTCTGTCAACCGTGAAATCATGGATGACAATCAATTCTCCGGTTTTGCAAACGTGAACATCCAGTTCGATTCCATCAGCGTTTAAGTCCAATGCTTTTTGGAAGGAGGGAAGTGTGTTTTCAGGTTCATGGCCTTTGGCGCCGCGATGTCCGATGTTTAGAATTTTTTTCAATGGAAGGATTTATTTTGTAAAAGTACGTCTTTCGACAAAGATGGGCAAAAAGTTTAAAAAATGCCTGCAAGTTTGATTTCTAGCCCCGATTGAAGGGAAAAGCTTTTTGTTCCGCTTCTTTACCGGACAAAAACTTGGAATGAAAGCGGGACAAGGGTTTCTGAAAATGCCTAAAGTTTCGCTTCAAAAAAATAAAGCTTTTAGTTTTTCGACCAGATTAGAGGTTTTGAAACTAAAAGCTTTTGGAATTAAAAAATCTAACAGTTTAGTTGAGAAACTTTACTGATTTTGTAGTGTTTTCATTTTTTAGGACAGCTATAAAAATCCCGCTTCCGGCAAGGTTTAATTTTTCCTCAAAGGTGTTTTTGTTGTTGTCAAAGGCAATAGTTTGGACTTTTTGCCCAGTGATCGAATAGATTTCTACCGTGCTTTTTCCAGCGATATTTGTGGACAGCGTTCCTTTATTTACGAAGAAGTAATTCTTGCTGTTTTCAAATTTTTCGTTGGATAAAGTGGCAACGGTCATTCCGTAAGTCGTGCCTTCCAAAGTTGCCGACTGCGAATTTCCGGCGGTATTTCTGATGATAAAAAACCAGTTGTTGACAGTCGTTCCTGATGGAATCTGCATGGAAGTTCCCGATGCTTCTTGTACATAACTGCGGTTTGTGATGTCAAAAGTTGCCACATAGGCGTTTGCTATCGGATTCCAAGTCAGCGGTGTCAAAGTGGACAGATTTGTCCAATCGTCGTGATAGTCCCAAGTGGCGACTGTGCCGTCAGTTTCAAGTCCGGAATAAAGGTAAAGATTTGGGTCTAATTGCGGGTCAAAAATGGCGTAATCTCCCGAAGCGCCATAGGTAATCGTGACGATACCAGAGTTGACGTTGAACGGGTTAGGACTAACTGAAAGTTGTGCTTTTGCAAAAGCAGCATTCAGCAACAGGGCGGAAAAAAATAGTGTTTTTGTCATAATAGAACAATTTAAACCTGACGGTCATTCGGCAGGAGGTTATCGTTTGGTGTTGAGTTATTTTGGTTTTATGGCATTTTTTAGCAATGTTTTAGAGTGTTTTTAGGATTCCTAAGTTTATTTATAGCCCTGCTTTATGTAAGCCTTAAATTTTCGCTTCAAAAAACAACAGCAGGCTGAAACGTTTTATTTTTTTAGCAGCGCATTTGTTCTTCTGATGGCTTCTTGATCTTTGTAATCGAGCCAAGCTTGGCCTTTTCTTTTTCGCATCCAATTGTCGTAATAGCGTATGATTGCTACGTTTGCGAACCCTTTTAGTAAATTTTTTGGTCTTCCAGCTAATGATCTCAAACTTAGTGAAAATCCGGGTGTCAAGTATTTCATATAGTGCCACCAACCTTCGGGCATGTAGAGCATTTCGCCATGCTGGAGGTTTGTAATGTAAGGTTTTACGAGTTTTAGCGCCGGAAATTTCTCGAAATCTGGGTTGTCAAAGTCGATATCTTCGTTGCAAATCCAAGAGTAGGGAAGGCGATACATGTATTTTGTTTCCTTTGGATCGACTAAGACACATTGTTTTTTTCCTTCAAAATGGATGTGGAAAATATTTGGAAAATCGATGTCATAATGCATGAAAACTTTGGCATTTTGGCCTCCGAAAAATACTAGCGGAAGGCTTTTTATCAAGCGTAATCCAAGTTTTGGCCATCTCATATCGGCTTTCATCGAAGGAACATCTTTCATCAAATTGTATAAAAAGATGCGCAGATCGGTTGGGCCTTTTTCAAGAATATTGATATATTCTGCCATGGTCATCGTAAAGTCAGGTTCATTCACTTTTTTTGTGTAATCAGTCTTTCGGCTGTCATATAAAGGAACGGTTTTGTTTCCTGCAACTTCTTTTAGAAATTCAAAATTCCATTTTGTAAATGCAGGCCAGTCTTCAATTTGATTGGTAATTACTACAGGTTTTTGAGGTCTGTAATAATTTTCTATGAATTCTTTTTTTGTGAGTTTTTCGACTCTTTCGATTTCTATATATTTAAAAGTCATGATTAAAATACTAAGTTAGAAAACGTTATTAAAACATTACTAAATTAGTATTTTAATGTGACTTTTTAGCAAGCTGCAATAATATTATTCTATAGTTTTATTTTACCAGCACATAATATTGCCAAGGCTTGAAATTGTGTTTTTGGTCTTTGGCCAAAGTTAGTTTTTCGCCTGTCATATAATTGGTAAAAGTTCCTTCGATAGGAGCTGTGAATTCTTGGTCTTTTTTAGATAAATTTCCAACGAAGAAAACTTTTTTACCACCTTTTTCTCTTTCAAAAGCTAAGATATTCGTGTCTGCGGAAGTTGCCAAACGTTTGTAAGAAGCTGGATTTTTTCCTCCGTTTAAGGCTTCGTTTTTGTTTTTTAAGGCTCCTAATTTTTCATAGATCGGGAACATTTTTGCTTTTGTTTTAGGAATAGAATCTTTCTCGAAGAATTTCAATTTGCGTTTCAAATCATATTCTTGTCCTGTGTAAATTAATGGCATTCCAGGCATTAAATAAGTCAAAGCTGTAAAAGCTTCTACGCCGTCGCCCATTCTGTCATATTCGGTTCCGTTCCAAGAATTTTCATCGTGGTTGGAAGTGAAATTCATGAAGATGTCGTCTTTCTCGTATTCTTTGCTGATTTTAGTAAAAACTGAATCTAAATCTTTAACCGTTTTTGTTCCTTTATTGATGTCGTTCATGACGTGGTGCGCTTCCCAGCCATAAGCCATATCAAAAATTCCGTCTTTTAAAAGATAATTTTTGTTGGATTCCATGAGCATAAAAATGGGTTTCACTTTTTTCAATTCTGGAATCGTTTTTTGCCAGAAAGTTGCAGGAACATTATCGGCAACATCGCAACGGAAACCATCAATGTTTTCTTCTTTTACCCAATACAGCATTTCATTTTTCATGGCTTCATTTAGCTCTTTATTAGCATAATCTAAATGTGCCACATCTGTCCAGCCCCAAGATTTTCCAGTTTCAGGATTTAACGGATCGGTTACTTCGCCTTTGGCATTTTTGTGGTAGTATTCTGGATGTTCTGTAATCCATTTGTGGTCCCAGCCGGTGTGGTTTGCAACCCAGTCAAGGATGACATAGATTCCGTTTTCATGGGCAGTTTTTACTAGATTTCTGAAGTCTTCTTTAGTACCTAAGTCAGGATTTATTGCCGTGTAATCTGAGATAGCATAATAACTTCCCAAATATTTGGCTTTTTCTTTTGGGTCTTTTATTTCGGAAACCAATCGTCCATCGGTGGTTTTTCTATTTTTCATAGAAATTGGGTAAATCGGCATCAGCCAGATTACTTTCACGCCCAATTTTTTTAATTCCGGAATGTCTTTTGTGAAGGCATTGAACGTTCCTTCTGGAGAATATTGACGGATATTTGCTTCATAAATTACGGCGTTTTCAGCGGTTTCATCTGAAACTGGCGCGATTGCTTCTGTTTTTGACGCAGTTATTTCTTCTGTTTTTTTATCGTCTTTGCAAGAGATAAAAGCTGTGATTGCAATTGCTAATAAGATTGTTTTTTTCATAATTATTTTAATTTTACTTCAATTCTAAAACCAAAACCGATTTCCCATCCAAAGAAATTTCACTTGAAAGATCAACTGATTTTCCAGAAAGCACATCTTTTCCAGATTTGAAATTTTTAATATTTTCTTGGAAACGATTTGTTTTAACCGTTTTCGCTTCGGCGGAATTATTGACTACTACCATAACCGTTTCTTTGTCGTCGTATCTAAAATAAACATAAACGTTTTCCTGCGGAATGTAATGCGTCGTTTTTCCAAAGTGAATCACTGATTTATTTTTTCTCCATTGGAATAATTTTGAAGTCATATCAAAGAATTTATTTTGCTCTTCAGTTCTTCCAGATTTTGTAAAAGCGTTGTTTTTATCGCCTGCCCAGCCTCCTGGAAAGTCCTGACGGATATCTGCATCACCTTTCCCTTTGTCGCCCGCCATTCCGATTTCAGAGCCATAATACAACTGCGGAATTCCGCGAACTGTCGCCAGCATAGCCATTGCCATCGTGTATTTTTTGATGTCGTTTTTATGATTTTGATTGAATCTTCCCGTGTCGTGGTTTTCTACGAAAGTCAAAATATTATTGATATTTGGATATAAGAAATCATTCGTGAAATTGTCGTAGAATTTAATCATTCCGTCGTTCCAGCTGTCTTTGTCTTCGTTAAAAGCATTGCCAAAAGCACTGTGCAATGTGAAATCCATTACGCTTGGCAGGTATGAATTATAGCTTTGGATTGCAGCAACCTTGCTGTCTTTTTGCCAATACGCCATTTGGGCCTGGTCGTTCATCCAAACCTCACCAACAATGTTGAAATAAGGATATTCGTCGGTGATCGCTTTTGTCCATTTTGCAATTCCAACTTTGTCATTATACGAATAAGTATCCACTCTGTAACCATCCAAATCAGCATATTCAATCCACCAAATTGCGTTTTGCGTCAGATAATTCAACACCAAAGGATTCGACTGGTTCAAATCTGGCATCGAAGGAACAAACCAACCATCCACACAATTTTTTGTATCGATTGCGGAAGCATTTGGATCAAATTGTGTCGCCATTCTGTAATTAGATTGTGAAAAACCTGGAAATTGGTGCACCCAGTCATACGTTGGTAAATCCTTGTACATCCAATGTTGAGCTCCCCAATGATTCGTCACATAATCTTTAATTAGTTTCATTCCTCTTTTTTTCAATTCAGATGAAAGTTTTAAATACTCTTCATTGGTTCCATAACGGGGGTCGATTTTGTAAACATCCGATTGTCCATAACCGTGATACGAATAGCCTTTGTCGTTGTCCTCACAAAGTGGCGTGCTCCAAAGTGCGGTAACGCCTAGTTCGTCCAAATAGTCCAAGTTTTTTATAATTCCTTCAATATCACCACCGTGACGTCCGCCTGGAGAATTTCTGTTGGCTTTTTCAGTTGTGGTTGCATTACTGTCGTTATCAGGATTTCCATTTGCAAAACGGTCTGGCATAATCAGATACATCATATCCGACGAATCGAAACTTTTGCGTTGAGCGGAATTGGCTCGCCTTTGTTTTAAGGAATAATTCTTTGTAAAAGCTACTTTGTTTTTGTTCTTGAAAGAGAAAACAAAATCAGAAGCTGGTAGATTTTTAGTGTCGATTGTAATGAAAATGTAGTTAGGATTTTCAGTTTTGACTACGTTTTTTATCACGACATTATTGGAAACCGAAGCTTCATATTGTGCGATATTTTTTCCGTAGAACATAATTTGAAGTTCTGGATTGTGCATTCCGGCATACCAGAACGGTGGTTCTACTTTATCGATTTGGGCGAAAGCTGAAATGGATAAAAGTAAGAGTAGGATTGTTTTTTTCATTTATTTGTATTTTAAAAACCCTGTCAGAGTTCCAAACTCTGACAGGGTTGATTTGAAGAATATTATACCGTAACCAAAGTATTCGGCTCCACCAAAATAGCTTTTCCATTCACAAAAACGGTAAGCTCTTTGGTTCCTTCCAAAGTGAATTTGGTTTCGTTAGCTTCGACAGAAACTTGCAAGATTTGATTTCTGAAATTGATTTTGAATGAATACCCTTTCCATTGTTCCGGGATTCTTGGCTCAAAATGCAATGTGTCATTTTTTACACGCATTCCGCCAAAACCTTCGACTATACTCATCCAAGTTCCTGCCATTGATGTGATATGACAACCTTCTTCAACTTCTTTATTGTAGTCATCTAAATCTAAACGAGAAGTTCTCAAATAGAAAGTGTAAGCCTGTTCCATTCTGCCCAAACCTGCCGCTTGAATCGAGTGGACACAAGGCGAAAGCGATGATTCGTGAACCGTAAATGGCTCATAGAAATCAAAATGTTTCTCCAATTGTTCTTTTGAAAAATGGTCTTCAAAGAAATAAAATCCTTGTAAAACGTCGGCTTGCTTGATATATGGCGAACGAAGAATTCTGTCCCAAGACCATTTTTGGTTGATTGGCCTTTGGCTTTTGTCTAAATCATTCACTTTTACCAATTCTTTATCTAAGAAACCATCTTGTTGCAAATAAACGTTATGTTCTTCTGAAAAAGGAAGGTACATTTTGTCTGCCACTTTTTTCCATTGTGCCAATTCTCCTTTGTCCAAATTCACTTTAGACATAATTCTTAAATGATCGGAAACATATTCTTTTTCTACTTTTTCAATCTGCTCTAAAGTGTAATCGATACACCATTTTGCCAAATAATTTGTGTAGAAATTGTTATTTACATTATTCTCATATTCGTTCGGACCTGTAACGCCAAGAATTACGAATTGATCTTTATTCGTAGAAAATGTAGCTCTTTGGTGCCAGAAACGAGCAATTCCGATTAAGACTTCCAAGCCTTTTTCTGGAATGTAGCTGTAATCTCCAGTAAATCTGAAATAGTTGAAAATTGCAAAAGCAATCGCACCATTTCTGTGGATTTCCTCGAACGTAATTTCCCATTCGTTATGGCATTCTTCACCATTCATCGTTACCATCGGATACAAAGCGGCACCGTTTGTAAAACCTAATTTACCCGCATTTTCAATGGCTTTATCCAATTGATTGTAGCGATACGTCAGCAAATTTCTAGCCACTTGCTGGTCTTTTGTCGCCATATAAAATGGAATACAATACGCCTCGGTGTCCCAATAAGTGGAACCGCCATATTTTTCTCCTGTGAAACCTTTCGGGCCGATATTCAATCGAGAATCTTTGCCTAAATAGGTCTGATTCAATTGAAAAATATTAAAACGGATTCCTTGTTGCGCTTTCACGTCGCCATCAATAGTAATGTCTGACATTTCCCAGATTTTAGACCAAGCCTGTTTTTGGTTTTCCAATAGATTTTCGTAACCTATTTTCAAACCTTCAGCAATTACGTTTTGAGCAGCAATTTGCGTATTTTCGTGGTTTAAAGAAACTGTATAACCTCCTAATTTTTGGAAGGAAACTGTTTCTTTATTTCCAGCTTTTACTTCGTAAGAGAATTGAATTTTATCAGAAGTTTTTTGAATATCAAAAGGATTTTGTTTTACTGAATTTCCATTCAATAAAATCGCATTCTGCATAAATGTGGTTGTCGTAAAATGTGTTTTGAACGTTCTCGCCGTTACAAAAGCTTCATTTTCTGAATAGTTGACATCAAGCGGTTCCCAGAATTTTTCCTCCCAGTTGGCATCTTCGTTGTGAACTCCGGCGTCAACATAAGGTTTGAAAACGATTTTTGCATCTCCGTTTAAAGGTGTAATTTCATAATTGATAACGCCTAATTCGTCATTATCTAAAGAAAGAAAACGGGTAATTTTAGCGGAAATTTCTACACCATTTTGCAAAATGGCTTCAAAAGAACGATAATAAATACCTTCTTTCATGTTCAATTCACGCTTAAAATTGCAAACTGATTTGCATTTAGCCAAATCAAAATTTTCTCCGTTGATTTCAATTTCAATTCCGATCCAATTTGGAGCATTCAATACTTTTGCAAAATATTCTGGATAGCCATTTTTCCACCAGCCTACTTTGGTTTTATCAGGATAATAAATTCCGGCAATGTAACTTCCTTGGAACGTTTCGCCTGAATAATTTTCTTCAAAATTCGCACGCTGTCCCATAGCACCGTTTCCGATGCTGAATAAACTCTCGGATGATTTTACGCTGTCGGCATCAAATCCTTCTTCTATGATTGACCAATTATTTGGTATGATATAATCTTGGTTCATTTTTTTGTAATTAGATAATTAGGCAATTAGATAATCAGTCAATTAGCGAATCTGCGAATTTTTACCACAAATTGACTCATTCGCTAATTCGCTAATTGATTAACGATTCAATAAATTGTTCATCGATATGCGTGAAATCTGGGAAAATAAATTTTGCTTCGTGCAAGATTTTTGCTTCGCCGATTCCAACGCTTGTCATATTTGCAATATTTGCCGCTTGAACTCCGGCTACAGAATCTTCAAAAACAATTGCGTTTTCTGGAGCAACATTTAAAAGTTGAGCTGCTCTTAAAAAAACTTCAGGATCTGGCTTTGCATTGGTGACATCGTTTCCGTCAACGATGGCATCGAAATAGCTTATGATTCCTGTTTTTTCTAAAATTGGACGTGCATTTTTACTTGCAGAACCTAAGGCAATCAGCTGATTTTTTTCTTTCAAAAATTTTAAAACAGGAACAACGCCGCTTAAAATTTCACTTTCGTCCATATCTACCAAATACGATAGGTAATCTTCATTTTTCTGGACAAGCCAAAGATTTTTGTTTTCTTGGCTTGCTTCTATTTTTCCTAATTCAAGGATAAGATCCAGCGAGCGAACTCGGCTGACACCTTTTAATTCTTCGTTGTGTTCTGGGGTAAATTCGATTCCAAGCTGATTGGCAATTTTCTGCCAAGCTAAGTAGTGGTACTTTGCGGTGTCAACGATGACTCCGTCAAGATCGAATATGAATGCTTTTTTATTCATTAATTGTAATTTTTGTTCTTTCGTTTACACGTAAAGTAAGTAAGCCGGCAATTATCATTGAAAATCCACCGATAATTAAGGCATAAATTGGTTCGTCGTTAAAAAATTGTTTTACGATAAAACCAAGAATTGTTGCAGCGACAATCTGAGGAATTACTACGAAGAAATTAAAAACTCCCATGTAATAACCCATTTTTGCTGCGGGAAGCGAGCCCGAAAGCATGGCATAAGGCATTGATAAAATACTTGCCCACGCAATTCCGACACCAATCATTGGAAGTAACAAAACACCTTTATCCCCAATAAAATAAATGGAAATCAAACCGATTCCTCCTGAAACTAAAGCTAACAAATGCGTCATTCTGATTCCGACTTTTTTAGCAATTACCGGAAGCAGAAAGGCAACCGCTGCGGCGACTCCATTATAAACTGTAAATAGTACGGAAACCCAGTCGGCTGCGTCATTATACAATTTTGAAGTTGTGTCTGTTGTTCCAAAAACGTGTCCCGTAACGGCTTGCGTCGTGTAAATCCACATCGAGAACAAGGCAAACCAAGAGAAAAATTGCACTAAGGCTAATTTTTTCATGGTAGTTGGCATATTCAATAAATCGGTCATGATGATTGTGAAACCATTTTTGACTTTTTTAGTTCTTAAGCCAGAAGTTATCATAAACAATGTGCCAATGACAATCAATCCGATAAAGAGAATGTAAAGTTCTTTGGTCAGGCTTTCTTCGTAAATATAAAAGGAAACTAGGGCTCCCAGAATTGTCATGAAAATACCCAAACCAAATTGTTTGTTGATGTTTTGCTTTGTCTCAAAATCTTCAATTTCTACTTTTCCTAAAGCTTCTTTTTCTTGTGTTTCAAAAGCGTGAAGTTCTTCGGGAGTATATTCTTTCGATTTAAAAACGGTCCATAAAACAGCGGCTAGAAAAACTACACCTCCAATATAAAATGACCATTTCACAGAATCAGGAATAATTCCGGGAGCGGCAGTATTGCTTACGCCAAAAAGATTTGAAAATAAATAAGGAAGAAGTGAACCAACGACAGCACCAGTTCCGATAAAGAAACTTTGCATAGCGAAACCGAGCGTTCGCTGTTTTGTCGGCAGATTATCTCCCACGAAAGCCCTGAAAGGTTCCATAGAAACATTGATGGAAGCATCCATTATCCATAAAGTTCCGGCAGCAATCCAAAGCGTTGGCGAATTTGGCATTATGAACAATGCGATGGAAGAGAGGATGGCGCCTACTAAAAAATAAGGCCTTCTTCGTCCTAATTTTGTCCAAGTTCGGTCACTGAAATAACCAATAATTGGCTGGATAATTAGACCTGTTACAGGAGCAGCAATCCACAAAATGGGAATTTCGTCAACCTTGGCGCCTAATGTTTCAAATATTCGGGAAGTATTTGCATTCTGCAGAGCAAAACCAAACTGTATTCCTAAGAAACCGAAACTCATGTTCCAAATTTCCCAGAAACTTAATTTACGCTTTTCCATTATCGTAATGAATTGATTTACGATAAGCGTTATTGCTTATCAAGACTTAATTTTTGTTTCGAAGTAAAAATATAAGTACTGATAATTAAATGCAAATATATAATTTTTTTAAGCGGAAAATTAAAATCTCAATATTTAACAATTCTAAAAACTGAAAAATATTGAGATTATTGTACTGAAATTCAAAAAGTTATTGTTAACTACAACGTTGGCGTAGATTCTCTGACCACCAAATGCGTCTCAATAACTTCTGTTTTGTAATGCTCTTCTTCCTCTTCTTCAGACTCTAATCTTTCGATGAGCATTTTTGCCGCTTTGCCACCCATTTTTATTCCGTTTTGGGAAACAGTTGTAATGCTTGGGGAAGAATATTTTGAGATGATTCCATCCGTGAAGCCAATTACAGAAATATCTTCAGGGATTTTTTTTCCGAATTTTTTTGCTGCTTTAATTGCTGTAACCGCAAAAAGTTCATTGACTGCAAAAACAGCATCGATGTCATTATTTGCAATCAATTCTTCAATCTGGAATTCGCAGATATCAATGTCTTCGATTTTTAAAATTAATTTCGGATCTACAATAATATCGTTGGTTTTTAAAGCTTTGATATAACCGTCAGTCCTTAGTTTTCCTACGCTTACATAATCTACTGTCGTGATCAATGCAATCTTTTTAAAATTTTTATTGATTAAAGTTTGAACCGCTTCGTAAGCCGCTAAATTGTCATCAATAATTACTTTGTCGCACAAAACATCATTCGTCACGCGGTCAAACATTACGACTGGCATCCCTTGATTGATAACTTCAGTAATATGATGGAAATCTTTTTTTAGTTGTGTTTCTTTTGAAAGCGACATGATAAAGCCGTCGATTGTTCCGTTCGCCAGCATTTCCATATTGATTACTTCTTTGTCGAAAGATTCGTCAGATAACGTTACGATAACATTGTAGCCGTGTTCGTTTGCCACATGTTCGATGCCGCTGATAACGGTAGCGAAAAAATGATGTACAATTTCAGGAATAATGATGCCAATCGTCTTGGTCTTTTTATTCTTTAAACTGAGGGCAATTAGGTTTGGTTTGTAGTTATATAACTTCGCAAAAGCCTGCACTTTTTGGCGTGTGTCTTCACTAATTTCTGGACTGTCTCGCAAAGATTTGGAAACGGTTGATATTGAGACATCTAGCTCTTTTGCGATTTGTTTTAAAGTGACTTTTCTTCTCATCTTAAAAAACGGAAATTATTAATTTGCCACTAAAGGTAAATTTAAATTTTATTAAATGCGATTTTTACTAGAAAAATCTGTTTTTTATGTAAAGTTTTCAACACGCAAACGTTTTCGGTAAGGTGTTTTACGAAAACGTTTTTGTAGTGTGAAAATTTTACATAAGTTTAACATTCGAAGTGAAAATATAAGGAATTTTAACTCAATTCTAATCTAAACAAAATGTATGAAAACAATTTATAAAAAGTTGTTGCTTTTATTACTGCTGCTTCCTTTTAGTGTTCTGGCTCAGAATGCTTTAAGTGGAAATGTTACCGACGGAGTTTCGGGACTTCCATTGCCGGGAGTCAGCGTTTCTGTTCAAGGAACCACTAATGGTGCTTCAACAGATTTTGATGGAAATTTCCAACTTTCTGGCGTAAAAAATGGAGACGTAATTTCCTTCTCTTTTTTAGGATTTCTAACTCAAACAGTAACTTATTCTGGACAGAAAAACCTTGCAATTAAATTACAAGAAGATGCTTCGCAATTAGAGGAAGTCGTTGTAGTTGGATATGGAACTGTAAAGAAAAAAGATGCAACTGGAGCTGTTGAAGTTATTTCTTCGAAAAACTTTAATAGAGGAATGAATACAACTGCAGAAAACTTATTAAACGGTAGAGTTGCAGGTTTGACAATCACAACAAATGGCGCGCCAGGATCTGGTTCTGATATCAGAATTCGTGGTGGTGCTTCTTTGGGAGCTTCAAACGATCCGTTAATTGTAATTGATGGTCTTCCGATCGATAACGGCGCAAGTGGAGGATCAACTAGTGCTTTGGCTTCTATCAACCCAAATGATATTGAGTCTTTTTCTATTTTGAAAGATGCTTCTGCTACAGCAATTTATGGGTCTAGAGCTTCAAATGGAGTTATTATTATTACTACCAAAAAAGGAAGCCAAGGCGGACTTCAAGTTTCTTTCAATTCATTAACTACGGTAAATACATTGGCTAAAAAAGTAGATGTTTTGTCTGCTGATCAATTTAGAAATGTAGTAATGCAAAATGGAACTCCAGCACAAATTGCCCTTTTAGGTAATTCAAATACAGATTGGCAAGATGAAATCTTTTCTAATAGCATTTCTGTAGATAATAATTTATCAATAAAAGGCAATTTGTTTGATGTTGTGCCAGCCAGATTATCAGTTGGATATACACAAGTTCCAGGATTGTTGAAAACAGGAGAATTTAAAAGAACAACGACATCGTTGGCTTTAAATCCATCTTTTTTTGATGATCACTTGAAAATTAATTTAAATGCTAATATCTCTTGGCAAGATAACCGTTTTGCAGAAGAAGGAGCTATTGGCAATGCACTTAGTTTTGATCCAACTCAATCTGTTTATGATCCATCTTCTTATTTTGGTGGCTATTTTCAATGGTTAGAAGCTGATGGTGATAGAGTTGTAACAGGTGCACAACAAAATCCAGTATCTTTATTAGAGCAAAGAAGAAATATCACTGACAACCGTAGAATTTATGGAAATGTTCAGTTTGACTATAAGCTTCATTTCTTTGAAGATTTAAGAGCTGTTTTGAATCTTGGTTATGACAAGCAAAACGGAAATGGTACTAATACTGTTGAAAACACTAGTATAGCAGGTTTCCAGACCGGAAGCTACAGTACTGGAACATATAATAATTTAGGTGCTTTTACTTATTTTAACGACGAAAAAGAAAATAAACTTTTAGATGCTTATCTTGTTTATGCCAAAGAAATTGGAAAATTTAATTTGGATGTAACTGGAGGTTATTCTTATCAAAATTTTACAAAGGTTGCGTTTTCTACAGGAAATATTTATGATCCAAATTCTGTACAAGATGTAACGACTGACGGAGTTATAAACTTACAGTCCTACTTTGGTAGAATGAACTTGGGATATGATAACAAATATTTATTAACAGTAAATTATCGAAATGACAATACTTCAAGGTTTTCTAAACAAATGAGAAAAGGTGATTTTTTTGGTGCCGCTTTTGCATGGAAAATTTCAGAAGAGAGCTTCTTGAAAAATGTTGATTTTATTTCTGATTTAAAATTAAGAATTGGATGGGGTTCAACAGGACAACAAGCTATTGATGCTGCTTTTCTATACATCCCTCGATATACATTAGGAAATACTCAAGCTCAATACCAATTTGGAAATGTATTTGTACCAGTAGGAAGGCCAGAAGCATATAATACTGGAATCAAATGGGAAGAAACAGAAACAACAAACATAGGTTTAGATTATGGGTTTTTTGGTAACAGACTTACTGGATCGTTAGATTTATACCAAAAAAAGTCTTCCGATTTGCTTTCAAAGGTTCCTGCACCAGATGGAGCTAACCTTGGAAATGAAACTTTCAGGAATTATGGTGAATTTACTACGAAAGGTGTAGAATTAAGCGTTAGCTATGATATTTTCAAAGGTGACGGATTTAACTGGTCATCTTCTTTCAACGCTACTTATAATGATAGAGAAATTACCGCACTTCCTAACGAAAATAAAGTTGAGGCAATTGATGGAGGTGGTGGAAACACAATCCAAATTCAGACTGTAGGCTATAATCCAAGATCATTTTATGTATATGAGCAGGTGTATGATGAAAACCACAGGCCGGTTGAGGGTGTATATGTTGATAGAAACCAAGACGGAGTTATCACAACAGCTGATCAATACAGATATAAGAAGGCTGATGCAGATTACACTTTTGGAATGCAGAATAACATGAGTTACAAACAGTTTGATTTATCATTTGCTTGGAGAGCAAGTTTAGGAAACTATATGTATAATAATGTGGCTGCTAATAAAGGAGTACTGCAGTCAGGAGTTCGCTATAGTGATGTAATCAGCAATATTCATTCAGATTATTTAAATTCAGGTTTCCAAATGGAAGGAAACAACAGATTATTCTCTGATTACTACATTCAAAATGCTTCATGGTTTAAGCTAGACAATATTACTTTAGGATATACACTTCAAAATCCGCTTGGTAATGATCATTCTAAACTTAGAATCTATGGTGCAGTTCAAAACGTATTTACAATAACTGACTACGACGGAATTGATCCAGAAATTTTCAGCGGTGTTGACAAAACAATTTACCCAAGAGCAAGAATGTTCATGCTAGGGTTTAATTTAGATTTTTAAAAAAATGAAAATGAAAAAAATGTTAGATTTATTAGGGAAGAAAACAATATTATTGCTTGTTATTTTAGCAATAGGTGTTTCTTGTACAGATGATTTAGATGTAACTCCTCAAGATGATGATGATTTTACAGCTGAAAAATACTATGAAAATCCGCAAGCTTACAGAATGTTTTTAGCAAAGCTTTATTTAGGGCTTGCAAAGGCAGGAAACGGTGAAGGTGACGGCGGAGAAGACTTGGCAGGGATTAGAAATGACTTTAGTCCTTATTTGAGAGCTTTTTACACTTTACAGCAATTGCCTACAGATGAATCTGTAATTGCATGGCAAGATGGTAATTTGCCTTCAATGAATACACAAACTTGGACCAGTAATAACGAGTTCATTTATGTAATGTATTCAAGAACTTTTTACCAGATGAGCTTGGCAAATGAGTTTTTACGACAATCAACTCCAGATAAATTAGGAAGCAGACCCGTCGCTCCAGAAATTTTGAGCGATATGACTTCTTATAGAGCAGAAGCGAGATTCTTAAGAGCACTTTCTTTATACCATGCCATGGATTTATTCGGAAAAGTACCGATCGTTACTGAAGCTGATCCAATCGGGTTTTTCTATCCGCAGCAAAAAAGCACGCAAGAAGTTTTTAATTTCATAGAGTCTGAATTGATTGCAATTGATGCCGATTTAAAACCTTCTCAAACAAATGAATATGGAAGAGTGGATAAAGTTGCTGCAAAAATGCTTTTGGCAAAATTATATTTGAATGCACAAACATATATCGGTCAAACTAAATATGCTGAAGCTTCTGCAGCACTTCAAGGAGTATTAAATTCTTCTTATCAAATTGCACAGATTCCTTATAGTCATTTGTTTATGGCTGACAATGATGTGAATGGAGCACAGAATGAATTTATATTTCCTGTTCGTTTTGATGGGCAATATACTACAAGTGGAGGAACAAATTATTTAGTTCATGCCTCTATATTAACTACTATGAATGCAAGTGATTTTGGAGTAGATGGTGGATGGAAAGGACTAAGAGCTAGAAAAGAGCTAGTAAATAAGTTCCCTGACCCATCAGGCGCTGCTGATAATAGAGCAATGTTCCACTCTACAGGCCAAACATTAGATGTCATAAGCGTAGCCGCTGAAGGCAATGGTTATGGTGTTACAAAATGGACCAATAAAAAATCAACTGGTGGAAACGGTTCAAATCCTTCTGGAGCCTATGTAGATACTGATTTTCCAATGTTCCGTTTAGCAGATGCTTATTTAATGTATGCAGAATTAGCTGTAAGAGGCCAAGGTTCTTTGCCACAAGCGGTAACTTATGTGAATAAATTAAGAGACAGAGCTAACGCGGCTGCAGTTTCTCAAGCAGATTTGACATTGGATTTTGTGCTTGCAGAAAGATCAAGAGAATTATATTGGGAATGCCACAGACGTCAAGATTTAATCCGTTTCGGTAAATTTACTGGAGGATCTTACATCTGGCAATGGAAAGGAAACTCCATGAACGGCAGTGCAACGGCTGACCATTTAAAATTGTTCCCAATTCCAGATAGAGCTAAAGCAGCAAACCCAACATTAGAACAAAACACAGGTTATTAATCAAAAAAATATAAATATGAAAAATATAACAAAATCAATAGTAGCATTATTCGCAGTTATGGCATTTTCATGCAGCTCGGATGATGTAGAAGACAGACCGGTAATCGTTGCTGGTGACGCTCCGGAATTATCAGCACCCGAAACAGGAAATAATTATGTGCTTTCCATTGATAATGCAGCAATGCAAGCTGAAAGATTTGTTTGGACATCTGCTTCTTTTGGACAAGATGTAGCCATCAACTATGAAGTGCAAATTGGTCTTGCAGGCGATAACTTTGAAACAAGCCGTTCCTTAGGTTCAGTTATTGGAGCCAACCAGTTATCAGTATCAGTTGAAACTTTAAATGGAGCTGCCATAGCTGTAGGCGGAACTCCTTTTGAGGTGGGTAATTTTGAAGTAAGAGTAAAAGCAAGTGTAAATGATACATTTGAACCTTTATATAGCAATGTTTCTGCTATTTCTGTTACGCCTTATGTAGCTGTAATCCCAAAATTATATTTTGTCGGCGCACCACAAGGTTATTATGGAACAAGTGCTTGGACGCCAGAAAACGGCATCGAGATGAGACACATTGGTACGGTTACTACTAAAATCTATGAAGCTTATGTAAAAGTAGCGCCTGGAGACGGATTCAAGTTCATCGGTGGCTTGAACTGGGATAATGGAAATTATGGTACAATTGGAGGCGCTCAAGATGGAAACCTTAAAAATGCTGGAGACAGTGGTGATATTAAAGTAGCAGAAAATGACGGTCCAGGGCTATATTATGTTTGGGTTGACATTGACAACTTGAAATACAAATTTATTAAAATGAACTGGGGCATAATCGGTTCAGCTACTGTTGGGCAGTGGAATGATGAAACACCAATGGTTTATGATTTTGTAGCAAACAAATTTAATCTTACGGCAACATTGGCTTCAGGAGAAATGAAATTCAGAGCAAAAAATGCAAGCCAGTTCATCTTCAGCGATGACTGGAAATTTAACGTAGGCGTAAGCGATCCAACAGTTGTTTATAGCACAAGCGCAACGAATTTCCCAATCACAGGAGGATCTTTCAATTTAGGACTAACGGTCAATTTTGATGGGACTGCTGTTGTGACTGGTCTTTAAAAAATAATAATCAAAAAGCTGTCTGAAATTTCAGACGGCTTTTTTTAAAATCATTGCCATGAAAAAAATTACTTTATTTTTATTATTTATTTCTTCTTTTGCCTGGGCACAGCAACAGACAGTTACTTATTCTGTTTCTCCAGCAACTTTTGAAGAAAATCAATCTGTTACGCTGACATTTAATGGAAGTAGCATAAATGAAGCTACTTGGGGTGTGACAGGCAATGCTCTTTACTTGTGGTCGTGGTCCTTAGATGCAAACAACGTTTCACAAGATTGTCCAACTAACGGTACTTGGATAGCCTCAAATGAAACCAATAGGCTGGTATATTCAGCAGTGAATGATACTTATTCAATAACTTTTGTTCCTTCTACTTTTTATGCTAGGACGGGAATTGCTAGAATTGGATTTCTTATAAAAGCTAAAAATGCAACTGGAGACAAAAAATCACAAGATATTTTTGCTAACGTAGGTACTTTTCAGGTAAATCTGACAGCGCCACTACAAAATAGCACGACACTTATAGCTTCGGGCTCAAATTTTAGCATTGCCGCTACAAATACTGGAGGAAATGCATCGTATGTTCTTAAAAGCAATGGCACCTTGCTCAATCAAAATACAAGTACAGCAAGTTATTCTTATACGCATACGAGTATTACTGCCAATCAGAATTATACATTAGACGTAACGCAAGGAGCAACAACAATTTCAAAGTATTTCTCTGTAGTCGTAAATCCAGGAACTATAAGCGCTGTAATTCCAGCAGGATTAAATGATGGTGTGAATTACAATGTTTCTGATCCAACAAGAGCTACTTTGGTGTTAAATGCTCCATTGAAAGACTTTGTATATGTTGCAGGAAGTTTTAACAACTGGTCTCCATCGGCGACTTATGCCATGAAAAAAGATCCCACTTCAGGGAAATTTTGGTTAGAGTTGACAGGCTTGACTTCAGGAACTTCTTATTCTTATCAATATTGGGTGGGCGATCAAACAAGCCGTCCGTCAAATTCACCTGCTTTGGTGAAAACGGCAGATCCTTTTTCAACATTGGTTTTGAGTCCTTTTGATGATCCAGAAATCCAAACTTTAGGTGTTTATCCAAATTTGCCAGCTTTTCCTGTTGGCCAAGAAAGAGAAGTTTCGGTTTTGCAAACGGGGCCAAATGCTTATTATAATTACAATTGGAGCAATGCTACAACAAATTTTGTAAAGCCAAACAAAAAAGATTTAGTGATTTATGAAGTTTTGGTAAGGGATTTTGATACAAATAAAACCTACCAGAATTTAATTGATAAAATTGATTATTTTAAAAATCTTAAAATTAATGCAATTCAATTAATGCCTGTAATGGAGTTTGAAGGCAATGAAAGCTGGGGTTACAATACGGTGTATCACATGGCTTTAGACAAGAGATATGGTTCTGCAGCTAAGCTTAAAGAATTTATCGATTTGTGCCATCAAAATGGTATTGCAGTTATTCTTGACGTAGCGCTGAACCACGTTTTTGGGCGTTCACCATTAGAAAGAATGTGGATGCTTGATACTGATAACGATGGATGGGGAAATGGCGTTTCTTATGAAAATCCATATTGCAATGCAAGCGCAACGCACTCTTACAGCGTTGGAACCGACCTTAATCACTTCAACGAGCCTAATAATTTGACAGCATATTATGTTGAAAGAACAATCAAGCACTGGATGAATGAATTCAAGATCGACGGCTTCCGCTGGGATTTGACCAAAGGTTTTACGCAAAACTGTCCTTACACGGGCAATGCTTCTACTCAAGATGCCTGTACAAACAATTATCAAGCTGACCGTGTTGCAAAACTTAAATATTATGCAGATTTGCAATGGGCACAAGATCCAAATTTCTACGTAATTTTTGAACATCTTGGCACAGGTGGGTCAAACACTGAAGAAATTGAATGGGCAAATTACAGAAAAACAGGTGATGCCGACGGAATTTCAAAAGGCATCATGCAATGGAGAAAAATGACCGATCCTTATGCTAATTTCTTAAAAGGAAATTTTGCTGACCTTAGTGGCGTAGCACATTCTTCAGACCGATTCATCGGTTATGCAGAAAGCCATGACGAAGAAAGAGTCATATATAAAGCATTGACTGAAACAGGGCAAACCAATGGAAATCTTCCAAAAGCAATGGCAAGAATGTCTGCCATGGGAGCGTTGCATTTATTGGTGCCTGGTCCAAAGATGATTTATCATTTTGGAGATTTAGGCTATGAAAGTTCTATTTTTACTTGCAATAATGGCACTGTGAATACACCTTCTGATGCAACTGCTGGAGACTGCAAACTTGATACCAAGCCACAGCTCCAATGGACTAACAACTGGTTGGCAAATACGGCTCGTAGAAAAATATACGACGACTGGACAAAAATGATCGACTTGAAAAAGAACGAAAATGTTTTTGAAAACGGAACGTATGCCTGGAATTTCACAACAACTGGAAAACCAAGATTAGATGTTTGGACAAGTACAGCACAAAGCCCAAATTTGAGCTATGTTTTTGTCTTGAGTAATGCTACAAATGCAGTTTCAAACAGCGCAGGAGGCTTTCCTTACACAGGAACTTGGTATAATTTAATGGATGGAACTTCAATTAATGTTACTGATGTAAATATGCCAGTTTCCATAGAAATCGATGGTTTGAGAGTTTTTGGTAACAAGCAGGCTTTATTAAGCACAGGAAATTTTGAGCTTCCGTCAATTGCCTTGTATCCAAATCCTTCCAAAGTAAATTTCAATATCAGCACCAATACAAAACAAGTTTCAGTTTATTCAATCACAGGCCAATTAGTGAAAGAATTCAAAGGAACTTTCGATAGCAATTATCAGTATGCAATCGACAATTTAAATCAAGGATTATACATCGTGAAAGTCGTAGACGAGCAAGATCGTGAAGCTACGCTGAAATTGATGAAACAATAAAGTTTGAGTTAGTTAAGTTGATTTTTAAAATGCCTTTCCAGTTCTCGGAAAGGCATTTTTGCTTTCTTAAAATTTAACAAATGCTGTAGGAAATTTTAGTTGCCCGAACTACATTTGCAGTATGAAAGTTGACTATAAAAAAATAGGTTTCAAATTCCTGAAAATAACGGGAATAACCATCACAAGTATTCTTTTGCTGATGTTCCTTTTGCCTTTGCTTTTCCCTGGAACAATTGCAGAACAAGTCAAAAATTTTGCAAATAAAAAATTAGACGGCGAATTAAGTTTTAAAGAATCGAATCTTTCGTTCTTCCACCATTTTCCGTCGCTGACCGTTTCTCTCGATGATTTTGCGCTGAAAGGTTCTTCGCCTTACAAAAATGATACGTTAGTTGCAGCCAAAGAAATTGCTTTTGGAATCAATTTGAAAAGCCTGATTTTTGACGGCGCTGTAAACATCGACGAGATTTTTGTGTCTGACGGATTGATTAATATTAAGGTCAATGAAAAAGGCCAGGCAAATTATAACGTCTATATTTCTGATGAAAAAGAAGCTTCTGCAGATACAACTTCAACTTCCGTAAGGCTTGAAAAAATTGATATTCATGACGTAAAGTTGAATTATACAGATATTTCTGCCAAGATAAATATCGCTGCAAAAGGCTTTAATTACGTAGGGAAAGGAAATCTTGACCAGTCGATTTTTGACTTGTATACGGAAGCTAAAATTGATTCGCTAGATTTTACTTTTGACGGAGAAACCTACCTTAAAAATAAAAAAGTCGATGCCGATTTGATTACCAGAATCAATACAAATTCCCTTGCTTTTGTATTTGAACAGAATGATTTGAAGATCAACAAGCTTCCAATTAGTTTTATCGGAAAGATGAATTTCTTGAAAGACGGTTATGATATTAATCTGAAAATTGAATCGAATGACAGCCGTTTGAAAGACGTTTTTACTGCTTTGCCGCCAGAATATGTAACTTGGCTGGAGAAAACAAAAGTGAAAGGAAGAACCGATTTGTTGCTTACTTTTAAAGGAAATTACAACGCTTCCTTAAATAAAAAACCAGATTTGGCATTCAGAATGAACATTCGAGAAGGTTCGATTTCTTACAGCGATTCTCCGTTTGAGACTTCAAATATTTCCCTGAAATTTTACACAAATTTGCCTTCGCTCGACACAGAACAATTGGAAGTGAAATTAGATACGCTTCATTTTAATATCGGAAATGATTATTTGAGTGCCAAAATAAATTCAAAAGGCTTGAAAAATATTTCGCTTTCGGCGGATTTAAAATCAAAACTGGATTTGGCAAAATTGTCAAAGTCAATCGGCATAAAAGGATTTGATTTCAAAGGAAATTTGACTGCTTCCATAAAATCTAAAGGAGAATACAATGCTGAAAAGAAACTTTTTCCAGTTACGGCGGGAGTTATAAATCTACAAAACGGGGAAGTGAAAACAGAATATTATCCAAATCCGATTACAGATATCAAGTTTTTGGCTTCCGTAAAAAATGAAACAGGAAATTTCAAGGATGTAAACATTCAATTGACGCCGGCCTCTTTTATCTTTGAAGAAAAGCCAGTTTATGTGAAAGCGTTGCTGTCAAATTTTGAAGATATAAATTATGATATCGTCGCAAAAGGCGAATTGGATATTGCACGAATTTACAAAGTTTTCAAGCAAAAAGGGTTAGATGTAACGGGTTATGCCAAAGCAGATTTGTCTTTCAAAGGAAAGCAAAGTTACGCTGCGACTGGACAAATCAATAAATTGCAAAACAAAGGAAGCTTGATTTTAAGAGATATAAAAACAACTTCCGAATTATTTCCAAAACCATTTTTTATCAGAGAAGGTTTGTTTACTTTCAATCAAGACAAGATGAATTTCGACAAGTTTTCAGCAAATTATGGCAAGTCAGATTTTGCAATGAAAGGTCATCTGCAAAACGTAATTAATTTCATCCTAGAGAAAAATGCAACCCTAAAAGGAAGTTTTAAGGTGAATTCAAGCACTGTTTTTGCAGATGAATTTATGGCAGAAACTTCAAAAGCAACTGGAAAAGTAAACGATAAATCAGCTGTTGCAAAAGAAGAAAAATCAGATTCTGGTGTAATTCTTTTGCCAGAAAATTTCAACATTTCACTGTTGGCAAATGCGAAAAAAGTAGAATATGACGGTTTGATTTTGAACAACGTTTTAGGAAATCTAGCAGTCAGAAACGGCAAGTTGCTTTTCGAGAAAATCGGTTTTGATATTATTGATTGCAATGTTGGAATCAATGGTTTTTACGATGATTTGAATCCGAAAAAAGCGGCTTTTGATATTCGTTTTGTAGCGAAAAATTTCAATGTAAAAAGAGCTTACAAAGAAATAAAAATGTTCCGTGAATTGGCTTCAGCAGCAGAAAAAGCAGAAGGAATTATTTCGCTGGATTATACCGTAAAGGGAATTCTAAACGAAGAAATGCAGCCTGTTTATCCTTCGCTGGAAGGAAAAGGAGTCGTTTCAATCAGCAAAGTAAAAATCAACGGACTGAAACTTTTCGGACAGCTAAGTGATAAAACGGATTTTGAAAGCATCAATAATCCTGATTTGAGCAAAGTCGATATCAAATCTTCTATCAAAAATAATATCATTACGGTGGAAGAAACGAAGATGAGAATTGCGCTTTTCAGGCTTCGAATTAAAGGCGAAACGAGCTTCGACGGACAATTAAATTTGAAAATCAGAGTTGGTTTGCCACCAGTCGGTTTAATCGGAATTCCGGTCGTGATAACTGGAACTTCGGATAATCCTAAAGTGAAAATTTTCAGCAAAACCGGACAAGAAATTGAAGAAACGAAATATAAAAAATAACTAGAGCAAGGTTTTTTTCAGGCCTTCGCCGATGTTTCTCCAGAAGAAATTATAAAAAGATTTCTCGGGAATTCGCTCGACTTCCACTTCGGCTTCCTTGATTTTTTCCTTGGAATCATTTTTTACAAATAAATTACCAACCGCAGAAAGAAATTTGTTTTTCTTCTTGCGGTTATTTTTTTGGTAAATCGTGACTTTTATGTCGTCATATTTGATTGCAAAATCTCCTTTTGAACGAAAATCATTTCCTGTAAAATTGAAATAAACTTCATTCAAAGTTCCGTCCACATCAACGTTCATGTAGGGTTTTGTAAAAGGTTTCAGCCTTTTTGCAGGAAATTGGAGAATGCTTCCTTTGATGTTAAATCCGTCGCTTTTATCTAAAACATTGAAGCGCCAATTGACTTTCATCGGCGAAACATTCATGAATCTGCAGTTAATTGTAATCTTCACATCTGGAAGTTTTTTCTGCCCGAAACCGCTATTTATGTCAGTCGCAAACAGGTTGAATTTATTGAAAGAAAGCAATCCGGCGCCTTTTTCAAATGTCTTTTCTTCTTCATATTCTAGCGTAGATTCTCGCACCGCCAAAGTATCCACATGAAGCGGAAACTTGATTTCACGAAGCAATTTATTGTAAAGCGGTTTCTTCGAGAGATCATCCGCAGGAATTTTTGAACGGTAAATATTTGCAAAAACTTTATCTAAAAAAACATTCGTAGAATTGAAATAAAACTTGTCGTTTTTAAAACCCCAATCCATATTATTGATTGAAATTTCAGTTATATTCAATGTAAAAATATCTTTCTCTTTCGGAACTCTTCGCACAAATTCAGGTCGGTTATATTCCGGAATCATGTTGAAATCGGCAATTTTTAAATCACTTTTATTAGTCTGGATTTTCTTTGCCGTTATATGATAAAATTCATCTGAGCGATAATAAATACTGTCGCAATTAAGCTTGAAATCATTATAGCTGAACGGAACTTTTTCTTCCAAAGTGCTGTCATCCAAAACTAAATCGTCTAATTCCATTGAAAGATTGTGGACCAATAACGAGGCTTTGTTATTTACGGTAGAAATAATTTCCAGACTAGCATTGTTAAGGTAAATATCTGAAACCGAAATCGTATTTTTAAACGGAGCCACAACCTTGTCACGAATGCTTTTTGGATTGTTCAAAGCCTTGTCATTGTCTTTAAAGAGTATGATTTCTGGTTTTGTAATCGTAATTCTTTGCGCTTTAATTCTTTTGCTGAACAAAATCGACCAGGCGCTGATTCCTGTGATTTCTATGGTTTTGATTTTGGCGTAAATTCCGGCTTTTACGTCTTTCTTTTTAAGTGAAGATTTCGGAACTAGGTTTATATCTTGAATGATCGCATTTCCGTCCAAAAGAGCAACATTTAGCGTTTTATAAGTGATTTGGTAAGGCGAGTCGTTATTTTCATTAACAATTGCTGGAAGTTTTTTTCTGATCCAATAATTAAGTCCAACGTTTGCAGCGAGCACCAATGCAAGCAGGCCAACGATTCCGATCAGTATTTTTTTCCACCAAGCCATTCTCTTTTTCTTTTTAGATTTACTATTAAATTTAAAAATAAAAAGTGAGGAGTTTGGATTAAGGGAAGTTTATTATAAGAAAATTATGATTTGTGATACATCTTTGGATTTTGTAATTGAAAAAGGTTACGTGATGGTTTAGTGAATAAAAACAAAAAAGCCCAAACATTTGTTTGGGCTTTCGTGGTACCTCCAGG